>CEAR01057141.1_pt1 | contig 186165 bp, 181 predicted proteins | sample 557461 | NCBI WGS metagenome assembly CEAR01 (sample SAMEA3182075, study PRJEB8094) | gut metagenome | biome: human; feature: gut; material: Stool; isolation source: human stools | place: Canada | collected 2012-03-14 | reverse complement strand
CGGCGCAGCTTGTGATCCCGGCGCTGCCGTATCTGCTGAGCTTCGCGGCGGGCGCCATGCTCTATGTGGTGGTGGAGGAGCTGATTCCCGAAATGTCACAGGGAAAGCACTCCAACACCGGCACGATTTTCTTTGCCGTGGGCTTCAGCGTCATGATGACGCTGGATGTGGCGCTGGGATAGGCGCGGAGGTGCTTATGAAATACAAAATCGAGAAAAACACCGTACAGGAGACGCTGATCATTCCGCTGTATGCGCGGAAGGTCTGCTCAGAGCTGTATCCGAATTTCTACCAAGATGAAACGGCGATGCGGCTGATTAACGAAATCGACTATGACTTTTCGGATGCTGATAAGAACGCCCGCAGCCTGATGCAGCGTTTCGGTTCACTGGAGGTGGCCGTGCGGCAGAATGACCTTGCTTTTGAGGTGCGGGATTATCTGAAAGGCCACCCCAATGCGGCGGTGATCAATCTGGGCTGCGGGCTGGACGGCACCGGAAGAAGCTGCGACAACGGCAGCTGTAACATTTACAATCTGGACTTTCCCGATGTCATAGCCGTGCGTAACGAGCTTTTGCCCGCCGGGGAGCGTGAGGAAAATATCCCATGCGATTTGAACAATACCGAATGGTTTAGAAAAATTGACTCTTCAAACGGTGCGGTATTCTTTGCCTCCGGCGTGTTCTATTACTTCCTGACCGAGCAGGTCAAAGCTCTTGTGCAGGGTATGGCAGCCGCCTTCCCCGGCGGTGTGCTGGTGTTTGACGCTGCAAATCGGACGGCGGTGAAGATGATCGCCAAGACATGGCTCAAGAGTGCGAAGATCAGGGATGTGGGCGCGTATTTTGCGGTTTCCGACGCTCCCAAAGAGATCGGCGCGTGGGACAGCCGTTTGCAGGTCACCAGCCGGGGCTATATGCTGGGCTACAACGATTTGAAAGACCCGTCCGTCAGCGGATTTTTCCGTTTCCTCGCCAGAGTCGGCGACGGAGTGATGAAAATGCAGATCGTGAGGATCAAATTCGTCGGCAGATAAATGAAATACACCGGGATGCCTTAGGACATATGGACGTTGATTACACCGTTGTTTTGAGAGTAGCTTTGGGAAGAAGAAACAGTAAGATCATTCCGATGCCGCCATCGCGGCCATCGGTTTGACATATATATTTTATATTAGGAGGACAATCATTATGAAAAGAATCGGTTTATTTGCAGCAGGCGTGCTGTTCGGAACGGCAGGCATTAAGCTGCTGGGCAGCAAGGATGCCAAGAAGGTCTACGCCCACACCACTGCCGCCGCACTGCGTGCTAAGGAGGGCGTGATGAAAACGGTCACGGCGGTGCGTGAGGGTGCGGAGGATGTTTATGCCGATGCGAAGGCAATCAACGAATGCCGCGCAGAGGCGGAGGCTACTGCTGTGGTGGAGGACGCTTCTGTGGAGGAAAGCAAGGCGGAGTAAGCCATGAAATGCAAAATCCTACATGAAACGACCGGACGGCTGCGGGTACACCTGTGCTGCGGGCGGATGAGCTTATCCCAAGCGGATGTGCTGGAGTACTATCTGCGCGCCCAGGACGGCGTGCAGGCGGTCAAGGTCTACGACCGGACGCAGGACGCGGTGGTGCTCTATGAGGCGGAGCGCGGAAACATAATTCGTGCGCTGGCACAATTCTCCTTCGCCAAGGCGGAAGCTATGGAGCTGGTGCCGGAGCATACCTCCCGGGCACTGAACCGGGAGTTTGAGGACAAGCTGGCAGTTGCCGTTATGCGCAGATGCATCTCCAAGCTATTTCTGCCTGCGCCCATCACCACGGCACTGGCACTGCTCCGCTCCGTAAAGTACATCCGGGAGGGGCTTTCGGCACTGTGGCACGGCAAACTGTCCGTCGCCGTGCTGGATGCCACCGCCGTCACGGTGTCCATGGCACGGGGCGATTTTGCCACCGCCGGTTCGGTCATGTTCATGCTGCATCTGGGCGAAATTCTGGAGGAGTGGACCCACAAAAAGTCCGTGGCCGATCTTGCCTCCGCCATGAGCCTGCGGGTGGACAGCGTCTGGCTGCAGGCAAACGGCACCGAGGTGCTGACGAAAATCACCGATGTGAAGCCGGGGAATCGCATCGTGATCCGCACCGGCGGCATGATCCCGCTGGATGGCCGAGTGGTAGAGGGCGAGGCCATGGTGAACCAGTCCTCTCTCACCGGAGAATCCATGCCGGTGGCCAAGCGGCCCGGCAGCCCTGTTTATGCCGGTACGGTGGCCGAGGAAGGCGAGTGTGTGGTCTGCGTGGAAAAGGTATCCGGCAGCGGACGCTATGACCGGGTGGTCCGCATGATCGAGGAATCGGAAAAGCTAAAATCCACCGCTGAGGACAAGGCGTCCCGCATGGCGGACAGGCTGGTTCCCTATACGCTGGGCGGCACGGCTGTGACCTATCTGCTGACCCGCGATGTGACCAAGATGCTGGCCGTTTTGATGGTGGACTTCTCCTGCGCGCTGAAGCTGGCGATCCCTGTCGCGGTGCTGTCTGCCATGCGGGAGAGCAGCGGGCATCACATTTCTGTCAAGGGCGGGCGTTTCCTGGAGGCTGTGGCCAAGGCGGATACCATTGTGTTCGACAAGACCGGTACGCTGACCTACGCCACGCCGAAGGTGGCGCAGATCGTTCCCTTCGGCGGACACCGGGAAGCGGATATGCTCCGCCTCGCCGCCTGTCTGGAGGAGCATTACCCCCACTCCATGGCCAACGCCGTGGTGGAGGAGGCGAAACGGCGGGGCCTTACCCATGAGGAATACCATTCGCAGGTGCAGTATGTGGTGGCCCACGGCATTTCCAGTATGGTGGAAAACAAAAAGGTCATCATCGGCAGTGCCCACTTTGTCTTTGAGGACGAGGGCTGCTGTATCCCGAAGGGAGAGCAGGAGAAATATGATGCGCTGCCCGCCGCGTATTCCCACCTGTATCTCTGCATCGACGGGGAGCTGGCGGCGGTCATCTGTATCCACGATCCTCTGCGCCGGGAGGCTAAGGACGCGGTAAAAGCGCTGCATGAGAGCGGCTTTACCAATGTGGTGATGATGACCGGCGACAACCGCCGCACAGCAGAGTCCGTTGCCGCCGAGGTGGGCGTGGACGCCGTTTACGCAGAGGTCCTACCGGAGGACAAGGCCGCCTTTATCCGTCAGGAAAAGGAAAAGGGACACACCGTTATCATGGTGGGGGACGGCGTCAATGATTCTCCCGCCCTCTCCGAGGCGGACGCCGGCATCGCCATCTCCACCGGCGCGGCCATCGCCCGGGAGATCGCCGACATCACCGTTGCCTCGGAGGATCTGTTTGCGCTGGTAACACTGCGCAGGCTCGGTGAGGCACTGATGGAGCGCATCCACGGCAGCTACCGCTTCATCGTGGGCTTCAATCTGACCCTGATCGCGCTGGGCGTGGCGGGTGTACTGCCACCTGCCACCTCGGCACTGCTGCACAACGGGTCTACGCTGGGCATCAGTCTGCGGAATATGACCGACCTGCTGGACGAAAGCAAATCATAAGGAATCGGGGCAGGGAAACTGCGATCTGTATCCCTGCCCCATTCCAAAGTATAGCGGTTAGAGGACACTAACTGCGAAACGGGCAAGGGGAACGAAACAAGATAGATGCACAAGACTACCACAGGAGGAGAGAGCAAATGTCTGAAGAAATTCTGATCCGTCAGGGCGCGCCGACGCTCGCAGGCATCAAGACGGGGAGCCTGTTTCCCTGTCCCTGTGAGGACCGCGAGGACCTGCTGGCCGACATCCGGCGGCTGAACCGGCGGCTTTCGCCGAAGGGGCTTTGCCTGCTGCCGATCCGCTTTTTAGCGGGGCGGGCGCTCCTCTACCTCTACCGCCCCGCCGAGCTGCGGCGAGACCTGCGGGACGCGCGGGTGTCCGAGCTGCTGCGGCAGGCGGGCTACGAGGACGAGAGCTGCGCGCGCTGTGTGGCGCGGCTTGCCTGCCGCTTCCGCGAGAGCGGAGAGTTTCCGCACAAGGTGGGGCTGTTCCTCAGCTACCCGCCAGAGGACGTGAAGGGCTTCATCGCCCACCGCGCAAACGATTTTAAGTGCGCGGGGCTCTGGAAGGTCTACGGCGACGAGGAAAAAGCACGCGCGCTGTTCGCAAAATACAAAAAATGTACGGAGATATACTGCGCACTCTGGCAAAGCGGCTCGAGGCTCGAGCAGCTTGCCGTCGCGGTTTGATGATATAAAATCATCAAAAGAAAGGAGTTTACAAACATGAAAACTGCTGTTATTTACTGGAGCGGTACGGGCAATACGGAGGCGATGGCGCAGGCCGTTGCCGAGGGCATGACCGCCGCGGGCGCAGAGGCTGTGCTGCTCACGCCCGACAAGGTACAGCCCGGCGATCTGAACGCCTACGACGCCATCGCCTTCGGCTGCCCCGCCATGGGCAGCGAGGTGCTGGAGGAAATGGAATTCCAGCCGATGTTCGACGCGTGCAAGCGCAGCCTCGGCGGCAAGCGCGCGGCGCTGTTCGGCTCCTACGGCTGGGGCGACGGCGAGTGGATGCGCAGCTGGGAGAAGGACTGCGGCGACGCGGGACTGAACCTTGTGTGCGAGAGCGTCACCTGCTGCGACGCGCCCGACGATGCGGCGCTCGAGGCCTGCCGCGCTCTGGGCAAGGCATTGGTGGAATGAAAAATGATGCCTGCCATTGACGGTAACTTTAGCGGCAGATTGCGCGGGTTGCGTTTGCCAAACAGTCTATCCGAAAAGGCAGGGACACCTCTTGCGGTGTTCCTGCCTTGCGCTATGGCGAGTATCGAAAAAGAATATGCTCAAGCATCCAAGACATGTGAACAGAGAGGCTCTGTGTTGAACTGGGCAAACAGAAAAATCACAAGCCTCATTGACAAACTCAATATGCTCGGTTATAATATACCAGAAGTATATACTACCGGTATATCAGGAGGCGTAGAACATGGAACGAACGGAAACCCAAATGAAGATCCTCGAAGTTGGGAAAAAAGAATTCCTGGAGAAGGGCTTCAAGGACGCATCTCTGAACCAAATTGTCGCGGAGGCAGGCTTCACGAAGGGTGCATTCTACGGCTACTACCCGGATAAGACCGCTCTGTTTGAAGACCTTGTGGGCGAGACCGCAAGCGAGCTGCTCACCCGCTTCAAGGCGGCACAGGATGATTATTTTGACCTTATCCCAGAGGGAAGAGCAAAAGACAGTCTGGAGCTTTCCACCCAGCACCTGCACGAGCTTGTCGCGTTCATGTACGACCATTTCGACGAATTCAAGCTAATCCTCTGCCGAGCGGAGGGAACGGGCTATGCGGATTTCATCGAGGTGCTGGTAGAGCTGGAGGTCGATCGATCCGAAGAATACTACGCCCTCCTCAGAAAAAACGGCATGCTCTCCGGGAGCATGACCCGTCAGCTTCATCACATGATCACAAGAGCTTACTTTACGGCGGTGTGTGAAACCATCGTCCACGATATGCCGAGAGAGGAAGCCATGAAATATGTCGATGAACTGGCTATCTTTTTCCACTCCGGCTGGAGCGGACTTTTAAGGCTCGAATGAGCCTTAAAAAATAACTGTCGGTTAGTCATCTCTAACTGGCGCGGCGCATCCTCCAACAAACCTATATATTTTAAGAAAGGAACACGGAATATGAGCAAACAGAAAAAAGAAAAGCAGCCGCCGGTGCTGGGCAGGCTGCTGGAATACGCCGGAGGGCATAAGTGGCTGTCCGTATTGGGCTGCGGGCTGTCCGGCGTTTCGGCGGCGGTCGGTATTTTCCCGTTCGTCTTTGTCTGGTACGCAGCCCGGGGCATTTTGACGCCGGGAGGCGGCGTTTCGGCAGGGCTTGCCCGCTACGGCTGGTATGCGCTGGCGGCGGCACTTCTGAGCGCGGCGATCTATTTCGCCGGGCTCATGTGTACGCACCTTGCGGCCTTCCGGGTGGCGACAAATATGCGAAAGGCGGCGGCCGCCCATCTCATTGACCTGCCGCTGGGGTACTTTAACGCCAACCTCACGGGACGGCTGCGCAAGCAGATCGACGACAACGCGGCACTGACAGAAACGCTACTTGCCCACACCATCCCCGACGCGGTGGGCGGGATCGTAACGCCGTTACTGGCGGTGGGACTGCTCTTCGTCTTTGACTGGCGCATGGGGCTTGCCTGCCTGATTCCCATGATTATCGGGCTTGTCTGCCTGATGAGCATGATGACCGGGAGAGGCATGAAGTTCTTTGAGGAATACCAGCGGGCAGGAGAGCGCATTTCCGCCGAGGCCACAGAGTATGTCCGGGGCATCCCGGTGGTGAAGGTATTCCAGCAGACGGTTTACTCCTTCAAGAGCTTTCATGCCGCCATCCTCAGCTACCGCGACCTTGCCAGCGGCTACGCCATGATGTGCCGTATGCCCTACACCCTGCTTACGGTGGTGCTGAACGCCATGTTCCTGCTTCTCATGCCCTTGGGAATGGTTCTCATCGGCGGCGCGGCAGACGGCTGGGCAGTGCTGGCCGATCTGGTGTTTTACATCTTCTTCGCGCCCCAGCTTGCCTTTATGATGGAGCGGCTGATGTACGCGGTCAACGCACAGATGGAGGCCGCCGAGGCAGTGAATAAGCTGGAGGCGATATTGAAGGAGTCGCCCCTTCCCGAGCCTGCGGCGGACAGCGGAAGCAAGCCCGCGGGTAGCGGCATTTCCTTTGAGAATGTCACCTTTTCCTATGACGGCGCGGACAGGCCCACGCTGACGAATGTGAGCTTCCATCTGCCGCAGGGGGAGGCGTGGGCGTTGGTGGGCCCCTCCGGCGGCGGCAAAACCACCATCGCCCGGCTGATCCCGCGCTTTTTCGATGTGCAGGCAGGGGCGGTGCTCCTGGGCGGACGGGATGTGCGAAGCATCCCCACCGCGGAGCTGATGGAGCAGATCTCCTTTGTCTTTCAGGAGGTGCGGCTCTTTAAGAAGAGCATCCGCGACAATATCCGCGCCGCTCGGCCGGACGCAACGGAGGAGGAGATATTACACGCGGCGCAACTTGCTCAGTGCAGCGATATTCTGGAAAAGACGCCGGGCGGGCTGGACGCTGTGATCGGCGCCAAGGGCGTGTACCTCTCCGGCGGCGAGATGCAGCGCATCGCGCTGGCGAGGGCGATCTTAAAGGACGCGCCCATCGTGGTGCTGGATGAGGCCAGCTCCTTTGCAGACCCGGAGAACGAGGCGAAGATACAAAAGGCCTTCGAGGCGCTGATGAAGGGCAAGACCGTGTTGATGATCGCCCACCGCCTGTCCACGGTGCGGAACATGGATCGCATCTTCGTCATCCGGGACGGCGAGATCGCCGAGGAAGGAAAGCACGACGAGCTTCTTGAAAAGGGCGGCGTATACACCGCCATGTGGGAGGAGTACCAAAAGGCTGCGCAGTGGAAGGTAGGAGGTGCCGCATGATCGAACGCATCCGCAAAAAATACGCCATGACGGAGAAGGGCGCAAAAGACTATGTGGCCGCCGTGTTCTGGTCCGTACTGGTCAACATCAGCAAAATGCTGCCGGTGGGCGTGCTGGCCACGGCACTCTCCGGCATCGTAGAGGCGCTGACAAACGGCACCGACCCAGGGGCGGGTCTTACGCGCTTCCTGGTCGCGGGCGTCCTTGCCCTCGCCGCGCTCTTTGTGACCTTCCTGATCCAATACAAAGCCTTATACGAAGCCACCTACCGGGAGAGTGCCAACCGCCGCATCCGGCTGGCGGAGGTGCTGCGCCAGCTCCCGCTGTCCTTCTTCGGAAACCGTAACCTGACCGACCTGACCACCACCATCATGGGGGATACGGAGACGCTGGAAAAGGCCTTCTCCCACTTTTACCCCGCCATGCACGGCGCGCTCATCTCCACGGCGCTGATTTCCGCAGGCATGCTGCTTTATGACTGGCGGATGGCGCTGGCTCTTTTGTGGGTGGTGCCCGCGTCGCTGCTGATGGTCTATCTCTCCCGGCGCATGGAAAAGCGGCATATAAAGAAGGGCCTCGTCACCCGCCGCGCGGCCACCGACGCCATGCAGGAGGTGCTGGAGTGCGCGCCGGAGATCAAGGCGTGCAACCAGAAGGCGCGGTATATCGCCGACCTGGACCGCAGGCTGGACGAGGCGGAGCAGGACACCATCCGGGGCGAGCTGTTCACAGGCTCCGTAGTCACGGCGGCACAGTCCTTCCTAAAGCTGGGCATCGCCACCACCGTCCTCACGGGGGTGACACTCATGAGCCGCGGCGACCTGGCGCTGATCCCGTTTCTGATGTTCCTTATCGCCGCCACTCGGGTATATGACCCCATCGGTTCCATGTTTGCCAACATGGCCGCGGTTTTCGCCTGCGAGGTGCGCATCGAGCGTATGCAGGGGATCGAGAACGAAAAGCGCATGACCGGCATGACCGAATATGATCCCGACGGCTGCGACATCCGCTTTGAGCATGTGACCTTTGCCTACCGGGAAAAAGAGGATGTGCTAAGAGATGTTTCCTTTATAGCGAAGCAGGGGCAGGTGACGGCGCTGGTGGGCCCCTCCGGCGGCGGCAAGTCCACGGCGGCCAAGCTGGCAGCCCGTTTCTGGGACCCTGCAGAGGGAACGGTGCGGCTGGGCGGCGTGGACGTGTCCACGGTGGACGGCGAGGTGCTGCTGGAAAACTACGCCATCGTATTTCAGGATGTGGTGCTGTTTGCCGATACCGTGATGGAAAACATTCGCCTCGGCAAGCGGGACGCCACCGACGAGGAGGTGCTAGCGGCGGCGAAGGCGGCGCAGTGCGACGCCTTTGTATCCAGGCTGCCGGAGGGCTACCATACCCTGATCGGGGAAAACGGCTCCCGGCTCTCCGGCGGTGAGCGGCAGCGCATCTCCATTGCCCGCGCCATCTTGAAGGACGCGCCGGTGATTTTGCTGGATGAGGCCACGGCCTCACTGGATGTGGAAAACGAGACGGCGGCGCAGGCGGCATTGTCCGGGCTTATCCGGGATAAGACAGTGCTCATCATCGCGCACCGCATGCGTACCGTCATGAACGCCGACCAGATCGTCCTGCTCTCCGGCGGCCGCGTGGTTGAGATGGGCTCTCCGGCCGAGCTGCTGAAAAAGAACGGCCTGTTCCACCACATGGCGCAGCTCCAGAGCGAGAGCATGGAGTGGACGGCGTAGAAAGTTGCGAGATAAACAGGATTCCGAATGCAATATTGGAAAACGAAGTGTCGAAAACAAGGAGGAGTTTATGAAAGAAACAAATAAGTGGTCTGTCAGGGATGTGATCACCACGGTGCTGCTTTCGGCGGTGCTGATCGTGATCCAGCTCGTTATCAATATGGTCTGCATGGCCAACGACTTTGTCAGCATGGTGCTGTCGGTGGGGATCACCATGTTCCTCTGCGCGCCGGTCTATATGCTCATGGTCAGCCGGATCGGAAAGCGTTTTGTGACGCTGATCTATATGACGCTGCTTGGCGTGATTTTCCTGCTGATGGGAAACTGGTTTTTGCTTCCCTACTTTATCGTTACAGGCATCATCTGCGAGGCGATTCTCTGGAAGGAAGGCTCCTGCCAAAAGCCGAAACGGCTGACTGCCGCTTGGACGGCGGCGAGCCTGCTGTACAACGGGGTCAATCTGCTGCCCATCTGGTTCTTCTGGGACACCTACTACGATTTTGCGCTGGCAAGCGGCATGGAGCAGAGCTATATCGATTCCTATGTGCGTTACTACACCTCTCCCAGCTGGCTGGCCTTTATTCTGCTGTTTACGACGCTGATGGGCTTTTTGGGCTGCATGGTGGGCAGTCGGCTGATCCGCAGGCATTTTAAGAAGGCCGGCGTTCTATGAGGGCGGACGCATCCTTCGCGGTGCCGGTCAAGCTGTGGGCGCTGCTGTGCGTCTTTGCCGGAGTAACCATCGGCGGGAATGTGCTGCTCACCTGCATCCTGACCGGCGGGGCGCTTCTTTATCTCGTCCTGCAGCGGAACTTCCGCCTTGCCGCGTCCTATGGCTGCTTTTATCTGCTGCTGGCGCTGCTGCTCTACGGCATCCGCTTCCACGGGCTGCACATGCCGGTCTTTTCGGAGTTTTATGTTCTGATGTTCTGGAATCTGTCACCGATCTTTCTGGTGTCATGGGATCTGATCACCACGCCGCCGGGGATGCTCTCCGCGTTTTTATCCCGCCTCCGTATGCCCACCCCGTTCATTCTCGGGCTTCTTGTGGTTTTTCGCTTCTTCCCCACCATGCGGACGGAGCTAAAGGGGGTGGGCAGGTCCATGAAAAACCGAGGGCTGACCGCGGCGGGGCAGCTGCTCGCACATCCCGTGCAGAGCATGGAGTTTGTGCTGGTTCCGTTTCTTCTTCGGGTGTTGCAGCTTGCGGATCAGCTTTCCGTTTCCGCCGTTGCAAGAGGCGCGGAGCGCCCGGGTGTGCGCGGCAGCTATTATGAGAAAAGGGCCGGGGCGCGTGATCACATCGCGGCAGCCGCATGTGCGCTGGTCACGGCTTCCTATTTGGTTTTGGAAAGGAGCATGGCATGATCGAGCTTACACACGTCTCTTTTCAATACGAAAACTCGGACAGAGGCGTGCGGGACATTTCCCTTTCGGTAAAAAGCGGCGAATGCGTCGTGCTGACGGGGCTCTCCGGCTGCGGCAAGACCACCGTGACAAGGCTTGTCAACGGGCTTGCGCCGTCCTATTATCCCGGAGCCTTCAGCGGAAGTGTGAGAATAGACGGCAAGGACATACCCAGCCTTTCCACGTGGGAGATCGGACGCTTGGTGGGAAGCGTTTTTCAGGACCCCAAAAGCCAGTTCTTTTCCTCCGAGCTCGCCGGAGAGGTCGCCTTTCCCTGCGAGAATTACGGCCTGTCCGCCCGGGAGATACGGGAGAGGACGGACGCCGCCATAGAGGCGTTGAAGCTGTCCCGTTTGAAGGACAGGGCAGTTGACGTCCTTTCAAGCGGAGAAAAGCAGCGGGCGGCCATTGCGTCCGTATATGCCCTGAAGCCAAAGGCCTTTGTGTGCGACGAGCCGACGGCCAACCTCGATGCCGCCGGGACGCGGCAGCTTGCGCAGACCCTCCGGCAGCTGAAGGAGCAGGGCTTTACCCTGCTCATCGCGGAGCATCGGATCGACTGGCTGATGGGGATCGCAGACCGGTTTTTATATCTGCGGGATGGCAGAATAGCGGCCGAGTATACACCGGAGAATTTACTCCTTCTGCCGGAAGCGGACATCTTAGGTATGGGCCTGCGCTCTCCGCACGAGGGAAAGTGCCCTCCCGCTCCCTCCGTATTGGACGAAAGCCCTGCCGTCTTGAAGACAGCAGGGCTCTCGAAAAGAATAAGCAGAGAAGCTATTTTTGAGGATATTTCGCTGTCCGTTCCAGAGGGCGGCGTGACCGCCATAACGGGGCAAAACGGCGCGGGGAAAACCACCCTTGCGCAGATCCTCTGCGGGCTGGCAAGGCAGACAAGAGGACATATCCTGATAGACGGGAAAAAGGCAAGAGCGGCAGTCCGGCGCAGGGAGATCTATTACTGCGGCAACGACACGTCAACGCAGTTTTTTACGGCAAGCGTGGCGGAGGAGCTGCTGCTGAATGCCAGATTGACGGAAGAAAACAAGAGCCGTGCAAGGAACCTGCTCAAAGAGCTTGGGCTTTATGAGTACAGGGACGCGCACCCGTCCATCCTGTCCGGCGGGCAGAAGCAGCGCCTTGCCATCGCCTGCGCCGTCTTTTCCGGCCGCAGGATATTGATCCTTGACGAGCCCACCAGCGGCCTTGACGGGCAGAATATGCGCCTGATCGCAGAAAGGCTGAAAAGCGAAGCGCGGCATGGCAGAACCATTCTCGTGATCACCCACGACAGGGAACTGATCGAGAGCTGCTGCGATAATGTTGTGGAGGTTGAAAAACGATCATCATGAAACCGCCAAGGGGCGCTATGGGATATCCGCGCCGGGGGAATCGTTTTCTGCCCCTGCCGGCAGCTCTACCGCGATGGTCGTGCCCTTGTCCGAGCTTTCCTCCACCCAAACGGAGCCGCCGTGGAGATTGGCGATCTCCCACACCAAAGAAAGTCCCAGTCCCGCGCCGCCGTACTCGCGGCTGCGGGACTTGTCTACTCGGAAGAAGGGATGAAAAATGCTTCGCTGATATTCCTCCGGAATGCCGCAGCCGGTGTCGGAAACGCGAATGATGCACTTTTCCTGCCCCTGTGCAAGCTCGACCCGCACCGAGCCGCCGGGACGGTTGTATTTGACGGCGTTCTCCGTCAGGTTGAAGAGCAGACGGTAGATCAGTGCATCGCTGCCGGTCATAATGCCGTCACCCTCCGCCGTCAGCGTGATGCTTCGCTTCTCCGCCAGCGGCGCAAGATCCGTAAAGATCTCCTCGACCATGGGGGCGAGCTGGAGCTGCTCGTTTCGCGCCACCTGCTGCAAATTGCTCATCTCCAGCAGCGTCTTGGTCATCTGCGTCAGCCGCTCCGTCTGCTCGCGCAAAAGCGTGAGGAATTTCGCCGTCTCCGGGCGCACATCTGGATGCTCCGCGGAAAACAGCTCCAGCTGCGCCTGCATCAGTGCCAGCGGCGTGCGCAGCTCGTGGGCAGCGTTGCCGGTGAACTGCCGCTGGGCGGCAAAGGCGTTGTTCAGCCGCTCCAGCATCTGGTTGAACGAGCGGCTCAGCTGCCGGAACTCCGAAATGGCGTCTTCATTGATCCTCATATCGGCAAGATTGTTCAGCTGCACCTGCTCCACCTGCGAGGCAAAGCTGCGAAGGGGCTTGAGGGCGCGTCCGCTGACAAAATAGGCGAGGATGCCGCTGAGCAGCGTTACCGCCGCCGTGATATACCAGTTGGTGGTGCGGAAGCTCCCCTGCACCCCATCGACGACGATGGTCAACTCCTCGTTGGGCGCTATGAGCTGCGGGTCAAAGCTCGCCGCTCCGCCATCACTCAGGATCACTGTGCCGCCGCCCTGTAAGCTGTCCGCAATGGTGTCCATATAGTACACACCGGAGGAGCACAGCAGCAAATTCATGGCCACGCAGGTGATGCCGATGAGCAGGACGGACATCAGTGTGATGCGCCACTGCAGGGAAAGACGCTTCATACTTCCTCGCCTCCCATCAGATAGCCCTCGCCGATGCGGTTGCGGATGGGGTCATAGCCCAGCGCGGCGCGGAGCTTTTTGCGCAGGGCGGAGATGTGGACGCGAATGGAATTGCTGAAGCTGTCCACACTATTGTCCCAGACATGATCCATCAGCTCCTCCTGACTCACGGGCCGCCCCTGATGCACCATCAGGTATTCGAGTATCCCCGTTTCCTTACGGGTCAGCGTCAGCGTCTGCCCGTTGACGGCGGCGGTGCGGGAGCGGGTGTCGAAGCTCAGGCCTCCGCAGCTTAGCAGCACGTCCTGCTGGGTGAACTGCCGCAAGGTCAGGCTGCGGATGCGGGCCTCCAGCTCGGCCAGGTGGAAGGGCTTTGCCAGATAGTCGTTTGCCCCGGCGTCCAGCCCCTGCACCTTGTCCTCCACCTCGCTGCGGGCGGAGAGGATCAGCACCCGCGTCTCCCGGTCGGTCTGCCGCAGGGTGCGCAGTACCGTCATGCCGTCCTTTTTCGGCAGATTCAGATCAAGAAGTACCAGATCGTAGCGCTCCACGCCCAGCAACTCCAGAGCCTTCTCCCCGTCGTAGCAGTAGTCCACGCTGTAGGCCAGCCGCCGCAGGCTGCGGACGATCGTTTCACACAGAGCGCGTTCGTCTTCAATTACTAAAAGGTGCATGAGAGCCCTCCTTTTTATTTCTCCGTTTTTATGTTGCTTTCATTATAGCAAAAATAGATAAGATTTGCGTTAAATTTTCGTTCTTAACAGAGACTTTAACTCTCCCGCGCTATGATGGGGACACAAAATCGGAAAGGGTGATGAAAAATGAGCTGCGGGAAAAAGGCCGCGGCGCAGATCGTGCTGCTGATGGCCGGAATCGCCATGCTGTGCTTTGGTGTCTGGCGGGGCGAGGCGGCGACGGTGCTAAGCAAGGCCATTAAATTATGTCTGGAGTGTGTGGGCATTGGATAAGAAGCTTTCAGGCGTTTCGCAGACCATGTCCCGCTTCCGGGGCTGGATTCAGGCGGGGGCGACGCTGCTGACCAACCTGCACCTGCCGAACTTCCTCAAGGGAGGACTGTATCAGGGCGCTGGGAAAACCGTCTGCGTGCCGGGGCTGAACTGCTACTCCTGTCCGGCAGCCTCCGGGGCCTGTCCCATCGGGGCGTTTCAGGCGGTGGTGGGGTCATCGAAGTTCAGCTTTTCCTATTATATCACAGGCTTTCTCATTCTGCTGGGCGTGCTGCTGGGGCGCTTTATCTGCGGCTTCCTCTGTCCCTTCGGCTGGTTTCAGGAACTGCTGCATAAGATCCCGACAAAGAAGCTCTCCACAAAGAAGCTCAAGCCCCTGACATACCTCAAGTACGCCGTCCTGCTGGTGATGGTCGTTCTCCTGCCGGCGTTCCTTGTGAACGACGTGGGCATGGGTGACCCCTTCTTCTGCAAATACCTCTGCCCGCAGGGCGTGCTGGAGGGAGCCATCCCGCTGTCCCTTGCCAATTCCGGCATCCGGGCGGCGCTGGGCAAGCTGTTTACCTGGAAATTCAGTATTCTGCTGGCGGTGGTCGCGCTGAGCGTGGTGTTCTACCGGCCGTTTTGCAAGTGGCTCTGCCCGCTGGGCGCGTTCTATGCGCTGTTCAACCGGGTGTCCCTCTTCCAGATGAAGGTGGACAAGAGTAAGTGCGTCTCCTGTGGGAAATGCGCCAGAGCCTGCAAGATGGACGTGGATGTGACGAAAACGCCCAACCATACCGAGTGCATCCGCTGCGGGATGTGTATCCGCGCCTGTCCGACGAACGCCGTGTGCTTCCGCTACGGCTTCGGCGATGGAAAAGAGAAAGAAAACGCAGCAACGCTGCGAGAAAACAACAACAAAGCTTAAGGAGAAACGAATATGAACGCAAAGAAGATACTGGCTCTGATGCTGGGCGCGATGATGCTGCTCTCCCTTGCAGCCTGCGGCGCAAAGGACAACGACAAGCAGGTGGATATGAGCGGAGACGGCTCCGCCATGACCGGCGAGCCGAAAACCGCCGAGGAGGCGCTCGCCCTGCACAAGGAGCTGCTGGAGCGGGAAAACGCGCTCCTGTCGGAAAATGCCGAACTCTGGGAGAAGGTCTTCATGGAGGCAGACAAGGGCATGGCCATGATCGAGGACGGGAAAAACTACGGCGACTTCCTGCTCAAGACCATCGAGGACGCCAAGGAAGAGTTCAGCGACGAGGAGTATGAGTGGCTGAAGGAGTCGGCCACGGAGATCAGCAATATTGAAAACAAGCTGACCGAGTTGGAAGAGAAGTATCCCGAGATCATGCAGAAATCCATGGACGGCGATATGAGTATGCCCGCGGGCGATGATATGAGTATGCCATCCGATCAGAGCGGCACGGGCAAGATGGACAATCAGAGCGGCGCGGACAAGATGGCCGAGCAGGGCAGCATGCAGAAGTTCCCTGCCTTTGAGGGGAAAGATCTGGATGGCAACGCGGTGAAGAGCGACGAGCTGTTCTCCGGCAACGCCGTCACCGTAGTGAATTTCTGGTTCACCACCTGCAATCCCTGCGTGGGAGAGCTTGCCGAGCTGGACGCGCTGAATGAGGAACTCGCGGAGAAGGGCGGCTCCCTCATCGGCGTCAACACCTTCACGCTGGACGGCGACGAGGCAGCAATCTCGGAGGCAAAGGATGTGCTGGCAAAGAAGGGCGCCACCTATCAGAATGTGTATTTTGACTCCGACGGCGAGGCAGGAAAGTTCACTGCCAACATCTTTGCTTATCCCACCACCTATGTGATAGACCGGAACGGCAATATCGTGGGTGAACCCATCGTAGGCGCCATCACGGAAAAGAAGCAGGCGGAGACGCTGCAAAAGCTCATCGAGCAGACGCTCGCCGCCGATATGGGTTGACCCGAGATTTAAAAAGTGCCTGCTGCGCGCCATTGCATTGCCCCCGGCGGGCAAGGGGCGGAGTGAGTCCCGATTCCCCTGAAAGGAGGAAACGCGATGTATCGAAGCGTATTGGCACTGCTTTTCGCCTCGGTTCTGCTGCTCAGCGGCTGCGCTGTCGGGCAGCAGACTGTGCCGAAGGAAAAGAGCGGACAGGAAACAAACATGGACGGAGCGGCTTTTGACCGGTCCGACGAGGAGATCACCTATATGGATACCACAGACAACGTCATCTATCTGGCGGGCGGCTGCTTCTGGGGCATGGAACAGCTGATGCAGTCCATCCCCGGCGTTATCGACGCCGAGAGCGGCTATGCCAACGGCACCTGCGAGGCGGATGCCGATTACAAGACCGTCTGCAAGGGAGAGACCGGCTTTCGGGAAACAGTGCGCGTGGAGTATGACCCCGAGCAGGTGAGCCTTGACGCGCTGCTGCTGGCCTACTTCTATGTCATCGACCCCACGGTGCAAAACCGGCAGGGCAACGACCGCGGCAGCCAGTACCAGACCGGCGTTTACTTCACCAACGAAAGCGCCAGAGAGACGGTGAAGCGTATCGCGGAGATTGAGCGCGACCGCAGCGAGAAATTCTTCGTGGAGATCGGCCCGCTCAAAAACTTCTATTCCGCCGAGGAATATCACCAGAACTACCTCGAAAAGAATCCGAACGGCTACTGCCACATCCCGCGTGCGGAGATGGAGCTCTTCTCCAAACTGCGCATCGACCCGGGTGACTATCAGAAGCCCGCGGCGGAGTCCATCCGGGACAAGCTGACGGCGGAGCAGTACCGCGTCACGCAGGAGAGCGGCACGGAGCGCGCCTTCACAGGCGAGTTCTGGGACAAGTTTGAAAAGGGCATCTATGTGGATGTTGTGACCGGCGAGCCGCTCTTTTCCTCCACGGATAAGTACGAGAGCGGCTGCGGCTGGCCCGCCTTTACAAAGCCTATCGATGGCCCCGCTGTGGTGGAAAAAGAGGATTTGAGCCACGGCATGCGCCGCACAGAGGTCAGAAGCCGCGCCGGAGACTCCCACCTCGGCCATGTATTCACCGGCGACCCAGAGTCGCCGAACGGCGTGCGCTACTGCATCAACAGCGCAGCCCTGCGCTTCGTCCCCTATGAAAAAATGGAGGCCGAGGGCTACGGCTATCTGCTCTCTCTGTTTAGGGAGTGAGTTTTGGAACAGGAACAAAAAAAGACATCTCATCTGAAGTGACCTCAAAAAGTCGGTCAATATTCAAAAGAGAATTACTCAAGCCGCGAAAGGGCTTGCTGTCTGTAAATTATAGGCAGCAAGCCCTTCGAATTTTTCGTGATCTGGGCAAAAGCGATCTTGTCAAATGCAAAGCCGACTATATGGCAGCACGAAACCTGGATACACGGCGTTAGAGTCAAAGCCGGAGGCATGGGCGACTCCGGTGCGACCGACAGGGCAACTTGCGGGCGTCAAAAATATGTGATACAATTTATCATACGAGCCTTTGACCGAGGGGAGAACACATACATGCCTGCTCTCCTATTGGGAGCATCGTGCGTCCTGCGAAGCTGCGTTCTTCGTCAGCAGAAGAAAACTGCCTGACCGAGAATATTTCGTCACTTCATTCCGTCAAGGTGGCTACCCCCCTTGCACCGCTTATGCGGCTATTCCCTGTGGACTTGCCATCTGTAGACGGTTTTGAGAACCGTCCGTCGCCAGCAAGTTTTGAAAAACTGCTATGGAGGGAGTTGTAAAAATGCAGAACTATAACATAAAGGATTATTCAGTCGAATTTGATAGAACCGCAACAGTAGATTGGTATGAAAAATATGAAGGTTGGGGCTGTGATTGTGGTGACTGCCAAAGTTTTTTAGCATGGGTCAGGCGGAAACAGCTTCCATCCGCAGTAACAGAATTACTCCAAATTTTTGGAGCGTTGCCGGAAAAACCGACCTATGTATGTGAACTATCTCCAACTGAGCGGGGACATCTTTATCAATTCAATTATCGTGTGGTCGGCTGTATGCTGAATGCTCATCACCCACATGAATCTATTGGATTTGACTGGGGTTCGGTATACTGTGGACATGAAGATGATCCATGTGGTGCTCCGGATTTTCCTGAGCCAAACTTTGACATTATGTTCTTTGTGGACATACCGCCTTTTGACAGTAAGGGCGAATGACGAGAATATAAAGCTAAAGAGAGAAGATAGTGAGGGAGATCAATAATAGATTGGAGCTATCAGAAGCGTCTGCTGCTTTGGTTGCCATACCTCGCGGAAATTCCACAGCAAATTTTGACATTAAGAAGACGCTCTTTGCGCGCTCCAGCCGACATTCCTCTGCTTTCGCTGTTCTTGGAAAAACTCACACTGTGCTGACTGTAATTTTTCCTGTGATGTAAACTGTAAAATGTTTTGCGGTTAACAACTCTTGCCGATTCATGCTTTACTCTGTCGGAACTAGCACAGAGCAGAACACAGAGAAGGTCCTAAAAAATGACCATAAACTCAGGGAGCAAAGCTAGAGATATTGTTTTCACCGGTGTTCTCGCAATACTTATAGCCGTCTGTTCATGGATCTCCATTCCCGCTACTGTCCCATTTACTCTGCAATCGCTGGGCGTTTTTTCGGCAGTCGGGCTGCTGTGCTGGTGCGCGCTCCCACTTACCGTCCTTAATTTGCTTAAAATTGCGGGTGCAGTGGTTCTGACGGACCGCCTTAGCAAGGTGGTCAAATGAAAAGTGCGGAAATAAAAGTAAGGACGCATCACGGGATGTGCCTTGCGATCTTTGCGGGAAACGGATACAAGTGGCAGAAGCGATCCTTTCTCAGGGGAAGCGCGAGGATATCTGCGGAAGCTGCCAATGGGTGGCGATTTGCAAAGGAGCGGAGCATCGGTACTTGCAGGTTCCGCACAATTTGGCGTGGTGATTCTGTGAAAAAGGATATCGTAACGGCAAGCCCTGCGACCCTGCGGGAAAAAGGACTGGGCGGCTCTCCCGCCCTGAACCTATATAAATATAAAAAAGCACCAAAAAGAGGGATTTCCTCGTTCCTTGAGTGCCGTTGCTGCCGTATGGACAGCTATGCAGCCTGGGATCCTCCACAAACCTCAGCGCTGTCGTAGACGGCTGAAAGCTTTTGCGTCTGCGTAAAGAGAATAGCTGCATAGCTTCGGAGGTCGGGCCTGCAATACATTGATCGGCCAGATGGGTCTGCAAAAAATCGGCTGCGGCTATATCATAAATAGATAAAATGCGTCCCCTGTCGCTAAAGAGGCAGGGGACGTTTTCCTATAGAGGAGAGAGTACATTCGATAAAGATCAGATCACTGGTAAGCGCTCAATAATGGCACGGCTGGAACAAAGGAGAAAGGTGTGCGAAAATCTTCCCATATGTCGAAAAACTTCCTATAAGTTTTTCGAGAGAATGGGAGGAATAAGGGATGACAGAAGTCATGCAAGTACGAGAAGCATACCGAGTGGAACAGTGGCGGCAGCTTATGCAGCAGCGCAAAGATAGCCCCTTGAATAATCGGGAATTCTGTGCGCAGCAAGGGATCAGCGAAAAGAGCTATTACTATTGGCTGAAAAAACTGCGCGAGTCCGCAATGGAACGCGGGATCCCGCAGCTTGTGGCGTTAGAAGATCGTGAGAAGCCGGATGAACTGCGGATAGAGTATCATGGAGCCAGCATGGCACTGCCGGGACATGTGGACATAGATGCAGTCGCCGCAGTCCTGCGTTCGCTGCAGCAAACATGATAGACCTGAGTCGGGTAGAGAAATACTATGTGGCTTGCGGCTATACGGATATGCGCCGGGGCATAGACGGTCTTGCCGCCATCGTGTCACAGCAATTCGGGGCGCCACTGTGTGAGGACAGCCTGTTTCTGTTTTGCGGGCAGCGGACAGACCGGATCAAAGTGCTGTATTTCTCAGGGGATGGGTATGTACTGCTCTACAAGCGGTTAAACAATGGTGCGTTTCAGTGGCCAAGATCGGAGCAGGAGCTTCGGTTGTTGGATAGAGGATCGCCGCGGAGGAGCCGAGTCCGGAGAGCACGTCGCCGGTCATCACCTGAGTGTTGGAGTAGAGGTCGGAGACCACCACATGGCCCTGCGCGAGGGATCGGGCGAACTGCATCCAGCTCTCCTTAAATACGGCATTGTCGGTATCGTACCAGCCGTTTTCCGTGTAGAAATCCCCACTGCCGCGCTCCATGGCGCAGAGCTCCACGGCGCGGATGGGATAATCCAGCGCACAGAAGGGCTTGCCCGACCAGTCATAGAACCTGCCCGCGGCATCGTAGAAGCCCTCCCATGTGGCGAGGTCCTCATAGCCGACGCCGGTGGCGGCGGAAAAGCGGTCGAAGCCGCTGCCGTTGCACATCAGAAGCTGCGTGGACTTGGAAACGGGGAAGATCAGCAGCCTGCCGTCCTCCGCCGTGCCGTCGGAGAGAAAGCCGGGGATGAAGTCGGAGAGTTCGTCGGGGGTGAACTGCTCGTCCCAAGGCACAAGATTATCCTCGCCAAGCTCCAGCGCGTCGATGATGTGGCAGGTAAAGAGGTCGGGCATCTACTGCACGCCCTTGCCGCCGCTCTGCGCCTCCTTCAGATAGCCGCCGATCTGGGACGCGCTGCTCATGCCGGTGACCTTCACCTGCACGCCGCGCTCCTGTCCCACGGTGCGGTTGAATTCCTGCACCAGAAGGTCCATGGGCGAGCCTGCCTGCTCGCCGTAAACGTGCCAGAAGGACAGGGAGACAGGCTTCTTTTTATTCAGCAGCGTTTTTTCCCCGCAGCCGGAGAGAGCAAAAACAAGGGTGCAGAGCAGCAGAAGAGAGAGAAGGCGCTTTTTCATAAGGAGACCTCCAAAACAGAACTTGTGTTTGCAAAAGAGGAGGGTTATTTTCGAAATTTCTTAAAATTTTTTGCCGTCATGTACCCAATTTGAAGGATTTAGGGGACAGACAAGGGTGGAAAAATATGGTATAAAAAAAGTGATACGGAAGAGTCGGGAGGGTGCGGGAGGCAAACAAATTATTCTGTAATTCTATCATATTCCGACTGTGTTTGCAGGACGCCACCCGAGAAGAGAAAACAAGGGAGCTTTTTGAAAAGAGGAAAACGGTATGCGGCGGAATAGGGGGGAGTATATGAAGAACTTGAAAAAGCTGACGATCCTGCACTCCAACGATATGCATGGCGACTTCCTCGCCGAGCGGATCGACGAGAGACTGGTGGGCGGCGTGTCGCTGCTCTCGGGCTATGTCAACAAGGTTCGGCGTGAGGAGAAAAATGTGATCTACGCCATCGCGGGCGATATGTTTCGCGGCAGCGTCATCGACTCGGAGTATAAGGGCACATCTACCATCGGCATCATGAACCTAATGGGTCCCGATGTGGCGACCATCGGCAACCACGAGGTCGACTACGGCCTCGCGCATCTGCTGTTCCTTGAAAAGTGCGCGGACTTTCCCATCATCAATGCCAACCTGCACATCAAGTCCAACGGCAGGCGGATGTTTCGGCCGTTCTGGATCGCGCACATCGACGGCATGAAGATCCTCTTCATCGGCATCATCACGGAGGAGGTGCTGGCGGCGACGAAGAACGACGAGCTGATCGGCTCCTTCGTAGACATCGGCGAGGCGGCGCGCGAGGTGGGCAACATCTGCAACGCCTACAACGCCATCGACATCGACTTCACCGTGCTGCTCACCCACATCGGCTTTGAGGAGGACAAGAAGCTCGCCGCGCTGCTTGACCCCGACTGGGGCGTGGACGTCATCATCGGCGGACACAGCCACACAAAATTAGAGGAGCCCGCCAAGGTCAACGATATTTACATCGTGCAGGCGGGCACAGGCACCGACGAGATCGGCCGCTTCGACATCATGGTGGACACCGACCTCAACGCCATCGACACCTTTACCTGGCGGATGGTTCCCATCGACGATATGCACTGCCCGCGCGACGAGGAGCTGGAGCGCTTTATCCAGCACTACAAGAGCGTGACCTCAGAGAAGTACGACCGCATCATCACCCGCTTTTCCTGCGAGCTGACCCATCCAAAGCGCAATCAGGAAACAGCGCTCGGCGACCTCATCGCCGACATTCTGCGCGACAGCTTCGGCATCGATCTGATGCTGATGGGCTCGGGTGCGATCCGCAGCTATTCCCTCGGGCCCGTGGTCCACTACGCCGACCTTGTGGAGTGCCTGCCCTATGACGACGCGGTGTATATGCTCAAGGTCACCGGCACCCAGCTCGAGCGGATGATCCGCCATATTCTGCGGGACGAGGCATTCCAGGGGGAGCACACGGAGTTCTACCAGTTTTCCCACGGAATGCGCATCGTCTGGTCGAGGAGCGGGCAGGTGTTTCGCGAGCTGACGCTGGACGGCGAGGTGCTGCACGCCGATCGGCTCTATTCCGTGGCGATGCAGAAGTACCATTACAATAACCTCAAGCCGTTTTTGAATATTACGCTCGAGGAGGCGGAGCAAAACGGCAAGATCCGGGTGCTGTCCACCTCCGCCCGGGACGTGGTGGAGGAATACCTGACGGTGAACCAGCACCTCAGCCGCGAGGTCGAGGGACGCTTGGTGGTCGAAGCATAAAAATTATAAGGAGGAAAGCACAATGCAAGTCAAGCTCAACACTCTGCCCGCGACGCTCGCGGAATTTCAGGCGCTCCCCCGCAGCACGCCGGAGGAGGTCTGCGCCGGGTTCCTGTGCGCCTTGAACCTGTACACCAAAAGCCCAAACTTTTGAATAAAAATTTTTCTACTTTTTCCGGCACTTTATAGACACTTTTGGTTTATTACGGACGCTTTTCACAACTCTTGCCTCCACTGTTTCCGTGTGTTCCGCGCCTGTTTGTAGTCAAACATGTGGTCAAAAACCGCTTTCTGAACACCCTCGTGACAGGGGACAGAAAGCGGTTTTTATAGTTTATCGGAGTGCCGCGGACGGATGATTTGCCTCTCCAGTCTGTCGCATTGTACCTCTGCTGGAGAGGTTAAGCAAGTCCTTTATACAAGAATAGGCGGCGCAGAATTTGCATCGCTATAGACAAAGAATACCCTCACACTTTCTGGAGGTAAAACTCACTCTCTGCGACTCGTGTCACAAAATTATACTCCAGCCGTGTTGCCTTTGAGGGCGAAATATTGTAACGCTTAAACACCGAGCGAAAATATGCAAAGTACGCCTTGTCTTCCTCTGTCATCGGTGTAACCCAGCCGTTTTCGGCACCATGGGCTTCGATTTTCTCCAACTCTGCCATACGTTCTTTATCCATGTCAGTTGCCCCTTCTGGATGAAATCATGGTTTTCCCTTAACAGCTATTACATTCCCGCAATTCATGTAGTTTTTTAAGGGAAAGACTACCCTTTTTGTTACGGACTTACGTTTCCAGAAGATACTCCATCGTACAGCCGAGGACTTTTGCAAGGCTAAGAACAGTCTCCGCACTGGCTTTGTTAATGTCCTTGTTGCGCTGTTCGTACATTTGAATTGAGCGAAGACTGACATTGCTTCGCTTGGCAAGCTCTGCCTGCGTGCAGCCATAAAGCGTGCGGATACGCTTGAGGTTGGTATCAGCGAAGTATTCGCGCACTTTAGCATCGACAATATCAGCGAATTTAGTGACATCCGCTTCATGAAGGGGGGAATACATCTGCTGCAAATCTTCAAACGAAAGAACCTTAAAAATATCACTGAACTTTCTTCCGGAGAACCATTGATAGTAGGCCACTGCCCAGCCAATCCAATACTCTCTGGAACGGCTGAAATTCGCTTGAGGCTTGGCGGTCGGCGCTTTGCCCGTAGTCTCAACGAGAACATCAACAGCAGTTTCAATCCCGCTTTTCCCCAAAAGATATGAAGGTTCACCATTCTCAATCCGATTACTGACGGAACTGACGGAAAACAGCTTTATAAAGCTATCTCCGGCAACTCCGCACGCGTTGATAGCATAATCAAAAGCATCGCCCAGTAATGCCTGCGCGTTACTCAGATAGATTTCTTGGTATGCGTGGGTCATCGTTTTGGATGCCTCCTCTTATGATATCAAGGATATACAGACCATCTGTTTCCTCTTCAAGTATATCCGAATAAAGTTGGTCGGCTTCATCATTTCGAGCCTTGCGGCGAACATAATATTTTTCCTTTTCTGCGATAGAAAATCCATCGTAATGTAGCAGTGTAAAGGCGTATTTAGACTTGATGACGATCTGTTCGCCTAACTTGCCAAGTCGCATAGCGTTTGCGAGTTGCTGTACGGAAATTCCGTTATTTAGGAAAGACGCAGCAAAGTCAAAATAGGAGTCATCGGCACGGTATCCGATAATCAGGTCGTAGGCATTGACGTTGACGCCGAAATTGTCAATCAGATATCGTTTTGCCCGCTGTGCGGCTGGGCTTTTGATAGAAAACAGACGATGTGCTACCAGAACAGCAATCCAGTTCAGAATCGTATAGTTTGGACCGTTCAGATTCAGAATTTTCAGGTATTCCGTATCAAGACTGTAACGATTGACGAAGCCGTTACGCAGAGAGGATACAGCCCATTCTTTGGCGAGTTCCTCGCTTTCCGTGCAGTAGAAGCCCAGCCCGAAGTCATTGTTCTGCTTAACCAACCCAAAGGTTGGAGATTCGATGATCTGTTCGGAGCCATGATATAGGGTAATTTTCTGATTCATCTCCGCATCCTCCTAAGTATCACTGTAAAAATAGTATCACCAAAGTGATATAAAATCAAGCAATATTTGTAGAGAAAAAAGAGAGCATTTCTCGCTTGAAAAATACAGTTTCTTCAGACGAATATTTCCAAGAGAAACTTAGAGATAATCAGTTCACAGAATGATATTGAGCATCCATTTTGCCGGTGCTATAATTAAATGCAGCTAAATAGGATATTGCAGAACTGCTGGAAAAATACAAATACTCCGCAGCAAAGCGAATGTTTCACGGGCGAGGGTGATGAGCCGTCCCAACCGCGCCTGCTGCAGCTCGAGCAGTTTGATCTGATCTGCGAGAGCGGCGGCCTGGTCAAAGTTTGGGTCATCCAGAATGCGTTTGATGTCTTTGAGCGGAAATTCCAACTCTCGAAACAGCAGAATGGATTGCAGCCGTGCCAAGGCTGTATCGTCATACAGCCGGTAGCCTGCTTCCGTGAGGGCTGTGGGCGGCAGCAACCCGATGGCATCATAGTGGTGCAGTGTCCGGACACTGACACCGGCCAGTTTGCTGACTTCGTGAATGGTCATCATGGGTATCCCTCCTCCGTGTGAGCTTAGCGGGCGATGAAGGGGATGGTATTGCCCTCGTCCAGCAAGCGCACAACGTTTTCCACGTGCTGCGCGCTCTCGCCGAGCTCCCGAGCAAGCGTCTGAATGATATCCATAGAAATTCCTTTCCTTGCATGGTTTAACGTCAGCGGCGGCAGACGCCCAAGCGTCCGCCGCCGCCTATTTTACCACAGCCCCGGTCGGATTTCCAGCGCAAAGACTTCTCACGAAAAAGCAGATCCGCCTCTGTATCACACAGAGGCGGATCTGCCAATCCTATGACGCCCACGGCGGCGAACGCTATGAGCTTATTCAGCACAGCATCACCGATCGTTACTGTGTTTTTATCTCAGGTTTTTCCGGAAGAACTCCTGCGCATTCTTGTACATTACGCCATCGGCATCCTCCTGCGAAACGCCTCGGGAGATCAGATACTCGTAAATCGACGCCGCCTTGGCCGGTGTATTCAGGCACTCCGGCAGGAGGGAACCGTCGAAATCCGAACCGAGAGCAAGATTCTTTTTGGCTCCCAGCTCAAAGAAATGCATGGTGTGACGGTAGATATCGTCAAGGCTGTGAACTTCGCCGTCGTCGCGCAGGAACTTCACAAAGTAATTCAGACCGATCAGGCAATCGCGCCTGACCATCTCTCGGATCATGTCGTCTGTGAGGTTGCGCTTGTGACTGCACAGCGCACGAGCATTGGAATGCGTGGCGACAAAGGGTTTGGCCGCCACCTCCAGCAGATCGGCAAAACCGTGGTCGTTGAGGTGGGAGACGTCGACAAGAACGCCCTCTTTCTCCATCTCGCGCACAGCTTCCTTGCCAAACTCGCTTAGGCCATGGTCAGTGGTGTGACCGGAGCCAAGCTCGTTTTCACCGTTCCATGTCAGCGTAATGGCACGCACACCCTGCTCGGCAAGTGTGTGAACACGGGTGATATCACCGGCGAGCGCGCTGCCGTTCTCAATAGTCAGAAATGCGGCGGCCTTATTCTCAGCCCAAGCCTTCTCCATATCGGCGGCATTGCGGCAGGGAGCCACACGGTCGGAAAACTTTTCCATCTGGCGATAGAAGTTTATGCGGTTCTTCTCGAAATAAGCGATGGCTGCATCGCTGCGCTCCTCATCCGGAATGAAGACTGCGTAGAACTGCGCCCAATGCACATCATTCGGCATGTTGCTCAGCTGCAGCACGCGGCCGGGATCGTCCAGCGTGTCCGGGTTGCCGGTGTTGGCATACTTCCAATCTGCCAGAGTGTCACAGTGCAGATCGATCAAACCATAACTGTTCATGATACTAATTTAAAATCCTTTCTTTGACTTTACGCCCGCGGGTCGAGCTCCTCGCAGGAAAGCACTTCCTTGCTGCGTGTGTATTCCTCATACCGGAGTCCACGATCTGAGGTCTCAATTTCGCCGACCTGGTTATCATAGGGGTCGGCGCGCCAGAACTGCTTTTCAACGGTAAACGGCGCTTCAAACTCGCTGTTGGCCACCATGCGGTATGCGTCGATGTTGCCAAAATAGAACTTGCGGCGTTCCTCATTCTGCGCCCTCACCGCCGCCGTGCCGTAGCTCGGGTCGGCATAGAGCCAGCCGTATGGCGCGATATAGAAGCGGGACCAGTCGTGTGCACCGCAGAAGTCCGGCTCAGCGGTCAGGCCGCTCTGCCACCTGGCGGGAATGCCAGCGCAGCGGCACATGGTGATAAAGAGCAGGGCAAACACACCGCAGTCGCCGGTGTAGCTGCGCGCCGCAGAATCCGGGATGCACTCGAGAATGAAGTAGGACGGCATGAAGGTATACTTCATGTTCAGCGTGATGAAGTCGTAGAAGATACGCGCCTTTTCCAGAGGATCGGTCACACCCTCGGTCAGCGTCTCCACAAGGGAACGAATAAACGGGGTGAAGACGATGTGCGGCGCCTGCTCCTGCGTGTCGAAATCAGGCTGTACGGCGTCTGCCTTCATCGTGGAAACATCGTGGTAGCGCGCCGTGTGGACATAGGAGTACTCCACATAGAACTCGTGGTTTTCCTCCATGTTCTCCTCCCAGCAGATCGTGCGCTGCGCCGCATTCTCGGGTGCGAGCTTACCGGTCTCGGGATACATCTTCTCGATGCGGATCTCGCTTTGCTGCTCACACTCGGCGGGGATGGGCAGGTGAACGCGCACGAACATACCGGGTGTGAACCGATCATCGTTTACGCGGACGCTCGAACGGATGCGGATGCGATTGGAGATACCGCCGTTCTCGCGCATCAGACGGCGAACACGGTCAAGACGGCCCTCGCCCTGCTCCTTCGTCACGCTCTCCACACCGTGCACCTGTACGCCCGCGCGGACGGCAAAGGATGGATCTGCTTTGCACAGCGTCTCAAAGAAGCGGTCCAGGAAGTGCATCTTGCCGTTGACATAGAGCCAGCTGATTTTGCCGGCGTCCACGCGCTCGTCGAATTCCTCCTCGGTAAAATCGGGGATGTGCCCGCGCACCACAGCGAGTGCGGCGGCACGGTCGAACGGGTAATTCTGCGGGATCCGGCAGATGATCTCGCGCTCGGCGGTCAGGCACGCGCGCATTGCCTCAGACAGGTTATCCTGCGCAAGGCGAAGATCAATGAGGCGGATCGCGCCTTCAAAATCACCCCATGCCTTGCGCCGGGCGATATCGTCCGGCAGGCCAATGTTCAGATATTGCAAGGTATCGTTAATATTCATAAGAATAACCTCTTTGTGAATCCTGCTCCCACGGCACGGGCCGCAGGAGCAGGAAAAATCATCCGGCGGGGATCAAGCAATCATATGCAGGATCGCACCCATGCCAAGACCAAAAATATTACCAATAGCAGCGCCAAGAACACCCATCAGAACACCGATACCCGCAAAGGAATCGTCATAGGCGCAGGCAATGATCGGCGCAGAAGCGGAACCGCCGATATTGGCGACCGATGCCGTAGAGACCATGCAAAGATCCCAGTGGAAGATCTTGGAGAGGATGTACATACCGACAACGTGGATCGCAAGAACGAACACGCCGTAAACGACCCACATCGGAGCTTCGACCAGCGCATTGAGCGGAGCCTGCGTAGCGAGCAGGGAGACGACGGCGTACAGCAGGACGCTGGAAAGATCTTCAACAGCAGGAAGCTTGCCGAGCGGGGTCATTGCGCAGACCAGACCGAGAACAGTGACGAACAGCGTCGTGCAGGTGCCCTTGTCGAACATGTCAAGGCCGATCTCATTGAGACCGTTATTCATGACAAGGCCGATCTTCTGAGACAGCGCGGAGACAATCAGAGCAAGGCCGATAAGCCAGATCCAGTCGGTAGCTTTGGCCTGCTTTTTCTCGTTGGCGACCTCTGCGTTGGCAGCGGCTGCAACGGCCTCAAGCTTGGAGGTGTCCGCCTTAACGGACTTGTTCCACTTGCCGGCATACTTCACAGCAAAGAGCAGCAGCGCAATCCATACGGAGTAGCAGACGGTGTCGAGCGTAAGAGCGCAGGCGTAAGCGCCGGCATCGACCGGCAGAGCATCCTGCATAGCAGCCATGTTGGCGGAGCCGCCGACCCAGGAAGCGTACAGAGCTGCGGTAGCGCCCCAGATGGTCTCGCCGCCCCCGAGGGATCCCTTGAAGATCGGGAAGCCGACGATGAAGCCGAGTGCAAGAGTGATCGAGCAGCCAAGGAAGATCGCGATCATGCGTCCGGAAAGCTTGGCGATCTTGCGGAAGTCGCAGCGCAGCAGCATGACGAAGATCATTGCGTACAGAAGGTTATTCTTCAGTACGCCGTAAGCGGCACTGACGCCTTCGGAATTGTACAGGCCCAGGGTACAGAAGACCATGTTGAGAATATAGATCCATACCAGCGGCGGGACCCAGTTAAAGACTTTCCACTTGGTGTATTTTTCCATTGCCAGCAGCCCGCCGGCCAGGAACATCAGGAATGCGATGAAAGTAAAACCGTTTTCAATAGCAGGTAACATACTTTTCTCCTCCAAAAAATATATTTCTTCTCAGCGGGGCGGTACCTGGACCCGCTGCAAAAGACAAAACAGAAAAAAGCCCAACAAAACCGAGCGTTTTTCAACGCCTGATCTTGCTGGGTTTCACACGCGGCACCACGAGGGAACTCATGGCAGGCGACTGCGAAGCAGCCATATACAGTTATGCGTAATCAGGTTTCGCTTTCCGGCTTGCCCGTCATTGACCGCCAGCGCTTGAGCGCATCGCGGTAAGCGACAAGTACGGCCCGGCGGGACGAGCCGCCGTATCGTCTGTTGAGCGTGTTCTCCAGCCACACATCGATCTCCGGAAAAACCTGCCCCACAAAAAGTTTACGCAGGAAAGCCTCCGTCGTAGAAATTGTATGGGTACAGCTGAAATCGAGAACCTCGGACGTCAGGTCGTCGACCTCAAACGCCATATAAAACGTGCCGTAGTTTTTTGTGATGGCGTTGTCCGAATTCGTTCTGGACTCGCCAATGACAAAAACCGAATTGATCTGATTCAAAGAACCGTCCTTCCTTTCACAGGAGAATGCACGGAATGTATAATAATCAAAAACGCCCTGTATCAGCATCATTGGTTGCCTTTATTATAGCGGCCATTGACCGAGTTGTCAATATCTTCTTGCCAAGCCAGACGATTCTGCCGATTTTTGTCGATAACGCACAACAATTCCTTGCCAAAAAATCGATAAGGCACATAAACTATGGTCAAATCAACGATTATCACCTTCCCCCTTGCAATTGCAGTCTGGACATGGTAGCATAAATATGCTTTTAAAAACTTGATTATCACTGCTGCTTTACTTTGCTTGAGAATGCCACAACGTTCTTCACCGCAAATAAAACCCAGCAAAAGACGTGGATCTATCGCGCCTTTTGCCGGGTTTTTTCTTTTGCAGCAGCCAAGAGAGGTGAGGAGCCGCCGCCATAATACGCCGCGCATTCACAGAATCACACAATATTTGAGGAGGAATTCATCACATGAAGAAAAGACTTTGCTCATTGCTACTTGTCCTCACAATGCTTTCCACGCTTCTGGTCGCGCCGGCTTCCGCCCTTGAGGCAGACGGTTCGACTAACGCCGGCAACGAGACTTACGTGTATCTCGGCGTGAAGGATTACGGCACCGTGGAAGCTGACAGCAAGCCCGACTTTGTCCATCGCTTCTACACCAACGGTGAAGAAGTGCAGTATACCATCGCCAGCAGTGACAATAAGTACGCCGTCCAGAACAAGCTTCAGGAAGGCTATGTCTACGATCTGTCCATTCAGGGCAATGTTGTGACTGACGCGAACCTCGCCGCGGCCAAGGCCGAGGGCAAGATCGAGTCCGCCACCGCTTCCTCCGTGACAGTCGGCGGCAAGACCTACGACATCGCCAACGTCTACGAGATCACCAACAACACCGCCGGTAAGGCGACTGTTACCGCCAAGACCGCTGCCGACCTCACCGCCGGTGCGACCGTCAAGGTCTACGGCGACACCGCGTTCCTTACGTTCGTGGCAGAGGACTATACCGCTCCCGTCAGCGGCACGCCCGGTAAGCGCACCCTCAAGAACTACCTCCAGACCGCGATGAACCCTGTCGGCACCGCGCTGTACGTTTACGGCGGCAGCTGGGACTGGCAGGATGTGAACTCTTCCAACCAGGCGCTGACCATTGGTCTGCCCCAGAGCTGGATCGACTTCTTCCAGCAGCAGGACGCCAACTACACCTACATGAACGACGACGACCCCGCGCACAGCTACTATCCGCACAACAGCTGGAACCAGTACTACTACGCCGGTGTGGACTGCTCGGCCTATATTGGCTGGACCGTCTACAACGTGATGCACACTGAGAGCACCACCAACGACCTGAGCGACGGCTACGTGATGAGCGCCGTCAAGATGGCCAAGACCTTTGCTGACAAGGGCTGGGGCACCTGGACGCGCGATATCAAGTCCTTCAAGCCCGGCGACATCTTCAGCATGAGCGGCCATGTGTGGACCGTCCTCGGCGTCTGCGACGACGGCTCCATCGTCTTCCTGCACTCCACGCCTTCCGACAGCAAGGCCGGTCAGGGCGGCGGCGGCGTTCAGCTCAGCGCCCTCAACCCCAACAGTGACAACGACAAGAACTGCGAGGCCTACAAGCTCGTCACCAAGTACATGACCAAGTACTACCCCGAGTGGAGCACCCGCTATGACGCCGTGCTGAGAAGCTATGACTCCTACGCCACCCCCGCTTCCGGTAGCGAGTACAGCAAGACCTGGTCCGGCAACTTCAGCTGGAACCTCGACGGCACCGGTCTGACCGACCCCGACGGTTACGCTGATATGAGCGCCGCCGAGATCCTTGCCGACCTCTTCGGCGACGCCGAGACGCAGCCCAACCAGAAGGGCTTCAACGATGTCAAGTCCGGCGACTACTTCTATGACGCCGTCAACTGGGCCGTCGAGAAGGGCATCACCACCGGCACCAGCGCCACGACCTTCTCCCCCAACGCATCCTGCACCCGCGCTCAGATCGTGACCTTCCTGTGGCGCGCCAGCGGCAGCCCGGAGCCGAAGACTGCCAGCAATCCCTTCACCGACGTTGCAGCCAACGCATACTACTGCAAGGCTGTTCTGTGGGCTGTTGAAAACGGCATCACTACCGGTACCAGTGCCACGACCTTCTCCCCCGACGCTCCCTGCACCCGCGCTCAGGGTGTGACTTTCCTGTGGCGCGCCAACGGCAGCAAGGCCGCCTCCGCCGCTGCCTCCTTTACCGATGTTGCATCTGACGCCTACTATGCTCCGGCAGTTGCCTGGGCGGCAGAGCAGAACGTCACCGGCGGTGTCGGCAACGGTCTCTTCTCCCCCGACACCACCTGCACCCGTGCTCAGAACGTGAGCATGCTGTATCGCCTTCGGTAAATAATTATCTTTAATAGGCGCTGAGTCATCCCCTCCTACAGCCTGAACGCCGCGGGCAATTACCGTGGCGTTCAGGCTATCTTATTCTCAAAATTCAGAAAGGACAGTGCGTTTTATGAAATTTTCCAGCAAGGTAGAAAAATGCGGCCTGTCTCCAATGCGCAAGTTCCACCCGTACGCGGTGGCGGCAAAGGCACGCGGCGTCAACATCTATCACCTCAACATCGGCCAGCCCGACGTACAGACTCCTCCCGCGTTTTTCGAGGCAGTCCGTCACTTCGAGCAGCCGGTGCTCGCCTACGCACCTTCTCCGGGCATCCCTGAGCTGATCGACGCGATCCAGAACTATTACGACAAGCTCGACATGCACTTTGACAAAAGTGAGATCTACGTCACCGCCGGCGGCAGCGAGGCGCTTCAGATCGCGCTCCAGTGCATTCTTGACGACGGCGACGAAATTCTCATTCCTGAGCCGTTTTATCCCAACTACAACACCATGGTACGCACCTGCGGCGCGTCCATCCGCCCGATCCCGACCTGCCCCGAGGAGGGCTACCACTATGCCGACCGCGAGAAGATCGAGCCGCTGATCAACGAGCATACCCGCGCCATCATGGTCACGAACCCCGGCAACCCCACCGGCGTGGTGCTGAGTCAGGACGAGATGGAGATGCTCGTCGACCTCGCTCAGAAGCACGACCTCTTCCTCATCGGCGACGAGGCCTACCGCGAGTTCGTCTACGGCGGGGAGAAGCTCCAGTCGTTCGGTGAATTTGCCAACCGTGCGGCAGACAATATCATTGTCATCGACACCGTATCCAAGCGCTTTTCCGCCTGCGGCGCGCGCATCGGCTGCCTGATCTCCAAGAACAGGGAACTGATGAACCACGCGATGAAGTACTGTCAGGCGAGATTGTCGGTCGCGACGCTCGATCAGGTCGCCTCCGCCGCGCTCTACGCCGTCGGCCCAGAGTACTTCGCCGCCGTGCGCGAGGAGTATAAAAAGCGCCGCGATACGCTCTGCCGCAAGCTGCGCGAGATCCCCGGCATCGTGTTCGATGTGCCGGGCGGCGCGTTCTATGTGATGGCGGCGCTGCCGGTGGACGACGCCGACAAGTTCCAGCAGTGGCTGCTCGAGGAGTTTGACGACGCAGGCGAGACGGTAATGTTTGCACCCGGCGCATCGATGTATGCAACGCCCGGCAAGGGCAAAAACGAGGTCCGCATGGCTTACGTCATCGAAAGCCACAAGCTCGAGCGGGCCATGGACATTCTCAAAAAGGCCATTGAGGAATACAATCGGATTAGAGCGTGAGACAAAAGCAAATTAGAAGTTAACCATTTTCCATGATGCTATTGCCGACCGAATGAAGTCAGCCGGCAATAGCGGTATGGACGCACGGATTTATTGCGAAAAAACAAATCCGCCTCTGTATCACACAGGGGCGGATTTGCTTATTGGTCATACGGTACTCGAAAATCGTCCGGATATTTCTTGAACTTGCTGCCCGGTGTTGTAGTTGTTCATGTGATGAACCTTCTTTTTCCGTATACAGCGAACATCTATGCGCATGTGATGGAGAACGCCGATCGGAAAAACGCTGACATTTTAGCTGACGTGTTTTTAAAAAAGGCTTGAATTTTCAAAGCGAGTTGAACTAAAGTTGAATTATTTCTTCACAGATAGAATATCTTGTAAAAGTTACAAAAACATCCGTTTTCGTAAAGAAAACGGATGTTTTTCTTGTTGTGGAGGCAGGGCTCGAACCTACGGCCTCCGGGTTATGAGAGCGCCGAGCAGCCGCCTGATGATAGTAAGAGCCTCCCGCACAAAGCAGGAGGCTCTTACTATTGTGTGAAATATTCGGGAGAGATCGCTCTGAAAAGCGTTTTATGCGCCGTAGCCGAGCATCACGCGCGGCAGCCAAAGCGCCACATTGGGGAAGAGCGTCAGAATCGCCAGCATCGGTAACCAGACAAACAGGATCAGCGAATATGTGGACGGCAACATCTTCGTCAGCGAAGACTTACCGACGCGGGCTCCCATGAAGAGGACGGACGCGCACGGTGGCGTGATGCAGCCAAGGCCGAGGTTCACGATCATGATCGCCGCAAAGTGAACGGGGTCAATACCGAAGTTGGCAAGCACCGGCGTCAGAATCGGTGCGCAGATGTACATGGCGCTGGAGTCGTCCAGGAACATACCAAAGAGGATGAGCAGGATGTTCACGCACAGAAGGATCACGTAGCGGTTGCCACCCATAGCGTTGAGCAGGGCCTCGACCGCACCGTTGAGGTTCTCGACCATGAAGATACGGCTGACCATGGAAACGCAGAACACCATGAAACCGCACACACCGGCCGTGCAGCAGGTCTTGACGAAGATCTGCACGCAGTCCTTGAAATTGATCTTCTTGTAGACAAAAAGGCCGACAAACGCCGCATAGAACACGGACACAGCCGCTGCCTCAGAGGGCGTGCAGATGCCGCCATAAATCGCGCCAAGTACGAAGATGGGGAAGAACAGTGCCGGCAGGGATTTCCACGTTACCTTGGCTGCATGGCTCAGGCGTTCGCCCTTGGCCACGGCGGGCTCAATGATGATATTGGGATCCTTCTTGAACTTGAAGTAGCTCCAAACGCAGAAAGCAACCATCATCACGATGCCGGGGATCATCGTGGCAAGGAAGCAGGCCAGCAGCGGCTGGTTGGTCAGCCAGCAGAACACGAGCATCATGCCGCTGGGTGGGATAAACGAGCCAAGCATGCAGGTAGATGCCAGTAGCGAAGAAGACACTGCGTTATCGTAACCCGCCTTGTTCATTCTGGGGATCATCAGCTCGCCGATGACGGTCTCAGCCGCAAAGGAGGAACCGGAGATCGCGCCGAAAATACCGCAGCAGACGGACATCATCATTGCAAGGCCACCCTTGACGCGGCCGAGCAGCAGATTGACGAAGTTTACCAGGTGTTCTCCTATTCCCCCTCGTTCTATGAATCCGCCCGCTATGATAAATAGTGGAAATACCACCATCGTCATACAGAGCCTACCAGGGCAAGTAAAAGCAAATACTCAGCTTACAAGGCAGGCACCCGGTTTCGGGTGCCTGCCTTGCAGCAAGAGGTACTGCACAGAAGTTAACCGCCACGGCAGCAAAATGTTCGACCCTTTTACGCCAGCAGCTATATCGGCGGGGAAAATATATTATGTTGGAGGTGCCGTTCGTCACGTCGCTTGCGACCGCCCAGTTGACGGCGTCGGCGTAGAACGCGTCGGACTTCGCATCAGTGAAGTTCGTGCTGCCGCTCGCGGTGCCCTTGAGGGCGCGGTACAGGAACGTCACGCTCTGGCCGCGGGTGCAGGTCGCATTCGGGGCAAACGTCGTTTCGGTCATGCCGTTCGTGATACCGTTTTCAATGGCCCAGGCCACCGCCTTAGCGTAGTAAGCGCTCGCAGGGAGATCCGTGAAGTTGCTTGCTGCCTTCGGCTCGGGGCTGCCTGCGGCACGCCACAGGAAAGTAACGATTTGCGCACGCGTGCAGGACTCATAGGGACCAAACATCGTGTCGGACAGGCCGTTAGTCACGCCCTTGTCGACCGCCCACTTCACCGCGTCGGCGAAGTAAGCGTTCGCGGGAACGTCAGCAAAGCTGGTAGAAGCAGTCTTAACGAATTCCGCCTCGACGCTGACCTTGCCGTCCGGCATGACGAAGCTGTACTTGCCGTTGCCGAGGTCCTTGAGCTTGAGCGAATCGCCATTCTTGTCGAGCACCTCGATCGAGCCGAGCTCATAGCCCTCGCTGGGCTTGGTCGTGATCGTCACGGTCTCGCCCTTGGAAGCGGTGGACGGATTGACCGTCACCGTGCCGTTCTGGTTGGATGGGACAGAAACGGTGTTGCCCGTGCTGGCAGAAGACGGGCGGCGCGTGTACTTGCCGCACACAGAGCAGGTCGTACCAGGCTTGTGCGCCTGGTCGCACTTGGCATCGCAGCGCGCGCGGATACCGTTCTTGTTGCTCCAGTCGTGACCGAGTTTCTTCAGCGTTTCCGTCACAACGGTGGTTGCCTGCGTACCAACCTCGTCCTTGAAGACTCCACCGCATCTGGAGCAGGTGTAGTACTCGTTGTTGCCGGCTTCCGTGCAGGTCGCGGCCTTGGCATCGGTCTTGGTCAGAGTGGGGTGCTGCTTACTTGTCTGCGCGCTGAGCGCCTCATTATAGGCGTTCAGAACACCCGTCTCGGTGGTTGCGGTATGGATGTCGCCGGATGCCTTATCATAAGGGAAAGTATCTGCGCGCTGCTAGGAAAACGCTGTTGATTTTCCTCGTATTTTTACCAATGATATTTTACGAATGCTTTTCAAAGGTGTTAGCTTACATCATAATTAAGGTTCGATGAAAATATTGGACGAACAGGCCAAGAAATACGACTTCATTTTTTGGCAAGGAGAAAGTGGGCCAATGACTTATATATAAGAAGCAAAAGTTATTTTCTCACCATGACAATTTGCTGTTGACAAGGGAAAATGGCCTGGTGTATAATGAAAATAGTTCATCAGAGAGAAATTTTTTTAGAAAGCTATTGTTATTTATTGACCGTGACAAAAGAGGTTGAAGAATGAAATTGCAGGACCTTGCGAGTGTTCGTAGCGGCCTGGTCTTGTCGAGAAAGCAGGCCAAAGAGGCAAGTGAGTATCGATATCCCTTGATTAATCTGCGGTGTATCCAGCAGGAAGGGACAATTCAATTGAAAGAGGCCGATATCTATGAAGCAAAAGAACCGCTGAAAGAAGAATACCTCTCACAAAGCGGAGATATCATTGTCCGCCTTACAGCTCCCTATACAGCAGTTCTGATTGATGAAACTACATCTGGAATGGTGGTTTCCTCAAACTTTGTAGTGATTCGAGTTGAAGATAAGAGCCTGTTGCCAGAGTATCTTTTTTGGTTGCTGAATACAGAAAAGATAAAACGAAAAATTTATGAGAATGCAACCAGTAATATGCTTGGCGCAGTTAACGCAAGATTTTTAGCTGACTTTGAATTGGTCCTTCTTTCCGTGGAGGATCAGCGTAAAATCTCCCAGTTCAATCTGCTGGCCAAAAGGGAACGCCAATTACTTAGGATGTTGGCGGAGGAAAAAGAAAAGTACTATGCTGGCGTACTGAATCAGGCGTACAAAAGAGCAAAGAAAGGGAAATGAAGATGACAAACAGAAAAGATATTGAACAGGTCCTGTGGAACGCCTGTGATAGTTTTCGCGGCAAGATCGACAGTTCCCGCTATAAAGACTACATCCTCTCCATGCTGTTCGTGAAGTACCTCAGCGATGTTTCTAAAGAGAGGCGCGAGGAGTACATCAAACAGTATGACGGGGATATGCGCCGAGTGGAACGGGCTATGAGCCGGGAACGCTTTGCAATGGACGAGCAGTCCACTTTCGACTATCTCTATGCCAACCGGAACGACGCTGAAATCGGCCAGAAAATCAATGTGGCACTGAACCACATTGAAGAACGCAACAGCGGAAAGCTGCGCAATGTATTCCGGGCTATCGATTTCAACTCCCAAGTGGATTTTGGTGAACCAAAAGAGAAGAACGCTACCCTGCGCAACTTGCTGGAGGATTTCAACGGTCTGGATCTGCGTCCCAGTCAGCTGGGTTCTGCCGATATCATCGGAGATGCCTACGAGTACATGATTGCTATGTTCGCCTCTGATGCCGGAAAAAAGGGTGGAGAGTTCTTTACCCCAAGTCAGGTCTCTGAACTGGTGGCCTCTCTGGTGCAGCCCAAGGAGAACGACCGAATCTACGACCCTACATGTGGCAGCGGCGGCTTGTTGCTGAAAGCCTATAAAAAAGTACCCAGTGGCAAGGTGGCTATCTATGGGCAGGAGCTCAACGCTCAGACCTGGGCTCTCTGCACTATGAATATGTTCCTGCACGGTGTGGATGACGCTAGGATCTGGCAGGGCGATACCCTTTCCAATCCACAGAATGTTGAGGATGATAATTTAATGAAGTTCCAGGTGGTAGTGGCAAATCCTCCCTTCAGTCTGGACAAGTGGGACAGCGGCTTCCTTTCGGAGGCTGAGGCAGACAAGAGGGGCAAGAAGAAAATGTCCGCCGAACTGGATCAGTACCACCGTTTCGATTGGGGCGTGCCTCCTACTTCCAAAGGTGATTATGCCTTTGTGCTGCATATGCTCTCCAGTTTGGATGCAGAAAACGGCCGAATGGCGGTGGTGCTGCCCCATGGTGTTCTGTTCCGTGGAGCCAGCGAGGGGAAAATCCGCCGTCAGTTAGTGGAAATGAATCTGCTGGATGCGGTCATCGGCCTTCCTGCCAACCTATTTTATGGAACCGGAATCCCTGCCTGTATCTTGGTATTTAAGAAGAACCGGACATACCGGGATGTGCTGTTTATCGACGCATCCGGGGACGGAAACTTTGAAAAGGGTAAGAACCAGAACATTCTGCGGGACAGTGACATTACCCGTATTGTCAATGCCTATCAAGCACGGCAGAACGAGGATAAATACAGTTATGTGGCCTCCTTTGACGAGATTAAGGAGAACGACTTCAACCTGAATATCCCACGGTATGTGGATACCTTTGAGGAAGAAGAACTGGTGGATATTGATGAGGTGCAGCGGAATATTGCCACCATCGAGGCGGAATTGACCGAGGTGCAGGCGCAGATGAAAGGCTATTTGAAGGAGCTGGGATTATGAGTAATGAGGTAGAGAACACCGGAAAAATCCTGATTTATCAAAATGAAAAGGGCGATACCAAGATTGATGTCTATTTTGAGGAAGACACAATCTGGATGACCCAGCGATCCATGGCAGAACTCTATCAGGTAACTCCGCAGAATATCACTACGCACATTAAGCACATATACGAGGACGGTGAATTGGAACAGAGGGCAACTTGTAAGAGTTACTTACAAGTTCAAATGGAAGGAAATCGTCAAATCCGCCGTGATACAAAGTTTTACAATCTAGACATGATTCTGGCCGTTGGTTACCGGGTGCGCAGCAATGTGGGTATACACTTCCGCCGCTGGGCCAGCGGTGTGCTGACCGAATATATGAAAAAAGGATTTGCACTTAATGATGAGCGACTGCGGAATCCTAGGGAGTTTGGCGCTGACTACTTTGATGAATTACTGGAGCGTATTCGGGATATTCGTGCCAGTGAGAAGCGGTTGTATCAGAAGGTCAAGGAGATATTCGCCCTCTCGATCGACTACGACAGCAAAAGCCAAGTCGCTCAGAACTTCTTCAAGTCAGTTCAAAACAAGCTGGAATACGCCGCCACAGGTCACACCGCGCCGGAACTCATTGCCGAAAGAGCTGATGCGTCCAAGGATAACATGGGTCTTACCTCGTTCAAAGGGATCAAGGTTCGTCGAGGCGATGTGACGGTAGCGAAAAACTACATGACCCATGAGGAGATCAGCACGCTGAATCTCATTGTGAATATGTATCTGGACTATGCGGAGCTGCAGGCCAAAGGACACAACCCTATGCACATGGCGGACTGGGAAAGCAAGTTGGGCGATTTTCTGCGTTTCAATGGTCGGGAAGTTTTGGAGAATTTCGGAACTGTGAAGCGAGAGGTTGCGGAAAAACTGGCGCTGGAGCAATATGAGCAGTACGATGCCAACCGCCGGGTGCTGGAAGCGTCGGACGATGTGGACGAGCTGACCGCGGATGTGAAGCGGCTGAAACCGTGAGAAATTGAACGAATTCACTCCGAGTATCCCTTGGTATGTGGATACCTTCGAGGAAAAAGAACTTGTGGATATTGATGTGGTGCAGCAAAATATTGTCATGCGATTATGCAGAGTGAATATGAAACAAACGCGCACGATACTCATCGGTATAAAGGCTTTCATCATTGTCCTAAATGCGGTGCAATTTGCGATGAGGATGTGACTGAGAAGAGAGGCACTCGAACAGTTCATATGGAGCGTTGGTTTAATCCGGAGACAAAGACATTTGAACCGTAGGTGATACTATGACGCCAGAAATCAAACAGCGAATTGAACAGATACGCCGGGGAGAGGTGCCAGAAAGATATGTAAAAACCGCACTGGGACTTGCTCCTGCCAATTGGAAACGATACACCTTTGGAGATATCTATACCGAAAGAAGAGAACCTGGGGATGAAAATCTACCGCTTTTAATGGTATCCATTCACTCTGGTGTATCAGATGGTGAAGTAGATGCGGCTGAACTTCCTAAGCAGGTAAAACGAATCGAGGATAAGTCCCAGTACAAGAAAGCTGTGTCCGGTGATCTGGTTTTCAATATGATGCGGGCATGGCAAGGCGCGATTGGGACTGTGCGCACGACAGGAATGGTGAGCCCGGCCTACATTGTTGCTGAGCCAAATGACAAGGCCTATCCGTTATTTATGGATTATTACTCAAGAACACCTCAGATGATAAATCAGATCGACCGACAGTCTTATGGTGTGACGGACTTTCGGAAACGACTGTATTGGGATTCCTTTGCACCGATTAGCTGCACACTTCCACCCATTGAAGAGCAGCAAAAGATTGCCGCCATCCTCACCACCCAGGACAAAGTAATTGAACTGAAAGAAAAGCGCCTTGCCGAAAAGCAGCGACAGAAAAAGTATCTCATGCAGCAGCTGTTGACTGGCAAAAAGCGCCTGCCGGGGTCTAATGGAACATGGGAAAAGGAAAAGTTAGGAAAATGCGCGTCCATGTGTAGCGGAGGCACTCCGGATACTAAAAATGAGAAATATTATGGAAACGATTATATTTGGATTTCTATAAAAGATATGACTTCTGCAGGGAAATATATTTGTTCTAGCGAACGAGGATTAACGGAGGCAGGGCTTCTTAATTGCTCGGCTAGGCTGTTTCCAAAAGGGACGATTTTATTTGCAATGTATGCATCTATAGGGGAATGTTCTATTGCGGAAACAGAATGCTGTAGCAGTCAAGCTATTTTGGGTATTGAACCAGATTCGAAGTTGAATAATGAATTTCTCTATTATTTGTTAAGTAACTCCAAAGGGTATTTCAAAAGTTTTGGGCAGGCAAGTTCGCAACCCAATCTGAACAAGGGCATTGTGCAATCAATAGTTGTTCAAATTCCTGAGATAGAGGAACAAGCAGCCATTGCTGAAGTCCTTTCTACCGTTGACCGTGAAATCGAACTACTTCAGCAAGACATCGAGCAGGAAAAACGAAAGAAAAAGGCCCTGATGCAGCTGTTACTGACGGGCATTGTGAGGGTGAAAACATGACGGAAAAAGAAATACAGGAACATCTCTGCAAAGAACTGCTAAAGAAGATTGTAGTCAATGGGCAGAACTACACAGAAAAAATGAAGTCTGATCTGAAAGAAATCATTGACCTCGGCAAATCTCCTGAGGAGATTTGTGAAGCAACTCTTTCCTATTTTGCTATGTGCAGATGGCAGTGAAAGGAGGTGAAAACGCATGGCAACCAATCCTCCCAGCGGCGACGGACATAGAAACGGTGCGGTAAAAGACCGTTCTCAGGCTTTCAACCCTGTTACAAAACAATGGGTAAAGCGAGACAGTGACACCGGTCGTTTTATGGATGTCAAAAAGGATGGCACTCCTTTTAAGGGAGTCCGCAAAGAAAAGTAAATCCAGAGGCAGGAGAGCGAGGCGGGATTTCCCGCCCCGCTAATCCTGCGTTTACTGATATTTCCGAAAGGAGGCAACCATGGACAAATCCCTATATTTAGAAAAGAATATCAGCCAGCAGCCGGCCATTGATCTGCTGCGGTCCATGGGCTATACCTACATATCCTCGGAGGACTGCGAGGCGCAGAGAGGCAGCCGATACCATGTGCTGCTGAAAGACATCCTCCGGGGCCAGCTGCGGCGGCTCAACCGCTATGCCTTCGCCGGTGCGGAAAACGAGTTCTCCGCCGGCAACATCGAGCGGGCTATGGAAGATCTGGACGAGCCTTTAACTGACGGCCTGGTGCGTACCAGTGAAAAAATCTATGATGCCCTGTTGCTGGGCAAAAGCTATCCAGAGACTGTGGGAGAGGGCAAAACCCTCAGTTTCAACCTGAAATACATTGACTGGGAACATCCGGAGAACAATCTGTTCCATGTTACCGAGGAGTTTGCAGTAGACAGCCGGGACAAGCTCCACAACGCCCGGCCGGATATTGTGCTGTTTATCAACGGTATCCCTTTTGCTGTTATTGAGTGTAAAACGCCCCAGATCAGCGTAGAACAGGCCGTGGAGCAGAACATCCGCAACCAGCAAAAGGAGTATATCCCACAGCTTTACAAGTTTGCCCAGATTGTGATGGCGACCAATAAAAACGCCGTGAAGTATGCCACCACCGGAACGCCCAAAAAATTCTGGAATGTGTGGAAGGAACAGAATACCGCTTTTCTGGAAGGGGCGCTGGCCCAGTATGTGACTGACCGCACTCCCACTGAGCAGGATCGGAATTTGATTTCTCTGTTCAGCAAAGAACGGGTTATAGAACTGATCCGATACTTTGTGCTCTTTGACGCCAATGTAAAGAAGATTTGCCGGTATCAGCAGTATTTCGCCATCAAAGAGATTATCAAGACCATTCAGCAGTCGGACGAAAAGGGTAACCGTCAAAGCGGCGTGATCTGGCACACCCAGGGCAGCGGCAAGAGCCTGACCATGGTTATGCTGGCAAAGTATATCTTAATGGAACTGTCCGACTGCAACCCGAAAGTGGTCGTTGTCACTGATCGCAAGGAACTGGATCGGCAGATCGCAGCTACATTTGCACACACCCGGCTCAATCCGGCCAGAGCCACCAGTGGACGGAATCTGGTGGAGCTGCTGAATAGCGGCAAGGCGGATGTGGTCACTACCATCATCAATAAGTTCAACACCGCTGAAAAAATGGAGCACAAGAACTTTTCACGGGATGTGTTCCTGCTGGTGGATGAAAGCCACCGCTCCAACTATGGTCTGCTGGCCACCAAAATGAGAACGGTGTTCCCCAATGCCTGCTACATTGGCTTTACCGGTACTCCTTTGATGAAAAAAGAGAAGAACACCATGGCGAAATTCGGTAAGTTGATCCACAAATATACTATCAAGGACGGTGTGGATGACGGAGCCATTGTGCCGCTCATTTACGAAGGCCGTTTTGTGGAACAGAATGTGGATGAGGCTAATATAGATCTCTGGTTCAAACAGACTACCAAACGGCTCACGGAAGCGCAGCGGGATGACCTTTCACGGAAATGGAGCAGTATCCGCCGCCTAACCTCCACTGATGCTCGTATCAAGCGGATTGCTCTGGATATCAATGAGCACTTCATTGAAGGGTACAAAGATACCGGCTTTAAGGCTATGCTGGCCACTAACTACAAGCGGGATGCGATTCGGTATCTGGAGTGTTTTGAGCAATTTGGGGATTTGAACTGTGCCGTGGTGATCTCACCGCCTGATCTGCGGGAAAGTGTAGATGATATAGACGAGGGTGCCGACGATAAGGTCATTGCCTACTGGAATAAAATGATGAACCGCTACGGTGACGCAGATGCCTACGAAGAGGCAATGAAGAACCAGTTCTGCGCAGGAGACATCGATATTCTTATTGTGTGCAGTAAGTTGCTTACCGGTTTTGATGCCCCCATCTGCCAGGTGCTCTACATCGACAAAGAGTTGAAAGAACACGGCCTGCTCCAAGCTATAGCCCGCACCAATCGTCTGTATGAAGGCAAGGACTACGGCCTCATTGTGGACTACCGTGGACTGATTGAAAAGTTGGATACCGCTATGGATCTGTACAGCGGTGCCGGGCTGGAGAACTTTGACAGTGGAGATCTGAAGGGTGTTGTGGTGGATGTCATGTCGTCTGTGGCTGGCCTGCGGGAAGCCTATACCCGGTTGACGGAACTGTTTGCAGACTTAAAAAATCCACGCGACACCGAAGAAGTGGAAGTTTTTCTTGCTGACGATAAGAAGCGAGAGAACTTTTATAATTTCCTCTGTGCTTTTGGCAAAGCGTTGAATATGGTGCTGAATGCGGAACAGGCGTATGCAGCCATTCCGAAAGATGAATTGAAACAGTATCAAAACACTTTTATCTTTTTTTCCAAGGTGCGCCGCAGCGTGAAAATCCGGTACTGCGATGCCATTGATAACCGGGAATATGAGCCGCTGATGCAAAATCTTCTGGATACACACCTCTCGGTAGCTGGTCTGAAACAGATTACCAGCCCCATCGATATTCTGAACAAAGATGACTTTGAACGAGAATTAGAGGAATTAGGTTCGCTCCGTGCAAAGGCAGACGCTATTACCAGCAAATTGACCCGCAGCATCAGCGAAAAGTATCAGGAAAATCCTGCCTATTACGACAGTTTCTCCAAGCGTATCAAGGACGCATTGGAGCAGTACAAGGAAAAGGTAATCTCCGAGGCTGAATATCTGGCAAAGATGCGTACCATCATGGAAGATTATCACGCCGGAAAAAGCACCGTGACCTATCCGGAATCCATTAAGAATAATGTACACGCCCAGGCGTTTTACGGTGTTCTGTCAGCAGTATTCGACGAAGCAAAAGAAGCGGAAGTGTCTCCTGATTTTGTTGCGGAGATTGCGGAAGAGATTACAAAAATTGTGGCCAACCACAGTCAAGTGGATTGGACCAACAACAAAACAATCCACGACCGAATCTCGCAGGATATTGATGACCTTTTTTATGACTACGAGAAAGAACGGGGATTAAAACTGTCTTTTGACACCATTGATAAGATCATCGAAAATGTCAAAACAGTAGCACTTCGGAGGTTTTGACAGCAATGGCACAGGAAAGAACCGTCGTATATGAAAACAACGAGATCCACTACCTGCTGGAGCAGAAGCAGGTAAAAAATCTCAATCTGCGGGTTCATAAGGACTGCATGGTTTATGTTTCAGCTAATCCAGATATCCCAGCTGAAAAGGTTGACGATTTTGTGGTGAGCAAAGGGGCCTATATTCGCTCAGCACAAAGAAAGTTTCGTGAGATGGCGCAGTATGCCCCTCAACCCAAGCAGTATGTCAGTGGAGAGACTTTCTATCTGCTGGGCAGAGGAATCCGCCTGAAAGTGGAGAACAATATGCGGGACGCAATTTCCTCTGATGGGATATATCTTCGTCTTTGTGTGAAAGACACGGAAGACTTTGCAAAAAAGCAAAAGATGGTGACCCGTTACCTGGATGAGCAGTGTCGATCCATTTTCGGCGAAATTATTTTGGAGACCTACCCCGTATTCCAAAAATATGGGGTGCCGATGCCAGAACTGCGGATTCGGAATATGGAGACCAGGTGGGGATCTTGTCTGGCCAAAAAGGGAATTGTTACGCTGAATAAGAGGCTATTGGAAGCCCCACGCAACTGTATCGAATATGTTGTGATGCACGAGTTTTGCCACTTCGTTCACCCCAATCATTCAAAGCAGTTCTATGCGTTCCTAACGATGCTGATGCCGGACTGGAAACAGAGGAAAGAGACCCTGGATAAAAGCGCAACTTTCTGGTTGTAAAATTCTGTAAGCACATCCGGCAAAACAATGAAGTCGGTACTCCGTTCAAAGAATTGCAGCAAGTTTTGCCGGGGCTTGATCGAAACTAAATCCGCGTTTTGATGAGAGAATTGCGTGAAAGCGGAAAGGTTTTCTGCGAAGGTACAACAAGTGCCGCAAGGTGGTTTGCGTCCAAATAATCCAAAATACTAACGAATCTTGGGACCAACTTGGAACTGACTTGGGACCAACTTTGAACTAACTTGCGACCTAATCAGCAAAGTGCGTGCTGACGATTAAAGCGGATGGCGGATCTCATAAATCTGGGAGCAAGCAGGCAGAGCGAGATATGAAGAAAAACTCCATTCTGGAGAAGTGCGGCGTCCCGCTGTTGCGACTGCGCACAGATGGCAGTGGGGAAAAAGGAAAAATCAAAAATACACTAAAGGGAGAATGATCATGCCGAAAATTATCAGGAACGCAATCAGATGTAAGAAATGCGGAGATATCATCGAAAGCAAAACTGTCCATGATTTCAAGTTTTGCAGTTGTGGCTCCTGCGCCGTGGACGGCGGCCACGATTACCTTCGCAGGTGCGGAAATCGTGAGGATTGGGAAGAGCTGTCCGAAGTGGAAAAGCTAGAGAACAACGGTGCATTGACTTGATTTTAAATGGTAGAAATTGAGGAATAGAACCATGCCTCTTGAAATTGTTCGCAATGATATTACAAAAATGAAGGTGGACGCTATCGTCAATGCGGCGAACGAAACGCTGCTGGGCGGAGGCGGCGTGGATGGCTGCATCCATCGCGCGGCGGGGCCGGAGCTGCTCCAAGAGTGCCGGACGCGCGGCGGCTGCCGGACCGGCGAGGCCAAGATCACGGGCGCGTACCGACTGCCGTGCCGCTACATCATCCACACCGTGGGTCCTGTGTGGAACGGCGGTAAGTACGGCGAGCGGGAGCAGCTCGCTTCCTGCTATCGCACGAGCCTTGCGCTGGCGAAGGAGCACGGCTGTGAGACGGTGGCCTTCCCGCTGATCTCCTCCGGCATCTTCGGCTACCCTAAGGATCAGGCGCTGCGCGTGGCAGTGGACACTATCGGCGAATTTCTGCTGCACAATGACATGACGGTCTATATCGTGATCTTTAGCCGCACGGCGTATCAGATCAGCAGCAAGCTGTTTGCCGACATCGCCGAGTACGTTGATGACCACTATGTAGATGCGCATACTGATTCCCAGCGGGAGCGCCTGCGCCGAATGAGTGTTCTCGAAGGTCGAGCGTTGTCTGCCGGTGCAGCGGCGGCGCCTATGTCTGCCGACGGCTTGGACAGTCTGCTGGCACATCTGGACGCCGGTTTCTCGGAAACCCTGCTGAAGCTTATCGACCGCAGCGGCAAAAAGGATTCCGAGATATATAAGAAAGCCAACGTAGACCGCAAGCTGTTCTCTAAGATCCGCAACAATCCGGACTACAAGCCCTCCAAGGCAACAGCCATTGCCTTTGCCATCGCGCTGGAGCTGAATCTGGATGAGACCCGTGATCTTGTCGCCCGCGCAGGCTATGCTCTCAGTGCCAGCAGCAAGTTCGACGTCATTATTGAGTATTTCATCAAGCAGAAGAAGTACGACATCTTCGAGATCAACGAGGCGCTGTTCGCCTTTGACCAGAGCTTGCTGGGAGCGTGAGGAATGAAAATTATACTCAGCCGAAAAGGTTTTGACTCTGCGAATGGCGGCATCGTCAGTCCCATTTTTGAAGATGGTACAATGGTTTCGTTTCCCATTCCCAGCGATGATGAGGATACATATGATTCTCTTTACTACAATGGAATTCAGTATTCTCAAATATTGCGAGATCTGCAATATAAGGGCGGAGACCACTGTCATCTGGACCCTGATTTAGATTTAGGGCGACGTAGGGAGCGTATCGACGGATGGTTCCCCGCGTTTGGGCAGCGAAATGCCGCGGCTGCTTACTTGAAGAATATCGGTGTTGCACAGGGAGATATCTTCCTGTTTTTCGGGAATTTTCACTTTGTGGAATATCAAAACGGAACATACCGATATTTGCGGGATCGTAGTGACTTTTACCGGGGAAAAGACCTCCAGGTGATTTGGGGATACCTTCAGGTGGGTGAGATCATCTCTGTGCCTGAAGAACAGAGAAAAGTTTGGTGGCATCCGCATTCGTCTAATGGCAGGGCGGACAACTCAACAAATGTGATTTTCAAGGCAGCAGAAAGACTTTCTTTGGATAAAAGCAAGCCTGGCGCAGGAGTACTGCGCTTTGATAAAAAGCGGGTATTGACTCTGAAAGGTGCCACAAAGGCAACTTGGGCGAGGAATGAAGTATATGATGAGACGCACATATACGGGAAGAGATCAAATTGCGCTAAAAATCCTGATAGTGGATTGTACTACGCAGGTATTTGGCAAGAGCTTGGTTTGAAAGAATCTGATGCCTGTACGGAATGGGCAAGAAATATACTTTTGTAATAGAAGGAGCGTGAGTAACAAATGATTACAGATGAACAAATACGCTTATTCTCACAATATTGTTCAGAAAACTTTGGAACAGAGCTAAAAAGCGTTCGTAAAAGCGAGCGTTATCAGTCTCTGCCCATATGTGTTCTTGATTGTGTTTATTCATTGAGGACTAAATATTTTGCAGTGACTGTTCCTGTTCTACAACGGTATGCCGATACATATATGGGAGGTAATCTATACGCTGGGCAGGATACATTATCTGATTTCATTACTCACATAAAGGAATTTAGCGATTGCTCTGAATTTGCAAAGACTGTACTAAAAAATAATCAAGTCTTAAGCGGTCGAAATAAGGCTGAAGTATGCTATGAGATTGCAACAAAATTACATGAGCTCTTGAACATGGATACATTTGATGATTTTCGCAATTTTGAAAAGGAAGCTCTGCTTGAAATTGTTTTGCGATCAGTGAGAGGAATGGGAGACGCCGGGGTAAATTATATGTTCATGATGGCAGGAGATCCTAACCGATGCAAACCGGATGTTCATATTCACCGCTGTATAAAAAATGTCCTTGGCACCGATGTTCCAAATAACGAGTGCCAGATACTGTTCAGAGAAACTGTCAAAAAACTAAAGGATAGCGGCTATCCTGACTTGACAGTCAGGAATTTAGATAGTGTAATTTGGAATAAATATCAAAAGAACCGGTCGATATTCTAAATGTCGCCTGTCAGGCGACCAAACCCTCCTTCGGATGCGCTACAATGAGAGCACAGACAAACGAAGGAGGGCTTTTTTTGACGGAATTGATTTTTATTTTGGACCGCAGCGGCTCCATGTCGGGGCTGGAGGCGGACACCATCGGCGGCTTCAACTCCATGATCGCCAGGCAGAAGAAGGAAGCGGGCGAGGCACTGGTCTCTACGGTGCTCTTTGACCATGAGAGTGTGGTCATCCATGACCGCCTGCCGCTGGAGAAAGTACCGCCCATGACAGAGAAGGATTATTTCACCCGTGGCTGCACGGCCTTGCTGGATGCCGTGGGCGGAGCCATCCACCACATCGGCAACATCCACAAGTACGCTCGCTGGGAGGACGTGCCGGAAAAGACGATGTTCATCATCACCACCGACGGCTACGAAAACGCCAGCCGCCGCTACGATTACGAGCGGGTGCGCCGTATGATCGAACGGCAGAAAGAGCGATACGGCTGGGAATTCCTGTTCCTCGGCGCGAACATCGACGCGGCCAAGGAGGCGGCACGCTTCGGCATCGGTGCGGACCGCTCGGTGAACTACAAGTGCGACGAGGCGGGCACGGCGCTGAATTACGAGGTCATCAGCGAGGCTGCGTGCAGTGTCCGCGCCGCCAGACCTCTCAGTGCTGACTGGAAGCGCCGTATCGACGAGGACGTGCAAAGACGTGGGAGATGATAAAATGTACGGAGCGATTTTAGGCGACATCGTGGGCAGCCCCTACGAGTTTGACTGCAACAACTACAAGGCCAAGGACTTTCCGTTATTCAGCCAGCGTTCCGAATTTACCGACGATACGGTGATGACGCTGGCTGTGGCAAAGGCCCTGCTCAGCACCCGTGGGCAAGACGATGCCGCCATCAAAGCAGCACTGGTGCGGGAGATGCAGCAACTGGGCCGTGCCTACCCCGACCGGGGCTATGGCACCCATTTTGGCGACTGGCTCTATGAGGACGACCCGCAGCCCTACCAGAGCTACGGCAATGGCAGCGCCATGCGGGTGTCATCTGCCGCATGGCTGGCGAAGGACATGGCGGAAACGCTGCGTCTGGCGCGGCTCACCGCCGAGGTGACGCATGATCATCCGGAAGGCATCAAAGGCGCGCAGGCTGTTGCTGCGGTGATCTTCCTCGCCCGTACCGGTCATAGTAGGGCGGAGATCAAGGCACATGTGGAGCGCAAGTTTGGTTATGATCTCAGCCGTACCTGCGATGAGATCCGTCCAACCTATCATCATGTGGAGAGCTGTCGGGAGACCGTGCCGCAGGCTATCACTGCGTTTCTGGAAAGCACAGATTTTGAGGATGCTCTCCGCACGGCGGTATCCCTCGGAGGCGACAGCGACACGCTTGCGGCTATCACCGGCAGCATCGCCGAGGCATTCTATGGCGTGCCGGAAGAACTGCGGCATGAGTGCCGCAAACGTCTGACGCCGGAGCTGGCGGAGATCCTGATTGAATGGGAGAAAGCTGCGTTTTGATGGCGTATCAAAAATGCTGGCGATTTAAAATCTGCCTCGCTATAGACAAAGAGAACCGTGTGCTGACCTTGCGGTCAGCACACGGTTTTTCATTTGGATTCCTTCAGCCAAGTCTCCAGTTCCTTCTGAGAGATCAGGCTCTGCTCACATTTATCCTTTTCCGCTCTGGCCCGCTCGCTCCAATCGTAAAACTGCTGGTCGGTGATCCGTCCGGCCTTGATCCACGCAAAGCGCCGTTTGTATTCCTTGCGGTAAGCCTTGAAAGCGTCATTGTTTGCCTGCCGGAGCGTCCACTGCTTCAGAGCGCCGATGTCGCGGCAGCGCTGCTGACCTTTCGGAACAGGCCGCTCGCAATATTCCGCGCTGACCCGCCCGGTCTGCGGAAACCATCGTCCGCAGTTCTTGCAGCGCCGCACGGTGATATTCCGCTCCACGCAGCTCCGCAGAGAGTAGTCGATCATGTCCCGGATGCTGGAGGAATACAGCACCGGCGAACACCGCCCCGGCTCCACCGGCTCAAAGCTGAGCGGGATGGGGTGAAAACAAAACAGGCCGGGATCTTTCGGAGAGTCGTGAAAGTAATTTTTTGCCGCCTGTGCCTGCGGCTCCCGTCCCGCACTGTCTACATCCAGCACCAACTCAAAAAAGCGTTGGATCTGCTGCTGATACAGCGGAAGCTGTTCAGGGAGCTGGCGCAGTTCGTCCAGTATCTGCGCATCCTCCGCACTGCCTCGGTCATTTTGAATGTACATCGCTGACTGGCGGTAGCGGCAGTGAACATAGAGAAGTCGAAAATAAATGTGTATGGAGGCTAACCTCCCCAGTTTTCTCTTGAAATTCTCAAGTGCGTCCCTGTCATCCTCTGCGATAAACCGGCTCCAGTTATCAGTGATGCTTTGCAGTATCGGCGTCACTTCCGCACAGTCCAGTTCCTGAAAGGCAAGCAGGCTTTCCAGAAAGGGGAACTCCTTCTGGACGTCCGGAACGCCTTGCATACCAAGGGAATCATACTGGAAAATCTCTCTGCCCTCAGAGAAATACATTTTGGCATACCACATGGCAGATCACCTCAAAATAGACAATCGTAATACGAAAATACAGACAGTCTTGACAAGAAGTGAAAAGTATGTTACCATACAAACACGGAAAGACTGTCAAAAGTAATTTACAGTTAGTCTAACACGAGGACTGCGGATTGTCAATGAAAAAGACGGTCACAAATCCGAAAAAGCACCTCGACAACTGAATACCCATCACCGGAGATGATACACGCCGGAGAAGTAACGCCAGGACGCCGCGGTAAAGCGGTCGAGCGTGCCAGAGCAGATGAAAACGCCGTGCGGGTCAAACAAGGCCGCAGGGCAGGAACGGGTACGGTGCGTGGCAGAAGATCGTTAAGAAAGGGGGGATCGGTATCTATCGTTCCTGCAAAAAGGAAAACCGCTGAACTGTTGCAGCAGTCCAGCGGCGCGCCGCGTTTCGGAAAACGCAGACTCCATCTGCAAACAGTCTAACAGAGGGACCTCCGAAACGCAAGTAATTTTTCTCTGAATTCTATTGGAGGTAACGATTTTGAAAATATCAACCTATCACAGCTACGATGAATTGCCGCTGTTCCTCAACGCGGAACTGGTGGCAAAGGTGCTGGGCGTGTCCATCTCCAGTGCCTACGAGCTGATGCATGAAGAAGTATTTCCGTCCGTGCGCATCGGCAGTCGGTTCGTGGTGCCCAAGGATAAATTCCAACAGTGGGTAGAGCGGCAGACCGGAGGTGCCAGATGAGAACTTGGACAAAGCGCGACCCGGTCAAGAACTATTTTCCGCTGCCCAATGAGATCTATCAGCTGGGTCTGTCTCACGGCGCGATCGCTGTCTACGGTTACCTGCTCCGCATCGAAGACCGCAGAACCTATCAGTGCCATCCCAGCTACGCCACCATCGGCAAGGCGGTGGGCATGAGCCGCAACACCGTGCGGAAGTACGTGCAGGAGTTGGAGGAACGCGGACTCATCCGTACCGAGCGCACCACCATCATCACACAGGACGGGCGCAAACAAAACGGAAGTCTGCTCTACACGATCCTGCCGATCCAGTTTTCCATCGGGGAATTTTATCAGCGGCAGATGGATGCTGTGGACAGAGCAAAGGAACGGCAGCGCGTGGCAAGACGCATGGAACAGTCCGGCGTGTGAAAACAGCAGATATGTTTCTCTGCGTCCTGTTGCTGTGACCGAAAAAACCGTGGGACGCATCGGTGCGAAGCGAGGTATAGCAGCGGGGGCTGCGCGGCTCGGCGGAGCCGCGGCGCCGATGAACTGCGTCACCCCGCCCTTGGCGGGCAGCCGCAGTTCATCGGCTGTTATTCTGCTCCCACGGTTTTCACCGCCTCAAATTTGAAGGCATTTTCACAGATTTTGTGCTTTCGGATGTGCTGCACAGATCAGTTCCCCGCGCCGTTCGCCCTGTGTGCCGCTGTGTGTGCGTTTAGGGGCTGGGGTGGAGTGTTTACCCACCAAAGCCCATTGAAGCGAGCGTTGCGGCGTTTGTGGGCGATGTGTGAGAGATCCTTGCGAATACTGTTCCGACAAAGGAGAAATGAGTCATATAGGGGTGAGTTTTTCCTCCTGACCATGCCCTGTTTCGGAGATTGTAGCCCCTTGTTTACCCGTTCGATTAAAGCACAGACCGGCTATAATTTGTCAAGCCGAAATCTCATTTGGGATGTAAGGCGTATAGGCCTTGTTGTCCCGCATAACGGCGTAAATGATGGAGACCATCTTCCTGCAGGCGTGGCCCACGGACGCCATGTAGGGCTTCCCTTCATCTCGTTTTTTCTGAAAATAAAGCTTTAGCGCCGGATCGTGAAGCACCGCTGATGAAGCCGCCAGCCAAATGGCGTGCCGCAAATACGGTGACCCTCGTTTGGACATACGGTTTCTGACGCCGTTGTATTCACCGGACTGCCGCATGGTTGGGTCGATCCCCGCGTAGGCGGCAAGCTTTGCCGCGGAGGAAAAACGGCTGATGTCTCCGATCTCGCTGAGGATGTACGCGCCAAGGGTCGGGCCGATGCCGGTGATGGTGGTAATCGGCGTGTCCAGAGTTTCCATGATCTCCGCGATCTTGCGGTCCATTTCTCGAACCTGCTGTTTCAAAAAATCGAGGTGCTTTGCGTAGAGCCGGATCATCGTGCTGAAAACGTCGCCGGCCATGGCGAAGCCGAAGGAATTGCGCGCAAGCGCCTGAAGCTCCTGCGCTTTCGCCATGCGGAAGCGCTTGTGGCTGGAGACTTCGATGAGATGACAAAGCTCCTCAAGAGGCGTCTCAGATAATTCCTTTGGCGTGGGACAGGTTTGCAAAATTGCCATGGAAGTATCGCCAAACAGATTGGTAAAAGCTGTTTCGTATTCAGGAAAGACCTGATCCAGCAGGGCAACGACCTTCCGCTTAACGTCCGCCTGCATGGAAACGATAGCGTGCCGTCCACGGCACAGCTCCCGCAGCTCATAAATGTTTTCGGGATGCAGGGTAGACTCGGAGAAGTGTCCGAAACGGATCACCTCTGCGATCAGCAGGGCGTCCCTCGGATCTGTTTTGACCTGACGGATGTAGAAGCTGCGGATGGAGTTGGTTTGCACCGGGTTGATGACCTGAACACGGAAGCCCTCCTTCTGAAGTCTGGTAAAAAGAGCGAGCCAGTAGTGTCCGGTGGCTTCCATTGCGAAGGAAACCTCGTCAAGCGGCAGTTTGGCCTTGGTGAGCATGGCCAGCAGCCGATTGTACCCGGAGCAGTTGTTGGTGAAGGAAAACGGCTTGATGATGACAGTGCCCTCGCCGTCAATCACCGCTGCCTCGTGCTTCCTCTTGGCGATGTCGATCCCAACGATGTACATAGTGTAGGCTCCTCTCATATTCAAATTACGGACATTCCTCGTGCTGCTGAAGGTCACAACCTGTTGCGAGATTAGAAGAAAGCGATTCATCGCCCCGACATCCGGCTCATAAGTGACATCCCACAGGGCAGAGGTTCCAGTCTGTGCGCAGTAGACTTGGCTACAAAGATAGAAGCAGGAAATTCTCTGTCCGCATGAGGATATTATATCATCGCTCCCTCAAGGGGCGTTGATACCGGTTTTGAAGGTGTTTTATGGCGTAATATCCCCGTTCGAAAATATAACAAGATAAAGGGCCGCGGTCGCAAGCGCCCGCAGCCCGCCCACAAAGCCCCGCAGTGCGGGGCTTTTCAGAGAAACGCCAACCACCGTCGGTTTGGCGGTTTTACAGAACAATCGCAGTCGGTCATTCGGCAAAGCCCTGTGTTTGCAGGGCTTTGCGGCGATTTTGACCGACGTCACAGAAAGGAAAGAAGAAAAATGGATGATAATAAGAAAAGTACTACGATCTGGCTGCGCCCCAGCGTGATCAGCCGCATGGACGGCTGGCTGGAAGCAGATAACTGTCAAAGCCGCAGCGAATTCGTAGATAAGGCCCTGCGCTTTTACATGGGTTATCTCGGCACCGAGGACAACACGACCTACATCTCTCGGGCCATCCTGACAGCCATTCAGGGTACGCTGGACGACAACAACAATCGGCTCTGCCGCATTCTTTTCAAGTGCGCGGTGGAACTGAATATGCTGTGTCACACCATCGCAGCCCACTTCCGCGCCGACCCGATCCACACGCGGGAGCTGCGGGCCTACGCCGTGGACGAGGTGAAGCGCACCAATGGTCAGGTGAGTTTTGAAAGCGCGGTGCGGAGCCAGCGGCGCATAGAGCCGGATGACACGTGGCCCGGATCGTACTGATCTCCCCTTACCTCAAGGGCGGACAGAACGCCGCGAAGCTGGCTCAGCGCACTCGCTACGTTGCCACCCGTCCCGGCGTGAAGCTGCTGGCGGATGAACGCAGTACACTCCCCGCTACAAAAAAGGCTACTCGATGCAGATGCACATGTGAACAGGTTTGGAAACGTATTTTTTGCGCCGCAATAGTCAAAGAAACATTTTGAAAAACAGTAGCTTTGTGAGCGGAGTTGTGGTATGTGTTGTGGTTGCCAAAAAGGAGGTGCCGCAATGTACGACTACATGAAGGCTCTGCAAAAGCGTTTCGACCGGCAGGAACACAGTGAATTGGACGAGCAGGTCAAATGCGCCCAAGAGGAACTGCGGCGGGATATGGATGCTGCGGGGCGCAGAAAGCTGCTCCGGATGATTGACACGCAAAACTCACTGCTGGCGGAATCCACGCTGATGAGCTTCACGGCGGGCTTCAAACTGGCGTGGGGCATGGCGAGAGAGCTGGAGGCAGACGGGCTCTACTCCTTCGAACGGGAGGAAGAAGAACACATCTGCCATCCGGCGGAACAGGAGGACTAAATGGCGAAAAAACGTGCAAATGGCGAGGGCAACATTCGCAAACGTGCAGACGGGCGTTGGGAGGGGCGATACACCGCAGGCTACCACTCCGAAACAGGAAAGCGCATCATCAAAAATGTGCTGGGTAAAACGCAGGCGGAATGCAAGGCAAAGCTAAAGAAAGCCATTGAGGAGAGCCAGTCATTGGACGTCGGCCGCGCCGATGAATACACGGTTGCCGCTTGGCTGCGGACATGGTTTGATTTGTATGCCAAGCCGCACATTCGCCCATCCACCATGAACTACTACCACCGGAACATCGAACAGCATATCATCCCTGCTATCGGGGATATCCCGCTGAATAAGCTCACCACCCGTGACCTGCAAAAGCTCTATAACGATCTGCAAAGCAATGGCAGGTTGCGAAAGGTACGGAAAAAGGAAAAACCCGGACTGAGCAATTCCACTGTGCGCGGCATCCATATGATGCTGCACAATGCCCTTGACCGGGCGGTGAAAGAAAAACTCATTCTCACCAATCCCACGGAGAATTGCATCATCCCCAAAATTGAAAAACAAGAGATGAAGATCCTTCACCCAGACCACATCAGCTCGTATCTGAACGCCGCCGAGCGGCGTAATGCCCTGCCGATGTTCTATCTGGAACTGGTCAGCGGACTGAGAAAGGGCGAGCTGGTCGCGCTCCAATGGAGCGACCTCGACGAAGCCAACTGCACCATCTCCGTCAGTAAGCAGGCCAGCTGGGACACAGAGCACCAGCTCATTCTAAGCCGCCCCAAAACCGGCAACTCCATCCGCGAGGTGTCTATCCCGCAGGATGCCGTGGAGCTGCTGAAGCAGGAACACGCCAAACACCCCGACAATCCGTGGATGTTCCCATCCGGCAGAACAGGAGAAATGTACCACCCCGACTCGGTGGTAACACTCCACAAGCGGATCCTCAAGGATGCAGGACTGGAGCATATCAGGTTCCACGACCTGAGACATACGTTCGCGACCTTGGCACTCCAAAACGGTGTGGATGTGAAAACCGTCAGCAGTATGCTCGGCCACTACGACGCTGGATTCACACTCCGCACCTACACCCACGCCACGCGGCAGATGCAGCAAAAGGCCGCACAGACCATGGGCAGTTTCATGGCGCAGATTCGATAAGTCCCGCAGGCAAGCAGAGCACCGGAAAGGAAGCAATTTCCTCTCCGGTGCTCTTTGGTTCTTTCCGCGCATTTCGTTGTACCCATGGGGCATGAGCTGGCAGTAGGCGGCAAAGCCGCTGATTGCCGATGTGGGTCACGGTGTGGGTCAGGCGGTTGACCCACATTTTGACCCACACCATTTTCAGCGTTTTTGCAACAAAAAAGCACCGAAAACCGAGGTTTTCGATGCTTTTTGGAGCTGGTGGTGTGACTCGAACACATGACCTGCTGATTACGAATCAGCTGCTCTACCGACTGAGCTACACCAGCGTCTTTCTCAAAGACGAATGATATTTTAGCACACTTTTTTGCCCGCGTCAAGACAGAAACCATTGTTTTTTCCCGGCCTGCTTTCTTCTCATTTTTGAATGTGCATTTCGGTGAATAATACCATTTGTATTTGCGCTCGCTCTCTTGCATTTCGGACGGCCCGCCGGCGGCGGTCATGCCCCGCAAACCGCGCCGGCAACCCAAAACGGCGCCCGACGCGCTTCGTCAAAAATCGGGAAAACCTGTACTTTGCCTTCCTTTTCCCGACTTTTTCCGGCACGCTCTCTGCCCTCGTGCGATTGTTCGACGAGTTCACATAAGTTTTTCAATAATGCTTTTCTACAAATAGTTATCCACAGTTTCCACAGACTTATCCCCAGACTTAGAACACCCTATATTTCTTGGATTTCCTGAAATTCTCAGACATTCTGCACATCCGCAGCGTCAAATGTCCCGTCCCTCTCCGGTACATGACTCGTTTGACATAACGCACGATATTTCTTCTCCCTTTTGCAAATAACGTCCGCTTGTTTCCATAACGCCTTTATTTTGCAGGATTTCATTTTGCTCCGTCAAAAAGGAAAGCCGCAGACCTTGACAGGTCTGCGGCTTTTATTCATCTCAGGCGAATATGTCGCGCACCTGCGCACGGTAGGCGACCACCGCGTCGTCGATGTCGCGGGTGGCGTAGGCGTTGAGCGACAGGTCCGCGCGAGCGCCGGCCAAATACTCATAGTAGCCCTGCGCGCCGATCATCGCGCCGTTATCGCCGCACAGCCGGAGCGGCGGGAGGTACAGCTTCACGCCCTCGCGCGCACATGCCGCCATCAGGTCAGCGCGGAGGATGGTGTTCGCGGCCACGCCGCCGGCGGCGACCATCGTTTTGCGTCCGCACATGCGCGCGGCCAGCATGGCGCGCGGCACCAGCTCATCGGACACCGCGCGGGTAAAGTCCCGCGCGAGCGCCGCGCGGTCGAGCGGCTCGCCCTTCTGCTCGGCGTTGTGGGCGAGGTTGACCACCGCCGTCTTGAGGCCGGAAAAGCTCATGTCGAGCGGGTGCCCCTCGATGCTCGCGCGCGGCAGGTCGTACACGCCGCCCGCGCTCTGCTGCGCCAGCTCGTCCATCGGCTTGCCGCCGGGATAGGGCATCCCGAGCACGCGCGCGGCCTTGTCGAAGCATTCGCCCGCCGCGTCGTCGCGCGTCGCGCCGCCGAGAACAAGGTCGGTATAATCCCGCACGTCCACGAGCAGCGTGTTGCCGCCGGACATGCACAGCGCCAGGAACGGCGGCTCCAGCTCCGGGAACGCCAGATAATTCGCGGCGATGTGGCCGCGGATATGATGCACCGGAATGAGCGGTACGCCCAGCGCGTAGGCGACGGACTTGGCGAAGCTCAGCCCCACCAGCACCGCGCCGATCAGGCCCGGCGCGTAGGTGACCGCCACCGCGTCGATGTCCCGCTTCGTCACGCCCGCGTCCGCGAGCGCCTTGTCCGTCAGCGCGGCGATGGCCTCGACGTGCTTGCGCGAGGCGATCTCCGGCACCACGCCGCCGTAGAGCGCGTGCATATCCGCCTGCGACGCGATGGCGTCCGAGAGCACGCGCCGCCCGTCCTCGACGACCGCCACCGCGGTCTCGTCGCAGGAGGATTCAAAAGCCAGTATTTTCATCTTATCTGCTTCTTTCTATCATTCTTCGCCGCATCCCTCACGAGACCGCCGGGCGCTTGCGCCCGCCCGCGGAGGCGGGGCGGCAGCAGCAAAGCTGCTGCCAAGACATGTTATCACAGCTGAAATCAAACCGCTCCGCGGTTTGATTTCTCGTCGCAGGAGGATTCAAACGCTAATATTTTCATTTCGCTACCTCCCCAAACTCCCGTGTCATGATGACGGCATCCTCCTTGGGATGCTCATAGTAATTCCTGCGGCGTCCCACGCCGCGGTAGCCGTGCTGTCCGTAGAGCGCGATGGCGGCGTAGTTGCTCGCGCGCACCTCGAGCGAGAGAAACGCGAGATGATTGCCCTCGGCAAAGCGCTCGAAGACATCGAGCAGCTTCCCCGCGACGCCGCGGCGGCGGCAGTCGGGCCGCACGGCGACGTTCGTGATGTAGCCCTCGTCGAGCACGACCTGCAAGCCCGCGTAGCCGACCACGCGGTCATTTTCGTCCAGCGCGACGAGAAAGGCCGAGAGCGCGTTGTCCAGCTCCTCGGCAAGCGCATTGCGCGACCACGGCACAGTGAAGCAGCTGCGCTCCAGCTCCGCCACCGCGTCGAGGTGCTCCGTTTTCATCGGTACGATCCGCACCGGCATGACCTTTCCGTTCATCCCTTTGCCTCCAGCCAGTTTTTGCCCCAGTGCGCCTCCGCCACCAGCGGCACGGAGAGGGACATCACGCCCTCCATCTCCTCGGTGAGCAGCCGCGCCACCCGCTCCGCCAGCTCCTCGGGGCACTCGACGATCAGCTCGTCGTGGACCTGCAGCAGTAGCTTCGCCTCCGGCGCCTCGCGCCTGAGACGGTCATGCACGCACACCATCGCGAGCTTCATCACGTCCGCCGCCGTGCCCTGAATGGGCATATTGAGCGCGACGCGCTCGCCGAACGAGCGGGTGGCAAAGTTGCTCGCGGTCAGCTCCGGAAGGTCGCGGCGGCGGTGCATGAGCGTTTCAACGTAGCCCTGCGCCTTCGCCCTTTCCACGATCTCGGTCATGTAGCGGCGCACGCCGGAGAAGCGGTCGAGGTAATTCTGAATATACTCCTTCGCCTCGTAAACGCTCACGCCGATGTCCTGCGCGAGCGAAAACGCGGAGATGCCGTAGACGATGCCGAAGTTGACCGCCTTCGCGTGCGAGCGCATCTGCTTCGTCACTGCCTCCGTCGGCACGCCGAACACCTGCGAGGCGGTGACGGTGTGGATATCCTCGCCGCTCAAAAACGCCTGCCGCATCGTCTCGTCGCCCGCGATGTGGGCGAGCAGCCGCAGCTCGATCTGGCTGTAGTCCGCGTCCACGAGCACATTGCCGCGCTCGGGCACGAACATCCGCCGCAGCTCGCTGCCGAGCGGCGTGCGCGTCGGGATATTCTGCAAATTCGGCTCGGTGGAGCTGAGCCGCCCCGTGGCGGTCACGGTCATCTGGAAGCTCGTGCGCACGCGCCCGTCCGGCCCGATGACCTTCAGCAGCCCGTCGCAGTAGGTCGATTTCAGCTTGGCGTACTGGCGGTACTGCAGCACGTCGGCGACGATGGGGTGCTCCCAGCGCAGCTTTTCGAGCACATCCGCATTCGTAGACCAGCCGGTCTTCGTCTTTTTGCCGTGCGGCAGGCCGAGACGGTCGAAAAGCACCTCGCCGAGCTGCTTGGGGGAGTTGATGTTGAAGCTCCCGTCGGCCTCCCCGTAAATGCGCTCCTCCAGCGTTTTCAGCTCCGCGTCCATCGCCGCGCCGAAATCCGCGAGCGCCTTCGCGTCCACGCGCACGCCCGCAAGCTCCATCTCCGCGAGCACGCGGCAGAGCGGTAACTCGACCTCGTAATAAAGCGCATGGAGCTGCCGCTCCTCGATGCGCGGCGCAAGCTCCTCATAGAGCGCGCCGACGGCGGAGGTATAGATATGAAACGCCGTTTCCGCCGCTCTCACATCGCCGAGCAGATCGAACGCCCCCGGCTCCAGATGCGCCGGCGCGGCAAGCTGCGTGTGGAAGTAGACGGCAAAGAGCGAGGCGATGTCATACCTGCCCGCCGTCGCGTCGATGAGATAGGCGGCGAGCGCGGTGTCGAACACAAAGCCCTCGGCGGGCAAACCGTTTTCCAGCAGTGTGTGCATGAGGTCCTTGACGTTGTGGCTGACCTTTTTGATGTCGGCAGAGAACAGTGCGCGCAGCAGCGCGTTCCAGTCGCCGGAATAGCGGTCGAAGAAAAACTCCGCGCTCAGCGTCTCCTTTTCGCTCTTCTCCCACTCCACGATCACGCCGGAGAGGTCGGGCAGCGCGAGCACCGTCACATGGTCCGCCGCGCGGAAGAGCTCGAGACATTCCTCCGTCCTTTCCGTGCTCGTCACGGCCTCGACCGTCACGGTGCATTCGACCGTTTCTGCGGCGCTGAGCGGCTCCGCCGCGGGCTTTAGCCCCATTTTCTCGATAAGCTTATGGAACTCCAGATGCATGAGCAGCGGATAGAGCGCGTCCGACGGCGCTTTGCGCAGGTTGTCCTGCGGCGTGAACTCCAACGGCGCATCGGTGAGGATCGTCGCGAGGTGATAGCTCTGCCGTGCGCTTTCCTCGCCCTCAGTCAGTTTTTTGATGACGCCGGGCTTGGCGTCAAGCTCCGGCAGGAGACGGTAAATTTCGTCAATGCTGCGGTATTTTTGAACGAGCGCCATCGCCGTCTTTTCGCCGATGCCGGGAACGCCCGGGATGTTGTCGCTCGCGTCGCCCATGAGTGCCTTGAGGTCAATGATGTGGATCGGCTCAAAGCCGTACTCCTCGGCAAAGCTCTCGGGCGTCATGCGCTTCGTGGTGGTCTGCCCCATGCGGGTGGAGATGAGCTTGACGGTCGTGTGCTCCGTGATGAGCTGGAGCGAATCCTTGTCGCCCGTGGCGACGACGCAGTCCCAGAGCGCCGCCTCGCATTTGCGCGAGATGGTGCCGATGAGGTCGTCCGCCTCGTAGCCTGCCAGCTCGTAGCGCGGAATGTTCATCGCGTCCAGGACTTCCTTCATCACCGGAAGCTGCATCGCCAGCTCCTCGGGCATCCCCTTGCGCTGGGCCTTGTAGCCCTCGTACTCCAGATGGCGGAAGGTCGGCTCGCGCCGGTCGAAGGCCACGCACACTGCGTCGGGCCGCTCCTCGTCCTCCAGCCGCGCCATCGTGACCAGAAAGCCGTAAATGGCCTGCGTGTAAAACCCGTCCTTCGTCGTCAGGGGACGGATGCCGTAATAGGAGCGATTGAGGATCGAGTTGCCGTCCAGCACCATCAGCTTCATCGTCAAAAACCTCCGTGTTCGCATTCTTTTTCATGTTACAGTATAGCCCATGCGCGCGCAAAACTCAACAAAAACCGTTGACAATGCATCACAAAGTGTTAAACTTCTTGTATTCCGCTTTGTTGGGAAAGGAGGCGCCGCCGTGCGGCTTTCCATGAATACGCGCTACGCCGTGATCCACGCCTCGTTCTGGGGCGCCTACGGCTCGCTCTGGGCCTTTATCGCGCTCGTGCTCGAATACAACGGCTTTGCGAGCGCGCAGGTCGGCGTCGTGACCTCGTGCGCGACGCTGCTCTCGGTGTTCCTCTCCCCCGCGGTCTCCTCGTTTCTCGACGCGCGGCCCGGCCTCGAAAACCGCCACGGCGCGATGGCGCTGCTCACGCTCGCCGCGGCGCTGTGCCTGCTCGTATGGCTCGTGCCGCTGCCGCGCCCGTTCGTGCTGGGCGCGTGCTTCGCGCTCATCGGCGCGCTCCTCTCCTCCACCCCGCCGTTTCAAAACGCCATGGCGATGGACGCGAACCGCTGCGGCATCCCGGTGGTCTACGGCTTCTGCCGCGGTGTCGGCTCGGTCTCCTACGCCGCCGCGGTGCTGCTCCTCGGCTTTGTGCTCGAGCGCCACGCGCCGACGCTGCTCCTGCCGGTCTTTGCCGCGCTGACCGCCTGCGGGCTTATCGCCATGGCAGGCTTCCGCCTGCCCGAGCGCCCCGATGAAGCGGCGGACCGCCCTGCGGAGCACCGGAGCATCGCCGCCGTGCTGCGCAGCCACCCGCGCTTCGCGCTCACCCTGCTCGGCTGTATGTTCTTTTTCCTCACCCACACCATCTCCAACACCTACATGAACGCCCTCGTCGGCAAGGCCGGCGGGACCGCGAGCGCCGTGGGCACGAGCCTTGCCATCTCCGCCGTGCTGGAGCTGCCCGCGATGACGCTGGTCTCCCGGCTGCAAAAGCGCTTCTCGCCCGGCTTCTTCCTGCGCTTCGCGGCGGGAGCCGAGGTCGTGAAATTCCTTATTTTCTACCTTGCCCACTCGATGCCCCTCATCTACCTCGGGCAGTGTATGCAGTTCTTCCAGTTCGCCGTTTACGCGCCCGCGACGGTCTACTACGTCGCCGCGGCGCTCCCCGAACGCGACCAGCTCAAGGGACAGTCGCTCATCTACGTCGCCGGCAGCGGACTTGGCGGCGCGCTGGGCAATCTCCTCGGCGGACGGCTCCTCGACCGCAGCGGCATACAGGCCGCGCTGCTGCTCGGCACGGTGAGCGCGGCGGCCTCGCTGCTGACCTTCTGCCTCTCCACGCGGAAGGACTCCCGATGATAAGAAAACGCCGCACGGCTCACAGGCCGTGCGGCGTTCTTTCTTTTCTCATGGCGTCAGCGGCTCACCGACGTTCACACCGTTCAGCTGCGCCGCGATCTCGCCGTCCACGACGATCTGCACGCGCTCGACGGTGTCGAGCGAGCAGAGCGAGAGCACCAGCGACTCCACCGTCTGCCGCGGCGAGATGCCGAGATCGGCGTCGGAGGGCAGATTGAGGTAGCACGTCCCCTCCTCCACGCGGGCGGAGAGCACGGTGAACTCCTCCGGCAGCAGCGCTGCGAGCGCGTCGCTCTCAGGGCCCTGCGCGAGCGCCTCCAGCAGCGCGTTCACGCGCGTCTGCCCCTCGTAGAGCGCCAGCGCGCGCTTTTCCGCGCGCAGCGCGCCGCTCGTCGGGTCGAGGAAGTAGAGCGATACGGTGATGGGGCGCAGCGCGTCCTCGCGCATCGACAGCAGCGGATCCGCCGCCGTAAGCGTCTGCGTCTCGCGGTACGGCAGCTCCCGCCCGCCCGAGGTGATGGACACCGCGTTCACGCCGTCGAGCTGCGTGAGCGTGAGCGTCACGCAGTAATCGGCGAGCGTCAGATCAATGCCCGCAAGGCGCGCATACTGCCGCGAGAAGTCCACCCGCGCCCAGTTGCCGAGGACCGACAGGCTCAGAAGCGTCGTCCCGCCCGGCATCGGCGCGCGGACGCCCGCATCCGGCGCGTCGGCAAGAAGCCGCTCCAGCAATCGCTGCGCCAGCTCCTCCTGCGTGAGCGTGTCGGCGTCCGGGAGCTGCACGGTGCGGGCAACGATGGCGTCCTCGCCCGGCACGTCGCGCAGCTCGGCGGCGGGGTAGTAGATCGTATAGCTGTTTTCTCCCTCCGTCCCGCCGCTGCGCACACAGGCGGCGAGCAGCAGCGAAAGAACGAGAAACGTGAACAGGAAAGCCTTTCTTCTCATGTCTCCCCCTCCCTCCGCACGGCAGGAAGCCGCACCGTGAAGCAGGTGCCGCCGCCCGCGCGGGCGCTGACGGCGATGCTGCCGCCGCGGCGGCGCACGGTGTCCGCCACAATGGAAAGTCCAAGGCCCGTGCCGCCCGCGGCGCGTGAGCGCATCTTGTCCACGCGGTAGAAGCGGTCGAACACGCGCGGCATATCCTCCTCGGGAATGCCGATGCCGTTGTCCTCCACGCGCAGCACGCACTCGTCCTCCGTGCCGCCAAGCGTCACGCGCACGAAGCCGCCGGGGCGGTTGTATTTGATGGCGTTCTCGGTGAGGTTATAAATGATCTGGTGCAGGTCGTCCACGCCGGCCCGCACGCTCTGCTCCCGCTCGACGAGATAGGTCAGCTCGACCCGCTTCTCGTCGGCGACCAGCCGCAGCATCCGCACCACGCGCTCGATGACCGGCGCGACCGCGACGCTCTGCGCCGGCTCGACGATGCCGCTGTCGAGCCGCGTGAGCCGCAGCAGATTTTCCGTGATGCGCGTCAGGCGGTCGGTCTCCTGCACGATGTCGCCGACGAACTCGCGCACCGTGGCAGCATCGATGTCTTCGGTCTGCAAAATCGAGTCGGAGAGCAGGCGGATACCGGCCAGCGGCGTTTTCAGCTCGTGGCTCGCGTCGGAGACAAAGCGGCGGCGCGCCTCCTCCGTCGTCTGCAAGCGGTCGGAGAGGCTGTTGAACTCCTCGGCGATCTCGCTGATCTCGTCGCGACCGCCAATCTCGGCGTGGTAGCTGTACGCGCCCTCGCGCACGCGGCGGATGGCCTCGAGCAGCACGCCGAAGCGGCGCGTGAGCATCCGCGAGAGCAGCAGGCTCAGCAGCACGACAAAGCCCGCGACTGCCGCCGAGATGCGCAGCAGATTCTTCTGCAGCGTCAGCAGCAGCGTCGCCTGCTCCACGTCGTACTCATAGGCATAGACCGCGCCGATGGTCTGGCTGCGGTAGATGACCGGCGAGGCCGCGCGGCTGCGGAACGCGCCGTCGGTAAAGTCGGCATAGAAGGCGTCGTAGCCCCGCAGCGCCTGCACGATCTCGGTGTAAAGCCCGTAGCGGCCCACCGCGCCGTCCGTCTCGCGGGTGTCGTAGAGAATGCGCCCCGCGGCGTCCGTGACGAGAATGCGGGAAATGCCGGTATCCTCCACCAGCGTCATCGCGGAGGCGACGTTCTCCTCGCTCAGCTCCTCCAGGCCGCTCAGCGCCGTCACCATCACGCTCACGCTGCTTTGCAGCGTCGTCTGCTTGGAGCGCACGACCAGATTTTCCGACACGATCAGAGGGTAGGTGTTCATGAAAACGAGCACTGCCGCAATGACCAGAATATAACTCAGGCCGAATTTGACCTGTAAGTTCGCACGCCGCACGGCGCTCCCCTCCTCCCATTCGTTTTCCTTCTGTGCGCCGCTCAGTCCTTGAGGTAGTAGCCCACGCCCCACTTGGTCATGATGTGCTTCGGCTCGGCGGGGTCATGCTCCAGCTTTTCGCGCAGGCGGCGGATGTGGACATCCACCGTGCGGTAGTCGCCGGCGTAGGTGAAGCCCCAGACGAGATCCATCAGATTCTCGCGCGAGTATACGCGGTGGGGATTCTTGATGAGCAGCTCCAAAATGTCGTATTCCTTCGCCGTCAGATCGACCGGCACGCCGTCGCGCAGCGCGATGCGCCGCTCGGTGTCGAGCGCGATGCCGCCGGCGGTCAGAAGCTCCGTGCGCTTCTGCGCGGTCTGGCCCGCGCGGCGCAGCAGAGCGCGGATGCGCGCCTTGAGCTCTAAAATGTTGAAGGGCTTGGTGACGTAATCGTCCGCGCCGGACTCGAGGCCGATGATCTTGTCCGCGTCCTCGCTGCGGGCGGTGAGCATGATGATGGGCACCGCGGAGAATTCGCGGATGCGCATACAGGCGGTCAGCCCGTCCACCTCCGGCATCATCAGGTCCAGGATGATGAGGTCGAAGCTCTCGCTCCTGGCCAGCTCGACGGCGGCCGCGCCGTCGAAGGCGGTCTCGACCTGATAGCCCTCGTTCTCAAGGTTGAATTTGATGCCCTTGACGAGCAGCTTCTCGTCGTCCACCACTAAGATCTTCATGGCACATCGCCTCCTGTCGTAATTTCATCGCGCATGGCGTCGAGCTTCGCGCTGCCGATGCCGCGCACCTCCAGCAGCTCGTCGAGCGTCTGAAAGTCCCCGTGCTCGGCGCGGTAGTCGAGGATCGCCTGCGCCAGCACCGGCCCGATGCCGGTAACGGTCTCCAGCTCCTCGGCGGTCGCGGTGTTGATGTTTACAAGCACGCGCTCGGGCGCGACCTCCTCCCGCGCGGGCCGCTCGGTCTGCACCGTATAGCCCTCCTGCTCGGTGCGGTTCGCGCCGAAGGTCAGATACAGCACGGCGGCGAGGAAGGCCAGCGTCACGAGCGCCAGAAAGAAATATGTGCTTCCGCCTTTTTCCTGCCGTTCCACGGTTGAACTCCCTCCCGTTTTTTGTTATACTGAATGTCGAATACCGTCGAGCGCGGGCAAGTCGCCCGCCGATCGTCCGATCGAATTTTATTGTAACATACTGCGAGGTACATTTCCATGAAAAAACGCCGCTTTTTTGCTCTTTTTTTGGTCCTCGGCCTGCTCGTCTCCCTGCTGAGCGTACCGGCCTCCGCCTTTGAGGAGATCGACGTCGACGCCCGCGCCGCCCTGCTCGTTGAGAAGGAAACGGGCGAGATCCTCTACGAAAAGAACGCCCACGAGAAGAACTACCCCGCAAGCATCACCAAGCTGACGGTGGCGCTGCTGGTGTTCGAGGCGATCGACGCGGGGCAGCTCTCGCTCGACCAGCCCATCACGGCGCATGAGAGCGCCTTCGAGGGTCTGAGCATCTACGGCAGCACCGCCGGCATCAAGGTCGGCGAGGTGCTGACGGTCGAGCAGCTGCTGCAATGTATGCTCATCGTCTCGGCGAACGAGGCGTGCAACATCCTCGCCGAGGCCGTGTGCGGCGAGGGGAACATCTCCCAGTTCGTGCAGAGGATGAACGAGCGCGCTGCCGCGCTCGGCTGCGAAAACACGCACTACGTCAACACCTCCGGTCTGCACGACCCCGACCACTACACCACCGCGTGGGACATCTATCTCATCACGCGCGCGCTGATGCCCTACGAGAAATTCATGGAGATCTGCAACTCCAAGTCCGCGGAGATCGCCGAGACCGACCACAACCAGCGCCATGTGCTCCACTCCACCAACCGCCTCATTTCCAACTGGCGCGAGCTCGGCTACCTCTACCGCGACGCGCAGGGCATCAAGACCGGCTCGACCGAGGAGGCCGGTCACTGCCTCGTTTCCTCCGCCGTGCGCGGCGACCGTCAGCTTGTGAGCGTGGTGCTCGGTGCGGAAAAGATCACCCTTGCCGACGGCAAGAGCACCCTCACCAAGAGCTTTTCCGAGACCATCCGCCTCTTTGACTATGGCTTTGACTGCTTCTCCCGCCGCGAGGTCGTCTCCGCCGATGAGCTGGTACGCGAGGTCCCGGTCGCCCTTTCGAGCGAGGCGAACTACGTCGTCGCCCCCCCCGCCGAGAGCATCACGCGGATGCTGCCCACGGAGCTGGACCTCAGTGAGCTCACGCGCGACATCACGCTGCCGGACAGCGTGGACGCCCCCATTGCCGCCGGCGACGAGCTGGGCGAAATGACCGTCTCCTACAACGGCACCGTCTACGGCACGGTCAAGCTGCTCGCGCTCAGCGATGTGTCAGCCTCGTGGCTGCTGGTCGCCAGGCGCGACGTGGCGGACTTCTTCTCCCGTACCGTCGTCAGGATCGTTCTCGTCGTCCTTCTCCTGCTCATTCTCGCATTCCTTTTCCTGCGCGGGAACGGGCGCGGACGGCGCTACGGCAAGCGCAGCAGCGGACGCGCCGCTCCCGCCGGTTATCGCGGCCGCAGGCGCTGAGCATCGGGGAAGGCAAACTGTTAAGGTCATCAAACCGCACAAAACGGACGGGGTATCCCGTCCGTTTTCCGTTCAGCAGGGAAATTTCCGCGACACGCGGACTTTTGTCCTTGATTTTTGCCCATTCCCCTGCTATACTGCATTCATCGTCAGATAAGGAGGCACTCCTATGAAATATCTTGTTGTCATCGGCGACGGCATGGCGGACAACCCCGTCGAGGCCCTCGGCGGCAAAACGCCGCTCGAGTACGCCGACATCCCCACCATTGATTCCCTTGCCGCGCGCGGCACAGTCGGCAGCGTCGTGAACTGCCCCAAGCCGCTGCCCGCGGGCAGTGAGACCGCGATCCTCTCCATCTTCGGCTGCGACCCGCTCAAGCATTTCTCCGGCCGCTCGCCGATGGAGGCCGCCGCCATCGGGCTCAGGCTCGTTCCCGGCGACGCGGCGTTCCGCTGCAACCTCGTCGCGCTCGAGCCGGGCGATCAGCCCTATGAGGAAAAGCGCATCCTCTCCCACTCTGCCGGCTCCATCGCCGGACAGGATGCGCTCGACGTCGTCGCCGCGCTCAACAGCGATCCCGAATTTTCCGCCGCGCTCCGTGCGGCGGATATGTACATCGACCCCAGCCCCTCGTTCCGTCCGCTGGCGGTGAAGCACCATTGCGACCCGAGCGGCGTGTGCTTTATCCCGCCGCACGACCACCTCGGTGAGGTCATCGGCCCGCTGCTCCCGAGCGGGAAGGACGCGGCGCTCTCCAAGGTCTTTGCCGACCTTATGCGCCTTGCCAACCGCGTGCTGGAGCACCATCCCGTCACCGAGAAGCGCCGCGCGGAGGGCAAGCTCGGCGCGAACGGCATCTGGTTCTGGGCAGCGGGCACGGCGATGCAGCTGCCCGACTTCCGCGAGGAGTACGGCTGCGGCGGCGCGGTCATCAGCGCAGTGCCCCTGTGCCACGGCATCGGCGTGCTGCGCGGACTCGAGATGGTCGAGGTCGAGGGCGCGACCGGCGAGATCGACACCAACTTTGAGGGCAAGTTAGAGGCCACATGGGCGAGCCTTCAGAAGTACGACTTCGTCTGCCTGCACCTCGAGGCGCCCGATGAATGCACCCACAACGGCGACCTCAAGGGCAAGGTGCAGGCCATCGAATGGCTCGACAGCCGGCTTGTCAAGCCCCTCACCGAGCGTCTGGACGCGGCGCACATGGACTACCGCCTGCTGCTCCTCTCCGACCACAAAACGCTCACCGCGACGCGCGGGCACGACGGCGATCCCGTGCCGTATCTGCTCTACGACAGCCGCATCGACAGCGGGCGCGGCGGCGTGTACACCGAAAAGGCCGGCGAGAACGGTCCCTTCGTCGCGCACGGCTGCGAGCTGCTGCATCTTCTCTTTGAGCGCTGAAAAGGAACATCGAAAAGGGTCAGCCGCCGGCTGACCCTTTTCTTATGTCTCCGCCGCGGCGGGGATCGACGGCTCCTCCCGCCGAACGCGGAGCGTTCCGTCCTCCGCGCCGATGCGGGCGGCGTCGCCCGCGTGGAGCGTTCCGCTGAGCAGCAGCTCGGCCACGGCGTCCTCCACCTCGGCGCGGATCACGCGGCGCAGGGGCCGCGCGCCGTAGAGCGGGTCGAAGCCCTCGTCCGCGATGCGCTCGACCGCCGCGTCCTCGACCGTCAGCGTGACGCCGAGCGCCGCGGCGCGCTGCACGGTGGCCTTGAGCATCCGCCGCGCGATGGCCGAAACGTCCGCGCGGCTCAGGCGGCGGAACACCACGGTCGAGTCGATGCGGTTGACAAATTCCGGCTTGAAGGTCGCCCTCAGCTCAGCCATGACCGTTTCCTTCACACGCGCAAAGCCGCCGTCACCGTCCTCGGCCTGCGCGAAGCCGAGCTTCGCCGCGCTCGACGTGATGGCCTTCGCGCCCACGTTCGAGGTCATGACGAGCACCGTATTGCGGAAGTCCACGCGCCGCCCCTGCGCGTCGGTCAGCACACCGTCCTCCAAAATTTGCAGCAGCAGGTTCCACACGTCCTCGTGCGCCTTTTCGATCTCGTCGAAGAGCACCACCGACCACGGGCGGCGGCGCACCTTCTCGGTCAGCTGCCCACCCTCGTCGTAGCCGACGTAGCCCGGCGGCGCGCCGACGAGCCGCGAGACGGTATGCCGCTCCATATACTCCGACATATCTAGGCGCACCAGCGCCTCCTCGTCGCCGAACACCGCGTCGCTCAGCGCGCGGCACAGCTCCGTTTTGCCCACGCCCGTGGGACCGAGAAAGAGAAACGAGCCGACGGGCCGCTTCGGATCGCGCAGTCCCGCGCGGGCGCGGCGCAGCGCGCGGGCGACCTCCCGCACCGCCTCATCCTGCCCCACCACACGCGCGTGGAGCGTATCCTCCAGCCGCAGCAGACGCTCGCCCTCATCCTCTGTCAGGCGCGTGACGGGCACGCCCGTCCAGGCGGAGACCACCGCGGCCACGTCCTCCTCGCCGACGGTCCTCTGCTTTTCCCGCTGCGCGCGGCGCAGCGCCTCGCGTTCCTGCTCCGCCTGCTCGCGGCAGCTGTGCTCCACATCGCGCAGCATGGCCGCCCGCTCATAGTTCTGCTCCGCGACCGCTGCCGCGCGGTCGCGCTCCGCCTCGGCGGCCTTGGCCTCCATCGCCCGCAGCTCCGGTGAGTCGGGCCGCGTGCCCATCCGCACGCGGGACGCCGCCTCGTCCATCAGATCCACCGCCTTGTCCGGCAGAAAGCGCCCTGTGATGTAGCGGCGCGAGAGCGTCACCGCGGCGGCAAGCGCCTCGTCGGATATCTTCAGACGGTGATGGCTCTCGTAGCGTGGGCGCAGCGCGCGCAGGATCGCAAGCGCCTGCTCCTCCGTCGGCTCGCCGACCGTGATGGGCTGAAAGCGGCGCTCGAGCGCCGCGTCCTTTTCGATATACCTCCGGTACTCGGCAAGCGTCGTCGCGCCGACCACGCGGAGCTCTCCGCGCCCCAGCGCGGGCTTGAGGATGTTCGCCGCGTCCACCGCGCCCTCGGCGCTGCCCGCGCCGACGATGGTGTGCAGCTCGTCAAGGAACAGAATGACATTGCCCTCGCGCCGCACCTCATCAAGCAGCGCCTTCACGCGCTCCTCAAATTCGCCGCGGTACTTCGTCCCCGCGACCATCGCGGAGAGGTCGAGCGAAAGCAGGCGCTTGTCCATCAGCTCGTCGGGCACCTCCGCTGCCGCGATCTTCTGTGCGAGCCCCTCCGCCACCGCCGTCTTGCCGACACCCGGCTCGCCGATGAGCACAGGGTTGTTCTTCGTGCGGCGCGAGAGGATCTCCACCGCGCGCGTGATCTCCGTGTCGCGTCCGATCACGGGGTCGAGCTGCCCCATGCGTGCCATCGCCGTCAGGTCGTGGGCAAACTCCGCGAGTCCGCGTCCGCGCTTGCCGCTCTCGTTTTCACGCAGCATCCGGTTTCCCTCCTTTGCCGCCGTGCGCGGCGTTTCGTTGATCCGCCGCACCACCGCAGCGTAAAGGCGCTTCGGGTCGGCTCCCGCCGCCGCGAGCAGCCGCACCGCCATGTTGCCGCCGTCGCGCAGCAGGCCCAGCAGCAGGTGCTCCGTGCCGATGCGCGGACTCGCGAAGCGCATCGCCTCGGCGACCGCCATCTCCACCGCGCTGCGCGCGCGGGGCGTCAGCCCCTGTGAGGGCAGGCTGCCGGACAGACCGTGACCCACCGTCCGCACCAGCTGCTCACGCAGCTGCTCCTCCGTCACGCCGGCCTCGCCCAGTGCGCGGCAGGCCGCGCTGCCGTCCTCGCGCAGCAGGCCCAGCAGGATATGCTCGCAGCCGACGTAGCCGTGGCCCAGCTCCAGCGCAGTCTCCTGTGCCAGCCGCAGCACGTTTTCCGCGCGCGGGGTAAACTTCTGTTCTGCCATATTCTTCACACTCCCGAGCGCATTTTTTCCTGCCGCGTCGGTTTTTAGACGTGTTTACCCGCATATTTTTCATCAAAAGCTTCAAAATTTTTTGCCGAAATGCGGAAGATTCCCGCATACTTCCTCTTGCATTTTCGTATTCTGCCGTGTACAATAGGCGTATCAATCAAATGGAGGTGCTCTTATGGCCTATCACATCAGTTCTGCCTGCGTTAGCTGCGGTGCTTGCGCGGACGCTTGCCCCGTTGGTGCGATCTCTCAGGGCGATTCCCAGTATCAGATCGACGCCGGTGCCTGCCTGGACTGCGGTTCCTGCGCGGATACCTGCCCCAATGGTGCGATCTCTCAGGAGTAAGATCTACTTAAAAAATAAGGACGCGCTGCTTTGGCGCGTCCTTATTTTTGTCAGGGAACGGAGGCTTCATGGAACGCAAGGACCTTCTCCGGCAGGGCGGCCCCTGCTTTTATTTTGATACGGAGCTCTTCGCGCCGACGACCGACAGCTTCGCGCTCGGCTGGTTCGCCGCGCCGAAGCGCGGCGAGCGCGTGTGCGACCTCGGCAGCGGCACGGGGCTGCTCGGCACGCTCCTGCTCGCGCGCGAGCCGTCGCTCACGCTTTTCTGCGTGGAGCAGAACGCTGCGGCGAACGCGCTCGCGGAAAAGGGCTTTGCCGAAAACGGCTGGGCGGAGCGCGTGACGCTGCGCACCGGCGATCTGCGCGAGAACGCTGCGCTCCCCGCCGCGGGGAGCATGGACTATGCGCTCTCCAACCCGCCGTACTTCCCGGCGGGAAGCGGCGCGAGCGCCGCGGGCGAGGCGCGGCAAGCCGCGCGGGAAGAGGTCGGCTGCACGCTCGCCGACGTCTGTGCCGCGGCGGCGCGGGTGCTGCGCTGGGGCGGACGCTTCGCGCTCGTCCACAGGCCCGAGCGGCTATCCGACCTTTTCTGCACGCTCCGCGCGCACGGGCTGGAGCCGAAGCGGCTGCGCTTCGTGGCCTCTTCGGCGGAAAAAGCGCCCTCTTTGGCGCTTGTGGAGGCGCGCCGCGGCGGGAAGGCCAGTCTATCGGTTGAACCGATGTTATTCATCGGCTCAACCGATTGGGATGAGGTCTACTTCCGGACATGAAAAACTTCACGCACGAGCACCGTCCCACGAGAAGGCGCAAGGCCGATGCGTGAAGCTTTGTGCATCCTTTCCGGCTGCCCCGCAGGGGCGAGGAAAGGGCACATATCTATTTTTGCTATGCTTTTGCAGAGCAAAAAGGACGCTCGGAGGAGCGTCCTTTTTGCTTGTTATTCCATCGTGTTGACCGTGCCGACGAACAGCGGCAGGCCGTCCGCGCCGGTGATGGCGAAGGCGAACGGTCGGTTCAAATTCATCTCCACGACCGGCAGATCCTCCGGCATCGCCGAGCTCGCGTTCGCCATGATGGCGGTGAACGCCGCGGCCTCGCAGCCCTCCTCGTCGATCTTCACGCGGGCGGCGTGCTGCACCTGCGTGACCGCCGCCGGCTCGTCAAAATCCGCCAGCGGCGAGAAGTCCGCCCGGTCGGGATCAAATACATCGGTCACGCCGATGGATTCCATCGCTTTTGTCAGCTCTAAATCGGAGCTGACGTCAAACTTCGGCACGCTCCAGACGAGCTTCGCCGTCTGCGCCTCGTCGTTATCGTACACGTCGGTAAAAAGGTCGGCCAGCGCCGCTTCGCCGCGCAGCAGCGGCGTGAGCGCCGTGCCCTCGTCGGGCAGCAGGAAGATCATGCGCTCCCCGCCGCGGAAGGAAAGCTGCGCGACGGTGTAGCCCTCGCCGCGGACATAGCTTGCGCGGTCCTCCGTCTTGTGCATGAAGTCCGCGCGCTGCGCTGTGCCGTCGGCGGCGGTGAAGGTATCCTCGCTCGTGGCGCCGTCGTAAAATTCATCGCTCCAGCGGTCCTTGAAGTAGAGCGCGGAGAGCAGCAGCATCACGGTCTGCGGCTTCGTCTCGATGTTCTTCGCCGCGTCCGCGAGCAGGCCGCCGGTGTTGGTGTTCAGCCATGCCTGCACGGCTTTGTTGGTGTCGCCGGTGCCCATGGGGGCGCTGAACACGGAGGCGTAGTAGTCGTTCGCCAGCCGCTCCACGGTCTCGGTCTTGTAGGCCTGTCCCTCGCTCAGCCAGAGGGAATTGGCGAGCAGCGTTTTGCTGTTGGCGCTGTCGGTGTAGAGCGAGCGCCAGATGGCGTTCGCCGTGGTGCAGACGGTCTCCTCATCCTCCGCGCCGAGCAGGTCAAGGAGCTGGGCACGCGTCTCGCCGTCCACCGTCTCGGTGAGCATGGAGAGGGCAAGGTAGAGGTTCGCGGGCGAGTAGACCACGTTCGCCGCCGCCTCGCCGCCGAGCAGCTTGGAGACCGTCTTGGTGCTGTAGCCGAGCAGCGCGGGCGTCATCGCCTTGTCCACGCCCTCGCCCCGCAGCGCCTTGACCGCGTCGGAATAGGCGCGGGAGCGGGCGTCAAAATCGTCCCACAGCTCCTCCTGCGCCTTGTGATAGGCCTCCTCGCCCATCTTGTCGTAGTCGAGCTTTTCATAGGCGGTCCACAGCTCCTCCTCGCTCGGCTCGGCGGGCAGCTCCGGCAGCTTGACCTCCGCCAGCGCGTACTGGCTCAGCAGCTTCGCGCTCACATCGTCCGGCTGTCCCGGCTCGGGCTTTGTCCCGCCCCGCTCCGGCTCGATCCGCGCGCGGCCGACGAGCAGCAGCATACTCAGCAAAAGTGCCAGATACTTCTTCATGTCGTTGTACCTCCTTGGGCGTTGTACTCCTTTGGACGAGAGCGTTGAAGAAAAAGTTCCCATTTCCGAAAAAATTTTGCCGCGCTCTGTTTCGCGCCGCGCACGGCGCGAAACAAATCAAAATCTGTCGCGGAGGACGCTCGCGCGCGTCCACCCCTTTCGCGCCCGCAGGCGCGAAACCAAATAAAATCGTTTTTCTGACGACATGCGCGTCAGAAAAACACCTCTCACGGAGCGAGTGTCGCAGCAGGCGCCTCGCGCCTGCGAGGCGCGGAGCGAAGTGCGGCTCCAAAAGGTATAAAAAATAAGGGCGCGCTCTGCGCGCCCTTATTTTTTAGTACGCTACTCCCCAATAGATGTCCGTCGTGGCTTCCTTGCCGCAGAACACGCACTTGCCCTTTGTGCCGGACTGGTGCAGCGGCATACAGCGGGAGGAAACGCCCGCCTTTTCCTTCATGCCCAGCTCGCACTCGCGGCTGCCGCACCACTTCGTGCGCGCAAAGCCGCCGCGGCCGGAGGCCATTTCCTTGACCTCCTCCCAAGTGGACAGGTCGAAGGTGTTCTCCTCCAGATTCGCTCTCGCTCTTTCGAGCATATTGTCGTGGATGCGGTCAAGCAGTTCCTTGACCGCGCTCTCGAGCGTGTTGTCGAGCGCGACAAAGGTCTTTTCCCCGTTGTCGCGGCGGACGATGCAGCACTGGCCGTTCTCGAGGTCGCGCGGGCCGATCTCGATGCGCAGCGGCACACCGCGCATTTCATACTCGGCGCACTTCCAGCCCATGGACTGGTCGGAGTCGTCCAGCTTCGTGCGCACGTCGATGGCGAGCAGGCGGGCCTTGAGCTCCTTGGCCGCCTCGGCGACCTCGGGCTTCTTGTGCGCCGCGATGGGAATGACCACCGCCTGCACGGGCGCGATGCGCGGGGGCAGGACAAGTCCGTTGTTGTCGCCGTGGGTCATAATGACCGCGCCGATCATGCGCGTGGTGGAGCCCCAGGAGGTCTGGAACGGATACTGGAGCTTGTTGTCGCGGCCGGCGAAGGTCACATCGTAGGCGCGGGAGAACTTATCGCCGAAGTAGTGACTGGTCGCGCCCTGCAGCGCCTTGCGGTCCTTCATCATGCACTCGACGGTGTAGGTCGCCTCGGCGCCGGCGAACTTCTCCTTCTCGGTCTTGCGGCCCGGAACGACGGGAATGGCGAGGACGTTCTCAAAGAAGTCCGCGTAGCACTTGAGCTGCTGCTCGGTCTCGGCCCGGGCCTCCTCGGCGGTCTCGTGGATGGTGTGGCCCTCCTGCCACCAGAACTCACGGCTGCGCAGGAACGGGCGCGTGGTCTTTTCCCAGCGGATGACGGAGCACCACTGGTTGTAGAGCATCGGGAGCTGGCGGTAGGTCTGAAGCACGTTGTGCCAATGGTCGCAGAACATGGTCTCGGACGTGGGGCGGAACGCCAGGCGCTCCTCCAGCTTCTCGCTGCCGCCCATCGTCACCCATGCGACCTCGGGCGCAAAGCCGTTGACCAGCTCGCCCTCCTTCTTCAGCAGGCTCTCGGGGATCAGAACGGGCATTGCCACGTTCTCGTGGCCGGTCTTCTTGAACTCACCGTCCATGATGCGCTGGATATTCTCCCAGATCGCGTAGCCGTAGGGACGCAGGATCGTGAAGCCCTTGACGCTGGCGTACTCGACCAGCTCCGCCTTGCGGCAGATGTCGGTATACCATTGGGCGAAATCGTCCTCCATGTTGGTGATCTGTTCAACCTTCTTGTCCTGTGCCATGTTGTTTTCTCCTCTTTTTCTGCCGCCGGACGGCCAACAGGAACCGTTCCCTGCCGCGCGGCGGGTGTATTGACAAATATATATTCTACGGTGTTTCGCCCTGCTTGTCAAGCCTTGTACACGGCAGCGGAAAGGCTCCGACCGCCGTCGGAGCCTTTTTCGGTATCGGTCAGATGCGCAGCAGCCGTCGGAGCGCGATGAGCGCGGCGAGCGTGACGCCGGCATAGCGCAGCAGGCTGCGCAGATCGTAGCGGACGGCGGCGAAGCCGGTCATCTCACCGGCGCGCACGGCAACATACGCCGTCTTGTCCTCCCGCTGCGACTTGGCAATGCGGATCTGCATGTGGTCTCCCTCCTCTTTTCAGCCCTCCTTGGGCTTGCAGACATCGACCCAGCCGGAGAAGTTGGAGGAATAGCGCTCCAGCTCCTCGCAGGTCATCTCGATGGCGCTGTTGCTGCTGCCCGCAGCGGGGAACACCGTCTCGAAGCGCTTGAGCGACACGTCGAGATAGGTTTTGACGTTCTCCGGCAGGGCGAACGAGCACACGCCGCCCGGGGCGTGACCGGTAAAGGCGCACGCCTCGTCAAAGGTCAGCATTTTCGCTTTCTGATGAAACTGCGCCTTGTACTTCGCGTTGTCGATCTTCTGATCGCCCGCGACGACCACGATGATCGGCTCGTCGCCGAGCTTGAAGCTCATGGACTTGGCGATGCGCGCGCCCTCGACGCCGACGGCGATGGCCGCCAGCTCCACCGTGGCGCTGGAAACGTCGAACTCGCGGATACGGCCGGCGATGCCGAAGCCCTCAAAATAGGCTCTTACTTTTTCAATGGACATGGCTTTTCCTCTTTTCCTTCTCTCTGTCTATCGCACGTCGACGCGCTCCACGCCGACGCAAAGCCCGGTATCGCTGTCGAGCGAGAAGACCGCGCCTTGCAGCTTGCACGGTCCCTCGGGTGCGCGGTAACGTCCCGCGAGGCCGCCCAAAAACGTCTCGACCGACTGCTGCGGCTCGATGCCGAGCACGCTGCGCACCGCGCCGGTCATGCCAAGGTCGGTGAGATAGCCCGTTCCCTTGGGGAACACCTCCTCGTCGGCGGTCGGCACATGGGTGTGCGTGCCCCATAGGGCGCTCACGCGCCCGTCAAGATAGTACGCCAGCGCGAGCTTTTCGCTCGTGGCCTCGGCGTGGAAATCGACGAGCGTGAAGGTCGGCTTCTCCTCCGCTTTCAGAAGCTCGTCCGCCGTGGTAAACGGATTCGAGGCGTGGAAGCTCAGGTCGCAGCGGCCGATGAGGTTCATCACCGCGATGCGCGCCGCGCCGCAGTCGTAGACCGCATAGCCGCGTCCCGGCACGCGGCTGCCGAGGTTCGCGGGGCGCAGGATATAGGGGCAGTCGTCGAGGTAACCGCGGATCTGCATTTTGCCGAAGGTGTGGTTGCCGAGCGTGATGACGTCCGCGCCCGCGGCGAAGATGTCCTCCGCGTCATTCGGCGTCAGGCCGACCATCGCGGCGTTTTCGCCGTTGACGACCGTGAAATGGATGCTCTTGCGCTTCTTGAGGCTCCGCAGGCAGCGGCTCAGGTGCTTCACGCCGCACGCGCCCACCACGTCGCCCACCGCGAGGATGTTATAGATCATTCCGGCTTCTCCTCCGTCAGCGTGTCGTAAAAGGCAAAGGTCTCGGCGAAAAGAGTCTCGCCGTAGGCGGTCAGCTTCGCGCAGTAGTCCTCGTAGGCGGCGAGCAGCCGCTCGCCCTCCGCCGTCAGCGTCGCGCCGCCACCGTTCCGCCCGCCTGTGGAGGACCGGAGCAGCTTGACGCCCAGCCCCTCCTGCGCGGTGCGCAGGACTGTCCACGCCTTGGAGTAGGCCATGTTCATCGACATCGCCGCCGCGCGCAGCGAGTGCAGCTCGCGCACACGGCGCAGCAGCTCCGCCACGCCCGGACCGAAGCACTTCCGGTCGGTAAAAATCCGCACGGTCAGATTGGCGTGCAGGTCATTTCGCATCGTTCCGCCCTCCGTCTTTCGTTATCTCTCCCTATGATAACGACTTTATTTCCCTTTGTCAACGCGGAAAAACGGCGGAGAAACAGCCGCTGCCGGCTCCCGCTCCGCCGTATTCCTCACCGGAAGGTGTTGTAATGCGCGTTTTCGCCGTCGAGCAGAAAGCCGTCGGTGTCATGGACGCGGGCGTTTTCCAGCATGAGACGGTAGCGCAGCTCGTTCGACATGCCGCGCGCCGAGGCCGCAGTCTGCCCCGCGGGCGTGCCGGTGGGGTTGTTGTAGCTGCCGTGGAGCGTGGAGTTCGCCGTCGCATTCTTCGTGCCCGCGCGCTTGTCCGCGCTCGTGTTGCCATAGCCGTTGCCATAGCGCACGACTGAATCGTTCTCCCGGCCGGTGTAGCGCGTGCCGGTCGCCGGGTCGGTCTTGAGCTCGCCGCCGACGTTGGAGCCGCTGTCGGTCTTGCCGGTCATGCCGCTCGTGGTACCGTTTTCCGCACCGTTGACATTTCCGTTCGCCGCGCCGTTGTTCTGATCCCCGCCGCAGGCGGTGAGGGAACAGAGCAGCAGCGCGGTCACGGCAAGGATCGCAAAATTTTGCTTCATCGTTTTTCTCCCCTTGTCTTTTTCCATGCAATACCCAACGGTAGTATTTCCGGCAAAAGCAAAATGCGGCACGGCAAAATCTGCAAAAAAAGAAAGGCGCGAAGCTCGCGCCTTTCTTTGGGAAATTTTTCCTTACTTCGCGGCCTTGGCAGCCTTGAACGCCTCGATGAGCATCGGGGTGACCTTGAACAGGTCGCCGCAGATGCCGTAGTCGGCGATCTCGAAGATGGGAGCGGTCTCGTTCTTGTTGACCGCGATGATGCACTCGGACTCGCTCATACCGGCCTTGTGCTGGATGGAGCCGGAGATACCGAGGGCAATGTAGACCTTCGGGTGAACGGTCTTGCCGGTCTGACCGACCTGATGGTCGGCAGTGAGCCAGCCGGAGTCGATGGCAACACGGCTGCCGCCGACGACGCCGCCGAGCACGTCCGCCAGCTCTTCCGCCAGCTTGATGCCGCCCTCGACGTCCTTGGAGATACCACGGCCGACGGAGACGATGTAGTCCGCGCCGATGAGGTCAACGAGCTTCTTCGCGGCCTTGACGACCTCGACGACCTCGGTGTCCATATCGGCCTCGCTCAGGGTGAAGCTGGGCTTGGTGATCTTCACCGCGTCCGCCTTGGCCTGATCGAAGGGAGCCTTCTTCATCACGCCGGGGCGAACGGTCGCCATGGCGGGACGGAAGCGCGGGCAGATGATGGTGGCCATCAGGTTGCCGCCGAACGCCGGACGGGTCATCTTGAGGTCGCGGGACACATCGTGATCCTGACCCATGACCTTGGCGGTGTTCATCTTCTCGATCTTCTCCTCGGGCAGCGTGGAGGCGCTGCGCAGGAAGTCCTTGTAGATGGGCATATCGACGTCGAGGTGCGTGCAGTCGGCGCACAGACCGGTGTGCAGACGGGCCGCGCAGCGGGGACCGAGGTCACGGCCGATGTTGGTCGCGCCGATGAGGAATGCCTCGGGCTTCATCTCGGAGATGACGTCGCAGATGACCTTGGCATACGCGTCGGTCGTGTAGTTCTTGAGCAGAGGATGCTCGCAGACGATGACCTCGTCCGCGCCGTAGCCGCCGAGCTCCTTGGCAATGCCCTCGACGTTGTCGCCGAGCAGCAGACCGCAGAGGTTCACGCCCAGCTCGTCCGCCAGCTTGCGGCCCTCGGAGATCAGTTCAAAGGTGGTGGGCATCATCTTGCCCTGACGCTGCTCGCAGAAGACCCAAACGTTCTTGAAGGCAGCGAGATCCATGCTGTTATAATTCTCAACCATTGTCGTACTCTCCTTCCCTTAAATGATGTGTTTCTCAGACAGGATACCGGCGAGCTTCTCGCAGGTCTTCATGTCGTTGCCCTCGAGCATCTGGCCGGCACCCTTCTGCGGGGGAGTGAAGGAGGTCAGGATGTTGGTGGGGCTGCCCTTGAGGCCGATGGTGGTGGCGTCGATCAGGGGATGATCCTTCAGGGCGTTGTAGTCCAGAACGGTCACGGGCTTGGAGTAGCACTCAAACACACCGGAAACGCTCATGTAGCGCGGGGTGTTCAGTTCCTTGATGCAGGTGATGAGGCAGGGGGTGTTGACCTTGATGGTCATGTAGCCGTCCTCGAGCATGCGCTTGATGGTCAGCGTGTCGCCGTCCTTCTGGATGTCGGCGGCGTAGGTGACCTGCGGGAGGTGGAGCTTCTCCGCCATCTGGGGGCCGACCTGCGCGGTATCGCCGTCGATGGCCTGACGGCCGCAGAAGACGATGTCGTCCTTGTCGAGGCCGATGGTATCCACGGCGGCGGCGAGGATCTGGGAGGTGGCGTACGTATCGGAGCCGCCGAACTCACGGGCAGAAACGAGATAGCCTTCGTCCGCGCCCATGGCGATCAGCTCGCGCAGCATACCCTCTGCCGGCGGGGGGCCCATGGTGACGACGAGGACCTTGCAGCCGGTGGCGTCCTTGATCTTGAGGGCGGCCTCGACGGCGTTCATATCATCGGGGTTGATGATGGTCTGCATGGAAGCGCGGTTCAGGGTACCATCGGGATTGACGGCGACCTTACCGGAGGTATCGGGGACCTGCTTAACGGAAACGATGATCTTCATTGTTTTGTTACCTCCTCTTTCTTAGTTCACGCCGAGATACTTGGCGACGACCATACGCTGGACCTCGGAAGTACCCTCATAGATCTCGGTGATCTTCGCGTCACGCATCATGCGCTCAACGGGATACTCACGGGTGTAGCCGTAACCGCCGAAGAGCTGGACCGCGCGGCGGGTGACGTCGGAAGCGGTCTCCGCGGCGAAGAGCTTGGCCATGGCAGCGTCCATGGAGTAATCCTCATGGTTCTGCTTCTTGCAGGCAGCGGCGTAAACGAGGTACTGAGCAGCCTGGGTGCGGGTGTGCATATCGGCCAGCTGGAACTGGGTGTTCTGGAACTGGCTCAGGCGACGGCCGAACTGGACGCGCTCCTTGGTGTACTTGACCGCCTCGTTGATGGCGCCCTCGGCAAGACCCAGAGCCTGGGAAGCAATGCCGATACGGCCGCCGTCGAGGGTCTTCATAGCGATCTTGAAGCCCTCGCCTTCCTTACCGAGCAGGTTCTCCTTGGGAACGACGCAATCCTCGAAAACGAGGTCGCAGGTGGAGCTGCCGCGGATACCCATCTTCTTCTCGTGCTTGCCGGTGGAGAAGCCGGGGAAGGTGCTCTCGACGATGAAGGCGGAAATGCCGTGGTTGCCCTTGCTCTTGTCGGTCATGGCGAAGACGACGAAGGTGGAGGCAACGTTGCCGTTGGTGATGAAGCACTTGCTGCCGTTGAGGACGTAGTCGCCGTTCTCATTCTTGACAGCGATGGTCTGCTGGCCGGAAGCGTCCGTGCCGGCGCCGGGCTCGGTCAGACCGAACGCGCCGATCTTGCGGCCGGAGAGAAGGTCGGGCAGATACTTCATCTTCTGCTCCTCGGTGCCGTTCTCGAAGATCGGGGCGCAGCACAGGGAGGTATGAGCGGAAACGACGACCGCGGTGGTGCCGCAGACCTTCGCCAGCTCCTCAACGCACATGGCATAGCTCAGAACGTCGCCGCCCGCGCCGCCATACTGCTTGGGGAAGTAAATGCCCATCATGCCGAGCTTGGCCATCTTTTCGACGGTCTCCATGGGGAAGCGCTCTTCCTCATCGAGTTCTTCGGCTAAAGGCTTGACTTCGGTTTCTGCAAATTCGCGATACATTTTGCGAACCAGCAGATGCTCTTTGGACAGATGGAAATCCATAGTCTTTTTGCTCCTTCACTATAAATTATTTGGATTGTCTAATTTTTCACAAATCAGTCCCGTTCTTCTGTATTATAAGCTCTCGGCGCTCAATACGCAAGAAAAAGTCTCAAATCATTTCTCGATTTGAGACTTTCACCAAATATGTGGAAAAATTTTTGTCTCTTCTGCCCTTTTTATGAAGGAATCCTTTCATAATCGGAATTCTCTGCATTTTTCATTTTCATAGCAGACGAAAAAAGCACCGCCGAAGCGGCGCTTCGGCGGTGCTTTTTTCTCATTTGGCGTATTCGATGACCTTCGTCTCACGCAGCACATGGACCTTGATCTGACCGGGATACTCGAGCTCGCTCTCGATGCGCTTGGCCAGCTCGCGGGCGAGGATGACCATATCGTCCTCGCTCACCTGCTCGGGCTTGACCATCACGCGGACCTCGCGGCCCGCCTGAATGGCGTAGGAGGTCTCGACGCCGGGGTAGGAGCCGGTGATCTCCTCGAGCTTTTCGAGGCGCTTGATGTAGTTCTCGATGTTCTCGCGGCGGGCGCCGGGACGGGCGGCGGAGATGGCGTCGGCGGCCTGCACGAGGCAGGCGACGACGGTCTGCGGCTCGACGTCGTTGTGGTGCGCCTGCACCGCGTGGATGACGTCCTCGCGCTCATGGTACTTGCGCAGGAACTCCACGCCGAGCGCGACGTGGGTGCCTTCGAGCTCGTGGTCGACGGCCTTGCCGATATCGTGCAGCAGGCCGGCGCGCTTCGCCGTGGCGACGTCCGCGCCGAGCTCGGCTGCCATCATGCCGGCAAGATGCGCGACCTCGATGGAGTGCTGGAGCACGTTCTGACCGTAGCTCGTACGGTAATGCAGGCGGCCGAGCAGCTTCACCAGCTCGGGGTGCAGGCCGCGCACGCCGGTCTCGAGCACCGCGCGCTCACCCTCGGACTTGATGACGGCGTCCACCTCGCGGCGGGCCTTGGCGACCATCTCCTCGATGTGGGTGGGATGGATGCGGCCGTCGGCGATCAGCTTTTCGAGCGCCAGACGTGCGACCTCGCGGCGCACCGGCTCGAAGCAGGAGACGGTGATGGCCTCGGGCGTATCGTCGATGATGAGATCGACGCCCGTGAGCGTTTCAATGGTGCGGATGTTGCGGCCCTCGCGGCCGATGATGCGTCCCTTCATCTCGTCATTGGGCAGGGGAACCACGCTGACGGTGATCTCGGCGACGTGATCGGCGGCGCAGCGCTGGATGGCGGACGCTACGATCTCGCGGGCATACTGGTCCGCTTCGTCCTTGGCGCGGGCCTCGATCTCCTTGATCTTGAGGGCGGTCTCGTGGGTGACCTCGGACTCGACCTGCTCGATCAGGTACTTCTTGGCCTCGTCAGCCGTAAAGCCGGAGATGCGCTCGAGCATCTCGGTCTGGCTGCGCTTGATGATCTTGATTTCTTCGTTCTCCTTGTCCAGAGCGGCGTGCTTCTGGGCAAGGGCCTCTTCCTTCTTCTCGATCGCGTCGGTCTTGCGGTCGATGTTTTCTTCCTTTTGCTGTAAGCGGCGTTCCTGCTTCTGCAGGTCGGCACGACGTTCCTTTTCTTCCTTCTCGTATTCCTTGCGGGAGCGGAGGATCTCCTCCTTCGCCTCCAGCGTGGCCTCGCGTTTTTTGCTCTCGGCGCTCTTGATGGCATCGTTGATGATGCGCAGCGCCTCCTCTTCGGCGTTGGCGATCTTTGCCTTATCGTCCTTCGCCTTCTTGTTGCGGTACAGAATACAAGCAAGAATACCAATGAAAAGTCCCGCCGCCAAGCCGATGACAAGGCTGGGTATATTCATTTGATTCCTCCTGTGTCCACTTTTGCTTCCATCGGAGCGGCCGGTCCGACCGTGTCCCGATGGTATATCAAAACGGGTTTTTGAATCAACAAACGGGAGAGCCCCTTCTCTCCCCTCCATAAATCCACCGAATATTGTAACCTTTTTGTAAACAAGTGTCAAGCAAAAACTATTTGTCGAAAAAGCGCGTGGGGTCAGCCGCGCGACGCACGGCTTTTGTCAAAGGGGTGATTCTCTTCCGAAGAGAACCACCCCTTTGGAACCCCAAGAGAACGCAAGGGGCAAGCCCCTTGACCCCCGGACCTCAAATCTCGACCGGATCTTCGGGAGCAGTGTGCTTGTTTTTCCGAAAACGATCCGGTCTGCTTCTATTTCCGCTCGGCCGCTCCTGCGGCGCGTTTCCGCACCGCCCCGTTAAAAAGCGGCATTCCCGGCTGCCCGTCAGCTCTCGATATACGCCTCGGCGGCGTAGCCGAGGTTCCCATTGTACTCTACCGTGTTCCAGCCCTGCCAGGTGCCGTAGACCGTGACCGACGCACCGTTCGGCATGAGCGCGATGGTCTGCCCCGCGGCGCTCGGGTAGGCGCGCAGGCGCAGCGGCGAGCCGCTCGTGGAGACAGTCCCCTGCACGACCGGCTGCGGCTCGATGAACGGCAGGCCGAAATACTCCGTCAGCGAGCGCGCCAGCTCGCGCGCGATGGCGTCCATATTGTTCTCGACCCACGCGGCATCGGCATAGTTGTCGTGGTAGCCCAGCTCAAGCAGGTTGGCCGGATACTTCGGCTGACGCACCTCGCCGAGCGCGGTGGTGGGCACGGTGCGCACGAGGTCGGGCAGCGGATAAACGCGCTTGAGGTTCGCGGCGAACAGGTCCGCCGCGCGCTTGCCCTCCGCGCTCGTCGGATAGTAAAACACCAGCACGCCGCGCACGCTGCCGGAGCTTTCCGGCGCGGCGGCGTTGGAGTGGAGCGCGAGATAGACGTCAAAGCCGCCGAGGCGGTTCGCCTGCGCGATGGAGGACGCGGCGGTCATGTCGGGCGTGTTGCGCACAAAGCGGATGCCGTTGGCATAAAGATACGGCTCCAGCGCGTCGGCGAGCCGGTTCATATTGTACTCCTCGCTGCCGCTTCCGGTGATGTACGGATTTGATTCCTGTGTGGAGGGGCTGAGATAGATTTTCGGCATAACGACGCCTCCTTTTCCCTGCATTTTATGCGCCGCCGCGCCGTTTCATGTGCCGACTTCCCGACCTTGAGGGACGATCGGGCAAAAATAAAGAGACGCCGAAGCGTCTCTTTATTTTCTCGTGTTTTCGGGAGATCAGACCGCAGCCTTCTTCTCCTTCTTGTTCTCAGCCCTCTGGATGAGCAGGATAACGATCAGAATGGCGAGGCCGGCGAGGTCGGTGACCGTACCGGGGATGACCATCAGCAGACCGCCGGCGATCAGCGCGATACGGGAGTACCACTTCAGGTCGTGGATCAGATAGCCCATGAAGCCGGAGGCGATGGACGCCATACCGAGCGTCGCGGAGATAACGATGGAGGCAACGCCGAAGAAGGTGACATCGCCGACGAAGATCATCGCATTGTTATAAGCGAAGATGTAGGGGATGATGAACGCGGCGATCGCCAAACGGGTGGCGTTGAGCGCGGTCTTCATCGGGGGCGCCTTGGCGATGGCAGCACCGGCATAAGCCGCGAGCGCAACGGGAGGCGTGATGTCGGCGACGATGCCGAAGTAGAACACGAACATATTGGCAGCCAGAATGTGCATGCTCATACCGTTGATGAGGATGGGCGCGCAGGTGGAGGCCATGATGATGTAGTTCGCCGTGGTGGGAACGCCCATGCCGAGGATGATGCAGCAGATCATCGTGAGGAACAGGGCGATGAACAGGTTGCCGCCGGAGAGCTTGACCACATAGGTGATCAGCTTGCCGCCGAGACCGGTCATCGTGATGCACACGGAGATGATGCCGGCGATACCGCAGGCGATACCGATGGACAGGCAGTTCTTGCCGCCGTTTTCAAGGCCGTTGACGAACTTGCTCGGGGTCATGCGGTCGTCCTTATTGATGATACCGACCACGATGGCAACGATGGTGCCGTAGATGGCGCTCTTGGCCATGGTCTGACCGGCGACGACCATCCAGGTCAGGACGATCAGGGGCAGGAGCAGATAGATTTTCGGCAGCAGGAGCTTCCACTTGGGCAGCTCCTCACGCTTGAGGCCGACGAGGCCGAGCTTCTTCGCCTTGAAGTGGACGCCGAGGAAGATGCCGAGGAAGTAGAGGAACGCCGGCAGGATCGCACGGACGATGATGTCGGCATACTCATAGCCGGTCATTTCCGCCATGATGAACGCCGCAGCGCCCATGATGGGGGGCATGATCTGGCCGCCGGTGGAGGACGCAGCCTCGACCGCGCCGGCAAACTCGGGGGGATAGCCGGTCCTCTTCATCATCGGGATGGTCACGGAACCGGTGGTAACGGTGTTGCCGACGGAGGAACCGGAGACCATGCCGCACAGGGCGGAGGAGACGACCGCGACCTTCGCGGGACCGCCGGACGCCCAGCCGACCAGCGCGTTCGCGCAGTCGATGAAGAAGTTGGCGACACCGGTCGCCTCAAGGAACGCGCCGAACAGCAGGAACAGCGCAATGTAGGTCGAGCAGACGGAGATCGGCGTACCGATGATGCCGTTGGTGGTATAGAAGATGTTGTAGACCACCAGGTCCAGGCTCATGCCGCGGCCGATGAAGGCGTAGAGCACGAAGCAGCCCGCCACGATCAGAATGGGAAGGCCCACCGCGCGGCGGCAGCACTCCGCGAGCACCAACGTGCCGATGATGCCAAGGATGACCTCGGTCTGGCCGATGGCGATGCCCATCGCCACAATCCTCTTGAAGTTGGCAACATAGTAGAAATAGGGAATACAGCCCGCGACAGCGAGCAGGATATCATACCACGGCATGGAGTTGGGCTTTACATTGCCCTTCTTCACGGGGTAGATAAAGAATGTGAACAGGATCACAAAGCCGACGAACAGGCAGCGGCGGATCTGGCCGCTCCAGGTGGCCCACAGGTTCATGTAGACCATAAAGAGCATAAAGGCGGCCAGCACATAGCGCAGGATCTTCTTCGGCGTGCCCTCCCAGACACGGGTGTTGGACTCGCGGTCAAACTTTTTCATGATCGCGTCAACGTCTTCCATCGTACCGACTTCAACGTCTACGCTTTCAACGACGACCTCTTCGTCCAAGACTTTCTTTTCAGCGTCAGTCATTGGTGTTTTTCTCCTCCTTTTTATTGGTGAACACTGTGACGTCAATAGAGGAAGAACTCATAATTGAGCGTCACCAGCGAATTTCTTCCACACAAATCACGCAGACTGATATCCGAACCGTCCTTTACCTTCAAAAAGAAGTCGTAAACGGTGGCCACGGCATAAGAGACTCCGGTTCTATCCTGATGTATGCCGGTGATGAGCATGGCTCCGTCGTCGGTATAGCTGAGCTCCTCTCCGGGATTCAGCTCCACCTGCACGCCGGCGCCGTAAGCATAGTACTTACACTCCTCGGCATAGATCTTTCCTTCACTGATCTCAAAGGTGTCCGTCAGCGGATATTGGTTGACGGAATGCTTAAAGGTAATGGAAAAGCGATCCCCCTCATCCATGCGGTAGCGCGCATAGAGCTCGCCGCTGTCCTTATTGCGGAGCGTCAGGTAATAGCCGGCGCGGGGAATCAAGAGGGAGGCCGCTGCAATAATCAAGACTATTGCAGCGGCCATGCTTATGCGTTGTCGCAGTTGCACTTTCGCACTCTTTCAGGATCGGGTGTTCTTACAGAACGCCGATCTCCTTGTAGTACTTCTCGGCGCCGGGATGCAGGTCGAAGGAGCCGGCAACAGCACCCTCGGGGCTCAGGAAGCCGAACTTGGCCTGAGCGTTGGCCAGGTCAGCCTGATTGTCGAACATGGCCTTGGTGATCTCATAGACGACATCCTCGCTGAGGTCCTTGGAGGCGGTGAAGACGGCCTTGACGGCGACGCAGACGGTCTCGTCCGCAACGCAGGTGTAGGTGTTGGCGGGCAGGTTATCCTGGACCAGGAAGGGATAGTTGGTGGTCAGATAGGAAACAGCCTCATCGCTGAGGGAGGGCATATTGAAGTTGTAGGCGGTGGCGAGGTCGGTCAGAGCGGGGGTGGGGGCGCCGGAAACGGTGAAGGCCGCATCGCACTGGCCGTTCTTGAGGGCCTCAGCGCCGCCGGAGAAGGAGTCGTACATGACCTTGATATCGTCGAAGGTCATGTCGTAGGCCTCGAGGACCTGAGCCGCGTTCAGAGCGGTACCGGAGCCGACGTCGCCGACGCAGACGGTCTTGCCCTTGAGGTCTTCGATGCTGGTGATGGAGGGAGCGGTGACGAGCTGGACGGTCTCGTTGTAAACGCCCGCGACCCACAGGGAGTTCTTGTCGGCAGCGCCGTCGAACATGGTCTCACCGCCGGAGCCGTTGTGAGCATAGTTCAGAACGTCGGACTGCAGGATGGACATCTGGGCCTGGTTGGCGGTGACGAGCTGGACGTTCGCCTTGGAGGCGCCAGAGTCGACAGCGGTGAGCTTGGACAGGCTCAGCTTGTCGCCGATGGTGGTGACGAGCGCGTTACCAACGGCATAGTAAGTACCGGTGGTGCCGCCGGTGGCGATGACGATGTCAACAGGAGCGGCGGGGGTATCGGTCTGCTGGGTGTCGCCGTCGGTGTTGGGGGTATCACCTTCCTTGCTGCCGCAGGCAACAAGAGCGAAGATCATAGCGACGGACAGGATGAGGGCTAAGAACTTTTTCATACGCAATCTCCTTTTTGTTTTACCGTTTCGGCAACGTTACCGCCGGTCGGGGACATTCTGCACAACGTTGTCCAATGTTGTGCATGAGCGTCGGCCGGCGCTTCTTCGTTTTGCAAAACGGCCAATGTACCTCTTTGAGGCATAGCCATTATAACTTATTGCAAGTTTTATTGCAAGATACTTTTGCACTTTTGGCTATTCGCACAAAATTAAGGCGGAATCCATTTTTCTTAGCCCTTTCTTTTTCCGCTCGTTCCGTTATTTCACACAAATTTTTTGGTGACGACAAATTTTTACTTTTTCTTCATATGTAAATTTTTCATGCACCTTATTCGAATTTATGCAAGTTTTCCTTCATCGTCTGTCATTTTGGCTAAATCCAAGGCAAAAAAACAGTCACTCTGACGAGTGACTGTTTTTTCAAAAAGATCGGTTTACTTCTGCTCCTTGTTGTCCACAACGCGCTTGAGCAGGGCGGAGAACTCGTCCACGCTCATCGCGCCGAGATCGCCGTCCGCGCGGTGGCGCGGGGAGACGGTACCGTTCTCCATGTCGCGGTCGCCGACGATGACCATGTAGGGCACCTTCTCGGTCTGCGCGTCGCGGATCTTGCGGCCAATCTTCTCGTTGCGGTAATCGACCTCGGTGCGGAAGCCCTGCTCCTCGAGCTGCGCGGCGACCTTCTCGCAGTATTCGTTCGCGCGGTCGGTGACGGGCAGGAAGCGCACCTGCTCGGGCGCCATCCACGTCGGCAGCGCGCCGGCATACTCCTCGATGAGGTAGGCGAGCGTGCGCTCGTAGCAGCCGAGAGAAGTGCGGTGGATGATGTACGGCAGCTTCTTCTCGCCGTTTTCGTCGATGTAGTACATGCCGAAGCGCTCGGCGAGCAACATGTCGATCTGGATGGTGACGAGGGTGTCTTCCTTGCCGTAGACGTTCTTATACTGGATGTCGAGCTTCGGGCCGTAGAATGCAGCCTCGTCGATGCCGATGGTGTAGTCGACGTCGAGGTCCTTGAGGATGCGCTCCATCACGCTCTGGGCGTGATCCCACTGCTCCTTCGTGCCCTCGTACTTGTTGTTCGGGTTCGCGGGATCCCACTGGGAGAAGCGGAACGTGCACTTGTCAAGAAGGCCGACGGTGCCGAGGCAGTACTTGGCAAGGTCGAGGCAGCCCTTGAACTCCTCTTCGAGCTGGTCGGGACGCAGGACGAGGTGGCCTTCGGAGATCGTGAACTGACGCACGCGGATGAGGCCGTGCATCTCGCCGGAATCCTCGTTGCGGAACAGCGTCGAGGTCTCGCCCAGGCGCATCGGCAGGTCGCGGTAGGAGCGCTGGCGGTTCAGGTAGACCTGATACTGGAACGGGCAGGTCATCGGGCGCAGGGCGAAGCACTCCTTCGTCTCGTCATACGGGTCGCCGAGGATGAACATGCCGTCGAGATAGTGATCCCAGTGGCCGGAGATCTTGTAAAGGTCGCGCTTGGCCATCAGCGGGGTCTTGGTGAGAAGATAGCCGCGCTTCTGCTCGGTATCCTCGACCCAGCGCTGGAGCACCTGCACGACGCGCGCGCCCTTGGGCAGCAGCACCGGAAGACCCTGACCGATGCAGTCGACGGTGGTGAAATATTCGAGCTCGCGGCCGAGCTTGTTGTGGTCGCGCTTGACGGCCTCCTCGCGCTCTTTGAGGTAGGCGTCCAGCTCTTCCTTCTTCGGGAAGGCGACGCCGTAGATGCGCTGGAGCGTTTCACGCTTGCTGTCGCCGCGCCAGTAGGCAGCGTTGCAGGCGGTCAGCTTGATGCCGTTGCCCTTGATGCGGCCGGTGGAGTCGAGGTGCGGACCGGCGCAGAGGTCGGTGAACTCGCCCTGCTTGTAGAAGCTGATGACGGCGTCCTCGGGCAGGTCGTTGATGAGCTCGACCTTGAACGGCTCGTCCTTCTCCTCCATGAACTTGATGGCTTCCTCGCGCGGCAGCTCAAAGCGCTCGAGCTTGAGCTTTTCCTTGCAGATCTTGCGCATCTCCGCCTCGATCTGCTCCAGATGCTCCGGCGTAAAGGCGAAGGGAGCGAGCAGATCGTAGTAGAAGCCGGTCTCGATGCTGGGGCCGATGGCGAGCTTCACCTCGGGCCACAGGCGCTTGACCGCCTGCGCCAGCACATGGGAGCAGGTGTGCCAATAGGTCTTGCGGTACTCGGGATTTTCAAAGCTGTACTGGTTTTCTTCGTTGATCTTGACTTCTTCGGACATTTCAGTTACCTCCATTTGACTCTGAGGGTGCAAAAATGCTTCACCCCCGACGGTATCAGGGGTGAAGCATTGCTATACTCCACGGTTCCACCCTGCTTGCGCGTTTGCGCCGCTTGTGTCCGCTGTAACGGGCGAACCCGTCCCGCTCGTCGCGGGCTGCTCGGGAGTGGTACGGCCGCCGCTCACGCAGGACGCTTGCACCGAAATGCGTCCCTCTCTGTGCGGTGCTCTGCGGTTTCTTCTCCGTCGATGCCGGTTTGATGGATAGCAGTATACGCCGTCGCCGCGGATTTGTCAAGGGGCAGGCTCAGAACTCGGGCGGCTGATTTTTGCGCGGCTTGTCGTCGTCCCTGCCGCCGAAAAGGCCTGAGAAAAATCCGCCGCGCGGCGTACTCTCCTGCTCACGCTCCGTCTCCTTCGCGCGGCGGCGCTGCTCCGCCGCCTTCCATTCGGCGCGGGAGTCCAGCACCTCGCGCGCCGCGTCCCGCAGCAGCGCGGGCGCATCCGGCGATTCCAGCAGCGCGCTGAGCTCCTCGTCGGTCCTGCCGCCGCACTCGGCGCGGTAGCGGTCCTTCCGGTCCTTCTCCCGCATAAAGAACGCGATCCGTCCGCAGCGCGGGCACACCCACAGCTCCACGTCCATATAATCCTTCAGGAGACTTTCGCCGTGCAGCTCCAGCACCTGGTAACCGCCGCTTTCCATCTCGTGTCCGCAAACGCACTTCTTTTCGCTCATGGTGTTCCTCCCCTTTCCGGTGTTGAGAAAAAGAGCCGGTCGAAACCGGCTCTTTTTCTGTTATATTTTGTCGAAAAATTACTTACTGTAATCATAGAAGCCCTTGCCGGACTTCTTGCCGAGCTGGCCGCCGCGGACCATCTTCTTGAGCAGCAGGGCGGGGCGGTACTTGGGATCGCCGGTCTCCTCAAGCAGCACGTTCATGATGGCGAGGCAGACGTCGAGGCCGATGAAGTCGCCGAGGGCGAGGGGGCCCATGGGATGGTTCGCGCCGAGCATCATGGCCTTGTCGATATCCTCGACGGAGGCGACGCCGGTCTCAACGAGGCCGATGGCCTCGTTGATCATGGGGATGAGGATCTTGTTGACGACGAAGCCGGGAGCCTCGGCGACCTCGACCGGCTGCTTGCCGATCTCCTCGGAGAGCTTGTAGATGAAGTCGAAGGTCTCCTGCGTGGTGTTTGCGCCGCGGATGACCTCGACGAGCTTCATGCTGGGAACGGGATTGAAGAAGTGCATACCGATGACGGGGTGCTTGAGGCCCAGGCCCATCTCGGTGACGGACAGAGAGGAGGTGTTGGTGGCAAAGATGGCGGATTCCTTGCACAGCTCATCCAGCTCGCTGAGCATGGCGCGCTTGTACGCCATCTCTTCCTTGGCGCACTCAATGACGAGGTCGGCATCGGCGGCGGCGGACTTCTCCTCCACGAAGATATTCGCCATCAGGGCATCCTTGGCCTCCTGAGTCATCTTGCCCTTCTCGACGCGCTTCTGCAGGGAAGCGTCGAGCTTGTCCTTGTGGCGCTGCGCGGAAGCGACGCTGGACGCGTACATCAGAGTGGTGTGGCCGTGCGCCGCAAAGACCTGCGCGATGCCGCTGCCCATGGTGCCGGCGCCGAAAACTGCAACTTTCATTTTTGTGTTCCTCCTATGAATTGAAATTTATGAATTGTCAAGTAACGCTTACTTGTTGGTGAACGGTTCGTGCTTGCGCTTTTCGAGGAAGGCGCCCATGCCCTCCTGCTGGTCGGCGGTCTCGAAGCAGGAGCCGAAGGCCTTCTCCTCGACCACCACAGCCTCGTCCATCGGGAGGTCAAGCCCCTCGTTGATGGCCTTCTTCGCCGCGCGCACCGCGATGGGCGCGTTCGCCGCGATCTGAGAGGCGAGCTTCTCCGCGGCGGCGTAAAGCTCCGCGAGCGGATAGACGGCGTTGACCAGACCGATGCGCAGGGCCTCGTCCGCCTTGATGTTGCGGGCGGTGTAGACCATCTGCTTGGCCATGCCGGGGCCGACCAGACGCGCGAGGCGCTGGGTGCCGCCGAAGCCGGGGGTGATGCCGAGACCTGTCTCGGGCTGACCGAACACGGCGGTATCGGAGCAGATGCGGAAATCGCAGCTCATGGCGAGCTCACAGCCGCCGCCGAGCGCGTAGCCGCCGACCGCCGCGATGGTGGGAATGGGCAGGGTCTCGAGCTTGCGCATCACATCGTTGCCCTGCTTGCCGAAGCTCTCGCCCTCGGCCTTGGTGAGCCCCTTCATCTGCGCAATGTCCGCGCCGGCGACAAAGGACTTCTCCCCCGCGCCGCGCACGATCAGGCAGCGGACGGCGTCGAGGTCAATGGCGTCGAGCGCCGCGTCAAGGTCGGCGAGCACCTGCGAGTTGAGCGCGTTGAGCGCCTCGGGACGGTTGATGATGAGATACGCGACCGCGCCCTGCGGTTCATAGGTCACGAAAGACATGGTATGCCCTCCTTGTTTTCTCTTAATGGGGCTATTATATGCAATTCCCCCGCGTTTTGCAAGAGGAATATCATTTCATTTGAAATTATTTCCAGTTTGCTCACATTTTTTGCAAGAATTGATTCATTTCTGACGATGTAACGCAGTTCCTGCGGCAAATTCCTCTTTGCTGACGGAAAGACTTCATTTTTCTCTTGTGTTATCGCCGCGTTTCCGCTATGATAGGCAGGAAATGAACGCAAAAAGCGAGGTATTTCCCCATGCGAATGAGAAAGAAAAAGAACCTGCTGCCGCGCATGGAGCGCTGCGCGGCGCTGCAGATCAAGGACCCCATCGCGCACCGCGGCCATTGGCGCGAGCTGATGCCGGAGGCCCGCGAGCTGCGTGTGGAGCTGGGCTGCGGCAAGGGACGCTTCACCGTGGGCACCGCCGCTGCGGAGCCCGACGTGCTGTTCGTGGCAGTGGAGATGGTGCCCGACGCGATGGTGGTCGCCATGGAGCGCTGCGCCGCCGAGGGGCTTCGGAACGTCCGCTTCATCGACGCGAACGCGAACATTCTGCCCGAGTTTTTCGCCCCGGGCGAGGTCGACCGCATCTACATCAACTTCTGCGACCCGTGGCCGACGAAGCGCCACGCCAAGCGCCGTCTGACGCACGGCAATTTCCTCAAGCTCTACCGCAAGGTGCTCAAGGACGGCGGGCAGATCCATTTCAAGACGGACAACGCCCCGCTTTTCGCCTGGTCGGTGGAGGAGATCCCGCAGTTCGGCTTTACGCTCTCCGAGGTCACAGACGATCTGCACGCGAACGGCGCCGTCGGCGTGATGACCGACTACGAGGCGAAATTCCACGAGCTGGGCACGCCCATCCACCGTCTGGTCGCCACGATGACGCCGTGGGAGGAGCCGGAGGAAGAATAACGGCCGCGCAACGCGCGGCGTATAGCAAAGGGGGTATTCTCTACCGCAGAGAATACCCCCTTTAGAACCCAAAGAGAGCGCAAGGGGCAAGCCCCTCGACCCCCGAACCGCTCATATTAAATCAGCTTTCAGCAACCGTATGAGAGTGCATCGGCGCGGCGCAGCCGCGCTTTTTGCGGCTTTCGATTTGATCTGCTCCTTGCGGCCGCTGCCGCTCTGCGGTGAGGTCTGAAGGCATCGGCCTTCGGCGACACCGCTTTTTTGCGCGAAAAAGCGGTGAGAAAACGCGCGAGGGGGCGCACCCCCTCAACCCCGCCATCGGAAGCCTGACAATAGGCCGACTGCACGCGCTGTGCAAAATACTGCCTGCAATGCTTGGCGCGGCTTTCGATCTGGACTGCTCCTTGCGGCCGCTGCCGCTCTGCGGTGAGGTTACGGACTATTTCTTTTTCGGCGGAGCAAACGTGTCTGTGCGGCCAAGGAGATAATCGGTCGTCGTTCCGTAAATATCCGCAAGCTTCAATAAAATAGAAGTCGGAATATCATTTTCTCCCGTCTCATATTTTGAATATCCGGTCTGCGACATACCGAGCATGGCTGCAAGCTCTTTTTGCGTCCAGTCTCTATCCTCGCGCAGATCGCGCAAACGCTGATACATTCTTATCACCCCGTCAGCACTATACGGCAACCTGAAACAGGGTATTGCAGCGTAGCCTGTTTCAGGTTATAATGTGCTGTAAGGAGTGATTTTTATGCCGACTTATGAGAATATGTATTATTATCTCGAGCACTCGATCCGCGAGGCGCTGCAGGACTTGGAACAGCAAAATTTCGGCGCGGCAAAAAAGACGCTTACGCAGGCGCGTGAGGTCACTGAAAAAATGCGTCGTGTCATCGTCGGCAAAAACGACGTCTACGAGTGCTTCCGAAACCCCTATGATTTCATAGAGCGGTAGCCCCGAAACCCCGCCGCAGAGCGGCAGCGGCCGCAAGGAGCAGACCAAATCGAAAGCCGCGCCAAGCATTGCAGGCAGTATTTTGCACAGCGCGTGCAGTCGCAGCTTCGTAGAAAACCGGCGATGGCAGGTCAAGGGCGCAGCCCTTGCGCTCTCTTGGGGTTTCAAAGGGGTCATTCTCTACGGTAGAGAATGGCCCCTTTGTTATAAAAAAAGAGACGCCTTACAGCGTCTCTTTTCGTTTGCACTTTTTACGCGTTCTTCGCGAGGTCGCAAAGAGCGGTGAACGCGACGGCGTCGTTGATCGCCATCTCGCTGAGCATCTTGCGGTTGATCTCGATGCCCTTGACCTTCAGGCCGTGCATGAAGGTGGAGTAGTTCATGCCGTTCATCTTGCAGGCGGCGGAGATGCGGGTGATCCACAGGCTGCGAAAATCTCTCTTCTTGAGCTTGCGGCCGGTATAAGCGTAGGTCAGGGACTTCATCACGGCCTGGTTGGCCATCTTGAAGTGGCGGGATTTGTTGCCCCAGTAGCCCTTCGCGAGCTTCAGAGTCTTGTTTCTTCTTTTGCGCGTCATCATCGCGCCCTTAACACGTGCCATATCAGTAAGCCTCCTTAAAGCGTATCGTAATTATCTTATTTGTAGGGGATCATCTTGCGGATGGTGCCGGCAACGGTAGCGTCGGCATAGCCGCCCGCACGCAGGTGACGGGTACGCTTGGTGGGCTTCTTGGTCAGGATGTGGCTCTTGAAGGCCTTGGCCATCTTGACCTTGCCGGTCTTGGTCAGGTTGAATCTTTTCTTGGAACCGCTGTGGGTCTTCAGCTTGGGCATGGTAGTTTCTCCTTTTCGTATATTGTGTTACTTCCCGGTCTTGGGGGAAAGGAATATGGACATACTGCGTCCTTCCAGCTTGGGCTCTTTATCCAATGTCGCCACCTCGGCACACTGCTCGGCGAAGCGCACCAACAGGTCTTTGCCGATGTCGGTATGCGCCATCTCGCGGCCGCGGAAGCGGACCGAGACCTTGACGCGGTTGCCGTCGGCAAGGAACTTCTGGGCATTCTTGAGCTTTGTGTTGAAATCGCCGACATCGATGCCGGGCGACATACGGATCTCTTTGATCTCGACCACGTGCTGGTTCTTCTTCGCTTCCTTTTCGCGCTTGCCCTGTTCAAAGCGGAACTTGCCGTAGTCCATGAGCTTGCACACGGGGGGCGTAGCCTGCGGGGAGATCTTGACGAGGTCAAGCCCCTGCTCGTCGGCGATCCGCTGCGCCTGGGCGGCAGACATGATGCCGAGCTGCTCACCGGTGGAACCGATCAGACGGATCTCGCTGTCTCGAATGTCCTCATTGAGCTGATGCACATCCTTGCTAATACCGAAGCACCTCCATTAAATGATTTGACCAAACAAAAACGAGCGCAGCCATGCCGCACCCGTACAACAAACGCAAAGCGCCCACGCGCTTTTTCGATCATTGACCTTCTCGCTTTCGCTAAAGGTGAGAACGGATGCTGCCGTTCTTCTTTCTTTTGCGTAGGTATGATACCACCTCCGCCGCCGTTTGTCAACGATAATTTGCGGAAAAATGCCGTGAAGAAGAAATTTTTCCATTTTTCGGCCGCGCTGCGGATTTTTGCGCGCCGTGTATAGTTTTTCCGCCGCGCGGAAAAACTATCTGCCGTAGCAGAACAAAGGAAAGGAGGCGGGCACATGAAGGAGAAGAACCAGAACAAGGAGCAGAACACCAATCAGAACCAGGAGCAGAACCAGAACACCAACCAGCGCTGAGCTTGCATAAGAATGGGAAGGGGATGGCACGAGGCCGTCCCCTTCCCGCGTTTCTTCCTGCAAATCTTTTCTTGTATTTTCCGGTGAGATTTTATATAATAGGTGCGTTATCATTCAGGAAAGGACGCGGCGCATGACAGACGCGATCGTGCAGTGGCTGCTCTCGGCGGGTGAGGGAAAATTCCTTGCGACCGTGCTCATTTCGATGCTGCCGGTCATCGAGCTGCGCGGCGGGCTGCCCGCCGGCGTAGCAATGGGGCTTCCGCTCCGCGATGCCTTTTTCGCGGCGCTGCTCGGCAATCTGCTTCCCGTTCCGTTTATCATCCTTTTCGCGCGCAGGGGCTTTGCGTGGGTCCGCGCCCATATCCCGCGCCTCGGGCGCTGGGTCGACCGGATCGAGCGGAAGGCCTGGAGCAAGAGCGACAAGGTCGTGCGCTATCAGGCGTGGGGGCTGCTGCTCTTCGTCGCCGTGCCGCTGCCCGGCACGGGCGCGTGGACCGGCGCGCTGATCGCGGCGCTGCTCGATCTGCGGCTCAAGCTCGCCGTGCCCGCCATCACCGCCGGCGTGTTCCTTGCGGGCATCATCATTTCACTTCTCACCTACGGAGCTGCTGCGCTGCTATGAAAATTCTCGTTTTTTCCGACTCCCACGGCAATGAGGACAATATGGTCTGCGCTGTGGAGCGTGAGCGTCCCTCCACGCTCGACGCCATCGTACACCTCGGCGACGGCTGGCGCGACGCAGAGGCGCTGCACCGCCTGTATCCCCGCATCCCGCTCGAGCAGGTGCCGGGCAACTGCGACCTCGGCCGCTTTGAGGAGCGCGAGCGCGTCGTCTTCTTCGGCGACTGCCGCGTGCTGCTCTGCCACGGGCATACGCTGGGCGTGAAGTCCTCGCTGCTGCGCGCGTCCTACGAGGCGCGAGAGCGCGGCGCGCAGGCGCTGCTCTACGGGCACACGCACATCCCGCACATCGACTACCACGATGGGCTGTGGCTCGTCAATCCCGGCAGCATCGGTGACCATCGCCGCCCGTCCTACGGGGTGCTGACGGTCAAGGGGGACAAGCTCTCCCCCGCAAATTTTACTTTGGAATAAAAATAAATCAGGAGATGATCTTACCATGCCCTCCGAACCCTTGATCGCGCTTGCGCTGAGCCTGCTCATCAGTCTTGCTCCCTTTCTGCCGGCGGCGGAAAAGTCCGCGCCCGAGGAGGAGCCCGCCCGCGTCGTTGAGGAGCAGCCCGCCCTCAGCGCGGAGCAGCTTGCCGCGCTCGCGCAGACGCCCGCCTCGTGGTTCGACGAGCCGGCCCTGCTGGACGCGCTGTCGAAGCTGCCGCACTACGACGAGACCCGCGCGCAGCGTTACCTTGCCTACCGCACCGGCGGCGTCTGGACGCTCGAGCAGGTGCTGCGCATCGTGAACACGGACAACGATCTGCCGCGCTTTACCGCTGCGGTGGATGCGGACCCGGACGACGGCGATCTCATTCTGGTCAACAAATATAGCCGTCTCGCGAGCGACTATGTGCCGGAGGACCTTGTGACGGTCGAGCCCGCCTACTCCAACGGCGGCAAGCTCAAGAGCGAGGTCAACGATGCCTTCTGCGACCTGGTCGAGGCCATGTGGGCGGAGACCGGGCTGCACCTTGTCAACGCCTCGCCCTACCGCAGCTACCAGACGCAGAAGAACCTCTACGCCCGCTACCGCACACAGTACAGCGAGGCGACGACCGACCGCTTCTCCGCCCGCGCGGGCTACAGCGAGCATCAGACCGGTCTTGCACTGGACGTCATCGCTCCCGGCGGCACGCTCAACGGCTTCAAGAACACGCAGCAGTTTGTCTGGATGCGCGACAACGCCCACCGCTTCGGCTTCATCCTGCGCTACGGCGACGGCATGGAGTACATCACCGGCTACAAGTTCGAGCCCTGGCACTACCGCTATGTCGGCGTCGACGCCGCGACGTTCATCTATGAAAACGATCTCACGTTCGAGGAATACTACGCCTATTATGTAAAAAAATAAGCCGCCCTCCGGCAGCTTTACGGCAAAAAAGAAACAGCCCTTGACCGCTTTTTCTCTCGCGCGGTCAAGGGCTATTTCTCTGCGCTCTTATTATCTAACATCCTTGGTTACCTCTCTTTCTGCAAAGTCGGCGGCACCGGATAACGCTTGCACATGGTGTCACTCTCGCTCTATATCAACACCGCAGGAGGCGGTGAACTCCGTTTATGACGTTTCAACATTCGAGAGTGCCGGGACCGGTCGTCGGTGCCTTCGGGATCAGCTGTACATTGGACTCACCCTTTCTTGAGGTGCTTTTACTATAGCACATCTCCGCGCCCCGCACAAGCCGCCGAACGCACGAAAAAGGCAGGGAGAAAACTGTGCAGGGCTCTGAACTTTTCGCTTTCGCGCAGTTTTGTGTTGACACAGTAAACCGCGAAATGATATAGTGTAAGTGTTGTGGGGCCTTTTCCCCGTAAAAAAGGAAGCTCCGGCGGCTGCCGGAGCTTCCTTTTTATTCTTTTATTCCACGGTGACGGATTTGGCAAGGTTGCGGGGCTTATCAATGTCACAGCCGCGCTGGAGCGCGATGTAGTACGAGAAGAGCTGGAGCAGCACGACGCCGAGCGAGGGCAGCAGCATCGCCGCCGTGTCGGGAATGGTGAGGACGTGATCGACGGTCTTTGCCATTTCGCCGCGGTGGCTCTCCGTGGTGAGCGCCAGCACATCCGCGCCGCGGGCCTTGACCTCAACGACGTTGCTCATCGCCTTATCAAAGAGCGGGCCGTAGGTGCCCAGCGCGATGACGAGCGTGCCGTCCTCGATGAGAGAGATCGTGCCGTGCTTGAGCTCGCCGGAGGCGTAGGCCTCGGAGTGGATGTAGCTGATCTCCTTGAGTTTGAGCGAGCCTTCGAGGCCGAGCGCGTAGTCGAGGTTGCGGCCGATGAAGAAGACGCTCTCGTGGTGGAAGTGCTGCGCGGCGTACTTCTGAATGTCCTCGCAATGGCCGAGCGTTTCCTTCACCTTGTCGGGCAGGAGCGCAAGCTCACGCACCGCGTCGGCGTATTCCTCCTCCTTCACCGTACCGAGGATCTTGGCAAAGCAGAGGCCGACCATATCCAGCACGGCGAGCTGCGTGGAATACGCCTTGGTGGTGGCGACGGCGATCTCGGGGCCTGCCCAGGTGTAGAGCACGTCGTCGCTCTCGCGGGCGATGGACGAGCCGACCACGTTGACGATGGAGAGGATGTACGCGCCGCGCTTTTTCGCCTCGCGCAGCGCCGCCATGGTGTCGAGCGTTTCGCCGGACTGGCTGATGATGATGACGAGCGTCCTATCGTCCACGATGGGATCGCTGTAGCGGAACTCGCTCGCCAGCGCGACCTCGACGTTGCGGCGCAGCAGATGCTCCAGATTATACTTGCCGACCATGCCGACGTGGTAGCTCGAGCCGCAGGCAACGATGAAGATGCGGTCAAAGCCCCGAATTTTCTCCGGCGTGAGCTTGAGGTCGTCGAACACGATCTCGCCGCCGCGCAGACGCGGCGCGATGGCGTGGCGCAGGGCGTCGGGCTGCTCCATGATCTCCTTGAGCATGAAGTGCGGATAGCCGCCCTTCTCCGCCGCGCTGACCTCCCACTCGATGTGGTGATGCTCCTTTTCAATGGGCTGCTGCATGGCGTTGTAGAGCTGAATGCCGCCGCGGGTGAGCACGGCGATCTCGCCGTCGTCCATATACACCACGTCGCGCGTGTGCCTGATGATGGCGGTCGCGTCGCTCGCGAGGAAGCTGCAGCCCTCGCCGAAGCCGAGCAGCAGCGGCGCGTCCTTGCGCGCGGCGATGATGCGGTCGGGGCAGTCGGCGCAGAGCATACCGAGCGCGTAGGCGCCCTCGATGCGGCGCAGCACGCGGCCCACGGACTCGAAGAAGTCGCCGCACTCGTTGTAGTAGAACTCGAGCAGCTGCGCCACGACCTCGGTATCCGTTTCAGATCTGAAGGTCACGCCCTGCGAGATCAGAAATTCCTTGAGCTCGACATAGTTTTCGATGATGCCGTTGTGGATGACGGCAAACTTGCCGTTCTCGCTGACGTGAGGGTGGGAGTTGACGTCGTTCGGCGCGCCGTGGGTCGCCCAGCGGGTATGGCCCATGCCGATGGTGCCCTCCACATCCGTGCCGCCGTGGACGAGGTCGCTCAATGCCTTGAGCCGGCCCACGGTTTTTTTGACCTGAAGCTCATGCCGCGGCGAAACGACCGCGATACCGGCGCTGTCATAGCCGCGGTATTCCAGACGGGCGAGGCCGTCGAGCAAAATGGGGGCAGCCTGCTCGCTGCCGACGTATCCAACAATACCACACATAAATAAGTTCTCCTTTATGATCACAAAAGTCTCTGCGGAGCGCAGGGCTCCGCCGCAGGGCGCAATACGCCCTGCGCGATCAAAAGGGGAAACGCACAGAGATTTCACCTTTTCCGTTCCGTCACAGTCCCTCTGTTCCGCGGTCGCCCGCGTATTTGTCGGCTGTGTGCGCGCCGGAACCGCACGGGGAGGCATCCGCCGAAAATTCGATCACCTCCCGCCTCGTCGTCCTCCGCGAGGGAGGCTCATGGCGCTTTGTCGGTTTTGAGCCGAAAACTCCTTTCTTTGTCTGTGCTTTGAAAATGGAATCTATCTCCACCGTCAGGATATGACGGAGGAAGGCAATAAAATGTTCCCGCGCGGGGCAAAATAAGGCGAAAAATCCTTACGGGAGGCTCCGCCATGGTCACCGCTTTTGTGCGCACGATCCTTTTATACTTCATCATCATGCTCGGTCTGCGGCTGATGGGCAAGCGCCAGATCGGCGAGCTGGAGCCGACCGAGCTGGTGCTCACGATGCTCATTTCCGACCTTGCCGCCGTGCCGATGCAGGATTTCGGCATCCCGCTGCTCAACGGCGTGGTGCCGATCGTGACGCTGCTCGCGCTGTCGATGCTGCTCTCGTATGGCTGTATGCGCTCCATCCGGCTGCGGCGGCTCGTGTGCGGCAGCCCGACCACGCTCATCAAGGACGGTCAGCTTCAGCAAGCCGCCATGCGGGCGAACCGCTTCACGCTCGACGAGCTCATCGAGGCGCTGCGCAGTCAGGGCGTGACCGACCTCACGACGGTGAAGTACGCCATTTTAGAGACGGACGGGCAGCTCTCCGTGCTGCTCTACCCCGCCGAGCAGCCGGCGACGCCGAAGCAGCTTGGGCGCGCGGTGAAGGACGATCTTTTCCTCCCGCAGGTGCTCATCAACGACGGGCGCGTGCTCGACGGCGGCCTTGCCTATCGCGGCCTGACGCGCGGCTGGCTCACGCGGGAGCTTTCCTCGCGCGGCTATCGCAGCCCCTCGGAGGTGCTGCTCCTCACCATCGACGACGCGGGCAAGATCCTCTGCATCGGAAAGGAGTGGGCGAAATGAGGCATTGGCTCTCTCCCCTGCTGGTGCTCGCGCTGCTCTTCGGCGGCGCGATGGCCAACGCGCGTTACGTCTCAAAAAGCGTGGACGGCTGGTGCGCGGGTGTGGAAGCCTCCCTTGCCGCCGCCGAGGCGGAGGACTGGGAGGGGGCGCGCGAAGCGCTCGGCGCGGTGTATGCCTCCTGGGACGCGCGGCAGACCTACTTTCACATCATGGTCGAGCACGCGGAGCTGGACGCGGCGGAGGCGCTTTTCGCCGTTTCGCACAGCTTCGCCGAAAGCGAGGACGGCGCAGAGTTCCGCGCCAACACCGCCGAGCTGCTCACGCAGCTGCGGCTGCTCGACGAGATGGAGGAAATCTCGATCAAGAATATTCTTTAAGGCAGCATTGCGCAATTCGCCGAAGCACGAAGGCGCAATTGTGCGGTCTCGCCTTAGGTCTTGTCCGCAAGGAGCTTGTTGAGCTCGTGCATGAAGGTGTCGATGTCCTTGAACTGGCGGTAGACGGAGGCGAAGCGGACGTAGGCGACCTCGTCCACGCTGCGCAGCTTGTCCATCACCTGCTCGCCGATGGCCTCGGTCGAGACCTCGCGTTCGAGGGAGTTTTGCAGGTTCTGCTCGATCTCCTCGCTGATGCGCTCGAGCTCGTCGAACGACACGGGGCGCTTCTCGCAGGCGCGGATCATGCCGCGCAGGACCTTGCTCCGGTCGAAGCTCTGGCGGCTGCCGTCCTTCTTGATGACGACCATCGGCAGGCTCTCCACCGTCTCGTAGGTGGTGAAGCGCTTTTCGCACGACAGGCACTCGCGGCGGCGGCGGATGCTGCTGCCCTCCTCCGCCGGGCGGGAGTCGACGACCTTGCTTTCCTTGTAACCGCAGTAGGGGCATTTCATGGGCTCGCACCTCATTTTCTTTGGTTTTGGCAGGATTCCATTGTTATTGTAGCACAGTCTTTTGTAAAATGGTAGACATAATTTTCAGTTTTTTCAAAATATAGGGGCCTTCCTTCGGTCAAAGGCGTAGATGATGTGGGGTTCTCCGCCGATCTCCTCCACGCGCGCGAAGCAGAACAGCTCCGGGAGCGGCCAGGGCCGCGCGGGCGAATACGGCAGGGCAAGCTCCAACCGTCCGCCGTTCTCGCGCCGCAGGGCGCGGGAAAAGGTCAGCTCCCAGCGGGCGCTCGGAAAGCGCACCGGCGCGCCGCGCCGCCAGACCGCCTGATCGTCCATGCTCCCGCCTCCCCACAAAAAAGCTGCCTGTACACTCTATGCACAGGCAGCCTTGCTTATTTCGGTTTTTACTTGACCTCATAGGTGCCGCGCACGAGCAGCTTGGTCGTCGCCGCAGTCGCCTTGACGCCGCGGTCGGAGATCGTCATCATGTAAAGATGGTTCTTCGTCAGGCCGGCGCCGTTGTCCAGCGTCGTGCCGCCGGTCGAGTCAATGAGACCCGGGCTGGAGGGCGACACGACCGACGCCGTGCCGACGCGCAGCATGACCTCGCAGCCGATCGCACCGTAGAGGACCTGTCCGTTCGTCATCGTGACGACCGCAAAGCTGTCCACCGTGCCGACGCTCGCGCCCTCGTTCGACGTCTGCGAGCCGTACTTCTCCTCAAGCCGTTTGATGTCGGCGTCCACCTGGGCACGCAGCTCTTTCGAGGCCGTGTCCGTGCGCGCGGCGAGCTTTTCGTCCACCCTGGTCATGAGCTCCGGCAGGAACTTTTCGTTGAGATAGCTGAGCGTCACGAGCGGATCGGACGAGGAGCCCGCCGTCCCCGCCGCGGCGACGGAGATCGAGAGGATCGTCAGGCTCGCAAGCAGGAGCGTAAAGAGCCGTGTGAGCGCGTGAGGAGTCTTTTTCATGATGTACCTTCCTTTTCTTTTGTGCAGGGGGTATGTCGCGGCAAAAGCCGCCGCGAAAGAAGAGGACGCGCTGCCCCCTTCTTTCGGGCCTTTTCAGATCAGCTGCGTATTGCCAAGCCCGAAGCTCACCGCGATGGCGGCGTCAATGCGCTCCATCAGCTCGCCGTCCACACGGCCCATGCGCTCGCGCAGGCGGCGCTTGTCGAGCGTGCGCACCTGCTCGAGCAGGACCACGCTGTCGCGCGGCAGACCGTGGTCCGGCGCGGAGAGCGCGATATGCGTCGGCAGCTTCGCCTTGTTCGTCTGGGACGTAATCGCGGCGGCGATCACCGTCGGGCTGTAGCGGTTGCCGGTGTCGTTCTGGATGATGAGCACCGGACGCACGCCGCCCTGCTCGCTCCCGACCACGGGAGAGAGGTCGGCGTAATAGATATCGCCTCGTCTGACATTGGTATCCACGCTTCGTTCACACTCCGAGAAGAAGTTCCCGCCGCGTCCTTCGCGACCGGTCACTTTCATTCTCCCACACTCGGGCGGGATTTATACGGAGCGTACCGAATTTCTCCGCTCCCCCGCCCACGCTATCCTATGCGCGGCGCGCGGGGGCGGTGCTTATCCGAGGAGCTGGAGATTGCGGTCAACGCATTTGCCGCCGAGGTAATAATAGCGCGGCACGCGCTTGCTGACGGCGCAAAGCAGCTCGTAGCTGATGGTGCCGCACTGCTTGGCGGCGGTCTCGATGAGCTGATGCTCGCCGAACACCTCGATCTCGTCGCCGACCTTGAGCTGCGGGAGGTCGGTCACGTCGATCATGCACATATCCATGCAGATGCGCCCGACCTGCTGCGCCTCGCCGTAGGGCGTGAGCACGCGCAGCTTGCCGGAGAGGGCGCGAAAGAGGCCGTCGGCGTAGCCGATGGGCAGCACCGCGATGCGGCTGGGTCTTGTCGTGAAAAACTGCCGGCCGTAGCTGATGGAGGTGTCGGGGTCAAAGTCCTTGATGGTGGAAACGGTGGTCTTGACCGTCATGACAGGCTTCATGCCCATCCGCTCGGCAAGGTCGCCCGTGCCGTAGAGAATGATGCCGCAGCGCACCATGTCCCACGCCCACTCGGGGTAGCTGGCGATGCCGCCGGCGTTGCAGCAGTGGTGCAGGCGGAATCGGAAATTGCCCTGCGTTTCCACGGCGTCGATCATGCGCAGGAAGCGGTCGTGCTGGATCTTCGTAAATTCCACGCACTCGTCCGCCGCCTCGTCACTAACGCAGAAGTGCGTGAACACGCCCTCCACGTCCAGTCCCGGAAGCGTGAGGATCTTCAGAATGTCGCGCAGGCTCGCGTCGAAGTGCGCGTCGTCGCACTGGAAGCCGAGGCGGCCCATGCCGGTGTCGAGCTTGATGTGGACCTTCATCGTTCCGCCCGCGCGGACCGCGGCGGAGGAATAAGCCTCGGCGATGGCGAGGTTCGGCACGGCCTGCGTCATGTCGTTTTTCAGGATGCGCTCGGCCTGATCGGCGGGCGTGAAGCCCAGCATCAGGATGGGGAGCGTGATCCCGTTCACGCGCAGCTCCTCGCACTCGTCGAGGTTCGACACGGCGAGATAGCCCGCGCCGAGCCTTTCAAGATGCTTCGCCACGCGCACCGCGCCGTGACCGTAGGCATCCGCCTTGACCACGCCGAGGAGCTTTGCCTTCGGTCCGACCTGACGGCGAATGGTCTCAAAATTATGGGTGAGGTTATCCAAGCTGATCTCCGCCCATGTGCGCTTCAGTGTACTCTCCATATAAGTTCACTGCTTTCCTTCCAAGTGTAACGCAAGGCGTTCCGCGCGGCAGGGAGAAACGCTCAGCCGCCGGCTTCGCTTTCGTCCGCCGCTATTGTATCACAAAAAGCAAAGCTCGTAAACTCCATATATGCGGTAATTTTATCCTTTTCCGCAATCTCCGCGCGCAGCGGCGCGTCATCCGCGCCGAACCAGAGCGTGCATCGGATCGTTTCGCCGCCCGCCTCGCTCTCGAAGCACAGCCGCAGGGCGCGGACCGTCCCGCCGCCGTATTCGATCTCCTCCTCGCTGCGCTCGGTCAGCCAGCCCTCCCCGGCGGCGCGGAGCGCGAGGGGCACGCAGGTCACGGCGCTGACGCCGCCCGGCGTCCCGCCCGCGTCGAGCACAAGGCCGTCGTATTCGAGCTTGAGCGTATCGGCGGCGAGGTGCGCCGTCACGCCCGCGAGCAGCTCCGGCGCGAGGACGGTGACCCTTGTCTCCTCCGCGTCGGCGTCGAAGCGGAGCGTATAGCGCACGTTCTCCTCCTCGTCCGCAAGCTCGACCGCGGCGGCAGCCGTGTAGGATGTGAGCGCGGCATAGCGCTCCTGCACCGTCTCCGCGCGGGAGGCGGTCTCCTTCGTGCGGCAGGCGGTGAGCGGGAGCAGGAACAGAGCGCTGAGCAGCAGCGCGGCGAGCTTTTTCATAGGGCGGCCTCCATGCAGAATGATCTTCTCATACCTATGCCGCGCGCCCGCCGCCTATGTCCGCCCGCGGCGGAAAAGAGTTGCCCTTTGGCGAGAAGTGTGCCATAATGGCGGCAGACTCGCAAGCATCGGAGGTATCCCATGAAAAAGAAACTATTGTCCCTCGTCTGCGCGCTCGCGCTGACGATCTCTCTGCTCCCCGCCGCACAGGCGCTGGAGGGCGAAGGCACGCGCGCTGCGGAGGCTCTCGCGTCCCTCGGTCTTGTGACCGGCACCGGAGCCGGCTATGCCGCCGAGGACGCCGCGACGCAGGAGCAGGCCGCCGCGCTGCTCGTGCGCCTGCTCGGTGCGGAGAAAACCGCAAAGGCCGACCGCCGCAGCTGCGGCTGGGCGGGTATTCCCTCTTGGGCGCGGAGCGCAGTGAACTACTGCGCCTTTCATGACCTGATCGACTGGAGCGAATACCACGCCGGCGGCGCGCTGGACGCAGAACTCTGGTGTGCCATGCTGCTGCGCGCACTCGGCTATGGCTCCGAGCTGGGAAGCAGCACGGCGCGGACCGCGCTGCGCATCGGCTTGATCTCCCGTCCGCTCGAGGGCACGCTCACGCGTGGCGATCTCTTTGAAACGGCGCTCGCCGCGCTGACCTATCCCGCGAAGGACGGCGGCACGCTGCTTGACGGTCTGCTCGCGAAGGGACTCTGCACCGCCGCGGCGGTCGAAGCGCTCGGTCTGCGCCGCGAGACGCTGACCGCCCGCGAGGCCGCCGACCGCCACCTCTCCGCCATTCTCTGCCTTGACCTTTTCGCGGACGAGGAGGCCATCGAGGCCGATGAACCGACCGCCAACGCCAGCGCCTTCCTCATCTCGCCGGACGGTCTTGCCGTGACGAACTACCACTCCATCGACGGCGCGATCAGCGGGCGCGCGACGCTCATCACGGGCGAAGCGTGCGCGATCGAGCGCGTGATCTACTACGACGCCGACATCGACCTTGCCGTTATCCGCATCGCGCGCACGACCGCAGAGGGCGAGACCGTTCCGCGTTTTCACGCCATCGCGCTCGCGGGCGCGAAGGAGGTGCGCATGGGCGACACGGTCTACGCGCTCGGCAATCCGCTGGGGTTGGGTCTCGCCATGAGCCGGGGCATCGTGAGCGCCACGGCGCACAAGGCCGATCTCTCGACGCTGCCCTGCATCGTCAGCGACGCGACCATCTCGCGCGGCTCGAGCGGCGGCGCGCTGCTCAACGAATACGGCCGCGCCGTCGCCGTCACGACCGGCGCATACGTTTACGGCAACAATATGTACCTCTGTGTGCCGCTCGATCCGGTGCTGGAGGCCGACCTCACCGGCGAGGGCATGACGCTGCAGGAGGTGCTTGACGCCGTGACCGCGGCGCGCGAGGCCGCCGCGGCGGCTGCCGAAGCGGGCGAATCACGCTAAGCTCAAAAGGACGCTGCCCAGCGGGCAGCGTCCTTTGTTGTGTTTTTCGGTGTTACTTTCTCTTGTAGCCGCGGTTGAGACGCATCTCAAGGGCGTCAAGCTCCTCGTAGAGCTCCTCGGGCACCTTGCCGATCTTCTCGTAGTAGGCGCGGGCGTCGGAGCACTCCTGCAGCCAAAGGTCACGGTCGACGGAGAGCAGGCGGCGCATATCGTACATGGACATTTCAAGACCCTCCATGTCGATGTCGTGGGTGTTGGGCTCGTAGCCGAGCGCGGTCTCCGCCGCGCCGATCTCATCGTCCGCGCGGGAGATGATCCACTGCAGCACGCGCATATTGTCGCCGAAGCCGGGCCAGGCGAAGTGACCCTCGTCGTCGGTACGGAACCAGTTGACGTTGAAGATCTTGGGCGGGTGCGGGATCTTCTTGCCCATATCCAGCCAGTGCTGCCAGTAGTCGCCCATGTGGTAGCCGCAGAAGGGCAGCATCGCCATCGGGTCGCGGCGCACGACGCCGACTTGACCGGTCGCGGCGGCGGTGGTCTCCGACGCCATGATGGAGCCGACGAACACACCGTGCTGCCAGTTGAAGGACTGGTAGACCAGCGGCGCGGTCTTGGCGCGGCGGCCGCCGAAGATGATGGCGCTGATGGGCACACCCTCGGGATTGTCAAACTCGGGGCTGAGGCAGGGGCAGTTGCGGGCGGGCGCGGTGAAGCGGCTGTTGGGATGCGCCGCCTTTTCGGGGCTCTGCGGCGTCCAGGGACGGCCGCGCCAGTCGATCGCGCGGGCAGGCGGGGTCTTGTTCAGCCCCTCCCACCACACGGTGTTGTCGCTCAGGTCGAGGGCGACGTTGGTGAAGATGGTGTCCTTATGCGTGGAGATGAGGGCGTTGGGGTTGGACTTCATGGAGGTGCCCGGCGCGACGCCGAAGAAGCCGTTTTCGGGGTTCACCGCCCAGAGGCGGCCGTCCTTGCCGATGCGCAGCCACGCAATGTCGTCGCCCACGCACCACACGCGCCAGCCCCAGCGCTGCAGGCCCTCGGGCGGGATGAGCATGGCGAGGTTCGTCTTGCCGCAGGCGGAGGGGAAGGCGGCGGAGATGTACTTGATCTCGCCACGGGGATTCTGGATGCCGAGGATGAGCATGTGCTCCGCCATCCAGCCCTCCTTCCGGCCGAGGTTGGAGGCAATGCGCAGGGCGAAGCACTTCTTGCCCTGGAGCACGTTGCCGCCGTAGTTGGAGTTCATGGAAATGATGGTATTGTCCTGCGGGAAGTGGACAATGTACTTGTTCTCTTTATCGAGATTGCACTGGCAGTGCAGTCCCTTGATAAAACCGGTATCGTCGCCGAGCGCGTCGCACACGGCCTTGCCGATACGGGTCATGATCGCCATATTCAAAACGACGTAGATGGAGTCCGTCAGCTCAAAGCCGTACTTGGCGAACGGCGAGCCGATGATGGACATGGAGTACGGAATGACGTACATCGTGCGGCCCTTGTAGGCGCCGTCGGCGAGAGCGTACATCTTCTCGTACATTTCCTTGGGGTCCATCCAGTGGTTGGTGGGACCGGCGTCCTCCTCGCGCTCACAGCAGATGAAGGTGCGGTCCTCGACGCGGGCGACATCGTCCGGGTCGGTGCGGTGGAGATAGCAGCCGGGGAGCTTATACTCGTTGAGCTTGATGAGGATGCCCTCCTCGACGGCCTGCTTCCGCAGCGCCTCGAGCTGTTCCTCCTCACCGGTGATCCAGACGATCTTGTCCGGCTGCGTCATGGCGGCCATTTCCTCCATCCACTGGAGAACGGCCTCGTTTTTCGTGAGGGCGCTTGCCGCGTCCATCCACTTCAGAGCGGTCTTGCTTTCGGGTTTTGTCATCTCGTTTCTTTCCTCTTCAGCATATCCGCGAGGCAAATGAAAAGAAAATTTTTACCCCGTGGCTGTGTGGTTCGCTTTGCATCCCGGACGGGAGAGGGAGCTGACCGATGCACAGAGAAAAATTGCTATTGAGAGTCCTCCTGCTTCAGCAGTTTAGCAGAAAGAGCCTTCAATAGCAATAAATCAACTCATTATTATTTTCTATAAATGGCGTCCCGCCGTCAAGCCGGCAGGCGCTCAGACAGCGCGCGGGTCAGACGGGCGAACTCCTCCAGCCCCAGCTTCTCGCCGCGGACCGTCGGCGCAAGACCGGCGGAGACGACTGCCTCGGTCACCTGCTCCTTGGTGAGCTGACTGCCGAAGCCGGTCATCAGGCTGTTGACGATCGTCTTGCGGCGCAGGGCGAAAGCGGCATAGACGACGCGGAAAAAAAATTTCTCGTCCTCCACCGCGACCGGCGGCGTCTTACGCACTTCGGCGCGCAGGACGGCGGAGGTCACCTTCGGCTGCGGCTGGAAGCACTCGCGCCCGACCTCGAAGAGCAGACGCGGCGCGGTGTGGTACTGCATATAGACCGAGAACGCGCCATAGGCGGCGGTGCCCGGCGCGGCGCAGAGCCGCTCGGCGACCTCCTTCTGCACGAGCACCGTGATGCTCTCAAAGCACTTTGACTCGAGCAGCGCGGTGATGGCAGGCGTCGTGATGTTATAGGGCAGGTTCGCGCAGACGATGGGCGTGAGTCCCGCGAGCTTTTCGCGCACAAGGGCGGGAATGTCGGTCTTGAGGATATCGGCGGAGACGACCTCGAAGTTGTCGAAGTTCGCCATCGTCTCGTCCAGAATGGGCAGCAGCGCCTTGTCCAGCTCGACCGCGACGACCCTGCCCGCACGGCGGCAGAGCTCGTGGCTGAGCGCGCCGATGCCGGGGCCGATCTCCAGCACGCCGTTTCCCTCCCCCGCCTCGCTCGCCTCGGCGATGGCGGCGGGGACGGAGGCGTCGATGAGGAAATTCTGCCCCATGGACTTGCTGAAATGAAAGCCGTGGCGGCGCAGCAGCGCCTCGATGGCGGCAAAGTCACAATGCTCCATGCGTGTCTCCTTTGCAGGTAAAAGAATCGAAAATATTTTACCACAGAGAGGTGAAAAAGAGTAGCATTTTTTTCGCGCCTGTGCTATGATTCTGCCGATATTTGCAGAAAGAGGTCGTTTTTATGGAGCTGACGCCTGTCACCTATCTCATCGTCCTGCCGCTCGTGTTTCTCGCGGGCTTTGTGGACTCCGTCGCCGGCGGCGGCGGGATCATCTCGCTGCCCGCCTATCTGATGGCCGGTATCCCCGCCCATCTGGCCGCCGGCACGAACAAGGTCGTCAACGGCACGGGCACGCTCGTCGCCGCGCTGAAGTATTTTCGCAGCGGCAAGGTCCTGCTGCGTCCCGCCGTCACGGCGGCGGTGTGCGCGCTCATCGGCTCGGCTGTCGGCACGGAGCTGGCGGTCCTCATCTCCGAGCAGACGCTCGAGACGCTGATGCTCGTGGCGCTGCCCTGCGTGGCTGTCTTTCTGAGCGTCAAAAAGGACTTCGGGCGGGACATTCCCGCCGAGGAGCGTCCCGTTTATACGCCGCGGCAGGAGCTGCTGCGCTCCGCCCTCATCGGACTGGTGTTCGGCTGCTACGACGGACTGGTCGGTCCGGGCACCGGTACCTTTATGATCCTCGGCTTCACGGCGCTGCTCTCGCTCGACCTCATCACCGCGGGCGGCTGCGCCAAGGCGAGCAACCTGGCCTCCTGCGCCGCCTCCGCCGTGGTGTGGATCCTGCACGGGCAGGTGCTCTGGGCGCTGGCGATCCCCGCTCTCGCGTGCAGCATCGCCGGCAATTATCTCGGCGCGCTCTACGCCATCCGCGGCGGCAGCAAGAAGATCCGCAGCGTGATGTTCCTGGTGCTGGGCCTGCTGTTCGTGAAGATGCTCTATGAGCTGCTGTTCTGAGAAAAGCGAAAAGAAAACCGAGGGCAGCTGCCCTCGGTTTTTTCATGCTCTCAGTCCAGAAAATAGGCGACGGAATTGCGCCGCCCGAACTGGATGCACTCGTTGTAGGTGTCCATGAACAGGTCGATCTTCGCGCCCCGCACGCCGGTATCCTCCGCGTGGCTCATACCGTAGGTGTAGGACCCGGAGGTGATGAACATGGTCGTCCCCAGCGGGATGACGCTTTTGTCCACCGCCACGCAGCCGCGCGCGACCGTGGTGCCGGTCGCGGTGATGGTGCCAACCCCGTCGTAGCCGGTGGTGTAGGCGGTGCACTTGACCTCCATCGAGCCGGTGAAGTGCAGCGCGTCGCCGGACTGCATGAGCAGATAGCCGCTGCCGTCGCTGTTCTTCACGACCGAGGCAATGGTATCGCCCGCCTGCGCCTCCTTGACGAGGGTGCCGACGTAGGCGTACTCGGTGACGCTGGTATTGTTCTGCTCGGCGACCGCCTGACGCGAGACCAGCTCGCCGTCGGCGTAAACGACCTCATAGACCACCTCGCGCGTACCGTCCATACCCTGCTGCCAGACCTGCGTCTCCCCCTTGGGGACCTTATAGCTCTTGGTGTAGACCGTGGCGTGCTCCGCCGGCTCGGTGAGCGTCTCGTAGTAGGTGAAGCTCGCGGCGATCTCGATGAAGATCTCCGGCTCGCTCACGTCGACCTTGACCATCTCCATCGGGCCGACCGAGATGCCCATGCGCTTTAAGAGCGCGTCGGCCGTTTCGTTGGTGCGGGTGGTGGCGTACTGCACCGCGTCCGTACCGTGGGTGACTGTGACCTTGTGTCCGCCCTCAAAGCGCAGCTCGGCCGAGCCGTCCACCGCGCCGACGACGATCAGTTTATCCGCCGTCACCGGCTCGGCCAGCTCGACCGCCGTGGTCGCCTCGCCGTCGGTGATGAGGTAAAGCGCGCTTGCGCGCAGAGCGGGGACTGCGTTCACAGCCAGCACCAGACACAGCAGCATGGCGAAAACCGCCTGCCGCCGGTTGAGCGGGAAGACCCGCTTCTTCCAGTTTGCTAACATAGTTGACCTCCGAAGTTTGCTGTGCGCCGAACAGGCGGCGCATCAAAATGGTTACAATTGTCATTTTATTGTAACCATTTTGTAACCTTTTAAACTCCGAGGAGTATACCCTATTCCCCGCCGTTTGTCAAGCCATGCGTGTCGGAGGCAACATTTCGCGGCAGGAATCGCCCGTTTCCCACAAGATATCGTATGCTTCCGCAACAAAAAGAGCAGGAGCGCGGCGGCTCAGCCGAGCCGCCGCGCTCCCTTTTCTGGCGAGGGTGTATGAGGATCGAACTCATCCGGCAGGTTTTGAGCCTCCCGCAGACGGTTTTGAAGACCGCGGGGCACACCAGCACCCATCCACCCCCATGAAGGGTTTATTCGTACAAACGCCGCCCCGGGCGGCGCAGATCGCCCTCCCGCCTTGTGCGGCCGTTCCGGTCAAGACATTCCAGCACCAACAGCGCACTGTCGCGCGAGGTGCCGAGGAGGTCGCGGAAGGCCGCGAGCGTGAGCGCCTCGTGGTCGGCAAAATAAGCGCGCACGAGCGCGCAGGCGCACACGTAGACCTCGCGGTGCAGGCAGAGCCGCGGCGCAAGCGCGATCAGCTCGCCGCCGGTGAGCAGGCTCTCGAGCACACGCTCCGCCTCGGCGCGGTCCTTTGCATCAAAGCGGGCAAGCACGCGGTCCGTGCGCTCGGGACGCAGGTCCGCCGCGCGGTAAAGCGCCAGCAGCTCGGCGCGCAGGGCGGTCTGACGTCTGGTGTAGCGCACGGTAAAGTCCGCGAGGGCGTAGCGCTCCGCGGCGAAGCGGAGCTTCCCCTCGCGCACAAAGATCGCGAGCAGAGCGTCCGCGCGCTCCGGCTCGACAGCGCGGAAAAGCCTCTGACGCAGCTCCGCCGCGCGGATGCCCGCGTGGAGCGGGTTTTTTGCGTGGTAATCGGTCAGCAGCGCCTCACAGCGTGCCCAGAGTGCGTCGAGCACGGCAGAGGCAATGAAGCGTCCCGGCAGCGGCGCGGCGGCCTCGCCGCGCGCGAGCAGCGCGTCAAGCTCCGGCGCGAGCCGCATCTCCTCCAGGCCGAGGCGGGCGGCGAGCTGCGCCGCCGAGGGCAGCGCGGTATCCAAGGCAATCAGCGCCTGCAGCACGCGCTCCGCGCCGCTGCCGTTTTCCCGCACGGCGAGGGCGGAAAGTACCGCGGCGTCGTTCCGCTTATGGCGCGCAGGCGCGTCGTCAAGGATGATGCCGCCGCCGATGGTCTCGAGCGGCGAATAAAAGCGGATCACGAAGCGGTCGCCGCACTTCGCGGCGACGCCCTCGGTGAAGCGGAGCTGGGCATAGGCGCTCTCGCCGGGGGCGAGGGCGTCGCGGTCGAGCAGCACGACCTTGGCAAGCCGCGCCGCCGTGCCGTGGCAGAAGTGGACGCGCGAGCCGTTTTCAACGGTGCGCTCCGAATCCCGCAGGCAGGAAAGGCGCACGTCGAGCAGGCGCGAGACGCGGATGCTGTCCGGCTCAGCCAGCGTATCGCCGCGGATAACGTCAGTCTTTTTAATGCCCGCCAGATTCACCGCCACGCGCTGACCGGCGACGGCGATCGCCGTATTTTCCCCGTGGACCTGCAAATTGCGCACGCGGCTGCGCGTGCCGGAGGGCAGCAGCTCGGCCTCGCCGCCAACGTGCAGCGCGCCCTCGATGAGCGTGCCGGTGACGACGGTGCCGAAGCCGTCCACCGAAAACACGCGGTCGATGGGCAGGCGGAACGGGACGCGGGCGCTTTTTTCCCGCGTCTGCCGCACAAGGGCGTGCAGCATTTCCCGCAGATCTTCGATCCCCTGCCCGGTGGCGGCGGAGGTCTCAATGACCGGCGCGTTTTCCAGAAAGGTCCCCTTCACGCGCGCGGCGAGCTCCGCGCGCGCCATGGCGAGCCAGTCGGCGTCCGCGAGGTCGCATTTGGTGAGGACGACCACGCCGCGGCGCACGCCGAGAAGCGAGAGGATATTCAGATGCTCGACCGTCTGTGGCATGAAGCCCTCGTCCGCCGCGACGACAAGCATCGCAAGGTCGATGCCGCCCGCGCCGGCGAGCATGGTTTTGATGAATTTCTCGTGACCCGGCACGTCCACCACGCCGGCACAGCTGCCGTCTGGAAAGTCGAGCCGCGCGAAGCCGAGCTCGATGGTGAGTCCCCGCCGCTTCTCCTCCGCCAGGCGGTCGGTGTCCACGCCGGTGAGGGCGCGGACCAGCGCCGTTTTTCCGTGGTCGACGTGACCGGCGGTGCCGATGATGACGTGCTTCATCGGTCGCTCTCCGCGACGGCGCGCACGAGCTCGTCGTATTCCTCCGGCCGGAGGGTGCGCAGGCAGAGCAGCAGCCGTTCGTGCGCAATGCGCGCGACAACAGGCGTTTCGCGCTGCCGCAGGCGCTCCGCCAGCTCGTCCACGCGGCAATGCCGCGGCGTGACCGCCGCGGCGAACCCGGGCAGCGTCTGCGCCGGCACGCTGCCGCCGCCGACCGCGTCCCCCTCCGCGAGGACCTCGGCGGAAATGCCGCGCTCCGTCAGCTTCTCGCAGAGCGTCCGCGCCTGCGCGCGCAGCTCCTCGGGCGATGCCGCGAGCATGGCGAGGGTCGGCAGCGTTGAAACAGCGGAGCCGTCGGCATAGGCGCGGAGCGTCGCCTCCAGCGCCGCGAGCGTCATTTTATCCACGCGCAGAGCGCGGAGGAGTGGGTGGCGCTTGAGCACGTCAAGGCAGGACTTTTTCCCCACGAGGATACCCGCCTGCGGGCCGCCGAGGAGCTTATCGCCCGAGCAGGTGACCGCGTCCGCGCCCGCGCGGACGGAGCCCTGCAGCGTCGGCTCGCCGTGGATGCCGAACGCTTCAAGGTCGAAAAGGCTGCCGCTGCCGAGGTCCTCGAAAAACGGCAGGCCGCGGGAATGAGCGAGCGCGGCAAGCTCCTCGCGGCTCGCGCTCTCGGTAAAGCCGACGATGCGGTAGTTGCTGGTGTGGACCTTCATCAGCGCGCGGGTATGCTCACCGATGGCGGCGGCATAGTCCGCGGCGCGGGTCTTGTTGGTCGTGCCGACCTCGCGCAGCGTCGCGCCGCAGGCGGACATGATCTCCGGCACACGAAAGCTGCCGCCGATCTCGACCAACTCGCCGCGCGAAACGACGACCTCGCCGCCGGCGGTCAGCGCCGTGAGGAGCAGCAGCACGGCGGCGGCGTTGTTGTTGACGACCAAAGCGCTTTCCGCACCGGTCAATCGGCAGAGGAGTTCTTCGACATGGGCATTGCGCGAGCCGCGTCCGCCGCTTTCCACATCGTATTCAAGGGTAGAATAGTGCTCCGCGGCGTCCGCCGCGGCTTTGGCCGCGCGTCCGCTCAGACGGGCGCGGCCGAGATTCGTATGGAGTACGACGCCGGTTGCGTTGATGACCGGACGGAGCGAGGGCGTTTCCGCCCGGCGGGCGGCGTCGGCGGCAAGGGCGCAGAGCGCCGCGGTCTCCGGTATCTCCGGCGCTTCACCGGAAAGGACGCTCTCCCGCAGCGCGTCGAGCGTGCGGCGCACCGCCGCGGTCACCGCCGCGGCGGAGGCGTCCGGGCAGAGCGCGTGCGTGGGGGCAAGCAGCTCGTCCACCTTGGGGATATTGCGCAGCATCGCCTTGTCCATCTCTCCGTCCTCCCTTCTCATTCCGCGTCGGCCCAGCCGTTCGCGGCGATCTTCGCAAAATAGGTCATGGCCTCGACCGGATACTCGCCCACGGCGGTCTCGCCGGTGAGGAGCAGATAGTCCGCGCCGCTCCTCGCCGCCTGATAGACGTCCGCGACCTCGGCGCGCGTGGGCACGGCGGCGTGGTGCATCGAGTGGAGCATCTGCGTGGAGACCATAAAGGGACGCTTCGCCGCGCGGCATTTGCTTGCGATGAGCGTCTGCGCGCGGGGCAGCTCCCAGAGCGGCATGGCGTTGCCGAGGTCGCCGCGGGCGATCACAACGACGTCCGCGAGCGGAAGGATCTCGTCGAGCCGATGCAGTCCGGTCATGTTCTCGATCTTGGCAAAAATTTTCAACTCCTCTGCGCCGGTCTCGCGCAGGGCGGCACGCACGGTGCGCAGATCGTCCGCGCCGCGGACAAAGGGCTGCATGAGCGCGGTGACGCCGTACTCCCTCGCGCGGCTGAGATTTTCCATATCCATCTCCGTGAGCGCGCTCGCGGGCAGCTCACGGCCCGCGACAGCAAGGCTCTTGCGGGATCGGAGCACCCCGCCGCGCTCCACGCGGCAGGTCATCGCCCGCGCGTCCAGAACGCGCAGGGAGAGCGCGCCGTCGTCGAGCAGCAGTTCGTCGCCGTCTTGCAGATTTCCGGTCAGGATCGGCGGGACGGGAAAGGCTTCGCCGAGCGTGAGCGTATCGCCCTCGCGCAGCGTCAGCGGCGCGAAAAGCGCGCCGACGCGCAGCTCGGGCCCCTGCAGGTCGATGAGCAGCTCACAGGAAACGCCCTCCGCGGTCTCGGCGCGGCGCAGGCTTTCCAGCCACGGCGCACGCTCTTCGAGGGGACCGTGGGAAAGGTTCAAGCGCACGCCGCGCATCCCCGCGCGCAGCAGAGCGCGGAGCGTATCCGTGTCGGCGCAGGCGGGGCCGAGCGTGCCGTAGAGCTTGCCGGTCATGGCGTTTCCTCCTTGGGGTGAAAATGGTCGTACACCGCGCGGCCCGCGGCGCGGCCCAGCTCCGATTGCAGGGCGGGCAGCTCCGCCTCGCGGATGGCCTTGACGCTCTTGAAGCGAGCCAGCAGCTTCCGCTTGCGCACCTCGCCGATGTTGGGGATACCGTCGAGCGCGGAGGCGACGGACGAGCGCGTGTGGCTCTCGTGGTGGTAGGTGATGGCGAAGCGGTGCGTTTCCTCCTGAATTTGCCCGATGAGGGCAAAAACGGCGGGGTCGGCGTGCAGGTCGATCTCATGGCCCTCGGCGGTGGTGAGGGCGCGTGTACGGTGGCGGTCGTCCTTGACCATGCCGAAAATGGGAATGTGCAGTCCGAACGCCGCGCAGACCTTCTCCGCGACAGCGGCGTGCGTCATGCCGCCGTCGATGAGGAACACGTCGGGCAGCGGCGCGAATTTCTCGTCGCCGTCGGCGTAGCGCTGCAGGCGGCGGGTCAGGACCTCCTCCATCGAGGCGTAGTCGTCGGGGTGAGCCGTGACGGACTTCATTTTAAAGCGGCGGTAGTCGCGCTTGAGCGGCCTCGCGCCGGCGTAGACGACCATCGACGCGACGATGTCGCTCGCGCCGGTGTTGGAAATATCGTAGGATTCCATGCGTTTTGGTGCGGCGCTCAGACCGCACATGGCAGCAAGGCTCCTGAGCGTTTTGTCCTCGCGCTCGGCGGCGGTGGTGACGCGCTCGACCTCCTCGCGGGCGTTGCGCTCGGCCATGGCAAGCAGCTCCGCCTTTTCGCCGCGCTGCGGCACGCGCAGCGTGACGCGATGCCCCGCGCGGGAGGTGAGCACCGTTTCCAGCCCGGAAAGCTCGTCCACGGCAAAGGGCAGCAGGATCTCCCGCGGCAGCACGCCGCGCGGGAGATAATACTGGGAGAGGAGCGCCGAGAGCGTGTCTGCCTCGGTCTCGTCGGTGGGGGCGGCGAAAAGGCTCGTCTCGCGGCCGGTGACGCTGCCATCCTCGACGTGGACAACAGCGCAGCCGGACTTGGCGGCGCCCGTGTAGAGGCCCCAGACATCGGTGTCGGCGCAGACGCCGGCGATGACCTTCTGGCGCTTGCCGAGCACCTCGATGGCGGCGATGCGGTCGCGCAGGACAGCGGCCTGCTCGAAGTGCAGCTGCTCCGCCTCGTGCTCCATCTCGGTCTTCAGCTCGCGTGCGAGCGTCTTATAGTGACCCGAGAGGAGCGAGCACGCCTGCTCGATGCGCTTTTGATATTCCTCCGCGTCCGGCTCGCCGCGGCAGAAGCCGTCGCAGCGGCCCATGTGATGGTTGAGGCAGGGGCGCTCCTTCCCGATATCGCGCGGGAACCGGCGCGTGCAGGTCGGCAGGCGGAAGGCGGCGCAGACCGTGTCGATGGCGGCGCGGGTCTCGCCGCGTGCGCCGAAGGGCCCGAAGTAGCGCGCGCCGTCGTCCGCCGTTTTGTTGGCGAGCGTAAAGCGCGGATAGGGGCCGTGGGAGAGACGGACAAAGGGGTAGCCCTTATCATCCTTGAGCAGAATGTTGTAGTGCGGCTGATGCTGCTTGATGAGGGAGTTTTCGAGGATCAGCGCCTCGAACTCGCTGGAGACAAAGATGGTGTCGAAATGGTCGACCTGCGAGACCATGCGGCGGGTCTTTTCATTGTGGCCCGTGCCAAGCTGGAAATACTGGCTGACACGGTTTTTGAGTTTTTTCGCTTTGCCGACGTAGATGACCTTGCCCGATGCGTCCATCATCAGATAAACGCCCGGAGCAAGCGGCAGGTCGTTGGCCTTTTCAAGCAGCTGCTCCTTGGTCATGCGCTCCCTCCTTTCCGCGGAAAAAGGCGGCTCCGCCCTGTGCGAAACCGCCTTTCCTTGAAACTATGATCGTTTATTCGCCGAAGTTGCCGGAAACCAGCTCGCTGAGTGCGGCGACCGCCTCTTTTTCGTCGCTGCCGTCGGCAAGCAGGGTGATGGTGGTGCCCTTCGTGATGCCGAGGGACAGCACGCCCAGCAGGCTCTTGGCGTTTACGCGGCGCTCGTCCTTCTCCACCCAGATGCCGCTCTTGAACTCGTTGGCCTTCTGAATGAAAAAGGTCGCGGGGCGCGCGTGCAGACCAACCTCATTGTTGATGGTGACTTCCTGTGTAACCATTCTCTCATCCTCCCAAATCAGACTAACGGGATATTGAGTATATTATACCATCCAAACCCCATTCGTCAATCCACTTTTTTACAAACTTCGGGAAAAACAGGGCGTTTCGTTCGGGCAGTCTGCCGAAAGCGCCGGTTTGTCCGCGGCAGGCGGACAGTGCTCACTTGAACTCCACAACGGTCACGCCGCTCTCGCCCTCGCCGTAATTGCCGAGGCGGAAGGACTTGACCGTTTTATCGCGGCGCAGGTATGCCTGCACGGCCTTGCGCAGCGCGCCGGTGCCCTTGCCGTGGATGATGGTGACGGTCTCGAGGTGGGCGCGGCGGGCGGCGTCGAGATAATTCTCCAGCACGCTTTCGGCCTCGAGCGTTTCCATGCCGCGCAGGTCCAGCTCGCGTGCGGCTGCCGCGGTGTTGAGGATGCGGCGGGTCGGCGAGGCGGGCACGGACGGTTTTTTCATGGCGGCGCGCTCGTCGTCCTCGATCAAACGCACCTCGTCGTTCTTGACCGTCATGGAGAGAACGCCCGCCTTGAGCACGAGCCGGTCGCCCTTGACGGCGGTGACCTCGGCGGGGCGGTTCGTGCCGGGGATCTCCACCAGGTCGCCCGCGCGGATGGGACGGGACGGCACGGGGATCGGCTCGCGTGATTCGTCGCGCACACCGGCGCGCTCGCGCGCGGCGTTGAGCTCGGAGACGATCTCGACGCGCTTTTCGTTCATCGCCTGCGCGTCGAGCTGCTTTTTCTGCGCTTTTCGCAGCTCGTCCAGCTCGCGGAAGGCGGCGTCCGCCGCGCTCTTGGCGTCGGCAAGGATGCGCTTGGCCTCAGCCTCGCCGCGGCTGCGGGCGTTCTCCTTGGCGCGCTCCATCTGGGCGCGGAACTCGCGGGCACGGCGGGAGTCCTCCTCCTGTTTCGCGTGCAGACGGTCGATCTCCTCCTTTTCCTTTTCGAGCTGCTGGCGCTTGATCTCCAGCTGCGTCAGCACGTCCTCGAAGCGGATGCTCTCCGCGTCCATCTGCTGCTTCGCCGTCTCGATGACGCGCGGGTCGAGGCCGAGCCGCGCGGAGATGGCGAAGGCGTTGGACTTGCCGGGGATGCCGATGAGGAGCTTATAGGTGGGGCAAAGCGTCTCCACGTCGAACTCGCAGCTCGCGTTCTCGACGCCCGCCGTGGTCATGGCAAAGGTCTTGAGCTCGGCGTAGTGCGTGGTGGCGGCGACCTTCGCGCCGCGGGCGCGGACGTGCTCGATGACCGCGATGGCGAGGGCCGCGCCCTCGACCGGGTCGGTGCCCGCGCCCAGCTCGTCGAAGAGGACGAGGGAATCGCCGTCCGCCTCGTCGAGGATATTGACAATGGTCTTCATGTGCGCGGAGAAGGTGGAAAGGCTCTGCTCGATGCTCTGCTCGTCGCCGATGTCGGCGAGGATGCCGGTAAAGACGCTCACCGCGCTGCGGTCGCCCGCGGGAATGTGCAGTCCGCACTGCGCCATCAGGCAGAGGAGACCGAGCGTTTTGAGACTGACGGTCTTGCCGCCGGTGTTGGGGCCTGTGATGACGAGGGTATCGAAGCTGCGGCCCACCTCAATGTCGATGGGCACGGCCTTGGCGGGATCGAGCAGCGGATGGCGGGCGCGGCGGAGGGAAACGCTGCCGTCCGTGCGGATCTCGGGCCGCGCGGCGTCCATCTGGTAGCTCAGCTCGCCGCGGGCAAAGATGAGGTCGAGGTGGACGAGAATGTCATAGTCCCACAAGATCGCCTCGGCAAAGCCTGCCGCCTCGGCGGAGAGGGCAAAGAGGATGCGCTCGATCTCCTTTTTTTCCTTGGCCTCCAGCTCCTTGAGCTCGTTGTTCGCCTGCACGACGCCCATCGGCTCGACGAAGAGCGTCGCGCCGGAGGCGGAAATGTCGTGGACAAGACCGGGCAGGTCGCCGCGGTGGTCGGCCTTGACGGGCACGACGAAGCGCCCGTCGCGCTGGGTGATAAGCGCCTCCTGCAGCGTGCTCTTGTAGCTGGGCGAGGAGATGATCTTCTGCAAGATCTGTCTGCCCTTGGCGCTTGCCGCACGCTTGTGACGGCGGATATCCGCCAGCTCGGGGCTGGCGGCGTCGGCGATCTCGTCCTCGGAGAGGATGGAGGTCGTGATCTTATCCTCTAAAAAGCGGTTGGCGTGGAGCGAGTCGAACATCCGGTCGAGGACGGTGCCCTCGCCCTGGTCGGCCTCGTAGTATTCCCGCACGCGGCGGGAGTTCGTCAGCAGTCCCGCGATGGTCAGCAGCTCGCGGGGATTGAGCATACCGCCGCGCTCGGCGCGGGCAAGTGCCTCGCGCACATCCTTCACGCCGGAGAACGACGGACTGCCGCGCAGGCCGATGAGGGCGCGGGCGGCGTCCGTTTCATCCTGTAAGCGGCGCACATCGTCCGCATCGGTGGAGGGCGTCAGGCGCAGGGCGCGCTCCTTTGCCGCCTCGCTGACCGCCTTTTGCGAAAGGCGCTCCAAAAGCTGCGGCAGCTCGAGCACGCGGATGGATTTTTCAAACAGTTCTGTCATGGTGATTTCCTATGTCGATCTTATGGATTTGTAAAAGTCGAGCGTTCTGAAGCGCCGGTCGAGCTGCACGGCAGCAAAGGTCTCGCAGGCCACGCTCAAGCGCGCGAGCGAGGCAGGCTCAAGCGTGAACGACAGCAATCGTTTGGACGGGGCGCCGACGATGTGGCGCATCGCGGCGAGCGCTCCCGCGTCGAGCGGCAGACCGCCTGCCGGTCCCGCGCACGTTTTGCACAGCACCACGCCCTGCGCCGCGTCGAACACCGGCTCGACGGGATCGGTCCTGCCGCACATGGCGCAGTCGTCGAGCAGCGGCTCATAGCCGGAGAGCGCGAGCAGGCGCAGCTCGAAGGCGGCACGCACCAGCTCGTTCGGGCGGTCCAGCGTGTCGAGCGCGTAGAGCGAATTGAGCAGCAGGGACAGCACCTCGCCGGAGGGCAGGTCCTCGCTCGTGACCGCCTCGGCCATTTCGGCGAAGTAGGACGCGAGGGAGAGCTTTTCCAGATCGGCGCGCAGGCCGTCAAAGAGCGCGATGGTCGAGGCCTCGTCGAGATAGTGCCAGCTCCCGCGGCGGTAGAGCACCAGCTCGGAAAAGGCAAGGTGCTGGCAAGCCGCGGCGAGCTTGCTCGAGCGCCGCCGCGCGCCGCGCGCAATGACGGCGAGCCGTCCGTGCTCCGCGGTGAGGACGGTCAGGATGTAGTCGGCCTCCTTTGTCTCCGTTGCACGGAGCACGAGGCCGCGGGTGACAAGTTTATCGGGCATTGGGCGGCTGTTCACACTCCTCCGCTTGCTTTGCCAGCATATAAAAGGTCGGGTTCCCGGTTTGCAGAAAAAGCTGATAGTAGCCATTGTCCATGCGCTTCACCTCTCGGCGTTAGCATGAGGAGAAGCGCGGAGAATATGGCTGGAAAATTTTTATTGGTCGTTGTAGCCGAAGCTCCTGATGTAGTTCATGTTGTCTCTCCAGTTTGTCCCACGCGGCTTCGCCGCGCGGGAGCCCTTTCACCCGTTTAACGGGCGAAGTGAATTCGCCCTACGGGATCCTTCGCTGCGCTCCGGATCACGCCGCTTACCGCGGCGGCTCGCTCCCGCTCGCAGGAAAACCGGCGCGGCGTCATACCGCACCGCCGGCAGGCTTATTGGTCGTTGTAGCCGAAGCTCCGGATGTAGTTCATGTTGTCTCTCCAATTTTCCTTGACCTTGACCCAGGTCTCGAGGTAGACCTTCGTGCCCATGAAGCGCTCGATGTCCTGCCGCGCCTCGGTGGAGATCTTTTTGAGCATCGCGCCGTTCTTGCCGATGATGATGCCCTTGTGGCTGGCCTTTTCGCAGTAGATGGTCGCGTCGACCTCGATGACCTCGTCGTCGCGCTCGATGAAGCGCGTGATCTCCACGGCCGTGCCATGCGGAATCTCCTTGTCGAGGTTGCGCAGCAGCTTTTCGCGTACGATCTCGCCCACGACCTGACGGTCGGGCTGGTCGGTGGTCATGCCGTCGGGGAAAAGCTGCGGGCCTTCGACGGCGTACTTCTTGAATTCGTCCAGCAGCTCGTCCAGCCCGTCGCGCGTGCGCGCGGAGATGGGGAAAATGCCGTCGAAATCATACGCCTCGCTGTAGGCGGCGATAACGGCGAGCAGGTCGTCCTTTTTCGCAACGGTGTCGATCTTGTTGATGCACAAAACGGCGGGCAGGCTCGACTGCCGGATCTTCTCGATCAGCTCCTGCTCGGGGATGCCGACGTGCGGCACCGGCTCGACGAGCAGAGCGACGAGGTCCACGTCCGCGATGGAATCGCGCGCGACCTTCACCATGTAGTCGCCCAGACGGCTGCGCGGCTTGTGAAAGCCCGGAGTGTCGAGCAGGACGAGCTGCGTATCGCCCTCGGTCACGACGCCGTAGATGCGGTTGCGCGTGGTCTGCGGCTTATTGGAGACAATGGCGATCTTCTCGCCGACGAGTGCGTTGGTCAGGCTGGACTTGCCGACGTTCGGACGTCCGCAGAGGGTGATCATGGCGGTTTTTGTCTTTTGCATAGGTGATCCTCAACTTTCTTTCATGTTGAACAATTCTTGTTTTATGCGTCGCCGCTGCTGCGGCGTACAAGCGTTTTCCGTATCCTACCGCTCGAGGTCGAGCCGCTTCATGATGGCTTCCTCATGCTCGCGCATCTGCGCCTTCATGGGGCCTTCGTCCAGATGATCATAGCCTAAAAGGTGGAGCACCGAGTGCGTCACAAGGTAGGCAAGCTCGCGGCGGTTCGAGTGTCCGTATTCCTTCGCCTGCGCGGCAACGTGTTCGAGCGAGATGACCATATCGCCGAGCGGGACGAGGCCCGTGCCGGGGTCGGCGTCCTCCTCGCCCGGAAGCTCACCGGGGGTAAGCTCGAACATCGGAAAGCTCAAAACATCCGTTGCGCGGTCCACCTGCCGCATCTCACGGTTGATCGCGTGGATGGTCTCGTCGTTCGTCAGCCGCACGTCGATCTCACAGGGAAAATCCACGCCCTCGGCGGCAAGCGCCGTGCGGATCACCTTGCGGATGAAGGCGCATTTGCTCTCGCCTGCTCCGGGTACATCCGAGGTGATGGGAATGTAATGTCTCTTTGCCATTATCGTTTCCTCTTTTCGTTCCGGGCGTCCTCATAGTCCGCGTAGGCCTTGATGATGCGCTGGACCATGACGTGACGCACCACATCCTGATCGGTCAGCTCGCAGATACCGATGCCCTCGACATTTTTGAGCACGCGCACCGCCTGCTTGAGACCGCTCAGCTTATCGGCGGGCAGGTCGATCTGCGTCGCGTCGCCGGTGATGACCATTTTCGAGCCGAAGCCCATGCGGGTAAGGAACATTTTCATCTGCTCGCAGGAGGTGTTCTGCGCCTCGTCGAGAATGATAAAGCTGTCGTCGAGCGTGCGGCCGCGCATATAGGCGAGAGGCGCGACCTCGATGTTGCCGCGCTCGAGATACTTCTGATAGGTCTCCGCGCCGAGCATGTCAAAGAGCGCGTCGTAGAGCGGGCGGAGGTAGGGATCAACCTTGCTCTGCAGGTCGCCGGGCAGAAAGCCGAGCCGCTCGCCCGCCTCGACCGCGGGGCGCGTGAGAATGATGCGGTTGATCTTCCGCTCGCGGAACGCCGCGACCGCGGCGGCGACGGCGAGATAGGTCTTGCCCGTGCCAGCGGGACCGACGCCGATGGTGACGGTATTCTGAGAAATGGAGTCCACATACTCCTTCTGCCCGATGGTCTTGGGCTTGATGGGGCGGCCCTTGGCGCTGATGCAGATGACGTCCTGCGTCAGCTCGCCGATCTTCTCCTCCTGTCCCGAGCGGGCCAGTCCGATGACATAGCGGACGTTCTGCTCGTTGATGGCCTCGCCGCGGTTGGAGAGCGTCAAAAGTGCGGAGAGGGCCTTGCAGGCGAGCATGGTGTCCTCCGGCTCGCCGTTGACGCGCAGCTCGCCCTCGCGGTTGGCGACGGTGACGTGGAATTCCGACTCGATGAGGCGGATATTCTCGTCAAACGAGCCGAAGAGGTTGATCGCCTGCTCCAGACGTTCAATGCTGATGCGCTGTTCCATAGAAAAGCTTGTCCTTTCATAAGCTCCTGCGGCAGCGCCGCAGGAAAATGCGTTCAATCCGTTAAAATGGGCACGGTCTCGCCGATCTGCTCCAGGCATTCCGCCGAGAGCGTGACGAGCAGCCAATCCCCCTGCACCGCCGAGGCGACGCGCGTCGCCGTCACGGCGCCGTCGATCCTCGTGAGAAGATACGCCGAAAGCGTCCGCGCGCCGAGCTCCTCGGCCTCTGTGCGCGTCCTTGTGACGGTGCGCGTTTCGTAGGGGCGCAGCGTCGTTTCCTCCCAGGTGAGCGGGAGCGCCATACCGCCGGGCAGAGACAATTTTGTTTGATGTATTATTTTATCACAACTGCCCTGCAAATTGCTACTCCCTTTTGCGCCAAATTTTACCCGCCTTTCGCCCAAGAGCAGCGCATAGCTGTGCTTTTCGTCATCGGTGTACCGCTTTTCCTCATATTGCAGCGGGACCCGGATCGAAAGCTCATACCACGTCCGGCCCCGGACCTGCCCGCGCCCGGCGAGCAGGCGGCTCGGAACGTTCGGGCGCTCCGGCCCCTCGGTCTGCACCGCGCCGGAAATGAGGAGCTGACCCGCCGTGACGGTGCCGCCCTTCCTCACCATCGCCCTGCCGTCGTAAGCGCGCACCTCGGTGACGAGGGCGTCGCGCTTCGCGACGACGTTCGTGGGCGTGCGGTCATCCGCCAGCTCGGGCTTGGGCACGCGGTCGCGCACGCTGACGTAGGCGCGGCAGCCGCGGACGTTGACCGTCAGCCACGCAAGCTCGGGCAGCTCCGGCAGGGCGCGGTTGCAGATGTCCTGCGGGCGGAAGGAGTAGGCAAAGCTGCCGCGGCGCAGCCCCTGCTTTTCCAGCACGCGCAGGATCTTTTCCGCCGGGACGGTCTCGCTGCCGCTGACCTCAAAATCCCATATGAAGAAGGAATTGGCAAAGAACAGCGCGAGCATGAATGCCAGCCCCGCGAGCAGCGTGTAGCGGCGACGGAAGCGGCGCAGGAAAAAGGGCGCGCCCGCCGCGCGCTCGATGGTCAGCGCGGCGTCGAGCGGCGCGAGGAGCCGTTCGAGCTTTTTTCGCTCGGCGGCGCGGACGGTGAAGGACAGCGCGCTCGCGCTCTCCCATCGGAGGTCGGAAAAGGCGATGCCGTGCGCGCCGCAGAGGTTGAGCACCCGCTCGGGAAAGGCGCTCTCCACGCGCACGCGCAGCGTGCCGCGCAGCAGTCGGGCCGCACGATCCATGGTCCTCTCCCTCCTCCCTACCGCAGAAATTCAACGCCGTCGATGCGTCCGCCGATGCGCACCTCGCGCTCGGTCATGCTTTTGAGCGTCAGCCCCTCGCCGGTCACGCGCAGCACCGCGCCGCCCACGCTCACGTCGATGAGCTCCGTGCCGTAGGCGAGCAGGCCCTCGTGCCCCTCCAAAAGGAGCTGTCGGTCGCCGAGCAGCTCCATGTGGCTCAGTCCCGCCGCCACGTCGGCGGGCAGATCGAACAGCTCCGCCATGCGGGCCAGATATTCCTTTCCGTTCATATCCATTGCGCTACCTCCCTGTGCGTTTGTCCCTGTCAGGCAAGGGTATGCGCGCGGGGGCGGAAACTTGCCTGTCCGCGGCGCTTGCATTTTCGCCGCCGCGCTTTTATACTATGGGCAAGCAAATGCAAGGAGGCACGCCATGGGAACGAACATCTTCCGCGCCGTCAACTCGACGCTCATCTATCTCGAGCGCGGCGACGAATATCTGATGCTGCACCGCACGAAAAAGGAGAATGACCTCAACCACGACAAATGGATCGGCGTGGGCGGCAAATTTGAGGACAGCGAGTCGCCCGAGGACTGCGCCCTGCGCGAAACGCGGGAGGAGACCGGTCTGACGCTCACGCGCTGGCGCTACCGCGGTCTCGTGACCTTTGTCTCCGATCGCTACGAGACGGAGTATATGCACCTCTTCACCGCCGACGGCTGGACCGGCACGCCGAAGGAGTGCGACGAGGGCGAGCTGGCATGGATCAAAAAGAGCGAGCTTTTAAAGCTCAGGCTTTGGGAGGGCGACAAGATCTTCCTGCGGCTGCTCGACACGGACGAGCCGTTTTTCTCGCTCAAGCTCAAGTACGAGGGCGACACGCTCGTACTCGCGCAGCTTAACGGAGCACCGCTGGAGGTAGGACGATGAAGCCGAAGCTGCTCGTGAGCGCGTGTCTGCTCGGCACGCCCTGCCGCTATGACGGCAAGTCGAAGAAAAACGAGGCCGTTTGCGCTCTCGCGGAACGGTTCGAGCTGATCCCCGTCTGCCCCGAGGTGCTCGGGGGACTGCCCACGCCGCGCACGCCGAGCGAGCGGCGCGGCGCGTGCGTGGTGCGGAAGGACGGGCGCGATGTGACCGCGGAATACCGCCGCGGCGCGGAATGTGCGCTGGAGACGGCGCAGCGCGAGGGCGTCCTCGCCGCCGTGCTCAAGGAACGCAGCCCGAGCTGCGGCAGCGGCGAAATTTACGACGGCACGTTTACCGGCGCGCTCACCGCCGGAGACGGCGTGACGGCGGAGCTTCTGAAGGCGAACGGCATTACGGTCTATGGTGAAAGCGAACAAAGCTTAACGGAACTTTTATGCTCTGTTAGTCATTCTACCTAAGTTTTTTCCTGCGCTTTTGGCGCTCGTCCGACTTGTTTTTTCACTCGTTCTATTATATAATTTCATGTGGTTATGAATACTTTCCAGGGATCAAGGCGTATCTAAAAAATGAGGAGGAATTTTTCATGAAGTTTTCCAGCAAGGTCGAAAAATGCGGCCAGTCCCCGATGCGTAAGTTCCACCCCTATGCGGTGGCGGCCAAGGCGCGCGGCATCAAGGTCTATCACCTGAACATCGGCCAGCCCGACGTGCAGACCCCTCCCGCCTTTTTTGAAGCCATCCGCAAGTTCGAGCAGCCCGTGCTCGAATACGCTCCCTCCCCCGGTATCCCCGAGCTGATCGACGCCATCAAGGGCTACTACGATAAGCTCGATATGCACTTCGATAAGAGCGAGATCTACATCACCACCGGCGGCAGCGAGGCGCTTGCCATCACGCTCCAGTGCATCCTCGACGACGGCGACGAGATCCTCATCCCCGAGCCGTTCTACCCCAACTACAACACCATGGTGCGCACCTGCGGCGCGTCCATCACTCCCATCCCGACCTGCCCCGAGGAGGGCTATCACTACGCCGAGCGCGAGAAGATCGAGCCGCTCATCAATGAGCATACCCGCGCCATCATGGTCACGAACCCCGGCAATCCCACCGGCGTGGTGCTGACGGACGACGAGATGAAGATGCTCGTTGACCTCGCCAAGAAGCATGATCTGTTCCTCATCGGCGACGAAGCCTACCGCGAGTTCGTCTACGGCGGCGAGCCGCTGCAGTCCTTCGGCTCCTTTGCCGAGGAAGCGCCGGAGAACATCATCGTCATCGACACCGTTTCCAAGCGCTTTTCCGCCTGCGGCGCGCGCATCGGCTGCCTCATCACCAAGAATAAGGAGCTGCTGGGCCACGCGCTCAAGTACTGCCAGTCCCGCCTTTCCGTCGCCACGCTCGACCAGGTCGCGTCCGCGCACCTCTACACCGTCGGCCCGGAGTATTTCGCCGCCGTGCGCGACGAGTACAAGAAGCGCCGTGACACGCTCGTGCGCAAGCTGCGCGAGATCCCCGGCGTCATCTTCGACTGCCCGAAGGGCGCGTTCTACCTGATGGCCGCCCTGCCGGTGGACAATGCCGACACCTTCCAGCGCTGGCTACTCGAGGAGTTCAACGACAACGGCGAGACCGTCATGTTCGCTCCCGGCGCGCCGATGTACGCGACGCCCGGCAAGGGTCTCAACGAGGTCCGCATGGCCTACGTTCTCGAAGCGGAGAAGATCGAGCGCGCCATGGATATCCTCAAGAAGGCCATCGAGGTCTATAACGCGAAATGATCCGCCATATCGTCATGTGGAAGTTCCGCGAGGGAACGGAGCGTGAGCAGGAGCAGTTCCTCACCGGACTGCGTGGGCTTTTCGGGGTCATTCCCCAGCTCAGGCGCTGCGAGGTGAAGCGCTGCGTCGGCAAGGACAATTACGACGCCGTGCTCGTCTCCGAATTTGCGTCGATGGAGGATCTGCAAACCTATAAGGACGATCCGCGGCACAAGGCTGTGAGCGCCCTCTGCAAGTCCATCCGAACCGACCGCGTCGCCGCGGACTACGAGATCTAATGCAGGAGAGCCGACCGTTTGGTCGGCTCTCTTTTCTTCGCTGCGCGGATAATTTTCACACGGCGCTCATACGCTCTTCCGAAAGGGAGGCGAGGCTGTGGCAAGACTGCGCGGCGCGGCGGCGCTGCTTTTCCCGGTATTTTTCGGCGCGGCGCTGCTCTTTTTCCCCGACGTGAGCGCGGCGGCGGCGCGGGAGGGTGTGGCGCTGTGCCTGCAAACGGTGCTGCCGTCGCTCTTTCCGTTCTTCGTGCTCTCGTCGCTGCTCGTGCAGAGCGATGTGCCGCGGCTGCTCTCCCGCGCGATGGCGGGCGTCATGTACCCGCTCTTCGGTGTGAGCGGCGCGGGCGCAAGCGCGCTCATTTTAGGACTGCTGGGTGGGTATCCGGTCGGCGCGCGGACGGTCGCGGAGCTGTACGGACGCGGCGAGATCGCACGGGAGGAGGCCGAGCAGCTGCTGGCGTTCTGCAACAACTCCGGCCCCGGCTTTTTTCTCGGCGTGTGCGGCACGGCGGTGTTCGGCAGCGCGCGTGCCGGAATGTATCTCTACCTCATTCACGTCGGCGCGGCGCTTGTGACCGGGGTCCTGTTGCGGCGCGACCTCGGTCTGCCACGCCGGAAGGCCGTTTCGCGGCAGCGCGCGCCGTTCGACCTCGCCGCGGCGCTCCCCGCGGCGGTGCAGAGCTCGTTTGCGGCGGTCGGGAGCGTCAGCGCCTTTGTGATCTTTTTCATGGTGCTGCTGCGGCTCCTGTCGCTCGTGCCCGCGCTCGCTGCGCTGCCGCCGCTGCCGCGCGCGGCGCTGTTCGGCTTTGTGGAGATGACGAACGGCGTGAACGCCCTGTCCGCCACGCGCACGGGCTTTGTGCTCTGCGCCGCTATCATGAACTGGGGCGGGCTGAGCGTGCAGGCGCAGACGTGCGCGATGCTTGCGGGGAGCGCCCTGTCCACGCGGCGGTGTGTGATCGGAAAGGCGGTGCAGGCGCTCGCCGGCGTCCCGCTCGCACTGCTCGCGGCGCAGCGGCTTTTCTGAAAGTTCTTGCGCCGCGGCGTGGGAGGGGCTATACTGAGGGTGCGGCCTTCGCCGCGCCCTCTACTTTACGAAAGAAAGGCGGACAGCCGCCATGCCGAACCTTTTCCCCATCACCGATTTTGCCGATCCCGCGCTGGACGTTTACGCGCGCCTGACCGAAAATCAGCTCGTGAACCGCGAGGATCTCTCGCAGGGGCTTTTCATCGCGGAAAGCCCCAAGGTCATCGAGCGGGCGCTGAACGCGGGCTATGTGCCCGTTTCGTTCCTGATGGAGCCGCGCCACGTGGAAACGCAGGCGCGGGACATTCTCGCGCGCTGCGGCGAGGTGCCTGTCTACACCGCGCCGCTGGACGTTCTCAAGCAGCTCACCGGCTTCCCGCTCACGCGCGGGATGCTCTGCGCCATGCGCCGCCGGCCGCTGCCGGCGGTCGAGACGGTCTGCGCGGGCGCAAAGCGCGTCGCCGTGCTGGAGGACGTGATGAACCCCACGAACGTTGGCGCGATCTTCCGCTCCGCGGCGGCGCTCGGCATCGACGCCGTGCTGCTGACGCAGGCGTGCAGCGACCCGCTTTACCGCCGTGCCATCCGCGTGAGCATGGGCACGGTCTTTCAGGTGCCGTGGACATACCTGCCGGAGATCTGGCCGCAGACGCTCCGCGCCCTCGGCTTCACGACGGCGGCAATGGCGCTGTGCGATGCTTCGCTGCCCATCTACGCCCCGCAGCTCAAAAGGGCGGACCGCCTCGCCGTCGTGCTCGGCACGGAGGGCGACGGCCTCGCGGAGTCAACCATCGCCGCGTGCGACTGCACGGTGCGCATCCCGATGACGCACGGTGTGGACTCGCTGAACGTCGCCGCGGCGAGCGCGGTGGCGTTCTACCAGCTCGCGCTGCTCGCGGGACTTTCCGAGACGGAAGACTAACTTTGCAAGTCAAATCAAGCGCCGCCTGCCGCCGCGCGGTATACTGCGTACAGAGCGGTTCGGAACGGGGTGAACGAGGATGTATGAATGGCGCAGGCAGATCCAGCAGATCGTCGATGAGATCGACGGCTGCATCCGCAGCCACGACGACGCAGCGCTCACGCTGCATCCGCAGCCACGACGACGCAGCGCTCACGCTGCGTTCGCTTTCGCGCACGCTGGGCTATTCGGAGTATTACACCACGCGGAAATTCCGCGAGATCTCCGGGATGCAGCTGCGCGACTATCTGCGCCGGCGGCGGCTGGCGTTCGCCCTGCGCGAGGTGCGCGACAGCGAGCGCAGCCTTCTCGACATTGCGCTCGACTATGGCTTTTCCTCGCACGAGGCGTTCACGCGTGCCTTCAAGGACGCCTACGGCGTCACGCCCAGCGTGTACCGCGCTGCGCCGAGGCCCGTGGTCCTGCGCACCAAGATCCACCCGTTTGACCGCTACTTTCTTGGTTTAGGAGAAATTGGTATGGCAACATCAAAGGACGGCGTCAAAACCTATTTTGTGACGATCCCCGCACACAAGTTCCTGCACATCGAAAACCGCGAGAGCAACGGCTACTGGGACTTCTGGCAGAAGCAGGCGCTCATCCCCGGACAGGACTGCGAAACGATCTGCGGCCTGCTCGAGAGCATCCGGGGCAAGCTCGACGATGACGGTGGAGAGTACGCCGGGCAGGTCATGGGCTATCTCAATGACGCGACGGGCCGGCTGTGCGACTGGGGCTATCTGCGCACGGTGGAGGAGAAGGTCGAGGCGGCGATGCGCGACTTCGACTACGCCGCCGAGGGCTGCGCCCTCGACACGCAGACGCCCGGGCGCGTCACCTACTTTTACTTCAATCCCGGGCAGTATTTCAAGTACATCCGCCCGGTGAAGCGGCTCGACAAGTGAAAAACGCTCCGTCTGCCGATGGCAGACGGAGCGTTTTTCTTTTTCTTGTCAGGGCTTCACCTTTTCAGGAAGCCGAACAGACCCTTCTTTTCCCCGGCGGGGCGCGCGCTCACCGCGGTGACCTCATAGCCGGTCTCCGCGATCGCCTGACGCAGCGCCGCCTCGTCCAGCCCGCTTTCCGAGAGGATGACCGCCTGTCCCTTGCTGTGGGAGGCGGTGACCTTCCTGACCGCAAACCGGGCGCGAATGACGTCGCAGATGTGTGCTTCACACATTCCGCACATCATGCCGCTGATGTTTACCGTTGTTTCAGTCATGGTAATATGCGCTCCTTTTTCGATCGGTCCGGCAGCCTCCGCAGCCGGTCATCCTTAACCTTCCGGACGGAATAAAGGCGGCATCACACCGTTTCATGCGATGCCGCCTTTTCTGCTTTACTGCTTACCGTGGCACTCGCCGTGCATGGCGCAGTGTGCGCAGTTGCAGCCGCAGGAGGATCTTCCCTGTTTCTTCTGCCGGATCAAATGAAGAGAGATTGAGGTGACAATGGCAAGCAAAATGGCAGAGATAACGATCGTTGACAGATTTGCGGTAATCCAGTTCAACATAAAAGCTCACTCCTTCGGAAGAAAATAATCAAATGGGTAATCAGACCTTGGCGCTGAGCTTCGTGGCCTCCTTGTAGGGCTTGAAGAGCATATACACGATGAGCGCGAGCGCCGCGACGGCAGCGATCAGGCCGAGGACGTTCAGGCTGCCGGTGAAAGCGTTGCCGAACTGGTTGATCATCAGGGCGACAACATAGGCGAAGCCGCACTGATAGCCGATGGCGAACCAGGTCCACTTGGCGTTGTTCATCTCACGCTTGATGGCGCCGATGGCCGCGAAGCACGGAGCGCACAGCAGGTTGAAGACGAGGAAGGAATAACCGCTGATCTGCGTGAAGGCCGCGCCGATCTCGGTCCAGCCGTCGGGATACAGGATGCCCATGGTGCCGACGATGTTCTCCTTGGCGACCAGGCCGGTGATGGAGGCGACAGCCGCCTGCCAGGTACCCCAGCCGAGAGGCGCAAAGATCCACGCGATGGCGTTGCCGATCTTGGCGAGGATGGAGGCGTCGATCTGCTCCTCAGAGAGCATCTGGAACGTACCGTCGACCCAGCCGAAGTAGGTGGTGAACCACACAAAGATGGTGGACAGCAGGATGATGGTGCCGGCCTTCTTGATAAAGGACCAGCCGCGCTCCCACATGGAGCGGAGAACATTGCCGACGGTCGGCCAGTGGTAAGCGGGAAGCTCCATCACGAAGGGAGCGGGATCGCCCGCGAACATCTTGGTCTTCTTGAGCATGATGCCGGAGATAATGATGGCAGCCATGCCGACGAAGTAGGCGGAGGTGGCGACCCATGCGGCGCCGCCGAAGATCGCACCGGCAACCATGGAAATGAAGGGCACCTTCGCGCCGCAGGGGATAAAGGTCGTGGTCATGATCGTCATGCGGCGGTCACGTTCGTTTTCAATGGTACGGGATGCCATGACGCCCGGGATGCCGCAGCCGGTGCCGATGAGCATGGGGATGAAGGACTTACCGGACAGGCCGAACTTGCGGAAGATACGGTCGAGCACGAAGGCAATACGGGCCATGTAGCCGCAGGCCTCGAGGAAGGCGAGCATCAGGAACAGCACGAGCATCTGCGGCACGAAGCCGAGCACCGCGCCGACACCGGCGACGATACCGTCCAGAATCAGGCCGCTGAGCCAGTCCGCCGTACCGGCGGCTTCCAGACCGTTGCCGATGAGAACGGGGATACCGGGCACCCACACGCCGTAATCGGCGGGGTCGGGCTCGTCAAAGCCGTTCTCCTCCAGATAGCTGACGGCGTCCACATAGGTCATGCCAACGGTGGACTCCTCGTCGGCGTCCTCGGGGATGGCGTCGTAGTAGACGGTCATCTCGTTCTGAGCCAGGGTCTCCTCATCCTCCACCTCGATGGTGGCGGAGTCGGCGTCGGGCTGAACGGCCTTCATGTCCGCAAGAGCGGCGTCGGCGTCGAAGTTCTCGGCCTCGGTGTCCAGCTCATAATAGCCGCTGACGGCGTCCATCGCGGCGGTGTAGTTATCGGCAACCTCGGTGTACTCGGCGGTGCCGATGCCGAACAGGTGCCAGCCGTCGCCGAACAGGCCGTCGTTTGCCCAGTCGGTCGCGGGCGCGCCGACGCCGACCATAGCGACCCAGTAAACAAGGAACATCACGACCGCAAAGATGGGCAGACCCAGCCAGCGGTTGGTGACGATCTTGTCGATCTTATCGGAGGCAGAGAGCTGACCGTGGTTCTTTTTCTTGTAGCAGCCCTTGATGATCTGTGCGATGTAAACATAGCGCTCGTTGGTGATGATGCTCTCGGCATCGTCGTCCAGCTCGGCCTCGGCGGCCTTGATGTCCGATTCGATGTGCTGCATGGTCTCGGCCGGAATAGTCAGCTTTTCGAGCACCTTATCGTCGCGCTCGAAGATCTTGATGGCGTACCAGCGCTGCTGCTCCTCGGGCATATTGTGGACGGCCGCCTCCTCGATGTGCGCGATGGCGTGCTCCACGGGGCCGGAGAAGGTGTGCATCGGGATGGTCTTTCCGCTCTTGGCGGCCTTGACGGCGGCCTCCGCCGCCTGCATCACGCCGTCGCCCTTGAGCGCGGAGATCTCAACGATCTCGCAGCCCAGCTCGCGGGAGAGCTCGGCGACGTTGATCTGGTCGCCGTTCTTGCGGACCACGTCCATCATGTTGATGGCGATGACCACGGGGATGCCCAGCTCGGTGAGCTGCGTCGTTAAGTACAGGTTGCGCTCGAGGTTCGTGCCGTCGATGATGTTCAGGATGGCGTCGGGACGCTCGGTGATGAGGTAGTTACGGGCGACGACCTCCTCCAGCGTGTAGGGGGACAGGGAGTAAATGCCGGGCAGGTCCATGATGATGACGTCGTCATGCTTCTTGAGCTTGCCTTCCTTCTTCTCCACGGTGACGCCGGGCCAGTTGCCGACGAACTGGTTGGAGCCCGTCAGCGCGTTGAACAATGTCGTTTTACCGCAGTTGGGGTTGCCCGCAAGGGCAATTTTGATCTGCTTTTCCATATCATGCTCCTTCCGGTTCAAGCGCTTGAACCGATCTGCAAAAATTTATGACTCGCTTTATTCCACTTCGATCATTTCGGTATCCGCCTTGCGCAGGCTCAGCTCGTAACCGCGCACGGTGACCTCCATCGGGTCGCCCAGAGGCGCTACCTTGCGGACAAAGACCTCGGTGCCCTTGGTGATGCCCATGTCCATGATGCGGCGCTTGACAGGCCCCTCGCCGTGCAGCTTCACGACCTTGACGGTCTGGCCGATCTGGACGTCTCGCAGAGTTTTCATGTTCCTCTCTCCTTCTATTTCAAAAATATTTGCGCTCAAATCATGATCTTACGCGCCATCTCTTCGCTGATGGCCACGCGGGATTCCTTGATCTTGACGATGATGTTTCCGCCCATCGCGGCGACCACGGTGGCAGTCCCGCCCGGGGTAAAGCCGAGATCCTCGAGGTGCTTGCGCAGCTCCGGACTCCCACCGACTCGGAGGATCAGATTTTCCTCGCCGACATTGGCAAGTGCAAGCGGCATCATGGTATTCCCTCCCCGTTCTTCGGTTAACAGTCTCTAACCGATATTGAAAAAAGAATGGTCAAGGTGTTAATCTCCTCTAACCGCTGTGCAGTTTAGCACGTCTAACCGCCTTTTGTCAATAGCCTTTTTCAAAAACTTTTTGCCGCTTGCAATTTTGGTTAAACTGTGTTAACCTAAGAATACTTTTAACCGGAAGGGTCGTGCAATTCGATGGAAATTTTACGCGCGTCGGAGGACTATCTCGAGTCCATGCTGATGATGAAGCTCAAGCACGGATACATTCGCTCCATTGACGTGGCGGAGCACCTCGGCGTGACAAAGCCGAGCGTCACCTACGCCACGCGCCGTCTCAAGGAGAGCGGGCACATCACGATGGATAAGGATGGTCTCATCACGCTCACGGAGACCGGCATGGCCGTTGCCGCCAAAATGCTCGACCGCCACAAAACGCTCACTGCCTTCCTCATCGCCCTCGGCGTGGACGCCAGGACCGCGGAGGAGGACGCCTGCAAGATCGAGCACGACATCAGCCAGCAGACCTATGACGCCATCTGCTCGCACGCGCGCGCCAACCTGCAGCCGAAACGATAAGAAACCGAAACGGGAGCCGAAGCGATGCTTCGGCTCCCGTTTTCTGTCCGGTTCACTTTTCCTGCTTCAGCCGCGCGAGCTCCGCGCGCAGGGCCTCATTCTGCGCCTGCAGATTGTCGAGCTTGCCGTTCACAACCGCCAGCTGACGCTTCAGCTCCGAGGCGACAATGCGCTTATAGAACTGCCGCTTGCCCGCCGCGCCGATCGCGGAGAGCACCAGCGCCGTCCCGCCGACGGCCAGCGCGGCCTTTTTCACGTCCGCCTTGCGCAGCACCTGCACGACCGCCCGCTTGCCGAGCCTTGCGGGGTATGCCAGCTCCGGCACGCTCAGCACTTCCGGCACGGCGAGCGCCGGCAGGGTCTCCTGCTTTGTGATCCGCTTCATGGAAAGGTCCTCCTTTGTTTTAATGCAGGCCGCCGAGATACCAGGCCAGCGCGAGCTGCGCGAGCAGGATCGCCGGCAGGCCGTATTTGAAGTACCAGTGGCGCGTTTTGTGGTGCCAGACACGCATCCCGAGAATGGCTCCCACGCTGCCGCCGAGGATAGCGAGCAGAAAGAGCGTCTTTTCCGGCACGCGGCGCGCGCCCTGCACCTTGCTCCGCGCCTTGTCCCAGCCGTAGACGGCGAAGGCCAGCACATTGATGGCAAGCAGATAGATGACGAGCGGTGCAGGGCTACCCGTAACGAATACCGCCGTCAGGCCGTCCGCTCCGCCGATCACGCCGAGCGAAAGCGCTCCGCTCACCGTTCGAGCTTCGCCAGCTCCACCGCGGCGGCAGCGCCGAGGCGGGCGTTGTTGAACACGAGCTGAATGTTGGAATCGAGGCTGTCGCCGCCGGTGAGATCCTTGATCTTAGCGAGCAGATAGGGCGTGGTGGCCTTGCCGTGGATGCCGTCCTTCTTCGCGTTCTCGACGGCCTCGGCGATGGCCTTGTCGATCACGGCCTTATCCATGGAATACTCCTCGGGAATGGGGTTGGTGACGAGCAGGCCGCCGCGCAGACCCAGCTCCCGCTTGACGTGGAACGCCTTGGCAAGCTCGGCGGGGGTGTCGAGCTCATAGTCCACGCCGAAGCCGGACTTGCGCGTGTAGAACGCGGGCAGCTCGTCGGTGCCGTAGCCGATGACGGTCACGCCATGGGTCTCGAGGTATTCGAGCGTCAGGCCAAGGTCCAGAATGGACTTCGCGCCCGCGCAGATGACCATGACGGAGGTGTCGGCCAGCTCCTCGAGGTCGGCGGAGATATCGAACGTCTCCTGCGCGCCGCGATGCACGCCGCCGATGCCGCCGGTGGCAAACACGCGGATGCCCGCCATGTCGGCGATCATCATCGTGGTGGTGACGGTGCAGGCGCCGTCCCTGCCCTGCGCGACGAGCACAGGCAGGTCGCGGCGGGACGCCTTGGGGATGCCCGCGCCGGTCTTGCCGAGGTAGTCGATCTCCTCACGGGTCAAGCCCGCCTTCAGGCGGCCGCCGATGATGGCGATGGTCGCGGGGACCGCGCCCGCCTCGCGGATGATGCTCTCGACCTTGAGGGCGGTCTCCACGTTCTGGGGATAGGGCATACCGTGGGAAATGATGGTGGACTCAAGCGCGACGACGGGCTTGCCGGCGTCCAGTGCTTCCTTTACTTCGGGGGCAATGTCAAGATAACGGTTCATGATAAATGACTCCTTTTCTGAAATTACTGTATTCTTTCAGCCACGGCCGTAAGGCTCATGGCGGGGTTGATGGTGTCGGCGCTCTCCATCGCGATGGCGGAGGCGGCAAGGCCGCGCTTCGCGGCGGTCTCAAGGTCCGCGCCGTCGAGGAACGCGCGGGCGACGGCAGCCATGAAGGCGTCGCCGCAGCCGGTGGTATTGACCATGCGCGCGGGGAGGTTGTGCAGGTGGATCTTTCTCTCATGGTCGGCGGCAAGCACGCCGTCCGCGCCGAGCGAAAGAAAGACGCGCTGCAAGCCCGCGGCGAGCAGCGTATCCGCTGCACGATACAGGCTCGTCTCGTCCGTGACCGTCACGCCGGAGAGCAGCTCGGCCTCCATGCGGTTTGGCTTGAGCGTGTGGAGCCGCCCGAGGATCGGCTCGAGCTTTCCGGCCTTCGCCGCCGAAACGGGATCGGCAAAGAGCGGCGCGGTGCAGTGCTCGCCGAGATAGCGGATGCTCTCTGCGCTGAGGTTCGTATCGAGCACGACGAGCGCGGCGGCGTTGAGCGTATTTAGCTTCGTCTCCAGAAAGGTGGGCGTCAGCTGCTCGTAGATGGCCATGTCGTTCATGGCAAGCGCCATATCGCCGTTGCTGTCCGCGAGAAACAGGTAGGTCGAGGTCGCGCCGTCGGGAACATACAGGCTGTCCGTCAAGTCGATGCCGAGGTCGGCACAGGACGCCTCGACGCGCTTCGCGCCGTCGTCCGCGCCGAGCGCGGTGATGAGCTTGACCTTTGCGCCGAGCAGGGCGAGGTTGTGGGCGATGTTGCGGCCCACGCCGCCGAGGCTCGAGCGGATGCGCCCGGGGTTCGAGTCTCCGGCGACGAGCGGGGCGTCGCTCCGCCCGCCGATGTCAATGTTCACGCCGCCGACGACGGCAATGTAGGGTGATGCGGTCACAGTCAGTCCTCCTTTGAGCGGCGCACGCGGATGCTCTCGATGCCGCTTCGCATGATGAGCGAGCGCACCCACGGCGTATACACGAACCAGCGCCGATGAAGCCCGTGGCCTCGCCGACGAGGTACACGCCGTCCGCGCCGATGATGGCGGCATCGTATTGCATGAAGCGTCCTCCCTGGTGCTTTTCTGCCCTTCAGCATAGCACAGCGGGGCGCTTTCTTCAACTCCCGATTGGGCGTCGCCCAATTAAGAAAGGTCAAAATACCACCTTTTCTTCGGAATGTCAAGCCCGTTTCCCCGCGATTTTGTAAAAATTTTGGGAACAAAATTTTCTTCCCGTCCGTCTAAGGAAACAGAAACCATTCGAGGAGGTACCTTCCATGAAACGAAGTCTTTCCCTTTTGCTCATCCTGTCGCTGCTCTGCGCCCTGCTCGCGGGCTGCGCGGGGACGGCCTGCCCACCCGCGTCGGGCGGCGGCGATCAGGAGCCTTCGCCCAAGGGAGCGCCCGCGACCGCGCGCTGCCGCGTGGTATCGGTCAGCGAGAACAACGTACTGCTGCTCGCGGATGTGGACAGCGAGCGGGGCGACATTTATACGCTCGACGCGGGCGAGCTTTCGCTCGAGCACGATCAGGCGGAGCTTGGCGAGCTGCTCGACGACGGTCAGCTTGCGGTCGGCGCGCTGGTCGAGGTCGCCTTCGGCGGCGATATTTTGGAGAGCTATCCCGCATTGTTCGGCGGGGTGGAGCGCATCACCGTCCTGCCGGACGAATTTGACGACCGCTGCGCGCTCTACCTGCGTGTGCTGAACGACCTGTGGGGCAAGGACGAGGGGCTGAACAGCAGCGGCGTAGAGTATATCAGCGTCGATCTTGCCGCGACCTCGCTCACGCCCGCCGAGCGCAGCGCGGTGGCGTGGACCTTCGCGCAGTCTCACAGCGCGGAGCCGCTGGAACTAAATTACGAGCAGCTCTGCGAGGAGGGCTACATCAGCGGTCTGGAGGGCGAGAACATCTTCCCCGCATGGGAAAACGGCGTTCTCTTCACCATCACCGAGACCGACGATCCGGTCACATTCAATCTGCCCAGCCTCTCGGAGGGCGGGGAGGAGCCGTCGATGTCGCAATTCAATATCAAAAATACCGTCAGCTTCGACGCGAGCAAATGGCGCACAGCGCTCGGCGCTTACGGTTTTTCAAAGTGCGTCGCCGTGCAGAACAATGACGGCGTGTGGGGCGACTACCGCATCAACGGCCCCGAGTGGATCAGCTGAACGAAGCGCACATCGCAAAGCAGCGCCTGCCTTCCGGCAGGTGCTGTTCATTTTACACGGATTTTACAAAAGAGCGGTAACGGATTTGACATTTCTCCCTTATGCTTTAGCTTGGTCAAGAATGGGTAAGATCAAGGAAACAAAAGAGGGATGGAATATGGATATTTTTGATTTTATGACGATGCTCGGCGGCTTGTCGCTGTTTTTGTTCGGCATGAGCCTGATGGGCTCGGCGCTGGAGCGCCGCGCGGGCAGCAGGCTGCGCTCGCTGCTCGACCAGATGACCGGCAAGCCGCTCGTCGGCTTTCTGACCGGTCTCGGCGTAACGGCCATCATCCAAAGCTCGTCCGCCACCACCGTCATGGTCGTCGGCTTTGTCAACTCGGGGCTGATGACGCTGCGGCAGGCCATCAACGTCATCATGGGCGCGAACGTCGGCACCACCGTCACCGCGTGGCTTCTGAGCCTCGGCGGCATCGAGAGCTCGAGCGTCTGGTTGCGGCTGCTCAAGCCCAGCTCCTTCACGCCCGTTCTCGCGCTCATCGGCATCGTCTTCTATATGTTCTGCAAGGACGCAAAGAAAAAGGACACCGGCACCATTCTCCTCGGCTTTGCCACGCTCATGTTCGGCATGGAGACGATGAGCGGCGCGGTCTCCGGCCTCTCGCAGGTCCCCGCGTTCACGAATCTGTTCCTTGCCTTCCGGAATCCGATCCTCGGCGTGCTGGTCGGCGCGGTGCTCACCGGCATCATCCAGTCCAGCTCCGCCTCCGTCGGCATCCTGCAGGCGCTCTCCGCCACCGGCGCGGTCAGCTACGCCGCCGCCATCCCCATCATCATGGGGCAGAACATCGGCACCACCGTCACCGCCATGCTCTCCTCCGTCGGCACGAATAAGAACGCCCGCCGCGCAGCGGTCGTCCACCTGCTGTTCAATGTCATCGGCGTCGCCGTGCTGCTGAGCGTGTTCTGCATCGTGCGCGCCGTCCTTGCTCCCGCGCTGCTCGATGAGAGCGCCACGCGCGCCGGCATCGCCGTGGCGCACTCGGTGTTCAATCTTCTCTGCACAGCCATGCTGCTGCCCGCGGGCGATCTGCTCGAAAAGCTCGCCATCCGCCTCGTCCCCGACAGCAAGAGCGCGGAAACCGTCTCCGAGCTGGACGAGCGTCTGCTCGCCGCGCCCTCGCTGGCGCTCAGCCGCAGCCGCGCCGTTGCCTGTGAAATGGCGCAGTGCGCCGTGCGTGCGCTGAACAACGCTCTGCGCTCCTTCACCGAATACACCGACACGCTCGCCCGAAGCATCCGCGACGACGAGGAGCGCTGCGACCACTATGAGGACATCCTCGGCACCTATCTCGTTCAGCTCAGCGCCCGCAAAATGGGCGTGGACGAGAGCGAGGAGGCCACCGAGCTCTTAAAGTCCATCGGGGACTTTGAGCGCATTTCCGACCATGCCGTGAACATTCTCGAATCCGCCGAGGAGCTGCGCGGCAAGTCGCTCGCCTTCTCCGCCGCCGCCGCGCGCGAATACGACGTGCTCGCCGCCGCCATCGGGGAGATCCTCGACCTCTCGCTGCGCTCGTTCGAGCGGCAGGACGTCGCCCTCGCCGAGCTGGTCGAGCCGCTCGAGCAGGTCATCGACACGCTCAAGGAGCAGATGCGCACGCGCCACATCCTGCGGATGCAGCAGGGGCATTGCAGCATCGAGGCCGGCTTCGTCTGGTCCGATCTGCTCACGAACCTCGAGCGCACCTCCGACCACTGCTCCAACATCGCCGGCTGCGTCATCGACGCCGCGCAGCACAATCTCAATCTGCACGAAACGCTCCGCGCGGCGCACAGCGATACGCACGCCTTCCGCAGCGAGTTTGAGCGCTACGCCGCCAAATACGCCCTGCCCGCTCCCGCAAGCGCACAGTAAGACATAAGGAGGACCGCCCCCGCCGGGGTCGGTCCTTCCTTTTTTTGTATCAACGGCAGCTGCGCTCGAGCGCCTGCCGGATGTTGCCCTCCAGCAGCCGTCCCAGCCGGTCGATGTGGTCGTTCACGTTGGACTTCATGCCGCCGCGCAGCCAGTCGGCGGTCATACCGGAGAGCGCCGCGGCGTAAAACTGCGCGAGCGCCTGAATGTCCTCCTCAGCAGCGCTCAGGCCCTCGGCCTGTCCGCGCACATAGGAGAGCATGGCGGCGTAGGTGACCTTATGATAATAATGCTCCAGAATGTTCCGGTTGCCGGAGTTGAACAGGTGGTGCACCGCCCGCTTGTTCTCAGACACGAAGGCGGTCGCCTCGCGGAACGCCTCCTCCCACGAGGCATAGCTGTGCAGCTTTTCCATGAAAAGCTGCGTCTCCGTCTGGAAGATTTCCTCCACCAGCGCGTAAATGTCCGCGTAGTAGTAATAGAACGTGTTGCGGTTCACCGTGCTGCGCTCGGCGATATCCTTCACGGAGATCTTGTCGAGCGGGCGCTCGTTGAGCAGCTCAATGAACGCCTGCCGGATCACCTGCTTGGTGCGTACTGCCATGTCACTCCACCCTTCCCGTGCGCCTCGCACACCATGTCTCCACCGCGCGCAGCAGCGGGACCAGCTCCTCGCCTGCCGCGGTCAGCGAATATTCCACGCGCGGCGGGATCTCCGCGAAAACGATGCGTTCCACCGCGCCGAGCTGCTCCAGCGCCCGCAGCTCCGCCACCAGCGTTTTCTGCGACATCCGCCCCATCTGTGAGCGGAGCACGCCGAAGCGCTTCGCGCCGTCCGACAAAGCAAACAGCAGCGAAACGGTCGCCGCGCCGCGATGGCCCAGCAGCGCGTCAAGCCGCTCGTCCGCCGCTCTCACAGAGGCTGTATTCCGCTCCAAAGTGATTCCTCCTCCCCGTCGCTTTCCAAAACGGAAGCAATGGTATTTTTTTCGTTCTGCGGCATTATTATAGCGCTGCTTCCGTAATTTCCGCAAGAGAGCCGATTTGGGCAATTTTCGGCGAGTGCCCGGTTTTTGTGTGAAATGCGCCTGTTTGTCTATTTTCGCCCCTCTTTGCAAATGCTACCATGAGGGAACAAATGACAAGCCCGCCGAACACGGCAAAATTTTGATCACAATCAGGACGCTGAAAGGAGCGCACGGAACCATGACCGTAACCGAAAAGCTCGCCCACGCCGCCGAACGCAAGGCGTTTGAGACGATGCTCGACTCACTCATCAGGAAAAGCCGGACGCAGGACGTCGGCAAGGTCGCCGACGACCTTGTCAGTATGGTGCAGAAGATCCACTCGAGCGTCTGGGAGCCGGAGACCTTTGCGATGCTGCACAAGATCGCAAACGACCCGAACAGCAAGTGGGCGCACTATGCCGAGCGTCTGCTGCGCGAGTGCGACCCGTATCTTCTCCGGACCTTCCTGACGGCCGCCGCCTACGAGGGCGGCTTCCGCGGCTTCCAGCAGGCGCGGGTGAACTCCGAAAAATACGACTGCAACATCCCGTGGATCGTCCTCATGGACCCGACGAGCGCCTGCAATATGCGCTGCGCGGGCTGCTGGGCGGCGGAGTACGGCTACAAGCAGAACCTGACCTTCGAGGAGATGGACCGCGTGCTGACCGAGGGCGCAGCGCTCGGCACCCACGCCTGTCTCTTCACCGGCGGCGAGCCGCTCATGCGCAAGGCGGACATTTTCCGTCTGTGCGAAAAGCACCGCGACATCGCCTTCCACGCCTTCACCAACGGCACGCTCATCGACCAGGCGTTCTGCGACGAGCTCAAGCGCGTGGGCAACTTCATCGTCTCGGTCAGCATCGAGGGCTTTGAGGACGCCAACGACGGCCGCCGCGGCGCGGGTCATTTTGAAAAGGCGCTCGCGGCGATGGACCTCATGCACAAAAACCGCATTCCGTTCGGCGTGTCCATCTGCTACACGAGTAAGAACTACCGGGTCGTCACGAGCGACGAGTTCCTTGACCTGCTCATCTCCAAGGGCTGCTACTTCGCGTGGTACTTCCACTATATGCCCGTCGGCATGGGCGCGGCGACCGACCTGCTGCTCACGCCCGAGCAGCGTGCCTATATGAAGGACCGCGTGCGCGAGATCCGCGGTCTCACCGGCGGCAAGGAGATCTTCGCCATCGACTTCCAGAACGACGGCGAGTTCACGCACGGCTGCATCGCCGGCGGCAAGCTCTACTGCCACATCAACGCCGCGGGCGACGTCGAGCCCTGCGTCTTCATCCACTACTCCGGCGCAAACATCCGCGAAAAGAGCTTCCTCGAATGTCTCCGACAGCCGCTGTTCCTGGAGTACCGCAAGGGCCAGCCCTTCAACGATAACCTGCTGCGCCCCTGCCCGATGCTGGAAAACCCCGAGTGCCTGCCCGAGATGGTCAAGCGCGCCGGCGCACATTCCACCGACCTCGAGGCGCCCGAGAGCGCCGAGCACCTGTGCGATAAGTGCCATGCCTACGCCGCGTGCTGGAAGCCGGAGGCTGAAAAGCTCTGGGCCGAGGAGGGCCACGAGGTCTGAGTCCCCCCTTCCGATCAAACGAAAAGAGGCGCTTCCGCGGCTCTTTTTCAGCCTATTGAAAAGCCTCGCAGAGTTTCGCGTCCGCAGACGCGAAAGCGATATGATCCGTTTTCTGCCGCGACCTGCGCGTGGCAGAAAACACTTTGCGCGGAGTGAGCGTCGAATTGTCCGCTTTCAGCGGACAACCGAGGCGCAGAACGCAGCGAAGCCTTCTCGAAAAAGTGGTTTTGCCGCTTTTTCGACAGTACAAAAAGGGCGGGACGCCCAAAGCGCCCCGCCAAGGAGGAGACCGGTCTTCCTCAGACCAGCGCAGTCAAAAGCCAGACCAGTGCAATGCCGAGCGCGCCCGCCGCGCTCCAGAACACGGGCGAGCCGCACCGCAGCAGCGGCCGGCGCGTGCTGTGCGAGCGCGTATAGCTCCTGGCGACGCGGCACGCCTCGTCCACGAGCTGCTGCGCCGTCACGCCGTCCTTACTCAGCGCATCGTTGCGCACGATGAAAATTGCCTGCTCAAACAAATTGGTATCCGGTGATTCCACAACGATCACCCGTCGGGACGTACCCCTGACCATGGCGCATCACTCCTTGCCCACATAATTTTGACAAGGAAAGTATTCCCCCGCGCGGCCCCGCTTATACCTCCACCGCGCCGCCGTCCTTATCCCGATAAAGCGCCAGCACCGCGCAATCATCATCGCCGCCGCGGCGCTCACGGCCCGCGGCAAGAATGGCCGAGGCAAGCGCCTGCGGATCGTCGCCCTGAAATTTTTCCAGCAGCGCCATGAGCCAGCCGTCGTCGTTCACGTCGGCCACACCGTCGCTGAGCATGACGAAAAAGGAGCCCTTCTCCAGCGTGAAGCCGGTCGTCTCCGGCCGGGTATCCGCACTTTGCAGGCCCGCCGGCAGACAGGAGCCGGTGATGCGCCGCACCCGTGCGCCGCGCTTGACGTAGGACGGCGCCGCGCCGTACTTATAGACCTCCGCCGCGCCGTCGCGCAGCGAAAGCGTCAGAAGGTCGATGGTCGTAAAGCTCTCGGACACCTCGGCACGCAGCGTCAGGGCGCTGTTGAGCGTTTTGAGCGCGCCGGAGGTCTCCACGCCCGCCCGCAGAAAGCGCTCTAAGAGCCGCACCGCCAGCGCCGATTCGCGCCGCGCCTCCTCCCCGCAGCCCATGCCGTCGGAGAGCAGCAGGCAGAGCCGTCCGTCCTCGGTCTCGAAATGCGTCACGCTGTCGCCGCTGACGTTCTCGCCCTCCTTGGGCCGCAGCGCCGCGCCCACGCGATAGGTCAGCAGCGTCTCCGCCGCCGTCGGCTGTGCCTCCAGCGTTTCCGCCGCGCCGCTGAGCAGCTCGGAGAGCTGGGCGTACTGCCCCGCCGCCTGCGCGCGCGTGTCGGCGAGCCGCCCGCGGTACTGCCGCCGCAGCAGGAAAGCGCTCAGCTCGCTGTTGACCGCCGACAGAAAGCTCGGAAAGCGGATGCAGCGGTCCGTAAAATACGAGGGAAAGTCGCCGCCGCGCCCGCGCCCCTGCGTGAGCAGTGCGGGCGTCGCGTCGTTGAGCGCGTTGTAGGTCTTGGCATAGTCGCGCTCCCAGCAGATCGTGCGCAGCGAGCAGCCGCGGCACACGCGCTCCGCCGCGCGGTCGAAGATCATCGCGGGGTTCTCGTCCTCCGCCTTCGGCGTGCGCATCAGGCTGTCGTACAGCTCGCGCAGCGCGAGCGCGGTCGCGCTCAGGCGGCGGCGCGCCGTAGAGCGCTCGGCCTCCTCCGTCTCCGCGGCATCCGCTTCCGGCTTCTCCGCCGCAAGCCGCTTGCCGCCGAACAGCCGGTTCGGCAGCACGAGGAAGAGGAGCGTCGCGCAAAGACCCTCGTAGAGCAGGATCAGGCCCTGCTCCGCGTCCAGCGGCAGAGAAAGCAGGAGGAGCGACACGCACCACAGCAGCGCCGCGCCCACGCGCCGTCCCCGGCGCTCCCTTCCCATCGAAAGCGCGCCGAAGCCGTAGACCGCCGCGTGGAGGAAGCTCCCCGGCTGCGCCGTCAGATCCATGGCAAGTCCGATGCCGAGTGCCGCCGCCAGCGCCGTTCCGGCGCTGCGGTCGTAGGCGAGCAGCATCACGAGCAGCATCGCAAGGATGCGTCCCGGCGCAAAGCCGTTTTCAAGCCGCAGCGCAGACGCCGCCATCAGCACGCCGGTGACGACCACCAGCAGCGCCGCCTGCCGCTGCTCCTCGTTCATCGTTTTCCCCTCAAGCACTGCGCGGGCGCACACCGCCGCCAGCACGGCAAGCGCAATGCTCAAAAGGCACAGCGCCGCCCGGTCCGCCCCCGCCTGCAGCAGATACACAAGCTCCACCGCAAGGTACATCAGCGCCGTCATCGCCGGCAGGAAGCGCCGCGAGCGATACCACCTCGTTTCGCAGAAGGCGTTGTTCGCCGTGTAGAGCAGCACCACGACCGCCAGCGTGCGCAGCGCGTGGGAAAAGTCGAGGAACACCAGCGCTCCGGCCACGCCGCCGAGCAGCGCGGCAAGGCCGCGCTTTCCGCTTCCCGCCGCGGCGACAAGCCCGAGGGCAAAGGGCGCATAGCCGCCGAAAAGCTGCGCGCCGCAGAGCACGGCGGTCAGCAGGAAGCAGGCGGCGCAGGGGGCCAGCGGCTCCCATCGTTCCAATTTTACGGCAAGCTCTCCACGCTTCAAGGCTTGTCCACCTCCCGGTCGTTTTTCCTCATTGTAGCGGAGAGGCGGCAAAAAGCGCGTCGGAAAAGCGCCGTGAAATAACAAAAAAGAACGGAGAGACTCCGTTCTTTTTTGTTATGGCAGCACCGCACAATTGCGTCTTCGCGCTTCGCCGGATCTTTTCCGCCAATTCTGTAGTTTGAAAAGCTTGAAATACATACAATTCCTGCGCTTTTCAAGCCTTGCCTTGACGAAAAATCTCTCGCCGAATCTGCTTGCCAAATTGCGCGGTGCCGCCTTATCATTTTTTCCGATGCTATTTATCGGTTTTTCCGTCATACGTTGTCAGGGAAACGAGCGACGCCGCCTCGCGGATATTTTCGGCGATCCGGTCGTGCAGCTCCCGTGCGGAGGGAAACTTCTTCTCCGGCCGCAGATAGGCGCAGAATTCGAGACGCAGCTCCTGTCCATAGAGGTCGCCGTCATAGTCCACAAGATAGGTTTCCACGGTCACACGTCGGGCGTCGCTGACCGTCGGGCGCACGCCGACGTTCGTCACGCCGACGCGCTGCGTGCCATCGGGAAGGTAAGCCCGCGTGGCGTACACGCCGCGCTTCGGCACGATGCTGTGCGCGTCGGGCACAAGGTTCGCCGTGGGAAACAGGCGCTTTCTGCCGATGCCCTCGCCGTGGCGGACCGTGCCGCTCATGCGGTGCGGATGCCCGAGAAAACGCGCGGCGCGCTCCACCTCGCCCGCTTCGACGAGCGAGCGGATATAGGTCGAGCTGACGGGCACGCCGTCCAGCTCCACCTTGGGAATGATGTCACAGCCAAGGCCGAGTGCACGGCATTTTTCGCGCAGCTTCTCCGGATCGCCCTCATTCTTGTAGCCGAAACGGAAATCGTGCCCCGCGACGAGGTGTACGGCGCGGTACTTCTTCACCAGCAGCTCGGTGATGAAGTCCTCCCACGGCATGGTCATCATCGCGCGGTCGAACGGCTCGACAAACACCGTGCCGATGCCGTAATACTCACGGATGATCTCCGCGCGCTCCGCCGCGCTTGTGAGCAGCGGCACGGGAACGCCGGTGACAAACTCCTTCGGCGAGCGGTCGAAGGTAAAGGCCGCGGGCGTGACGCCCAGCTCGCGGGCGCGCTCCGCCGTTTTCCGCAGCAGCGCGCCGTGGCCCAGATGCACCCCGTCAAAAAAGCCGAGGGCGATAACAGTTGCTTCACTCATGGTCGGTTTTCCTCAAAAGAAATTCTTGATGGCGTGCAGCTCGCCGCCCTCCGCGCGGGAGAGCGAGAGGAAGTTCCCCGCGCGGTCGTAAACGCGGTATTCCCCATCCGCAACGCCGCGCGCGGTGAAGGCGTTGCCGTTGTAGGCGCGCTTTTCCTGCGTCTCGTTCTGCACGGTAAAGCGCGGGTAGGCACGGAAATATTCGTCCAGCGGCAGGAGCAGGGCTTCGCGCTCCTCCTGCGCCCGCTCAAGCGTCACAGCCTCCTTGATGCGGAAACCCGCCGCCATCGTGCGCCGCAGCGCCGCCATGCAGCCGCCGCAGCCGAGCGCCTGTCCGAGATCGTGGCAGAGCGTGCGGATGTAGGTCCCCTTGGAGCACACCACGCGCAGGGCAAATTCGTCCGGTGCGGACTGCTCCAGCAGTTCCAGCTCGTAAACGGTGATGGCGCGCGGCTTGCGCTCCACGGTCTTGCCCTGCCGCGCGAGATCATAGAGCTTCTGCCCGTTGACCTTGAGCGCGGAGTACATCGGCGGGAGCTGCAAAAGCTCGCCGGTAAAGTGCTCCAGCGCCGCGCGCACCTCGTCCGCGCCGACGGTGACCGGATGCGTTTCCAGCACCGTGCCGGTCGTGTCCTGCGTGTCGGTGACCGTGCCGAGCTTCAAAACGGCGTGATATTCCTTTCGCCCGTTTTCGGCAAACTGCACCGCCTTGGTCGCGCGGCCCACGAACACGGGCAGGACGCCGGTCGCCATAGGGTCGAGCGTTCCCGCGTGGCCGATGCGCTTTTCGCGCAGGATGCCGCGCAGCTTGGCGCACACGTCCATGCTCGTCCAGTCTGTCGGCTTGTCGATAATGATGATGCCATCCGGCATAGGCTGCGCCTCCTTTGCGCCAAGCATTCGGCGCGTTTGCGCCGTTCAAGCGTTTCGCCGCAAGGCGGAACCTTGCCGCAGGCGGAATTCACTTCCGCCGAGGATGAAAAATCAGAGGGGTCCCCGCGCGGTCGTTGACCGCGTGGGGAGGCACACGTCCATGCTCGTCCAGCCTGTCGGCTTGTCGATGATAAGAATGCCGTCCGGCATAGGCTGCGCCTCCTTTGCGCCAGGCATTCGGCGCGTTTGCGCCGTTTGTGTCAGAAATCGAGCTTTTCCCCGCATTCGGGGCAGTATTTCGGTTTTGGACCGCGCAAATTCAGGGCCTTTCCGCAGTTGGGACAGTGATAGAACACACAGGTCTGCAGTATGCCGGAAGCCAAAAGCACCACTCCGACGATCCCCAACCAGTCTATTTGGAGCAGCAGGGACGCAATGCTCAGGGCGAATCCTGCGAAGAGACCGATGAGATAGATCTGATAGCTTTTTTTATAGTTCATCCTTGTACTCTCCTTACTCTTTACTCCTCCACCGCAGCCTGCACGGCGGCGAGGATCGCCGCCTTCGCGTCGGCAAGAGAGCCGTGGTACACGCAGCCGGAGGCCGCGCGGTGCCCGCCGCCGCCGAGGGCGGCGCAGGCCCGCGTCGCGTTGACGCGCGTGCCGGTGCGCACGCTGATCTTCCACGCGCCGTCCTTCGTCTCCTTCATTGTGATGGAGCAGTCCGTTCCCTCTACCACGCCGCCGAGGGCGGAGACATCGTCCATGTCCGCCTCGGTGAGCGAGAGTCTTTCCGCAAGGCTCAGCGGCAGCGTGACGACGACCACGCGCCCCTCGTCGTAAAACTCCATCGTACGCAGCAGCTCCGCCTCCAGCGCAAGCCGCTTCTTCGTTTTGGTGCGAAAGTGGCGCTTGTTCGCCGCGCGGTAGTCAATACCCGTCTCCATCAGCGCGGCAGCCACGCGGTGCGTGTTCGCCGTCACGTTGGAGTAGACGAAGCAGCCTGTGTCCGTACTGACCGCGACGTAGAGCGGCAGGGCGACGGCAGGGGTGAGCTGTCCCAGCTCGACCGCCAACTCGTAGAGAATTTCGCCGCAGGCGGCACACTCCGGGTGGACGCAGCTTTCCTTTCCGAAGCCCTCATAGCTCGGATGGTGGTCGACGGCAAGATCGACCCTGTTCTTAAAGCGCTCCGCATTGTCGGGGAAGAGCCCCAGCGCCGCGAGATCGACGGAGACGACCGTTTCATAGCGGTAGTCCTCCGCCGCCCAGTAGGGCGCGACGTAATCGGCATAGAGGCTCGTGACCTCGGCGTTCGGCAGCAGTGCCGCCGTTTTGCCCATTTGCCGCAGCATGGCGCACAGCGCCGCGGCGCAGCCGAGCGTGTCGCCGTCGGGGCGGCGGTGGGTCAGGATCAGGTAGCTGTCATGCGCGCGCAGAAAGGCGGCGACCTCCTTGACCGTCATTCTTCCTCACCGTCCAGTACAATATGCTCGTTTGCGGGGTTCGCGGGCTTGACCTTCGTCGGGTCACGCAGCATCTCTAAAATGTGCGCGCCGTACTCGATGGAATCGTCCGCCGTAAATTGCAGCTCCGGCGTGTAGCGCAGGCTCATCGCCATACCCAGCTCGCGGCGCAGATAGCCCGCCGCGGACTTCAGGCCGCGGATCACGTCCTTCTCCTGCGTTTTATCCAGCACGCTCACGAACACACGGCAGTAGCGCAGGTCGGTGGTGGTGTCAACGTGCGTGATGGTGACCATGCCGCCCTGCACGCGCGGGTCCTTGAGGGTGCGGAACAGAGAGCTCAGCTCGCGCTGGATCTCCTCGTTGATGCGCCCGATGCGATTGCTTGCCATAAAAATGACCTCCTTTGAGAAAGGTGAGGACGGGCGACCGCCCGCCCTCACCTAAGGCTTCGCAGAATTGCGCCGCGCACGGCGCAAAAATTGTGATCGTTTTTCTGACGACATGCGCGTCAGAAAAACACTGCTCAGGGTGCAAGCGTGCGAGCACAGCGCGTGCGCCGCAGCACCCTGCATCCTGCTCAAAAATACGCGATGCGTATTTTTGAAAATATCTTACTGTTCGATTTGCTCCATGACGTAGGCCTCGACCACGTCGCCCTCCTTGATGTCGTTGAACTTCTCGAAGTTCAGGCCGCACTCGTAGCCGGAGGCGACCTCCTTGACGGCGTCCTTGAAGCGCTGGAGGGAGGCGAGATGGCCCTCGTGGATGACGATGCCGTCGCGCACGATGCGCGCCTCGCAGGAGCGCTGGATCTTGCCGTCGGTGACGTAGCAGCCGGCGACGGTGCCGACGTTGGACACCTTGAAGGTCTGGCGGATCTCGGCGTGGCCGATGACGTTCTCGCGGAATTTGGGCGCGAGCATACCCTTCATGGCCGCCTCGATCTCATTGATGGCGTCGTAAATGACGCGGTACATCCGCATATCGACGTGGGCGCGGGCCGCGCTGTCGCGGGCCGCCGCGTCGGGACGGACGTTGAAGCCGACGATGATGGCGTTCGAGGTGGAAGCGAGCATGACGTCGCTCTCGTTGATCGCGCCGACCGCGCCGTGGATGACGCGCACGCGGACCTCGTCGTTGGAGATCTTCTCCAGCGAGGCCTTGACCGCCTCGACGCTGCCCTGCACGTCCGCCTTGACGATGATGTTCAGGTTCTTCATCTCGCCCGCCTGGATCTGACTGAAGAGATCCTCCAGCGAGACCTTGGAGACCGGCGCGTTGGCCTTGGCCTTTTCCTCCGCCTTGCGCTGCTCGACCAGCTCGCGCGCCAGGCGCTCGTCGGCGACGGCGTTGAAGTTCGCGCCCGCGCCCGGCACCTCGCCGAGGCCCGTGATCTCCACGGGAACGGACGGACCCGCGCTCGTGAGCTTCTGGCCCTTATCGTTGGTCATCATACGCACACGGCCGACCGCCGTGCCCGCGATGATGATATCGCCCTGATGGAGCGTGCCGTTCTGCACGAGGAGCGTCGCGATGGGGCCGCGGCCCTTGTCAAGGCGCGCCTCGATGACGGCGCCGCTGGCGGCGCGGTTCGGGTTGGCCTTGAGCTCGCCGACCTCGGCGGTCAGCGCGACCATCTCGAGCAGGTTATCCACGCCCATACCGGTCTTGGCGGAGATCGGGCAGACGATGGTGTCGCCGCCCCAGTCCTCAGCCAGCAGGTCGTACTTCGTGAGCTGCTCCTTGATGCGCTCGGGGTTCGCGTCCGGCTTATCCATCTTGTTGATCGCCACGATGATGGGGATGCCGGCGGCCTTGGCATGGTTGATGGATTCGACCGTCTGCGGTTTGATGCCGTCCTCGGCGGCGACGACGAGGATGGCAATATCCGTGATCATCGCGCCGCGGGCACGCATGGAGGTGAACGCCTCATGGCCCGGGGTATCGAGGAAGGTGATGGGCTTGCCCTTGATCTGCACCTGATAGGCGCCGATGTGCTGCGTGATGCCGCCGGCCTCGCCGGAGGCGACGTGCGCGTTGCGGATATAGTCGAGCAGGCTCGTCTTGCCGTGGTCGACGTGGCCCATGACGACCACGACGGGGGCGCGGGGCTTGAGCTCGTCGGCGGTATCCTCATGGTCGTCGATGAGCTTCTCCTCGATGGTGACGACGACCTCCTTCTCGACCTTGCAGCCGAGCTCCTCGGCGACAAAGGACGCGGTATCGAAGTCGATCATCTGGGAAAGCGATGCCATGACGCCGTTCTTCATCAGGCACTTGACGACCTCCGCGCCGGTCTTCTTCATGCGGCTCGCCAGCTCGCCGACGGAGATCTCGTCGGGGATCTTGACGGTCAGCGGGGTCTTCTTGGCGATCTCGAGCTGGAGGCGGCGCATCTTCTCGGCCTCCTCCTGACGGCGCTTGTTGGAGAAGGTCGGCGCACCCCTGCCGTTTTTCTTGTTCGCGGCGCTGCGGAACTTCTCCTTGCCGGCGCTCAGGTTGTCGCGGCGTCCGCCGCCGGCGCTGCTGCGCTCGGCCATGTCCTGCAGCTTCTCATCATACTTGTCGAGGTTGACGTTGGTGGACTTGCGGGTATCCACGATCTTCTTTTCCGGCACGCGGGTGGTCGGCTGCTGCGTGGCGGTGGACTTGCCCGGCGCGGTCTGCGCCGCGGCGGGAGCCGCCTTGGGCGCGGCTGTCTGCGGAGCCGCCGTCTTCGCGGCGCCCGGCTGTGTGTTCGCCGCCGGAGCGGGCGCGGCCTTGGGTGCGCTCGCGGCCGGAGCGGGAGCCGCCTTCGGCTCCTCCTTCTTTTCCGTGTAGGTCTCGGCAAAGATCGTCTCGATCTTCACCTGATGGTGCAGCGTCAGATAGTCGAATACGATCGACAGCTCACGGTCGCTCAGCACTTGGGAGTGACCCTTGGGGGCCTCCGTGTAGTCCTTCAAGATGGCAATGATATCCTTCGACTGCATACCGAAGTCCTTTGCCAGACTGCTTACCTTGTTCTTGTTCTCCGTAATAGCCAATATAACACCTCCAAATGTGATGGGACCGAATTACTGCTTCTCTTTTTTCGCGCTGCCCTTGCCGCGCTTGACCGGACGGGAATCCGCGTAGCGCGCTCTTGCCGCCGCCTTGACGGCGCTGCGCTTACGCTCCTCGCGGCTCGGCTTCTTCGCGTCGCCGCGGCTCTGCGCGCCGGTCGGGCGCTTTCCGCCCGCTCCCGCGGCAGCCCGCAGCGCGGGACGCTTTTCCGTCCGCTTCGACTCCGCTTCGCCTGCTTCCGCCGCTTTCTTCGCCGGACGCTTCTTGCCGGTGCGGACGTTCTTTTCATGCGCCTCGGCCTCCCTGCGCCGCTCGGCGGCGCGCCGGGCCTTGACCGCGAGCTTTTCCGCCGTTTCGGTAAAGCGCTCGTCACCCTCGGCGAGCTTTTTGGCGATGGCCTCGGCAAAGCCGATGTCCGTGACCGCCAGCATCGCGCAGCTTGAGCGTCCGACCGCGCGGCCAAGCGCGTCCTTATCCGCTCCGATGCGGCACCAGAGGCACTGTCCCGCGTCGGCAAAGTGCCGCACGCGGCGCACGCTGTTTTCCGCGGCGTCGGCGGCGACCAGAATGAGCCGCGCGTCGCGCGCCCGCGCCGCCGCGCCGGTCGGCTCCTCGCCGACGGCCAGCCGGCCCGCCTTTTGGGCAAGGCCGATGAGATTCAAAAGCTTATCCACCGCTCACCATCTCCCTTTCCAGCTCGTCGTAAAGCTCCGGCGTGATGGCGGTCTCCAGCGCCCGCTCCAGCGCGCGGGACTTTCTCGCCCGCTTCAGGCACTCGAGGTCGGGACAGAGGTACGCGCCGCGCCCCGGCTTTTTGCCCTTGAAGTCCAGCGAGATCCCGCCCTCGGGCGAGCGGACCACGCGGATCAGCTCACGCTTCTCCTTCCTCTCGCGGCAGCCCACACATTGGCGCTGCGGGAGTTTTTTCACTTTCTGCACGGGACTGCCTCCCCTCCGAATTACTCCTCGTCCTTGTAGGACTTGGGCTTGATGTCGATCTTATAGCCGACCAGACGCGCCGCGAGGCGGGCGTTCTGCCCCTCCTTGCCGATGGCAAGAGAGAGCTGGTCGTCCGGCACGATGACGCGGCAGGCCTTGCTGCCGTCGTCCGCCATGCGGACCTCGACCACGTCGGCGGGCGCGAGCGCCGCGGCGATGTACTCCGCGGGGTCGTCGCTGTACTTGATGATGTCGATCTTCTCGCCGCGCAGCTCCTCCACGATGTTGTTCACGCGCTGGCCGCGGGGACCGACGCAGGCGCCGATGGGATCGACGTTGGCGTCGTTGCTCCACACCGCCATCTTCGTGCGGCTGCCCGCCTCGCGCGCGATGGAGCGGATCTCCACCGTGCCGTCATAAATTTCGGGGACCTCCAGCTCAAAGAGGCGCTTGACCAAGCCCGGATGCGTGCGGGAGATGACGACCTGCGGGCCGCGGGACTGGCGGCGCACGTCCACCAGATAGACCTTGATGCGCTGGCCTTCGACGAGCGTTTCGCCCTTGACCTGCTCGCCGGCGGTCAAGATGGCGTCGGTCGCCTCCGCGCCCGTGCCGATGCGCAGGGCGACGCTGCCGTTGCGCGGGTCGATGCGGGTGACGACGCCGGTGAGGATCTCATGCTGCTTGGAGTTGTACTCCTCGTAGACCATGCCGCTCTCGGCCTCGCGCAGACCCTGGATGATGACCTGCTTGCCGTTGCCGGCGGCGATGCGGCCGAACTCGACGTTATCGACCGGAAGATTGACGATGCTGCCCACCTCGTACTTGGCGGAGAGCTTCTTCGCGTCCTCGAGGGACATCTGCGTGCCGGGGTTCTCGACCTCTTCGACAACCTCCTTCTGCACATACATCTTCAGATCGCGCTTTGCCTCGTCTACGTCCACGATCACGTTCTCCACGCCCTCGTGGTCGCGCTTGTAGGCGGTGGTGAGCGCCTGCACGATCTTATCCATCATAAAGGTCTGGGAAATGCCGCGCTCCTTTTCGAGCATCGCAAGGGCGGCAAAGATTTCATCGCATTTCATGGAAATAAGCTCCTTATTATTTATGATAAAGTGGTGGTGGTCAGAAGTCGCAGCGGAGACGCACGAGCGCGATCTCCGGCTTTTCAAAGCGCAGCGTTTCGCTGCCGACGGTCAGGCTCACAGCGCCGTCGTCATAGCCCGCGAGCACGCCGGAAAACTCCTTGCGCCCGTCGCGCGGCTTGTAGGTCTTGAGCAGCACGTCCGCGCCCATGAACTGTTCAAAGTCCGCGGGACGCTTGAGCGGGCGCTCGGCTCCCGCGGAGCCGACCTCAAAGACATAGCTCCCCTCGATGGGGTCCGCCTCGTCGAGCAGGTCGCTCACAACGCGCGAGATGGCCTCGCAGTCCAGAATGTCCACGCCGCCCTGCTTGTCGATCAAAAGGCGCAGGTACCACTGCCCTGCCTCGCGGACATACTCCACGTCCCACAGGGTGCAGCCGTGCTCCTCCACAACGGGGCGGGCGAGCTCCGCGACGATCTCCGTTACCTTTTTCATAGCTCCCTCACTTTCGTGTGCAAAAGTGTTTGTTCAAGGCAAAAATTGCAAAAGAAAGAGCGGACCGAAAGTCCACTCTGCCTGACTGACTGAAATAACATAAGCATATTACCATAGCTTTATGCCGATTGCAAGCCTTTTATTGCCACGGTGGCTCATTTTTTATGAAAAAACTGCCGTTTTGCCGAAAAAAAGAGGCGTCCGATCGGACGCCCCTTCAAATTCGGGTCAGGATAGATAGTTCAGCGGGTTATAATAGGTGCCGTTGTACATGATGCCGAAGTGGCAGTGGACGCCGCTGGTGACGCCGCTGCGGCCGGCCTTGGCGACCTGCTGGCCCTTGTACACTGTCTGTCCCGCGGAAACGAGCAGCGAGGAATTGTGCTCATAATAGGTTTTAAAGCCGTTCTGATGGTCAATAATGACCACATAGCCCATCGCGCCCTTGTAGCCCGAGAAGCTGACCACGCCGCCGTCCGCCGCGTAGATCGGCGTACCGTAGGACACGGAAATGTCGATGCCCCTATGGTTGGTGGACGCGCCGCGGATGCCGGTGTTGCGGTAGCCGAAGTAGGAGGTGATGCGGCCGCTCGTCGGCCAGCGGAAGCTGCCGGTGGGATACCAGCTCGGGCGCGCCTTGGTGCCCTGCGCGCGTTGCTCGGTGACCGGCTCGGTGAGCGTGACGCTGGAGATGACGGTGCGCTCGGTCTCCTCACCGTTGACATAGGTGACGTCCGCCACGACGTCCGCCGTGCCGTAGACACCCTTCGAGAGGACCTTGTAGTCGCCCTTGTACATGGTCGCGTCGTCGGTGTAGGTAATGTCGTACTGGATATCCTCGACGTAGTTCTGCCGCTCGGTGACCATAACGGTCAGATACGGCACGGCGTTGGAGAGCGTCAGCTCATCGCCGATCTGCAGGCGGTTGATGTCGAAGTCGGGGTTGATGGCCAGCAGCTCCTTGGTCGTCATGCCGTGGCTGTTGGCGATGCCGCTCCAGGTGTCGCCCTTGACGACCGTGTAGGTCACCTCGCCCTCCTTCGTGGAGTTGAGGATCTCGGCGATCTGGCCGAGGTTCATGATGCTTTCGGTCGGGACGTAGCCCTTGGCGATGCGGACGTCCTCGACAAAGTCAACAGTCAGCGTATCCTCGGAGATATAGCTCTCCTTGAGCTGGTCGAGCAGGCCCTCCAGCGCGCCCTCATACTGCGTCGAGCCGATCAGCTCGTCGTTGATGTAGAGGGAGTAGCCCTGCGTGACAAGGCCCATCTCGTCGGTCAGCTCCTCCTCCAGCTCGGCGCGGTCCACGACCGCGCTGCGCTCGACCAGGCCGCTCGTGTACTGAATGGAGCTGTCGGAGAACGTAAACGTTTTGCCCAACGTCTCCGAGGTGATGTCCGCGATGCTCGCCGTGACGCGCTTCGCCTCAAGCTCGCTCGCCACGGTGTCGAGCGCCTGTCCCTCGTAAATGACGGTGGTGCCGAAGGTATAGCGCGAGACAAAAACAGCTGTCGCCGCGATCACCAGCGCCGCACCGCCGAAGGCAAGCGGGTAATACTTCTTTCTGCACCATTTTGCGGCGCGGGACGTTCCGCCGGTGCGGCGGATATGGCTGCGCCGCGCAAGGCGCAGCTTCTCGTGTCCCAGCGCGCCCCAGTAGGCCGCAAGGCCGCACAGCAAAAGCAGCAGCTGCCCCGCCACGCCGTTGGACTCCGGGAAATTCCGCTCGCGGGATTCGTGCACCGCCTTGCGGACCTTGCCGTGAATCGCTTTGAGCTTCTGCCCCAGCGACATCTTCGCGCCGCGGGCCGCTCTGGTCTCCGTCGTCCGCTTCGCTCTGACGGCCGTCGCCTCCCGGGTGCGCTCCGCGCTCCGGTCGGCGCGCTTCTCTTTCTCCTCCGTGCGCTTGACGCGCACGCCCTGATTCAGTTGCCTCTTCCCTTTGCGCTGTTCCATGTTCACTCCGCAAGCTCATAAGACGTTAAAAAAGGTTACAATTTGTAACAAATGCTATGATACCCTCTTTTTCCCGCCGCGTCAACCCCCGCTTTCCGCAAGGACTCGCCGCCTGCGGCGCGCGGCGGCGGGGTGCCGCCCCACATCTGCGCATTTTTGTACACCTTCGGCACAACATCTGCGGATTTTCGGCTGTTTTTCGTCATTTCAAAAAATCATGGAAAAATTGTAAATTTTTTATGATTTGGTGTTGAGACACGAAAAAAAGAGGTGTATACTGTTCCCGTTAATTCCTGCCGCCCCCCTGCGGCACAGAAATTCGGAGGAATCTCTATATGTTTGGTCAACTGATCGCAACCCTGAAAAAGAGCCCCAAAACCATCGTCTTTACCGAAGGCACCGACCCCCGCATCCTTGAGGCGAGCGCCCGTCTGCTGTCCGGTAACTTCCTCAAGCCCGTGCTCGTCGGCAATCCCGAGGAGATCGCCGCGGCCGCCGAGGACGCCGGCTTCAACATCCGCGGCGCCGAGATCGCCGATCCCGCGAACTATCCCGAGATGGACGCGATGGTCGAGCAGATGGTCGAGCTGCGCAAGGGCAAGATGACGCCCGAGCAGTGCCGCGACGCGCTGAAGAAGGGCAACTACTTCGGCACCATGCTCGTCAAGATGGGCATGGCCGACTGCCTGCTCGGCGGCGCGACCTACTCCACCGCGGACACCGTGCGTCCCGCGCTGCAGCTCATCAAGACCAGGCCCGGCAGCAACATCGTCTCCTCCTGCTTCATCATGGTCCGTCCCGCCGCGTCCGGTGAGAACGAGGTGCTGGCCATGGCGGACTGCGCCATCAACATCAAGCCCACCGAGGACGAGCTGGTCGAGATCTGCCGCGAGACCGTCGAGTGCGCGAAGATCTTCGGCGTCGACCCCAAGGTTGCTTTCCTGAGCTACTCCACGCTCGGCTCCGGCAAGGGCGAGGACGTCGACAAGATGCGCAACGCCTGCGAGAAGGCCAAGGCCGAAATGCCCAACACCCCCATCGGCGGCGAGTTCCAGTTCGACGCGGCGGTCTCCCCCGTCGTCGCCAAGACCAAGCATATCTCCGACGGCGTCGGCGGCCACGCCAACACTTTCATCTTCCCCGACATCAACGCGGGCAACATCGGCTACAAGATCGCCCAGCGTCTCGGCAACTTCGACGCCTACGGCCCCATCCTGCTCGGCCTGAACGCCCCCATCAACGACCTCTCCCGCGGCTGCAACGCGCAGGAGGTCTATTCGATGGCCATTATCACTGCCTCTCTGGCGTAAGCCCCCGAGCCATCGGATCGACCGGGGCCCCGCCAACGGCGGGGCGGCGCGGCAGCGCCGTGAATCAAATCGAGCATACAGCAGGCAAGGCGCAGCCTTGCGCTGCTATTCGATGGCCATTATCACCGCCGCTCTGGCATAAGCGAAATAAAACTGCACAGCAAAGAGGAGCGCCGAGCGGCGCTCCTCTCAGTCTGTCGAGGAACCCGGTCTGCACTCAGGAGCAGACTGGGTCTCGAACATATATGAGCGAAAAAACAGCAAAGCGAAACAAGGACAACAGGTCCCTCCATTTCCATGTGGCCAACTTTTTCAAGTTCATGGCAACAAACTTAAGCTTCACCCAGTTCGTCACCTGAGCCAAGCCTCTGTATTGTGTATAACGCATCGCGTGTTTTTCCTTGGCGTCCGCGAAGACCCGTTCAATGGTTTCTTTTCGGCGCTTATAGAGCTGTGCGTACGCAGGCGTATATCTGGCATCGTCCGCCAATTCCTCATAGTCCTTCCAGATATGCCGCTGCACCGTTTTGATACAGCCCCTGGAATGCGTACACCGTTCTCTGGTCGGACAGGCCGCGCAGATATTCGGATCGCTCTTGTATTCCCTATATCCATCCCGGTTCGTGGTGCTGTATTTCAAGGGCTGGTATTCGGGACATATCACGCAGTCGTAGAATTCATCATAGACATAATTCCACCACTCGTGTCCATTCTTCACGGTTTGCGGGCGCTTGTAGGCTGTGGAAAGGACTCTGCCATCGCCGAACACTTTCCTGCAGATATGAGGCGTTTTGTATGCAGCATCGGCCACAACGGCCTCTACCTGTGGAAAATTTTCCGTTACTTTGTCGTAAACTTCATCAAAGGCCACGCTGTCATGGACATTGCCGGGTGTCACGACTGTTTCCAGCACGAAACCGTTCTTGTCGCAGGCGGTATGCGCCTCATAGGCGAACTGCCGCTTGTGCTCTCCCTTTACGAATAAGCCGCAGTCTGGGTCCGTAACGCTTTTCGTTACGGTACGAAAGCCTTGCTTCTTCCTGCGGGCCAGCTTCTTCTTAGAGGTGTTATCTTTGTGCTTCCTAGGAGAGGCCGGAGGATCGTTGTCATCATCAAAGGGCTTCTTGTCATGCGCCTCTCTATCCGCGTTGACCTCTTCCATCAATTCTTTTGCATAGTGCCTGGCAGCTGCTGGGATCTGTTCCTTCATCTGCTTCTTCGTGTTGGCGTTGGCCTTGATGTGAGTACCGTCAATGAAGACGGCCTTGGGAGACAGATAGCCTGCCTTGGCTACCTCATCCAAAATCCACGCAAATACCCGATCCACGGTCTCTTCGGTGAACCGATGCCGGAAGTTATAGCTCACCGTGGAAAAATGCGGCGTTTCCTCCTGCAAGGGATAACCGAGAAACCAGCGATAGCAATTGTTTGCGCTGACTTCGTCCGCTGTCCGCCGCAGCGAGGGAAGGCCGTACAGATGCTGGATCAGCACCATCTTGAACAACACCACCGGATCGATGCTGGGGCGCCCATTATCCTCACAATAGAGCGGCTCCACCATTTCATACAGACGTGTGAAGTCCACCGCTGTATCTATCTTTCGCAGCAAATGCTCCTTCGGCACCAGTTGGTCTATGACTACGAACTCTACCAGATCTCGATCCATTTTCCCGCGTTCCAGCATCTTTTCATCACCCTTGCCCATTCTACCATATCTATCAGAAAAAGCCCAGCTCCAGCCGGACTTTTTCGACGAGCTGAGGCGCGCCGAACGGCGCGCCTTTTCTCTCTATTTACCGTTTCAAAATGCCCAGAAGCCCGCGCCTGAGGATCCGCCCACCCGCGGAGACGAGCTGCGTCTCGATTTTGGACTGGAGCCGCTCGGCCTTTTTCTTTGCCGCGGCGGCCTCGCGCTCGCGCTGCCGCTCGAGCTTTTTCTGCTCGGCCTCGGCGGCCCTCTCCGCCCTCCGGCGCGCCTCGTCCTCCAGCTTTTGTGCGCGGCGGCGCTCCTCATCCTCTAACTTCTGCGCGCGCCTGCGCTCCTCGTCCTCTAACTTCTGGCGGCGCTTTTCCTCGGCGGCCTCCTCCTTGGCGCGCTGCTTCTCCGCCTCCGCCGCAGCCTTCTCCTGCGCAAGACGCTCCTCCTCCCGCTGCTTTTCCAGCGCCGCGGCGTCAGCCTGCTCGGTCAGCACCTCATAGGCGGAGAGATTATCCGCCGCGTCGTCGTACTTCTCCATGCCGTCATGCAGCATGGCCTTCATGCGCGCCATCGGCTCGGGCGCACCCATGAGGCTCTGCGGGCAGACGATCTTTGTGCGCTGCACGATGGTCGGCACACCCTGTTCATCTAAAAACGAGGTCAGCGCCTCGCCGACGCCGAGCTCCATGATGGCGTCCTCCGCGCGGAAGGCGGGATTGGCGCGGAACGCCTGCGCCGCGACGCGCACAGCCTTGAGCTCGGCGGGCGTATAGGCGCGCAGCGCGTGCTGCACGCGGTTGGAGAGCTGCGCGAGCACCGTATCGGGAATGTCGCTCGGGCTCTGCGTCACGAAGAACACGCCCACACCCTTCGAGCGGATGAGCTTGACGGTCTGCTCGATCTTCTGCACGAGGACCGCCGGCGCGTCACGGAAGAGCGTGTGCGCCTCGTCGAAGAAGAACACCAGCTTGGGCTTTTCCAGATCGCCCGCCTCGGGCAGGCTCTCAAACAGCTCCGAGAGCATCCACAAAAGGAAGCTCGCGTAGAGCGTCGGGTTCTGCACCAGCTTCACGCAGTCGAGCACGTTGACCATGCCGCGGCCGTCCGCGTCGGTGCGCATCCAGTCATAGATGTCGAGCGGCGGCTCGCCGAAGAAGAGGTCGCCGCCCTGCTGCTCGAGCGGCAGCAGCGCGCGCAGGATCGCCGCGACGGACTGCGGCGTGATGTTGCCGTAGGTCATCATGTACTCCGCGCGGTGCTCACTGACGTAGTTCAGCATGGCGCGCAGGTCCTTGAGATCGAGGAGCAGCAGCCCCTTGTCATCCGCGATGCGGAACACGATGTGCAGGATGCCCTCCTGCGCGGGCGTGAGGCTGAGGATGCGGGACAAAAGCTCAGGCCCCATGTCGCTCACCGTCGCGCGGACGGCGTGGCCGCCGGTCTGATAAATGTCCCAGAAGGTCGTGGGATAGCCCTTGTAGGCAAAGCTGCCGCGCAGACCGAAGCGGTCGATGCGCTTTTCCATGCCCTCGCTGCTCACGCCGGGGGCGCAGATGCCCGCGACGTCGCCCTTGACGTCGCACAGGAACACCGGCACGCCCGCGTCGGAAAAGCTTTCGGCCATCACTTTCATCGTGATGGTCTTGCCCGTGCCGCTCGCGCCCGCGATCAGGCCGTGGCGGTTGCACATATTGAGCGCAAGCTCCACGCGCGCGCCGTCCGCAAGTCCCATGTAGATCTTCCCGTTTTCGTACATCGTGCCATCCTCCGTTGTTCGATTCGATGACACTATTATAGAATATCGTGCGGCGCGGCGCAAGAGAAAAGCGCGGCCCCGCCGCGCTTTTTCCTATCCCAGCAGCATCAGCACCGCGCCGTACACGACGCTCGCGAGCGTGCCGAACACGATCACCGGCCCCGCGATGACGAACATCTTTGCCGCCATGCCGGTGATGATGCCCTCGGTCTTGTGTCAAGATAGACATACAATTTTTCTCGAAATTTTTTCAGCTGCCTCCAAAGTGGGGGCGCTTATTGTTTTAGCTTGCCGTTACAAATGCAAACCCGCTCGAAGTACGCATATCTATCTCAATCTCTCCTGAAGGGTACACACGAACCCGCTCTACAAAATTTCTAAGGCAACACCGCACAAAAAGTGCCAGGAACGGCAGGATGTGATATAATAGCATTATGGATAAGCAGATGACGATTTCCGCATTCAGCGATGAGTTGGCGCAGGCGCGGGCAAAGAAGAAAGAGTTTCTGAGTCAGATCGAACGGATCGTCCCGTGGAAGGAATGGCTATGCCTGATCCAGCCGTGCTATTACAAAGGAGAGCGCGGCAACAAACCCTATCCTCTGGAGACCATGCTGCGACTGTACTTGCTGCAAAATCTGTATGACCTGAGTGATGAGGCAACCGTAGCAGAAGTGATCGACAGCCGTGCGTTTTCGGATTTCTGCGGCATCGATTCCAGTAATCAGGTTCCGGACGGAGATACCCTTGGTCGTTTTCGCAATCTGCTGATCAAGAACGGATTGCAGGAGAAGCTGTTCTCTCAGGTGGTTGCCGCACTTATGGAACGAGGTCTCATTCTGAAAAAGGGAACGATCGTGAATTCCACCATTATTTCCGTCCCTTCTTCCACCAAGAATAAAGAAAAGAAGCGGGACCCGGATGCACATCAGGTGAAGAAAGGCAATACCTGGCACTTCGGCTATAAGGCACATATCGGCGTTGACAGGGACAGCGGACTGGTTCATACCGTGGAGGCAACAGCAGCTAATGTCCATGACGCCACAGAAACATCCAAGCTGCTGACCGGAGATGAAGATGAAGTATATGGCGACAGCGGTTACCTCGGAGCAGAAAAGCGCGGCGATGCGATCATCCGCAACAAGGCTGGTCGCAAGATCAAATACAGAATCAACCGCCGTCCATCCCAAGTGAAAAAGCTGAGCAAAAGCGGTCAGTATGCCGCAAAGAAGGCAGAACACGCAAAGTCCTCTGTCCGCGCCAAAGTGGAGCACGCATTCGGTGTCGTCAAGAAACAGCTGCGTTTCCGAAAAACACGATACCGAGGGTTCGAAAAGCAGAGAGCCAAATTCAATATCATGTTCGCGTTAGCGAATCTGATCCTGGCTGACAGACCCTGCCTAGCAGCTTGAATCAGTGCGCTCCTGCGAGCAAAAGCACGGGCGACCTAATTGATTCTTACAAAATGGCCGCCCGGTAATGCGTATCGTAGCAGTTGTGCGGTATTGCCCTTGATTTTATAGTTTGGTCTACGGCGAAGGCCTTGGCGGAGGGTTCCAATATAGATCGGGTTGGTGAGTATCTGGGCAACTGCCTGCGCTGTCCATTCGCACCGTTCCTTCACTTTGAAGCTGGAGAATAACGGCTCTCCCTTTTGGCGCTTATACTCCAGCGGCGCAAGAATTCCGCTCTCTGCAAGCCGAATTGCTATGCCATTGTTCGTCATGCCTTGAATTTTCCAGTTGAAAATATCCTGGACAACTGTGGCAGCATAGGGATCTGGCTCAATTCGATTGTGGTTTCCCTCGCACTTCTGGTACCCATACGGTGCAAACGGACAAATAAAGTCACCATGTTTCCGCTTCACCTGCAGCTGGCTTCTGACCTTCACTGAAATGTCACGGCTGTAGTTGTCATTCATCAAGTTCTTGAGCGCGATGCTAAACTCGCTACTCTCGTCACGGGTAATCGTGTCGATGTTGTCATTGATAGCGATTAAGCGCACCCCTAAAACAGGAAATAGACGGTGGATATACTTTCCGGAATTGATATACTCTCTTCCGAAACGGGACAGGTCTTCTTGTGTCAAGTAGGGACTAAAAAAATTTTGAGAATTTACAAGCCGTTCATAGATGGACAACGATGGACAACCACCCGTGAACGGCTTGCATTTTCTCTATGCTCTTTTGCCGTTCTTTGTGCGACGTTTCTTATACGCCGTCTCAAACGCCTCCATCATCGGAGTAAGGCCCACAAAGTCGTGACCGGCCTGAGCATGGTTTAGCCGGGGAAGGCGAGTAAGTCTCTTCAAACCCGTTGAAAATACTGGCTTTTCGGCAGTTTTCGTGCTATAATAAGGCCATGAAAAATGATGCGGTTTTGACAACAAGCACCACAGGAAAAGCAGAAGAAGCCTTCGTTTCCCGTGCGGAATATGACGCGCTTAAGCGTGAGAATGCCGAGCTGAACCAGAAGCTGGACTTTCTTATGGGGCAGCTGCACCTTGCGAAGAAAAAGATGTTTGGCGCATCCTTCGAGCAGGCTGCGGAGCAGCTCCTTGGGCAACTCAGCTTTCTCTTTAACGAAGCGGAAGCGTGGACTCCCAGAGAAGAGAAAGCGTCCGAAGCCACTGCTGTGGCTGCCCATACCCGGCAGAAGCGTTCCAGCGATCTGGACGAGGTTTTGCCCGGAGGGCGTTACCGTTGAGGTTGTGGAGCACGGCATACCAGAAGCTGAACGGGTCTGCGATGCCTGCGGCACGGTGATGGAGCAGATTGGAAAAGAGGTCCAGCGCACCCTCGTGCTGCGCCCTGCCACGGCGACGATCCGCGAGGATGTCTACTACACCTACGCCTGCCGGAAGTGCAGCATTGAGGCAACAGAAACGCCTATCCTGAAAACGGAAAGGATCCCACCTGTGATCTCCGGCAGCTATGCTTCACCAGAGGCCATTGCCCATATCATGGTGCAGAAATTCGTGATGGCGTCTCCGCTATATCGGCAGGAGCAGGAACTAAACCGCTCCGGCATCCAGCTTTCCCGGCAGACCATGTCCAACTGGATCCTCCGTGCTGCCGACGACTGGCTGACGCCGATCTATGAGGAAATGAAAAAGCGACTTGTGAAAGAGCAGATCCTTCACGCCGATGAAACCACGCTTCAGGTGCTGAAGGAGCCGGGCAAGTCCGCACAATCCAAGAGCTACATGTGGCTCTACCGAACAGGGAAATACGCTTCGCAGCCGATGATCCTCTATGAGTACCGGCCCGACCGAAAGGCCAGCAACGCCGAGACTTCTCTCAAGGAGTTCTCCGGCTGGCTCCATGCGGACGGATACCCCGGCTATCACAGGTTGCCGGAGCACATCCGTGTGGTTGGCAGCTGGGCGCATCTGCGCCGCAAGTTTGACGAGGCGGTAAAGTCCCTGCCGTAGAAGGACCAGGCAAATGCTGCGGCTTTGCAGGGACAGGCGTATTGCAGCAGACTGTTTTCTATTGAGCAGGAATTAGCAGAACTGCCACCCGAAGAACGATATACGCAGCATCTGGAACGGTCCAAGCCCGTGATGGACGCTTTGTTGGCATGGGCAGAAACAACCAACGCTGCGCCAAAATCTGCGCTGGGCAAAGCCGTATACTATCTGAAGGAACAGTGCCCGTATCTGATCCGTGTACTGGAGGACGGACGGCTGGAGCTGAGCAACAACCTTGCCGAACGTTCCATAAAACCCTTTGTGATTGGCCGGAAGAATTTTCTCTTCGCCAACACGCCTTGGGGCGCACAGGGCAGCGCCGTGATCTACAGCATGATTGAAACGGCGAAAGAAAGTGGGCTGGATCCGTACCGCTATCTGACGTGGCTGCTGACCAACGTGCCGATTATGGCCGCCAGGGACGACAGCTGGGCGGACAAGTTCCTGCCAGCCAACGCCCCCGGCAGACTGCCATTCTTTACAACAGAACTCCTGATTTGAAATGGACCGCACTCGTTGAGTCGGTCCATTTTTCTACCCATTTGACGCTTACAATGCAGGCTGTGAATTGTCACTTGTTAAGCGGGTGAAAAAATGCTATACTCTATGTGACATCACGATGGAGGGTGGGGATAATAGTGGAGCTGAAACAGTCGCATGTTTTATCGCAGAAGCTTGCGCTGACGCAGACGATGCGCCAGTCGTTGGACTGCCTCCAGCTTTCTGCACCGGAGCTATGTGAGTATGTGCAGGATGTGGCGCTTTCTAATCCATTGTTGGATGTGTGCATGCCGACCTACTATGAAACAGAGCTGCCAAACGAAGATATGCGATCTGAATACGAACAGATTGAGCTGCGCAGTGAGGAAACATGGCGTGATATGCCGAGAGGTTCTGGGAATGCACTGGATATTTCTGCCGTGCTGACACGGGAACTGACTTTCCGAGATTACCTCAACGAACAGATTGGGCAAATGCGCCTCGTAGATGATGGGATGCTGCAGCTGTGCCGTTTTCTCATTGACTGCCTCGATGGGCGCGGCTATCTTGATTGTCCACTTGAAGAATTATCGAAGGAATTTGGTATTCCGTTTTTCTCCCTTGAGCAGGCATTATATGCCATACAAATGCTCGATCCGCCGGGCATCGGCGCACGCAGCCTCTCTGAGTGTCTGATTCTGCAGCTGGTGCAGAGCCGCTCATTAGACCCCCTGACAATAGGCATCGCTCGCAATGGTCTAGAACAGTTAGGCAGACGAGATTATAAGGGGCTTGCAGCAATGTTGGGTGCCGGCGTAAGCGAGATAAAGCAGGCGAGCGCTAAGATTCTTGCGCTTGAACCGATTCCATCACGTAGCTTTGCCAGCAGCGAGCCGATAGCATACATCGTACCCGATGCGGCATTTTCTGTGGAACAGAGCAGGGTGACAATTGAGCTGAACAGGCGCGTTTTGCCCCGCCTTTCGGTCAACACCGAATACTCTGCGCTGCTTGCTACTTCCGATGACCCCAACGTGCAACAATATGTGCGTGAAAAACTTACAGAGGCAAACGCCATCATCAAGGGGGTTCATATGCGGTGCAATACGATCTTACGGTTGCTTACGCTGATTGCTACGGAGCAGCACGACTTCTTTTGCTCAGGTGGAACTCTTACGCCGATCACTATGCAGCAGATGGCGGAAAAAATGGACATGAGCACATCTACGGTAAGCCGTGCAATACAGAATAAATATATTCAGTATCGGGGCAGAATTGTCCCTCTTCGCAGCTTCTTCACGACTGCTATTCGCTCGGATGCTTCCGTTTCTTCCCAGGCCGTCAGGCAACGCATCCAAGACCTGATCAAGACAGAGAATCCAGAAGCACCACTTTCGGATGAGTCAGTGCGTATAGCGCTATCAGCGCTCGGCATTGAGGTCAGTCGACGTGCTGTTGCAAAATACCGCATGGCGCTGGATATCCCGCCTTCTTCTCAGCGAAAAAAACGTTGAGGCAACAATGGGCATATGCCTCCTTGCCGACGAAGCTTTGCAGGAAGCATACTGCTGAAATGAGTTTTTTATCAAGATAATTCCGCTTATACACCGGGTAATTAACATCTGTATTGCATACGTATTGCAGCAACAATCTGTAACCTTCTCAGCGAAATAGTTAAGGCGGACACAGAGAAGCCCATAGAGGTTAATGCCATATATAGAAAACGGCAGAAGAAATGTTGTGCGAGGGGGGTCCTGTTATGTTATCAAACTACATTGAACAATTATTTAAACTTGATAATTATTATGATGGCCTAATTGTTACAGACAACAAAGGCTATATCGAGTTTTTTATGACATACCGTCCTGATATCAGCGGCGCTAAGCAGGAAGACTTAGTCGGCAAGCATGTTCTTGATATTTATCCGGGGCTGACCGAGGAAACAAGTACGATTATGCGGGTGTTGCGTAGCGGCGAGCCGATTTACAACGAATACCAGACCTTGATTACCTGCCGCGAGGAGGTATTTCAATCCGTTAATACAACTATGCCGATTCGCGCAGGAGGTACAGGCGAGATCATAGGGGCAATTGATGTATCAAGATACGCAAGTCGTTTCTACGAAAAGCAAAGCATCAATCTTCACTCTGCTCACACGAGAAAGGGGCCTTTTTACTGCGTTGATGATATTATAACCTGCTCAGAAGATATGGAGGCGATTAAACGAAAAATCCCATTGATCTCAAAAACAGATTCGACAGTGCTGATCACCGGACGGTCTGGTACAGGAAAGGAGTTGATTGCTCAGTCTATTCACACCTCAAGCAACCGGGCAGATAAGGCATTCGTATCTCAAAATTGTGCCGCAATACCTGCGACGTTGCTGGAGAGCATCCTCTTCGGTACAACCAAGGGAAGCTACACTGGAGCCGAAAACAAGCCGGGACTTTTCGAGATTGCAAATGGGGGAACGTTATTTCTTGATGAGATCAATTCTATGGATATTAGCGTTCAGCCAAAGCTGCTGCGTGCAATTGAGGAAAAGCGTGTCTGCCGTCTGGGCAGCTATAAGCCACTCGAAGTCGATGTTAAAATCGTTGCAGCAATGAATGAAGACCCGCAGGAATGCGTTCGTAAAGGAAAGCTGCGCGAGGACTTGCTCTATCGACTAAGTGTTGTTCGGGTGGATATGCCGACGTTGCAGGAGCGACGCTGCGATATCGAGCTTTTGATGAAATATTTCATAAGCAAGTTCAACAGTAGTATGAAAAAGGACATTTTCGGTGTTGATGAAGAAGTAAAAAAAATGTTTGAGGAATATCCGTGGCCCGGAAATGTCCGAGAGCTTCGCAATACGATAGAGGGCGCCTTTAATGTCGCACAAGGGAAATGTATTCATGCGAGGGATCTGACGGGCTATATTGTACAACAATGCGGGCAACATGAGAAAGATTCATTGCCATGTAGCACTGGCGCTGATGAGGGGCCTTCCGGATTAAATGACCAGATTCATTCCGTGGAAAAGAGAATCATTGAGGATGCGCTGAAAAAAACCTCTACATATGCAGAGGCTGCACGACTAATCGGTATTTCTCGACAGGCTTTTATGTACAAAATGAAGAAATATAAAATTGACGTATGAATCGTTAGTCAAAAAATTTTGACACCTATGTGTCAAAATTTTTTGCGTATATGCAAAAATTTTTGGCAATTAGGAGCTGGAGACGAACTGGCCGACGCTCCTGCTTAGCTTAAATCGGCGGCTCAAAGAGCGGCGGTGTTGCATAAAAACTCGGAATAGCAAAGAATTCTGTAAAAATAGCAAAGAACTCTATAAAATTAATATAATTTTATGTTTGACGTCCTCGTTCTGGCACACATTTTGCTGGTATACAAGTAGCACAACGACGCGGCCTCATCGAAGGCTGAAATCGTTGAATCTGCTTTAAAAACGAGGAGGATAATGCTAATGACAGATGTAAAACATGACATTGATGCTCTTGCTGGTGAGCGGTGGTTCCCACTCGAGACGACAATCACTGAGGATATGAGCAGTATATGGGGCGACTGGGGCGTGTGCTCAGAGGTCGATAAGCTTAAAGCAGTTTTGATGCGCCGTCCCGGAAAAGAAGTAGAGAATTTTGACTGGAAAGCCGCTCGATTCCGGGCTCCAATCGACCCCGAGAAGTTCCGTGCTCAGCATGATGCACTTGCCGATGTATACCGCGCACATGGTGTACAGGTACACTATGTCGATGAGCAGCGCAGTGACCGCCCCAACGCACTCTTCTGCCGCGATTTAGTCTTCATGACACCAGAAGGCGCAATCGTTACCCGTCCTGCAACGGAAGCTCGCAGAGGCGAGGAGCGTTATGCGGCAAAGAAATTGGCCGATCTTGGTGTACCGATTATTCGCACGATTTGTGGCGGCGCGACTTTTGAGGGTGCAATGGGAATGTGGATTGATCGCCATACAGTAATCCTTGCAAGCGGTGTACGTACAAATCGCGAGGGCTATGAAATGGTTCGCTATGAGCTTGAACGTATGGGAGTAACGCAGATTATTCATATGCAGATTCCCTATGGTCATGCGCACATTGACGGATTAGTAAATATGGCAAGTCATGATGTTGCTATGATTCACGCCTCTCAGGTCCCCTATGATGTTTGTGATGCGCTGAAGAAAAAGGGAATTAAGCTACTCGAGTGTCCCTCGAGAAATGAGGCTAAGGAGACCCTTGCAATCAATTATGTTGCTATTGAACCGGGCTTGGTTGTTATGCCAGCTGGTAATCCGCGCTCACAAGAGTTACTGGAGAAAAACGGAATCAAGGTTATTCCCATTCAGTTTGATGAAGTCCTTAAGGGCTTCGGCGCTATGCACTGCTGTACCGCATTCTTAAAACGCGGTTAATATTAGCAAATGGGATATGAAAGGAGCCTCAGCAAAATGAAGACGAAGAAATATATCAGTCTCCTGATGGCTATCATAATGATGCTCAGCCTATTTGCGGGCTGCGGCAGCGAGGGCAATACCCCATCGGTGAGCGATGATAAGGACACGCTTTACCTCCGGCTTTCCTCTGCGCTCCAAAGCACCGACTGGCAACAGACCTCTGCCATGGAAGGCAATAAAATCACTTATGTTCAACTTTTTGAAGGCCTTTATGGCATTGATGAGTCTGCAGGCGGCTACTACAACCTACTGGCAAAGGATATTCAGGTCAGTGAAGATGGTCTTACCTATACCATCGAGCTTGTGGATGCCACCTTCCAGAACGGAGATCCTCTTACGGCAGAGGACGTCGTATTCAGCTATGAGCTGGCAATGCAGAATTCTAAATTCGGTTATGTGACCTCTATGATCGACTCGATCAAGGCAGACGGTGACAAAACTGTAATCATGACGCTCAAATATCCCTATTCTGCCATCTCTCACACCTTTTTTACCATTAAAATTTACAGCAAGAGAGAATATCAGGAAATCATTGATAGCGGGGTTCCCTTTGGGACCAGGCCGCATACAGCGGGAACGGGACCTTATTACGTATCTGAGTATGATGTTTCCGCCGGCGTGAAGCTGAAGGCCTATGAAAATTATTGGCAGGGCGCACCGGCAATCAAAAATGTTGAATACCGTCTTATCACCGAGGACGCTGCGGCAGTCATCGCATATGAGAATGGTGAGCTTGACTATCTCATGGATGCGCCCTTGTCCGAGTGGGAGGACATTGAATCCTCTGCCCAAGGACGTTGCACACTGGCAAAGGCGAACGATATTCAGTTTCTCGGCATCAACTATCAATCCCCGTCTAACAATGGTATTCTTGCCAATCCCAAAGTCCGTGAAGCGATATTCTATGCTATTAATAAGGAAAGCGTTGTTAAGGCTGCGACCAGCGGCTATGGTACAGTAGCATATGAATACATGGTTCCTGACTATGTAGCAACCGCTCCGCGCGCTAGTGATGGAAGGTTTAAAACCTATGACTATAATAAGGATGCCTGCCATCAGGCGTTGCTTGATGCCGGCTTTTCCGAAGAGCAGATTGCTGCGGGTATCAATGTCGGTACCATCCTGACCTACAATGCCGATACGGCACCGAAAGCAAAGGCCGCAGTTGTCATTCAGGCGTGCTTAGCCGAGAATGGTATGATCGCCAATGTTGAAATCGGCGAAACTGGTCCTGTGACAGAGCGTCTCTATGCACTTGACTATGATATGTGCGTATATTCGGACAGTGGTAACTATGATTACAATAACATTCGCCAGCAGGTTGATTCAGAGTCTGTCGGAATGTATGTTGTCTGCTATAAAGATGATAAAAACACATTCGACTGGCAAAAGATTGAGAATCTGGTTGATCAGGGTGTTCTTGCTACCGACACCAAGGAACGATATGATATTTACACTGAGCTGTGGAGCATGATTATGGACACCAAGACAATCCTGCCCCTTTATCATGGAGCCGTCGGCATTGCATGGTCTGACCGCGTAAAGATTGACAGCATTAACCCATTCTACTACCACCTGACCGATATCAGTTGGGCTAAATAAACTCTTTCCTGTAGGATAAGTGGATCAGCTATCGTTGGTCCTTAGGCTGACGATAGCTGATCTCTCAAAAAAGGGGGCAAGTATGCAGAAATACATCGCAAAGCGTATCCTATTTTTAATTCCAACGATTATCGGCGTGACTTTGATTATCTATCTGATTATGAACATAACGCCGGGAGATCCGGGACGTGCTATTCTCGGATCTGGTGTCTCTCAGGCGGATGTGGATGCATATAACCATGCGATCGGATATGACTTGCCGTTTTTTCAGAAATTTGTGAACTATCTCAGCAATATGTTTCTCCACCAGGACTTTGGCATTTCTTATGTTACCAAGCAAAATGTATTCGATGAGATATGGCCGCGGTATATTATGACATTAAAGCTGGCGTTCATTGGAATGATTCTCTCAACAGCCATCGGAATTCCTCTGGGAATCTATGCTGCTGTGAAGCAATATTCACCCATGGATACGATTTCCTCAGTTATCTCCTTCCTGTTGGCTGCTGTACCGACCTTTGTTCTCGGCCTTGTACTACTGTTCTTCTTTGCACTCAAGCTCAAGTGGCTGCCGTCTTACGGCATTCCGAACTGGACAGGCTATATCATGCCAGCACTGGCAATCTCACTTCCCATTGCCGCACAGAATTTCCGCTTTACCAAGTCGTCTATGTTAGATGCGATTCGTCAGGACTATGTCCGAACTGCACGCGCTAAGGGTGCCAGCGAACGTACTGTAATTTGGAAGCATGTGTTGAAGAATGCGCTTCTTCCTGTTATCACACAAGTTGGCATGAGCCTCGGCCTTCTGCTGTGTGGCGCTGTGGTTGCAGAGGAGTTGTTTTCTGTGCAAGGTATCGGCAGCCTGATTGTCGAGCGTATTACTTATAAGGATGAGCCGGTCATCATTGCCGGAACGATTCTGATCTCGATCTGCTTTACCGTTGTTATGCTGGTCGTGGATTTGATTTATGCGATGATCGATCCTCGCATTCGCGCCAAATACACAAAATCTGGGAGGAAGTGAGCAAATGGCGGCCCAAAAAAGCTTGAATGAAGACTACAAAAGTGACGGGAAATGGAAAGAGATATGGCGCAGATTCAAAAAGAATAAGGGAGCCGTGATTGGACTGGTGCTGCTGGTCGTGCTGACGGTGATCTTGGTGGGCGCGCCACTGTTTATCTCCTATGATAAGGCAATTACACAGAATATGGATTTAATGCTTGCAAAGCCCTCCGTAGGGAATCTTTTCGGCAACGACGGATACGGACGTGACATTTTCGCGCGTATTATCTACGGTGGACGTGTTTCCATTGCTATTGCGATTCTTGCGACGATTTCTTCATGCCTGTTTGGCAGCCTTCTCGGTGCAGTCGCTGGCTATTTTGGTGGCAAGGTAGACAGCATTATCATGCGGTCGCTGGATATTTTTATGTCGGTTCCTGACATTCTTTTTACCATGGCGGTCGTATATGCGTTGGGTGCCAGCTTTACCAATTTGATCATTGCGCTGACTTTGGCGTATTTTACCAACTATGTCCGGCTGGTTCGCTCTGAGGTACTTACGCTTTCTGAACAGGACTATGTCGAGGCGGCAAAGGCTGGCGGTTCGAGCGGATTTCGCATCATTCTCTCACATATTATCCCCAATGCAATTGGCGTTATTATTGTCAACACCACGTTGAACATCGCAAAAATTATTATCTATGAATCGACGCTGAGTTTCTTGGGCCTCGGTATGCCGGCCCCCCAGCCGGAGTGGGGGCAGATGCTTTCGGAGGCTCGCGAATTTATGAGAAAAGCGCCTCATTTGATGGCATTTCCCGCACTATCTATCATTGTTACGGCCTGCTCAGTGAATCTTATCGGCGATGGTCTGCGCGATGCGTTGGACCCGCATTTGAAGTCATAAGGTACGCCACGGGAGGGGAGCTATAATGGAAAATGAAAAAAGCCCGATTTTGGAGATTAAGGATCTTCGGGTTACTTATGAAACTGACATAGAGGTTGTGGAGGCTGTCAACGGTATCAGCTTTCAAATCGAAAAGGGAAAAACACTCGGTCTCGTCGGCGAGACCGGCGCTGGCAAGACGACAACAGCGCTGAGTATTCTTCGCCTTTTGCCGGAAACGACAGGTCGTATTAAAGGCGGAGAGATCTGCTTTGAAGGCGAAGACTTGCTCCATGTTGACGAGGAGCAAATGCGGGTCGTGAGAGGAAACCGCATCTCTATGGTATTTCAAGACCCGATGTCTTCGCTGAATCCGGTCTACACAGTCGGCGATCAAATTGGAGAGGCAATTCGACTTCACAGGCCTGAACTATCTAATGATGCCGTAGAGCAGCGAATCGACGAGATCCTCCAGTTGGTCGGCATTATGCCATCGCGAAAGCACGAGTATCCACATCAGTTTTCAGGCGGTATGAAGCAGCGCGTTGTTATCGCTATGGCGTTGTGCTGCGAGCCAGAGCTGCTCATTGCGGATGAACCGACAACTGCATTGGATGTCACGATACAGGCTCAGGTTCTGGCCATGATCGCGGAACTTCGGAGTCGGCTCGGAACCTCAATGCTGATGATTACACATGATTTGGGCATTGTTGCGCGAACCTGTGATGATGTGTGCGTGATGTATGCAGGAAAAATCGTAGAGGCTGGTACCGTAGAGGATATTTTTCTCGCGCCGTCGCACCACCCCTATACAGAGGGTCTCTTTGGTTCCATTCCAAATCTGACAACAAAGGCACGCCGACTTAAACCTATTTTAGGTCTTATGCCGGATCCTACAAATTTACCAAAGGGATGCGAATTCGCACCGCGCTGTGAAAAGTGCATGGAGATTTGTCGAACGGAAAAGCCAAAAATATGCGGTGAGGGGAGTCATAAGCTCTACTGCCATCTATTTGATCCGGATAGGCAAAAAACAGGTGTAGGAGGGAATACGAATGGATGATAAGGGCAACGCACCTCTGTTAGAAACAATAGACCTGAAAAAGTATTTTAAGGTGGGAGGTGGCACACTGCATGCTGTTGATTCAATCAACATTAAGCTCTATCAGGGTGAAACGCTTGGTGTTGTTGGCGAGTCAGGCTGCGGAAAGTCCACATTGGGCCGTACAATCCTCAAGCTTATTGAGCCGACCGCCGGTCATATTATCTACGACGGAAAAGACATTACCAGCCTCAATATCCGTAAGATGCGGCCGTTGCGCCGCGAAATGCAGATCATCTTTCAAGATCCTTACTCAAGCATTGATCCACGAAAATCCGTGATTGAAACGATCTCGGAATATATGTTCATCCATAAGTCTTATCCGACGCGGCGCGAAATTATGAACCGGGCGGTTGAGCTGATGGATATGGTTGGGCTTGCCAGACGTTACGCTGATGCTTACCCTCACGAACTTGACGGAGGGCGCCGTCAACGTATCGGCATTGCGCGTGCGCTGTCGCTGCAGCCACGCTTCATCGTTTGTGATGAGCCTGTTTCTGCACTTGATATGTCAATTCAGGCCCAAATACTAAACCTTTTGATGGACCTTCAGGATGAACTAAATCTGTCCTATATGTTCGTCACGCACGATTTATCCGTTGTCAAGCATATCTCGGACCAAATTATGGTCATGTATCTAGGAACCTGCATTGAGTTTGCAAGCTCTGACGAATTGTTTCAAAAGCCGCTCCACCCTTATACAAAGGCCCTCTTGGCCGCTATCCCGGAGCCTGATTTGGAGAGTCGCAAAAAGGGTTTCCAGCTCATTCGGGGTGAGGTATCCAGCCCGATCGACCCAAAACCAGGCTGCCGATTTGCTGGCCGCTGCGAGCACTGCATGGCGCAGTGCCTTGAAAAGACACCGGAATATGTGGAGACGGAACCGGGTCACTTTGTGGCTTGCCACTTGGTGAACGGGCGATAACAATACAACTCATAGGAGAATACATAACATGATGGACACCTTGAAAATGGACATTGACGCGTTGCTCGGTGAGCGATGGTTCCCAAAGGAAACATCCTTTGAGGAGGATATTACAGAGTATTGGGGTGAATGGGGCGTTTGCTCTGAGGTTGAAACGCTGCGTGCAGTTTTGATGCGTCGCCCCGGGAAGGAAGTTGAAAGCTTTGATCCAAAAGCAGTTCGTTTTTCAGACGAGCCGATCGACGTTGAGCTTATGCGCCGACAACACGATAATGTGGCTAAGGTCTATACGGACTTTGGCGCAAAGGTTTACTATGTAGAGCATCAGCTTGAAGACAGGCCAAATGCTGTTTTCTGCCGTGATTTGATGTTTATGACGCCGGAGGGGGCAATCATTACCCGCCCCGGCATGGCAGCTCGTCGCGGCGAGGAACGCTATGTTGCCGAAGCTCTTGCTAAAATCGGAGTTCCAATCCTCAAAACAATTGCCGGTGATGGTATGTTTGAGGGAGCAAATGCTATGTGGGTCGATCGACATACCTGTGTTGTTTCAACGGGGTCACGCTGCAATCGCAGCGGCTATGAGCAGGTTAAAACTGAGCTTGAGCGTATGGGCGTTACTGTTTATCATATGCAGCAGCCGTATAGCAACATCCACATTGATGGTATTATGAACGCAATTAGTCATGACAAGGTCCTTGTTCATGCAGCGCAGGTGCCTTATGACATCATTGATATGCTCAAGAAAAAGGGCTACGAGATTCTTGAGATTCCCTCCCGCACGGAGCAATTCAGAACATTGGCATGCAACTTTGTTGCGTTGGAGCCTAATCACATTCTTATGGCACAAGGGAATCCCCGTACACAGGAAATGTTGGACAAGCATGGCGTAAATATTGATACCGTGGATATCTCAGAAATTCTCAAGGGTCGTGGTTCTCTACACTGCATCACTGCGTTTTTAAAGAGAGGATAGGGTAAGCAATAATTGGCTTGCTCACCCGTGCGCTGCAGGGATGGATTGGAGCTGCAATACCACACACAAGCACTTGGGTCGTAACCGTCAAGGCTGACGGTGGCTGGATTACGCATGGGACAATAGTGTCGGGAAGCTTCTCAGCTTCCCGACACTATAATGTTCAGGGGCGCGCAATAAACGTAACCGTCTGGAAATGTCAAGGTCCCGTCAAGATTTATGCGCAAAATTATTTGCAGGCTCCGGCTGAATGAAGTCAACCGGCAATAGAGGCGTCGTCCAGAGCCGCCTCCAAGTGCTTCATGTTCATGTATTTCTTGTTGCCCCACTGGGTGCCCGCCACGTGGCGTAGCCTCGCGCAGACCAGCATCAGGGCGGAGTTGCCGTCAGGGAATGTCCCTACCACTCGCGTCCGTCGGCGGATCTCACGGTTCAGCCGCTCGATCACGTTGTTGGTGCGGATGCGCGTCCAATGCTCGCTGGGAAAATCGCAGTAGGTCAGCGTCTCCTCGATGCCGTCCTCAATCTTCTTGGCGGCCTCCTTCAGCTTCATGGCGCGCAGCTCGGCGACCACGGCCTTCGCCTTCTCGCGGGACGCTTTCTTGCTCTCCTGGGCGTGGATCGCCTTGAGCATTTTTGCCACAATTTTGGCCTTGGATTTGGGCACAACAGAGAAAACGTTGCGGTAGAAATGTACCGTGCAGCGCTGGTATTTGGCGTCCGGAAACACCTCGCCCACGGCCTCCAGCATCCCCATGCACTTGTCGCCGACGATGAGCTTCACGCCGTCCAAGCCGCGTCCACGGAGCCATTGGAAGAAACTGACCCAGCTGGCCTTATCCTCTTTCATGCCCTCGGCAGCGCCTAAAACCTCACGAAAACCGTCCTCATTTACGGCGATTGCCACCAAAATGGCTACATTTTCGTACTCTCCGCCCCAGTTGCGGTGGAAGTGCCAAGGAAAATGTCTATCGCCCTTTTGGTGTTTCGCCAAACTCAAAACGTGCAGATCGAGCTTCTCGAATCGCCCTAATTAGCAACTTGTCGTCTACACCATCCACTTTCCATATAGCAGGCAAGAATCTCGAATAGTATTCTTCTCCGGTTAAACCCTGTGCTAACAGCAGAGTATCGCTTGGATACATCTGAGATGGCCACTGCCAAGTATACTCACGGATTCCAAGAATACTAAAATCTTCTTCCTCTAACATTAACGGCTTCGGTGCCCCAATCAATATAGAAAACTTGATATTCTCATTATCTTTGCGCCGACAGAATTGCTCACACTTTTGAACTTCAGAAACTGTTAGTGGCTGGCCTTTGATCTCAAACCATCTGTCAATAGATGGGATATAGAAGTCAGGCAAGTAGGAGCATTCTTTCATATCAAAGCCTTCCATTTCATACTCATACTCAAGGCCAATGTTATTAAAGAAGACAGCCCACCTTGCTTCAAGGCGACTTCTGAATCTATAGCCATCATAATATGTTTCTTTTGCTTTTATGTTTTGCCTCATCCCATGCCCACCTCCAATATGTCAAATTGCAGCGGCGAGTTCCTTTTCTTGAGAATCTACCACGCTTGTGATGCTGGCATTTTTAATTGCAGTCTCAGATAGAGATTCATTCCACCTAACCGTGCACTCTGTCTCGTAATGATGTTCAGCAAAATCAATCTTACCCTTAAGCAAGACTCTCGCTCCATCTTTGTTAAGCTTTAACATCTCGTAATAGAACCATGTAAACTTTGCTTCTTCATCGGTAGGCCAGTCAATATCAGGAGGCGGTTCACGATTGTAATCTTCCTCTGCCGCTGCTTGGCTTGCTGACGGAAGAAGTTTCAGTTGCTTTAAACGCCAAATATTTTGGTCCACAACCTGCTTTAGCACATGATAGGAATTTTTGAAAATCACCTGCCACTCATCATTCAGTGGATCAATGATCTCATGAAATAATGCGTTTCTCAATCGATATACAAAGCTGATAAACCAGAGATAGGCCTTTTCTTTATCGGCTAAGGTCATCTCTTTTCCACCTTCTATACTTTGAAGGAAGTTGGTTATCGGCATCTGGGAAAGCAGTTTGTGTTCTGCACCAAATTCGGAGTTTAAACAGCTTGCTTTTATAGCATTTAATGCTCGTGCGCAGAATGCTAACATTGCATCAAACACTTTCAAAAATCGCTTGTTACCTTTTTCCGGTATGCTGGATTTAGCGTTATTGATTTCAGAAAAGAAAGCATCGGATATCGCATTAAACAGTTTTTCGTAAAAACGTTCAATTAAGCTTGCTTCGGTAAGTACAAACTGCCAATCCTTGGAGTAGTACCCTGTAAGTGCAGTCGCAAAATCCCCCAAAATCTGCTAAACTGAAAGAACAGAGATGGAGGGAATCGCAATGAAACGTTACAGCAAAGAATTTAAGGAAGAAGCACTGAAGCTGTCAGACGAGATCGGCGTGAAGAAGGCTGCACAGCAGCTCGGTGTTGCGTACTACACGCTGGCGGATTGGCGCAGCATACGCCGAAATACACCGCCCGCGAAGACGCCGAGCGCAGAGGAGCAGACGATCCGCATCCGTGAGCTTGAGCGAGAAAATGCCGGGCTGCGGACCGCAAACAATATTCTCAAGGACGCACTCGGTTTTTTCGCGCAAGACCGCAAGAAGTAAAAGCGTGTGAGCGGCACCTGTTCGTAGTCGAACGCAAGGGCGTCTACACGGCAAAGTGGAGTAGTACCCTGTAAGTGCAGTCGCAAAATCCCCAAAAATCTGTTAAACTGAAAGAACAGAGATGGAGGGAATCGCAATGAAACGTTACAGCAAAGAATTTAAGGAAGAAGCACTGAAGCTGTCAGACGAGATCGGCGTGAAGAAGGCTGCACAGCAGCTCGGTGTTGCGTACTACACGCTGGCGGATTGGCGCAGCATACGCCGAAATACACCGCCCGCGAAGACACCGAGCGCAGAGGAGCAGACGATCCGCATCCGTGAGCTTGAGCGAGAAAATGCCGGGCTGCGGACCGCAAACAATATTCTCAAGGACGCACTCGGTTTTTTCGCGCAAGACCGCAAGAAGTAAAAGCGTGTGAGCGGCACCTGTTCGTAGTCGAACGCAAGGGCGTCTACACGGCAAAGGATATGTGCCGTGTTCTGCACTTGAGCGAGTCCGGTTATTACCGCTGGCTTCGAAACCGGGACAGGCACAGCAGCCGTCAGCTTCTTGCGGGAAAGGTCAAAAAGATCCTCGAAGAGCATCCGGATAACCGCAATTACGGCGTGAATCGCGTCTGCCTCGCGCTTGAGCAGGACGGCGTTGACATCAGCCGGAGGACAGTGTATCGCGTGATGAAAGAGAATGGCTGGCTCCATAAAAGACGCATTCCGCATGAAATCACGAAAGCCACGACAGAAGCACAGGAGCAGGAAAACCTTTTAAAGCGGGACTTCAACGCCCGGCGCCCTTTGGAAAAATTCCTCACGGATATTACCGAGGTACAGTGCGCGGACGGCAAGCTGTATGTGTCTCCGATCATGGACTGCTTCAGCGGCGAGATCGTCGCGCTCGAGATGCGGGACAATAGGAAGAAGGAGCTGTGCATTGATACGGTACGGCAGCTGGAGTGGCTCTATCCGAGTCTGAGCGGAGCGGTGTTCCACTCGGATCGCGGGAGTCAATACACCAGCGCAGCTTTTCGTTCCGAACTGTCTCGCTGCGGCATGATACAAAGTCTCAGCGGCACCGGACATTGCTTCGACAACGCACGGATGGAGAGCTTTTTCGCCACGCTCAAAAAAGAGAAGATCTACCAGATCGCGGCATACAAGTTGCCGAGAGAACAGGTCAAAACGATCATTTTCCGATATGTTTTTATCTACTACAACCGCGTTAGGATCTATACGCGCAACCCGCTGGGACTGCCGCCTGCGAAGTACCGGGAGTGGGCGCAGGCGCAGACGGCAGCCTGATCCGATGCCGCCGCAGTTTTCCTGCGTTCCGCTACGCTCCACTTCGGAAAACTGCGCTGTATTACCATGCTTTTCAGATTTTGGGTATTTCCCGACTGCACATTTCTTGACATTTCCACTTTACAGTACATACAAACTTCCCACTAAATCCACCTTCCAGAGAAAACTCCTCAGAAGCGGTTTCCTTAAACGAAAGATTTAGTGAGTAGAAATCATCAACGATGAATCGTGGATAGCGATCAGCGATAATTTTCATGCCGTGTTTATATACTTCGTAAAGGTGGTACTTAATATCGGTATAATTCAAGCGATATGCAATATTTTGAGAAAAATCCCTTTTGTACGGCGATATGTATCTGGAGTCACCTGTAGCCTGATAATACGGAATTTCTGCCGGATACATTTCACGCAATGTTGAGACAAAGGCAAACCAGGTCTTTATAAACAAAGTAACAAAATCCGATTCGGTTATAGACTTCCAATTGTCATACGGATACTTGTTCTCCATCATTTCATTCACCCGATCTCTCTTTCAGCCATACCAGCGCAGCATCTTCTCCCTGCTCAATGGCCATTTCAACAGCCTGTTTTGCATATTCAAGTAGTTGCTTAGATTGACGGCGAAGAGCAAAGGAGTTCTGCACTTTCTCGGCAATATCTTTCTGAATTTCTCCATCCAGAATAGGGATAGGAATCTTGGCAATATCATCGTCGTAGATGTTGATGATGCCAGTACTCCCGACAACATACCGATAGATAAGTTCTTGACCGATTGCAGACTGTAGGAATATGCACAACACCTCAGGTAGAACATGTGTGTGTTTTTTAGCTCTGTAGATTCTCAAAGTAGAATCGGTTACAAACGGCTTATCGCCATCATAAGAGAACAAACTAACCTTTCCAAGTGAACCAACACCCATAGAAGCAAATACGACGTCGTTATTGACAACAAGTGTGCTCTTGTTTTCGATACATGTTTCATGGGTAAAATAGCTTTCAATGCCATCGGTATTAACCCCAGAATTGGTAAGCTGCTTAGTTTTAATTACACCAACGTCACTGACCCCTTCTGCATAATTCGTTCCAGAGTTTTTCAGAACATCAAATTCGTTAGGAATCTTTGTGGTTTCAAACTGTTCAAGAGCAGAAAGATAGCCATCGTATTTTGGCTGGTAGTATTCCGCATCCAAACGACCTGATACTTTAAAAGAGGTCGATAAATACTTGGTTGTATAGGAATCACTCGTTATTCCCTCTGTGCAAACCTTTAATTCTTTTATCAAGATCTGTTTTGCCTCAGAATACAGGATTTGAGCTTGATGGTTGAGTGTTAAGGCCGAGCCGTTTTGTCCAGAAATAGCCGGTCTGTTTTGTCATATAGCCGGATTGTTTTGTCACAGCAGCCGGACTAATCTGTCATTAAAGCCGGCCTGTTTTGACATCGCTATATCATAAAAGGAAAAAGAGAGGTGCCGTTCTTGGTAGAACGGCACCTCTCTTCAACTTGAGACTATTGGAATTGATACAGCATAACGGCATTGATATTTTGGTTATCGCTGCTGTACATGATGGGGCGATATTCGCCTTCTGGAAGGGAACTCAGATCGAGTTTTCCTGTAAGAGCACCACCAACGGCGGATAGGGTATACACCTCTTCTGATGCCTCGTTGATAAATCCAATATAGATTGTTCTGGAAGCAGAGGCCCATGTGCAATGAACGGCCATTGCCATTGCTTTTTCGTTGGGCAACAGAATGGTATCATCTGCTTTCGAATATTGAGATTCATCAATATTGACACACACAAGTTCTTCTTTGGGTGTACTCTCAGAGAATTCCACAGGCTCATCTACAAAGTATTCACTTAGATCC
>CEAR01001828.1_pt1 | contig 187829 bp, 193 predicted proteins | sample 557461 | NCBI WGS metagenome assembly CEAR01 (sample SAMEA3182075, study PRJEB8094) | gut metagenome | biome: human; feature: gut; material: Stool; isolation source: human stools | place: Canada | collected 2012-03-14 | reverse complement strand
GCGGGCGGACAGAGGCGTCCGCCCCTACGGGTGGGTTACAAGAGGCGCAGCGCAGGCGGGCGGCGGGGTGAGGGCACCCCGCCCTACAGGATGTTCCTAACAGTATATATGGCAAATCGCCCGGAGATAGGCTCCGGGCGATTTTTTCTGATTTATTGGGTTTTTCTCAGATGCGCTTCCACTTGGCGCCGCCGGGAACATCGGTGACTTCCACACCCATGTCCTTCAGGGCGTCGCGGATGCGGTCAGCCTCGGCAAAGTCCTTCGCCTTTTTGGCGTCCTGGCGCTGACGGATCAGCGTCTCCACCTGGGCATCCTCCTCCCCGCTCTCGCTAACCACGGTGAAGGCAGCGGGGCGGGCGGCCATCTGGGCCAGCTTTTTGCGCTGCTCAGCCGCCTTTTCCGGCAGCTTCAGGCCCAGAACGCTGTCGAAATCCGCCAGCACGGCGCACTTGGTAGCGCCATTGGTCTTGGCCTTGAGCACATCATACAGCACCGTAACGGCCATGGAGGTATTCAGGTCGTTATCCATGGCCTTGGTGAATTTCTCCTTCAGCTCTGCGGCAGCGGCTTCGTCCACGGGGCCGTCACCCGGGTCCAGGGCCGCGATTTTCGCAATGAGCTTATGAAAGGCCACGGTGGCATTATCCAGATTCTCCCAGGAGAATACCAGACTCTTGCGGTAGTGGCTTTGCAGGCAGAAGAAGCGGTAGGCCAGGGGGTCGTAGCCCTTTTCCTCCAGGAGGGAGACGGTGAGGAACTCGCCCTTGGACTTGCTCATTTTGCCGCCCTCGGTATTCAGGTGGGCCACATGGCACCAGTGGGGGCACCAGGGATGGCCCAAATAGCTCTCGGACTGGGCGATCTCGTTGGTGTGGTGGGGGAAGGCGTTATCCACGCCGCCGCAGTGGAGGTCCAGATACTCGCCGTTATACTTCATGGATATGCCGGAGCACTCAATGTGCCAGCCGGGGTAGCCCACGCCCCAGGGGGAGTCCCACTTCAGGGCCTGATCCTCGAACTTGGACTTGGTAAACCAGAGGACGAAGTCGTTTTTATTGCGCTTATTGGCGTCCTCCTCCACGCCCTCCCGAACGCCCACGGCCAGGTCCTCCTCGTTGTGGTCGTTGAAGATATAGTACCGCTCCAGCTTGGATGTATCGAAGTACACATTGCCGCCGGAGAGGTAGGCATAGCCGGTGTCCAGAAGCTTGGTGATGATCTTGATATAATCGTCAATGAGGCCGGTGGCGGGCTGGACCACATCCGGGCGCTTGATATTCAGCTTGCGGCAGTCGGCAAAGAAGGCATCGGTGTAGAACTTGGCAATCTCCATGACAGTCTTATGCTCACGCTTGGCGCCCTTGAGCATCTTGTCCTCGCCCTCGTCGGCGTCGGAGGTCAGGTGGCCCACATCGGTGATGTTCATGACGCGGTTCACATCGTATCCGGCGTAGCGAAGGTACTTCTCCAGCACATCCTCCATGATATAGCTGCGGAGGTTGCCGATGTGGGCAAAGTGGTAGACGGTGGGGCCGCAGGTATACATCTCCACATGGCCAGGGGTGTGGGTCTTGAACTCCTCTTTCTTGTGGGTGGCGGAATTATACAGATACATGGTCAGGTCTCCTTTATGGTTGCAGTTTTATTATATAGACGATTTTACGGGGGATACGGATTGCCACACCAGTGACATCGGTCACTGGTTCGCAATGACAGGGTTTTTTACAAGGAGTCGGTGCAAGGCTGGGCGGGCGGACAGAGGCGTCCGCCCCTACGGGTTGGCTCCAACTAAAAACGCCTCCCATGCCCGGAGGCATGAGAGGCGAAAAAATCGCGGTTCCACTCTCGTTTATCACTCAATGGGGGCCTTTTACGCAAGGCCGGGCGGAGGGCATCTGCATCCCCCGCGCTCCCGGACGCACTTTCCGCACCGCTTCACAGGGCGGCTTACAGCCGGTGACCGCCCCTCTCTTGGAAAAGCTGTGGCGCGTACTCTTTCCGATCAACGCGCTATATAGTTTACAGCCATTTTAGCAGGCTTTGCCCTTGGTGTCAAGATTCCTTGAAAACATCCCAGTTTTTGGCGAAGTACTCTATGCCGGAGTAGACGGTGGTCACCAGGATGACCCCCTGGCAGACATAATTGAGCACCTGGGGAATGCCGAAGAGCATCAGGCAGATGCAGACCATGGTGCTGGCGGTCTTGACCTTGCCGGACCAGCCGGCGGCAATGACCCGTCCCTTTTCCACGGCCACCAGGCGCATACCGCTGACGGCAAACTCCCGCAGCAGCACCACGGCCAATATCCAGCCGTAAAACTCCCCGGACTCCACCAGACAGCACAGGGCTGCCATGACCAGGCACTTATCCGCCAGGGGATCGGCAAACTTGCCGAAGTCGGACACCTGGTTATAGTGCCGGGCGATGTACCCGTCCAGCAGGTCCGTGAGACAGGCCACCACATAGACGGCCAGGGCCACATACCGGTAGCCGGGAAAGCCCCAGTACATCACCACCAGGAAAACCGGGATGAGAAAGACCCGCAGCAGGGTCAGCTTATTGGCTGTATTCATGGGCATAGGTTATTCCTCCGTTTCTATCACTTCGCCGGTGAGATCGCCGTCCATAGTGCCCGTAATACGCACGGACACGAACTGGCCGGACTGAACATCCCGATCCGCTGTAAAATAAATCACGCCGTCGATGCCGGGACTTTCGGCATAGCTGCGGCCCGCGTAGGCCATGGCCTGGGAGTCAAAGCCGTCGCACAGCACCTCCAGGGTAGCGCCCAGGCGGGTATCGTTAAACGCATCCATCACCTGGCTCTGCAGCTGCATCACCAGCTCGGCGCGACTCTGGGCCTCGTCGCTATCCACCCGGTTGAGCATTTTGGCTGCCGGGGTCCCCTCCTCCGGAGAATAGGGGAAGGCGCCGGCCCGCTGGATTTTCTCTTCCTGCAGGAAGTCGCACAGCTCCTCAAAGGCGGCCTCGTCCTCATAGGGCAGGCCCGTGATGACGGTGGTGCGCAGAACCAGGCCGGGAATACGGCTGCGAAGCTTTGTAAACAGCTGGTGCAGACCCGCCTTAGTCTCCCGGCGGCGCATAGCCCGGAGGATGTCGTCGTTGCAGTGCTGAATGGGAATGTCCATATACTTGCAGATTTTCGGCTCGGATGCGATGGTGTCTATGAGCGCATCGGTAATGCTGTCGGGGTAGAGATAGTGCAGGCGAATCCAGTGAAAGTCCAGCTTGCACAGCTCCCGCAGCAGCTCCGGCAGCTTCTTCTCTTTATACAGGTCGATGCCGTAGCGGGTGATGTCCTGGGCGATGACGATGCACTCCTTTACGCCGCTGTCAGAAAGGGCCTTGGCCTCGGTGAGGATGTCCTCCATCCGGCGGCTGCGGTACTTGCCCCGCAGGGCCGGGATAATGCAGTAGGCACAGCGGTTGCTGCACCCCTCGGCGATGCGCAGATAGGCATAGTGCATGGGGGTGGAGATCACTCGGGGCAGCTCCTCCACAGGGCCGCTGATGTCGGCAAAGTGGCTGAATTTCTGCCCGGCGGCCACCTGCTCCACGGCGGAAACGATGTCGCCGTAGCTGCCGGTGCCCATGATGCCGTCCACCTCCGGAAGCTCCTCTAAAAGCTCCGCCTGGTAGCGCTGGCTCAGGCAGCCGGTGACCAAAATTTTACCCACCCGGCCCGCCGCCTTCAGCTCCGCCACGGAGAGAATGGTCTCGATTGCCTCCAGCTTGGCACTGTCGATGAAGCCGCAGGTGTTCACCACCACCACATCGCTGCCGGCGCAGTCCTCCTGCACCGTCATGCCCGATTGCAGGCACAGAGCCATCATCTGCTCGGTGTTTACACGGTTTTTGTCACATCCCAGGGATATAAATGATACGATCACGGTTTTTATCTTCCTTTATTCCTGAATCTCGGACTCCAGGCGGCGGAGGGGGGCCTGGATATCCTGCCACGAAAAGCCCCGGCGCTGCAGGGCGGTGGAGAGCTTGCGAAGAAGCGCCTCGTCCACGGTTTTATTCCGGCAGCGGGCCCGGAGAAAACGCTCCGCCGCTTCCTCCGCCGGGGGCATTTGAGAAAGAAGCTCCTCCCACAGGTCTCGGGGGATGCCCCGGTGGTTCAGCTCCTGGCGGATGCGGCCGGGACCGTAGCCGGAGGCGCTGTAATGCCGGACAATGGCGGCGCCGTAGGCCGCCTCGTCCACCGCGCCCAGCTCCTCCAGCCAGAGAGCGGTGTCCTCCGCCGTCTCCCTGTCGCCGCCCCGGCGGGTGAGATGCTCCACCACCTGCTTCTTTGACAGCATACGGCTGCCGGTGAGCTGGGCGCCCCGGGCCTTCATTTGGGAGGCTTGGGCGGACTTTTGCAGCTCCTCCACCGTCTCCTCCGAGAGGTCTGCGCCCGGGCGCAGGTCATGGTGCAGGAGTTCATTTTCGGTTATTTTCAGCAGCTGGCCGCCCTCTAAAAAGACCAGTATCCGGTTCTTTTTATGCTTGGACGGCTCCACGCGCTCAATCCGCATCGTCGAAATCGTCGGCGGACACATCCACGGCCCGGCCGGCAGCCCGGGCGGCTACCTTGGACTGGTTGCTCATGAGCTTGTGGAAATTCTTGCGAATCTCCTGCTCCACGGCGTCGCACTGGTCGGGGTGGTCCACTAGATACTGCTTGGCTGCGTCCCGGCCCTGGCCCATGCGCACCTCGCCCAGGCTGAACCAGGAGCCGCTCTTCTGAATGAGGTCCAGCTTCACGCCCAGGTCCAGAATCTCCCCTGTGCGGCTGATGCCCTCGCCGTACATGATGTCAAACTCCGCCTCACGGAAGGGAGGGGCTACCTTGTTTTTCACCACCTTGGCCCGGGTGCGGTTGCCGATCATCTCGCCATTGGCCTTGAGGGTCTCCACACGGCGCACATCAATGCGCACGGAGGCATAGAACTTCAGAGCCCGGCCGCCGGTGGTGACCTCGGGATTGCCGTACATGACGCCCACCTTCTCCCGGAGCTGATTGATGAAAATGACCACGGTATTGGTTTTGGCGATGACGCCGGTGAGCTTGCGCAGAGCCTGGCTCATGAGCCGGGCGTGGAGGCCCACGAAGCTGTCGCCCATCTCGCCCTCGATCTCCGCCCGGGGTACCAGGGCCGCCACGGAGTCCACCACCACCACATCAATGGCACCGGAGCGCACCAGGGCCTCGGTGATCTCCAAGGCCTGCTCGCCGGTATCGGGCTGGGAAATGAGCATATCCTCGATCTTCACGCCCAGGGCCCGGGCATAGGTGGGGTCCAGGGCATGCTCGGCGTCCACGAAGGCCACCTCGCCGCCCTTCTTCTGGGCCTGGGCCAAAATGTGCAGGGCCAGGGTGGTCTTGCCCGAGGACTCAGGGCCGTAGATCTCAATGATGCGCCCCTTGGGAACGCCGCCGATGCCCAAAGCCACATCCAGGGCCAGGGAACCGGTGGGAATGGCCTCTACATTGGTCTCGGCGTTATCGCCGTAGCGCATGATGGAGCCCTTGCCGTACAGGCGCTCGATCTGCTGCATGGCCCCCTCCAGAGCCTTTTTCTTGTCGGACTTGTCCACCACCGCGGCGGCGGTGGGCTCTTTCTTTGCTGCCATGATCCATTCCTCCTATAAAATACTGGCGAAAAATCTTTTGGATTTTTCTGCCAAAAGGTTTACAGTCTGCTGCGCGCATAATTTTGAACCGTTGGCTCAAAATTCCACACTGGCAGCCTGAGCGGTATTTTTCCCCACGCGCATGTCGCGGTGAAAAATGATTTTAATTTTTTTCCGCCTGCGGGCGGAAAACTCTGCGAGGCTTTTTCGCACTAAATGTTAAATTTCATCGTAAAGAATGCCCTGCACCACCCGGGGGATGCCGGCGGGGTCGGGGGTGATCTCCAGATCCCCGAAGCCAAAGGAGCGCATGATGCGCAGCACATCATCCGCCTGGCCGATGCCCACCTCGAAAAGAAGCATTCCGCCGGTGCGCAGAGCCTCCCGCCAGAGGCTGCTGACGGCGCGGTAAAAGTCCAGGCCGTCCTCCCCGCCGTCCAAGGCACTGCGGGGCTCGTAGTCCTTCACGGAGGTGTCTAAGCCGGCGATGTCGCCGGAGGGGATGTAGGGGGGGTTGCAGAGGAGGCAGTCGAAGGTACCCAGGCGGCTGGGCGGGGACTGCATGGCGTTCATCTGCAGGGGGGCCACCCGGTCGGAAAGATCGTTGCGGCGGATATTTTGACGGCAGATCCGCAGGGCTCCCTCAGACAGATCACCCAGGGTCACCCGGCAGTCCGGCACCTGGCTGGCCACCGCCAGGCCCACGCAGCCGGACCCGGTACAAAGGTCCAGCACACGGCTTCCCGGATTCGCCCGGAGAAAGGGCAGGGCGCAGTCCACCAGAGTCTCTGTGTCTGCGCGGGGAATGAGCACCTGGCGGTCGATGTCCAGGGGCAGGCCGTAAAACTCCCACTCGCCGATGAGATAGGCCACCGGCTCCCCGGCCAGGTGCCGCTGCACCAGGCTGCGGACCTGCTCCTCCACCACCGGAGGTACATAGAGCTGCCCGTCCCGCAGGAGCTGCTGGCGGGTCTTGCCGGCGGCAAAGCACACCAGCTCCCGGGCCTCCAGGGTGGAGGCTCGTATTCCGGCCAGGCGGAGCTGCTGGCGAATATCCATATACAAATTGTTATATGTAATGGCCATAATACTATTCGTTGTCACTTTCTGTGGAAATTTGGAATTTTTTAACTTGCAAAGTCTAAAATGGCCTCGCAGAGTTTGCGTCCGCAGACGCAAAAAATTCAAATCATTTTTCGCCGCGACATGTGCGTGGAGAAAAATACCTCTCAGACTGCAAGTGTGGAATTTTTGCGCCCGGCGCAAAAATTATGCGCGCGGCAGGCTGTAAGCCTTTTGGCAGAAAATTCCGCAGGAATTTTCGCCAGAGATTATCACCAGGCGTCCTTGCCTTTTTCGTCGGGCAAAACCAGTTTCAGGGCCTCGATGGCCACCTCCAGCATGGAGTCGTCGGGCTCGAAGGTGGTGAAATTCTGCAGCCACATGCCCGGAGCCGACAGCGCCCGGGTGACAGCGTTATCATGACGGCCCACGAAGCGGTTAAACTCATAGGTGATGCCCACCACCGGCACCAGCAGCAGCAGATGCATCCCGATACGCACCCACAGGTTCTGCCACTCCACCTGGGTAAAGGCCAGGGAGGAGAACAGGATGGACACCACGATCACCACGAACAGGAAGCTGGTGCCGCAGCGGGGATGATGCCGGGGCTGGATGCGGGCGTTTTCCACCGTCAGGGGCAGGCCCGCCTCATAACAGAAAATGGTCTTATGCTCGGCGCCGTGATACTGAAACACCCGGTGCACATCCTTTTGCTTGGAGCAGAGGATCAGGTAGGCCAGGAATATGGCGATCTTGATGACACCCTCGATGAGATTGTGGACCAAGGCGCTTTGGGCATGGAACAGGCCCGCCACAAAGGTGGGCAGCAGCATGAACAGCAGCAGCGTAAGCCCCAGGGAAAGCACCAGGGACACGCCTACCAGCACGCTCTGGAGCTTTTCCGCCGGCACATGCTTCTCCAGCCATGTATCCAGCTTGGAGGGCTGGGCGGACGCATCGTCGGGGAAGTAGTCCGCCGAGAACATCAGGGCCTTGATGCCCTTGACCATAGAGTCCAAAAAGGTCACCACGCCCCGGATAATGGGTAGGCCCAGGATGGGGTACCTGTCCCGCACCAGCTTCAGCTCCTCCACCTTTGTCACCAGGCCCTCCGGGGCCCGGACCACGATGGCCTGCTTCTCCGGGCCGCGCATTAAGATGCCCTCAATGAGAGCCTGGCCGCCGATGGAGGTACGGAAGGTTTCTTTCTTTTCGCGTTTTGCCATGTGTCAGTAAGTCCTCTCTGCTTCCCCCACAGTATAGCACAGCCATGGGGGAAATGCAACATTTGTTCTATCGTTTTTATTCTTCTTCGCGGGAAATCGGCAGGCGGATGGTGACCACGCAGCCGCCGCCCTGGGCATTGCCGATGTCAAAAGTGCCCTCGTGGCGGTGGATGATCTCATCGCACACCGCCAGGCCTATGCCGCTGCCCCGGGCCTTGGAGCTGCCCTTATAGAACTTCTGCTTCACATAGGGAAGCTCCGCCTCCGGGATGCCGGGGCCATAGTCCCGGACCCGCACCGCATAGTACTCTCCCTCCTGCTCCATGGACACGGTGATGCGCTTGCCGGAGCCGCCGTGCTTGGCGGCATTGTCCAGCACATTGCACAGCACCTGCTTCAGCCGCTCCGGGTCGCCGGTGATGGGCTGCTCGAACATCTCCCCGGCATTCAGATACTCCAGGTCGATGCCGTCCTGGCGGAAAAGCTCCCGATAGGTGTAAATAGCGTCCTCCACCTCGGCCTGAAGGTCCATCTGCTCCACCCGCAGGGTAAAGCGGCCATCCTCTATCTTGGAGAACTCCAGCAGCTCCTCCACCATGTTGGTGAGCCTGCGGGACTCCCGCAGAATGATCCGCACGCCCCGGCGCAGCTGCTGGATGTCCCCGCCGTCGTCGGCCAGGAGGGTCTCGCCCCAGCCGTTGATAGCGGTAAGGGGGGTGCGCAGCTCGTGGGACACGGAGGAGATGAACTCCGTCTGCATCTTCTCGCTCCGGCTGATTTGCAGGGACATCTGGTTGATATTGTCCACCAGCTGCCCCATTTCATCCTCGTATTTATTGGGGATCTGGATGCCGTAACTGCCATCGGAAATGCGCTTGGCGGCCTCGGTCACCTCCGCCACCGGGGCGGCGATCCGGCGCATAAACACCAGGTTCACGCACAGCACCACGCCGCTGATGACGGCTGCCAGGCCCATGACGGCTACGGCCAGCAGGGCCACCTGCTTATCCAGCTCCCGGGTGGAGGTGACCAGGCGCAAAGCGCCTACCACGCCGCCGTCATACTCCAGGGGTGCGGACACGGCCAGGATATTCTCCCTGGTAAGGGGGTCCCGCCCGGTGAAGGAATCCATTCTTCCGGTATCCAGGGCCCGGCGCACCTCCGGGGTCTCCGGGGTGATGCCCACGGTCTGACCCCGGCTGGAAATTTCCACGCGGCCATTGCGGTCTAAAAACTGCAGCTCAATGGTGTCCGCCTCGTCGAAATTCCCGGCGTAGAGCACCGCATTGCGGTAATACTCGCTGTAGTTGGCCATGGCATAGGTATTGAAATAGCTGACTCCGGCCCGGACCTTATTTTCCAGGGCGAAGCGGGCATTGCTGTAATAGCTCGTCACCAGGACAACCGAGCTGAGGGCGGCAATGAGCATGAGAATGGTGATGACCGGAAACACGCTGGTGATGATCCAGCGGCGGCGCATACCCATCATGCGCCGCTTGCGGCCGTGGCTGACCTTAGCGGTATCCCCGGCGCTCCTGTCCTGCATTATGCGTCCCACTTATAGCCGTACCCCCATACCGTGGTGATGTAGGTGGGATTGGTGGCGTTATCCTCAATCTTCAGCCGCAGACGGCGGATGTTCACATCCACGATCTTCAGCTCGCCGAAATAATCCCGGCCCCATACCAGGTCCAAAATTTCCTCCCGGGACAGAGCCTTGCCCGGGTTCTCCATGAACATCTTCATAATAGCGTATTCCATCTGGGTGAGCTTAATACGCCGGCCGTCCTTCTCCAGGGTGCGGTTGCGGGTGTTGAGGACGAAGGGCGGCTGGGTGAGCTGGCCCGACATCTCCTCGGCCATGCCGGAGCGGCGCATGAGGGCGTCCACCCGAGCCGTAAGCTCCGCCGGAGAAAAGGGCTTTGTCACATAGTCGTCGGCGCCGGTCATCAGGCCCGTGACCTTGTCCATCTCCTGAGACCGGGCCGTGAGCATGATGATACCGATACGCAGATTGGTGGCCCGGATACGGCGGCACACCTCGAAGCCATCGATGCCGGGCAGCATGATGTCCAGCAGGGCCACCCGGATGTCCGGGTTCTGCTGCAGCTTTTCCAGAGCCTCCTCGCCGCTCTCGGCCTCGATAACATCGTAGCCCGCCCGGCGCAGATTGATAACGATGAAGCTGCGGATGCTGCTCTCATCCTCTAAAACCAGTACTTTTTTCATTGTCTCTGCCTCTCCTCTCAGTTTCCGGCGGCCCAGGCCGTCGAGATCAAATAGAAATGGCTGTTGACCCACTCGTTGCTCACGCCGATGCGTTCGCCCGTCTCTGTGATGCGCAAGGCATACGCCATGTTGGAGCGCAGCATCAGCAGCGTACGCCCGTCGCTGCGGGCCTCCCGGTCCCGGTCCTCGCCGCTGAAGCTGTACAGGTACAGCACCGCCTCCCCGTTACACTGTAGGGTCACGCAGGAGCCCTTGTCGGTGCTTATGATGTCGGTGCCCTTCATGCAGCCGTGCCAGTCTTCGCTGAGGGTCAGATACCAGCCGTCGGGCTGGTTGTGATAGGTGTCCATGACCCAGACGCTGTCCCCGCGGTCATTGTACCGATACCAGCAGAACACCCGGGCCGCCGAGCGAACGGTGCTGTCGGCGGGATAGGGAATCTCGATGATGCCGTCGTTATTGATGTCCTGGGGACGGAGCTGGCTGAAGGCATAGCGGACATCGGTTTTCCCGGTGCTGCGGCTCTGGGTCACATTTTTAAGCTCGCCCTCCCGGCTCACCAATATGTCGGTCATGGCCTGGTTGCCCTCGTCCACGCCGGTGATGAAGGCGGCGTTGCTCTGGCTGTCCAGCTTGCCGCAGACGATGCTGCCCCGGCTCAGCTCCGCCGCCGTGCAGCTCAGGCGACACGGGCTGCCGCTGCGCAGCTCTCCCTCCCGCCAGCGGAAATGCTCGGCCAGGGTGGCGCCGTCGGCATCTGTGCGCAGGAGCAGCAGGTCAAACAGGCCGTTGCTGTCCAGATCGTCCACCACAAAGCGGCTGTATCCGCTTTGCATCATCACCTCGGGGGTATTCCCCCGCAGGCGGTACACGGCCACCGTCTGCACCTCTGTACTAATGCGCCAGCCCACAGCCACCTCCAGCTTGCCGTCGCCGTCAAAGTCCCGGAAGGAAATGGAATCAATGGAGGTGCCGCCGGACTCAATGGTGCAAAAGAGGGTGAACGACTCCTCCTCCGACCGGAAAAACAGAATCTTCAGCGGCTTCTCGTCCGACGCGCAGCGGAAAAAGGCCACCGCCTCCTTGCTGCCGTCGCCGTCCAGGTCGATCATCTGCAGGGACTGCATATTGCTGCCGCCGGTGGGGTTTATATATTCGTAGCCGCTCTTCAAATAAGTGTTGAGGGTGTTGGACAGGCCCGTGTACTCCACCGGCACCTCCGGCAGGGTAAACAGGTTTTCCGCAGAGGTCTCCAGGGCGCAGCCGCAAAGCCCCAGGGCCAGCACCAGGCTCGCCACCAAAACTGCCATTTTCTTCTTCCACTTCTTCACGCCTCACCCTCCCATGTGTCGATTCTTATACAGAATATACTATACCACGAATCGCGCCGTTTGGGTAGCCCCTGTTTTGCTTTTTCCGGGGAAAGGGGCTGCCTCGGGAAGCGGGGGGCGGATCGGGCCGGGTTTTGGGCTCGTTTTCGTTGTTTTCGCTAATTTCAGGGCGATTTTATCAGCGTTTTCCCGATTTGCAAAAACTTGACAAAGATGAATTTTCTCCCTATGATACTATTGTTATACTATTTTAGCGGGCTCTTAACATGATCCCCTGCAGCGCCCGCCCGAAAACAGGAGAGAAACATCGTGGAAAGAGAATCTTTTAAGTCAAGACTGGGCTTCCTGCTGGTGAGCGCCGGGTGCGCCATCGGCATCGGCAATGTGTGGCGCTTCCCCTTCGTGGCGGGGCAGAACGGCGGCGGATTTTTCGTGCTGATCTACCTGATCATGCTGGTGGTGCTGGGCCTGCCGGTGCTGACCATGGAGCTGGGCGTGGGCCGCGCCAGCCGCAAGAGCGCGGTGCTGGGCTACAAGGCCCTGGAAAAGCCCGGCAGCAAGTGGCACATACACGGCTGGTTCGCCATTCTCGGCTGCTACCTGCTGATGATGTACTACACCACCGTATCCGGCTGGATGCTGGACTACTTCTTCAAGTTCGCCACGGGCACCTTTGCCCACGGCATGAGCAGCGAGGCCAATGCCAAGGTCTTTACCGATATGCTGGCCAACCCTATGGAAATGGGCCTGTGGATGGCCATTACGGTGGCGGCAGGGGTGCTGGTGTGCAGCATCGGGCTGCGCAAGGGTCTGGAGCGGGTCAGCAAGGTAATGATGACGGCGCTGCTGGTGCTGATTGTGGTGCTGGCCATTCACAGCTTCACCCTCTCCGGCGCCCGGGAGGGCATTGCCTTCTACCTGGTACCCAACATGGACAATGTACGCTCCGTGGGCCTGGGCAATGTTATTGCCGCGGCTATGAACCAGGCCTTCTTCACCCTGAGCCTGGGCATTTCCGCCATGGAGATCTTCGGCAGCTACATGAGCAAGGACCACACCCTTCTCAGCGAGGGCGCCCGTATCTGCGGACTGGACACCTTTGTGGCCATTATGGCGGGCCTTATCATCTTCCCCGCCTGCTTCAGCTATGGCGTGGAGGTGGACTCCGGGCCCAACCTGATCTTTATTACCCTGCCCAGCGTGTTCACCAACATGGCCGGGGGCCGGGTATGGGGGGCGCTGTTCTTCCTGTTTATGACCTTCGCCTCCTTCTCCACGGTCATTGCGGTCATTGAAAACATCATGTCCTCGTGCATGGATCTGTTCGGCTGGAGCCGCAAGAAGGCCGCCGTGGTAAACGGCGCTCTCATTCTCATCGCCAGCATTCCCTGTGTGCTGGGCTACAATGTGCTCAGCGGCTTCCACCCCATCGGCGGCCGGGATGTGCTGGACAGCGAGGATTTCCTGGTCAGCAGCATTCTGCTGCCTCTGGGGTCGCTGGTATACCTGCTCTTCTGCGTGACCCGCTGGGGCTGGGGCTTCAAAAACTACCAGGCTGAGGCCAACACCGGCAAGGGCATGAAGGTGGCCGGGTGGATGCGGTGGCTGTTTATGATCGTGCTGCCCATTATGATTCTGGCGATTTTCTTTATCGGTCTGATGGGATAAAAGCAGAATATGCCCGCTTGCACGCGGTAAACTCGAGACCTTTTTATACAAAAACCACCTGGCGCATCTACATCGGATACGCCAGGTGGTTTTTTGATTTTACAGGTCCCGGATGTCTTGCAGAAGCTCATCCAGGGGCAGCTTTCGCAGGGTGTCCTCCAGGGACTTATCCTCGGCGGGGGCCTCCTCCGGCTGGGCCGGGGGGGCTTCCTCCGGGGTGGGGGCAGGCTCTGCGGTAGGGGCTGCCTCCGGGGTCACAGGCTCCGGGACTTTCGGGGCGGCAGGCTCGGCAGCGGGAACGACTTCCTCTTCGGAAGTCTCCGGCTCCTGGGCAGCGGGCTCAGCTTCCTCCCCGGGAACGGGTTCCTCTGCCGGGGTTTCCGCTTCCTCCTCCGGGGCAGGCGTCGCTTCCTCCACAGGGCTCTCCTCCGGGGTCTGTGTTTCCTCCGGCAGGGCCTCGGGAGCGGCTTCTTCGGCGGGCTCCGTCTGCTCAGATGCAAGGGCCCGGAGCTTCCGCCCGCGGCTGCCGGAGACGCAGGCAAAGACGAGCATCAAAATCAGCAGCAGCGCCGCTGCGCCGCCGGCGATGTACACATACAGCATGGGCACGGCCAGGGTTTCGCCGCTGTCGGTAAACACCGCGCCGCTGAAGCGCTGGAGGGTGGCGTTTTTAGTGTCATAGGTGTAGTAGCCGTATTGGCCGCTGTCATCCATCAGGTAGAGGACCAGGAAATCCGACAGAGCCGCATCCTCATAGCGCCAGCCGGAAAGGGTCTGGGAAAAGGCCTCCACGGTGGCGGCTTTCAGACCGGGCACCGCGGCTTTCTCCGACGGGATGCCGGTATAAATATAGGTAGCGCCGCCACAGACCAGGGGGAGATAGGGAGACAGAACGCCCTCGGTCCGGGAATAGAGGTAGAACCCGGCCACGCCCTTCTCGTCCACCAGGTAGACCAGGGTGTGCTTGCCGTTGGCATCTACCCAAAGGGGCAGGGTATCCCCTCCCTGGGAAACAGGCTCGGCGGCGGTAAAGCCCGTGGGCGGGGTGACCCCCTCCACATCCTTCACAACCCCCAGCTTGGCCCCGGAGAAGCTGAGAAACAGCGTGGGGGCCTGGGCCACCTTGGCGGTGACGGTATAGGTCTTGGTATCGCCGTTTTCGGCGGTGACCACCAGGGGAAGCGTATTCTCCCCCGCCCGAAGCGTCAGCTCCCCATCACCCTGGACGGTGGCGTTGGAGTCGGAGGGAGTGGCGGTGAGCGTGAGCTTCTCGGTGCCCTGGGGCAGGGAGAGGGTATACTCGGTCACAGCCGGGTCAAAGGCCGGGGTCAGGGTCCCGGCGCTGACGGTGAGAGCGGAGAGGGCATTGTTGCCGCTCTTGCCCGGGGTGCTGGGGGTGTAGTCCGGCTCGCTGTCGTCGGGGGTGGAAGCGGAGACGATGGACACCGAGGCGCTGCCGGAGGCATCATAGTCCACGCCGGACACGCAGTAGGAGCCGGCGGAGATCCACACGGAGCCGGTGCCGGTGTCATTGGCCCGGAACACGAGTTGGTTGGTGCGGTTATCCCCCTCAAAGCCCATGGGGGCCAGGTCGCCGGACTCCAATGTGAGGTTAGCGGAATAGGCCACGGAATAGGTCCACGCCTCAGACCCGGCAGGCACGGTGATGGTAAAGGCCACGGTACGGCCCACGCTGACGGTGCTCTGTCCGGCGGACACAGACATTCCCGCAGCATAGCTCACCTGCAGGAGGGAGAAAAGCATGACGCACAGCAGCGCAAGGCTCACAAGAGGTTTTTTCAGTAGTTTCATAGGTCACCTATCATTTCTGCACGATGGGCGCAGTGCCCAGGATGTGTTTCTTAATGGCCAGCAGTGAGGTGGCCGCGATCTTGCTGCCGGAGAGCTGGGCAGCGCGGGCATAGGCCCCGGATAGAGTCTGGGTGCCCAGGATGTGCTTCTTCACCGCCAGCAGGTCCGTGGCGGCAATGCGTCCGTCGCCGTTAGCATCGCCATACACCACGCAGGTGTAGGTATAGGTCCCGGCGGTGTCCTGGATGGTCAGCACCTGACCGGTAGCGACCAGGGCACTGCCCGCAACGGCCGCTCCCCCGGCGGTGACGGTGACGGTGGCATTCTTATTCACCGACTTGATCTGGGAAATCAGGCTCCTAACAGGGGTACCCAGGGTGAAGCCGGAGAGGTAGGAATCCGACAGACGCAGGTTCAGCTCATTCACATAGTCATAGCGCTCAGAGGGCTCCGGATTGGGCTCGGGATTGGGATTGGGATTGGGCTCAGGTTCAGGTTCGGGCTCCGGGTCCACATATTCGTCCTCGTACCTGGCCGTGGGCAGCTTGGTCACGGCGGGCATATTCTCCAGAATGGGGACGGAGAAGGTCAGCTCCGTGTCCGTCAGACCGTTTTTGGCGTAGGCCTCATAAGTCTGCCAGCCGCCCCACTTGTAGGCGTAGGTGATGTCCGTGGCGTACTGGTAGCTATAGGTATACAGGGGGGTGAAGTTGAAGCGCTGGAGGAAGGTGGTGTCCTGGCCGTCCTCTATGTAGTTGCGGAAGATGAACCACGCGCCACCCAGCAGGGCCTTGTAGGTGGTGTCCCAGCCCTTACTCTGGGCATAGAGAATGCCGTTGTAGTTGGGGTCGCTGCCGCCGTAGGCGCCGATGTTGAAGAAATTATAGTATTTTTTGCCGTCACTGAGGGGGTAGCCGGTGGCATTTTTGGTAGCGCCGGTGCCGATCTCACCCCGGGCCTTCACCGCCAGGTAAAAGGGGCTGACCCCGGTGACGGTGACTTTCTCCAGGGCGTTTGCGGCGCTGGTATTGCCCTCGCTGCGCAGGCGCTGAATATCCGCCTGCTTCTGCTTTTCCAGTTCCTCCTTGGACCCGGCCTTGATAAATTCGTCGATGATCTCGTCCGTGGCCCAAACGCAGTCGGCCAAGACCTTCTTGATCTGCGCATGGGTGGCGTTCTCGCCGCCGGAGAGCTTTTCAAAGGCGACGCAGGTGCCGTTCACCAGATAGCTGCGGGGATCCATGTAATAGGCCACCGTATCCCGGCTGGCAGCGTACCAACCCGGCTCAAACTCCACCCACACGCCAGTGGAGCTGTCGTAGGCGCCGGGGGCCGTGGAACGCTGGGCCGCATCATAATAGCCGGAAATCAGCGCCCGGCCCAGGGTGGACTCGTTTTCCAGGGACTTGGTCCAGTCCAGCCCTGTCTTGTAGGCCACAAAGGTCCACTTGCCCCCGCTGGCGGCGTACAGGGCCCGGAGATAGGGCTGGTAGCTCTTGGGAAAGCCCTGCTCGTCCAGATACTTGCGGTACGCCCGGTCATCACCGATGTAGGTGACGAAGTCGCTGCGCATATAGCCCACCTTGGTGTAGCCTTTGTAGACGAACACGATCTGATACCAGTCGTACCCATCGCTGCCCCGCTGCACGGCGATGACCCGCACATACTGCCCCTTGTTGAGCTGAATGGCATCGGAGCCGTTAAAATACACGGAGCTGTACCCGGTGCCGGGGCCGGTGCGGACATTGACCTCGTCGTCATTGACATACGCATCCGTTCCCACGCTGCCCAGCACGGGAATAATCATGCCTGCCAGAAGCAGCAAGACCAGCAGCGCGGAAATGAGCCGCTTGACGGTATTCACTTTTGTCACAGAGGCTGTCACAGCGATATTTCATCCTTTCCCAAACAAGTAAAACGCACTTGATGATACTAATACAAAATAAAGATAGCACAAACCGGGGTGTTTGTCCACAATTTCCGCCGAAAAATGTGGAAAACCTCCGAAAAAGAGCAGTCCCGCCGCCGGGACAGGCCCCGGGCGGCGGGAATTTTCGCCAGGTCAGCCGATGGCGTTTTGGGCAAAGGTGTTGTTTACCAGCTCCTCAAAGGGCACCCAATCGCTATGGCGCAGCTCACCGGCCTGCTCCATCACCGTCTCCAGCCGCTCCAGGGCCTGGCGCTCCATCACCGGGGTGGCATTCCAGGCGTCGATCTGCCGGTGCCGGGCGGTGACAGCCTCCAGCTCCGCCAGATCGGTATCCGGGAACTGGTCGCAGATGGCCTCGGCCACCTGCCGGTCCGTGTGCTCCTGCACCCACTTCTGGGCCTTGGCAATGGCGTTTACAAACCGCTGGGCCGTGTCGGCGTTCTCCCGGAGCCAGCTGATGTTGGCAAAGTAGGCCGTGTAGGGGATTTCGCCGCTCTCCAGGCCGATGGAGGTGAGCACATAGCCCTGGCCGGCGGCCTCCACCTGGGTGGCCGTGGGCTCAAAGAGGGTCACATAGTCCCCCTGACCGCCGGTGAAGGCCCCGGCCATCATGTTAAACTGCACGGAGGTGTCCACGGTCACATCCACGCCCGGGGTCAGGCCGTTCCGGCGCAGCACATATTCCAGGGTCATCTCCGGCACGCCGCCCTTGCGCCCGCCGATGACGGTCTTGCCCCGCAGGTCCTCCCAGGAAAACTCCCCGTCAGACCGCCCCACCAGGAAGGAGCCGTCCCGCTTAGTGAGCTGGGCGATGATCTGGGTGTGGTCCGCCTTGCCCTGGTTATACACATAGATGCTGGCCTCGGGCCCTGCCAGGCCGATGTCCGACTGGCCGGAGACAACGGCGGTCATCACCTTGTCGGCCCCGCCGCCGTTTGTAAGCTCCACCTTCAGGCCCTCGGCCTCAAAGAACCCCTGGCTCATGGCCACATACTGGGGCGCATAAAACACCGAGTGGGTCACCTCGTTCAGCCGCACCAGGGTCTCCTCCTTCTTGCCGCAGGCACACAGGGCCGGAACGATCATCAGTGCAGCCAGCAGGAATGCAAGAATCTTTTTCATAATCCTTTCCCCCAAAAACGATTTAAGATTTTTTCCACCCACAGCACCAGCCGGTACATCACCACCGCCGCCACCGCCAGGATCACCACGCTGGTCATGACCAGATCCATGTTGAACACCTGGGAGCCGTACACGATGAGATACCCCAGTCCGGCCTGCGAGACCAGAAACTCGCCCATGATGACACCCACCCAGGAAAGCCCTACATTCACCTTCAGGGTGGAAAAAAGGGTGGGGGCGTTGGCCGGGAATACCAAAAGCCACAGTATCTGACGGCGGTTGGCTCCCAAAGAGCGCAGCAGCCGAATTTTTTCCTCATCCGTGGAGAGAAACCCCTGGTACATATTCAGTATGGTCACGATCAGGGAGATGGCCAGGGTCATGACGATGATGGCGCCCTGTCCTGCCCCCATCCATACGATGAAAATGGGGCCCAGGGCCGTTTTGGGCAAGGCATTGAGCACCACCAGATACGGGTCTAAGATCCGGGCCAGCTTCCCCGACCACCACATACAGATGGCCACCGCCGTGCCCAGGGCGGTGCCGGAGAGAAAGCCGATGACCGTCTCTCCGCAGGAAACGCCTATGTGCCGCCACAGGTCGCCGCCGCGGCAAAGGGAGACGAAGGTGGCGGCCATACGGCTGGGACTGCTGATGAGGAAGCCGTCGGACAGGCCCACCCGGCAGCTCAGCTCCCACAGAGCCAGCAGGCCCGCCAGCAGGGCCGCCTGCCACAGCCGCACCTGCCGCTTCTGCCGCCGCACCGCCAACAGATACGCCTGCCGGCCCGGCGACTGGGAGGGACTATTCATGGTGATCCAGCTCCTTCCAAATGGCCTGAAAATAAGTGTGGAACGCCTCTGTGTCCCGACGCTCCAGAGGGGAAAGCCCCCGAAGCTTTGCAAGGTCGTGGACATTTTTCACCACGGCAGGCCGGGCACTGAGCACGAAAATGCGGTCCGAGAGGCTGATGGCCTCGGAAATATCATGGGTGACCAGAAGCGCGGTCTTGCCCTCCCGGCGGATGATGCGGCTGATGTCTGAGGACACCGAGAGCCGGGTCTGGAAATCCAGCGCCGAAAACGGCTCATCCAGCAGGAGAATTTTCGGCTTGGTGGCCATGGTGCGAATGAGGGCGCAGCGCTGGCGCATACCGCCGGAGAGCTGGGCGGGCCGCTTCCGGGCAAAGTCCCACAGGCCGTAGCGCCGCAGAAGGGTGTCGGCGTAGGCCAGGTTTTCCGGGGTCCGCTTGCCCAGCACGGATAGGCCCAGGGTCACATTGTCCCGAATGGTGCGCCAGGGGAAAAGCTGATCCCGCTGGGGCATGAGGCCGATTTTATCAGAGGGGCCGCACACCGCTGCGCCGTCTACCTCCACCGTGCCGGAGGTGAGTCTTTCCAGCCCCGAGATCACAGACAGCAGCGTGGATTTGCCGCAGCCGGAGGGGCCCACCACGCTGCAAAATTCCCCTGGGGCAATGTCCATATCCACCTGCCGCAGAGCCTCCACCTCCCCGTCGGGCGCCTGATAGACAAAGGACGCGCCACGAAGATGAATCATTTGATCTGCCTCCTTTGCTGAGAGGAATGCCTCTCCTGGTCATACTATGCCCGGCCGGGCTCGAGGGTGCGCCCTTCGCAGTCGCCCGCCCTGTAATTCTCCCCAGCAAAAAGCGCCACAGCCGGGATTTCCGGCCGTGACGCTTTTACTTTATTCACTTCAGCCTTAGCGGCAGTCCGCAGAACACCCGTGTTACGCTGTCTGCCCGGCGGGCCAGGGCGCACACGGTCCGGCCCACCTCCTCCCGCCACAGGCGCTGCACCCTGTCCATAGGCACTACGCCGCAGGACACATCCGTGCAGATCACCACGGCGTCCGCCCGCAGCGGGGGCAGCTCAAAGGGGCGCCCCGCCGCCACTGCGTCATACACCGCCTGCTCCAGATAGCAGAGGCAGCGCCGGGTGGTATCATATCCGTTTTCATAAAAGGCCAGGTCCTCCGTATCCAGATGAAACCGCTCCCGGGCGTAATCCAGCTTGCCCTGATAGGCCCCGCCGATAATCAGATCCATGGTTTTTCCTCCTTCACAGCAGCAGCGCCGCGCTGCCTGCCAGCTCTGCCAGGGTGATGGCCGCCCCGGAGATGTCCCCGGACATGCCGCCCAAATTCCGCCGCAGCAGCAGTATAACGACCCCCGCGGCAACGGCAGCCGAGAGGGGCGCCAAAATGCCCTGCCCGGGCACCCATACGCCCAAGGTCACGGCTGCGGCGACCAGAGCCAGGGCCCCTATGGCCGGGGCGGCGCCGTGCTCCATGGACTTATACCCGCTACTTTCCAGGGGTGCAAACCCCAGCACCGCGGCGGCACTGGCGCCCCGGGCGGCGGCGCACAGAAGCGGCAGCGCCCACAGCTTCCCGCTCTCCACCGGGCAGGACCACACGCTGTACCCGGTCAGGGCCAGCAGCACCAGACAGATGACGGCAAAGGAGCCCACATGGGGATCTTTCAATATCTCGATGCGCCGGGCTCTATCCCGGCGGGATAACACTGCGTCGCTGCAATCCATGAATCCGTCCAAATGGATGAACCCCGTCAGGCACCAGGGTGCAGCGGTCATGCACAGGGCAAAAATAGGCCCTGGGGCCGAAATATGCACCAGCAAAAAGCCGATCCCCGCCCAAATAAGCCCCAGCATCCCCCCCAAAAAGGGCAGGCACAGGAGCATCTGGCGGTAGCACCCCTCATCCCAGCGGCGCACCGGGTTGGGTATGGCGCAGAACATCCCCCAGCACATGGAAAAACCTGTAAGCCATTTTTTCATACGGGAATTTCTCCTTTATACACGATCCGCCCTCCGAAGCTCACCTCCGCCACCGTGTCGCAGGCGGCAGCCAGGGTCCGGTCGATGTGCGCCAGACCCCGGCGGTAGGCCTCGGTGAGTTCGCCGTAGGCCAGAGCGTCGGAATAGATGTAGTCGCTGACAAATACGATGTGCCGCAGGCGGCCTGCCAGGGCCGTAAGCTCCCGGGCCACCCGCGACGGAGCGGCCAGGTCTACGGACCCGTCCGGGCGGAACATCTCATTAGAGAGCAGGGCCGTGACACTATCCAGCAGGTAGCTGCCCTCCGGGTCCGCATCCTGAAGTCCCTTTTCCAGGGACAGGCCGCATTCGACCGTTTGGAAGCCCAGCCCCGCCCGGCTCTCTACATGGCGGGCAATCCGGGCCCGATCCTCCTCGTCGTGGGGGATCATGGTGGCCAGATAATACAGCCGGCCCGGCCGGCTCAAATGCACGGCGATCTGCTCCGCCAGGGTGGATTTCCCATTTTTGCAGCCGCCGGAGAGGAACACGGTCATTCAGAAACAGTCCTTTCCGCGAATTTCGTTCAAGTAGCTGTCGTCAATGGCGGCACCCTCAAAGGTGGCCATGCCCCGGGCGGCAGCGCAGGCGGCCTCCAAGACCCGAAAGGCTATCGGACAGCCGCTGCCCTCCCCCAGGCGCATCCCCAGATGCAGCCACGGAGCCAGGCCCAGCTCCTCTATGGCGGCGGTATAGCCTACCTCCCGGGACAGATGGGAGGCAAAGAGATAGTCTCCCACGGCAGGACACAGGCGGTAGGCGCACAGGGCCGCCACAACGGAGATGAACCCGTCAATGACCGCCGGGAGGCCATACCTTCCTGCGCCCAAAAACACACCGCACATGGCCGCTAAGTCCAATCCGCCCACCTTACTTAAAACATCCAGGGCGTCGTTTTTATCGGGTCTATGCAGGGCTAAGGCCCGGGTAATGACCTGCTTTTTCCGCAGGAAGCCCGCATCGGTCATGCCGCCTCCCCGGCCCGTAACCGCCTCCACAGGCAGCCCCGTCAGGGCAGCCAGCACCGCAGCGGAGGTGGTGGTATTGCCAATGCCCATCTCCCCTACGCCCAAAACGGCCACGCCCTCGGCCTTGGCCCGGCGGGCCAGCTCCATGCCCGTCCAAACAGCTTGGGTAGTCTCCTGCCGTGTCATGGCAGGCTCCCGGGCCAGGTTGCGGGTCCCGGGCCTGATTTTTCGGTTTACAATTTCCGGACAGTGGTATTCGTCGGCGATGCCCACATCCACCACCTGCACCTGGTCGCCAAAGTGGTGGGCCATGGCGCTCATGCCCGTGCAGTGGCGGGTCATATTCACCGCCTGGGCCGCCGTAACGCTTCGGGGCGTGACAGACACCCCTTCCTCCACCACGCCGTTATCCGCGCAGAGGACGATGATACGGCAGGGCGTATAGCCGGGGGCCAGGGTCCCGGTGATGCCGCACAAGCGAATGTAGATATTTTCCAGCTCTCCCAGACTGCCGGGGGGCTTGGCCAGAGTGCCCTGGTACACGGCGGCCCGGGCCATGGCGCCTTCGTCGGCGGGGGTGATAAGGGCCAGCTCCCGGCGGAGCATTTCTTCGTAATTCATAGCTTCAAAAATCCTTTTTCCAGCAGCCAGGTCACATTTCCCCCGGCCTCCAGGGTCTCCAGTGTGTAGGTCAGGCTCGTGTCCCCAGACAGCAGCTCCAGGACTTCCTCCATGGGCACAGTACCCCGCTCCAGGGGATCGTGAAGGTCCCAGCCTCCGGCGTTGTTGTGCAGGTGCAGGTGCGACAGCCAGGGACGGCATCGCTCCACCCACTCCTCCACCGGAGTGAGGGACAGCTCCGCATTGGCATGGCCCACATCCAGGCACAGCCGCAGGCGAGGGTCATTCACCTGGCGGACGATGTCCACCAGCATCTGCGGAGAGGGCTCCATGACATTCTCCAGGCACAGGACCATTCGCTCCGGGATCTGCGTCAAAAAGTCGCGCCAAAACTCCACCGATTTTTCCACAAACCACACCGGAAAATACACCCGGGGAATAAATCCCGAGTGCACCACCAGCTTGCGGCAGCCCCAGCCCTGCGCCGCCTGCACCGCTTGGGCATACCGGTGCCGGGACAGCTCCAATGCCAAGGGGTCAATAGCCGCCGGGCAAAGCTCATTGAACGGGGCGTGGAAAGTAAACCGGTCCGCCGCCTGTCGGTGTCCGGCCACGGCGCTGACCACCTCCGGCGTGGGGGCGTCCAGATTGGCGGCGGTACAGTACTCCGCGATCTCTAGGCCCAGGCCGTAGCGGGCGGCGGCTTCGTCGCACCCGGTGGCCACGGTGGAAATATATAGCTGACTGCGGTCCATGGCTCCGTGCCCCTTCCCGAAAAAATATGGCCCGTCCGATCGGCGAGCCGATGGAAAAAGTATAGCACGGCGGGGCAGAAATGTAAAGGCGGGGGAAATAAGGTGAAAGCGGAAAGGGGAAACGGAAAAAAGCTTCCCTTAGGCAAGGGGGGGCAAGGGGACGGGGCGCGGATTGCCACAGCCAGTGTGCGCACTGGCTTCGCAATGACACATTACAAGTAGTGCGTAGGGCGGGACGATGTGGGCATCGTCCCCTACGGAGGGGTTACAATGGGTGTGGTACAAGGCCGGGCGGCGGGCTGAGGGCAGCCCGTCCTACAAGTTTGATTTTGTACGGGGAGACGGGCGGGGTAGAACCCCGCCCCTACGGATCACAAGGAGTGCGGTGGGGCGGGCCGATGTAGGCATCGGCCCCTACGGAGGGGTTACAAGGAGTGCGGTAGTTGGCAGGCGTCCGCAAGGGCCGGCGCTACGGAATGGATTGTAGGGGCGGACGACTCTGTCCGCCCGGTGCATAGTTTTTTCCGTTTAGGGGCGGCCCACATAAAAAAAGCCCTTTGCTATGACGCAGGCATCATAGCAAAGGGCTTTTTTATTTTGGACTGCGCTTACTTGACCAGCTCGATGATGGCGGTCTCGGCTGCATCGCCGCGGCGGACGCCGGTGCGAACAATGCGGGTATAGCCGCCGTTGCGCTCTGCATATTCAGGAGCGATTTCCTTGAACAGCTTGTGCGCCACATCCTCTCTGGTGATGAAGCTCAAAGCCTGACGATAGGCTGCCAGATCACCCTTCTTGCCCAGGGTAATCATCTTTTCAGCCAGGGGCTTGATCTCCTTGGCACGGGTAATGGTGGTTTCCATACGGCCGTTATCCAGGAGATCGGTGACCTGCTGACGGAGCATCGCCATACGCTGATCGGTAGTTTTACCGAGCTTACGAGTTCCGGGCATTTCTGTTTCCTCCTTGTAAGGATCTTACTGCGCGGGGGCGCGCAGGTTAGTTGTTTTCTTCGCCGGCCAGATGCAGACCCATCATGGCCAGTTTGTTGATGACTTCCTCCAGAGACTTGCGTCCCAGGTTGCGGACCTTCATCATTTCGTCCTCCGTCTTGGAAATCAGGTCCTCCACGGTGTTGATGTTGGCTCGCTTGAGGCAGTTGAAGCTGCGCACAGACAGGTCCAGCTCCTCAATGGTCATCTGCAGCTGCTTGCTCTGGCTATCGCCGGACTTCTCCACAATGACGGGCTCGCCGCCCACATTTTCGGACAGATCCGTGAACAGAGCAAAGTGGTCGCAGAGGATCTTGGCGCCCAGAGACACAGCATCCCGGGCGGAAATGGTGGAGTCCGTCCATACCTCCAGCGTCAGCTTGTCAAAATCGGACATATTGCCGACACGGGTCTTTTCCACCGTGTAATTGACCTTATACACGGGGGTATAGATGGAGTCGATGGGAATGACGCCGATGACGCCGGGACGCAGAGCCTTATTCCGGTCGGCGGACACATAGCCGCGGCCATGGCTCAAGGTCACTTCCATGCTCAGGGTGGCGCCTACATCCAGGGTTGCGATGTGCAGCTCGGGATTCAGGACCTCCACCTCGCCGTCGGGCTTGATGTCGCCGGCTGTAACTTCACAGGGGCCGGTGGCCTCGATGAAAACGGTCTTTCCACCGTCGCAGTGCAGCTTGGTCAGCAGGCTCTTTATGTTCAGAACGATCTCCGTGACATCCTCTTTTACGCCGGGGATGGTGGAGAACTCATGCTGAACGCCTGCAATCTTGATGCTGGTGGCTGCGGTGCCGGGCAGGGAGGAGAGCAGGATGCGACGCAGGGCGTTGCCCAGAGTCGTTCCGTAACCGCGCTCCAGGGGTTCGATCACATACTTTCCATAGGAAGCATCGCCAGGTGTTTCGATACACTCGATCTGAGGCTTCTCAATTTCGATCATGCAGTACCCTCCTTCATTTCAGTTGGGCGGAGTTGTGGCTCCGCACCGTATTCGGTTCCAGTTCTGGTTGAGGGCTTCGACCCTATTACTTGGAGTACAGCTCGACGATGAGGTGTTCCTCGATAGGCATATCAATGTCATCACGAGCGGGCATCCTGGTTACGGTGCCCTTCAGGGCGTTCTTGTCACGCTCCAGCCAAGTGGGAACGGTGACCAGGGGGGCATCCTCAGCAGTGAAACGCTTGAAAGCCACGGAGGAGCGGCTGCTCTCCTTGACCTCGATGACATCGCCCACACGCACCAGGTAGGAAGGAATGTTGACCTTCTTGCCATTGACGGTGAAGTGAGCGTGGCTCACCAGCTGACGGGCCTCACGGCGAGTCATGGCAAAGCCCAGACGATAGATCACATTGTCCAGACGACGCTCCACCAGGCTCAGCAGGTTTTCGCCGGTCTTGCCGGGCATACCGGTAGCCTTCTCGTAATACATACGGAACTGCTTCTCCAGGATGCCGTAGACGAACTTCACCTTCTGCTTCTCATTGAGCTGGATGGCATACTCGCTCTTCTTCTTTCTCATCTGGCCGCCGGGGTTGCGCTTGGTGTCCTTCTTGGCGTAACCCATGACGGTAGGAGAAATACCCAGCGCCTTGCAACGCTTGGCGATAGGCTGCATATTCTTAGCCATAATCTAATTATCCTCCTTGTTCCGATTACACGCGACGACGCTTGGGGGGGCGGCAGCCATTGTGGGGGATGGGAGTGACATCTTTGATCATGGTCACTTCCAGGCCCACGGCCTGCAGCGCACGGATGGCAGCCTCACGGCCCTGGCCGGGGCCCTTGACAAAGACCTCAACGGTCTTCAGGCCATGCTCCATAGCGGCCTTGGCAGCCGTCTCGGCTGCGCTCTGGGCGGCGAAGGGAGTGGACTTTTTGCTGCCACGGAAACCCAGACCACCGGAGGAGGCCCAGGACAGGGCGTTGCCCTGTGCATCGGTAACAGTTACCATGGTGTTATTGAAGGAAGAACGGATATGGACCTGGCCCTTTTCGACATTCTTCTTTTCACGGCGGCGACGGATAACCTTCTTGCCGGTCTTAGCATTAGCCATATTCTATCTTCCCTCCTTACTTCTTCTTGTTGGCAATGGTCTTCTTGGGACCCTTGCGGGTACGGGCGTTGGTCTTGCTGCGCTGACCGCGGACAGGCAGGCCGCGGCGATGGCGCATACCGCGGTAGCAGCCGATCTCAGTCAGACGCTTGATGTCCAGGGCCACCTGGCGGCGCAGATCGCCCTCCACGGTGTAGCTCTGGTCAATGGCCTCACGGAGCTTGGCCTCATCGGCCTCCGTCAGGTCCTTCACGCGGGTGTCGGGGTTGATGCCTGTTTGCGCCAGGATGTCCTGTGCGCTCTTTCTGCCAATACCATAGATATAGGTCAAACCGATCTCGATTCGCTTATCCTTGGGCAGGTCAATACCGGCAATTCGTGCCATACTCTTAAAGCACCTCCATTTTCTTCTTAGCCCTGTCTCTGCTTATGCTTCGGATTCTCGCAAATGACCATAACACGGCCCTTGCGGCGGATCACTTTGCACTTCTCGCACATGGGCTTCACGGACGGTCTTACTTTCATTTTGATAAACCTCCTACTTACTACGCCAGGTAATCCGGCCCCGAGTCAAATCGTAAGGGGACATTTCCACTGTCACCTTGTCACCGGGCAAGATCCTGATGAAATTCATTCTGAGCTTTCCGGAAATATGCGCTAATATGGTGTGTCCATTTCCAATGTCTACCTGGAATGTGGTGTTGGGCAGGGATTCGACCACTACGCCTTCCACTTCGATCATATCGGATTTTGCCAAGCTATAATCCCTCCTGGTCTTGATTACCGCTGCCTGTGCAGGCAGCTAAGGCTTTACGAAGCTCACTATTTGTGATTTTTTCGCTGCTCCTGATCTTCTCGGCAACGACGCTGTGGCTCTCGCCCACAAAGGAAACATGCTTACGCTTTTTCCTCTTGGGGCTTTCTACCCGGCGGCGCTTACCGTCTGCCAGCAGGAGAAACTCCTCCTGGGTATCCAGCACGAAGAAGAGGTCCCCTTCGTCCCGTCCGGCAGTGGATTTTACGATGTTGGATTTGACAATGTCCATAGCTTACACCAATGACTCTGCGGGATCCGTCAGAAGCTCCGGGTCGCCGGCTGTGATCAGGATGGTGTTTTCATAGTGGGCGGCATACTTGCCATCGGCGGTTTTCACCGTCCAGCCGTCAGGCATTTGCTTGATGGCGGCGGTGCCTGCGTTGACCATGGGTTCTACGGCCAGGGTCATGCCCCGCAGAAGGCGGGGGCCGTGACCGGGCTTGCCGTAATTGGGCACCTCAGGCGCTTCGTGCATATTCCGGCCAATGCCGTGGCCCACATATTCGCGCACCACGGAATAGCCGTTTGCCTCCACAAAGGTCTGCACTGCATGGGATATATCCGACAGGCGGCAGCCCTCCCGGGCGAACTTCAGGCCCTCAAAGAAGGAGTCCTGAGTCACGCGGATAAGGCGCAGGGCTTCGTCGGACACCTGGCCGCAGGGGTAGGTGCCGGCGCAGTCGCCATGGTAGCCGCCGATGTATGCACCCACATCCACGCTGACAATGTCACCCTCCCGCAGCACCCGTTTGCCGGGGATGCCGTGGATGATCTCATCGTTGACGCTGATGCATACACTGGCCGGATAACCGTTGTAGTGCAGGAAGGAGGGGATAGCCCCCTGCTCCCGGATAAAGTGGAACACTGCCTTGTCAATTTGTTGGGTTGTTACGCCGGGCTTTACCATTTCCCGAGCCAAGGCCCGGGCAGCCGCGGTAATTTTTCCCGCCAGGCGCATCGCTTCGATCTCGTGAGCTGACTTTAGGGTGATCATAGCTTATCTCCCCAGTGCTTCCAAGATCGCCTGCGTCGTACCGGCCACAGTGGACTGGTCCTCCACAGTTTTCAGAATCCCCCGGGCCTCGTAGAAACCCTTGAGCGGTTCTGTTTCTTTATGATAAACCGCCAGGCGGTCACGGACCGTCTCGGGGTTATCATCCTTACGCTGCACGAGCTTGCCGCCGCACACATCGCACACGCCGTCCTTTTTGGGGGGGATGTTTACAATGTGATAGCTGGCGCCGCAGTTCTCGCAGACCCGTCTGCCGCCCATGCGGGCGACGATCTTTTCATCGGGGATTTCGATGGCTACCACAGCGTCGAAGCTGATGCCGGCCTGCTCCATGGCCTCGGCCTGGGCGATGGTGCGGGGCACGCCGTCCAGAATATAACCATTGGCGCAGTCGGCCTCCTGCAGGCGCTCATTGATGATGCCGATGATGACCTCATCCGGCACCAGCTTGCCTGCGTCCATGTACTCTTTGGCCTTGAGACCGGTGGGAGTGCCGTTTTTCACGGCTGCACGCAGAATGTTACCCGTGGATATGGTGGGGATATTCAGCTTGACCTTGAGAATGTCAGCCTGGGTCCCCTTACCGGCACCCGGGGCACCTAATAGGATCAGTTTCATAAAAACACCTCTTATTCCAAGAAGCCCTTATACTGACGCATCAGCATCTGGGACTCCAGAGCCTGTACGGTCTCCAACGCAACACCCACCACGATGATGACGGAGGTGCCGCCGATGGACAGAGCGGCATTGTTGACAGCCTTGCCGATGATGAGGGGCAGGATGGCCACAATACCCAGATAGATGGCGCCAAACAGCGTGACCTTATTGAGGACCTTCTTGATGAAGTCTGCGGTGGGCTTGCCGGGCCGGAAGCCGGGGATGAAGCCGCCGTTTTTCTTCAGGTTGTTGGAAATCTCAATGGGGTTGAACTGGATGGTGGAATAGAAATAGCTGAAGCCGATGATCATCACGAAGTAGAAGATCATATACAGCACAGACTTGGTATCGATGGCGTTCAGGAAGCTATACCAGAAGGTTCCCTTCTCAGGCTGCTTGCAGAAAGCGGCGATGGTGGAGGGGATCATGGCGATAGACTGCGCAAAGATGATGGGCAGAACGCCGGACATATTCACCTTCATGGGGAGGGTGGATGCCTGGCCGCCATACATCTTACGGCCCACCTGGCGCTTGGCATACTGCACCGGGATGCGGCGCTCGGCGCCGTTGACCCAGGTGATCAGCACGATCAGAGCCAGGATACCGATAACCACCAGCACGGCGGCCCACCACTGGAGGCTGCCTGTCTGCAGGCCGGAGATCATGGAGGAGACCATGGCCGGTACGCGGGACAGAATGCCTGCGAACAGGATGATGGAGATGCCGTTGCCGATACCGAACTCGGTGATCTGCTCGCCCATCCACATAACGAAGGAGGAGCCGGCGATGAAGGAGGCAATGATGACCAACGCGGCCCAAACGCCGGTATTGGTAAGGATGCCGTAGTTCTTCATCAGCATATAGTAGCCCCAGCCCTGCAGGATGGCGATGGCCACAGTAGCATAGCGGGTAATGGACTGGATCTTCTTCTTGCCCTCCTCGCCGCCATCACGGGCCAGACGCTCCAGGGCCGGAATGGCGATGGTCAGCAGCTGGATGATGATGGAGCTGTTGATGTAGGGCTGAACACCCAGTGCAAAGACAGTTGCCTCGGCAAAGGCGCCGCCGGACATGACATTGTACAGGCCCAGGACGGTGGTGCTGAGCTGATTGATATAATCATTCAGCAAGGTGGTGTCCACATAGGGCACCGGGATGGCATTGCCGATGCGGAAGATCAGAAGGATCAGTGCGGTGAAGATGATTTTCTTGCGAAGTTCGGGAATGCCCCATGCCTTGCGAATCGTCTGAATCACCTTAGATCACCTCTGCCTTTCCTCCTGCTGCTTCGATCGCATCCTTAGCAGCCTGAGAGAAAGCAGCGGCCTGCACGGTCACCTTCTTGGTAACGGTGCCGTTACCGAGAACCTTGACGCCATACTCGCACTTGCTCAGGATGCCCTTGGCCAGCAGAGCTTCTGCGTTCACAGTCTCGCCGTCCTCGAACTTGTTCAGAGCGGACAGGTTGATGATCTCCAGGGGCTTGGCGAAAATGTTGTTGAATCCGCGCTTGGGAATGCGGCGGGCCAGAGGCATCTGACCGCCTTCAAAGCCGATGCGGGTGCCGCCGCCGGAGCGGGCCTTCTGGCCCTTGTGGCCACGGCCGGCAGTCTTACCGTTGCCGGAGCCGGCGCCGCGGCCCTTGCGGTAGGCCTCCTTGGTGGAGCCGACTGCGGGGGACAGTTCATTGAGTTTCATCCTCTCGCACCTCCTTATTCTACTTCGGTGACCTGGAGCAGATAGCCGATCTTGGCGATCTTGCCCTTGGTCTGAGCGTTGTCGGGCTGAACGGTGGTGTCACCGATCTTACGCAGGCCCATGGAATGAGCAGTAGCAATGTGCTTTTCCAGGCGGCCATTGAGGCTCTTGACGAGCTTGATATTCAGATTAGCCATTTTTCAAACTCCTCCTTAGCCCACGATCTCGTCCACGCTCTTGCCGCGGGTTCTGGCAACTTCCTCGGGAGTGCGCAGAGCCTTCAGGCCCTCGAAGGTGGCGGCGACAACATTGACTGCGGTATTGGAGCGCAGGCACTTGGTACGAATATCCTTCACGCCGGCTGCTTCCATAATGATACGCACGGGACCGCCGGCGATAACGCCGGTACCGGGTGCGGCGGGCTTCATCAGCACGCGGCCTGCCCCTGCCTCACCGGTAACCTCGTGAGGAATGGTGCTGCCGGACAGAGAAACCTGAATCATGTTCTTCTTAGCATCCTCAATGCCCTTGCGAATGGCCTCGGGAACCTCGGCGGCCTTGCCCAGGCCGTAACCGACCTTGCCCTTGCCGTCGCCCACGACCATGAGAGCGGAGAACTTCATGACACGACCGCCCTTAACCGTCTTGGATACACGGTTGGTAGCAACTACTTTTTCGATATACTCGCTTTGTTCTCTTTCAAATCTTGCCATTGTCAGTTATCCTCCTCTCTTAGAATTCCAGGCCGCCCTCGCGGGCACCCTCGGCCAGCTCGGCCACGCGACCGTGGTACACATAGCCGCCGCGGTCAAACACGACAGTATCGATACCCTTGGCCTTGCAGCGCTCGGCAACCAGCTTGCCCACGGCACGGGCTGCGGTCTTATTGCCGCCGTTGCCTTCGATGGCCTTATCCAGAGAGGACGCGGAGACCAGGGTGTTCCCGGCCACATCGTCGATCACCTGGGCATAGATGTTCTTTTCACTGCGGAAAACATTCAGACGGGGTCTCTCGGCGGTGCCGAAAACCTTAGCGCGCACTCTCTTGTGGCGCTTGAGACGCTGAGCGTTGGTATTGGGTCTTTTAATCATATCGGCACACCTCCTTACTTCTTAGCGCCGGTCTTACCGACCTTGCGGCGGATGACTTCATCGACATACTTAATGCCCTTGCCCTTATAAGGCTCGGGAGGACGCTTCTCGCGGACTTCGGCAGCGAACTGACCGACCTTCTGCTTATCGGCGCCGTGGATGACGACCTTGTTCTGCGCGGGGACCTCGATGGTAATGCCATCGATCTCGGGCACGATGACCTGGTGGGAATAGCCCAGGTTCATAACCAGCTCGTTGCCCTTCTTCTCGGCGCGGTAACCGACGCCGTTGATCTCCAGCTCCTTCTTGAAGCCTTCGCTGACGCCAACGACCATGTTGTGCAGCAGAGCGCGGGTCATGCCGTGCAGAGCGCAGTGAGCCTTGTCGTCGGTGGGGCGCTTAACATGAATGATGTTGCCCTCCTGCTCCAGGATCATCTCGGGATGCAGCGTCTGCACCAAAGTGCCCTTGGGGCCCTTAACGGTGACAACATTGCCCGCAGCAATGGAGACCTCCACACCGGCGGGGACGGTAATGGGCATTCTACCAATTCTCGACATTGTTCAAATACCTCCTTACCAAACGAATGCCAGGACTTCACCGCCGACATGAGCTGCGCGAGCAGCCTTATCGGTCATGACGCCCTTGGAAGTGGATACGATTGCGATGCCAAGGCCGCGGAGAACGCGGGGCAGCTCGTCGGTGCCGACATACACACGCAGGCCGGGCTTGGAAACACGACGCAGACCGGTGATGACCTTCTCCTTGCCGGCGTTGTACTTCAGGGTGATGTGAATGGTGCCCTGGGTACCGTCGTCGATGACCTGGTAGGCCTTGATGTAGCCCTCGTCCAGCAGGATCTGAGCGATGCTCTTCTTCATGTTGGAAGCGGGGACATCCACGGTCTCATGCTTGGCATTGTTTGCGTTGCGGATACGGGTGAGCATATCAGCAACAGGATCAGTGATGTGCATAATGGGTTATCCTCCTAATTTAGAGTTACAGGAAATCTTCCTGTTGAGGCAGCGAGGTATCACTGTTAATTTAGCGCACCGGAAGCCGATGTTTAATTAACAGTGACCTTTCGCCATCCTTTTATTGCCAGAGCGTCACCTACGCTCTTGGACACGGTTTTGCGGAGAACATTCTCACGCAGGACGCTGCTCTCCTATTATAAAGAGCAGTATCGGAGTTGGAATTTTTTTCGTCAGACGAGGCGGCAAGGCGAAGGCGTACTTTGTGTACGCCGAGCCGCGCCAACGAAGTATGGCGGAAAAAATTTACCAGGAAGCTTTGCGGACACCGGGGATCTCGCCCTTGTAAGCCAAAGTGCGGAAGCAGACACGGCACACGCCGTAGTCACGCAGGTAGGCGTGGGGGCGGCCGCACAGCTTGCAGCGGTTGTACTTACGGGTGGAGAACTTAGCGGGAGCCTGCTGCTTCAGGATCATAGACTTCTTTGCCATTTTTTTCTCCTCCTAATCAGCGTTCAAAGGGAGCGCCGACCAGAGTCAGCAGCTCGCGGGCCTCTTCGTCGCTCTGCGCAGTGGTGCAGATGACGATGTCCATACCACGGATCTTGTCGATCTTATCGTACTCGATCTCGGGGAAGATCAGCTGCTCCTTGACGCCCAGAGCATAGTTGCCGCGGCCGTCAAAGGCGTTGGCGCTGATGCCGCGGAAGTCACGCACACGGGGCAGAGCCACATTGAACAGACGATCCAGGAACTCCCACATCTTGTCGCCCCGCAGGGTGACCTTGGCGCCCACGGGCATGCCTTCACGGAGCTTGAAGTTTGCAACGGACTTCTTGGCGATGGTCACGATGGCCTTCTGGCCGGTGATCTGGCCCAGGTCCTTGCAGACAGCTTCCAGAACTTTGGGATTTTCACGGGCTTCGCCGCAGCCGACATTCACGACCACCTTGTCGATCTTGGGGATCTGCATGGTGGACTTGTAGCCGAACTTCTTGAAGAGAGCGGGAGCCACTTCTTCGGTATACTTTACTTTCAGTCGTGCCATTTTTACCTCTCTCCTTTCTTACAGCTCAGCGCCGCACTTCTTGCAGACGCGGACCTTCTTGCCGTCGGTGACCTTGTAGGCCACGCGGGTGCCCTTGTCGCACTTGGGGCAGACGACCTGCACCTTGCTGGCATAGATGGCAGCCTCACGCTTCACGATGCCGCCCTCCTCGCCCTGCTTGCGGGGCTTGATGTGGCAGGTGACCATGTTGATGCCTTCCACGACGACCTTGGCCTCGCTGGGCACGGTGCCCAGGACCTTGCCGGTCTTGCCCTTGTCCTTGCCGGACAGGACGACGACCTTGTCGTTCTTTTTGATTTTCAGACTATTCATTTCTTCGGCCCCTCCTTAAACTACTTCGGGAGCCAGGGACAGGATCTTCATGTAGTCCTTGTCACGCAGCTCGCGGGCAACGGGCCCAAAGATACGGGTACCTCTGGGGTTTTTGTCGTCCTTGATGAGGACGGCGGCGTTTTCATCAAAGCGGACATAGGTGCCGTCGGCACGGCGAACGCCCTTGGCGCTGCGAACGATGACAGCCTTGACGACCTCGCCCTTCTTAACCTGGCCACCGGGGGTAGACTTGCGCACGGAAGCGACGATGACATCGCCGATGTTGCCGTACTTGCGCTTGGAACCGCCCAGGACACGGATGCACTTAATCTCCTTGGCGCCGGTATTATCGGCAACCTTCAGATAAGACTCTTGCTGAATCATTCTCGGTTACCTCCTTACTTAGCCTTCTCAACGATCTCGACCACGCGCCAACGCTTGTCCTTGGACAGGGGGCGGGTCTCCATCACCTTAACAATATCGCCTACGCCGCAGGTGTTCTCCTCATCGTGGGCCTTCAGCTTATAGGTGCGGCCAACGATCTTCTTATACAGAGGGTGAGCGACACGATCCTCAATGGCCACGACCACGGTCTTGTCCATCTTGTCGGAAACTACCTTGCCAACTCTGACCTTGCGGGAGGAAACTCTCTTTTCTTCCATATTACTTCTCCTCCTTTTCACGGATAACGGTCTTCACCCGGGCGATGTCACGCTTGGTTTCAGCGATTTTGAGAGGATTGTCCAGCTGATTGGTTGCGTGCTGCATACGCAGGAAGAACAGATCCTTCTTCAGGGAGTCGAGCTTTTCATTGAGCTGCTCAACGCTCATAGTACGCACTTCAGTTGCCTTCATCTCATTCACCTACTTCCTGGGCTGCGATGTCCTCGCGCTTGAGGATCTTGGTCTTGATGGGCAGCTTGTGGCTGGCCAGACGCAGAGCCTCGCGGGCGACATCTTCGGAAACACCGGCGATCTCAAACATGACACGGCCGGGCTTAACAACGGCTACCCAATACTCGGGAGAGCCTTTACCGGAACCCATACGGGTCTCAGCGGGCTTCTCGGTAACGGGCTTATCGGGGAAGATCTTGATCCACACCTGACCGCCACGCTTGGTATAACGGGTCATGGCGATACGGGCGGCTTCGATCTGGTTGCTGGTGATCCATGCGGGCTCCAGCGCTACGAGGCCAAATTCACCGTAGGTGATCTTGTTGCCTCTGGTGGCCTTGCCGGTGAGGCGGCCACGGTGTACTCTGCGGTACTTAACTCTCTTAGGCAGAAGCATTACTGAGCGCCTCCTTCTTTCTTTTCTGCGGGTTTGCGGAAACCACCCTGGGGACGGCTGCCGTTACGGTCGCGGTTGAAGCCACCGTTCTGACCGTCACGACGGAAGCCACCACGACGGTCGCCGTCACGGCGGCCACGGCGCTCACGGCGCTCCTGGTAGGGCTTGCTGGTGTCCAGGGTACGGGGGGTGGTGCGCAGAGCCTGGCTCAGCACCTCACCCTTGTAGATCCACACCTTCACGCCGATGCGGCCAAAGGTGGTGGCAGCCTCAGCGAAGCCGTAGTCAATGTCGGCACGCAGGGTCTGCAGGGGAATGGTACCCTCGTGATAGTGCTCGCTGCCGGCGATCTCACGGCCACCCAGGCGGCCGGAGCAGTTGCACTTGATGCCCTTGGCACCGGCGCGCATGGCGCGGCCCATGGCATTCTTCATGGCGCGGCGGTGAGAAATACGCTTCTCCAGCTGAGCGGCGATGTTCTCGGCCACAAGCTGGGCGTCCATATCGGGGTTGCGGACCTCAACGATGTTCAGCTTCACGGTCTTGCCGATGAGCTTCTCAACGCTCTTGCGATACTCCTCGATCTGCGTGCCGCCCTTGCCGATGACCACGCCGGGACGGGCCACATGCAGGTAAATGGTGACAACCTCGCTGCTGCGCTCGATCTCGATCTTGGAGACACCGGCTGCATACAGGAGCTTCTTCAGGTACACGCGGATCTTGTGATCCTCTACCAGGAGGTCGCCTACCTTCTCATTGCTGGCATACCAACGGGAATCCCAGTCTTTGATGACGCCCACGCGGAAGCCGTGGGGATTAATTTTCTGTCCCATAAAACTGTCTCCCTCCCTTACTCTTTCTCAGCGACGGCCAGCGTCACATGAGAGGTTCTCTTGTTGATGCGATAAGCACGGCCCTGGGCCCGGGGCATCATTCTCTTGAGAATGGGGCCGGGAGTGGCGAACACCTGGGTGACCACCAGCTTTTCAGGATCCATGTTGAAGTTGTTTTCTGCGTTGGCGCAGGCGCTCTTGAGCAGCTTCACCAGGGGCTCGGAGGCCGCCTTGGGGGTCTGCATCAGAATGGCCATGGCCGTCTTGGCATCCTTGCCGCGGATCAGATCGCAGACGATCTGGACCTTGCGGGGAGAGATGCGGACATATCTCAAATAGGCTTTAGCTTCCATTGTATTCTGCATCCTCCTTCTTACTTAGACTTTGCGTGGCCGCGGAAAGTGCGGGTGGGAGCGAACTCACCCAGCTTGTGACCCACCATATCCTCCTGGATATATACGGGCACATGGCGGCGGCCATCATGCACTGCGATGGTGTGACCCACGAATGCGGGGAAGATGGTGGAGCTGCGGCTCCAGGTCTTCAGCACATTCTTCTCGCCCTTTGCGTTCATCTCTTCGACCCGCTTGAGAAGCTCCGGGGCAACATACGGGCCTTTTTTAATAGATCTGCTCATATTCTCTTGCCTCCCTTACTTCACATTACGACGCTTGACAATGAACTTGTCGGTGGGGTTCTTCTTCTTGCGGGTCTTGTAACCCATAGCAGGCTTGCCCCAAGGAGTGACAGGGCCGGGACGACCCACGGGGGACTTACCTTCACCACCGCCGTGGGGGTGGTCGCAGGGGTTCATGACGGAGCCGCGGACGGTGGGACGCCAACCCATGTGGCGCTTGCGGCCGGCCTTACCGATCTGCACATTCTCGTGCTCCAGGTTACCCACCTGGCCGATGCAGGCCTTGCAGTTGGTGCGGATGATGCGCACCTCGCCGGAGGGCATACGGACCTGGGCGTTGTCGCCCTCCTTAGCCATCAGCTGGGCATAGGCACCGGCGGAGCGAACCAGCTGGGCGCCGCGGCCGGGATGCATCTCGATGTTGTGAATGACAGTACCAACGGGGATGTTGGCGATGGGCAGGCAGTTGCCGGGCTTAATGTCGGCAGCGGCGGAGGAGAGGACCTTGTCCCCGGCCTTCAGGCCCACGGGAGCGATGATGTAACGCTTCTCGCCATCCTCATACTGCACCAGCGCGATGTTGGCGCTGCGGTTGGGATCGTACTCCAGCTGCAGGACAGTGGCTTCCATGTCCATCTTGTCGCGCTTGAAGTCGATGATACGGTACTTGCGCTTCTCGCCGCCGCCGCGATGACGGACGGTGATGCGGCCATAGCTATTGCGACCAGCATTCTTCTTCAGGACCTCGGTCAGGCTTGCCTCGGGCTTGGCGTGCTTGTTGATGCCGTCGAAGCCGTTGACAGTCATGTGTCTGCGGGAGGGTGTGGTCGGCTTAAAGGTTTTAATAGACATTCTTTACACTCCTTCCGTTATCAGACCATACCTTCGAAGAACTCGATGGTCTTGGAATCCTTGGTCAGCTGGACATAGGCTTTCTTCCAGCTCTTGCGCTTGCCGGGACGGCCGGCGCCCAGGCGCTTGGCCTTGCCATCGTAGTTGATGGTGTTGACCTTTGCCACCTTCACGCCGAAGATCTTCTCCACGGCGTCCTTGATCTCGATCTTGCCGGCGGTGGGAGCTACCTCGAAGACATACTTCTTCTCGCCGGTAGCAGCCATGGAGCGCTCGGTGATGATGGGACGAATAATGATGTCGTATACGGTTGCCATTATGCGAACACCTCCTCGATTACTGCGAGGGCTTCCTTGTCGATGACCAGGTACTTGGCCTTGAGAATGTCATAGACATTGATCAGGTTGGCCATAGCGGTCTCCACGCCGGGGATGTTGCGGGCGGACTTAACGATGATCTCATCCTTGGCAGGAGTGACCACCAAAGCCTTGCCCTCTGCCTTAACGGCGCCCAGGAAGGTGCGGAAGTCCTTGGTCTTGATAGCGTCCATCTTGATGGAATCCACCACGATGATCTCGCCTGCGGCTGCCTTGGCGGACAGAGCAGACTTCATAGCCAGTCTCTTGACCTTCTTATTCAGGACATAAGAATAGCTGCGGGGCTTGGGGGCAAACACGATGCCGCCGTGGGTCCACTGGGGCGCACGGGTGCTGCCCTGACGGGCGTGACCGGTGCCCTTCTGACGCCAGGGCTTCTTGCCGCCGCCGGAAACTTCAGCACGGGTCAGAGCGCTCTGGGTACCCTGTCTGCAGTTTGCCAGGTGATTTTTCACCACTTCGTGAACGACGCACGCATTGGGCTCGATGCCAAAGATGCTGTCCTTCAGCTCCACGGTACCGACTTCTGCGCCGGCCATGTTCAAAACTTTAATAGTAGACATTGTTCAAGCACTCCTTTCCTTACTTATTACGCGCAGAGGCCTTCTGGGGATTGCGGCCGGAAGCCTTCTGCGGGTTGTTGCTGATACCGGCCTCCACATTCTTGACGCGGTGGGTCTTGACGGTGCTCTTGATGAGAACCAGGCCGCCCTTGGGGCCGGGCACGGCACCGCGAACAGCGATGAGATTCAGGTCAGCGTCCACCTTCACCACATCCAGGTTCTGGACGGTGACGGTATCGCAGCCCATCTGACCGGCGCCGATGTGGCCCTTGAAGATACGGCTGGGATCGGTGGTGGAGCCCATGGAGCCGGCATGACGATGGACGGGGCCGCCGCCGTGGCTCATGGGGGTGCGCTGTGCGCCGTGGCGCTTGATGGGGCCCTGGTAGCCGTGGCCCTTGCTGGTGCCGGTCACATCCACAAAGTCGCCCTCCTTGAAGGTGTCGGCCTTGACGATGTCACCGATGTTCAGCTCGGCGGCGTTTTCCAGGTTAAACTCGCGCAGGTACTTCTTGGGGGCCACGCCAGCCTTGTTCAGGTGGCCCATTTCGGGCTTGGTCAGCTTCCGCTCGGGAACATCCTCAAAGCCCAGCTGGACAGACTCATAGCCTTCCTTCTCGGAAGTCTTCTTCTGAACGACGGTGCAGGGACCCGCCTCGATAACAGTGACGGGAATGACCTTGCCGTTTTCGTCGAAGATCTGAGACATGCCAACTTTCTTGCCGATGATTGCTTTCATGTATGATCCTCCTTAAAGGTTATTGGTCGGCATAGTTCGGTCTGCATTGGGTACAGGCCGCTTGCTCTGCCGACTTAACCCCGCCCGCCTCACGCAAGTCGACGGACGATGGGCTTGCAAGCAATGATAAATGGTTTTGCGCACTCCGGCGCAGGGGTCAATTTGAGATACGCTATATTATATAAGGTATAATTACAGCTTGATCTCGATTTCCACACCCGCAGGCAGGTCCAGGTTCATCAGGGCCTCCACGGTCTTGGGGTTGGAATTGGTGATGTCGATCAGTCTCTTGTGGGTGCGGCGCTCGAACTGCTCGCGGCTGTCCTTATACTTGTGGGTAGCGCGCAGGATGGTGACGATCTCCTTCTTGGTGGGCAGAGGGATGGGGCCGGACACGGTGGCGCCGTTGCGCTTGGCGGTCTCCACGATCTGCTCAGCGGACTTGTCGATGACCTGGTGGTCATAGGCCTTCAGGCGAATGCGAATCATTTCTTTTGCCATTTGGTTTGTTCCTCCATTTTTCGTACGGTTTGTGTTTTGCGAGGGCCGCGTTCCGTACGGCGAGAAGAATTTCTATACGCTCACCCGTGCGTATCATTCCGACTCATAAGAAACACCGGCACGAACTCCGGCCGGTGTCACTCTGGCACAGCGATCTACGCTGGCGTAGAGGTTCTTCTCAGCCGCCCGATTATCGGACATACTCCCCGAAAGTTACCTCCTTGCGGAGCAATCTCCCGGTTCATCGCATTTGTAAACGCTCCCGGGTGTGCAGCACCCATGATGCGCGTACGTGCTTATAATATAGGAAAACCCCCTTTTTGTCAAGGGGGTTTTCGTCTCATTTTTATAAAATTTTGAAATATTTTTGTAAGGGGTGCCGAAATTTTTACCGGGGCCGTTTCAGCCCCTCCGGCAGGCCCAAAATGTAGTCCGCATCGGCCTTATGCAGCAGGCTGCAAGCCTTTTGGCAGAAAAATCAAAGATTTTTCGCCAGGTGTCTTAATACGCCACGCCCCAGTAAATGTCTGTGGTGCATTCCTTGCCGCACACAGGGCATTTGCCGGTGGTGCCGGACTGCTTGAGAGGCATGCAGCGGCTGGAAACACCGGCCTTTTCCTTCATAGCCAGCTCGCACTCCAGGCTGCCGCACCACTTGGTCCGGGCAAAACCGCCCTTGCCCTGGGCCATCTCCTTGACCTCCTCCCAGGTGGTGAAGTCAAAGGTGTTGTCCTCCAGGTTCTTCTCGGCCATAGCGTAGAGGTTATCGTGGATGTCCTGCAGCAGAGACTGCACGGCGCCCTCCAGGTCAGACAGGGGCACGAAGGTCTTTTCGCCGGTATCACGGCGGGCCACGCAGCACTGCTGCTTTTCCATGTCCTTGGGGCCGATCTCCACCCGCAGGGGCACGCCCTTCATCTCGTACTGGGCGAACTTCCAGCCGGGAGACTGCTCGCTATCGTCCATTTTCACCCGCAGGCCCAGCTTCTCCAGCCGGTCCCGCAGCGCCGCAGCGGCATCCAATACGCCGGGCTTATGCTGGGCGATGGGCAGAACGATCACCTGAATGGGTGCCACCGCCGGGGGCAGGACCAGACCGTTATTGTCGGAATGGGTCATGATGCAGGCGCCGATGAGGCGGGTGGTGGTGCCCCAGGAGGTCTGGAAGGGGTACTGCAGCTTATTGTCCCGGCCCGTAAAGGTCACATCGTAGGCCCGGGAGAACTTGTCGCCGAAGTAGTGGCTGGTGCCGGACTGGAGGGCCTTATGGTCCTTCATCATGGCCTCGATGGTGTAGGTGGCCTCGGCCCCGGCGAACTTCTCCTTCTCGGTCTTGCGGCCCTTGACCACAGGCATAGCCAGAGCATCCCGGCAGAAGTCGGCGTAGCAGTTCAGCTGCTGCTCGGTCTCGGCAATGGCCTCCTCCGCCGTCTCGTGGATGGTATGGCCCTCCTGCCACCAGAACTCACGGGAGCGCAGGAAGGGTCGGGTGGTTTTTTCCCACCGGATGACGGAGCACCACTGGTTATAGAGCATGGGCAGCTCCCGGTAGCTCTGGAGCACATTGTGCCAGTGGTCGCAGAACATGGTCTCGGAGGTGGGCCGGAAGGCCAGGCGCTCCTCCAGCTTCTCGCTGCCGCCGTGGGTGACCCAGGCCACCTCCGGGGCAAAGCCCTCTACCAGCTCCCCTTCCTTTTTCAGCAGACTCTCCGGGATCAGCACGGGCATAGCCACATTCACATGGCCGGTTTTCTTAAACATTCCGTCCATGATGCGCTGAATATTCTCCCAAATGGCATAGCCGTAGGGCCGCAGGATCATAAAGCCCTTGACGGAGGCGTAATCCACCAGCTCCGCTTTCAGGCAAATATCGGTGTACCACTTGGCGAAGTCCACCTCCATGGGGGTGATGGCTTCCACATTTCTCTGGTCTTTAGCCATGATGTATCTCCTAACTTTTTCTATAAAATAATTTTCAAAAAGATGTATTCTAACTAAATATTGTATCGCGCAGGGCGCGGATTGTCAAGGCCGCAGCCAGCCCCGGTTTTCAGCTTTGGGTGAGAATATCCCACGCCACCGGGCGGTTAAACAGCGCCCGTACCTGCTCAAATTCCCGGGTCTGCCCCAGGATCCACATGAGCTTGCACACAGCGGCCTCGGTGGTCATGTCGAAGGCCTCCAGCAGGTGCAGGGTGTTTTTCAGGTGTCCGCCCACATGGTACACCGACAGGTCGCTGCCCTCGTTGGGTACCTGGGTGGTCATCACCACGATCTTGCCCTGCTCCACCGCCCGCTGCACCAGGGGATAAAACTCCTCCCCGGGATACTCCGGCAGGCCGCCCACGCCGAAGCTCTCCACCACGATGCCGTCATAGCGCTCCATCATAAACTCCACCAGCTCCCGCTTGGTGCCGGGGATCAGCTTCAGCAGGCCCACATTTTCGCAAAGCTTATCATAGAAAACGGGCCGGGGCAGGCTCTCCGTGCGGATATATTGGAGCAGTCTCTCATCCTGCAGCACCGCCAGATCCGGGTAGTTGACGCTGGAAAAAGCCTGAAAGCTCTTGGAAAAGGTCTTTCGCGCCCGGGTACCTAAAATCACCTTGCCGTTAAAGACGATCTGCACGCCCCCGCAGCCCCGGCAGGCGTATAGAAAGGCGTCCGTCAGGTTGCGCTTGGAGTCCGTGCCGTCGAACCAAATGGGCTTTTGGGCCCCGGTGAGGACGATGGGCTTGGCGCTGCCCTGGACCAGGTAGCTCAGGGCCGCCGCCGTGTAGGCCATGGTATCGGTGCCATGGCTGATAACGAAGCCGTCGTAGGCATCGTAGCTTTTGTGCAGGATGTCCGCCACGCCCAGCCAGTCCGCGGGGCGGATATTGGTGCTGTCCAGGTTATAAAGCTGGAGGCAGTCTACCCGGCAGAACTTCCCGATGTCCGGGATGAATTCCAGCAGCTGCTCCGTGTTCAGCTCCGGGGCCAGGCCCTCGGCGGTCATCTCCGAGGCGATGGTGCCTCCGGTGCCGACCATGAGAATCTTCTTCATACACACCTCTTATAACGCAGCTTTTCAAAAAGCCTCGCAGAGTTTGCCGCCCGCAGGCGGCAAAAAATTCAAATCATTTTTCACCGCGACATGCGCGTGGGGAAAAATACCTCTCAGACTGCCAGTGTGGAATTTTGCCGCTATGCGGCAAAATTATGCGCGCAGCAGGCTGCAAACCCCTTGGCAGAAAAACGAAGTTTTTTCGCCAGGTTATTTAGTCTCTATTATCCAGGGCCGCCAGGCCGAAGCGCACCGCCAGGAGGATCTCCTTCTTCTCCTCCTCTGATGCCTCATCGTAGCGCCCCCGCAGCTCCTGCAGGAAAAGCCCCCGCAGAGAGTCCTCTCCGCACCGAGCCCAAATATCCTCCTCCGGATAGGTCTCATCGGAAAAGGTCAGCTCCGCGCAAAGGCCCGTCAGCTCCTCCTCCAGAGCCCTCAGGGAGAAATCCTCTCGTCGGGCGCCGGTGAGCAAAACCCGGCATACATCGCCCCCGCAGCCGGGTCCCAAGGCCCGGCGCACAGTCTCCGCCGGGTCCCGGTCCGTAATATCCGCCGTGACACTCAGGTAGCGCCGCCGGGCAAAGGGGATAAAGTCCAGGTCGGCGCCCTTTTCAGTCACCTCGCCGAACAGGAAGCCCTTGTCCCCGGTCTCGTCAAAGCCCCGACCGGGCAGGCAGCCGGGATAGGCGTAGGCGGTGGCCCCTGCCCGCTGCACGCCGCCAAAGCGGTGAACATGGCCCAGGGCCAGATAGGTAAGGCCGGTTTTTTCTATTTCCACCGGGGAAATGGGGCGATACCGGCTCTCCCCCGCCGTGACCTCACCGTGGAGAACACCCAGGCGAATGGGGGCATCGTCTCCGCCGAAGGCCGCACCATCCAGGCCCGTGCGCTCCTCGGCGGCGGTGAAGGCCGCCCCGGTAACAGAGGCGTTCAGCTCCGGCAAGGCTACCGTCCGGGCCGTCGGGGCGGTGAAAATATGCACATTCTCCGGCCAGGCCACGGTGTCATAGCTGCTGCCGGGGGCGTAAAAATCGTGGTTGCCCGGGGCCAGAAAAATCTTGCCCCGAAATCGCCCCAGGGCCAGGGCCAAGGTCTGAGCCGTCTGACTGTAAAGCCGATCGGAGTCGAAAAGGTCTCCGGCCAGCAGCATCACATCCGCTCCATGGTCGTTGCCCCAGTCCACCAGGCGGCGCACCGTGGTGCGGCTCTCCTCCCGGCACAGGGCGGCCTCCCGGTCGCTGAGGCCGGCAAAGGCGCTGTCTAAGTGCAGGTCGGCAGCGTGCAGGAGCTTCATGCCTGCTCCTCCTGCCAGCCCTTACACACATCCACCCACTCCACGAAATTCGCGCCGCAGCAGTGCTCCAGCTCGTCGCAGGTAAGTTCAATAGCCGAGGCGGCACTGCCCACGGCGGGGAACACCGTGTCAAACCGCTTCAGCGACACATCCAAATAGGTCTTTACATCCTCCGGCAGAGCAAAGGGGCACACCCCGCCTACCGCATGGCCGATGCGCTCCACTGCCTCCTCGGGGGTAAGCATCTTGGCCTTGGTGTGGAAGAAATGCTTATACTTGCTGTTATCCACCTTAGCGTCCCCGGCGGCCACCACCAGGATGGGCGTCTCGTCCACCTTAAAGCTCAGGGTCTTGGCAATACGGGCCGGCTCCACGCCCACAGCCACCGCCGCCAGCTCCACCGTGGCGCTGGACACGGTAAACTCCTGCATTCTCTCGGCCATGCCGTAGCCCTTCAAATATTCTCTCACCTTTTCAACGGACATAATTTTTCCTCCTTACGAAACTTCTATACGCTCCACACCGACGCACAGGCCGGTGCCGCTATCCAATGTAAACAGGGCCCCCTGTAGTCTGCAGGGCCCCTCCGCCGTCTGATACCGCCCCGGGAGACCGCCCAGGAAAAACTCCACCGACTGCTCCGGCCGAATGCCCAAAACAGACCGGGCAGGTCCGGTCATGCCCAGGTCGGTGATGTACCCGGTGCCCTTCTCACAAACCCCGGCGTCGGCGGTGGGCACATGGGTATGGGTGCCCCACAGGGCGGACACCCGGCCATCCAGATAGTAGCGCATCGCCAGCTTCTCGCTGGTGGCCTGGGCGTGAAAATCCACCAGCACAAAGGTGGGCTTGTCCGCATTTTTCAATATGCGGTCGGCAGTGGTAAAGGGGTTTTCCGCGTTAAAATCCAAATTGCAGCGGCCAATGAGGTTCAGCACCTCCACCTGCACCCGTCCGCAGTCATACACCGCCCAGCCCCGGCCCGGCGCCCGGCCCGTGAAGTTGGCAGGACGCAGAATATAGGGGTTCTCCTCCAAAAAATTCGCCACCTGTACCTTGCCGAAGGTGTGGTTACCCAGGGTGATGACATCCGCCCCGGCAGCCAGAATGTCCTCCGCATGAGCGGGCAGCAGGCCGTTTCCGGCGGCATTTTCCCCGTTGACCGCCACAAAGTCGATGTTCTTTTCCTTTTTAAGCGGGCGCAGCCTACGGCGCAGAAAGTCCACGCCGCTCTCCCCTGTCACATCGCCCACGGCCAGCACCTTAAACAGCATGGCACGCCCTCCGTTTCTATTGATTCACCTTATTATATATAAAATACCCGCCCTACGCAAGCGGCAAACGCTGTTTTTTCGCGGTTTTACGGTATTAAAAAGCCTCGCAGAGTTTGCCGCCCGCAGGCGGCAAAGAAATAAAATCATTTTCTCTCGCGACATGTGCGTGAGAGAAAATACCTCTCGGGCTGCCAGTGTGGAATTTGTCCGTTACAGACGGACAAATTATGCGCGCAGCAGACCGCAAGCCTTTTGTCGGAAAAACCCGGAGGGTTTTTCGACAGTCACAAAAATACTGCGTGTACGCAAGCATACACGCAGTATTTTTGTGAACAAGTTTTACTTGGCGTACTCCACCACTTTGGTCTCCCGCAGAACATGGACCTTGATCTGACCGGGATACTCCAGCTCGCTCTCGATGCGGCGGGCCAGCTCCCGGGCCAGGATAACCATTTGGTCCTCGGACACCTGCTCGGGCTTCACCATCACGCGGACCTCCCGGCCGGCCTGAATGGCGTAGCTCTTCTCCACGCCGGGATAGTCGCTGGTGATCTCCTCCAGCTTCTCCAGGCGCTTAATGTAGTTCTCCAGGTTCTCACGCCGGGCGCCGGGTCTGGCTGCGGAAACGGCATCCGCCGCCTGCACCAGGCAGGCCACCAGCGTCTTGCACTCCACATCGCCGTGGTGGGCCTGAATGGCGTGGATAATATCCTCTTTTTCTTTATACTTGCGGCAGAACTCCACACCCAGCTGGATGTGCGTGCCCTCCATCTCATGGTCCACGGCCTTGCCGATATCGTGGAGCAGGCCCGCCCGCTTGGCGGCGGCCACATCGGCTCCCAGCTCGGCGGCCATCATGCCCGCAATATGGGACACCTCAATGGAGTGCTGCAACACATTCTGGCCATAGCTGGTGCGATAGTGCAGGCGGCCCAGAAGCTTCTGCAGCTCCGGATGCACGCCCCGCACGCCGGTCTCCAGCACAGCCCGCTCACCCTCGGAGCGGATGACGGCGTCTACCTCACGACGGGCCTTCTCCACCATCTCCTCAATGTGGGTGGGGTGGATGCGCCCGTCGGCAATAAGCTTTTCCAGGGCCAAACGGGCTACCTCCCGGCGCACCGGCTCAAAGCAGGACACGGTGATGGCCTCCGGGGTATCGTCGATAATCAGGTCCGCCCCGGTCAGGGTCTCCAGGGTGCGGATGTTGCGGCCCTCGCGGCCGATGATACGGCCCTTCATCTCGTCATTGGGCAGGGGAACCACACTGACGGTAATCTCGGCCACATGGTCTGCGGCGCAGCGCTGGATGGCGGTGGCCACGATCTCCCGGGCACGCTGGTCGGCCTCGTCCTTGGCCCGGGCCTCGATCTCCTTGATCTTCAGGGCTGTTTCGTGGGTGACCTCCGACTCCACCTGCTGAATCAGGTACTCCTTGGCCTGCTCGGCGGTGAATCCGGATATGCGCTCCAGCATTTCGGTCTGGCTGCGCTTGATGAGCTTGATCTCATCCTGTTCTTTCTGGAGGGCGTCGTGCTTCTGGCTCAGCGCCTCCTCCTTTTTCTCGATGGCATCGGTCTTGCGATCGATGTTCTCTTCCTTCTGCTGCAGACGGCGCTCCTGCTTTTGCAGGTCGGCTCTGCGCTCCTTGACTTCCTTTTCGTACTCTGTGCGGTTTTTCAGAATCTCTTCCTTTGCCTCCAGCAGCGCCTCGCGCTTTTTGCCTTCGGCGCTCTTGATGGCCTCGTTGATAATGCGCTTGGCCTCATCTTCAGCGCTGGAGATTTCTTTTTCCGCTACCTTCTTGCGGTACTGAATGCCGATAGGAAAGCCAATCACCAGCGCAATAACAAAGGCTGCAGCCGCTACAATGTAGCCAACTGTGGTCATGATCGGTTAACCTCCTGTGATAGTGTATAAATCCCTGTGAAACGGTTTCCCGTTTGAGTGTAGAAAACAACCAAAAAGATCCCCTAAATCTCTCGGGTGCATATCTTTACTAATTTTAATCGCATTCTGCGAAACTGTCAAGGGCAAAACGGCCTATAGGAAAAATATTTCCTACAATTGTATAAAAGCCGAGTTGGCGTAGCCCAGGGCATCCCCGTACAGCACCACATACCACCCCCGGTACCGGCCGAAAACCGTCACCGTGGAGCCGTTTGGAATTTGAACGATCACCTGTCCCTGGGCGGAGGGATAGCTCCGCAGGTTGACGGGCCCGCCGGAGTCGGTAACGGCCAGGCCCGTCTGGCTGGGGCCCGGGCACACATAGGGCAGGCCGAAATACTCCGTCAAGGCCTGCACCAAGGTCTGGGCGATGAGGCCGATATGCTCCTGGACCCACATGGCGTCGGCGGCATTGTCGTGGTAGCCCAGCTCCAGCAGCACCGCCGGGGCCTTGGTGCGCCGCAGCTCCGTCAGGTTTTCGGCGGAGCGGGTCGTGACCCGGTCGGGCAGGGGATAAATTTCCCGCAGGGCCGACGCAAACAGCTCCGCCGCCCGCTGGCCGCTGACGCTCCCGGGGTAGTAAAAGACGATAATGCCCCGATTCTGTCCCTCGCTGCCCGAGCCGGAGGCATTGGAGTGGAGAGCCAGGTGAAAGTCATAGCTGTCGGCGTTGCTCTGGCGAATGGAGTTTCCCACCGTTCCCTGGGGATCATTGCGGACGAACTGGATGCCATTGGCCAGCAGCAGCGGCTCCATAGCATCGGCCAGCAGGTTCATGAAGTATTCCTCGCTGCCCGCCCCGGTGACATAGGGGTTATATTCCTGCGTGGATGGGCTTAAAAAAATCGTCGGCATAGGTCGCATCCTCCCTGATTGCAATTTCTCCTTTTATTTATATGGCAATCTCCGGGCAAATGTGCTACAATGAATTGATTTTTTGGAAAGGCGGATGCAGTTATGAAGGCAGAACGACCCTATCCCCAGGTACATATCACCCCCAAGGGCCAGCGGGCCCTGCAGGCGGGCCACCCCTGGGTGTACGCCGGAGAGGTGACGGAGCTTACAGGCCCCGTGGAGGACGGCGGCCTGACGGACATCATCGGCAGCAAGGGCGCCTATTTGGGCACCGGATTTTATAACAGCCACTCCCTCATCCGCTGCCGGCTGCTCTCCCGCAACGCCAACGACCGCTTTGACGACGCCTTTTGGCAGCGCCGGGTGCAGTACGCCTGGGACTATCGCAAGAGCGTGATGCCCCCGGAGGACCTGCTCTGCTGCCGGGTCATCTTCGGAGAGGCGGACGGCTTCCCGGGCCTGACGGTGGACCGCTTCGGACCTGTGCTGGTGGCCCAGGTGCTGAGCCTGGGCATGGAGCGCATCCAGCAGCGCCTTCTCCCCCTCCTGGCCCAGGTGCTGCGCCGGGACGGCCAGGACATCGCGGGCATCTATCTGCGCAACGATGTGGCCCTGCGGGAAAAGGAGGGGCTGGCCCAGGGAAAGGGCTGGTTTCCCCTGCCCGGAGAGGAGGAGCCCACCCTCACCGAGTCCGACATTGTGGAAAACGGCATCCTCTATCATGTGGACTTCATCAACGGCCAGAAAACCGGCTTTTTCCTGGACCAAAAGTATAACCGCCAGGCTGTGGCCCGGCTGGCCAAGGGCCGGACGGTGCTGGACTGCTTCACCCACACCGGTTCCTTTGCCCTGAACGCCGCCAAAGGCGGGGCCAAGCATGTGACGGCGGTGGATGTGTCAGAGTTTGCCGTCCAATGCGCCGCGGAAAACGCCCGGCTTAACGGGCTGGACGGGGTCATGGAGTGCCGGGCCGCCAATGTATTCGACCTGCTGCCGGAGCTGGAAAAGGCACCCAAGAGCTATGACTTCATCATCCTGGATCCCCCGGCCTTTACCAAGAGCCGCAAGACCATTGACAGCGCCATGACCGGCTATAAGGAGATCAACTATCGGGCCATGAAGCTGCTGCCCCGGGGCGGGTATCTGGCCACCTGCTCCTGCAGTCACTTCGCCTCCACGGAGCGGTTCATCGCCATGCTCCGCAGCGCCGCCCACGATGCCGGGGTGCAGCTGCGCCAAATCGAGCAGCGTCAGCAGTCCTGCGACCACCCCATCTTATGGGGCGTGGAGGAGACGGATTATCTGAAATTTTTCCTCTTTCAGGTCGTTTAACAACCCACACTAAAAAAGAGACGCCCCCGGCGTCTCTTTTCAGTATGGCAAAAAAGCTTCGCAGAGTTTGCCGCCCGCAGGCGGCAAAGAAATAAAATCATTTTCTCTCCCAATATGTGCGTGAGAGAAAATACCTCTCAGGCTGTCAGTGTGGAATTTTTGCGCATGGCGCAAAAATTATGCGCGCAGCAGACTGCAATCCTTTTGTCGGAAAAACCCGGAGGGTTTTTCGACAGTCTCAAAAGAGACGCCCCCGGCGTCTCTTTTTTATCACTACTCCTCCAGCTCCACCGTCACATGGTCGGTGCCGTGGCGCTGAAATTCGCCCAGGTACGCATTCATCCGCTCCATGACCTCGTCGTAATTCTCCTCCGTAATGGGCGGGTCATCCAGATCCCGCAGCGCCAGCTCCTGGGCCAGGATCTCAAAAAATACATTGTCCTCATAGGCCATGATGGCCTCGTGAATACCGCCTTCGGCAAAGGCCCGGGAGGGGATCAGCTCCCCCTCGTACAGCTCCGTCAGCTTCTCCATGCCCCGGCCCAGGCAGTGGGAAAACACCAGGCTCTCCACCTGGTCGTAGTCCCGTATACGGTCGTCGCCCCGGGTGGAATTGAGCACCCAGTTGCCGATATACACCAGATCCAGCAGCCGCCGGAACTGTTTTTGCGTCAGTTTAAGCTCCATTTTCAGGCACCTCCTCGCTTCACTTCTTCCCTTTCGGGTCTCAGTATAGCAGAACTCACGGAAAATTACCACTGAAAAAAATGGGCAGCCGCGCCAAATTTTCCTTGAGATACCCGCCGATCCATAGTATAATTGATTGGTTACTATAATCATTCGAGGTGAATCACTATGGATCAGCGGCCTGTGGGTGTATTCGACTCCGGCGTAGGCGGACTGTCCGCCGTCCGTGAGCTGCGAAAACTTCTGCCCTCTGAAAACATTATATACTTCGGCGATACTTCCCGTGTGCCCTACGGGGGCCGCTCCCCGGAGATCCTGCTGAAATATGCCCGGCAGGATGTGCATTTTCTCCGCAGCTTCGACATCAAGGCCATTTTGGTGGCCTGCGGCACTGTGTCCACCACCTGCCTGCCCATTCTGCGCCGGGAAAATGACCTGCCCATCCTGGGTGTGGTGGAGCCTGCCTGCCGCCGGGCGGTGCAGGTGACCAAGGCCCGTCGAGTGGGTCTCATTGCCACCGCCGCCTCCGTCCGCAGCGGCGCATACGAGAAGTGCATTGCTGGTCTTGACCCGGCGGTGGAGGTCATAGCCAAGGCCTGTCCCCTGTTCGTCCCCCTGGTGGAAAACGGGCGCTATCGCCCCGGCGACACGGTCATCGAGACCGTAGCCCGGGAGTATCTGGAGCCCCTGCGCCAGACGGGTATCGACACCCTCATCCTGGGCTGCACCCACTATCCCCTGCTCATGGATGTCATCGGCAGCGTCATGGGTCCCGCCGTCACTCTCATCAACGCCAGTGAGGAGGCCGCCTGGGACCTCAAGCGCGCCCTGCGGGACGCTGGCCTGCTCTCCCCCGGGCCCGGCGGTGAGGCCACCCTCTACGCCAGCGACCAGCCCTCGGATTTTCGCACCGTGGCCCAGCAGTTTTTGCGGGAGGAACTGCACAAGCCCGTCTTACCCGTGGACATCGACCGCTATTAAGGAGGCCGCTATGGAAGGAAACGCTCAAATTCGCATTGCCAGCCGCAGCGTGTTCGGCGGCGTGGAGGATGTGATCCGCCTGGAGGGCACGGCCACGGTGGAAAAGACCGACTACGGCTGGCACCTCCAATATGAGGCCGTCAACTGCGAGGATGAAAAGTCTGCCGTCCGCTCCGACATCAAGCTGGAGACGGACACCCGCCGGGCCATTGTGGTCAATCAGGGAGAGGGCTACGGCCTGCTGTTAGACCCCGCCGCCGTCACCGCCACACAAATCAAAACGCCCCAGGGGAGCCTCACTCTGAATGTGAAGGCCAAGGAGGTGGCCTGGGACCTGGCCGGACGAAAAGACGGCTCTGTGACCCTGGAATATATGCTGCTGGTGGGGATGCAGCCCCTCAGCGCCCTGCGCATCAGTCTGTTCCTGAAAAAATAACCGGTGAAAATCCTCGGTTTTTCTGTCATCTGATAAACTGTGTTTCTAAAGAAAAGTAAGGAGTTAATTGCTATGAATATGATCCAAAACGCCAAGGACCAGGTGTTGGAGCTGACCCTGGCCGCCTACCGCAAGGCCGCCGATGTCGGCCTCCTCCCGGCCGACTGCCCCGTGCAGCCCTCGGTGGAGATCCCCAAGGACACCGCCAACGGCGACTACACCACCACCTTCTGCCTGGCCGCCGCCAAGGCTCTACGCAAGAATCCCCGGGAGGTGGCCCAAATTTTGCTGGACAACATGGACCTGGAGGGCAGCTACTTTACCTCCGCCGCCATGGCCGGTCCCGGCTTTCTGAATTTCACCCTGGGTCAGCGCTGGTTCAGCGAGACCGTGGCCACCGTCCAGCGTGAGGGGGCGGACTACGGCAAAAACGATATGCTCGCAGGCAAGAAGTACATGGTGGAGTTCGTCTCCGCCAATCCCACCGGCCCCATGCACATGGGTAACGCCCGGGGCGGCGTCCTGGGTGACACCCTGGCCTCGGTGCTGCAAAAGTCCGGCGCCGATGTCTGGCGGGAGTTCTATGTCAACGATGCAGGCAACCAGATCGAGAAATTCGCCAAGAGTCTGGAGGCCCGGTATTTCCAAATCTTCAAGGGAGAGGACGCGGTGGAGTTCCCCGAGGACGGCTACCACGGCGACGACATCCGAGAGCTGGCCCAGCTCTACGCCGACGCCCACGGTGACGAGCTGCTCCATGTGGACGAAAAGCCCCGCCACGATGCTCTGGCCCGGTTCGGTCTGGACCACAACATCCCCAAGATGAAGGCCGACTTGGCCCGCTACGGCATTCAGTACGATGAGTGGTTCTTCGAGTCCAGCCTCCATGAGAGCGGCTATGTGGCCGACTCTGTGGCGGAGCTTACCAAGCGCGGCTACACCTATGAAAAAGACGGCGCCCTGTGGCTCAAGACCAGCGAAATTCTCGCCGCTCAGCTGAGAGCCGCCGGAAAGAGTGACGAGGCCATTGAAAAGCTGGGTCTGAAGGACGATGTCCTTCGCCGGGCCAACGGCTTTTACACCTACTTCGCCGCTGACATTGCCTATCACCGCAACAAATTCGCCGTTCGCGGCTTCGACAAGGTCATCAATATCTGGGGTGCCGATCACCACGGCCATGTGGCCCGGCTGAAGGGCGCCATGGATGCCCTGGGTCTGGACGGCGCCCATCGCCTGGACATCGTGCTCATGCAGCTGGTGAAGCTGGTGCAGGACGGCGAGGTGGTCCGTATGTCCAAGCGCACCGGCAAGGCCGTGTCTCTGACCGACCTGCTGGATATGGTCCCCGTGGATGCCTGCCGCTACTTCTTCAACGCCAAGCCTGAGACCCAGATGGAGTTTGACCTGGGCCTGGCGGTTCGGGAGGACAGCGAAAACCCTGTCTACTATGTTCAGTACGCCCACGCCCGGATCTGCACATTGCTTAAAAATCTGGCCGCCGACGGTCACACCGTCCCCTCTCCCGACGCCGTGGACTTCTCCCTGCTCACCGATTCCACGGAGCTGGCCCTTATCAAGCAGATCGCAGGCTACAGCGACATTGTGCGCCTGGCTGCCCGGGACTACGACCCCAGCTTCATCAACCGCTATCTCACAGACCTGGCCGCCGCCTTCCACAAGTTCTACAACGCCTGCCGCATCAAGGGCGAGGCCGAGGACCTGCTGAATGCCCGCCTTCTGCTGGCCGACACCGCCCGCAGCGTGCTGAAAAACGGCATGGAGCTTATCGGCTGCTCTGCACCGGAGAAAATGTAATCTCACCCAAAGTAAAAGCTCGCCATCGGTAAGATGGCGAGCTTTTAAGCGTTATCCTCCATATGCTTTAAGGCAAACACAATGCACTGGTTGATAAATTCGTTTCTGCTGATGTCAAAGGAGGCGGACTTTCGATCCACCGTTGCAAGCAGGTCGGTTGAAATTCGGATGGATATAACCTCTTTTTCTTGTTTTTTCGGGAAAAATCGTTCCATTTCAGCGCTCACCTCTTGACTGATTGTATTCGCTAATGTATAATTCGTATATATTCTATATTCAATATCTAATATTGAATACTTTTACAAAAGCAGCCAAATCTGCCTCTTGTCCTTTTTCTTCAAGCCCCCCTAAATATCCATCGCACCGTCCATGCCGCGGCCAGAAAGCCCGTAATATCCGCTGCCAGGGCCGCCGGAATGGTGTGGCGGGTGCGGCGTATCCCCGCCGCCCCGTAGTATACCGCCACGGTATAAAAGGTCGTCTCCGTGCTTCCCAGCATCACCGCCGCCGTGCGCCCGATGGTGCTGTCGGGGCCGTAGGTCTGCATGATTTCGCTGCCCACAGCCAAAGCCCCGCTGCCGCTGACCGGGCGGATAAGCAGCAGCCCCACCGTCTCCGGCGGGATGCCCACACGGGTCAAAATCGGTGTCAAAAGTCCCGCCAGCAGCTCCATGGCTCCGCTGGCCCGCAGCATATACACCCCCGTCAGCAGTGCCGTCAGCGCCGGCAGAATGCGCAGCGTCACGGAAAGCCCCTCTCCGGCCCCGGCACACAGCGCCGAAAATACATCCCCCCGCCGCCACAGAGCATACAGAGCCGTCCCCGCCAGCAGCAAAGGGATCAGCCACACGCTGATACGCGCCAAAACCATCACCGCACCACCCTTTCCAATAGCCGGGCCGTCAGCAGTCCCGCCACCACCGACAGCACCGAGCTGACCCACACCGCCGGCAGGATGTCAAAGGGCGCAGCGGACCCACACCCGGCCCGTACCGCCGCCACTGTGGTGGGCAAAAGCTGCACTGAGGCAGTATTCAGCACCACCAGGCGGCACAGCTCATTATCGGCCGTGCCCTGAGACCCCAGGGCCATGCGTCGGGCCGCTCGAATACCCAAGGGCGTGGCAGCGTTTCCCAGCCCCAGGAGGTTGGCCGACAGATTCCCGCTCACCGCCGCCAAGGTCTCCGGGTCCCGGCTGGCCCTCGGCAGCAGCCGCCGCAGCGCCGGGCGAAACAGAGCCGCCAGCTTCTTATCCAGCTCACACCGCTTTAAAAGCTCCATAAATCCCGACCACAGGCACAGGGCGCCTGCCAGGGACAGGCACAGCTCTACCGCTGCCCCGGCCCCCTCCAGCGCCGCTGCGGACACCTCCGCCATGCGTCCGCACGCCGCCCCACACAGGACCGAGGCCGTCACCATGGCCGTCCATATAAATGCCATTGCCAATGCTCTCACCTCATAGGACTATATGCACAAACATCGTGGAAAAGAAATATACCATTTGCATAAATTGTCGATTTATAGTTGACTTTTTTCTTGTATCATGACATAATTAGGGCAGCAAAAAAGGGAAAAGGGGAATACCAGAGTGAAAGCAACCGGGATCGTAAGAAAAGTTGACGAGCTTGGGCGGATCGTGCTTCCCGCCGAGCTTCGCCGCACACTCAGCATCGCAGAGAAGGACCCGCTGGAAATTTATGTAGACGGCGGCTCCATCATTCTGCAAAAGCACGAAGAGCGCTGCGTTTTTTGCGGCGGAAGCGAGGATCTTCGCACCGTCTTGGACAAGAACATCTGCGGCAGCTGCCTGTCGCGGCTGAAGAAAACACGCACATAAAAAAACAGAGGAGCCTTTCCGCTCCTCCGGAGGGCGTACCGGAAATTTTTTCTCGGTACGCCCTCTAAGACTGTCGAAAAACCCTCCGGGTTTTTCCGACAAAAGGCTTGCGGTCTGCTGCGCGCATAATTTGTCCGTCTGTGACGGACAAATTATGCACTGGCAGCCCGAGAGGTATTTTCTCTCACGCGCATGTCGCGAGAGAAAATGATTTTATTTCTTTGCCGCCTGCGGGCGGCAAACTCTGCGAGGCTTTTTTGACACACTGGGAGGGCGTACCAAAAATTTCTTTTTGGTACGCCCTCCAATTTTTAATTGTAGAAGGGTCCGCTGCGGTTCTCACCTTTCCGCCTGCAGCACCGCCTCGTAGAGGTCGTTTTTGTTCAGCTCCGTTTGGGCTGCCACTGTGCGGACGGCTTCCTTCATTTTCATGCCGTCCTCCCGCAGCCGCAGCACCCGCTGCACGCCCTCCTCCAGGGTCAGGGTGGTCTCCTCCTCCGGCTGGGCCCCGGCTACCACCAGCACATATTCGCCCCGGGGCTCCCGCTCTCCGTACAGGGCCACCGCCCCGGCGAGGGTCGTGCGCACGGTCTCCTCGTGGAGCTTCGTCAGCTCCCGGCACAGGGCCACGGGCCGGTCGCCCAGGATCTCCGCCATGTCCGAGAGGGTCGCACGCAGCTTGTGAGGGGCCTCGTGAAATACCATGGTCCGCTCCTCGCCCTGCAGCTTCAGCAGCGCCGTCCGGCGCTCTTTTTTGTTGGCAGGGAGAAAGCCCTCGAAGGTGAACCGCCTTGTACTCAGGCCCGACACCGCCAGGGCACACACCGCCGCGCAGCAGCCGGGGATGGCCTCCACCGTCACACCGTTCTCTCCGCACAGGCGCACCAGGTCCTCCCCGGGATCGCTGATGGCCGGGGTCCCGGCGTCGGTCACCAGGGCGCAGCTCTCTCCCGCCAGCAGCCGGGCCAGGATGGCCTGCCCCGCCGCCGCCCGGTTGTGCTCATGGTAGCTCACCAGCGGCTTTTTTATTGCAAAATGATTCAGCAGCTTCACGGACACCCTCGTATCCTCGGCCGCAATGAAGTCCACCCGGTCCAATGTCTCCCGGGCCCGGGGCGAGAAGTCCCCCAGATTTCCGATGGGCGTAGCTACCAAATACAGTGTTCCGGCCATAGCTTTTACTCCTTATCACGAAAATAGATCTGCGCCAGCTCCTCTGACTCTCCGCCGTCCGAGTCTCGCAGCAGCAGCGGCGCCGCCACGGAAAGTCCCGGCTTTCCGCCCTTTCTGGCCTCCAAAAGCAGCAGCTTAGGGGCACTTTGGGCCGTATTTTGCACCAGGCGCAGCCGTTTCGGTTCCAAAGTACAGCTCTGCAGGCAGGCAAAAAGCTCTGCCATCCGCTCCACCCGGAACACCAGGCAAAAGCTGCCGCCGTGGCGCAAAAGCCGTGCAGCCGCGGCGCAGAGCTGGGGCAGTGTACAGGTGCAATCCGCCCGGGCCAGGCCCCTTTCGGTGCCTTTTGCCACAGCGCCCCGGGCCGCGTCAAAATACGGCGGGTTGCTGACCACCAGATCGAAGGTCCCCGCCGGGGGCAACCGGGTTTTGTCCCGCAAATCCACCCGGAGATTTGCCACCCGGTCCGAAAGGCCGTTCAGGGCCGCATTTTGCCTTGCCAGCTCCACCGCCGCCTCCTGCAGCTCCACATTGGTTACCTGCAGGGACGGCTCCCGGGCCAGCAGCAGCAGGCCCAAAAGCCCTGTTCCGGCCCCCAGGTCGCACACCCGTGCCCCCCGCCGCAGCCGGGGGAAGCTCCCCAGGAGGAACGAATCTGTCCCCGGCTGAAACAGCCCGTCGTCAAAGAAAAAACGGAAGCCGCCGGGCCAAAGCTGATCCTGTTTTACCACCGTGGCTCCCTCCTGCATCGTTTTCACCCATTATAATATAAAAACAGCCCCAGGGCAATGCCCGGAGCGATCCTCATTAAAAAAGCCTTGAAGATTTTTCGCCAGGCAAAAAAACATCGCAGGGCCAGGCCCTGCGATGTTTTTTCACTATGTAAGATTAGTCAGCGGGGCTGATAGCGCCGTTGGGGCAAGCATCGCTGCAGGAACCGCAGTCCAGGCAAGCGTTTGCATCGATCACATAGCTGGCATCGCCCTGGGAAATAGCACCCACGGGGCAAACATCTGCGCAAGCGCCGCAGCTGACGCAGGCAGAACCGATCTGATAAGCCATAAGAGCACCTCCATTAAGATTTGTAACCTCATTGTATCACAAGAATCTCAAAAAGCAAGTAAATTCTATTTGAAAAAGTGCCATTTTGTCAAAAGAATACAAATAAATTCTTATGTTCACAATTTGTTTTCAAAAAGGTCAAAGAAAGTCAAATTTTCCCCCTTGACATTTTGCCGCTTCGTGCTATACTACAATCAAAGTCAAAGAAGGTCAAACCAAGAGGAGGAGTTCCCTATGGGCATTTCAGATTTGATAGCAGGATTCATTCAAGAGGCTTTGGATGAGACTGACGGGGTGCTGGAGCTGCAGCGCAGCGACCTGGCCCAGCGGTTTGGGTGCGTGCCCAGCCAGATTAACTATGTGATGTCCACCCGGTTCTCCCCGGAGCATGGCTACATTGTGGAGAGCCGTCGAGGCGGCGGCGGATACATCCGCATCACGCGGGTGCAGATGGACCGGCAGACGCTTTTGATGCATGTCATCAATTCCATCGGCGACAAGCTGGATGGGCCCAGCGCCCGGGCCATCGTTGCCAACCTAAGGGACTCCCAGGCCATCGCCCCGCAGGCGGCGCAGGCGGCCCTGTGTGCCCTGTCGGACAGCGCTCTGCGCAGCGTTCCCCGGGAGAGCCGCGACACCCTGCGGGCGGATATTTTGAAACAAATTCTTATCCATTTGGTTTGAACGGAAGTAAGGAGGAACATATTATGAAGTGTGAACATTGCGGAAAGAATGAAGCCACATTTTTCTATAAGAGCAGCGTAAACGGCCATGTGACCCAGGTGCATCTGTGTCAGGACTGTGCCCGGGCCATGGGCTACACCAGCTCCCTGCGCCGCAGCATGCGACCCATGAGCCTGTTTGGTGACGACGACTTTTTCAGCCGTCCCTTCTCCATGCTGGAGCCGTTTTTGGAGGGCTTCGGCACAAGGATGCTCACGGAGTTCCCGGAGCCGGGCCAGCCGGTGGCTGTGGAGGCGCAGGTCCCTGAGGAAAGCGCAGGTCTTGTAGACAAAGCGCAGCAGGATTCTCTGCGCAGCCAGCGCCAGAGAAACGCCCTTGAGCAGCAGCTCAAGACCGCTGTGGAAAGCGAAAACTATGAGGAGGCTGCCCGCATTCGGGACCAGCTTCGTTCCCTGCCCTCGCAGTCGTAAGGGCGGCGGGTATTTCAGCGATTGCATAACGATACTGTAAGCGAGAGGAAGTGTTCTATATGACACATGAAAATCAATTTACACCCCGTGCAGAGGAGGCCCTGCGCCTGGCCCAGGAGGCCGCTGAGGAGATGGGCCACGGCTATGTGGGCTGTGAGCATATTTTGTTAGGCCTGATGCGGGAGGAGGACGGCATTGCCCACCGGGTCATGCAGGAGTACGGCATGACGGAGGATATGATCTGCACTGTGCTGGAGCGCAGTGTGGGCAAGGGTATGTCCGGCGCAGCCCCCACTCAGGGGCTTACTCCCCGGGCCAAGAGCGCCGTGGAGCTGGCTGTGTCTGAGGCTATGCGCACCGGCGCCGGGTACATCGGCACCGAGCATCTGCTCATGGGCCTGCTGCGGGAGGGCAACAACATGGCCATCCGCGTGCTGGACACCGTGGGTATCGACCCCAAGAAGATGTACAGCTCCGTGGTTCAGAAGATCAACGAGGGGCCCCGGGCTTCCGCCGGAAGCGCCCCCGCTCCCCATCGGGAGGACGGCAAGAAGGGCAAGACCCTGGCCGAATTTACCCGGGATCTGACCGAGGCGGCCCGTCAGGGCAAGCTGGACCCGGTCATCGGACGGGAAAAGGAAATTCAGCGGGTCATCCAAATTCTGTCCCGCCGCACCAAGAATAACCCCGTTTTGATTGGCGAGCCCGGCGTGGGCAAGACGGCTATTGCCGAGGGTCTGGCCCAGCGCATCGCTGCGGCGGATGTGCCGGAGGAGCTGCTGGACAAGAAGGTCCTGTCTTTGGACCTGTCCGGCATGGTCGCCGGGACTAAGTACCGGGGCGAATTCGAGGAGCGCATTAAAAAGACCATCGACGAGGTGAAGAAGGACGGCAATGTCATCCTCTTCATTGATGAGCTGCACACCATCGTGGGCGCAGGCTCTGCCGAGGGCGCCGTGGATGCCGCCAACATCCTCAAGCCCGCCCTGTCCCGGGGCGAAATTCGCGTGGTAGGCGCCACCACTCTCAACGAGTACCGCAAGTACATTGAGAAGGACGCCGCCCTGGAGCGCCGGTTCCAGCCGGTGACCGTGGGTGAGCCCACCCCCGAGACGGCCATTGAGATCCTGAAGGGTCTGCGGGACAAGTACGAGTCCCACCACAAGCTGACCATCACCGACGAGGCCATTGAGGCCGCCGTGCGCCTGTCCGTGCGGTACATCAACGACCGTTTCCTGCCCGATAAGGCCATCGACCTGATGGACGAGGCCGCCAGCCGGGTGCGTATGGACGCCGAGGCCGCCTCTCCGGAGCTGAAGAGCCTGGAGGAGAAGCTGGCTGCCCTGCGCAAGGAGAAGACCGATGTCATCGCCGCTCAGGACTACGAAAAGGCCGCCCAGCTTCGGGACATCGAGCAGAACTATGTCCAGCAGGTGGAAATCGAGCGGGACAACTGGCGCAAGAATCTGGCCGTGAATCGCGGCACTGTGGGTGAAGAGGACATCGCTAAGGTGGTGGCCGGGTGGACCGGCATTCCCGTCACCCGTCTTACCGAGGACGAGAGCCAGCGTATGCTGAAGCTGGAGGAGACTCTGCATCAGCGCGTGGTGGGCCAGGATGAGGCCGTCACCGCTGTGGCCAAGGCCATCCGCCGGGGCCGTGTGGGGCTGAAGGACCCCAAGCGTCCCATTGGCTCCTTCCTGTTCCTGGGCCCCACCGGCGTAGGCAAGACGGAGCTGTGCAAGGCTCTGGCTCAGGTAATGTTCGGCAGCGAAAACGACATGATCCGTATCGATATGTCCGAGTATATGGAAAAACACACCGTGTCCCGGCTGGTTGGCTCGCCTCCCGGCTATGTGGGCCACGAGGAGGGCGGCCAGCTCACCGAAAAGGTGCGCCGTAAGCCCTATTCCGTGGTGCTTTTCGATGAGATCGAGAAGGCCCACGAGGATGTGTGGAACATCCTGCTGCAGATCCTGGAGGACGGCATTGTCACCGACTCTCAGGGCCGCCGGGTGGACTTCAAGAACACCATCATTGTCATGACCAGTAATGTGGGCGCCCGGAACATTACCTCTGCCGACAAGCCCCTGGGCTTTGACGGCCGGGAATCCGACGCCGACGAAAAGGCCCGCTTCGCCCGCATCAAGCAGGCGGTGATGGACGAGCTGCGCCGGACCTTCAAGCCCGAGTTCCTGAACCGTATCGACGAGACCATCGTGTTCCGCCAGCTTACGGAGGAGGACATCCGCCACATCGCCCAGCGTATGCTGCAGATCACCGGCGGGCGCATGGCCCAGCAGGGCATCACCCTCCTGGCTGACGATGACGCCGTCACCGCCCTGGCCAAGGATGGCTTTGACCCCCAGTACGGTGCCCGTCCTCTGCGCCGGGCCATCCAGAACGAGGTGGAGGATGCTGTGGCCGAGCTGATGCTGGAGGGCACGCTGCAAAGCGGCGATACCGCCCGCATCTGCCTGCGCGACGGCAAGGTCACCATCGAGAAGGAGGCCGCCCCTGTCAAGGAGCAGTCCGAGGGCGCAGCGGTGTAAACACCGTAGCTGTACTGCAAAAACGGAGACTCCCATCCGGGAGCCTCCGTTTCCATGTTTTAAAAAAGCCTCGCAGAGTTTGCCGCCCGCAGGCGGCAAAGAAATGAAATCATTTTCTCTCGCGACATGTGCGTGAGAGAAAATACATCTCAGGCTGCCAGTGCGAAATTTGTGCGTCTACGGCCCACAAATTATGCGCGCAGCAGACTGCAATCCTTTTGTTGGAAAAACCCTCTCCGGGTTTTCCGACAGTTTCAAGCGGAGGCCCCCATTCGGGAGCCTCCGCTTTTTTGTTACTTTTTACTCTTGCCCAAATAAGCCTCTTTGATAGACTCGTCTGCCAGGAGCTCCGCGCCGGTGCCAAACTTGGTGATAGTGCCGGTTTCCAGCACATAGGCAAGGTCCGCCACCTTCAGGGCCATGTTGGCGTTCTGCTCGATGAGCAGCACCGTCACGCCCTCCTTGTTGATGGTGCGGATGATGTCGAAAATACCCTGCACCACCAGAGGGGCCAGACCCAGGGACGGCTCATCCATCATCAGGACCTTAGGGCGGCTCATAAGTGCCCGGCCCACGGCCAGCATCTGCTGCTCGCCGCCGGAGAGGGTACCCGCCAGCTGCCAGCTTCGCTCCTCCAGCCGGGGAAACAGCTCGTAGACCCACTTGAGGTCCTTCTCGATGCCGTCCTTATCCTTGCGCAGGTATGCGCCGATCTTCAGGTTTTCCAGCACCGTCAGGTTGGCAAAGACCCGCCGGCCCTCCGGAGACTGGGCGATGCCCGCCTCCAGAATTTTGTTGATGGGCTTACCCAGCAGCTCCTGGCCGTCATAGGTGATGGAGCCGCTGTCGGCCTTCACCAAGCCGGAGATGGTGCGCAGAGTGGTAGATTTGCCCGCACCGTTAGCGCCGATGAGGGTAACGATCTTTCCGTCGGGCACCTCCAGGCTAATGCCGCGCAGGGCCTTGATGCCGCCGTAGGACACATGTAAATTCTCAATCTTCAGCATCTTCAACCACCCCCAAATAAGCGTCGATAACGCGCTCGTTGCTCTGGATCTCCTCAGGCGTGCCCTGGGCGATCAGCTTGCCGAAGTCCAGCACATAAATGCGGTCGGCAATGTCCATGACCAGGTCCATGTGGTGCTCAATGAGCAGAATGGTCATGTGGAAATTCTTGCGGATCTCGCCGATGAACTCCGTCAGCTCCAGGGTCTCCTGGGGGTTCATACCGGCGGCGGGCTCGTCCAGCAGCAGCAGCGTGGGATTCGTGGCCAAAGCCCGGGCGATCTCCAGGCGGCGCTGCTTGCCGTAGGGCAGGGAGGTAGCCAGCTCGTCCTTCACATCCTCCAGACCCACCAGCTTCAAAAGCTCCAGCACCTCCGCGCGCTGCCGGGCCTCCTCCTTACCGTTGAGGTGGAGGGCCGCGGTGAACAGGTTGCTGGTGCGGCGCAGATGCTTGGCGATGAGCACATTGTCAAACACCGTCTGGGTCTTCCACAGGCGGATGTTCTGGAAGGTACGGGCCATGCCCTGGACGGTGATTTTATCCGGTGTGGGAGAGAGCACATGGTCGCTAAAGGCGTATTCGTCCCGCTCCTTCTGTGCAAGCTTCCACGCCTTCAGTGCCTCGTCCTCCAGAGCCTCCCGGGGCCCAAACTGCGCGGTATACATGGTGGGCTCTTCGCCCTTATAGGCCTTTTTCATCTTGCCGGTGGGGTGATTGCGCACGATGCATTTCTCGTTGAAGCACACCCGGCCGTTGGTGGGGGCGTACACGCCGGTGATGACATTGAACGCCGTGGTCTTTCCGGCGCCGTTGGGGCCGATAAGGGCCACGATCTCGCCCTCGTTTACCTCCATGGTCAGGTTATCCACGGCCACCACGCCGCCGAACTGCATGGTGACATTTTCCACTTTCAGCACATTTTTCATTTGGAGGCCACCTCCTTCTTTTCCTTCTTCTTAAAGAGCTTTTGGAAGAAGCCGATGATGCCGTCCCAGGAGAACTCCCGGTCGCCCATGATGCCCTTGCGGAAGAACAGCACCACGATCATAATGACCACCGAGAACACCAGCATACGGAAACCGCCCCGCATGAAGGGGATGTTCACGCCCAGGTAGGGCACGGGGTCGTCCAGGAAGCGCAGCCACCACTCGGAGGAGGCAATGTAGAGGAACGAGCCCAAAATGGAGCCGGTGATGGAGCCGATACCGCCGATGACCACAATGAGCAAGATCTCATAGGTCATGGTAGAGGTAAAGGTGTTGGCCTGGACGCTGGACTGGAACATAGCCAGCAGCGCGCCGCCGACACCGGCGAAAAAGGAGCTGATGAGGAAGGCCTGCATCTTGTGCTTGGCCAGGTTGATGCCCATGGCCTCGGCAGCGATCTCGTCGTCGCGGATGGCCTTGAAGGCCCGGCCATAGGTGGAGTTGATGAGCAGCACAATAAAGCCGATGCAGATAGCCGACACGACGAAGGGGAACAGGATGGAGTCGAAGTTTGCAAACTTCTTCAGCAGGTTGGAGGCGTTTGTCAGGGGGCCCACCTGCTTCCACTGGATGATGGCGCGCATGATCTCGGCAAAGCCCAGGGTGGCAATGGCCAGATAGTCGCTCTTCAGCTTCAGCACGGGCAGACCGATAAGCCAGGCAAAGATAGCCGGTACGACACCCGCTAAGATCAGACCCACCAGCATGGGCAGGCAGAACTGCACGATGCCGCCGTCAAAATACTGGTAGATGTCGGGCCGGTCCGCCACGGGAATCGTCAGGATACTATAGGTGTAGGCGCCGATCATCATGAAGCCCGCCTGGCCCAGGGAAAACAGGCCCGTAAAGCCGTTGAGCAGGTTCAGAGACACGGCAACCAGGGAGTAAATGGCGCCCTTTTTCAGCACCGTGGCCAGCATGGAATAGTGCTGGAACTTGTCCACATACAGCAAAAACGCAATGCAGACGGCTGCCAAAATCAGTGACAGCAGCAGATTTCTTTTCTTGTTATTCTTCATAGCTTACACCTTCTCCGTCAGTTTCTCACCGAACAGACCGTTGGGCTTGCACAGCAAGATCACGATCAGCAGGGCAAAGGTGAAAGCGTTGCTGAATACGGCGATGGTCTCATTGGCCTTGATGAAGGACTCGCAGATACCAATGATGAACGCACCGATCACGGCGCCGGGAATGGAGCCAATGCCGCCGAACACAGCGGCCACGAACGCTTTCAGGCCGGGCATAGCGCCGATCATGGGGCTCACCTGGCCGTAGTTGGCAAAGTACAAAATGGAGGCCACGCCCGCCAGGAACGAGCCGATGACAAAGGTCATGGAAATGACGCTGTTGATCTTAATGCCCATGAGCTGGGAGGTCTCGAAGTCCCGGGACACGGCACGCATAGCCATGCCCACCTTCGTTTTCTGAATGAGGATCACCAGCACCACCACCAGGGCAATGGTCAGCAGAGGGGTGACGATGGTGATGCGCTTGACGCTCAGGCCGCCCACACTCATCACCTGCGTCAGGAAAGGAATGTCGGGGTAGGCTCGGGCAATACCGCCGGTGATGTAGTTGGCCAGGTTTTGCAGCAGATAGCTGACACCGATGGCCGAGATCATCACGGACATACGGGGCGCCGTGCGCAGGGGCTTGTAGGCCGCCCGCTCAATGACCACGCCCAAAATCACCGTCAGCAGCAGCACCAGGGGGATAGACACCGCCAGGGAGCAGGAGGCGGAGATATACACCATGAAAAAGCCCGCCATCATAAAAATGTCGCCGTGGGCAAAGTTGATAAGGCGCAGGATGCCGTAGACCATGGTGTAACCGATGGCAATGAGGGCGTACAGACTGCCCACCGTGACGCCGGAGAGCAGAAGCTGGATATAGTAAGCTGCGTCATGCATAAGTACGGAAACCTCCTTCTATATGAATCATGCGCTTTCAGCATTCGGGGAGTGGATGTCCCTCGTCTGCCGAAAACGCAAGAGTCATCAAAGTGCAAAAACCTCGGAATCGTGAGGGGAGCGGCGCTCCCCTCACGATGAAGCTCTATGTCGTTTATAGAAACGCCGGGTACTTATCAGCCGTTGTAGGTGCTATAGTACACGATGTCGCCATCCTTGATGGTCTTGATAACGGCATAGGTCTTGATAGCGTCGCCGTTTTCATCGAACTTCAGGTCGCCGGTGACCAGGCCCTTAACCTCCAGGGCAGCCAGTGCATCGCGGATGGCAGCGCCCTCAGTGGAACCGGCCTTCTCAATGGCGTTAACAGCGGCCATGTAAGCGTCGTAGCCGCAGGGGGTCACGCTGGAGATAGCGTCAGCGGTGCCGCCGTTATTCTCGATACGGGTCTTGTCCTCGGCAACCCACTTCTTGAAGCCTTCCACGAAGGCCTTACCTTCGGTGTTGGACTCGTCGGCTGCATCGAAGAAAGCGGAGAAATAAATGTCGGTGGCCTTGTCGCCGGTACGCTGAGCGATGGAGATATCATCCCAGGTGTCGCCGGCCATGATGGGGCAGGTAACGCCGCTGTCCCGGGCCTGGCTGATGATCATGGCAGCGGTCTCGATGGACACGGGGGCGAAGATGCCGTCATACCCGGCGGACTTGATGGTAGCCATGATGGTGGAGAAGTCGGTCTCGGCCTTCTGGAACTCCAGAACGGTGGCCTTACCGCCCAGGCGCTCCATTTCCTTCTGGAAATAGTTACCGAAGCCGGCGGAGTAGTCGTCGCCGGACTCAATGATCAGAGCGCAGTTGACGCTGCCCTTTTCCTTGTTGGCGAAGTTAGCCATCACGGCGCCCTGGAAGGGATCAATGTAGGAAACACGGAAATAAAAGTCGTTGCCCAGGGTCACATTGGGGTTGGTGCAAGAGGTGCCGATAGCAGGAACCTTCGCATCCTTGAACAGGTCGCCGGCGGCAATGGCGCAGCCGGAGCCGTAGGTACCGATGACCACGGACACGCCCTTGGAGATCAGGGTCTGAGCCGCAGGGGGAGCCTTGGACGCATCGGATGCGTTGTCGGCGGTGATGAGCTGAACCTTGTACTCCTTGCCGTTAATGGTGACGGTGGGCTTGATGGAGTTGGCATACTCAATGCCCAAAATCTCCTTCTTGCCGCCGGCGCCGTTCTGGCCGGAGGTGGGCTCAAAAATACCGATCTTCACGGTGTCGCCGCTGTCCGAGCTGCCGCAGGCAACCAGCGCCATGGCCATAACCAGGGCCAGCAGCAATGCAATGATTTTTTTCATCTTTTCTTCCTCCTAGTTTGTTTCAGTCACAAGCTATCCAAAAATCACCTATGACTATTTCTACATTTTATTAGAAACCTGTCCCGATTGCAAGAGAAAATGTTGCATTAAATTTCCGCCGCCGCAGGCGTTTTTTGAAAGAATTTTTCGTGCTATATTTTGACATTTGTCCGCCAGCAGCGGACAGTTTCTTTCGTAGCCCTTTTATTTTCCGTTTTTTTTCTTTTCCTGTCCCTCATTGGGAGACACTGTTTTTCGTGATTTTGCACAAGCGGCCTTTGCTGCATAGAAAAATAAATCGTCCCCTCTGCTGTGCAAAGGGAACGATTTACAAACAGCGTGTCGAAAAAAAGCTCTCCGCCATGCGGTTTCCTGATTTTAGGCAGCGAGAAGCCTTTCGCGGAGTTCTTCTTCTCCGGGCAGTGCAGCAGGCATTTTTTTACGGGTTTTCCGTCTTAAAAACAGACGCAAATTCCTCTGCCGTCATGGTCTCATGCTCCAGCAGGAAGTCCGCCACCGCCTGCAGCTCCGTCCGCTGGCGCTTCAGGATCTCCGTGCAGCGGTCGTAAGCGTCCGAGAGGATCTGCTGGATCTCGTCGTCCATCTCAGCGGCGATCTTCTCCGAATAGGGGCGGGTGTGGCCCATGCTCTTGCCTATGAACACCTCGTCGCTGCCTGCGTCAAAGGCCACATGGCCCAGGCGGCCGGACATACCGTAGGTGCCCACCATTTTGCGGGCGATGGTGGTAGCCCGCTGCAGATCGTTGGACGCACCGGTGGAAATATCTCCCAGCATCAGCTCCTCGGCCGCCCGGCCGCCCAGCAGCACCACGATCTCGTCCTCCATATAGCGCTTGGAGAGATAGGAGCGGTCCTCCTCCGGCAGGCTGATGGTCATGCCCCCCGCCTGGCCCCGGGGCACAATGGTGATCTGATGCACCGGGTCCTGACCCGGCAGTTCATGGGCTGCAATGGCGTGGCCCGCCTCATGAAAGGCGGTGAGCTTGCGCTCGGCCTGGGGAATGACGCGGCTGTGCTTCTCCGGCCCGGCGATAACCTTAATAATGGACTCCTGAATGGTCTTTTGCCGGATCACCGGCTCGCCCCGACGGCCTGAGAGCAGCGCCGCCTCATTGAGCAGGTTCTCCAGGTCCGCCCCGGTGAAGCCTGCGGTGCCCCGGGCGATCTCTCCCAGGTTCACATCCTCTGCCAGGGGCTTATTCCGGGCATGAATTTTCAGAATTTCCTCCCGGCCCTTGATGTCCGGCAGGCCCACATAGACCTGGCGGTCAAACCGGCCCGGGCGCAGCAGCGCCGGGTCCAGAATATCCACCCGGTTGGTGGCGGCCAGGACCACTACGCCCTGGCTGGCGGTGAAGCCGTCCATCTCCACCAGAAGCTGGTTGAGGGTCTGCTCCCGCTCATCGTGTCCGCCGCCCAGGCCGCTGCCTCTCTGGCGGCCCACGGCGTCGATCTCATCGATGAATACAATGGCCGGGGACTGCTTTTTCGCCTGCTCAAACAAATCGCGCACACGGCTGGCGCCCACGCCCACATACATCTCCACAAAATCAGAGCCCGAGATGGACAAAAACGCCACATCCGCCTCCCCGGCCACAGACTTCGCCAGCAGCGTTTTGCCCGTACCCGGAGGGCCCACCAGCAGCACGCCCTTGGGGATATGGGCGCCCAGCTGCAAATACTTGTCCGGCTCCCGGAGGAACTCCACGATCTCCTGCAGCTCCTCCTTTTCCTCGTCGGCCCCGGCCACATCGTCAAAGGTGACGCGGTTTTCGCCCCGGCCGGGCATCTGCACCCGGGCCTGGCCGAACTTGGCCATTTTGTCTTGGGCGGCGGCATTTCCCCCGGCCATGCGCCCCATAAGGTTAATAATCAGCAGCAGGGCGATGAAGCCCATCACATAGGGCAGCAGGGCGGAGACCCAGTTGGTAGCGTGGATGAAGCTCTGCTCCTTCACGACGCCGCTTTCCACCTGCTGCTGCACCAGGCCGTCTAAGTCACTGTAAAAGGTCTCCACGCTGCCGATGGTGCAAACCACCACCGTGCCGTCCTGCAGCTTGGCCTGCAGGCTGTCGCCGGTGATGGTGAAGCTCTGCACCTTCTCCTCCCGGAAATACTGGCACATCTGGCTGTATGCAATACCGCTGTCACCGACACCGATGTTCCGGGCCAATGTAAAAACGCACAGCACCAGCAGCAGCAAAAACAGGATGCTGCCGGGCCGCACTCTTCGTCTCTCCGTCACGGTTTTTCCTCCTCTTTACTCACGCCACCGCTCGAATACCGAGCCAGCTGTTACCCTTCAAAAAGGATATGCACACCAACACATGGGACCGCACATTTTCCACCGGGATGAAGGGATCATCCCAGGAGCGCGCATCCCAGGAGCCGGTGCGGTTATCTCCCAGGAAAAACAGATGCCCCTCCGGCACCGCATATTCTTCCCGGCTGCCGCTGGCGCTTATGCCCTGCCGGGGCAGGTAAGACTCATCCAGCTCCTCCCCGTTTACATACACATAGCCGTCCCGAAAGCTCACGGTATCCCCGGGCAGTCCGATGACCCGCTTGACCAGGAGCTTGCCCATTTCATCGCTCCAGAAGGTCACGATCTCCCCCCGCTGGGGCGCAGGGTCGCTGACGGCGTAGGGAAACTGCCACGACAGCAGCAGGGATCTGGTGGGCAGGGTGGTCTCCATGGAGCCGCTGGGCACCCAGGCGATCTGAAAGATCACCTTGAACAGCAGCAGCATACACACCACCGTCACCGGGATGTAGCCGTAGTCCTTCCACAGCCTGCGCCAGGTGTTCTCCTTTTGCAGTCTGCGTCCGGGCTGCACCGCCCGGGTCTGCCCGGGTTCTCTCACCGGCTGCCCGGTCTCCTCCGGGGCATTCTCCTGCCGGAATAGCTCCGGCAGCTCCATGTCCGGCAGGGGGGCCTCCGCCCGGTGATCCTGCCGGTCCTGTGCCTCCTCAGGAAAGCCGTCTCTGTTTTCGTCCATGATAACCTCCTTTTCCCCGGGCCATACGCCCGGAGAAAACCTGTCCTTGCGCAGCCGGCGTCCACGCCGTTAGCGCTTTACTTGCTGTACACCTCGGGCTTCAGCACGCCGATATAGGGCATATTGCGGTACTGCTGGCAGTAGTCCAGGCCAAAGCCCACCACAAACTCGTCCGGCACCTCAAACCCAGACAGGTCGGCCACAATGGGCTTTTCCCGGCGGGAGGGCTTATCCAGCAGGGTCACAACGGTAATAGACCGGGCACCCTTGGCCAGCAGATAGTTGCGCAGGAAATAGAGGGTATTGCCGGAGTCGAGAATGTCCTCCACCACGATGATGTCGCGGCCCGTAATATCCCGCTGCAGATCCCGGGTGATCTCCACCACGCCGGAGCTCTTGGTGGCGTTTTTATAGGAGGACACGCTGATGAACTCCACCTCGCTCTTGAGCTGAGCGGCCCGTACCAGGTCTGCCATAAACACAAAGCACCCGTTGAGCACGCCCACAAACATGGGGTCCTTGTCCCGGAACTTTTCAAACAGCTCATCGCCCATCTCCTGAATGCGCTGATGCAGCTGCTCCTCCGACAGCAGTACCTTCAAAATATCCTGATTCATGTTGCTTTTAGCCATCATTCTGTCCTCCTGATGTTTCTCTCTCAATGGTAATTATAATCCTCATGCCTCCGGTCTCCCGGGGCAGAAATTCCCGATCTGTGCCCAGCGGCCACACCGCCGCTAGCCTTCCGCCTGCGTAAACGGCAGGCAGTCTATCCCGCTCCACGGGGTCCAGGCCCCGGTCCAGGCACAGCCGCTTCACGCTGCGCCGTCCCCGGCCTTCCGGCAGGTACAGCCCGTCCCCGGGCCTGCACGGGCCCAAGGTGAGCCCGCCGGTTATCTTATCCGCATCCAGCACCAGCGCATTTCTCCCGGAGGCAGGATGCTCCGATTTTTCAAGTAAAACGGTATATCCGCCCCACCGGGTCACCCCCGGCAGCAGCGCCACGGTCTCCGGGGCTCTGTCCTCCTTTTCCAGGGAAAATTTTTCTCCCCGGCACAAGGCTACCACCCCTCCGGGCAGGTGTAAAAGTCCCCCCGGCCCGTGGAGCAGCCGCTCCATAGCCTCGTAGTGCGCCGCGCCGTAATCCTTCCGGCCCACGGCAGTGCGCTCCACCAGGGCCCGCAGGGCCCGCAGCCGCAAGGCATAGGGGAGCTCCAGCAGCCCCCGGCGCTCCATCTCCGTGCCCCTCTCGGGCAGGACTCGCTCCACCAGCTCCCGCCAGCATCCCTCCTCCCGCCGGAGGATCTCCGCCGTGCGGCAGATGCTCCCCTCCGCACCGGGATACAGCTCCCGCAGCAGCGGCATAATGTCCAGCCGGAGCCGATTTCGGGTCAGGCTCCTGTCGCCGTTGGTCTCGTCCTCCACATGGTCGATGCCGTGCTGCTCCAAATAGGCCTCGATCTCTTGCCGGGAGGTCTCCAGCAGGGGACGGATGATCTCCCCCCGCACCGGAGGGATCCCCGCCAGGCCCTCGGGGCCCGTGCCCCGCAGCAGGTTCAGCAGCACCGTCTCCGCCTGGTCGGCGGCGTGGTGGGCCGTGGCGATGCGATCCGCGCAGGTCAGCTCCGCCGCCCGGCGGAAGGTCTCATACCGCAGCCGCCGCCCGGCCTCCTCGATGCCCACGCCCCACTCCTTTGCCTTTTCCGGCACACTCACCTGCTCCGTAACGCAGGGGATGCCCCGCTCCCGGCAAAAATCCTGAACGAAAAGCGCATCTCTTTGGGCCGTCTCCCGCTGGCCGTGATTCATATGCACAGCGGCCACGGAAAAATTCTCCCGCCGGCCAAGGGTCCACAGGTAGTGAAGCAGACACATGGAGTCCCGCCCGCCGCTGACGGCGCAGAGAATGCGTCCTCCCGGAGGGGGCAGCATATCCCACCGCCGCATAAACGGCAGCAGGTCCAGACCCTCACTCCTCCTCATAGCGGTTTTCCAGGGTGCTGAAGGCGGTGTATTCCGGCATCCAGCGCAGCTCCACCTTGCCGGTCTCGCCGTGACGGTTCTTGGCCACGATGCACTCGGCAATATTCCGCTTTTCGGAATCTTCATTATAATAGTCGTCCCGGTACAGAAACAGGACGATGTCCGCATCCTGCTCAATGGCGCCGGACTCACGCAGATCCGAGAGCATGGGTCTCTTATCCTCCCGCTTCTCGTTGGCACGGGACAGCTGCGACAGGCACAGCACCGGCACCTGCAGCTCCTTTGCCATGATCTTCAGCATACGGGAAATGTCCGCCACCGCCTGCTGTCGGTTCTCGCCGCTGTAGCTTCTGCCCCCGGCGGAGGTCATGAGCTGCAGGTAGTCGATAACCACCAATCCCAGGTTTTCGAGCCTGCGGCACTTGGCGTTCATGTCCGCCACGGTGAGCAGGGGGTTGTCGTCGATGCGGATGTTGGTGCGATTCAGAACCGAGGCGGCCTGGGCGATCTTCTCCCAGTCGCTCTCCCGCAGGTTGCCGGTGGCGAGTCTTGTGTTTTCGATCAGTCCCTCATTGGCCAAAAGCCTTGTCACCAGCTGCTCCTTGGACATTTCCAGGGAAAATACAGCCACGGTTTTCTCCGGCGACGCCTTGGCCACCGACAGCGCCACATTCAGGGCCATACTGGTCTTGCCCATACCGGGCCGGGCGGCCAGGAGCAGCAGGTCGGACTTATTCAGGCCGTTGATCTTCCTGTCCACGGCGGAAAGTCCCGTAGACAGGCCCGGAGGCTCGGCCCCGGCGGTGAGCTTGGCCAGCTGGTCCATGACCTCCTCCACCACCACGCCCACATGGGTCATCTCCTGGGAGCCCCGGCCCTGGCGGATGGCATAGATCTTCTGCTCCGCCGAGGCGAGAATTTCCCCGGCGTTGCCCACCCCCTCCTGAACCATGGCCGCAATGTCCCCGGCGGCCTTGGCCATGGAGCGCAGCAGGGCCTTGTCCCGGATGATGCCCGCGTACTCCAGCACATTGGCGGAGGTTGGGGTCACCTCCATAAGCTGCAGGAGGTATGCCCGGGTATCCTCCCGGTATACCCCGGCTTTTTCCATCTCCCGGGCCACCGTCACGCCGTCAATGGGCTTGGAGTAGATGAACATGGAATAAATGGTCTCGAAGATCTCCCGATTTTGCCGCAGGTAAAAATCCTGGGGCTGGAGCCGGTCCATCACATCCTTGATGCAGTCCGCGTCAATGAGCATGGACCCCAGCACCGCCTGCTCCGCCTCCGGGGAATGGGGCATGGCACGGCTCAGCAGCTCGTCCATAGGCATAGGGGAAACCTCCTTCCGTCCTGTTTTTCTTACTTCTCCTCCGTCACGATCACATACACCGTGCCGCTGATCTCAAAGCCCAGCTTGGCCTTCACCTGATAGCTGCCGAAGCTCTTGATGGGCTCGTCCAGCACCAGCTTCTTGCTGTCGATATCCACGCCGTGCTGCTCCTTCAGGGCAGCGGAAATTTCCCGGCCCGTCACGGCGCCGAAGAGCTTGCCGCCCTCGCCGCCCTTAGAGACCACCTTCACCTGCAGGCCCTTGAGCTTTTCCGCGATCTCCGCGGCGGCAGCCTTAGCCTCCGCGTCGGCCTTGGCCTTTGCCTTTTCCTGCAGGCGCATGGTGTTTACCGCGTCCGCCGTAGCCAGAACGGCCAGGCCCTTGGGCATCAGGAAGTTCCGGGCGTAGCCCTCGGCCACCTCGATCATCTGGCCCTTCTTACCCTTGCCTCTCACATCGGCCTTTAAGATAACTTTCATTTCGCAGTTCCTCCTTGGTTGGATTTTTCGTAATATTTATCAATGGCTTCCTGGAGCTTTTGGCGCACCTGCTCCACCGTCACGCCGGGCAGTTGCCCGCCTGCGCTGGTGGAGTTGCCGCCGCCGCCCAGAGCCTCCACAATAACCTGCACATTCACCTCGCCCAGGGACCGGGCGGAGATGTACACGCCGCCGTCCTTTGGGTAGAACACAAACGATGCCTGCACGCCGCTGAGGGTCAGCAGCTCGTCGGCTGCCTTGGCCGCCGTCACCCGCTCGCACTCCTCGTCGATGGCGGCGATGGCCAGGTCCTCCCGGTACAGCACCGCCTGGCGTATGATGGCGTAGCGGTCGATCATAGACTCCAGATCGCTCTGGAACATCCGCTGCACATCCTGGGTGTCGGCCCCGGCCCGGCGCAGATACGCCGCCGCCTCAAAGGTCCGGCCTCCGGTGCGGTTGGTAAAGTTCTTGGTGTCCAGCACAATGCCCGCCAGCAGGGCCTCCGCCTCGGTTTTCAGCAGGTCGCCAGGCTCCAGCAGGTAGCCCAGCAGCTCCGTCACCAGTTCGCTGGCGGAGGAGGCGTAGGGCTCGTGGAAGTTCAGAGCCATTTTTTCAATGTAGCTGCTGCCCCGGCGATGATGGTCAATGACCGCCACCCGGTTGCACGCCTCCAGCAGAGGCTCCGACTCCACACTGGCCGGGCGGTTGGTGTCCACCACCACCAGGAGCGTGTCCGGCTGCACCCGCAAAAAGGCGTCGCCGCCGCCGATGAACACATCCTTGTACTCTGGCAAGGCCTTCAGCTTTCGCAGCATGGGCCCCACGGAGTTGTTCTCTGTGTCCATCACGATCCGGGCGACCTTGCCCCGCTTACGGGCAATGGCGCACACACCCGCCGCCGCGCCCAGGGTATCCATGTCGGCGTACTGGTGGCCCATAACATACACATGCTCTGTTTCGTCCATCAGGTCGCCCAAAGCGTTGGCCATGACCCGGGACTTCACCTTTGTGCGCTTTTCCGTGGTCTTGGCCCGTCCGCCGTAAAACTCGAAATTCATCCGGTCCTTTACCACGGCCTGGTCTCCGCCCCGGCTCAGGGCCATCTCCAGCGCCAGACCCGCATTTTTAAACAGTGCGTCGTAGCTCCCGGCCTCCCGGCCCACGCCGATGGACATGGTGGCATACACGCCCTCGGCGGCCTGCACCGTGCGCACCTCATCCAAAATGGCAAACCGCCCCTGGGCAAAGGCCTCGTACTGCTTCTCCGTGAACACCATCAGGTAGCGGTCCCGGTCGTACTTCATCAGCAGCGCCCCGGAGGTGCCCCGCCACTGGTCCATTTTCTCCTCAATGGCCGCCCGTATCGCCGAGCGCTTCCCCTCCGGGCAGGCGCCCATCAGATCCTCGTAGTTATCGATCATCACAATGGCGGCCACGGGCTTGGTCTCCTCCAGCGTAGAGCGCATATGCTCCAGGTCCGTCACATCCATCCAATAGGTTGTGGCCAGCACCCCGAAGCGGCCCTTTTCCTCAGGCTGCGACAGGCAGCCAAACACCCGATAGCGCCGGTCATTCCAGGTAAAAACCCCCGGATACTCGGACTTTCCCTCCATGAGCCAGTGGGTCTCGAAGTCCTTTACCACATCCCGTACCCGGGACTCATAGATGTTCTCTCCCACACCCGGCAGCTCCGCAAACAGGTCGTTGGCCCACAGCACATCCTCGCTGTCGGGGTTAAAGACCATCATAGGCATGGGAGCAAAAAGCATATTGCTGGTCTTGGCGGTGTCGGCGCCGCCGGAGATGCGCTCCACATACTGGTGAAGCTGCTGCTGCATGACCTTGTTGCGCCGCCGGCTCACATACCACACCAGCAGGGCCGCCGCCACCTCACCGGCGGCAAGCAGCGGCGACAGCCGCGCCGTCAGTCCGGCAAACACCAGCAGCAGCAGGATATACAGCACCATATTCGTCTGCACGAGCTTGCGTAATTTCCCGTTCATTGCCTGCCCTCCTGTCGCATGGGGATAGTGACCCAGTTTCATTTTGATTGTTCATTATACCATAATAACGCAAAGCAGACAAGGGGGTTCTTTCGAGACTTTTGGGACGGGCAGATTTTTTGAGGCTGTCGGCAAAGCATCAGGATTTTCGATAACGGCAAGAAAGGCCATATAAGGGCCGCCCCCGCCGCTGAAATCGGTCGTCCCGCCCTCCTTCTGTCGAGCCCGGGCAAAATCCGTCGCACGGTTGGGGGTGTACAAATGATAAAAACTGTGCTATACTATAAAATAATCGAGGAAAATCCTCACCCAAAAACCGCCACTGCGAAGTGACCGGTGTCACCGGCTGTGGCGTTTCAAAAAGCCTCGCAGAGTTTGCCGCCCGCAGGCGGCAAAGAATTGGGATCATTTTTCATCGCGACATGCGCGTGGGGAAAAATACCTCTCAGACTGCCAGTATGAAATTTTTGCGCTCTGCGCAAAAATTATGCGCGCAGCAGACTGCAATCCCTTTGGCAGAAAAATCGAAGATTTTTCACCAGTTATATGTATCTTTTCGCGTGCAATGTGGATGCCGCGATGCGATAAACGGGGCTTATCCCCCGAAAAAATTAAACTACGGTCACGGTCAGGCGGTCCTCCGCCGCCGCGCAGGGCGATGCAGGGCCCGGCGCAGGCGGGGCGCCTTTGTTTTGGCGCGCATTTTTGCGCTGCTCCCGCCCGCCGCGACCCTGGAACTAAAAAGGAGAATCAATACTTTTATGGCAGAAAAATTAAAAATCATCCCCCTGGGCGGCCTCAATGAGATCGGCAAAAACATGACCGCCTACGAATACGGCGGCGAGATCATCGTGGTGGACTGCGGCATGGCCTTCCCCGGCGACGATATGTACGGCATCGACTGTGTCATTCCCGATGTCAGCTACCTGATCAAGAATCACAACCGCCTCCGGGGCCTGTTCATCACCCACGGCCACGAGGACCACATCGGGGCCATTCCCTATGTTCTCAAGCAGGTGAATATGCCCATCTACTGCACCCGCTTCACCGCCGGGCTTATTAAGCTGAAGCTTCAGGAGCACCGCCTGCTGGACTCCACCAAGATCATCACCGTGGAGCCGGGCAGCACCGTCCGGGCCGGCAAGTTCCAGGTGGAGTTTATCCATGTGAACCACTCCATTGCCGACTCCGTGGCCTTCGCCATCCGCACCCGCATGGGCACCGTTGTCCACACCGGTGACTTTAAGATCGACTCCACCCCCATCGACGGGGAGGTCATCGACCTGGCCCGCTTCGGTGCCCTGGGTCACGAGGGCGTTCTGGCCCTGCTGGCCGACTCCACCAATGTGGAGCGCCCCGGATACACCATGAGCGAGCGAGCCGTGGGCAAGACCTTTACCCGCCAGTTCACCGGCTGCAAAAAGCGCATTATCGTCACCACCTTTGCCAGCAATGTCCACCGCATTCAGCAGGTCATTGACGCCGCCCACGCCTGCGGACGCAAGGTGGCCGTCACCGGCCGCAGCATGGAGAATATTATGAAGGTCTCCACAGACCTGGGGTATATGAAGGTGCCCAAGGGCACCGTGGTGGACCTGAATCGGCTGAAAAATCTGCCCCCGGAGCAGCAGGTCATCGTCACCACCGGCTCCCAGGGTGAGGAAATGAGCGCCCTGTACCGCATGGCCTTCTCCACCCACAAGCAGATCGATGTGGGCCCCACGGACAAGGTCATCATCTCCGCCTCCGCCATTCCCGGCAACGAGGTGACGGTGGGCCGGGTCATCAATGAGCTGTTCCGCAAGGGCGTGGATGTGGTGTATGACAAGGCGGATATGCTCCATGTCTCCGGCCACGCCTGCCAGGAGGAGCTGAAGATCATCCATGCCCTCACCAAGCCCCGCTTCTTCATTCCCCTCCACGGCGAGCAGCGTATGCTGCAGATCCACAAGCGCGTGGCGGAGTCCATGGGCATGAATCCCAATAATATCGTGGTGGCCGACAACGGCTCCGTCATCGAGATTACCGGTAAGCACATTAAGTGCGAGACCAGCGTCCCCGCCGGGGAGGTGTTCGTGGATGGATCCGGTGTGGGCGAGGTAGGGGCCGTGGTCCTCAACGACCGCAAGCTCCTGGCCGAGGACGGCATGGTGGTGGTCGTGCTGCCCATGTCCTCTCACGATCACCAGCTCCTGTGCCCGCCGGAGATCGTCACCCGGGGCTTCGTGTATGTAAAGGAGTCCGAGGAGCTGCTGCATCAGCTCCGGGAGGTAGCCCAGAAAACCGTGGACGCCATGCCCGCCCGGAAGCGCCGGGACGACGGCGAGGTCTCCCGGGCCGTCCGCAGCGCCGTGAGCAGCTACCTGTATAAGCACACCAAGCGCAGCCCCATGGTCATCCCCATGGTGACGAAGCTGTAAAATAAAATAATCAAAATAAAGTGGTCTATCCCGGCTCAAGCCCCGGAATAGGCCACTTTTTCGCATCCCCGCCGCCCCGTTTATCTCATTTCCTGACCCACTTCCGTAGGGGCGGGGTTCTACCCCGCCCGTGGGAGGGGCAGAGCCCCTCCCCTACACACCGCAAGATACACTTCCGTAGGGGTGGACACCTCTGTCCGCCCCACCGCGCCCCCGAAAAACTGTTGCCTCCCTTGCCTAAAGGGAGGGGGATTCTTTCCCTGCTCTCCCGGCAGGGCACACGGGCCCTGCCCTACAAAAACCTTGTAGGGTGGCACCCATGTGTGCCACCGACCACCGCACTTCTTGTAACCTGTCATTGCGAAACCAGTGACCGATGTCACTGGCCGTGGCAATCCGTACCCCATGTAACGAAAACCGCCCTGAAGAAGCCAGCGCTTCCTCAGGGCCATTTCTATCATTTCATTCACCGCCGATCCCGGTACACCGGGCACTTCTGATACTCCTCGCCGTAATCAGCATTGCAAGTGTACTTCACCTGTGGGTCGTCGGTGGCAAAGTGCTTCCCACACAGCTTGCAAACATATTCGTCGCTCCCGTAGCTACTAAGAAACCCCTTGCTCTCATAATTCAAATAATAACACCGTGCCATTGTCGTTCCCTCCTTAAAAATTATTCGTCGGCTTCAGCCGCATAATAACTCGGTCCGCAAAATATCCATACTGAATAGAGTAATCGCCATCAGAGTAATCAATCTTTTTAGCGCTGCGTTTAGCCATATCCGTAATGCTGTATTCTCCCCCCAATATCCTATTGATGGCCGAAGCCAGCGCCAACTGCGGACGGAGCAATTTTTCCTCATCAATTCTGTCACCCGTTATGACTTCCACCGCGTTTTTCAAATTCTCTACGCGATTGGATGCAAAATCAAAAGTCCGTATTGCGCCATTCGTCCGCCCGGAAACATGGTCGTTATAAACCTCGATCTCCTCCGGCTTGCGCCCTGTCCCATCGCTTATGGTGCGGATAATTTCCTTTGTCAGCGCACTGACGGCATATTTCTCCTCTAATTGCTTTTGCTTCAAAAGTGCCTCTTCCCGTTCTTTTTTCTGTTTATTCTTCTCGTTTTGTATTCTCGCCGCCACTTCCCTCTTCTCCCATTCGAGCTCCTCTTCCCTTTGTTTTTTATTGGTGGCTTTTATCATTATCACAATCGCCACAACAGCCAGCACAATGAAAATTATCATTTTTCCCCTCCGCAAAATATAATTTTTATAGTCGCCACCCGCATTATATCTAATCGAAATAGCAATGTCAAGAAAATAGATACTATAATTAGATATAATTGTCCATAGTATATAGTACGATTATTAAAAATCTGCGGAGGTATCTCATGGAAAAAGAACAGTTTCCCCTTCGTTTAGCCCAGTTGCGACAGGCAAAGGGCGTGTCCGCCCGGGACATGAGCCTGTCCCTGGGTCAGAGCGCCGGGTACATCAATAACATCGAAAACGGCGTCAGCCTCCCCTCCATGTCCATGTTTTTCTACATCTGCGACTACCTGGGCGTGACCCCCGCTGAGTTCTTCACCCCGAACCTCCCCGACCCCGTGGCCCTGCAAGCCCTCTCCTGCGAGCTGCGCCGGCTCAACAGCCACCAACTGCTCCTCCTCACCCAATTAGCCCAGGAAATGCACTGACCCCCAAACGCCAATCTGCGCCGGGGGTAATTTTTTTGCCCATTTTTCGTTCCGCCCTGTAAGATCCTGCTCCCGGCCTGACCCCACAGCAAAAAAGAAACCGCCACTCCAGCAAGTGACGGTTTCCATTTTTGTGAACTTGTAAAACTACCGGGCTAACCGCTTGCTGCGGCGCCCTTTCTATATCCATTATACCGCCCACGCCCATTTGTCACCCACTTTCCCGCAAAAAAACAGGCGCACCCATGGGATGCACCTGTCTTGATTTTGTTCTCTCTGCCTTATTCGGTAACGAAGGGCAGCAGGGCGATCTGACGGGCCCGCTTAATGGCCATCGTCAGCTGGCGCTGATGCATAGCGCAGGTGCCGGTGGTGCGGCGGGGCAGAATCTTGGAGCGCTCGCTGATGAAGCGGCGCAGCTTGGCAGCGTCCTTGTAATCAATGTGCTCGCACTTGTCCACGCAGAACTGGCAGACCTTGCGGCGCTTGCGGCTGTTGCCGCGGGGCGCTCTATTTTCGCGTTCCATAGCCATGGAAAAATTCCTCCTTTATAGAATTGGTGTACCCCGGGGGTACAGGTCAGAACGGCAGGTCGCCGTCCTCGTCGTCGATCTCGGAAAAGCCGGAGCTTGTGCCGCCCACAGGTGCGGCATAACCGCCGGAGGGGGCACTGTAGCCGGCAGCCGGGGCAGCATAGTCGCCGCCGGTGGCGCCGTCGCGCTTGGAGTCGCCGAAATACACATTGTCGGCCACCACCTCCGCGCTGCGGCGGTTGTTGCCGTCCTTGTCCTTCCAGTCCCGGATCTGCAGGCGACCCTCCACAATGGCCATGCGGCCCTTGCTGAAGTACTTGCTCACGAATTCCGCCGTGCTGCGCCAGGCGACCACATCGATGAAATCCGTGCTTCTCTCGCCGTTTTGAGACTTGAAATCCCGATCCACTGCCAGGGAAAATCTGGTCACAGCGGTGCCGTTTTCCAGTCTGCGCAGCTCCGGATCCCGGGTCAGACGACCCATAATAAAGATCTTGTTCAGCATTTGCGTGCCTCCCTTACTCGTCCTTGCAGACGATCATGGAACGCATAATGCCCTCGGTAATGCCCAGGATACGATCCAGCTCCTTGGGGAACTCGGGCGCGCTGGTGAAGCTCATCAGCACATAGTAACCCTCGGTCTTGTAGTCGATAGCGTAAGCAAGACGACGCTTGCCCCACTCGTCCACGACTACATCGGAACCGTTCTGCTCAGCCAGAGCCTGGAACTTTGCCACCGTGGCGGCAATAGCCTCCTCACCCTGTGCCGGGTCGATGATGTAAACGACCTCATAGTTGGCAGAAATTTTAGCCATACTTTTGCACCTCCTTCTGGTCTTATGGCCCTCACATTCGGTGAGAGCAAGGATTTGCCTGCATAATGCAAGCCTTATTATTTTACCTGATTTTTGTCAAAAGTCAAGGCCTTTTTGTCGCAAACTCCCACTTTTTTTGCAAAAAGCGCCCCTCTAACCCCGATTTCCGCTGCGTCGTTTCTCTTTTCCCCCTTGCATTCTTCTGTTTTTGTGTTATACTACCTCCCGACCGGTTTCCACACCCTGTCCAAGCGCCGATAGGCGTTCGTTCGGTTTCGGCCGTTCTCTAAACAAAAAATGGGAGGATATTACCATGAAAAAATTCACCGTTCAACACCTTGCCACCGCCGCCGTGGTGGGCGCCGCCTATGCGGTGCTGTCTATTTTCGGGTCCGTTTTCGGCGTGACCTTCGGCCCCGTCCAGTGCCGCTTTGCCGAGGCCCTGTGCGTGCTGCCGTTTTTCTTTCCGGAGACGGCAGGGGGCCTGTTTGTCGGCTGCCTCATCACCAACCTTCTCAGTCCTTACGGCCTGCTGGACATCGTCATAGGCTCCCTGACCACACTCTTGGCGGCGGTTTTAACAGCCCGGTGTAAGCGCAAGTGGCTGGCCCCGCTGCCCCCGGTGGTGTGCAACGGTCTGTTGGTGGGCGGGATGCTGGCCTGGGAGCAGGTGGGCTTCACCGATGCCTTCGCCGCCACCTTCGCCCTGAACGCCGCCTCCGTAGCCCTGGGCGAGCTGCTGGCCTGTTACGGCCTGGGCTCCCTGCTTCTGTGGCGGCTGCCCACAATCTCTTTTTTCAAAAGCCGCATGAGCAAAGCATAAACCAACAAATATCCCCCGGCGAAGCCGGATCCGCGTATTAAAAAAGCCTCGCAGAGTTTGCCGCCCGCAGGCGGCAAAGAAATAAAATCATTTTCTCTCGCGACCTGTGCGTGAGAGAAAATACCTCTCAGGCTGCCAGTGTGGAATTTTGAGCCATGGGCTCGAAATTATGCGCGCAGCAGACTGCAATTCTTTTGTCGGAAAAACCCTCCGGGTTTTTCGACAGTCACAACAAGCCGGGATGTTACGAGCATCCCGGCTTGTTATTTTGCTGTTTCGATCTCAATACGCCTGGCATCGGCGCTGCGCAGGGCAATCACCGTCCCCATAACCTCATAGGACGCGGCCCCGCCGAAGGGTGCCCTTTCCAGGGCCGTCACCGCCGCGCCGGGAATAAAGCCCAGCTCCATGAGCCGCCGTCTTTTTCCTCCGGAAAAATGCAACCGGATAATCACACCCCTCTGTCCGCTGCCCAGGCAGGAAAGATCGCTCTCCACAGGCACCGCCCTCCTCCGTTCCGGGCTGTGCCATTCTATGCCCGGCTCAGCCCGGGCGTTACAGGTATTCCGGCCCGAAGCTCTCCGGCAGCAGCTCTTTCAAGGCGAAGTGCCGCGCCTCGCCCTTACCGTTGAGGCAGATGACCTCGATGTCCGGTGCAAACTCCCGCAGCACCTGCCGGCAGGTGCCGCAGGGCACGCAGAGCTGTTCGCAGCGGCCGGCGATGGCGATGCGGCGGAAGGAGCGGTGGCCTTCGCTGACCGCCTTGGCGATGGCTGTGCGCTCGGCGCAGATGGTGGGGCCGAAGGCGGCGTTTTCAATGTTGCAGCCGGTATACACCGTGCCGTCCTCGCACTCCAACGCCGCTCCCACGGGGAAGTGGGAGTAGGGGATGTAGGCCATATCCAGCATTTTCACGGCCGTTTGGATGAGTTCCTTTTCCGTCATGTTCTGTTCCTCCTTAAAATTATTATTCTGAATATTTTTCTTTGAAATCAAGAAAGCTCGCTCTGACCGGTGTAGAGCTGATAGTACCGTCCCTTTTGCTTCAAAAGATCCTCGTGGTCCCCCCGCTCGATGATCTCCCCCTGCTCCAGCACCAGGATGGCCTGGGCATTGCGCACGGTGGAGAGCCTGTGGGCGATGACGAACACCGTCCGCCCGGCCATGAGGGAGTCCATGCCCTTTTCAATGAGCTTTTCCGTCCGGGTGTCGATGGAGGAGGTGGCCTCGTCCAGTATCAGCACCGGCGGGTCGGACACCGCCGCCCGGGCAATGGCCAGCAGCTGCCGCTCCCCCTGGCTCAGGCTGCCGCCGTCGCCGGTGATCTGGGTTTCATATCCCTGGGGCAGGTGCCGGATAAAGCCGTCGGCGTTGGCCAGCTTAGCCGCCGCCACGATCTGCTCATCGGTGGCGTCGGGCCGTCCGTAACGGATGTTCTCGGCCACGGTCCCGGTAAACAGGTGCGTGTCCTGCAGCACCATACCCAAAGACCGGCGCAGAGAATTTTTCTCAATATTGCGCACATCAATGCCGTCATAGGTAATGGTTCCGGCGTCGATGTCGTAAAAGCGGTTGATAAGGTTCGTAACGGTGGTTTTTCCTGCGCCGGTGGAGCCCACAAAGGCGATCTTCTGCCCGGGCTTGGCGTACAGGCTCACATCGTGCAGCACGGTCTTTTCCTTGGTGTAGCCGAAGTCCACATGGTCAAACCGCACATCGCCCCGCAGCTCCGTCATGGTGCCGTCCGGGGCCTTCCAGGCCCAGCAGCCGGTGCGGTAGGGCACCTCCCGGAGCGTCCCGTCCTTCTTCTCCGCCCGGACCAGCACGGTCTTGCCCTCGTCCGTCTCGGGCTGCTCCTCCATCACGGCGAATACACGCTCCGCGCCGGCCACGGCGGCCAAAATGGTATTCACCTGCTGGCTCATCTGGGCAATGGGCTGGGACACCTGCTTTACATACAGCAGGTACGCCGCCAGGGAGCCGATGTCCCCCACGCCGCCGATAGCCAGCAGGCCGCCCACGCAGCAGGTAACGGCGTAGTCAATGCGGGAGAGGTTGCCCATGGCGGGCATCATGGAGCTGGCGTAGGCCTGGGCGGCGGTAGCCGCCTGGCGATAGCTCTCGTTGAGGGTGTCAAACTGGTCGATGGTCTTTTGCTCGTGGTTAAAGACCTTAATGACCTTTTGTCCCTCGATCATCTCCTCCACATAGCCGTTCACTGCGCCCAGCGCCGCCTGCTGCCGCTGAAAGCTCACCCGGCTGCGCCCGCCGATGGTCTTTACCGTCAGGAGCATCAGCGCCAGGAAGGCAAAGGTGATAAGCGTCAGCACCCAGTTCAGGTACAGCATCATTCCGATGGTTCCCAGGAAGGTCAGGACGCAGGAGATGAGGTTTGCAAAGCTGGAGTTGATCATCTCCGAAATGGTGTCGATGTCGTTGGTAAACCGGCTCATGAGGTCGCCGGACTGGTGGGTGTCAAAGTAGCGCAGGGGCAGGGACTGCATTTTGTTGAAAAGGTCCCGCCTTATGGCCGCCACGGTGTTTTGGGCAATGTGGACCATGAGCCGCGCATAGGCGTAGGAGCACAGGCCCGACAGGGCAAAGGACCCGCCCAGCAGGCACAGCATCTTGACCAGTCCCGGGAAATCCCCCGGCAGAATATAGTCGTTGATAATGGGCTTGAGTAGGTAACTGGAGAGGATCGACCCTCCGCTGCTCACCACCAGGCACAGGGCCACCAGCACCAGCGCCCCCTTGTAGCGGCCCATATAGCGCAGCAGCTTTTTCACGGTGCCCTTCATGTCCTTGGGCTTTTGGTATCCGTGGCGCTGCCCGCCGCCGGGTCCGTGGGGCCCGGGTCTGCGTTTTGTCTCAGCCATCAATGGCGCCTCCTCCCTGCTGGGATTCATACACTTCTCTGTATATCTCGTTGGTTTTCAGCAGCTCCGTGTGGCTGCCCACGCCGGAGATTTTCCCGTCGTCCAGCACCACAATGATGTCCGCATCCTGCACAGAGGAAATGCGCTGGGCAATAATGACCTTCGTAGTTCCCGGCAGGGTGGAGCGCAGCCCCTGCCGAATGGCTGCATCCGTAGCCGTGTCCACCGCCGAGGTGGAGTCGTCCAGAATCAGTACCTTGGGCCTGCGCAAAATGGCCCGGGCAATGCACAGCCGCTGCTTCTGCCCGCCGGACACATTGGTGCCTCCCTGCTCGATGTAGGTGTCGTAGCCCTCCGGCATTTTCTCAATGAACTCCTCCGCGCAGGCAATGCGGCAGGCCTGTCGCATCTCCTCCTCGGTGGCGCCTGCATCGCCCCAGCGAAGATTTTCCTTGATGGTGCCGGAGAACAGGGTGTTCTTCTGCAAAACCATGGCGCAGGCGTTTCGCAGCTGCTTCATGGAGTATTCCCGCACATCGTGTCCCCCCACGCGCACGCTGCCCCGAGTTGCCTCATATAGCCGGGGAATCAGACTCACCAGGGTGGTCTTGGCGCTGCCCGTGCCGCCCAGAATGCCCACCGTAGCCCCGGAGGGAATGTCCAGGTCGATGTCCTCCAGGTTCCAGGTCTGGCCGTTGGGATTGTAGCGAAAATACACATGGTCAAAGCGGATGGAGCCGTCCTCCACCGTCAGTCCCTCCCGGGCCTTTTCATCGGTGATCTGCGGCTCCTCGTTGAGCACCTCCATCACGCGCCTGCCGCAGGCGATGGACCGGGTGAGCATCATCATCACCATGGACACCATCATCAGCGACATGAGAATTTCCGACACATAGGTGAAAAAGGCAATGAGGTCGCCGGAGAGCAGGCTCCCCTCATACACATAGTTGCCGCCGATCCAAAGCACAGCCACAATGGTGCCGCCCATGAGGAGGAAGATCAGCGGCATAAACATCACCACAAATCCAAAGGCCTTTTCCGCCATGCTCTTGAGCTTTTCGTTGCGCCCGGCGAATTTCTCCTTTTCCACATCCTCCCGCACGAAGGATTTCACCACCCGGATGGCGTTCAGATCCTCCTGTACCACCAGGTTCAGGTCATCTGTGGCCTTCTGCAGGGAGGTGAAGAACGGCCCCACCTTTCCCAGCACCAGGGCCACCCCCAGCACCAGCAGGGGTATCACCACCAGAAACACCTGGCTCAGCCGGGTACTGATGATCAGGGCCATCACCAGGGCCGTCACCAGCATCACCGGGGCCCGCACCAGCATCCGCATCCCCATCATCAGGGTCATCTGCAGGCTGCTCACATCGTTGGTGAGCCGGGTAATCAGCGAGGCCGTGGAAAAATGCTCAATGTTTGCAAAGGAGAACCTCTGCACCTGCCGATATTCCGCAGCCCGGAGATTGGCGCCGAAGCCCATGCCGGCCTTGGAGGCCAGCACCGCCGCCCCCACGCCCAGCGCCAGGGCCACCAGGGCCATCAGCACCATCTTAAGCCCCGCCATCAAAATATAGTCTCTGTCTCCGTTCTGAATGCCGATGTCCACAATGTCGCTCATGACCTGGGGCAGCAGCAGCTCCAGCACGGCCTCCCCCGCCGAGCACAGGATGCCCAGTATAATGAGCCCCCGGTACCCGGCGGTATAGTCGAATAGTTTTTTCTTCTTCATGGATGTTTTTCCTCCGTTTCCCGGGACAAATTCTCAGCCACCCGCACCAAAAAGCTCTGCAGCAGCTTCACCTCATCCTCTGTGAAGCCCCGCTCCGCCTGCCGGTGGACCTCCTCCGTAATGGCGATAAACTCCTGATAAAAGCACCGCCCCTCCTCTGTCAAATGCAGCAGCTTGCACCGCCCGTCCCCGGGAGAAATGCTCCGGGTCAGCAGATGCTTTTCCTCCAGCCGCTCCACGATGCCGTTCACCGTGGGCGGCTTCACCCGCAGAAATTCCTGGAGCTTTTTCTGGGTCACATCCCCCTGCTGCTCATAGAGAAAGGTCAGGGTGCGGCACTGCATAGGCGACACATCGTACCCCCGCAGCTTGCGCACCATCAGCTTCATCATCTGGTGGTCGCAGTATCCCAGCAGCGGGCCAAAATGCTCCTGCTGTGCGTCACAGCACTTCACGGTCCATCCCTCCTTTTTATAAATTTAGCGTGCTAACTTTTAGAGGACTAAATATTACCACGCATTTTTTGAATATGCAATAGGCATTTTGTCCCATTCTTGTAAACAATTTATGAATCCTGCCCCTGCGCCGTTGACAATTCCCCCTCCATCCTGTAAGTTAAACCTGTACATAGTGTTTTTCTCTCCTCTTCTTAAAAAACAGGCGGCAGCCCCACCCCGGGCCGGCCGCCTGTTTTCCTTTTTTCCCTACCGCAGATCCCGCTTGATCCCCTCCGTGATCCGCGTCACATCCTCCAGGGTGTTCATCCGCACGATCTGCTCCTTGTAATAGTTGGCATGGGCCACGCCCTTTAAGTACCAGGCGTACTGCTTCCGTGCCTCCAAAATGGCAATATGCTCCCCCTTGTCCTGGGCAGCCCAGTGAATTTGCCGCACCGCCGTGTCGCATCTTTCGTCCAGCGGCGGCAGGGGCGGGATCTCCCGGCCCTCCAGAGCCGCCAAAGCCTGCTGAAACAGCCACGGATTGCCAAAGGCTCCCCGCCCGATCATGGCAAAGTCCGCCCCGGTGAACTGCAAGATCTTCACCGCATCCTCCGCCGAAAAAATATCCCCATTGGCCATCACCGGAATGGAGACCGCCTGCTTCACCTGGCGGATGGTTACCCAGTCGGCGGCCCCGGCGTACATCTGCGCCCGGGTGCGCCCGTGGACGGCCACGGCGGCCACCCCCACCTGCTCCAGCATTTTCGCCAAGGCCACGGCGTTGATACTGCCCTTGTCCCAGCCCCGGCGCATCTTCACCGTCACCGGCACCTTTACGGCCTTTACCACCGCCTCCGCGATCCGCGCCGCCTTCTCCGGGTCCTTCATCAGGGCCGAGCCGTCGCCGTTCCCGACGACCTTTCCCACCGGGCAGCCCATGTTGATGTCAAGGATGTCCGCCCCGCTGATTTCCAGGGCGATCTGCGCCGCCTCGGCCATGCAAACCGGGTCGCTGCCGAATATTTGCGCGCTGACCGGATGCTCTCCGGGCCCCAGCTTCAGCAGGCCTCGGCTTTTTCTGTCCTGATAGCACAGGGCCTTGGCGCTGACCATTTCCGTCACCGTCAGCCCGGCCCCCAGCTCCCGGCACACCCGGCGAAAGGCCAGGTCCGTCACCCCCGCCATAGGGGCCAGCACCAGGGGATTGGGGATGAAAACATCGCCTATATACATTGCGTTTCCTCGCTTTTTTCAGATTTTATCCCAGTATACCACAGAATTCGCCCGCCGAAAAGCAAAAAAGCCGGGCGACCCCAGGCCGCCCGTAAGTGAGGAGAAAAAATGATGAAAAAAGCAAATTATCAGCCCACCGAAAAGCCTTGCCGGGTTTTTCGGCAGCCTCTACAAAAGCGCCGCCGCCAGCCATACAAGGCCCATGAGCCCGCCGCCCAAAATGGCGGCAATGATCGGGGACAGGCGGTGGCGTTTCGGGGGCGGCAGGCCCTGGGTACGGGTGTAGCTCTTGGCGATGCGCACCGCCTGGTCCACAAGCTGCCGGGAAGAAACGCCGTCCTCCCCCAACACATCGTTGCGCAGAATAAAGATCGCCTGATCGAAAACGCGGGGGTCGGGAGACTCCACAACAATGACCCGCCTGGAAATACCCTTGACCAAAACCTAAGCCCTCCTTCAATGTGGATCGGATAGTCTCAGTATGGGCAAGGAGCCTGGAAATTATACACTCGAAATCCATCAAAAACGCAGCGTGCCGAAAATGCCTTTTCACCCCGCTGCCCGGCCTTGCACTGCATTCCTTGCAATGTGTCATTGCGAGACCAGTTCGCAAACTGGTCGTGGCAATCCGCATCCCCCGTCCCTTCGGCCCCCTTGCCTAAAGGGGGCAGGCACGGCGAAGCCGTGACTGGGGGATACATCTCTGCGCCGCACTCCTTGTATGCCTCCGTATGGGCGGGGTTCTACCCCGCCCGTGGGAGGGGCAGAGCCCCTCCCCTACGCACCCCATGATACGATTCCGTAGGGGCCGATGATCCTGTTGTGGTGCCCAAAATTTCTGCGCTGCCTTACGGCGGACGCTGGAAATTTTGACCGCAGCCACTCGCTCACTTCGCTTCCTCTGCCACCGGAAGCGCTCAGTTCGCTCCCCACATCGGCCCGCACGCAGGCACTTCATGTAACCCCTCCGTAGGGGCCGATGCCTACATCGGCCCGCCGTACCAGCCACCAAGCTGTCCGCAGGGGCGAGGTTCTTCTCCGCCCGGTCCTGACCGGGAAGCCTTACCCCGCAAGGCCCCCTCACACTGCCGTGCTTCGGTTCTCCCCCGCAAGGGGCAGGTGCAGCACCATCACGGCGCAGTCGTCCCCCAGCCCCTTGCGGCACCGGGATTCCTCCAATATCAGCGCCGCCAGCTCCCGGGCGTCCGTCCCGGTGAAGCCCGCCAGCAGGTTCAGCAGCCACTCGTCGCAGCTCTGATCGGCTATGCCGTCGCTGACCAGCACCAGAAAATCCCCGCCCTGAAGGGGCACGCTCACCCGGTCCGGGGGTAGAGGTGAATCGGATAGGCCTGCGGGCGGTGCATCGGAGCGAAACCGCCGCACGGTGCCCCCGTGCTTGAGGTAGGACGGTGCCGCCCCGCACTTATAAAGCTGTACCGTGCCGCTGCGCCGCTGCATCACCGCCAGGTCCACCGTGGAAAAGCCTCCGCAGCTCTCCCCCCGCAGCTTCATAGCCGCGTTGAGGGTTTTCAGCGCCGGGCCGGGCCGAATACCCGCCTCCAGAAATTGCCGCAGCAGCCGCACGGTCATGGCCGCCTCCCGGTGGGCCTCCTGGCCGCTGCCCATGCCGTCGCACAGCAGCAGGTACACCTCGTCTCCCACCTCGAAGTGGTCCACCTGATCCCCGCACAGATGCTCCCCGCCCCGGGGCCGCAGGGAGGCGCTGACCCGGTAGCCGATGCTGTCTCCGCCCGACACCGGCACCGCCGCCTGATCCAGCAGCTCTGACAGGCAGGCGTACTGCTCCTTGGCGCTGCTCCGGGCCTCCTGTAATTGTCGGTGAAACTGCCTGCGCAGGAGATAGTCGTGGGTCTGGCGGTCAATGGCCTGCAAGAGGGCCGGGAAATGCACACACCGAGAGGAAAAATGCAGGGGAAAATCCTGAGCCTCCGCCCGTCCCCGCTTCATAAGCTCCGGGCAGGCATCGTTAAAGGCGCTGTAAGTGTCGCTGTAACGGTTCTGCCAGCAATCGGTGCGCAGCACGCATCCGCTGCAAACCTCTTGGGCCGCCCGGTCAAAAATCACCGCCGGATTCTCCGGCGGCCGGGGCTGCTGTCCCCGGAAAAAGCTGTCATAGAGGGCCCGCAGAGCTGCCGCCGGCCGGGCATAGGGCGCCGCCGCAGGCTCCGGCGTGTTTTCCGCCCGCTTCCCGGCGGCGTAGAGCCCCGGCAGGATTTTTTGGGGCAGAAGGGCATAGATGGCTGCTCCCGCCCCGCACTCCCACAGGGTCACCGGCAGGACATCCGCCCCAAAGAGCAGTGCCAGTCCCCCGCTGACGGCGGCGGCGCACAGGCCGCACACCCCCCGGGGCAGCCGCCGCAAAAGGCCGCTCACCGCGCCACCGGCTCCGTAAATCAGCGCCAAAAGCACCACCGGCTCCGTAGCTGTCAGGTCAGCCAGCAGGCCCAGGCAGCCCCCTAGAGCCGCACACTGGGACACGCTGCACCCCCGTCCCGCCGCCAGCAGCAGAGCCATCAGCGCCACCCGCCCCAGGGAAAAGCCGTAGACCGATACCGGCAGCAGCGCCAGAGCCAGGCCGCACAGAAATCCCCAGTTCTCCAGCTTCCGCTCCCGCAGCCACGCGGCCCCTGCCGCCGCCGCCCCGGCGCACAGGGCCAAAAGCCAGCTCGAGGCGCTGCGTCCCAGCAAATAAATGCTCTGCACCAGCAGAAAGAATACCGCCGTGCAAACCGGTCTGAAATACGGCTTTTTGTACACCGCCGTGTCGTAGAGCGCCGTGTTGGCGGCGAAAATAAGGATGGCCGCCGCCGCGCACCGCAGCCCCGACTGGAAATCCATAAATACAAATGCGCCCCCGGCCACACCCAGCACAGCTCCCAGGCCCGCCAGCCGTATTCCGGCCACCGCCACAGCGGCCAGGGCAAAGGGGGCATAAAGTCCCGCCACCTGTCCGCCGCACAGCAAAAAGCCCAGCAGGGGCCATTTCACTGCCGCCGCCAGCTTCCGCGCCTCCGGCGGCAGAGCCCGTCCCTTTTTCACGCGATCCCCTCCTTTGTCTCCCCCATTGTAGACGGCAACCCGGAAGAAAAAAGTCGGGAAATCACCGAATCCCCCTGTCTCAAAAAATTTTCGCCAGAAAAAATACCGAAACGCAAAATTTCGTAGAGGCCGGTCTCCTGAACGACCCGCCCGTTGCGCCCCTTGTAACCCCCTCCGTAGGGGCCGATGCCTACATCGGCCCGCCCGACCTTATGCCGCACCCACGGCAGGGCACACGGGCCCTGCCCTACAAGGTGTCTCGTTATCGGAGCCGGGCGGACAGGGTCGTCCGCCCCTACAAACCGCTCCGTAGGGGCGACCCTTGCGGTCGCCCGCCCACCTATCCCCTTTTTCTCTTTAATTCCCCTCTTCCCGCAAAAAAGCAGCGGGGCTTACGCCCCGCCGCTTCATACCATATTCTCTCCGCCTCACTCCACGCCGTTTTTCTCAAAATACGCCCGTGTCTGGCGGATATTTTTCTGTATCTCCTCCCGCAAAGCCTCCAGGGAGTCAAATTTCACCTCGCCCCGCAGCCGCTTGCAGAATTCCAGCCGAATGTCCTGCCCATAGAGATCCCCGTCAAAGTCCAGCAGAAATGTCTCCACGGACACCGCCTCCCCCCGGCTCACGGTGGGCCGGGTGCCCACATTGGTCACCCCGGCGCAGCTCCGCCCGTCCGGCAGATACACCCGGCTCACATACACGCCGAATTTCGGCGTCAGCACATGCTCCGGCACTGCGAGGTTCACCGTGGGAATGCCGATGGTCCGGCCCAGCCGCTGGCCGTGGCCCACAGTCTGGGTCATGCAGTGGCGGTGTCCCAAAAACCGCGCCGCCGTCTCCACATCGCCGCTCTCCACCAATTCGCGGATGTAGGTGGAGCTGACGGTGATGCCATCCACCTCCACCTTGGGGATAATGTCGCACCCCAGGCCCAGCTCCCGGCACTTCTCCTGCAAAAGCTGGGGCGTACCCTGGTTTTTGTGGCCGAAGCGGTGGTCGTGTCCGGCCACCAGATGCACGGCGTGCATATCCCGCACCAGCTTCTGCTCCACAAAGGCGTCCCAGGGCAAGGTCATCATCTCCCGGTCAAAGGGCGCCAGGATGATCCGCTCTATGCCGTACAGGCGCTTCACCAGCCCCCGCCGGTCCTCCGGCGAGTTGATGAGCAGCACAGGCTTTCCCGTGACCACCTCCTTAGGCGGGCGGTCAAAGGTAAATACCACCGGCTCTGCGCCCAGCTCCCGGGCTCGCTGCACGGTCTTTTCCAGCAGGGCCCCGTGGCCCCGATGCACCCCGTCAAAAAAGCCCAGGGCAATGACTGTCTGGTTCAAAATCTCTCACGCTCCGAAAAAGTTTTTCAGGGAAGTCATGGTGTCCCCCTGTAAGCGGCTCAGGCAGAGGAACGCCCCCTCCCGGCCGTAAATGCGGTATTCGCCCTCCGGCAAATTTTCCTGAATGAAAAAGGGATTACCGTTGCGGCACCGCTCCTCCTGCTTCTCTGTTTTCAGCCGATAATCAGGCCGGTCCCGAAACAGGCTGTCCGTAGGCCGCAGCAGCGCTTCGCCGCCCTCCTGCATCCGCTCCAGGGTCACGCTCTCGTCCAAAGTAAACCCGGCGGCCATGGTACGCCGCAGGGAGAACATACATCCCCCGCAGCCCAGAGCCTGTCCGATGTCGTGGCACAAAGTCCGCACATAAGTCCCCTTAGAGCAGCGAATACGCAGAATATAGTCCGTTTCGGACACCTGCTCCACCACCTCCAGGGCAAAAACCGTCACCGCCCGGGCCTTGCGCTCCACCTCCTTGCCTTGTCTTGCCAGGTCATAGAGCTTCTGCCCGTTTATTTTAATGGCGGAAAACATCGGCGGGATTTGGCTGATTTCCCCGGTAAACCGGGGCAGCACCGCCTCCAGCTCTTCCCTCCTCACCGTAACGGGAGCTTGGGCCAGGGTCTGTCCCTCCGTGTCCTGGGTGTTGGTGGTGCGTCCCAGGCGCAGCCCGGCCACATATTCCTTCTCCCCGCCCTCGGCGAAGCTGACGGCCCGGGTGGCCTGGCCCACAAACACCGGCAGCACCCCGGTGGCCATAGGGTCCAGGGTCCCGGCGTGTCCAATTTTTTTTGTTTTCAAAATCCCCCGCAGCTTCGCGCACACATCCATCGATGTCCACCCGGCAGGCTTGTCAATAATGATGATACCATTTGCCATACAGGCACTCCTTTTCTCTGTGTGTGCGCATCGCACCAAGTGGTGCGTACAAGCGTTTTCCCATAGGGAAAACCTTGCCGCAGGCGGAATTCACTTCCGCCGAGGAATTAAAATCCGTGCGAGGGGCCCCCACAAAATGCTCCGTCATTTTGTGGGGACGGGCACACATCCATCGATGTCCACCCGGCAGGCTTGTCAATAATGATGATACCGTTTGCCATTTATTCGCCCACCACCATGTCGATGGCCTGCAAAACAGCCTGTTTAGCCTCGGCGAGGGTGCCGCTGAGGGTAGCCCCCGCCGCCGCCGCGTGTCCGCCGCCGCCCAGCAGGGCGCACACTTCCGTTGCGTTGACCCGAGGCCCGGTGCGCAGGGAGATCTTCACCTTCCCCGGCTCCAGTTCCCGGAGCGTCACGCCGCAGTCGGTGCCCGCCACCAGGGCCGCCAGGCTGGAAAGCTCCTCCACATCCGCCTCGGTTGCCTTGTAGTCCAGGCACAGGGACAGGGGAATCTGCATAATCACCACCCGGTCGTTGTCATAGTATTCCGCCCACTCCGCCATCCAGGCCTCCATGGCCAGACGGGTGCGGCTCTTGGTGCGAAACAGCGCCTTGTTCACCCCGGCCACGGCAATACCCGTGTCTATCAGGGCCGCCGCCACCTGATGGGTGTGGGCCGTGGTGTTGGCGTATACGAAGCATCCGGTGTCCGTGGAAACGGCCACATACAGCGGCAAAGCGATCTCCGCCGTCATGGGCGTCAAAAGGCCCACGATCTCATAAATAAGCTCCCCGCAGGCCGCCATTTCCGCCAGCACGCAGCTCTCCTTGGCAAAGCCCTCGTTGGAGGGATGATGGTCGATGGCCAGATCAATGCGGGAGGCGTATTTCTTGGCGTTCTCCGGCAGCAGCCCCAGGGCCGCAATGTCCACCGACACCACGAAATCCGGCTCGAAGCCCTCCTCCGCCCAGTAGGGTGCGGCATAGCAGGCATAGGTCTCCGTGATGCCCGGATTCGGCAGCAGATAGGCGGTCTTGCCCAGGTCCCGCAGGGCTCGGCACAGGGCGGCGGCGGAGCCGATGGTGTCCCCGTCCGGGCGCACATGGGTCAGCAGCAGCACCCGGTCCATGGTTTGCAGCAGAGCTGCGGTCTCCTGAATGGTCATTTTATATCCTCCGGCAGCACGATGTTCTCATTTTCGGGGTTAGCGGGCTTCACATGGTTCAGCATATCCAGAATATGGGCCCCGTAGGCAATGGAGTCATCGGCGATGAACTGCAGCTCCGGGGTGTAACGCAGGTCCACCCGGCTGCCCAGCTCCCGGCGCAGGAAGCCCGCCGCGGATTTGAGCCCGCGCATCAGCTCCTTTTCGTCCTTGCAGTTCAGGGCGCTGACATAGACCCGGCACTGGCGCAGGTCGGGGGTGGTGTCCACATGGGTGATGGTGAGCATAGCCTCCGCCACCCGGGGATCCTTCACCGTCCGCAGCAGCGCCGAAAGCTCCTTGCGAATTTCCTCGTTAATGCGTCCGATACGATTGGATGCCATAGTACACTCCTTTCAATAACTGGCGAAAAAACTTCGTTTTTTGCCAAGAGAATTGCAGTCTGATTTTCTAAAAAACGGGGCGGGCGAAACGCCCGCCCCTCGGCTTAATTACTGTGTCCCGAAAAAACTGTCATTCCCTTTACTGCGGAATCTCCTCCATAGTAAAGGCCTCGATAATGTCGCCTTCCTTGATATCATTGAACTTCTCAATGGTCATGCCGCACTCGTAGCCGGAGGCGACCTCCTTCACCTGGTCCTTAAACCGCTGCAGGGAGGCCAGCACGCCCTCGTGAATAACGATACCGTCGCGCACCAGACGCACCTGGCAGTCCTTGCGCTGGATTTTGCCGTCCTGGACATAGCAGCCCGCCACGGTGCCCACGCCCGAGACCTTGTAGGTCTGGCGCACCTCGGCGTGGCCCAGCAGGGCCTCCCGATACTTGGGGGCCAGCATGCCCTTCATAGCGGCCTCGATCTCATTGATGGCGTCGTAAATGACCCGGTACATCCGCATATCCACATTGGCCCGGGCCGCGCTCTCCCGCGCCGCCGCGTCAGGCCGCACATTGAAACCCACGATGATAGCCTGGGAGGTGGAGGCCAGCATCACATCGGATTCGTTGATAGCGCCCACGCCGCCGTGGATCACCCGCACCCGCACCTCGTCGTTGGAGAGCTTCTCCAGGGATGCCTTCACAGCCTCCACGCTGCCCTGAACATCGGCCTTGACAATGAGGTTCAGGCTCTTCATCTCGCCCGCCTGGATCTGGCTGAACAGATCCTCCAGGGATACCTTGCTCACCGGAGCGTTTGCCTTGGCCTTCTCCTCAGCCTTGCGCTGCTCCACCAGCTCCCGGGCCAGCTTTTCGTCGGCCACGGCGTTAAAGGTGGCGCCGGCGGAGGGAGCCTCCGAAAGGCCCGTAATTTCCACAGGCACCGAGGGGCCGGCGGAGTTGATCTTCTGGCCCTTGTCGCTGACCATGGCCCGCACCCGGCCTACGCTGGTGCCGGCGATGATAATGTCGCCCTGGTGCAGGGTTCCGTTCTGCACCAGCAGGGTGGCCACAGGGCCCCGGCCCTTATCGAGCCTTGCCTCGATAACCGTACCCTGGGCGGCGCGGTTGGGGTTGGCCTTCAGCTCGCCCACCTCAGCGGTAAGAACGAGCATTTCCAGCAGATTGTCCACGCCCATGCCCGTCTTGGCAGAGATGGGGCACACAATGGTCTCGCCGCCCCACTCCTCGCACACCAGGCCGTACTCGGTGAGCTGCTGCTTGATGCGCTCGGGGTTGGCCTCGGGCTTATCCATCTTGTTGATGGCCACGATGATGGGGATCCCCGCGGCCTTGGCGTGGTTGATGGACTCCACGGTCTGGGGCATGATGCCGTCCTCGGCAGCCACCACCAGAATGGCGATGTCCGTGACCATGGCGCCCCGGGCGCGCATGGAGGTAAAGGCCTCGTGGCCCGGGGTATCCAGGAAGGTGATGGGCTTTCCGTTTACCATCACCTGGTACGCGCCGATATGCTGGGTAATGCCGCCGGCCTCGCCGCTGGCTACATGGGCGTTGCGGATGTAGTCAAGCAAACTGGTCTTGCCGTGGTCCACATGGCCCATAACCACCACCACCGGAGCCCGGGGCACCAGATCCTCGGCCTTGTCCTCGTGGTCGTCAATGAGCTTTTCCTCAATGGTAACGACGACTTCTTTCTCCACCTTGCAGCCCATTTCCTCGGCGATAATGGCGGCGGTGTCAAAGTCGATCATCTGGCTCAGGGAGGCCATAACGCCGTTTTTCATCAGGCACTTGACCACCTCGGCGCCGGTCTTTTTCATCCGGCTGGCCAGCTCACCCACGCTGATCTCGTCGGGGATCTGCACGGTAACGGGGGTCTTTTTAATAACCTCCAGCCGCAGGCGGCGCAGACGGTCTGCCTCCTCCTGCTTGCGCTTGTTGCTTACAAAGTTGCCGTCCCGCCGCTGCTTACTGTTGCGGAACTTCTCCTTGCCCTGGGTCTGCTGCTGATCGCGGCGTCCGCCTCCGGTGCGGCTGTCGGCCATGTCCTGCAGCTTTTCATCGTACTTGGCAAGGTTAATGTTGGTGGCCTTGCTGGTGTCCACCACCTTGGTCTTGGGCACCCGGCTCATGGGCTGGCCGGACTGCTGGACCGGCTTCGCCTCCGGCTTTTTCTGGGCAGGCTCCGCCTTGGGGGCCGGGGCCTTGCCCTGCTCCTTCTTCGGCTCTGCCTTCTTCTCCGGGGCCGGCTCCGCCTTCTTCTCGGCGGGCTTCGTCCCCTCGGCGAAGATCACCTGGATGCCCGATACCGGGTTGTGCTGCGTCAGATACTCAAAGATCAGCGACAGCTCTCTGTCCTCCAGCACCTGCATGTGGTTTTTGGGGGTCTGCGCATACTGCGTCAAAATCTCCGTGATCTGCTTGGTGGGCAGGCCGAAGTCCTTGGCCACCTCATGCACTCTGTATTTGTTCCCTATATTACCCAAATAAAGCCACCTCCATATTGTGATGCTTAGTTTACGATTATTTGCGTCCGGAGCCCTTGCCCTTTTTCACCGGGCGACTGCCCTCAAACCGGGCCCGCGCCTGAGATTTCTGACGGCTCCTGGCCGCCGCGCCGCGCTCCCTCTTGCCTGGCCGGGACGGTTTCTTCTCCCGCTCACGCCGCTCCTCTTTCTCCGGCGGCGCGGCCTTTTCCGGGGGCTTCGGCGGACGCTTTTTGCCCATGCGCACATTTTTCTCGTGGGCCAGCTGCTCCAGCTTCCGCTCCCGGGCCCGCTGGGCCTTCACAGCCATACGCTCTGCGGCGCTTCCAAAGCGCTGCGGGTCCAGCGCCGCCAGCTTTTTCGCAATGGCGTCGGCAAAGCCCATATCCGTAATGGCCGCCATAGCGCAGCTGGTGCGCCCCAAGGCCCTTCCCAGTTCCTCCTTAGAGGCCGGGATCACCAGGCACAGGCAGCTCCCGGTATTGGCAAAGCCCATGGCCCGGCGCACGGAGCTGGCCGCCGCGTCTCCGGCCACCAGGATGATCCGCGCCTTTTTGGCCCGGGCCGCAGAGCCCACCGGCTCCTCGCCGATCTCCACCCGGCCCGCCTTGTGGGCCAGGCCGATCATAGATAAAATCTTCTCCATGCTCAGCCCTCGATCTGCGCTTGCAGCGCCTCATAAATATCCGGGCCGATGGCCGCCTCAAAGGCCCGCTCCAAAGCCCGGGACTTCCGGGCCTTTTGCAGGCACTCGGCATTGGGACAGATGTACGCCCCCCGGCCGGACTTCTTGCCGGTAGCGTCCACGCAAATCTCCCCCTCCGGGGTTTTCACGATGCGCACCAGCGCCTTTTTATCCTTCATGGTGCGGCACCCCACACACTGCCGCTGGGGAATTTTCCGCTGCTTCTGCATGGCGTACCTCCCTTACATTGCTGGCGAAAATTTTCGATTTTTCTGCGACTTCCAATAAAGTCTGTCATTGCGAGGGCGCAACGCGCCCGTGGCAATCCGTAACCCCTGCGAGGACGCCTTCCCTACGGAGTTCTATCGGTAAACGGTGCGTAGGGGCCGATGCCTACATCGGACCGCCCTCCGTATTTCTTGTAGCCTGTCATTGCGAAGCCAGTGCGCACACTGGCTGTGGCAATCCGTTCTGAAAATCCAAATTCCACCGCCTGCGGGCGGCAAAATCTGCGATGCTTACTCAGCCGCTTCCTCCTCGTGATAAGAAGCGGGCTTAATGTCGATCTTGCAGCTGGTGAGCCGGGCGGCCAGGCGGGCGTTCTGTCCCTCCTTGCCGATGGCCAGGCTCAGCTGGTCGTCGGGAACAATGGCCCGGCAGGCCTTGCCGTCCTCGGACATGGTCACGCTGATGACATCCGCCGGAGCCAAAGCAGCGGCCACAAACTCCGCCGGATCCTCGCTAAAGGGCACAATGTCGATCTTCTCCCCGTGGAGCTCCTCCACAATGGCGTTCACCCGCTGACCCCGGGGGCCCACGCAGGCGCCGATGGGGTCCACATTCTCATCGGAGGACCACACCGCCATCTTCGTGCGGCTGCCCGCCTCCCGGGCGATGGAGCGAATTTCCACCGTACCGTCGAAAATCTCCGGCACCTCCAGCTCAAACAGCCGCTTCACCAGCCCCGGATGGGTCCGGGAAATGAGCATCTGGGGTCCCCGGGTACCCCGGCGGACCTCCACCAGGTACACCTTCAGCTTCTGGCCCTCGTAGTACTCCTCGCCGCTGACCTGCTCGCCCAGCAGCAGCACCGCATCAGAGGCGTCTGCGCCGGTGCCCAGGCGGACGGTGGCATTGCCGGTCCGGGGGTCCACCCGCACCACGGTGCCGGTGAGGATCTCATGCTGCTTGGAGTTGTACTCGTCATAGATCATGCCATGCTCGGCCTCCCGCAGGCCCTGGATGATCACCTGCTTGCCGTTTCCGGCGGCGATGCGTCCGAAGTCCACATTCTTCACCGGGAAGCGCACGGTGTCGCCCACATGGTACTTGGCGGAGATGGCCTTGGCCTCCTCGGCGGAGATCTCGGCGGCGGGGTTCTCCACCTCCTCCACCACGGTCTTTTCCACGAACATCTTCAGATCGCGCTTTTCCTCGTTCACATCCACCACCACATTTTCCACATCCTCGTGGTCACGCTTGTAGGCGGTAACAAGGGCCTGCACGATCTTTTCCATCATAAAGTCCTGGGGGATGCCCCGTTCCTTCTCCAGCAGCGCCAGCGCGGCAAAGATCTCGTCACATTTCATAGCTGAATCTCCTGTTCTGTATTAGAAAAATCTTTAATAACAAAATTATACTATATAGCGTGCATTAAAAAGCCTCGCAGAGTTTGCGCCCGCAGGCGCAGAAAGACGGAGCTTTTTCGCCCGGTCAGAATACGACCCGCAGCCGCACCATCGCAATTTCATTTTTCTCAAACCGCAGCTCCTTCGTGCCCATTTCCAGCACCACTGCGCCGCCTTCATACCCCTTCAGCACCCCGGCGAACTCCTTGCGTCCGTCGCGGTTTTGATAGGTTTTCAGCAGCACGGGGCTGCCCATAAACTCCTCAAAGTCCCCGGGCCGCTTCAGCTGCCGCTCGGCCCCGGCGGAGGAAACCTCAAAGATGTAGCTGCCCTCGATGGGGTCCGCCGCATCCAGCAGGTCGCTGACCTTCCGGCTGACATTTTCGCAGTCCAGGATGTCCACGCCGCCGTCCTTATCCAGGTACAGCCGCAGATACCACTGCCCGGCCTCCCGCACATACTCCGTGTCCCAAAGCCGGCATCCGAACTCCTCCACCACGGGCGCAGCCAGCTCCGCCACGATCTCGGTCACTTTTTTCATCGAAAACCCTCGCATTTCCGCAATTTTAAGGTTTGGATTTTAGCCAACAAAAAGAGCGGACCGGGAAGTCCACTCTGCGAAACACATACCTTACTGCTTATACTATAACATATCCCGCCCTGCAATGCAAGCCTTTTTTATAAAGTAAAATAAGATAAAATGCCCCGCGCCTCTTGTTAAAGCACCGTAGGGGACGATGCCCACATCGTCCCGCCTTACCGCGCCTCTTGTTAAAACATCGTCCCGCCTTACCGCGCCTCTTGTTAAAACATCGTCCCGCCTTACCGCCTTAACAAAAAACGAAGCGACCGAAGCCGCTTCGTTTTTTCGCTTGTTCTTATTCGCCGAAGTTGCCGTTAATCAGCTCCGCCAGGGCCTCCACAGCCTCTTTTTCATCGGAGCCGTCGGCAATGAGGGTGATGGTGGTGCCGCCCACGATGCCCAGGCTCAGAACGCCCAGCAGGCTCTTGGCGTTTACGCGGCGCTCGTCCTTTTCCACCCAGATGCCGCACTTGAACTCATTGGCCTTCTGAATGAAATAAGTAGCAGGTCTGGCGTGCAGGCCCACCTCATTGTTCACGGTGACTTCCTGTGTATACATATGCTCTTCTCCTCTGTACACTGCAAGTAGGTGAAAAAAAGATTCTCAACCACCTATAATTATACGGAAAGAGTCCGGAAATGCAATGGCAAAAACCACAAAAAAAGTGGCAAAACCTGTCCAAACCCTGTAAAAAATCTACTTTTCCCGCAAGATAAGCTCATTCCGTTTCCTAAAAATCGTCTCGTCCTCTGCAAAACTCCGCCCTTGCCGGGGCGTCCGGCCTTCCTTCACGCCCTTGCGGTCACTTCAGCTCCACCACCGTCACACCGGCCTCGCCCTCACCGTAGCGGCCCAGGCGGAAACTCTTGACCACCTTGCTGCGCCTGAGTATCTCATGCACCGCCTTACGCAGGGCTCCGGTCCCCTTGCCGTGGATAATGGTCACCGTCTCCAGCTTGGCCATAACGGCGGCATCCAGATAATTCTCCACCACGCTCTCGGCCTCCAGAGTCTCGTAGCCCCGAATATCCAGCTCCGAGGACGCCCGCCGCTCCAGATGCAGCGAAGGCGCAGGCCCCGTCTTAGGCGCAGCTGCCTGCTTTTTTACCGGGGGCTGCCCCTCTATGAGCCGCACCTGTCCGGGCTTTGCGGTCATCTTCATCTTTCCCGCCTGTAAAACAAGGCTTCCGTCTCCGTTTACCTGCACCACCGTGGCAGCGGTGCGCACACCGGGCAGCTCCACCCGGTCTCCGGCTGCAATGGGCCGGGACGGAGTCTCTGGCTCCGGGGTCTCCTCCCGCAGATGCAGGGCCTCCTGGGCGGCGTTCATGTGCTTCCTCGCCGACACCTTTGCGTCGTTGATAGCCTGGAAATCCGCCTGCTGCTGCATTTTCCTGCGCAGCTCGTCCAGCTCCGCGAATATCTCGTCCACCTGCTGCTGGGCCTGCCGCACAATGCGTCTGGCCTCGTTTTCGCCCTTGCTCCGGGCGTTTTCCTTGGCCTTTTCCATTTGCTCCCGGAAGGTCCGGGCCTTCCGGGCGTCCTCCTGGCTCTGCTGCCACAGCCGGTCCGCCTCAGCCTGGGCCTTTTCCAGCCGCTGCCGCTTCTCCTCCAGCTGGGTCAGCACATCCTCAAAGCGGATGGATTCGCTGTCCATCTGGGCCTTAGCAGCGGCAATGACTTCCTCGTCCAGCCCCAACCGCCGGGAAATAGCAAAGGCGTTGGACTTGCCGGGAATGCCGATGAGCAGCCGATAGGTGGGCCGCAGGGTGGCCACATCAAACTCGCAGCTGGCGTTTTCCACCCCGGCGGTGGTCATGGCAAAGGTTTTCATCTCCGCGTAATGGGTGGTGGCGGCGATGAGTGACCCCTTGCTGCGCCCGTTTTGGATGATGGCAATGGCCAAGGCCGCCCCCTCCACCGGGTCGGTGCCCGCCCCCAGCTCGTCAAAGAGCAGGAGGCTGTTCTCGTCCGCCTGACGCAGAATTTCCACGGTGTTGGACATATGCGCCGAGAATGTGGACAGGCTCTGCTCGATGCTCTGCTCATCCCCCACATCCGCCAGCACCCGGTCAAAGACCCGCAGCCTGCACCCGTCATCGGCGGGGATCTGCAGCCCGCACTGGGCCATCAGCGTCAATAGCCCGATGGTTTTCAGCGTCACGGTTTTGCCGCCGGTGTTGGGGCCCGTAATAACCAGGGTATCATAGGAATTGCCCAGCTCCAGAGAGATGGGCACCGCCTTGGCCTGGTCCAGCAGCGGATGCCTTGCCCGGCGCAGCACGATACCGCCCCTCCGGGCCAAAATAGGCTTGGCTGCGTTCATCCGGTAGCTCAGCTGTCCCCTTGCAAAGATCACATCCAGATGCACCAGAATGTCATAGTCGTAGAGAATGTTCATCATCTGGGCCGCGCACTCCCCGGAGAGGATGCGCAAAATGCGGTCGATCTCCTTCTCCTCCCGGGCCTGCAGCTCCTTCAGCTCGTTGTTGGCCTGCACCACGCCCATGGGCTCCACAAACAGCGTCGCCCCGGAGGAGGAGATGTCGTGTACCAGCCCCGGGATGCTCCCCTTGCACTCGGCCTTCACCGGCACCACAAACCGCCCGTCCCGCTGGGTGATGAGGGCCTCCTGCAAAACCTTGGCATAGGAGGGCGAGGAAATGATCCGCTGTAAAATCTGCCGGCCCTTGCTGGCCGCCAGGCGCATCTTGCGGCGAATGTCGGCAAGCTCCGGGCTGGCGGAGTCGGCAATGGTCTCCTCATCCAAAATAGCCCCGCGAATTTTGTCCTCTAAAAATTTGTTGGTGTGCAGGGCGGAGAACAGGTGGTCCAGCACGGTTTTCTCTCCCTGCCGGTCCCGGTCGTATTCCGCAACCCGGCGGGAGGCCGTCAGCAGGTCCGCCACATCCAAAAGCTCCCTTGTGTTCAGCACCCCGCCGTGGTCAGCCCGGTTCAGCGCCCGGGACACATCCTTCACCCCCGAAAAGCTGGGACTGCCGTAAAGCCCCAGCCGTTCCCGGGCGCTCTGGGTCTCCTCCTGGAGCCGCACAGCCTCCTCCAGATCACAAACCGGCGAAAGCCCCCGGCACTTCTCCTTGGCCGCGTCACTCACCGCCAGGGAAGCCAGCAGCTCCAAAACCACCGGCAGCTCCAGCGTCCGTATGGATTTTTCAAATAATGTATTCATAAATATTCCTCTTTTGCCCCGGAAATATAAATTTTCCTATGTAAATAAAGCCAAAATGATCCCGTAGGGGCGAACGCCTACATCGGCCCGCCGTACCGCGCCCTCCTGTAATCCTCCGTAGGGGCGACCCTTGCGGTCACCCGCCCATTGCACCCCTTGTACCGCTTCCGTAGGGGCGAACGACCCTGTCCGCCCGCCCGGGCTTGCACAAATTTCCTTGTCATCCGTAGGGGCCGATGCCTACATCGGCCCGCCGTACCGCACCCTCTTGTAATCCTCCGTAGGGGCGACCCTTGCGGTCGCCCGCCCATTGCACCCCTTGTAACGCTTCCGTAGGGGCCGGCGGTTGCCCACCGTCGTGCCAACCGATTCCCGGTCACTGTCGTGTCCGCCAATCGGGGCACTTCCTCGAAACCGGCTCGCTTCCTCTGCCACTGGCAGCGCTTCGCCGATTTCCCCGACGGCCCGAACCGAATTTTTCCCGCACCCACGGCAGGGCACACGGGCCCCGCCCTACAAGGTGTTGCGTTATCGGGCCCTGGCGGACAGGGTCGCCCGTTCTCTCAAATAAGTATCGCCTTATAATACCCCAGCGTCCGAAAGCTCCGCTCCAGCTGTGCCGCGGCGAAGCCCTCCGCCGCCCTATCCAGCAGCTCCAAATCCCCCGGCCCCAGGGTGAAGCTATACAGCCTCCGGCTCGGTCCGTGGAGGATGTGCTCCAGCGCCGTCACGCACGCCGCCGACAGGGGAAGCTTCTCCCCGCCTCCCTCGCCGCATTTGCGGCAGTGTACCACGCCCTGCACCGCATCCAGCACCGGGTCCCGGGCCGTCTCTGCCCCGCACACGGCGCAGCCGTCGCATAGCGGCTCGAACCCCGCCAAAGCCAGCAGCCGAAAGGTAAACGCCGGCTTCACCAGGGCCGGGTCCCTGCCCAAATTTCCCAGGGCGTACAGCCCGTTGAGCAGCAGCCGCAGCAGCTCCCCGGCCTCCGTTTCCTCCCCGGCTACGAATTCCGTCAGCTCCGCCAAATAGGCCGCCAGCGAAAACCGCACCAGATCCTTTTGCAGCCCCGAAAACAGCTCCTCCGGCTCCGCCGCGTCCAGGTAGTACCAGTTCCCCCGCCGGTACAGCGTCATTTCCGACCAGGCAAAGAGCTGGCAGGCCGCGGCTAGGCGGCTGTTTTTCCGCCGAGCGCCCCTGGCGATAACGGAGATCTTCCCCATTTCCGCCGTAAGCACCGTGAGGATCTTGTCCGTCTCCTTCGTGTCCGTGTCCCGCAGGATCAGCCCGTGGGTGACGGTTTTTCCTTGTTCTCCCGGCATTTCTCGTCCTCCCGGGCCCGGTACAGCATATAAAACTCCGGCGCCCCCGTCTCCAAAAATAAGCTCCAATAGTCCTCCACAGCCGCCGCCTCCTTTTTGAGGTTAGCTTGCCGTAGAGCCGCCGTTTTCATCCGTGGAAAGTTCTGGCTCTTTGCCCTTCGCCGCAGCGAAAAGCCTCGCAGAGTTCGCGTCCGCAGACGCGAAAAATTGAGATCATTTTTCACCGCGACATGCGCGTGGGGAAAAATACCTCTCAGGCTGCCAGTGTGGAATTTTGCCGCTCTGCGGCAAAATTATGCGCGCAGCAGACTGCAATCCTTTTGGCATAAAATTCCGAAGGAATTTTAGCCAGCTTAATTTTCGTTGTACCCCTGGCTGCGAATGAAGTTCACATTGTCTCTCCAATTCTCCTTCACCTTCACCCAGGTCTCCATGTAAACCTTCGTGCCCATGAACTTCTCAATGTCCCGCCGGGCCAAGGAGCTGATGCGCTTGATCATCTCCCCGTTTTTGCCGATGATAATGCCCTTGTGGCTGGCCTTTTCACAGTAGATGGTCACATCCAGGTCGATAATGCCGCTCTCCCGCTCGGAAAACCGTGTCACCTCCACCGCCGTGCCGTGGGGGATCTCCTTGTCCAGGCACAGCAGCATCTTCTCCCGCACCGTCTCGGCGCAAACCTGGCTGTCGGCCTGGTCGGTGGTCATGCCGTCGGGGAAAAGCTGAGGCCCCTCCTGGGCGTAGCCCGCCAGCAGGCCCATCAGCTCCTCCAGCCCGTCACCCTTTCGCGCCGAGATGGGCACGATAGCCGCGAAATCCGGGTAAACCTCGCTGTACGCGGCGATCACCGCCAGCAGCTCGTCCTTTTTGGCAACGGTGTCAATTTTATTGATGCACAAAATGCACGGCAGCTTCTCCTCCCGGATGCGCTCCAGCAGGATCTTCTCCGGCTCCCCCACATGGGCAATGGGCTCCACCAGCAGCACCGCGCACTCCACATCCGCCAGGCTCTCCCGCACCACCTTCACCATGTAGTCTCCCAGCCGGGACCGGGGCTTGTGCAGGCCCGGGGTGTCCAGCAGCACAAACTGGGTGTCCCCCCGGTTCACCACCCCGTAAATGCGGTTTCTCGTGGTCTGGGGCTTGTTCGATACAATGGCGATCTTCTCCCCCACCAGGGCGTTGGTCAGGCTGGACTTGCCCACATTGGGCCGTCCGCACACGGTGATCATAGCGGTTTTTTTGATTTCGTTCATAGGTGATCCTCTCTTTCGAGCAATTTTTTATGTAAAATCCATCTTCACATCCGTAAACGGGACAATATTCGCCTGCCCCGCCCGGTGCTGGCCGATGATTTTTTCCATCCAGATCATATCATACCACCGCCCGAATTTGTACCCGCAGGCGGTAAAGGTCCCGATTTTTTCAAATCCCAAATGGGCGTGGAAATCGGCACTGTTGGTGCTTAAATATTCATCGTCCCCGCCCCGGGGATATCCGATGCAGGCGTAGAGATTCAGCACGCCCATAGCCCCCAGAGCCTTCTCCATGGCCTCATACAGTGCCCGGCCCAGCCCGCGCTTTCGGGCCTCCGGGTCTAAGTAAATGGTCAGCTCGCAGGCCCAGTCGTAGGCAGCCCGGCCCACGAAGGCCCCGGCGTAGGCGTACCCCGCCACGCGCCCGTCCACCTCTGCCACCAAATAGGGATAGCGGCGCATAATGCGCTCCATCCGCCCCCGGAACTCCTCCGGGCTCGGCACGGTGTATTCAAAGGAAATGGCCGTTTTCTCCACATAATACCCATAAATCTCCACCAGCCGCGGCGCGTCCTCCGGCACCGCCCTGCGAAGCTTCACCATTTAAATCCCTCCTTCCCTCAGCTCATCCGATAGTGCCCCACCAGGTCGTCCCGGTGCTCCAAAATGTCCTCCTCGTAAAAGAGCTGCAAGGGGCTGCCGTTGTGCAGCACAAAGGTCACGCCCTTTCCGTTGCGCTTGTCCGACGCAATGCCGATGTGATTTTCAAAAATCACAATGTCCCCGCCCTGCCACTGGTCGATGTCGTAAATATCCGTGGTCAGGGCCGTGGCGTTGTACCGAAAAAATACCTTCAAATTCCGCACCCGGCGAAAGTCAATGTTCTCGTCCACCGGGTCAATGTCGTAGCGGTCCCCGTGGGCCAAAACATCCTCATGCACCAGCTCCATCAGGTCGTACCCGGCCCCCAGCAGCCCAAAGGCCACCACATCCGTGCAGACCCCGTACCCGTCGTCCGGGTATCCGGTGGCGTAATACTTGCTCTTGTACTTAGGCCGGGTGGCAAGATAGGCCCGGACAGACTGCAGAATGTCCGTCTGGTCGTCCACCCCGTCCCCGTCCCGGTCCACTTGGCTGCTGTAAGTCTCAATGCCGAATTTCTCGTTAGTATACTTCGGATGCGGCAAATAGTTAAAGCGATACAGCACATAAATCAAAGCCAGCGCAAAAACCACCAGAGTGCCCAGCAGGATCCCTTTCTTCTTCGTCATACCGCCGCCCTTTCTCCGCATCTTTTGTAAATGTGCAAGGATTTGTCATTGCGAGGGCGCACCGCGCCCGTGGCAATCCGCATCCCCCGTCCCCTTGGCCCCCTTGCCTAAAGGGGGCTGGCACGGCGAAGCCGTGACTGGGGGATTCCTCCCCGCATCGCACTCCTTGTAACCCCTCCGTAGGGGCGGGGTTCTACCCTGCCCGCCCGATGCCGAACGCACTCCTTGTAACGCTTTCGTAGGGGCCGATGATCCTGTTGCGGTGCCCAAAATTTCTGCGCTGCCTTACGGCGGACGCTGGAAATTTTGACCGCGGCCACTCGCTCACTTCGCTGCTTCTGCCACCGGCAGCGCTCAGTTCGCTCCCCACATCGGCCCGAACCGGGCTTGCACAAATTTCCTTGTCATCCGTAGGGGCGGACGCCTCTGTCCGCCCGGGCGGCCTTGTACCGCACTCACGGCAGGGCACACGGGCCCCGCCCTACAAAATGCTCGGCTGTAGGGCGGGACCCATGTGTCCCGCCGCACACCGCACCCCTTGTAAATACCCTGTCATTGCGAGGCCAGTGCGCACACTGGCTGTGGCAATCCGCCCTCCTTACCTTTCCAGCCCCAGCAGGGCCATGATGGCTTCCTCCCTCTCCCGCATCTGCTTTTTCATCGCCCCCTCGTCCAGGTGGTCATACCCCAGCAGATGCAGCACCGAGTGGGTCACCAGGTACGCCAGCTCCCGCCGCTTAGAGTGTCCGTACTCCTTGGCCTGGGCCGCCACCCGCTCCATGGACAACACCATGTCCCCCAGGGGGATAAGTCCCGTCCCCGGGTCCGCGTCCTCCTCTGTGGGCAGCTCCCCCGGTCTCAGGTCAAACTCCGGAAAGCTCAGCACATCCGTGGGCCTGTCCACATTGCGCATATCCAGGTTGATCTGATGGATGCCCTCGTCCCCGGTGAGCAGCACATCGATCTCACAGGGCAAGGCCATCCCCTCCGCCGCCAGGGCCGTGCGGATGGTTCGGCGTATCAGCGCGCAGTTCCCCTCCGATGCCGCCCCGGGCACATCGGCGGTAACGGGTATATAGTGGGTCTTTCTCATTTCTTTTTCTTCTCCTCAAACCTCGCGTAGGCCTCAATGATCCGCTGCACCATAATGTGCCGCACCACATCGTTTTGGGTGAGGCGGCAAATGCCCACTCCCTCCACGCCGTCCAGCACCCGCATGGCCTCCTTCAGGCCGCTGGGCTTGTCGCTGGGCAGGTCGATCTGGGTCACATCGCCGGTGATGACTACCTTGGACCCGAAGCCCATTCTGGTCAGGAACATTTTCATCTGCTCCCGGCTGGTATTCTGGGCCTCGTCCAGAATGATAAAGCTGTCGTCCAGGGTACGCCCCCGCATATAGGCCAGGGGCGCCACCTCGATGTTGCCCTTTTCCAAATACTTCTGATAGGTCTCCGGCCCCAGCATATCAAACAGAGCGTCGTACAGGGGCCGCAGGTAGGGGTCCACCTTGCTCTGCAAATCTCCGGGCAGAAAGCCCAGCCGCTCTCCGGCCTCCACCGCCGGGCGGGTGAGGATAATACGGCTGACCTCCTTCTCCCGGAAGGCCGCCACCGCCGCCGCCACGGCCAAATAGGTCTTGCCCGTGCCCGCCGGGCCCACGCCGATGGTCACCGGGCAGGCCTGAATGGTCTTTATGTAGTCCTTCTGTCCGATGGTCTTGGGCTTAATGGGGCGGCCCTTGGCACTGATGCACACCACATCCCTTGTCAGCTCGTCAATGCGGTCTAATTGCCCGCTGCGGCACAGGCCGATGACATAGCGCACATGCTGCTCGCCCACATTCTCCCCCCGGGAGATGAGCCGCAGCAGGGCCTCAATGGCCTTTTCCGCCAGCATGGTGTCCTCCGGCTCCCCGGTGATGATAAGCTGCTCCTCCCGGTTTACCACGGACACATGAAATTCATTTTCCAAAATGCGAATGTTTTCGTCAAAGGAGCCGAAAAGGCTGACAGCCTCCTCCATGCGCTCCAAGCTGATGCGCTGTTCCATGCGCTCCCTCCTTAGTTGCTCTCCTCCGCCTGTACCTGCATCGGCAGGCCGATCTGCTCCAGACACTCCGCCTGCATGAGCACGATCAGATTCTCCCCCTCTGTTTTTGCGGAGAATTTCGTCTCCGTAATGCGCCCGGTGTCCCGGAGTTGCCTCTGGAGTTGCTGCACCAGAAGCGTCTCCCCCTCCTTCTGCGCCTGCTCCCGGCTGCGCCGCACCTGCTGCGGTGCATAGACCGTCACAGTCTCCCGCACCAGGGTGATGGGCAGCCGCAGTCCCCCCGGCAGGGTCAGCGGATGATAATATGTTATTTTATCACAGTTCAGGCCGCTTATGCTACCCCTGCCCCACAATTTTATTCTTTTTTTGCCAATATCCACGGATATAGCCGTCTTTTCCCGCCGCTCCCCGCTCTTTTCCGCAATGGCCAGGGGCACGGAGACGGAGAGGTCATACCAGGTCCGGGCCTCCACGGTGCCCAGGCTGTGGGTCATGTAGGTGCTGCCCTCCCGGGATTCATATACCCCCGTCACCAGCAGCTCCCCCGCCGTCACGGTGCTGCCCGCCGACACCAGGGCCTTGCCGTCCAGGGCCTGCACCCGGGTCACCAGGCCGTCCCGGGCGGCCACAATGTTCCACACCCCGTCCTTTTCGGCAATTTCCGGCGGCCTCTTCCGCTCCACCACCTGCACATGGGCCACGCACCCCTTCACATTCACCGTCAGCCACGACAGGTCATGCAGCTCCAACAGCACATGGTTGCGCATATCCTCCTGGTCGATGTGCAGTCCCGGGGAACCGATGGTGATGCCGTAGCTTTCCAGGGCCCGCAGCACCGTCTCCGTGGGAACGGTTTCATTGCCGCTGACCCGGAATTCCCATATAAAGAGGTTTCCCCCGAATAAAAGCAGCCAAAACGCCGCAAACCCCGCCAAAAGCACATACCGGGTGCGAAACCGTTCCCATAGGACCGGCGCCCCCCGCCGCCGCAGCACCGTCACCTCCGCCCCGGCCACGGCGCCGATCTCCTGCAAGGTCTCCACCTGGGGCAGCAAAAGCCACAGCCGAAAGCAAATTTCCGACTGCCAACGCAGTCCCCAAAACACCACCCCCCGGCTCCCCAACAGATTCAGCACCCGCTCCGGGCAGGCGCACTGCACCTCCGCCAAGGCGCTGCCCCGCAAAAAATGGACGGTTTTTTTATACATTTATTTCATCAGCTCCACTTGCTCAATGTGTCCCGTCAGCCGCAGCTCCGAGTCCGTCATAGCCGCCAGCTGCAAATTCTCCCCCTTGATGCGCACCGTAAGGCTCCCTCCGGACACGGCCACCTCCTCCGTGCTGTAAGCGATGACGCCCCGATGCCCGGCCATATAGAGCTGCCTGTCTCCGTACAGCTCCACCTGCGGCACCCCCGCCGCCACCTCCGGCGGCAGATCCAGCCGCTCCACCGCCTCCTGCCCCACCTGGGAGATTTTCCGCCTCTGCATACCCCAACCTCCTGCATTTTATAGCTGTCCTTGCCAAGCCGGTGCGCACACCAGGATACGCTTCCGTAGGGGCGACCCTTGCGGTCGCCCGCCCATTGCACTCCTTGCAAAAACCGTGTCATTGCGAAGCCAGTGCGCACACTGGCTGTGGCAATCCGTACCCCCCGTCCCATTCGTAGGAGCGGATGCCTCTGTCCGCCCGCACGCCTGCACCGTTCCGCTTGCAAATCCTATGCCCCGGGAATAGAAAACTTGCCTGTCCGGGGATAGACAAACCGAAACCAGGCAAGCCCCGCAGCCCCGGCGCATAGAGTGATGCCGAAGGGGGCGAGGCCGTGACAAAGCGAAAACTGTGGGCTCTGATTTTGGTGTCCGTCATGGTGCTGCTGCTGTGGCGCAGTGCCGTGGCGGCGGAGGCGGTGCGGCGGGGACTGACCCTTTGCGCCCGGTCGGTGATTCCGGCGCTGTTTCCCTATTTTGTGGTGTCGGGACTGTTCATTTCTTTGGGCTTTGCCGACGGGGTAGGGCGGCGGCTGGAGCCGCTTACCCGGCGGCTTTTCGGGGTGGGCGGGGCCGGAGCCTCGGCTTTTTTCCTGGGTCTTTTGGGCGGCTACCCGGTGGGCGGGCGCACGGTGGGCCAGCTCTACCGGGCGGGCCGGCTCTCCAAAGACGAGGCGGAGCGGCTGCTGGCCTTTTGCAACAATGCAGGACCCTCATTCATTTTGGGCGTCGTGGGGGTGGGCTGCTTCGGGAGCCTGCGCACGGGGATTTACCTCTATCTCGTCCATGCCTTTTCGGCGGTATTGGTGGGAATTTTATTCAGAAAAAAAGCCCCGGTATCGGGGCAAAAAGTCAGGTATTCCGCGCCTTTTGAGCCCGTCCCGGCCTTTGTGCGCGCCGTGGGGGAGGCGGCGGAGGGGATGGTGCGGCTGTGCGGCTTCATGGTGTTTTTCCTTGTTATTTTAGCCCTGATCACGGACCTGACCGGGCTAAACCACCCGGTCCTTTTGGGCCTGGCGGAGCTGACCACCGGAGTCACCGCCTTGGAGGGAAGGCCGAGGGATCTTGTGTGGGCGGCGGCGCTTCTGGGCTGGGGCGGGCTGTCCGTCCACGGACAGACGGCGGCGGTGCTCAGCGACACGGACCTGGGCCTGGGCCGGTACTTTCTTGGAAAAATCTTGCAGGCGATCTTCTCCGCCGGGGTGGTGACTTTTGGGGAGATTTGGTGAAGCATCGGTGCCGTTTCGGTGACGAAAACCCTGCCGTATCGGCTACGAAACGATGCAGAAAAGCCCGTGGAGCAGGCAGCAGGTGAAAAGTCCCCAAAAAAGGGGCAGGAGCATCCCCACCAGGGTCCACTTTTTGCTGCCGGTTTCTCGCAGCAGGGTCAGGCAGGTGGTGCCGCAGGGCAGGTGGAAAAGACACAGCACCGCCGCGCACGCCGCCGTCTGCCATGACCAGCCGTGGGCCAGGAGGACAGCCCCCAACCGGAGGGTATCCACCTCCGCCATGACAGAGGTGGAGAGGTAGCCCATGGCCAAAATAGGGAGCATGATCTCGTTGGCGGGAAAGGCCAGGAGGAAAGCCAGCAGCACCATGCCGTCCAGGCCCATGAGACCCCCCAGGGGCTGAAGGAAATTGGCCAGGACGGTGAGCAGAGGGCGGCCCGATACGGTGAGATGGGCCAGCACCCAAATCAGCGCCCCGGCAGGCACGGCCACCGTCACCGCCCGGCCCAGGACGAAAAGGGTTCTATCCAGCAGGGAACGGACCAGGACCCGCCCCACCTGGGGCAGGCGGTAGGGGGGCAGCTCCAGAGAGAAGGAGGAGATCTCGCCCCGCAGGAGGGTGCGGGAGAGGAGCTTGGAGGAAAGGAGAGTCACGAGCACAGAAAAAACAATGATGGCCAAAAACAGGCCCGCCCCCAAAAGCCGCCGAAGGGGCCCGGCGGTATTTCCCAGGAAAAACAGGGTCAGCAAGGTCACCAGGGTGGGAAAGCGGCCATTGCAGGGCACAAGGGAATTGGTGAGCTGGGCTGTGAGCCGCTCCCGGGGAGAGTCGATGATGCGGCAGCCGGTGACGCCGCAGGCATTGCAGCCGAAGCCCATGCACATGGTTAGGCTTTGGCGTCCGTGACCGCCGCAGCGGCAGAAAAGACCGTCTAAATTAAAGGCAACCCTTGGCAGATACCCGGCATCCTCCAAAAGGGTAAACAGCGGGAAAAAGATGGCCATGGGCGGCAGCATCACCGCCACCACCCAGGCGGTGGTGCGGTAGACCCCGTCGCACAGAAGGCCCCGGAGCCACTCCGGCGCACCCAGGGCGGAAAGGCCCCGGCCCAAGGGCTCCAAAAGGGAAAAGAGAAGCTTCTGCAAAAAGGCAGAGGGGGCGGCGGCGCCCCAGATAGTGAGATAGAACACGGCTCCCAGCAAAAGAAGCATGGCGGGGAGGCCCACCAGGCGGCCCGTAAAGAGCCTATCCAGGCGGCGGTCCAGCCGGTGGGGCGGCTTGCGCCAGCGCTGGCAGGCGGCGGCCACGGCTTCGGCCCGGCGGACCCGGGCGGCGGTGACGGCATCCCGAAGAGGGCGGCCCGTGAGGGCGCCTAAGGTCTCCCGGGCCCGGGCCAGAGCGGACTCCTCCTCGGGCCGGGGCGGCACCTCCTCGCACAGCAGCAAAAGGCCCCGGTGCCGGGGGCAGGGGAGTATGGAGAGGGCGGCTTCAACAGGCTCGGGGTAGACGATACGCCAGGAGTCCGGAGTCTCCGGCCGGGCGGCCTCCTCCACAAGGGCGGCGGCCAGGGCGGAAAGACCCCGGCCGCTGCGGGCGGCGGTGCCGATGACCGGGCAGCTGAGCCGTTGAGACAGGGCGGAGAGGTCTGTCTCTACCCCCTCCTTTTCCGCTTCGTCCAGAAGATTCACGCACAGGACCAGGCGGGGCGTGATCTGCCGAATTTGCAGCACCAGGCTCAGGTTCCGGGCCAGGCAGGTGGCATCGGCCACGGCCACGGTCACATCCGCCGCCCCGGAGAGGAGATAGTCCCGGGCTATCTCCTCCTCCGGGGAGTCGGCGCTGAGGGAATAGGTGCCGGGCAGGTCCACCAGGCGCACGGCGGTGTCTCCGACCCGAAAGCCCCCCTCCGCCGAGGCAACGGTCTTTCCGGGCCAGTTGCCGGTGTGCTGGTGCAGACCCGTGAGGGCGTTGAACACCGTGGATTTGCCCACATTGGGGTTTCCCGCCAGGGCGGCTGTGATTTCTTTCATATGCGCTCCCCCTTGCCCCATTGATTTTCCACCCATTGTATGCCGGGGAGGTGGATGAAGTGTCTATTTAAGCGGAACGGCTCATATACTACTGCGTGCTGCAAAGCAGCCGGGAGGAGGATGAACATTGAAAATTCATGTGGTGAAAAAGGGAGAGACGGTTTTATCCATTGCCCGACAGTACGGCGTGTCCCCCGGGCTGCTGCAAAGGCAGAACCAGGTGCCGCCGGACGGAGCCCTGGTGCCGGGGCAGACCCTGGTGGTGCAGGAGGCGGAAAAGACCCACACCGTCCGGCCGGGGGACACGGTTTGGTCCATCGCAAGGCGGTATGGCATCACGGTACGGGCACTCTATCAGAACAACATCTTCTTACAGGGACAGGGGCGCTTGCAGCCGGGGGAGGAGCTGGTGATCTCCTACCGGGCGGAGGGCAAGGCCGGGCCCCTGGGGGTGAACGGGTACGCCTACCCCTTCATAAACGGCGACCTGCTGCGCCAGGAGCTGCCGTACCTGACCTATGTGACCCCCTTTACCTACGGCATCGGGCCGGAGGGGGAGCCGGTGCCCCTGCGGGACGAGGGGATTCTGGCGGCGGCGGGGCAGTACGGCGTGCTGCCGTGGATGCATCTGTCGTCCCTGACGGAGGAGGGGTGGTTTTCGTCCAGCCGGGCCGAGACGCTGCTGAAGAGCAGCCACCGACAGGAGGCGCTGCTGGAGCAAATTAAGGAGATTTTGAAGGAAAAGGGCTACGGCGGCGTAGATGTGGACTTTGAATATTTGCAGCCGAGGCTGGCAGGGGCCTACACAGCCTTTATAGAGCGGCTGCGGCAGGAGCTGAACAAGCTGGGCTACACGGTGCAGGTGGCCCTGGCTCCGAAAGTCTCCCGGGGGCAAAAGGGGCTTTTGTACGAGAGCCACGACTACGCGGCCCTGGGCCGGGCTGCCAACGGGGCGCTGCTGATGACCTATGAATGGGGCTACAACGCCGGGCCGCCCATGGCCGTGGCCCCCCTGGACAAGGTGCGGCAGGTGGTGGACTATGCGCTGGGAGAAATCGAGGCGAAGAAGCTGTTTTTAGGGGTGCCGGTGTACGGGTATGACTGGCCGCTGCCGTATAGGCAGGGAGCGACCCGGGGTGTATCCGTCGCGCCCCAGGAGGCCCTGGACCTGGCACGGCGGCAGGGGGCGGAGATTCAATTTGACGAGACGGCCCAGGCACCGTGGTTTCGCTACACGGCGGCAGACGGGCGGGCGCATGAGGTGTGGTTTGAGGATGCCCGGAGCAGCTATGCAAAGTTCCGTCTGGCGGCGGAGAAGGGCTTGCAGGGTGTGGGCCTATGGAACCTGATGCGCCCGGCGGTGCAGACCTATTTGGTGCTGCACGGGGGATTTGAGATCGAGGAGGTGCGGTGAGGAATTCAGCCCCCTACGGAGGCGCAACAAGGAGTGCGGTGGGGCGGGACGATGTGGAGAGCGAACTGAGCGCTGCCGGTGGCAGAGGAAGCGAAGTGAGCGAGTGGCCGCGGTCAAAATTTTAAGCGTCAGCCGTAAGGCAGCGCAAAAATTTTGGGCACCGCAACAGGATCATCGTCCCCGTCCCCTACGGGTACATAACAAGGGGTGCGGTAGGAAGAATCCCCCGGTCACGGCTACGCCGTGCCAGCCCCCTTTAGGCAAGGGGGCCGAGGGGACGGGGGTTGCGGATTGCCACGGCCAGTTTGAGAACTGGCCTCGCAATGACAGGGAGTTTTACATGGGGTGCGGTACAGGGATACAAAAACAGGTGAGCCGATCCACTCACCTGTTTTTATCCTGTTCTTTTTTAAGGCAATACCGCATAATTGGACAAGAGCGATTTGTGAGTAAATTTTGCGGCCTGATAAGGCGCGGTTTTGAAGCAATACTTGATGTATTGCAAGAAATCGCAACGAAATCAGAGTGCAAAATTTCCGCAAAGCGCCGCAGCTTTAATTGTGCGGTGTTGCCTTAATAATCCACCTTCATCAGGCACAGGCCCTCCGGGGGGGCGGTGGGGCCGGCGAGCTTGCGATCTTTACTATCCAATATTTCCCGGACATAGGCCGGCTCCCAGCGGCCACGGCCCACCTCCAGCAGGGTGCCCACCAGGATGCGGACCATATTCTGCAAAAAGCCGGTGCCGTGGAAGGTGAAAAGGATGCGGTCTTTGCGCTCCTCGATTTGGATGGTGTCCACCAGGCGGACGGTGGATTTTTTCATCCGGGGGTTGCCGCAAAAGGCCCGGAAATCGTACTCACCCCGGAGAATTTCCGCCGCCTGGCGCATTTTTTCTATATCCGGGGAGAAGCCCAGCAGGGTGACATATTTGCGGTCGAACACGGGCTTTACGGGGCCGGTGAAGCAGGTGTAGCGATAGGTCTTGCCCAGGGCGTTATAGCGGGCGTGAAAGCGGTCGGACGCCTCCTTCACCTCCCGGACGGCGATGGAGTCCGGGAGATAGCGATTCATATAGTCCCGGATCTCCTCCGGGGACCGGCGCACATCCAGGCGGACGCTGGCCACCATGGCCCGGGCGTGGACCCCGGCATCGGTGCGCCCGGCGCCGATGAGGTCCACCGGGTGACCCTGGAGACGCTCCAGGACGGTTTCCAATTTTCCCTGTATCGTTTCTTTGTCCGGCTGGTGCTCCCAGCCGAAAAAGCGAGTGCCGTCGTAGGCGATAACAAATTTATAATTTTTCTCCATAAAATGCCCCTCCGTTTCTACTATAATCATAGCAGAAACGGAGGGGCTTGAACAGTCTTATTTTATTACAGTCAGCCCATGAGCTTTACAAAGCTCCACAGGAGCTTGCAGCCGTAGAATATAATTACCGCGCCGCAGACCTTGTTGATGATATTGAGAATTTTCTCATTGAACTTGCTGCCAAGCAGGGACACCACCGTGGAAAGGGTCAAAAACCACAGGATCGAGGCGCTGCCGAAGCCGAAGATGAAGGGCAGGTCGCCCCCAGCCGGGAGGGTGGCCCGGAAGGCGCCCAGCATCATGGTGCCGTCGATGAGGGCCTGGGGATTCATCCAGGTGACCACGAAGGCGGTGGTGAACAGCTTCCAAATGGGGATATTCACATCCCTGCCGCCCTCTAAGCTGGCCTTGGCTCGGAGGAGCCCGACACCGATATAGATGACGATGAGGCTGCCCAGGCCCAGGATGACCTTTTGCAGCCACGGCACCGCCTGCATCAGCGCTCCCGCGCCCAAAAAGCACGCAACGCCCAGGGATACATCCCACAAAATAACGATGAGGGCGGTGATATACACCCGGCTGCGCTTTTGGGTCAGGGCGGAGTTGATGACAAACAGATTTTGCAGGCCGATGGGGGCCACATACGCAAGGCCCATGGTGAGGCCCTGGAGATAGATGTGCATAATTTCCTATTTACTCCTCTTTTCTTACTTGGTATAATCAGTATAGAGCATTTCGGGAAAAATGCAAGAACGCAGATTATCCTGTGTAGGTAAGGAGGAGCTTACTTATGGGTCACTATGACTGTCCCTGCATGGAAAAATGCCCCCTGCAGCACGCCATGCTGCTCATTGGCGGCAAGTGGAAGGTGCAGATCCTCTGCGCGGTGTGCAATGCCGGGTCCATCCGCTACAACGCCCTGCGGGGAAAGCTGGACGGGGTGAGCAACACGGTGCTGTCGTCGGCTCTGAAGGAGCTGGAGCGGGACGGACTTATCCAGCGGCAGGAGTTTTTGGAGGTGCCGGTGCGGGTGGAATACCGCCCCACGGAGCGGTGCCGGACGCTGCTGCCCATCCTGGAGGCCCTGTCGGACTGGGCAGAAGCGGACATGAAGTGAGGTGGCAAAATGGCGGATTTGCAGACGGATGTGCGCTATATAAAGGGCATCGGCGAGGCCCGGGCCAAGGCCCTGTCTAAGCTGGGCATTGCCACGCTGCAGGACCTGATCGGCTATTTCCCCCGGCGGTACGAGGACCGGACCATGACCCGGACCATCCGGGAGCTGGAGCTTGGGGAGACGGTGTGCGTCCGGGCTATGATCGCAACCGACCCCGTGGCCAGCCGCATTTCCGGCGGGCGCACGGTGGTGAAGGCCCGGGCCGTGGATGACAGCGGCGCCCTGGACCTGACCTTTTTTAACCAGGAGTACCGAAAAAACAGCCTGCACCGGGGCGAGACCTATATTTTCTGCGGCAAGGTGGAGGGGAATCTGCTGGCCCGGCGGATGATCAACCCCATTGTGGAGCAGGAGGGGCAGCAGGTGCTTACAGGGCATATTGTGCCCATTTATCCCCTTACCGCCGGGGTGAGCCAGAATCTTCTATACAAGGCCGTGGGCCAGGGGCTTACGGCCTGCCGCCACCTGCTGACGGACTGCCTGCCGGATGCGGTGCGGCAGGAGCATAGCCTCTGCCACAGCGGATACGCCTACGAGAACATCCACTTTCCGGCGGACGCAGAGGCGCTGAACCTGGCCCGGCGGCGGATGGTGTTTGAGGAGCTGTTTATCCTCTCCTGCGGGCTGCAGATGCTCCGCTCCCGGCGCACGGATGTGGCGGGGCCTGTCTGCAAGGCGGCGGACATGGAGGAATTTTACCGGGCCCTCCCCTTCCCCCTTACGAAGGCCCAGCGCAGGGCCATTACGGAGGCGGTGACGGACATGGAATCCGGGCGGCCCATGAACCGGCTGTGCCAGGGGGATGTGGGCAGCGGCAAGACCATGGTGGCGGCGGGGTGCGTGTGGTTCGCCGCCCAAAGCGGGTGGCAGTCGGCCCTGATGGCCCCTACGGAAATTCTGGCCCGGCAGCACTATGAAAATCTCGCGCCGCTGTTTGAAAAATTCGGACTCCGGTGCGCCCTGCTCACCGGGTCCACCAAGGCCAGGGAGCGGCGGGATATTTTGGAAAATCTGGCCCTGGGGGGCATTGATCTGTGCATCGGTACCCACGCCCTGCTGACGGAGGATGTGTCTTACGCCCGGCTGGGGCTGGTGATTACCGACGAACAGCACCGCTTCGGGGTGAACCAGCGGGCGGCCCTGGGGCAGAAGGCGGAAAATCCCCACATGCTGGTGCTGTCCGCCACGCCCATTCCAAGGACGCTGGCGCTGATCATCTACGGCGATCTGGATGTGTCGGTGATGAACGAGCTGCCCCCGGGGCGGCAAAAGGTGGACACCTTCGCCGTGGGGGAGAGCTACCGGCAGCGGGTGAACCAATTCATCCGCAAGCAGGTGGAGGCGGGGCATCAGGTATTCATCGTATGCCCGCTGGTGGGCCAGGAGGACCACATCCCCGACGAGCGCAAGGCCGCCGCAGCCTACGCCAAAAAGCTGCGGGAGGAGGTATTCCCGGATTTGCGGGTGTGCCTGCTCCACGGGAAGATGAAGGCCAAGGAAAAGGAAAAGGTCATGGAGGACTTTGCCGCCGGAAACGGGGACATTTTGGTGGCCACCACGGTGGTGGAGGTGGGCGTGGATGTACCCAACGCCACCTGCATGGTGGTGGAAAACGCCGAGCGCTTCGGTCTTTCGCAGCTGCACCAGCTCCGGGGCCGGGTGGGCCGGGGACAGGCGAAAAGCTACTGCATTTTGCTCTCGGAGCACCCGTCGGAGGAGACGAAGCGGCGGCTGAAGGTGATGACCAAGACCAACGACGGCTTTGAAATTTCCCGGGAGGACCTGGCCCTCCGTGGGCCCGGCGACTTCTTCGGCCAAAGGCAGCACGGGCTGCCGACGCTGAAAATTGCCGACCTCAGCTGCGACATGGCGCTATTGGACGAGGCCCAGCAGGCGGCAAAGGGCTGGATGGCCCAGGACCCTGGGCTGGAAAAGCCCGAGAGCGGGGCGCTGCGGACAAGGATCGAGACGCTGTTCGCGGTGAAGGCGGAGGGGCTAAACTAAAATCCACACGGAGACGACAACAGGTATTATCGGGAAGCTGTATATGGCCTCGGCTTATCCGTAAGCCCAATTAAATAATCTGCAGAAAGACCGTAGAATTTACACAGGCGAATCAAATCTTCAATCTTTAACTCCGCTCGACCAGTTTCTATGTGGTTATATCCCTGTTGAGACTTATTTAACAGTCTTCCGATTTGTGCCTGTGTTAAATCTCGGTCTTCCCGCACGCTTTTGATTCTTTCACGATAATTCATAAAATCATCCTCACAGCAAGTTAGTAATTTTAATTATAAAAACTCAATAATTGAGTGTTGACTTTTACTCAATTATTGAGTATACTTTGCGTGAGAGGAGGAGAAAGGCGTGTCGACAATTGATTTTTCCGCACTTGAGAGTATCATTAATTCTTCTATAGACTTTTCGCTGACTGAAAAACAGTATGAAAAGCTGACCGGTAGGGCAATGCCAAAAGACACCGGATATTTAATTCGGCAATCTGCTTTGGCAAGATTCGCAAAAAGTAGAGGATTAAGCATTCAGGTAAGAGAGAAAACAATCACATTCGTAAAGAATATTTAATCCGGATTACTACCTAATCTTCCTTTTCAAATTCACTTTTATTACAGGGGGTTTAGAGGTTATGACAAAAAGAATTAAGTCCATATTCCTGCTTACAGTTCTGTGCCTTTCTATGGTTATTTCACTTGCGGGATGTGGCACCAGCGATCATACATGTCGCAAATGCGGCGGGTCCGGGCGGGTTCGGGACGAATATGGGTATTATGCTTATGTTCCTTGTCCCCGATGCGGAGGATCCGGAAAGTTGAACTATTAAAGTCGTTAAAAAACACACCATTTCAGAATGGTGTGTTTTTTATCCTATATAAGGGATCGGGACGCTCTTGCCCCGGGGGGCGGGGCGTGGTATACTAAGGGGCGCAATGTGATTTTTGCCGGAAAGGAGGGGGCTCCGTGACCAAGGACGAATTGCGGGAGAAGGCCAATGACCTGCCGCTGGCGCCGGGGGTCTATCTGATGATGGACAGCGGCGGGCAGGTGATTTATGTGGGCAAGGCCAAGAAGCTGAAAAACCGGGTGAGCCAATATTTTCAGGACACCGCCTCCCACAACAGCAAAACGAAAATGATGGTGTCCCAGGTGGACCGGTTCGACACCATTTTGGTGCGGTCGGAGTTTGAGGCCCTGGTGCTGGAAAACTCGCTGATCAAGCGCCATATGCCCCGGTTTAACATCCTCCTAAAGGACGACAAGGGCTACCCCTTTGTGCGCCTGGACAAGGGGGCGGCGTACCCCCGGTTTAGTCTGGTGAGCCGGGCGGAAGAGGACGGGGCCCGGTACTTTGGGCCCTTTGGCGGGCGGCGGGAGACCCGACTGGCCATTGAGGCGGTGTGCGGGGCGCTGAAGCTCCCCACCTGCAGCCGGAAATTCCCCCGGGACATCGGAAAAGAGCGGCCCTGCCTGAATCTGCACATTGGAAAATGCGACGGCTTCTGCCGCCCGGAGGGGCCGGGACAGGCGGAGTATCAGCGGCGAACGGAGCAGGCGGCGCGTATTTTCAGCGGCCACTACCGGGCCCTGACCCGGGAGATGGAGCAGGAGATGGCCCAGGCGGCGGAGGAGCTGGACTTTGAACGGGCCGCCGCCCTGCGGGACCGCATTCGGGCGGTGAGCGTGCTGGGCAAGACCCAGGGGGTCATTGCCGGGGTGTGCGCCGACACGGATGTATGGGGTCTGTACCGGGGCCAAGTGCGCTGGGGCTTCGGCGTGCTGCATCTGGAGGAGGGAAACCTCCTGGGCCGGGAGGTAAAGGTCCTCTCCGCCGGAGCCGAGGAGGACGAGGGGGAGACCCTCTCCGCCGTGCTGCGGCAATATTATGCGGGCCGGGGCGCGGCACCGAAGGAAATCTGCGTGGCGGCCCTGCCGGAGGACGCGGAGGCCCTGGAGGAGCTGCTGAGCCGGGACTGCGGTCACCGGGTGCGGCTGCGGGTGCCCCAGCGGGGCCAGCGGGCGGAGCTGCTGCGCATGGCCCAAAGCAACGCCCGGGAGGAGACGGAGCGCATTACCTCCGAGGCGGAGCGGGTGAGCAAGACCCTGGAGCAGCTGGGCGCTCTGGCGGGGCTTTCCGCCGGGCCCCACCGCATAGAGGCCTACGACATTTCCAACACCGGAAGCGCCGACATGGTGGCCTCTATGGTGGTTTTTCAGGACGGCAGGCCCCTGAAACGGGACTATCGGAAATTTCAGGTGAAAACTCTGGATCACCCGGACGACTACGGGGCCATGGAGGAAATTTTGGGGCGGCGGCTCCAGCGGTATTTGGACGGGGATGAGAAATTCAGCCCGCTGCCGGACCTTATTTTAATGGACGGCGGCCAGCAGCACGCCGCCGTGGCGGAGCGGGCCTTGGCGGAAAAGGGCCTTTCCGTGCCGGTTTTGGGCATGGTGAAGGACGACAGGCACCGGACCCGGGCGCTGATGACGGCCCGGGGGCAGGAGCTGGGCATACAGCAGAGCCCGCCGCTTTTCGCCCTGGTGGGACAGGTGCAGGAGGAGGTCCACCGCTTTGCCATCACCTACCACCGGAAAAAGCACAGCCGCAGCGCCATGCGCTCCCGGCTGGAGGGCATACCCGGGCTGGGGGAGGTGCGGCGAAAGAAGCTGCTGCAGCAATTCGGCACGGTGAAGGCCGTGATGCAGGCGGAGCTGCCGGAGCTGGAGGCGGCGCTGCCCAAGGCCGTGGCCCTGGCGGTGTATGAGAGGTTTCACGGGGCGGAGGATAAGTGAATTTTTGCATGAAAAATGACCGCCGAGGGGCGGTCATTTGGGGCTGTCGAAAAACCCTCCGGGTTTTTCCGACAAAAGGCTTGCGGTCTGCGGGCGGCAAACTCTGCGAGGCTTTTTTGACACACTGAAATGACCGCCGGGGGCGGTCATTTTTTTGGTAGGTTAGGGGGTATGGATTGCCACAACCAGTGACATCGGTCACTGGTTTCGCAATGACAGGTTTTTTGCAAGGGGTGCGGTGGGGCGTTATTTCTCCTCCTTGGGCAGGACCAAATTCAGGAACACGGCCATGAGGGTGGCGATGACCACCGGGGACTTGCCGAAAATGGTGGTGACGGCCTCGGGGAACTGGGCCAGGGCGGCGGAGGCCTGGGAGATACCCACGCCCAGGGCCGCAGACAGGCCCACGATGGTAGTATTACGGGCGGTGATGCCCTCGGCGGCGATGAGCTTCATGCCGGTCATGGCAATGGTGGAGAACACCGCCACGGTGGCGCCCCCCAAAACGCACTGGGGAATGGTGGTGAGCGCGGCGGAGAATTTCGGCACCACGCCCGCCAGAAGGAGGAAGGCACCTGTGAGGGCAAAAACCCAGCGGTTGACCACCTTATTGGTGGCCACGATGCCCACATTCTGGGAGTAGGTTGCCGTGGGCAGGCCGCCCAGCAGGGCCGTTATAACATTGGATACACCATAGGCCACGATACCCCCCTGAAGCTCCCGGGTGGTGGGCTCCCGGTCCATGCCGCCCACGGTGGTGGCGGTGAAGTCACCGATGGCCTGAATGGAATTGATGGCGAACAGCAGCCCCAGGGCCACACAGCCGGAGAGCTCGAAGGTCACCCCGAAGGGCACGGGACGGGGCAGGGAGAACCAGCCGGCCCCGGCGACGCCGGAGAGGTCCACCATGCCGGCCGCAAACGCCACGGCGTACCCGGCCAGAATGCCCAGCAGAATGGAGGCCACCTTACAGATGCCCCGGCCATGATTGGTCAGCAGCATCACCACCGCCAGGGTGAAGGCGGCGATGGCCCAGTTTTGCCAGGAGCCGTAGACCAGGGCCTCGGTGAGACCCCGCTCCTCCACCACGGACTGATAGGTGTTGCCGGCACCGCCGGCCATATAGTTAATGGCAGTGGGATAGAGGGACAGGCCGATGGTAAAGACCACGGTGCCGGTGATGACAGGCGGGAAAAGCCTGCGGATAGGCTTTATGAAAAGGCCCACCAGGGTGGCGATGACGCCGCCCACCAGCATGGCTCCGGCCACCGCCGCCATGCCGCCCCTCCCGGTGGCAATGGCCTGCATACTGGGCAGGTACGCAAAGCTGACACCGAATATCACCGGCAGGCCGGAGCCGAAGCGGCCCCCGATAGGGAAAAGCTGCAGCAGCGTTGTAACGGCAGACAGCACCAGAGACGCCTGGATCAGCAGCACCTGCTCCCTGTGGGTGAGGGCGGCGGCGTGGGCGATGATAATGGCCGGGGTGACGCAGCCTACGATCATGGCAACCAAATGCTGCAGGGCCATGGAGACGGTGAGACCCACAGGCGGCAGGCCCCGATACCGGAACAGTGCCTGGGGATCGGCGGTAAACTTTCGCATGGTGTAAACTCCTTTGCAGGATTTTGCAGGGTTGTGGATAGTTTATATTATAAAAGAAGTATAACACATTTTTAACGGGTAAAACAAGGTTTTGCCATAAAGAACTGCCACCGGCATATGCGCCGATGGCAGTTCTTATTTTTATCAGGGTTTCTGCGGGGCTTACTCCCCCAGGTGGTCCCGCAGGTATTGCAGGCGCTTCCAGGCCCGGCGGGCTATCAGGAAGCCGCCGATGGCCAGGGCGGCGCAGAGGAGGCCCAGAAGGATCATCCACCACAGGAAGGCCGGCACCTCACACAGGTAGGCAAAAATCCGGTAGGCCATCAGCACCGACACGATGCCCGCAAGGAGCAGGCCCACCAAAAGGTCGGTGTGGGTACAGGTATCGATGCGTTTCATGGGGTGTCCTCCTTTGTCTTGGTGCGTCCATTATAGCAAAGGGAGAAATTGGCTGTCAATAGGGGGCGTCAGCCCTTTTTGCGGTAGAGAAAGGCCACGGCCAGGCCCAGGGCCAGGACCATGTCCAGAACGGAAACGCTGGTCACATTTTCCAGGAAGCTGGATTTGAAGATGTCTGAGAAGGTCATAATGGTTTCTCCTTTTTTTATTTTTTTTTTGGGGGGGACGGGGTGCGGGGAAAGAATCCCCCAGTCACGGCTTTGCCGTGCCAGCCCCCTTTAGGCAAGGGGGCCGAGGGGACGGGGGATGCGGATGTCCCTGTTGCGGCGCGTAGGGGAGGGGCTCTGCCCCTCCCACGGGCGGGGTAAAACCCCGCCCCTACGAAAGCGTTACAAGGGGCGCAGGGGCGTTTTCACAAATGCTGGGGGGTAAAAAAGAAAAGGACGCACATCCGTGCGTCCTTTTCTTTTTGGAGAGAGGAAGAAAGAGTCTTGCAACAAAGCAGTTCTCTGTGTCAGCAATCAGTTGGCATGGGCGTGAGCTTGGTGCTGCTCCTCACGCTTTTCCTCGGCCAGCATTGCCTTGGCGGTGAACCAGGTGCTGATAGCGCCGAAGATCAGGGTGACATAGCCGCTGGCTTGGCGAATTTCCGCGTCGGCGGCGGTCAGCAGGAAGGCGGACGCCACCATCATCATCAGCGCAACAACAGCGGCAAGCAGATAGATTTGAATGTTTTTCATGGTAGGTTCCTCCTTAAAGATTTTGCCAAATTTGGGTCTTGCGATTTCTATGGTCATATAGTAGAATAAATAACAAGAAAAGTAAAGCTACGGTTTATTACACCGTATATTAGAACTACTTACAGCTAAAAAGGAGGCGATCGTAATGGAAACAGCAAGATGTCGGGCGGTGCTGGCGGCAGCGGAAACAGGCAGCTTTTCCAAGGCGGCGGAGGTGCTGCGCTACACACCGTCGGGGGTAAACCAACTGGTCACGGCCCTGGAAAGCGAGCTGGGCTTTGCCCTATTCCGGCGCAACACCAAGGGCGTGGCTCTCACGGAAAACGGTGAGCTTCTGCTGCCCACCATTCGGGAATTTCTGCGCCAGGAGGACCGGATATTCGAGCTTTCCACGGAGATAAACGGCCTGCTCGTAGGCAGCGTCACCATCGCCGCCTATTCCAGCATCGCCACCCACTGGCTGCCGGAGGTGATCCGGGTCTTTCAGCAGGATTTCCCCCATGTGAACATACGGCTCATGGAGGGCATCTGGCAGGAGGTTTCCGGGTGGCTGGACGAGCGCACGGCAGACATTGGGTTTTTCAGCTACCAGGAGGGGATGCCCTATGAGTGGATCCCTCTGGCCGAGGACCCCATGCTGGCCCTGCTGCCGCCGGACCACCCCCTGGCCGGGGAGGCGGCCTATCCGCTGAAAAACTGCCAGGAGGACCCTTTCATCATGCCCGCTCTGGGCTGCGATGACGATGTGGAGGCCCTGTTTCGGCGCAACGGCATTAAGCCCCGGATCCACTTCACCACTATGGAGAGCTTTTCGGCCATGTCTATGGTGGAGCAGGGCCTGGGCATATGCGTGATGAATCGACTCATTACGGAAAAACACATCTGCAATGTGGTGAAGCTCCCTCTGGACCCCCCTGCGCAGATCACCATGGGCGTGGCCCTGCACTCTAAAGTCGATGTGTCCCCGGCGGTGAAGATGTTCCTGAAATATGCCGTGCGGATGCTGACTAAAAAAGAAAAATAATACGGCCATGGAGCAAAGGGCCAGCGGGGCGAAAAAGTCTTTTCGGCACACAAAAAGGGACACGCCGGAGCGTGTCCCTTAGACTGTCGAAAAACCCTCCGGGTTTTTCCGACAAAAAGATTGCAGTCTGCTGCGCGCATAATTTTTGCGCCATGCGCAAAAATTCCACACTGGCAGCCTGAGAGGTATTTTCTCTCACGCACATGTCGCGAGAGAAAATGATTTTATTTCTTTGCCGCCTGCGGGCGGCAAACTCTGCGAGGCTTTTAGGCACGCAAAAAGGGACACGCGGAGCGTGTCCCTTTTTTGCGTACTATTTGCAAGCCTAAGGCTTACTTGTCATACATCTCAATGAGCTTGAGCAGGTGATCGTAACGAGCCTTGGCCTCGTCCTCGTTGCGCTGGAAGAGCACACCGGCACGATCCGGGAACTCGCGGGTCAGGCGGGAGTAACGAGCCTCGTTCATCAGGAACTCCTGATAGCCGCCGGCGGGCGCCTTGGAATCCATGGAGAAGCGCTGGCCTGCCGGAGCAGCGGGATTGAAGCGGAACAGGTTCCAATAGCCGCAATCCACAGCCTTCTTCATTTCCTTCTGGCAGTTCATCATGCCGCCCTTGATGGAGTGCATCTCGCAGGGGCTGTAGCCGATGATCAGGGACGGGCCGTGATAGGCCTCGGCCTCGCTGATGGCCTTGATGGTCTGGGCGGGGTTGGCACCCATAGCTACCTGGGCCACATACACATAGCCGTACTGCATGGCGATCTCGGCAAGGCTCTTCTTCTTCACTTCCTTACCGGCTGCGGCAAACTGGCAGACCTGGCCAATGTTGGAGGCCTTGGAAGCCTGACCGCCGGTGTTGGAATAGACCTCGGTATCGAAGACGAAGATGTTCACATCCTGCTTGGAGGCGATGACATGATCCAGTCCGCCGTAGCCGATGTCGTAGGCCCAGCCGTCGCCGCCGAAGATCCACATGGACTTCTTGGCCAGGTACTCCTTCTTGCTCAGCAGGTCAGCGGCGATGGTGCAGGCCTCGCAGTCGCAGAACAGAGCGCCCTTAGCCTTCAGCTCGGCAGCGTGTGCAGCGAACTTAGGATTGGCAGCCAGCTCCTCTACGGTGGTGATGCTCTCCTCCAGGGCCTTGACGAAAGCCTTGGTGGGCTCTGCATTGGCGGTGCCATCGTTCATGGTGTCCAGCCAAGCCTGGGCAGCAGCCTTCAGCTCGGGACGGGCCCACTCGATGTTCACCAGGCGGCGGGTCTCGGCGGCCAGATCCTCGCGGATCTTATTCTGGCCCACGAACATACCCAGACCATGCTCGGCGTTATCCTCAAAGAGGGAGTTACACCATGCGGGACCGTGGCCCTCCTTATTGGTGCAGTAGGGAGAGGTAGCTGCGGGACCGCCCCAGATGGAAGAGCAGCCGGTGGCGTTGGAGATATACATATGATCGCCGAACAGCTGGGTCACCAGACGGGCATAGCTGGTCTCGGCGCAGCCGGCGCAGGAGCCGGAGAACTCCAGCATGGGCTGCTTGAACTGGCTGCCCTTGACGGAATTATCCTGCATATCCTTCTTCTCGGAGACCTTGCTGACGCAGTAATCAAACACATCCTGCTGCGCAAGCTCACCTTCCTGAGAAACCATAGACAGGGCGCTCACCGGGCACACGCCGATACACACGCCGCAGCCCATGCAGTCCAGAGGAGACACGGCCATGGTGTACTGATACACACCCTTGCCCTTGCCGGCCTTCACATCCACGATCTTAGCGGCCTCGGGAGCGTTCTTAGCCTCCTCGGCAGTGAGAGCGAAGGGACGGATGGTGGCGTGGGGGCAGACATAGGCGCACTGGTTGCACTGGATGCACTTGGTGCTGTCCCAGGTGGGGACGGAGACGGCTACGCCGCGCTTTTCATAAGCGGAGGCGCCCAGCTCGAACTGGCCGTCCACATGGTCCACAAAGGCGGAAACGGGCAGGCTGTCGCCGTCCATCTTGCCCACGGGCTCCAGGATCTCCTTCACCATCTTCACCAGCTCGGGCTTGCCCTCCAGGGCCTTGTGCTCGGGCTCGTCCACGGCATTGGCCCAGTCGGCGGGAACATCGATCTTCTTAAAGGCGGTGGCGCCCAGGTCGATGGCCTTGTAGTTCATATCCACCACGTCCTGGCCCTTCTTCAGATAAGAGGCCTTGGCCTTCTCCTTCATGTAGCGGATGGCGTCCTCCTGAGGCATGACCTTGGCCAGGGTGAAGAAGGCGGACTGGAGAATGGTGTTGTTGCGCTTGCCCATGCCGATCTCGATGGCCAGATCAATGGCGTCGATGGTGTAGAGCTGGATGTTATTCTTGGCGATGTAACGCTTGGCATCGGCCTTCAGGTGATGGTTCAGCTCGTCCATATCCCACTGGCAGTTGATCATGAACACGCCGCCGGGCTTCACATCGTTGACCATCTTAAAGCCCTTGGTGATGTAGCTGGGGTTGTGGCAGGCCACAAAGTCGGCCTTGTTGATATAATAAGGAGAACGGATGGGCTTATCACCGAAGCGCAGATGGCTGATGGTGACGCCGCCGGTCTTCTTGGAGTCGTACTGGAAGTAGGCCTGTACATACTTGTCGGTATGGTCGCCGATGATCTTGATGGAGTTCTTGTTGGCGCCCACGGTACCATCGCCGCCCAGACCCCAGAACTTGCACTCGATGGTGCCGGGAGCTGCGGTGTTGGGGCAGTTCTCATCCTCGGGCAGGGAGAGATTGGTCACATCGTCCACGATGCCGATGGTGAACTGACGCTTCATCTCGTCCTTCTTCAGCTCGTTATAAACGGCGAACACGGAGGCAGGAGGCGTATCCTTGCTGCCCAGGCCGTAACGGCCGCCGATGACCTTCACATCGTTCCAGCCGGCGTTGGCAAGAGCGGTGACAACATCCTGGTACAGAGGCTCACCCATGGCGCCGGGCTCCTTGGTGCGGTCCAGCACGGCGATCTTCTTCACGGAAGCGGGGAAGGCCTCCAGCAGCTTCTCGGGAGCGAAGGGACGGTACAGACGCACCTTCACCAGACCCACCTTCTCGCCGTGGGCGTTCAGGTAGTCGATGACCTCCTCGGCCACATCGCAGATAGAGCCCATGGCCACGATGACGCGGTCGGCCTCGGGATGGCCATAGTAGTTAAACAGCTTATAGTCGGTGCCCAGCTTGGCATTGACCATGTCCATGTACTTCTCCACCACGGCGGGCAGCTCTGCGTAGTACTTGTTGCAGGCCTCGCGGTGCTGGAAGAAGATGTCGCCGTTTTCGTGGCTGCCGCGCATATGAGGATGCTCGGGGTTCAGGGCGTGACGGCGGAACTCGGCCACAGCGTCCATATCGCACATATCCTTCAGGTCCTCATAGTCCCAAACGGCGATCTTCTGGATCTCGTGGCTGGTGCGGAAGCCGTCGAAGAAGTTGATGAACGGCACCTTGCCGGAAAGGGCGGCCAGATGGGCCACAGGGGACAGGTCCATGACCTCCTGCACATTGCCCTCGCACAGCATGGCAAAGCCGGTCTGGCGGCAGGCCATTACATCGCTGTGGTCGCCGAAGATGTTCAGCGCCTGGGTGGACACGGTACGGGCGGACACATGGAACACGGCGGGCAGCTGCTCGGCTGCGATCTTGTACATATTGGGGATCATCAGCAGCAGGCCCTGGGAAGCGGTATAGGTAGTGGTCAGAGCGCCGGAGCCGAGAGAGCCGTGAACGGCACCGGCTGCGCCGGCCTCGGACTGCATCTCCACCACTTTGACCTGGGTGCCAAAGATGTTTTTCAGACCGTTAGCGGACCACTGGTCCACAAAGTCGGCCATGGGAGACGACGGGGTGATGGGGTAGATGGCCGCTACTTCCGAGAACGCATAGGATACATGCGCCGCGGCGTTGTTGCCATCCATGGATTTCATTTTTCTAACCATGTTATTTGCTCCTTCCATTTATTTATCTTAATTGTGATACTCTTGCAGGAATCTTTCGCATTGTTGATAGTAGCACAATTTCCTTTGTTTGTAAACGATATTTTTGTATCTTTCGTCGTTATGATGCTTTTTCATTGTCATGCACAAAAATTCTTACAACGGGTGGGAACTTTTTTTATATTTTTGTTTCCCGCGGCGTGATTTTGTGGTAATATGGGGATGATTTGGTAGGCGGGCCGAGGACACCTGCACCGGGTCAAGGCCAAACGCATACTTCCGTGGGAATTATCATCGAGTCTTTGAAAGGAGTGGGCCACATGGTCGTTACCGTGCGCTCTCTGGGCCTGGGCGGCCTCAGCGGATATGAGGTGAGCGTGGAGTGCTTCCTCTCCGGCGGCCTGCCCGCCTTTGATATTGTAGGGCTGCCGGACACGGCGGTGAAGGAGGCCCGGGAGCGGGTTCGGGCGGCGGTGAAGAACTGCGGGGCCAAGTACCCCGTCAGCCGCATTACCGTGAATCTGGCCCCTGCCTCCCAGCGCAAGGAGGGGACGGTCTACGACCTGCCCATTTTTCTGGGCATCCTGGCTGCCTCGGAGGAGCTGCCGCCCCTTCCGGCCGACGCGGCCTTCATAGGGGAGCTGAGTCTCACCGGACGGCTGCGGCCCGTAAGCGGTGTGCTGCCCATGGCCATGGCGGCTCCCCGGCTGGGTATACGCCAGCTCTACCTCCCGGCGGAAAACGCCGCCGAGGCCACCCTGGCCCAGGGTCTGACCGTGTACCCGGTGGAGACCGTGGAGCAGCTTGTGGCCCATCTCCGGGGACAGGCTCCCCTCTCCCCCGCCCCTATCTGGCAGCCTCAGCCCCGGGAGCGGCAGCAGCAGCCGGATTTTGCCGATGTCATGGGGCAGGAGACGGTGAAGCGCGCTCTGGAGATCGCCGCCGCCGGAGGACACAACATCTTACTCATCGGCTCTCCCGGATCGGGCAAGTCCATGCTGGCAAGGCGTCTGCCCTCCATCCTCCCCGACATGACCAGGGAGGAATCCCTTCAGACCACGGAGATCTACTCGGTGGCCGGGCTCACGGAGGCCCGGCATCCTTTGGTGACCAGCCGCCCCTTCCGCAGCCCCCACCACACGGCCTCGGCGGTGTCCCTTACCGGCGGCGGCGCAGTGCCGAAGCCCGGGGAAATTTCCCTGGCCCACAACGGTGTGCTGTTTTTGGACGAGCTGCCGGAGTTCGATAAGTCCGCCATGGAGACCCTGCGCCAGCCCCTGGAGGACGGAGTGGTGACCATCACCCGGGCCTCCGGCTCCCTGACCCTCCCCAGCCGATTCATGCTGGTGTGCGCCATGAACCCCTGCCGCTGCGGCTGGTACGGCCATCCGGAGCGCCGATGTACCTGCTCGCCCCGACAGGTGGAGAGCTATATGCGCCGCATATCCGGGCCCCTGCTGGACCGCATCGACCTGCACATTGAGGTGCCGTCGGTGGACTACGAGGCTATGCGCCGCAAGGATAGCCCCGAAAGCTCCCGAGAGGTACAAAGGCGGGTAAACGCCGCCCGGAAAATTCAGCAGCGGCGCTATGAGGGCACCGACATCTCCTGCAACGCCTACATGGTCCCGGCCATGATCGGAAAATACTGCGCCTTGGACGAAAAATGCGAGGCCATCATGCGCAGCGCCTTCGACCGGCTGGGTCTCACCGGCCGCAGTCACGACCGCATTCTGCGGGTAGCCCGGACCATTGCCGACCTGGACGGCGCCGAGGCCATTGCCCCCGCCCACATCGCCGAGGCTATCCAGTACCGCAGCAGCGGGATATTAAAATAAAGGCTCCAGACCCTACCGCACTTACAACAACGCATCCGTAGGGGCGGGGTTCTACCCCGCCCGCAGGAGGGGCAGAGCCCCTCCCCTACGCACAACTCATAAATTATAAGGATGTCCTTGCGAGAACGCAAAGCGTCCGTGGCGTGTCAAAAAAGCCTCGCAGAGTTTGCCGCCCGCGGGCGACCGCAAGGGTCGCCCCTACGGAGGGTTATAAGAGGTGCGGTGAGGTGAGGAATCCCCCGGTCACGGCTTCGCCGTGCCAGCCCCCTTTAGGCAAGGGGGCCGAGGGGACAGGGGACGGATTGCCACAGCCAGTGTGCGCACTGGCTGCGCAATGACACATTGCAAGGAGTGCGGCAAGCGGGCCGATGGGGACGCCGGCCCCTACGGGGGGTACAAGGGGTGCGTAGGGGAGGGGCTCTCTTGCCCACCGTTGTGCCAACCGATTCCCGGCCACTGTCGTGGCCGCCAATCGGGGCACTTCCTCGAAATCGCCTCGCTTCTTCCGCCACCGGCGGCGCTTCGGCGATTTCCCCTCCCGTGGGCGGGGTAGAACCCCGCCCCTACGGAAGCGGAAGGGTTTTTCTACAGTCTTAAAGCCCCGCCGGGTAGGCGGGGCTTTGGGGTCAGCCGATGGCGATATTGTGTATGCCGCCGGAATATGCTATGGTATCCTCCGCATCCTCCTTGTCCGTGGCGCCGAAGGCTTCTCCGGGAGAGCCGATCAGGCCCCACTCCTGCAGGAGGGCCAGGGTGCGGGTACACTGGGGATTGAGTCTGGCGGAGATGGTTTTTTCATCGTCCTCCAGCATGATATCGAGGCAGGGGTCCTGGTAGTCATAGAGGTCGCGGTCCAGCATATTCATGTGGGCGATGTCCTCCAAAAGCGTCTGATACAGGAGCCTGCACTCCTGGGCCGTCAGCTCTCGCCTCCGTTCCTTTGCGAAATTGATTATATAGCCGTGGCGGAGAGCATCCGCGTTCACATTCACATCGTCCAGCACCAGGCTGCGGCGGAAGGTCTCCGATTCCAGCATAGCCCGGACGGCGGTGCGATCCTCATTGCGCAGCTGGTACTGCCGGGAGAGGGTTCCGCCGTTTTTCAGATGGTAGGTGATGCTAATGGTGTTTCTCCCCAACCAGTCGGAGCCGAAGTTTTCTTTGGCAGCACAGTCGGCAAGGTAGCGGTGGGCCTGCACAATGGCGTCGATCTCCTCCGGGTCGGTGATTCTTGCCTTGCTTCCGTAAATGGCCCGCTGATAGACCTCCACAGACTCCACCTGGTCGGTCTGGGGAATGCGCCGCTCGAAGCCGAAGAGGTCGGCCTTGATGCACAGGGTCAGGGCCAGGAGCACCGCGCACAGGGCCAGCAGCTCCGGCCAGAGCTTGCCGAAGACGCGGGGGGTCCGGGCAATGAGCATCTGGGTGCCGATCATGCACGCCAGGCCCAGGGTCACGATGCAGGCCAGCAGGGCCGGGGTGTTTTTGGTGCAGCTGAGCATCCCCGCCAGCACAAGGCCCAGGCCCAGGCCGCCCAGGATGCCCACCACCCACCGCACCACCGGGCGCAGAGGCCGGAAGGCCAGGGTGTCGCCGGAGGCCTCGCTGCGGCGGATGCGGTAGAGCAGGGCGCTGGCCGCCAGCAGTACCAGGGCCGCGATGCCGTACACCAGCAAGCTCTTCCAGGTGCCGGCGCTCAGGAGGGGGCCGCTGCCGTTATTATACACTTCATACAGGTTCTGGTGCAGGCGCAGGACCGGGGTGAGCCAGACCACGATATGATCTCGGCCCATGGAAAACGCCGTGTCGTTATAGCTGGGGTAAAAGATGCTGCACATGGCGTCCGCCAGGATACGGCAGAAGATGACCACGCAGTTCACCGCGCCGTAGGCCACGGCCATGGCCGGGAGCCAGCCGCAGAGCATACAGCAAAAGACACCCAGGGAGAAAAACAGCAGGAAGGTCACCAGGGAGAACACCAGCCAGGAAAGGCTGGCCCCCCAATGGGTGCCGCCGCTCTGGGCCGAGAGCAGGCAGATAAGCACATTGCTCACCGCCACGCAGCCCACGCAGCTCAGCACATGGGTGCGGAACTGGCAGCCCCGGCTGGCGGGGAAGCTGTGCATACCGTAGGTGCCCCGGGCGCTGGACAGATAGGAAAACAAGGCCATGGCCAGGACAATGCCGAAAATAAGATGGATCCAAATGGCGGCGGTGGTGGCGTTTGCGATGATTTCCAGGGCCACGCGCCGAGCCATATCCGGATGGGCGGCTTGCAGGTCCGCCGGGACATCGTTCCACATCCGCAGGGGCAAAATCAAGAACCACAGGAAGGTATAGCCGGCAAAGAGGGGCCAGCAGCGGCGCAGGTCGCTGCGCAGCAGGGCCGGGTTAAAGAAGGATTTTGTGAGCAGCATCGTCCGCACCTCCTAATTCATAGATAAAGATTTCCTCCAGGGTCAGGGGGATGGCCTCCAGCAGCACCGGGTCGGTGATCTGCATGCGGCGGCAGATCTCCTCGCTGCTGCCGCGCATAATATAGGTATGCACCCGGCCCACCCGGGAGTGATGGAGCACCTGCAGCTCGGCGGGGAGGGTGGGCTCCTCTGCCGTTTTGTAGGCCACCTGTATTTTCACGGTGTTATCCTGCAGGTCCGAGAGGGTGCGCTCCAAAAGCACCTTGCCCTTATCCATAATGCCCACATGGTCGCACACATCCTCCAGCTCCCGGAGGTTATGGCTGGAGAGAAGCACCGTGGTGCCCCGGGCGGACACATCATCCAGCAGCACCTGCCAGACCTGCCGACGCATCACCGGGTCCAGGCCGTCCACCGGCTCATCCAGCACCAGGTACTCGGGCATACAGCTCATGGTAATCCAAAAGGCCGCCTGGCGCTGCATACCCTTGCTCATGCGGCGGATGGGCTTTTTCTCCGGCAGGCGGAAAAGCTCCCGGAGCTTATTAAACCGCTCCCGGTCAAACTGCGGGTACATCCCGGCATAGAGCTTGGCCATTTCCCAAATGGTAGACTGATTATAATAGAACCAGTCGTCGGGAATGGAGACGATGCGCTCCTTGGCATGGCGGTTTTCATACACCGGAACGCCGCACACCGTCACCTGGCCGCTATCCTGCTTATAGACCCCGGTGATGTGGCGCAGCAGCGTGGACTTGCCTGCGCCGTTGGGGCCCACCAGGCCGTACACCGCCCCCCTGGGCACGGTGAGGGTGGCGCTGTCCAGGGCTGTGAAGCCGTCAAAGGTTTTTACCAGATTTTTTACCTCGATCATTTTCCTTCCTCCTCTCTCCACAGATCCAGCCACCGCTGCTCTGTCATGCCCAGCTGCCGCAGCTCCAGTATCGTGTCGTGCAGGCCCTCCGTAAGCTCAGCCATGCGGCGCCGACCTTGGTCGCCATCCTCCGCCACAAAGCTGCCCCGGCCCGCTACCGTGTACACGAAGCCCTCCGCCTCCAGCTGGGCCATGGCCCGCTGAATGGTGTTGGGATTGATGGCCAGCTCCGTAGCCAGCTTGCGCACCGAGGGCAGCTGGTCCCCCGGCTGCAGAACGCCGCTTACCATCAGACGCCGCAGCCCGTCCCGCACCTGCTGGTGAATGGGACGATTGTCCCGATAGTCCAAATGCAGCACAGTATCTCCTCCCCTCTTGTGTTTTTAGTGTATTAGTAGTATTAGTACGGTTAATATATCATGCCCCCTCTTGGCTGTCAAGGGGGCGGGGAATATTTTTTTGCGCGGACGGGTATGCTGGGAGGGGCGGAGCTCCGCCCCGCATGCAATATTGGCCCCCTTGCCTAAAGGGGGCTGGCACGGCGAAGCCGTGACTGGGGGATTCTTCCACGCACGAACGCGGGGAAAATGCGCAGCCGTTTACCTCGCATGGTATCCCTCCACCAGCCTACGGCTGGTCCCCCTCCCTTTAGGCAAGGGAGGCAACGCCTTTTGGGGTGCGGTGTGCGGCGGGACACATGGGTCCCGCTCTACAAGGCATTACTTTGTAGGGGCCGATGCCTACATCGGCCCGGTGGCACCGATTTTCAATTTGTAGGGGCGGACGACTCTGTCCGCCCGGGATGGCACATAATATTTTTGTAGGGCAGGGCCCGCGTGCCCTGCCGGTGGGTGTCGTGGAAAACCGATTCGGGTCGTCCGGGAGGCCGACCCCTACGCACCATTTACCGATAGAACTTCGTAAGGGGCGGCGTCCTCGACGCCCCGTTGCCTCTCAGGTTGCGGGCGACCGCAAGGGTCGCCCCTACGGAGGGGTCACAAGGAGTGCGGTAAGGTGGGCCGATGTGGGGAGCGAGCTGAGCGCTGCCAGTGGCAGAGGAAGCGAGGTGAGCGAGTGGCCGCGGTCAAAATTTCCAGCGTCCGCCGTAAGGCAGCGCAAAAATTTTGGGCACCGCAACAGGGCCATCGGCCCCTACGAATTTTTGTTTTCTTGGGGATTACATATTTAATATAAAGGAGGGTCGAATATGAAGGCTATGGTCTATGCCAAGAGCTGCATTCAGTGCGGTCTTTGCGTGTCGGTCTGCCCGGAGGTGTTTTCCCTGCTGCCGGGGCGGACGGCGGTGGCCCGGGACGAGGACATCCCCACCGATTTGCAGCTGAGCGTGCAGGCGGCGGCGGAGGGGTGCCCTACGGATGCCATTTCCCTGCAATAATTTGCGGAAAAAACCTTATTTTTTCAAAAATCAGGCTTTACAAGACGCAATGAGTGTGGTATCTTAATTAAGTACGCACGCTATGCGTACAGGTTGCCCTTGCCTTAGTCCCGCGGATGCTTCACCCGTCCCGGCACTCAGACAACGGGCGAAACAAAAAGAAAGGTGGAACAAAACCATGATGCTGAAAGACCAAAAGACCTCTATCATCGAGGCCAACCGTACCCACGAAAGCGACACCGGCTCCCCCGAGGTGCAGGTGGCTATCCTCACCGAGCGCATCAGCCAGCTCACCGCTCATCTGAAGGTGCATCCCCACGACTTCCACAGCCGCCGCGGTATGCAGATGATGATCGGTAAGCGCCGTCGTCTGCTGGACTATCTGGCCAAGAAGGACATCGAGCGCTATCGTGCTCTGATCGCCAAGCTGGGTCTGCGTCGATAATTTCAGGAATCCGGGTGGTGCAGGCTCCCCTGCGCCACCCTGTTTTCGCATTTACCTGCCGCGTCAATCCATCCGCCGGAGAAAACGGCACCTTTAGCGTTTGAAACTGCGCCCTGTGCAGGGACGCGCTTTCAAGTGCTAAAGGGTTTATCTCCGGAGGAAATCCAATTCAAAAAGGAGATAAAACCATGTCAACGATCATTACCAAGCGCCAGTTCCCCGGCTACCACAAGTATGAGCTGGACCTGGCTGGCCGCCCCCTGACCCTGGAAGTGGGCAAGCTGGCGGAGCTTGCCAACGCCGCCGTGATGGTGGGCTATGGCGACACCCGGGTGCTCTGCTGTGTCACCGCTGCCCCCCGCCCCCGGGACGGCATCGACTTCTTCCCCCTGAGCGTGGACTTTGAGGAGAAGATGTACTCCGTGGGCCGCATTCCCGGCAGCTTCAACCGCCGTGAGGGCCGCCCCGGTGAGAAGGGCATCCTCACCAGCCGCGTCATCGACCGGCCCATCCGCCCCCTGTTCCCCTCCGATTTCCGCAATGATGTGTCCGTGATGTGTACCGTGATGGCGGTGGATCACGACTGCTCCCCCGAGGTAGCCGCCCTCATCGGCACCTCCGCCGCCCTGGCCATTTCCGACATTCCCTGGAACGGGCCCGTGGCCGCCCTGAAGGTGGGCCTGGTGGACGGCAAGCTGCTCTTTAACCCCACCAGCGAGCAGCGCAAGGTCAGCGACCTGGATGTGACCGTGGTCTCCACGGGCAAGAAGGTGGTCATGATCGAGGCCGGCGCCAATGAGGTGCCCAACGATGTGATGTTCGAGGCCATTCGCATGGCCCACGAGGAGAATCAGAAGCAGATTGCCCTCATCAATCAGATGGTCGCCGAGATCGGCAAGCCCAAGTTTGACTATCCCCACGCCGACTTCAACCAGGAGCTGTTTGACAAGATCGTTCACGACTTCATGGATGAGGCCAAGGCCGCCATGGACACCGACGACAAGAATATCCGCGAAGCCCGCTGGAACGAGATGATCGAACACTGGCACGAGAAGTATCTGGAGGAGTATCCGGATATGGATCAGTACCTGGAGGAGTTCACCTACAAGTTCCAGAAGAAGATCGTGAAGGCCTGGCTGCTGGAGGGTCACCGTGTGGATGGCCGCCAGAAGAACGAGATCCGTCCTCTGGACGCCGAGGTGGCCGTGCTGCCCCGTGTCCACGGCTCGGGCCTGTTTACCCGGGGCCAGACCCAGGTGCTCTCCGTCTGCACTCTGGACACCCTCTCCGCCAACCAGAAGCTGGACACCATCTGGGAGGAGACCGAGAAGCGCTACATGCACCACTACAACTTCCCCGGCTACTCCGTGGGTGAGGCCAAGCCCGCCCGCAGCCCCGGCCGCCGGGAGATCGGCCACGGCGCGCTGGCAGAGCGTGCCCTGCTGCCCGTGATTCCCCCGGTAGAGGAGTTCCCCTACGCCATCCGCGTGGTGTCTGAGGTGGTCTCCTCCAACGGCTCCACCTCCCAGGGCTCCATCTGCGGCTCTACCCTGGCGCTGATGGACGCCGGCGTGCCTATTAAGGCCCCGGTGGCCGGCATCTCCTGCGGTCTGATCCAGGACGACGACGGCTCCTTCACCACCTTTATCGACATTCAGGGCGTGGAGGACTTCCACGGCGAGATGGACTTCAAGGTGGCCGGCACCAAGAAGGGCATCACCGCCATTCAGATGGACCTGAAGAACGACGGCCTGACCATGGAGATCATTCAGAACGCCCTGGACATCACCTATGATGCCCGCTGCCAGATTCTCGACCAGGTAATGTTGCCCTGCATTGCCGAGCCCCGGCCCGAGGTCAGCAAGTACGCCCCCAAGATGGTCACCATGCACATTGACCCGGACAAGATCCGCGAGGTCATCGGCAAGGGAGGCAGCGTCATTCAGAAGATCGTGGCCGAGTCCGGCGCCAAGATCGACATCGACGACGACGGCACCATTCACATTGCCTCCCCCGACGCCGAGAGCTGCGCCATCGCTAAGAAGTGCATCGACGACATCGTGTTCGTGCCCGAGGTGGGCGCCCTGTACTATGGCCGCGTGGTGCGCCTGATGACCTTCGGTGCCTTCGTGGAGCTGGCCCCCGGCAAGGACGGCCTGGTGCATATCTCCAAGCTGGCCGACCACCGCATCGAGAAGGTGGAGGACGCCTGCAAGATCGGCGACATGATGTGGGTAAAGGTCACGGAGATCGACGAAAAGGGTCGCGTGAACCTGAGCCACAAGGACGCCATGAAGGAGATCAAGGCCAAGGAGGCCGCCGGCGAGCCCATCAAGTAAGGCCCGGATTTTTACCCGAATACAGCAGCAGGAGGACACCCCGGCGGTGTCCTCCTGTTTTTAGACTGCCGAAAAACTCTCCGGGTTTTTCCGACAAAAGGATGGCAGTCTGCTGCGCGCAATTATTATATTGACAGGTTTTATTCAAATTGCTATAATTTCGTCAGGCGCTGCACGAACGGCAGGCGGTTAGTCACACCACCCGAAAGGGGGTGAGGCAATGCGAGTTACTTTACATATCGGGCCTTACACGGTTACGATTATCGTAAAACGCAGAAACCGCCACCCTGGCCGGTGACGGTTTCTAAGCACACTTAGAAAAATGAACCTGTCGGGCTAACCGCTTGTCGCAGCGCCCTTTCTATGCTTATTATAGCAGAAAATTCGGGGGTGTCAAGGGGTCTATCGGGGCCACTGACCGTCCCGGGGCAGACCCAGGACATAGTCGGCGCTCACATGGTAGTGCTGGCAAAATTTCACCAGGTAGGCAATGGGTGGCGTGTTCACTCCGGTTTCGTAGCGGGCCACCTGTACATAGTGATAGCCGATGGCCTCCGCCAACTGCCGCTGGCTCTCATCGTGGTCGGTGCGAATCTCGATCATACGCTGGATCACGGCCCCATCCCTCCGTCCATAAGTTTCTCTTGACAGCATATAACAAATGTGTTAGCATAATCTCAGGCGCTAACATGTTTGTTAGCATAATATTAGGAGGGATATACTATGGATACCAAAACTACTTCGCAAAACCCGCTCGTCAACACCTCAAGCAATTTTATCGCAAAAGTCATAATGGTCATCGCTATCGTTATATATGTTTGCGGCTTCATTGCCGGAATTATGGTGGGGCAGCAAGTGGAGAGTTTTCTGACCATACTGCTGTACTGGGTTGCAGCCGCCCTGTCCGGCTCCTTGATGCTGGGATTCTCGGAAGTAATCCGTCTGCTGCATGAGATTAACACAAAGATAAAATAAGCTGCCGCCCTCCGGTTATGCCGGAGGGCTTTTCCTCTCCCCTCACCCCAGCAAACCCGTGATGTCCTCCACCGTCAGGTGGGGCTGGAGGGCCAGGTCTATGCCGTAGGCCATCATGCGGCTCAGCTCCCGGACCCGTTGGTCGATGTCCCGAGGGGTGACGAACAGGGGCTCCCCCTCTGCCGGGGCCTCCTCCCCTACCAGCTGTTCGGCCCGAATCACCGTGGGCAGGCCCAGGGCCAGCACCGGCATCCCCAGCGTTCGCCGGGACACCTCCTTGCGGTGGTTGCCCACCCCGGAGCCGGGGGTCAGGCCCGTGTCCGTCAGCTGCAGCACGGCGCAGAGCTTTTCCCGAGTGGCGGCAGCCAGGGCATCCAGGACGATGACGCACCGAGGCCGCAGCTTTTCCGCCGCCGCGGCGATAAGCTCGGAGCTTTCCAGCCCCGTCTCCCCCAAGACCCCGGTGGCCAGGGCCGCCACAGAGGAAAAGCCCGCAAACTCCTCCGGCATGGCGGCTAGCATATGGCGGGTGACTAAAATGTGCGGCAGGGCCAGGGGGCCCACGGCGTCCGCCGTCAGGGAGCGGTTGCCCAGGCCCACCACCAGGGTCGGCCCCTCCCCCTCCGGCAGCAGCGCCGCCAGCTCCCGGGCGATGCACCCGGCGCCCCGGGCAAAAAAGTCCCGTTGCCGGTGCAGATACGGCCCCAGCTCCATGGTGATGTATTTGCCCACCGGCCGCTGCAGCTCCGCCGCCCGATGGGGGTCCGTCAGGTCCATGGCCGTCAGGGCGTAGCCGCCGCGCTCCCGGCACTGCACCTCCAAGCCCGGGCGGCTGGTCAGGCGAGCGGTTTTTGCCTGCATTTGCGCCGCTTCCAGCGCCAGATCCGTTCCCAATACGCTCACGCTTGTGGTCACACCCCTTCTTAAAACACAAAATATTGTGGCTATGGCGTAGGTTGCCGCCGAAATTTGAAAATATTCAATTTTTTCCGGCAAATCTCAAAAAAAGGCTTGCAATTTGCGGAAAACAATGCTAAAATATCATCCTGCGTGGATGTTTTTTAAGCGAAGCGCAAAATTGATCATCGGGGAGGTGTATGGTTTGCCGAATATCAAGTCTGCTAAGAAGCGTGTTCTGGTGTCCGAGGCTCGCAATGCCCGTAACAAGGCCAATCGCTCCGCACTGAAGACCGCTATCAAGAAGTTCGAGGCTGCTGCCGTTGAAGGCAATCGCACCGAGGCCGAGGGCGCTTACAAGGTCGCAGTGAAGAGCATCGATAAGGCTGCTGCCAAGGGTCTGCTGCACAAGAACAATGCAGCCCACAAGAAGAGCGCTCTGACTCTGAAGCTGAACAACATTGGCTAATGAACCGCACCAAGAGGACATCCGAGAGGATGTTCTCTTTTTTTGTTGGCCGCGGTCAAAATTTTAAGCGTCCGCCGTAAGGCAGCGCAAAAATTTTGGGCACCGCAACAGGGTCATCGCCCCCTACGGACTTCTATCGGTAAACGGTGCGTAGGGGCCGATGCCTACATCGGCCCGGTTGCACCGATTTTCAAACCGTGCGTAGGGGCGGGGCGACCGCGAGGGTCGCCCCTACGCAAAAATTTATATTGGGTCGTCACACACAAAAGTTTCTCTTGACTCCCGAGGGAAAAAGTGATACCCTTAACGCAATACAGGCGATGATGGGCGTGGCGGCCCGGAGCTGCGGGAGGAAATGCCCGCCGGATGGCACCGTTATGGCCGTTGAGTGCGGAGTTTTCCGAATTCAGGTGGAACCACGGACTATGATTTTAGTTCGCCCTGAGCTGCGTCGGCAGTTCAGGGCGTTTTTTTACTGAACTGAAAAATCTTACCATAAAGGAGAATCCCTATGAAAAACACCGAGAAAACCATGGACAAGATCGTTGCCCTGTGCAAAAACCGCGGCTTCATTTTCGCCGGCTCCGAAATTTACGGGGGCCTGGCCAACACCTGGGACTACGGCCCCCTGGGCGTGGAGCTGAAGAACAACATTAAAAAGGCCTGGTGGAAGAAATTCGTTCAGGAAAACCCCTACAATGTGGGCCAGGATGCGGCCATTCTGATGAATCCCCAGACCTGGGTGGCCAGCGGCCATCTGGCAGGCTTCTCCGATCCCCTCATGGACTGCAAGGAGTGCAAGGAGCGCTTCCGGGCCGACAAGCTCATCGAGCAGTGGTGCCAGGAAAACGGTGTGGAGCTGCCCAAGCCCATCGACGCCTTCTCCCAGCAAGAGATGAAGGACTTCGTGGAAGACAAGAACATCCCCTGCCCCTCCTGCGGCAAGCACAATTTCACCGACATCCGGCAGTTTAACCTGATGTTCAAGACCTTCCAGGGTGTCACCGAGGACGCCAAGAACACCGTGTACCTGCGGCCCGAGACCGCCCAGGGCATCTTCACCAACTTTGTCAATACCCAGCGCACCACCCGGCGCAAGCTGCCCTTCGGCGTGTGCCAGATCGGCAAGTCCTTCCGCAACGAGATCACCCCGGGCAACTTCATCTTCCGGGTCCGGGAGTTCGAGCAGATGGAGCTGGAGTTCTTCTGCAAGCCCGGCACCGACCTGGAGTGGTTCCAGTACTGGCGCACCTTCTGCCACAACTGGCTGCTGGGCATCGGCCTGAAGGACGAGAATCTCCGTCTGCGTGACCACGACCCGGAGGAGCTGTGCTTCTACTCCAAGGCCACCACGGATTTTGAGTTCCTCTTCCCCTTCGGCTGGGGCGAGCTGTGGGGCGTGGCAGACCGCACCGACTACGACCTGACCCAGCACCAGAACACCTCCGGCAAGGACCTGACCTACTTCGACCCCGAGACCAACCAGCGCTACATCCCCTATGTGGTGGAGCCGTCCTTGGGCGTGGAGCGCAGCGTGCTGGCGGTGCTGTGCGACGCTTACGATGAGGAAACGGTGGACGAGAGCAAGAACGATGTGCGTGTGGTGCTGCACCTGCACCCGGCCCTGGCCCCCTACAAGGCGGCCATCCTGCCCCTGAGCAAGAAGCTGTCCGAGCCCGCCCGGAAGATCTATGAGGAGCTTTCCAAGGAGTGGATGCTGGACTTCGACGAAACCGGCTCCATCGGCAAGCGCTATCGCCGGGAGGACGAGGTGGGTACCCCCTTCTGCATCACCGTGGACTTTGACACCGTGGGCGACGCGGAAAAGGCCGGGGACAACTGCGTCACCGTCCGGGAACGGGACAGCATGGAGCAGGTGCGCGTGCCCATCAGCCAGCTGAAGGAATACCTGGCAGAGAGGCTGGCATACTGATATGAAGCCGAAAAAACAGCTTGCCCTGGGCACCGTGCTGCTGGCGGCCACCGCTGCCGCCTGCGTAAACCTGGCCAAATGGGCGGGTAAAAAAATCGAAGAGCGGACAAAGAAAAAGAAGTAATATTTATAGCATTTATAGCACAGAGGGACAGGCGCTGACCTGTCCCTCACCCTTATAATCCCCCTGTGCCGTCCGCATAAATTCAAAATTTCACTTGATCTTTCGTCAAGATGTGATAAAGTTAAAATACTAGAAATAATGCGAGGTGACGATATGACTTCTTTATTGCATAAAAATTCCCCCGAGCCACGCGACCCCGAAAAAGGCTCACCGGACTCCTCTCGCATTCTCTTAATCATTCGGTGGAGCCTGACCGCATTCTTTTTCTCCGGAATTCTTGTTTTCTTCCCCTCCGTCAGCAGTGTACTGCTTCTTTTGCTCACGGTGCTGACCGTCCCCATTAAACCGTTGGAGCGTTTTTTTTGCAGTAAGATTCCTTTAAAAAAAGGCATCAAAATTGCTGCAATGGCGGTAGTTTTTTTCGTCTCCGTAGCTATCTCGCCGAATTTGGAAACAACTCCAGCGGAGAGCTCAAGGCAGCCGCCGACCATCCAGACTGATCCCAGCTCCAAGGGACAAATCTCTACCGATAAGACCCCCGTACAAACGCCCGCCAAGGATGCGCCCGCCACCGAAACACCCAATTCTCCGGCGCAGACCGGCTCCGGCACTGACGCGGTGCCAGCCTCTGACTCGCAAGCCAATTCCTCCTCCGACTCTGAGGGCACTTCCAACGCAGAACCTGCACCCGCCCCCGAGCCAGAACCCGAGCCCGAGCCAACACCTGCCCCGGAGCCGGAAATTCCATATAAGGAAAATTATCATGGACATGTGTACGCAACCCCCAGCGGCAAACGCTATCATTACGAAGAATACTGTGCTAACGGCAAAAAGAAAAACAGCGTAGAGATTACATGGGACGATGTAACTCGCCGTGGCCTTACGCCTTGCCAAACCTGCGTAGCAAACTAATGCACCTACACGAAGAGCACCGACAACTTTTGTCGGTGCTCTTCGTGCTGTTGGGGACGGGGGATACGGATCGCCATGGGCGCTTCACACCCTCGCAATAACACTATGGAGTACCGTGCATTTTGGGGTAGCCTCCCCCTTGCCCTATTATGGATATTTCCTTGCAGGCCTTTTTCTCACCCCACCCTCCGGGCCTTGGGGATGCGGATGGTCAGCAGGATCTCGTCCTCTGTGTCCTGGCGGCCGCAGGCGGCATTTACCCCTGCCGAGCGCATGAGATTCAGGGAACGGTCCAGGCTGTTGAGAAACAGACGGACATCCTTTAATATGAAGGTGGGCCGCCGTCGGGGCGGTGCGGTTTGTATTTCCCGCAGCAGGTTCTCTATGTATTCCTCCGTTTGAGCCACATTCAGGTGCCGGGCCAGGATGGTTTTCACCGCCGCCAGCTGCTCCTCCGGGTCCGTCAGCCGCAGCAGGGCCCGGGCGTGACGCTCGGAGAGGTCTCCCTGCCGGATCTGCTCCACCACGGCCTCGGGCAGGCGCAGCAGACGCAGCTTATTGGCCACGGCGGACTGGCTCTTGCCCAGGCGCCGGGCCGCCTCCTCCTGGCTCAGACCCCAGCGCTGCACCAACTGGGCGATGGCCGCCGCCTCCTCCATAAAGCTCAGGTCCCGGCGCTGGAGATTCTCCATCAGGGCCAGCAGGGCCGAGTCCTCCTCCCCCACCTGGGCGATGAGGCACGGAAGCTCCCGAAGCCCGGCCATCTTGGCCGCCCGCAGCCGCCGCTCCCCGGCCACCAGCTCATAGTCCCGGCCCCGGGTGCGCACCGTGGCGGGCTGCAAAACCCCGTACTGACGGATGCTGTCGGTCAGCTCCGACAGGCCCTCCGGATCAAAATCCCGCCGGGGCTGGTGGGGGTTTGGTACGATGCGCTCTAAGGGTATGTACCGTACACGGCTGGAAATGAAGTCACTTTTGGGAATATTTTTCACGCAAACCGCCTCCTTTTTCTCGAATATAACAGAAACAGGCGAAAAAAAAGTGGGAAAGCTGTCGGGAAATCCAAAAAAGTTTGCGTGTCGTGGGTCAGTCCTCGTCGTCCTGGGCGTCCAGGTACATCTCCTCGCACTTTTGCTGGGCCTCGATGAGGATGTTTTGGGCCTGCTCGGCGGCGCGGACCATGATGAGGTACATTTCTTTGTAATCGGGCATTGATTTTCACCTCCCTTTTTCTAATTATAGGACAATTTGACCCTATAATCAATAGGACAAATTGGCATAATTTCATTGGGTGATGAAATTGAGCAGAATTCGGGAGCTTCGCAAAGAGCGGGGCTATACGCAGGTGAAAATGCAGATGCTGACGGGTATCGACCAGAGCGCCTACTCCAAGATCGAGCGGGGCGAGCGGTACCTGAGCTTCGAGCAGTGCAAGCGGGTGGCCCAGGCGCTGCACACCAGCATGGACTATTTGGCCGGGCTTACGGACGAGAAGAAGCCGTATCCGAGAAGTAACCGTGCAGAGTGAATCTCTGCGCGGTTTTTTGCAAGAGGTGCGGGGGCACATGGACCCCGCCCTACAATGGTATTTTTTTGTAGGGCAGGGCCCGCGTGCCCTGCCGGGAGGCGGTGGTTGTCGGGCGGCGGGCTGGGGGCAGCCCGCCCTACGCATTACATGAAGGTGCGCGAAAGCGGGGCGTCGGGGACGCCGCCCCCTACGGGTGGGTAACAAGTAGTGCGGTGGGGCGGGCCGATGTAGGCATCGGCCCCTACGATTTTTATTTTTTGGCACGCAAAAAAAGCACCCCTCACCGGGGTGCTTTTTTGCTTAATTCAATTTTTCATTGGCAGAGGAAGCTGTACCAGCCCTCGCTGGTGTTGGTCTCCCGTATCTCCCATCCGTCCTGGCGAAGGTGGTCGGCCACTTCTTCGGCCCGGGTGTCAATGATGCCGGAGCAGAGGAACAGGCCGCCTTTTTTCAGAAACGGGCGCACCTGGGGGGAGATGCCTATGATGACATCGGCCACAATGTTGGCCACCACAATATCATATTCCCCGCCGAACTCCCTTTGCAGGGCCCGGTCCGTGACCACATTGCCCCAGCGGACGGTGTAGCGGTCCTTGCCGATGCCGTTGATGGCGGCGTTTTCATAGGCCACATCCACGCATTTATCGTCGATGTCGCAGGCAAAGGCCTCCGCCGCGCCCAGGCACAGGGCGGCAATGGACAAAATCCCGCTGCCGCAGCCCAGGTCCAGGACCCGCTCGCCGCCGTGGATATGGGCGTCCAAGGCCCGGAGGCACAGGCGGGTGGTGGCATGGCTGCCGGTGCCGAAGGTAAGGCCCGGGTTCAGCCGCAGCTCCACCCGGCCGGAGGTACCGGCCTGCTCCCACTCCGGGATCACCAATAGCCGCTCCCCGATCTCCATGGGCTTATAAAACTGCTTCCAGTTGTTCTCCCAGTCGGCATCTTGGACAGCGGCCCGGCTCAGGTGCGCCTGGGGAAGCGTCCCGGCCATTTTTTCAATGTCCGCCAGCTGACGCTGGCCGTCCGGGTCGTCGGAGAGGTAAAAGGTCACCCGGCACAGGCCCTTTTTCTCCTGCAACAGATCGTCGTCCACATAGTCCCAGTACTGGTGATTATTTTCCAAAAAATTCTTGAAATCCGCCTCATCGTCGATGACCAGCCCGGTGATGCCTTGGCTCTCCAGCCGGGCGCAGAGATCGTCCAGCTCCCCGGGGCAGGTGTCGATATATACCTCGATCCAGTTCATCGCTGGGTGCCCACAAAGAAGATGCCCATGGTGTTGGGGCCGGTGTGGCTGCCGATGACGGGCCCGATGTAGTTAATATGCACCGTGGGGGTGCCGAAGCGGTCCTGGATGGTCTTGGCCACGGCCTTGGCGTCCTCCTCGCAGTCGGCATGGCAGATGAACATGGTCTGCTTCTCCGGGTGAATGCCCAGAGCCTCGATCTTATCCAGCAGGGCGGCAATGGCAGCCTTGCGGCCCCGGGCCTTGCTGACGGGGACCAGCTTGCCCTCGTCGGAGGTGTGCATAATGGGCTTAATGGAGAGCATGGTACCCAGCAGCGCTGTGGTAGCGCTGACCCGGCCCCCACGCTTTAAGAAGTTCAGGTCGTCCACGGTGAACCAGTGGCAGACGGTCAGGCGGTTATCCTCCACCCACTTGGCAAGCTCCGCCGCCGTGAGGCCCTTTCGCTTTTGCTCCACGGCCAAATACAGCAGCAGGCCCTGGCCCAGAGACGCGCTGAGGGAGTCCACCACATGGATCTCCGCCTCCGGAAACTCCGAGCGCAGGTCCTCCGCCGCAATGACGGCGGACTGATAGGTGGTGGAGAGGGCCGAGGAGAAGCAGACGCAGACGATGTCCCTGCCGCTCTCCAGCACCCGGCGCATGGCGTCCTGGAACTGGCCCACATTCACCGCCGAGGTGGTGGCCAGCTTCCCGGCGCGGATGCGCTTATAAAACTCTTGGTTGGAAATAGCCGTGCCGGCCAGGTCGTTGGGGTAGTCCTGTCCGTCCATGTGCATGGTCAGGGGCAGGACCTCCAGCTCCAGCTCCCGGGCCATCTGGTCGGTGAGATCGCAGCAGCTATCGGTCATGATAACATAATCGCGCATAAAATATGCCCTCCTTTGGTTTATTTATGAATTGTCCGGGCGCAGCCCGGCGGGAAATACGATAATAGAGGAAATGGATGGATGTACAGCGGGGGAAACGGATTGCCGCAACCCCCGTCCTCTTGGCCCCCTTGCCTAAAGGGGGCTGGCACGGCGAAGCCGTGACTGGGGGATACATCTTTGCACCGCACCCCTTGTAACCCACCCGTAGGGGCGACCCTTGCGGTCGCCCGCCCATTGCACCTCTTGTTGCGCTTTCGTAGGGGCCGATGATCGTGTTGCGGTGCCCAAAATTTTTGCGCTACCTTACGGCGAACGCTTAAAATTTTGACCGCGGCCACTCGCTCACCTCGCTTCATCTGCCACTGGCAGCGCTCAGTTCGCTCCCCACATCGGCCCGAACCGGGCTTGCACAAATTTCCTTGTCATCCGTAGGGTCGGACAACTCTGTCCGCCCGATGCGGTGAGTTCCGATCCGTGTAGGGGCAGGGTTTATTTCCCCACGCAGAAGCGGGAGAAAATGGTGGCTACCAGGTCCTCCCGGATGCTCTTGCCCGTCAGCTCCCCCAGGGCGGCCAGGGCCTCCTCGGCATCGGTGAGGACGGCATCGGGGGTCAGGCCCCCGTCCAGGGCGGCGGCAGCCCGGTCCACCGCCTGCAAAGCCCGGCTTACGGCCTCGGCCTGGCGGCTGTTGGTGAGCAGGGCCCCGGTCTCCCGGTCGGGAGTGGGGTACAGCCTTTGAATCAGCGCCCCAAGCTCCTCCAGGCCCTCCCCGGTCCGGGCGCTGAGGGCGCAGATGTTCGGAAACCGCCCCTGTATGGCCCCCGTGTCCAGCCGCCGGGGCAGATCGTTTTTATTGATAATTATAATGGTATGCTCCGCCTTTTCCGCCAGGGTCAAGACAGCCTCCTCCCCGCCGGTAAGACTTTGAGAGCCGTCCAGCACCACCAAGGAAAGGCCGGCCTGCTCTGCCGCCGCCACGGCCCGGTCCACGCCCAGCTTCTCCACGCTGTCGCCCGTCTCCCGGATGCCTGCGGTGTCGCACAGCCGCAGAAGCTGGCCGCCGAAGCGGACCTTTTCCTCCAGGGTGTCCCGGGTGGTGCCGGCCACCTCGGTGACGATGGCCCGGTCATAGCCCAGCAGGGCGTTAAGCAGCGACGATTTCCCGGCGTTGGGCAGGCCCAGCAGCACCGTGGGGATGCCCCGCTTCAGAATGCGGCCCCGGCGGAAGGTGTCCAGCAGCCGCTGAAGCTCCCGGCGGCAGCCGGTGAGGGTATCGGCTATCTGCCGATGCTCCGGCGGCTCAATGTCCTCGTCGGGGTAGTCCACCGCCGCATAAAAGCGGGAGGTAATGTCCATGAGGTCGCCGTACACCCGCTCCACGCCCCGGCTCAATGCCCCGGAGAGCTGGAGGGCGGCGTTTTGGGCGGACTCAGCGGTCTCGGCGTCAATGAGGTCCGCCACCGCCTCCGCCTGAATCAGGTCCATCCGCCCGCTGAGAAAGGCCCGCTTGGTAAACTCCCCGCCCCGGGCCTGCCGGGCCCCGGCGGCAAAGGTACTGCGCAGCACCTCGTCCAGCACCACAGGGGAGCCGTGGCAGTGCAGCTCCGCCGACCACTGGCCGGTATAGCTGCTCTGGGGCGGAAACAGGACGCACAGGCCGTCGTCGATGACCGTCCCCTCCGCCGTGCGCATCTGGCCGTAGAGCATCCGGCGGGTAGCCTGGTCGGCGGCAGGCTTTCCGTTTTTGGCCCGAAACACACGGTCCGCCACCGAAAGGGTCTCCGGCCCGGAAATGCGCACAATGCCGATGGCGGCAGGCGTCCGGGCGGTGGCAATGGCGGCAATGGTATCGGTCATGGTTTTTATACTCTCCTTAAGAAAACTGGCGAAAAAACTTCGTTTTTTCTGCCAAGAGGATTACAGTCTGCTGCGCGCATAATTTTGAGGCATAGGCTCAAAATTCCACACTTGCAGCCTGAGAGGTATTTTTCCCCACGCACATGTCGCGGTGAAAAATGATCCCAATTTTTTGCGCCTGCGGGCGCAAACTCTGCGAGGCTTTTTATAGGTTAGTTGAATCTATTATAGCATATTAGATGTGCCGTGTATAGCGTAACTTTTTTCTGCCGGGGCCGGGAAAATCAGCTCCGTTCCCGCTTCAGCTTGCGGATGTCCCGGCCGATGAAGGGCAGGACGGTGTACTCCCCCTCCAGCCGGGAGCGGACGGCCGCGCCGTAGCGCACGCCCAGCTCGGGCGGGGTGAGATTGGTGTTTATGACGGTGCTTTTCCCCGCCAGAAGGCGGCTGTTCACCAGCTGATACAGGGCGCTCTGGACAAAGGCCGTGGTCATCTCCGTGCCCAGGTCGTCCAGGATCAGCAGGTCGCTCTTTTCATAGCGGCGCACATCCTCCGCTGCGTCCGGCTCCTCATCGGAGCGGAACTTGGCCGCCTCGCACCGGGCGAACACATGGCCCGCCGTGTCATACACCACGGAAAATCCGTCCTCGCTGACCACCCGGGCAATGCTGGCGGAGAGGAAGGTCTTGCCCAGGCCCGGGTCGCCGAAAAGGAGCAGGTTGCCCCCGGAGTGCCCAAAGTCCTGGGCAAAGCGGCGGCAGACGGTGAAATTCCGCTCCATGGTCTCCCGGGGACTGCGGCTGAAGGCGCCGGGCTCGGTGTCGTACCAATCCAGCTCGAAGGTGTCGAAGCTCTGGGTGCTTACATCCAGCATACTGCTGAGCTGACGAATTTGCTCCCGGGCATAATAATTTTGCAGGCAGGCGCAGACGCTGCCCCGGCAGTACCCCGTGTCGCCGCAGAGGATGCACCGGGGCCGCTCCTCCAGGGCGTCGGCGGGATAGCCATGCTCCTTGAGAAGGGCCGAGCGCTCCTGCTGCAGGGTCAGGTTCTCCGCCCGCAGCCGGGCAATAGCCGGGGCCGGGTCCTCTCCCCGGCGCAGGGCCTGGGCCATAATACGCCCCACGGTGCCCCGGAGCTGCTTTTCGATCTCCTCCAGCCGGGGCACCTCCTGATAGATGCGCCGGCGGCGAGTCTCCGCCTGGGATGCACGGCGCTGCTTGTCCTCCTCAAAGCGCTGCCACGCCGCGCGCATAACCTTGCCGTCGTATGCCATATGTCTGCCCCCTTCGTGCCTGATTCTATGTTATTATCTGTTTATATCAAAATAGTTTTCCGGAGCTTGTGTCCGCAGACGCAAAACGCCGCTTTTGTAGGCCAGGGCCCGTGTGCCCTGCCGTGGGTGCGGAAAAAACCAGATCGGGCCGATGTAGGCATCGGACCCTACGGAGGTTTCATTTCACCGTTGTAGGGGCGGACGACTCTGTCCGCCCAGTGCGGGGAGAGCGGAATCCTCCAGTCACGGCTTCGCCGTGCCAGCCCCCTTTAGGCAAGGGGGCCGAGGGGACGGGGGTTGCGGATTCCCACGACCAGTGTGCCTTACCACTTCATATATTCCTCAATGGCCTGGGTTTTCCCCTGCTGGGACTTGGGTTCCGGCCGCTTTTCCTGCTCCAGGGCCTGCGGGGTGTGGAGGCCCTCCTGGTTCCAGCGGCGCAGGATGCCGTTTAAGTATTTCCAGTTCATGCCCTGCTTTTTCAGCACCGTTTTTTCGTAGGCAATGGCCACCATCTCCGGGGAAAAGCCCCAGTCCATCCACTGGCCGATGTACTTCTCCTCCGCCTCCACCGGGCGGCGGTCCCCCATTTGCAGGGCGGCCATGTATTCCCCGGTCCGCTCCCGGCGCTGGGACACCGACCGGAGAAACCGGGCGGCGGATTCCTGGTCAAACAGGCCCCGCTTTGCCCAGTAGTGTCCCTCCCGCTCGATGAAGGCCACCGTGGGCCGGCGGCCCGGGCCGTAGCGAAGCTCCTGGTTTTCTACGCAGTGGCGCACCAGCAGGAAGATCACATCCGCCGGCAGCCCCACCTCCCGGTGGAGGCTGGCCAGACGCTTCAGGTCCATGGTGGTGAGCTTTTTGCCCAGGGCCCGCTCCGTCTCCTCCACCAGCATTTGAAATTCGCCGTCCCGCAGCAGGTCCCCCAGCTCCCGGTCGGTAAACTCCGCCGGCCGGCGTGGGGGCTCCGGCACCGGCAGGGCCTGGGCACGGATGAGGCCCAGCTTCTCCAGCTTGGTCTGGGCCGCCTGGAGCCGCAGGGCGCTCAGGTGCAGCTTTTCCATCAGCTGCTCCGGCGTCACCGCCCCCTCCACGCGCATAAGGCACAGGTACAGCAGCGCCGCGTCGCCGTCGGAAAGGTCCAGCAGGGCGTCCACCTGCCGGGCAGGCAGGGTGAGCATCTGCTCCCGATCCTGAATTATATAGCCTGCCATACGCCCTCCCCTTTCAAATACCGGCGAAAAAGCTTCGTTTTTCTGCCAAAAAGCTTGCAGTCTGCGGATGCGAACTCTGCGAGGCTTTTAGACTGCACAAAGATTCAGAGTATATTTTACACGAAAACCCCCTTTTCGTAAAGCCGCGGAAGCATTTTATTTGTTAATTTTTTATTTTCGTACAGAAAAGGCTTTTCCCCATGGAAAAATGTGCTATAATAAAGTGATTTAGTATGAGGATGTATACCCTTTTTCAGAAAAAGAACAGGAGGCAGCTATGGCGAATCGAATCACAGTGAACATCTGCGGCGAGGACTACACCCTGGTGGCCGAGGAAAACACCGCCTATATGGAGCAGGTGGCGTCTCTGGTGGACAAAAAAATGACCGAGATCATCGCAGGGGCCAAGGTGGGCCGGGGCGACGCGGCGGTGCTGGCGGCGGTAAACCTGGCCGACGAGCTGCTGAAAAGTGAGCAGACGGCGGAGAACCTGCGCCGCCAGGTGAAGAGCTATCTGGACGAGGCCGCTCAGGCCAAAAACGAGGCCTCCGAGCTGAAGCGCCAGCTCTACAAGGCCCAGCAGCAGGGCCGGAAGTAATGGAGCTTCTCTCCCCTGCCGGGTCCCCGGAGGCCCTGCTGGCCGCCGTGCAAAACGGGGCCGATGCCGTGTACATGGGCCTGGGCAGCTTCAATGCCCGCCGCAGCGCCCGGAATTTTACCGATGACACCTTTCCCCAGGCCGTGGACTACTGCCACCGGCATGGGGTGAAGGTCTACCTGACCCTCAACACCCTCCTCACCGACCGGGAGCTGCCCGAGGCGGCGGAGACTCTCCGCAAGGCCAGCGCCTGGGGCGTGGATGCGGTGCTGGTGCAGGACTGGGGCCTGTGGCTTTTGGCCCGGCAGGTGGCCCCGGATCAGCCCCTCCACGCCAGCACCCAGATGAGCCTGCACACCCTGGCCGGAGCCCGTCTGGCGGCGGAGCTGGGCATGGAGCGGGTGGTGCTGGCCCGGGAGCTTTCCGCCCACGACACGGAAGTCATCTGCCGCCACTGTGGAGCGGAGGTGGAGGTGTTCGGCCACGGGGCCCTGTGTATGTGTTACTCCGGCCAGTGCGCCATGAGCGCCATGATCGGCGGCCGCAGCGGCAACCGGGGCACCTGCGCCCAGCCCTGCCGGCTGCCCTATGCCCTGGGCGAAAAGCGCGGATACCTGCTGAGCTTAAAGGACAATAATCTCTCCCCCTATCTCCGGCAAATGGAGGAAATGGGGGTGGCGTGCCTGAAAATCGAGGGACGCATGAAGCGGCCCGAGTATGTGGGGGCGGTGACGGGCATTTACCGCCGTCTGCTGGATGAAAAGCGTCCCCCCTCCCCGGCGGAGTCGGCGCAGCTGGAGCAGGCCTTTTCCCGCAGCGGCTTTACCGACGGATACTGGACGGGCAAGCGTGGCCCGCAGATGTTCGGTATGCGGCCCGAAAATGCCCGCTGGCCCGAGGACTGGTTTGCGCAGGTGCGCAAGACCTATGAAAACGGAGCGGAGAATCGGCCCGTGGCGGTGGACTTCCCCTGCCGGATAGCGGCGGGAGCCCGGGCCCTCCTGACGGCGGCTCTCTCGGACGGGCGGCAGGTCACCGTAGACGGCCCCGTGCCGGAGGCGGCCCGAAGCCGCTCCCTGACGGAGGAGGAGCTGCGCACCCGGCTGCAAAAAACCGGCGGCACGGAATTTGTGTGCCACAGGATAGATATTTCCCTGGATGAGGGGCTGATGCTCTCCGCCGGAAGCATCAACGCTCTGCGGCGGGAGGCTCTTTCCCGGCTCCGGGCGCTGCTGACGGAAAAGCCGCCCCGGCGCGTCCTTGACACCCCGGTGCCGCCCCCGGCTCCGGCGGCCTACACAGGCGCGCCGAAGCTCACCGCCTCCGTCACCTATGCCCACCAGCTCACACCGGAGCTGGCCAAGGCCGTGGACTATCTATACCTGCCCCTTGCCCTATTGGATGCCATTGACCTGGAGGAATACGCCGGGTACACAAGGCTCTGCGCCGTGCTGCCCCGGGTTTTCCGCACGGAGGACGAGGCCGCTTTCCGAAAGGCTTTGCAGTCCCACCCCCGGCTCTCCGCCGTGGCGGTGAGCAACCTGGGCCACCTGCCCATTGCCGCCGGTCTGGGCCTGGAAATTCGGGGCGACATGGGCCTGAATGTGTTTAACAGCCTCTCCCTGCTTTTCCTGGGGGAGCTGGGGGTGGCCGCCGCCACGGTGTCCCCGGAGCTGCGGCACCAGCAGGTGCGGGACCTTTCCAAGTACCTGCCCTGCGAGGCCGTGGTCTACGGGCGGCTGCCGCTGATGATCACGGAGAACTGCCCCCTGCGGTGCAGCGGCCAGTGCAGCCATGGCACGGGCGGCACCCTCACAGATCGGACCGGCGCAGCCTTTCCCCTGCTCTGCGCCCACGGCTGCCGCAGCGAGATTCAAAACAGCAAGGCCCTGTATCTGGCAGATAAGCCCCAGTGGAAAGAATGCGGCCTCACCTGGGCCCGGCTCCGCTTCACCACCGAGACGGCGGAGGAGGCTCTGGACATCCTGCGGCGGTATCAGGGGGAAGATTTCCCCGCCCCCGCAGACTTCACTCGCGGCCTGTTTTACAGGGGAGTCGAGTAAAATTCTGATAGATAATTGTATTATTATCATATAATATTACTATTTGTATTTACTTTTTGAGAGGTTGACCCCATGGAACTGAAAATCAAAGCGGTACATCCCAAGATGGGCAAGGACTTTCCCCTGCCCAAGTTTGCCACCCCCGGCTCGGCGGCCATGGATCTGCTGGCCTGCATCGACAGCCCTGTGACCCTGGCCCCCGGAGCGCGGCAGACGGTGCCCACGGGCATCGCCATCGCCCTGCCCTCTGCCGACTATGTGGCCCTGGTGTTCGCCCGGAGCGGGCTGGGCATCAAGCAGGGCGTGTGCCTTTCCAACGGCGTGGGCGTCATCGACAGCGACTATCGGGGCGAGATCGCCGTGGGGCTTGTGAACCTCTCCGATGCGCCCTACACGGTGCAGCCCGGTGACAGAATTGCGCAGCTTATGGTGACACCGGTGGTGCAGCCCCGGGTACATTTGGTGCCGGAGCTGGACGAAACGGAGCGGGGCGTCGGGGGCTTCGGCTCCACCGGGAGGTAAGGCTATGGAGAGGATCGTTTTGGCCTCCGGGTCACCCCGGCGGCAGGAGCTGCTGGGCCGCATGGGCATCACGGATTTTGACATTCGGGTGCCGGAGGTGGAGGAGCGCTATCCGGAAAACCTGTCCCCGGAGGAGATCGTGCAGTTCATCTCCCGGGAAAAGTCCGACGCGGCGGCCCTGCTGTGCAGGGAGGATGAGCTCATCATCACCGCCGACACCATGGTTTTTTTAAGGGAAAAGCGCCTGGGAAAGCCCCGGGATGAGGCTGAGGCCCTGGAGATGCTCACCATGCTCGCCGGGGAGCGGCACACAGTATGTACCGGCGTGACCGTGCGCCGGGGAACAAAAATTTCTACCCGGGCCCAAAAAACGGATGTGTATTTCCGTCCGGCCACGGAAAAGGAGCTGCGGGCCTACATTCGCACCGGAGAGCCCATGGACAAGGCCGGGGCCTATGGCGTCCAGGGCAAGGGCGCGCTGCTGGTGGAGCGCATCGACGGAGACTTTTTCAATGTGATGGGTCTGCCGGTGGGCCTGCTGGCGGATATGCTCAGGGACTTCGGGATCGAGCTTTTGGAGTAAACTATGAAGAATTTTTTTAACAAAATGGGAATATGGATCCTGGCGGCGGCGGTGGTCATTGTGCTGACGCTGTCCATCCTCTCCGCCACCGGGACGGGGCTGCTGGATAACATCGCCGGGACCATCGCCTCCCCCTTCCGCTCCGCCGGGGCCGCCATCGGCAACTGGGTGGGGTCTATCAGCGATAAATTCGACGATGTGGACACCCTGCAAAAGGAGAACGAGGAGCTAAAAAAGCGCATTGCGGAGCTGGAGGAGGCCAACCGCCAGGCCCAGACGGACAGCCAGGAAAACGAACGCCTGCGCAACCTCCTGAATCTGCGCCAGCAGCGCAGGGACTTCACCTTTGAAAGCGCCAAGGTGACCCAGTACGAAAACTCCAACTGGGCCTCCACCCTGACCCTGAACCGGGGCACAAGCAGCGGCGTAGCCGTGAACAACTGCGTGGTGGATGAGTACGGCGCCCTGGTGGGCGTGGTGACGGAGGTGGGGCTCAACTGGTGTACCGTGGCAACGGTTTTGGACACCCAGGCCCAGTTCGGCGCCACGGTGTTCCGCACCGGGGAGGCGGCTGTGGCTATGGGCGACCTGTCCTTAATGAGCAGCGGCAAGGTGAAGCTCAACTATCTCTCCGGCACCAATCCCCCGGTAGGCGGCGATCTGGTGCTTACCTCGGGCCTGGGCGGCTACTTCCCCTCGGGCCTGGTCATCGGCTCGGTGGAGGATGTACGCACGGATGACTCGGGCCTGACCCAGTACGCCGTGGTGCAGCCCAATGTCCGGCCGGAGAGCCTGGTGCAGGTGTTCGTCATCACCGCCTTTGACATTGTGGACTGAGGGGTGCGCTGTGGAACGTCGTGGCTATGTATATAAGTGGCTCTCTTACACCCTGGTCTCCCTGCTTTTCATTCTGGTCCAGTGCTTCGGGCTGGTGCATCTGCGGGTATGGGGGGTGCATCCCTTTATATTCCCGGTGCTGGTGTCCACGGTAGCTGCCCTGGAGACCGCCCACGAAAGCGCCATTTACACCCTGGCCCTGGGGCTGCTGATGGACCTGACCATGCCGGGGGTGCTGCCGTGCTTTTACACGGTGTCGTTTCTGGTGGTGTTCGTGGCGACGCAGCTGCTGTCGGCCAAGGTACTGTCGTGGCCGTTTTTCTGCTGTATGCTGTGCGGGGTGCTGAGCATGGTGTGCTGCTCTGGACTCAGCACCCTGTTTTTGCAGGCGAAGGTGGACTTTACCCCCCTCTCCGCCCTGATGCTGCTGGGCAAGGAGCTGCTGCTGACCCTGCCCCTGATGCCCCTGGTATATCTGCCCATGCGGAAGCTGCGGCGGGGGTTTGACCGGGAATAAGGCCCACCGAAAGGTTTTTTCGACTCTTTGCCCCTCTGGAAAGGAGGAACTCTGACCCATGAAAAAAAATAATCCCTACCGCACCCGGCTCATCGTGCTGCTGAGCGTGTTTGCGGCGGTGCTGTGCCTGTTCGGCATTCTGCTGGTGCATTACCAGATCGTTGAGGGAGACAGCTACCGGGCTCTTTCCGCCGCCGGCACCGCCAAGCGGGAGGTGGTGGAGACCAGCCGGGGCATCATCACCGACCGAAACGGCAAGGTACTGGTGTCCAACCGCCTGACCTACACCCTGAAATTCTCCGCCGAGAGCTTTGCCGATGACGCTGCGTGCAACGCGGCAGTGTGGCGGCTTCTGGAACTCTGCACCCAGGAGGGCCTCAGTTGGATCGACCCCCTGCCCCTGGGCCGGGACGACCCCTACGGCCTGACGGACCCGGAGCCCGGCGAGGCCTTTACAACCTGGATGGACGACTACAAGATCGCCTATTCCGGGGAGGAGCAGATCACCCTGTCCCTCTCCGGCGACGAGATGATGGCCAAGCTGCGGAAGATCTACACCATTTCCTCCGACTACACCGACCAGCAGGCCCGGCTCATCGCCGGGGTGCGGTACGGCGCGGAGGTTTCCGGCGGCTATGTGTTCGCCGAGGATGTGCCGGTGCGGGTGATCAGCCAGGTGGTGGACGGCCACTTTGCAGGCGTGTCCACAGGCACCTCCAGCCAGCGGGTGTATAACACCACCTATGCCGCCCACATCCTGGGCCGGGTGAGCCGCATCTTCGCCGAGGACTGGAACGAAAAATATAAGGACAACAGCGACTACTCCATGGACGACCTGGTGGGAAAGGGCGGCGTGGAGGAGGCCTTTGAGCAATATCTCCACGGCGTAAACGGCGTGAAGCTGGTGACCACCGACAAAAACGGCAAGGTTACCGGCGAGCTTTACGCCAAGGAGCCCCAGCCCGGCAACACCGTGGCCCTGACCATTGACATCGACCTGCAAAAGGTGGCCGAGGATTCCCTGGCCGCCACTATCCAGTCCATGACCGGCAGAGACGGCGTGGCCCGGGGCGGCGCGGCGGCGGTCATCGGCGTGGGCACCGGGGATGTACTGGCCCTGGCCAGCTACCCCACCTACGACCTGAACCGGTGGGACGAGATGTACGACAGCTGGAGCAAAGATCCCGCCCTGCCCATGTTCAACCGGGCCACCGACGGCACCTATGCCCCCGGCTCCACCTTTAAGCTCTGCACCTCCGTGGCGGGGCTGGAATCCGGGGTGATCACCCCCTCCACCACCATTGTGGACCGGGGCATCTACACCTACTACGAGTTCCCCCAGCCCAAGTGCTGGATCTATAACGCCACCGGCGGCACCCACGGGGCGGTGAATGTGTCCCAGGCTATCACCGTGTCCTGCAACTACTTCTTCTACGAGGTGGGGCGGCTCACGGGCATTCGGCGGCTGGACGACTACGCCAGCCAGTTCGGCCTGGGCCGCAGCACGGGCATTGAGATCGGCGACTCCAAGGGCGTGCTGGCCAGTCCCGAATACGCCGAGGAGATCGGCGAGACCTGGACCGACGGCCAGACCATTACCGCCGCCATCGGCCAGTCCTATAACCTCTTCACCCCCCTGCAGCTGGCAAACTATGTGGCCACTCTGGTCAGCGGCGGCGACCATTACGACGCCCACCTGCTGAAAAGCGCCAAGGCCTACGACAATTCCTCCGTGGTCTACGCCTACAACAAGGGCCCCAGCAACCATGTGGACATGGCGGACAGCACCCTGGAGGCGGTGAAGTCCGGCGCACGGGGCCTGGCCACCGGGAGCCTCAGCTATGTCTTTAACAGCTGCATCGTGCCCGTGGGCTGCAAAACCGGTACGGCGGAGACCGGCGGCGAGCTCTCCAACGGCTGCTTCGTGGCCTTCGCCCCCTACGATGATCCCCAGATCGCCGTGTGCGTGGTCATTGAGCAGGGCGGCGGCGGCTCCAACCTGGCCCCCATCGCCCGGGACATCATCAACGCCTATTTCTCCAGCGCCTCCGCGGACACCACGATTTCCGGGGAGAACACCCTGATCCAGTGAGCTGGCGAAAATTGCCGCTGAGAGGACTATGTATGTCGATTTATTTTGATTCCAAAGACCAACAATGTAAGAACCCCTTCGGTGCCGTTTTGTGCGGCACCGAAGTGTCTTTTTCCCTGCTCTGCTCCCGGGAGGAGGACATCTGCGCCGGGGTGCTGCGGCTCCGGGCGGAGTTCGCCGGCCTTGACCGGACGGTGCCCCTGACACCGAACGGCGGCGCCTGGCGCTGCACGGTGACGGCCCCGGAGGAGCCGGACCTGCTGTGGTACGACTTTACCCTGACCCGAGGAAGCGGCGAGACCGTGTCCCTTACCCGAAACGGCGGCCCCTGGCAGCTGACGGTGTATGAGGACACCGGGACGCCGGAATGGTTCGGCCAGGGCGTGAGCTACCAAATTTTCCCAGACCGCTTTTGCCGCAGTCGCCTGCCGCAGCCGGAGGGGCTGGTGGGGGAGCGCACCGTTCACGAAAGCTGGGAGGACACCCCGGACTATCTGCCGGACGAGAAGGGGGAAATTCGTAACTGCGACTTTTTCGGCGGCGATTTTCGGGGCATTACGGAGAAGCTGGACTATTTGCAGAGCCTGTCGGTGACGACGCTGTATCTCAACCCGATTTTCGAGGCTGCGTCCAACCATCGGTATAACACCGCTGACTATCGGGCCGTGGACCCCATGCTGGGTACGGAGGAGGATTTTCGGGAGCTGTGCCGCCAGGCCCATAAGCGCGGGATGCGCTTGCTGCTGGACGGGGTGTTCAACCACACCGGCAGCGTGAGCCGATATTTTAACCGGGACGGCTTTTATCCGGAGCTGGGGGCGGCCCAATCCCAGGCTTCTCCTTATTATAATTGGTATCATTTCACCCGCTGGCCGGAGGAATACGACGCCTGGTGGGGCATCAAGACCCTGCCTGCGGTGGACGAGGGGCAGGACTCGTACCGGGCGTTTATCATCCGGGACCGGGACTCCGTGGTCCGGCGCTGGCTCCGGGCCGGGGCCGACGGTTGGCGGCTGGATGTGGCCGACGAGCTGCCGGATGACTTCATTCGGGAGATTCGCCGGGCCATGGAGGAGGAAAAGCCCGACGCGGTGCTTATCGGCGAGGTGTGGGAGGACGGCAGCAACAAGATCGCCTACGACCGGCGGCGGCGGTATCTCCTGGGCCGGGAGACCCACGGGCTGATGAACTATCCCTTCCGCACGGCGGCCATAGACTGGCTCCTGGGCGGGGACGCGGCGGCGTTTCGTGAGCGGATGGAGGAGCTTCGGGAGAACTACCCCTCCCCTGCCTTCTACTGCGCCATGAATTTTTTGGGCACCCACGACACGGCCCGGGTCCTCACCCTCCTGGCCGGAGAGCCTGTGCCGGAGAGCAGGAGTCAGCGGGCGGCGGCTTGCCTCTCCCCTGCCGGATACCGTCAGGCGGCGGCCCGGCTGCGGCTGGGGGCTCTGCTCCTCTATGCCTTCCCCGGCTCACCCACGGTGTACTACGGGGACGAGGCCGGGATGCAGGGCTACGAGGACCCCCTGAACCGCCGCACCTATCCCTGGGGCCGGGAGGATGCCGCTCTTTTGGCCTGGTATCGGCGGCTGGGGCAGGTGCGCCGGGAGCGACCCTCCCTGCAAACCGGCTCCCTGCGCTATCTTTTTGCCCAAGGGGGCGGCCTGGTGCTGGAGCGCCGGGCCGAAAAGGATGTGACCGTGGCGGCCCTGAACGCCGGGGAGGAGGCCCTGGAGCTGACCCTTCCCTGGGTGGGGGCCGTGGCCACGGATGCCATGTCCGGGCAGCAGTTTTTGGCGGTGGAGGGCCGGGTGCATCTGACCCTGCCGGCCATGGGCGGTGTGCTGCTGGTGTGAGGCTTTTTGTCAAGCCGGGGGGTGTTTCACATGAAACATCTCCCGGCTTTGCGAAATGTTTCACATGAAACAAATCTTTTCAAATTTTTTCGCATTATCTATTGAAACGACACACTTTTTTGGTATATAATAGAGCGGAAAGGCAAAAAACAGGAAGGCGAGTGGTCTCATGGCTAAAGTTGTTGCAATTGTGAATCAAAAGGGCGGCGTGGGCAAGACCACCACCTGCGTGAATCTGGCCGCCGCGCTGAAGGATAAGGGCGCCCGGGTGCTGCTGTGCGACTTTGACCCCCAGGCCAACGCCACCTCCGGCATGGGCGTGGACAAGACCCGCAGCAACGGCGTGTACGATGTGCTTATCAACGGCGTGGAGACGGAGAAGGTGCTGGTGCGCACCCCTTACGGCGATGTGCTGCCCAGCAGCAAGGCCTTGGCCGGTGCCGGGGTGGAGATGATCGACCTGGAGGGGCGGCAGTTTCTGCTCAAGCGCGCCCTGGACCAGGTGGCCGACGGCTACGACTTCATTTTCATCGACTGCCCGCCGTCTTTGGAGCTGCTGACGCTGAATGCTCTGTGTGCGGCGGACACCCTGCTGGTGCCGCTGCAGGGGGAATACTACGCCCTGGAGGGGCTCAGTGACCTGATGGGCACCGTGCGCATTGTGCGCCGGGGGCTGAATCCGAAGCTGGAAATCGAGGGCGTGCTGCTGACCATGTTCGACGGCCGCACCAATCTGGCCATTCAGGTGGCCCAGGAGATCAAGCGCTTCTTCCCCGGCAAGGTGTACAGCACCGTCATCCCCCGAAACATCCGGCTTTCCGAGGCCCCCAGCCACGGAAAACCCATCAACGCTTACGACCGTACCTGCCGCGGCGCCGAGGCCTATAACGCCGTGGCGGAGGAATTTTTGAAGAAAAATCCCCTTGAAAAGGAGGAGGGCTGAATCCTATGGCGAACAATGCAAAAGGCTTGGGCAAAGGCTTGGCCGCCCTGCTGGGCGACACTGTGATGGAGTCCGGCCAGGAGAAGAGCAGCCTGTATCTGCCCATTTCCCAGGTGGAGAGCTGCGCCGCCCAGCCCCGAAAGCAGTTTGATCCCGATGCCCTGGCGGACCTGGCGGACTCTATCCGCGAGCACGGCATCATCCAGCCTCTGACGGTGCGCAAGCTCCAGTCGGGCTATTATCAGATCATCGCCGGTGAGCGGCGCTGGCGGGCCGCCCGGATGGCGGGTCTGGACCAGGTCCCCGCCATTGTGGTGGAGGCCGACGACCGCAAGGCCATGGAGCTGGCCATGATCGAGAACCTGCAGCGGGAGGACCTGAATCCCATGGAGGAGGCCGAGGGCTATCAGCAGCTGATGACCCAGTACAACCTCACCCAGGAGGAGACCGCCCAGCGGGTGGGTAAATCCCGCTCCGCCGTGGCCAACGCCTTGCGTCTGCTGAACCTGTGTCCCCCGGTGCGGGCTATGGTGGAGGATGGCCGTCTCTCTAACGGCCACGCAAGAACCATCCTGCCCCTGTCCCCTGCCCTGCAGGAAAAGGCGGCGGATGCCATCCTCAAGTCCGACCTTTCCGTGCGGCAGACGGAGCTGCTGGTGAAAAAACTCACCGCCGAAGAAAAAGCCCGGCCCGCCGTGACCACCGGAGGTCTGGAGGTAAACTATGCCGAGGAGGCGGCCAAGTCCCTGGGCGCCCATCTGGGCCGGGGCTGCAAAATCGTCAGTGGCCGCAAAAAGGGCCGCATTGAGCTGGAATACTACGGGGTGGACGACCTGAATAACCTCCTGGACGCCCTAAACGCCCTGAAGCTGAAATAAAATTGTTTCACATGAAACAGAACGGAGAGAACATCCATGCTGGATATTAAGTTTGTGCGGGAGAATCCCGAGCTTGTAAAGGAAAACATCCGCAAGAAATTTCAAAATGCCAAGCTGCCCCTGGTGGACGAGGCCATCGCCCTGGACGCCGAGCGCCGCCAGGCCATTGCCGACGGCGAGGCCCTGAAGGCGGAGCGCAACAAGCTGTCCAAGGCCAACGCCCCCCTGTTCGGCCAGCTGAAAAAGTGTACCGACGAGGCCAAAAAAGCGGAGCTGCAGACGCAGATCGACGCCAACAACGCCGCCGTGAAGGCCAGCGCCGAGCGTATGGCCCAAATGGAGGCCAAGAAAGAAAACGCCGAGGCGGCTCTGAACAAGATCATGCTGGTCATTCCCCAGATCATCGACCCCGCCGTGCCCATCGGCAAGGACGACAGCTGCAATGTGGAGGTGGAGCGCTTCGGTGAGCCCAAGGTGCCCGACTTTGAGATCCCCTACCACACGGACATTATGGAGCGCTTTGACGGCATCGACATGGACGCCGCGGGCCGCGTCTCCGGCAGCGGGTTTTACTATCTGCTGGGGGACATCGCCCGAATGCACGAGGCGGTGCTGGCCTATGGCCGGGACTTTATGATAAACAAGGGCTTCACCTACTGCATCCCCCCCTTCATGATCCATGGCAATGTGGTGGAGGGGGTCATGAGCCAGACGGACATGGACGGCATGATGTATAAGATCGAGGGGGAGGACCTCTACCTCATCGGCACCAGTGAGCACTCCATGATCGGCCGCTACATCGGCCAGATCCTCCCGGAGAGCGCCCTACCCCAGACCCTCACCTCCTACTCCCCCTGCTTCCGCAAGGAAAAGGGCGCCCACGGCATCGAGGAGCGAGGCATCTACCGCATCCACCAGTTTGAAAAGCAGGAGATGATCGTGGTCTGCAAGGCCGAGGAGAGCAAGGACTGGTACGAGAAGCTGTGGCGTTACAGCGTGGAGCTGTTCCGCTCTATGGACATCCCCGTGCGGCAGCTGGAGTGCTGCTCCGGCGACCTGGCAGACCTGAAGTGCCGCTCCTGCGACATTGAGGCCTGGTCCCCCCGGCAGCAGAAATATTTTGAGGTTTGCTCCTGCTCCAACCTGGGTGACGCCCAGGCCCGGCGGCTGAAGATCCGCTATAAGGACGAAAACGGCAAAATGCAGCTGTGCCACACCCTGAATAACACCTGCGTGGCACCGCCCCGTATGCTCATCGCCCTGCTGGAGAACAATCTCCAGGCCGACGGCAGCGTGCTGATTCCCAAGGCCCTGCAGCCCTACATGGGCGGCACGGAGATCCTCCGTCCCAAGCACTGACAGGAGAAGCGTATGAAGAAATTTTTCCAGGAATTTAAGGAATTTGCCATGCGCGGCAATGTGCTGGACATGGCCGTGGGCGTTGTGGTGGGCTCTGCCTTCACCGCCATCGTCACCTCCATCGTGCAAAATCTGCTGACCCCCCTGCTGGGCCTGCTGATTCCCGACAGCACCTTTGCCGAGTGGGCCCCCGGCGGCTTCGGCATCGGCGCGGTCATCAACTCCATTATCACCTTCCTCATCACGGCCTTCGTGGTGTTCCTGCTGGTAAAGGGCGTGAACAAGCTGACGCACCTGAAAAAGCAGGAGGAGCCCCAGGAGCCGGAGGAGCCCAAGGCCCCCACCACTGAGGAGTTGCTGACGGAGATCCGGGACCTGCTGAAGGAGCAGAAGTAAGTTGGAGGACATTTTGAAACAGGGCCTGGGTTCCCTGGGCCTGGACACGGCAGCCGTCCCGCAGCTCACGGAGTTTGCCCGGCGGCTGCTGGAGAAAAACAAGGTGATGAACCTGACGGCAATCACGGAGCCCAAGGATGTGGCCACGCTGCACCTGCTGGACTCCGCCTGGCTGCTGACGGCAGCGGACTGCCGGGGCAAAACCCTGGTGGATGTGGGCACCGGGGCCGGATTTCCCGGAATGCCCATGGGCATTTTGGAGCCCACGGCGCAGCTGACCCTGCTGGACAGCCTGGGAAAGCGCATTGACTTCCTGCAGGAGACGGCCCGGGCTCTGCACCTGCAAAACATCACCTGCGTACACGCCCGGGCGGAGGAGTTCGCCGGGCAGCACCGGGAGGGCTTCGACCTGGCCGTGTCCCGGGCGGTGGCGGCCCTGCCCATGCTCTGCGAGCTGGCCATGCCCTTGGTAAAGACGGAGGGCCTGTTTTTGGCCATGAAGTCCGTGGAGTCGGACGGGGAAATTGAGAGCGCCCGGGGCGCCATTGGACAGCTGGGCGGGAAAATCGAAAAAATTCTCGACTACACCGTTCCCTGCACGGAGGTGCGGCACCGGGTGGTGGTCATCCGCAAGGTGCGGCCCACGCCGTCCCAGTTCCCCCGACCCTTTGCAAAGATCAAAAAATCCCCTCTGAAATAAGGAGGCACAATGGGCAAGATCATTGCCGTGGTGTCCGGCAAAGGCGGCACCGGAAAAACTACATTTACCTCCTGCATCGGCTTCGCCCTGGCATCCATGGGCAAAAAGGTGCTGTGCCTGGACTGCGACATCTCCCTGCGGAATCTGGATCTGGCCCTGGGCCTCAGCGACAGCGCCCTGATGGATTTCTCCGATGTGCTGTCGGGCCGATGTACCCTGGAGCAGGCGGTGGTGAGCCACCCCAAGTACCCCTCCCTGTTCCTGCTGGCGGCGCCCCTGGCCTACGACGGCTTCCGGGTGGAGCCGGAGCAGGCGGCGACGCTGATGGGCGCCATCCGGGAGAGCTTCGACTTCTGCCTGGTGGACGCCCCTGCCGGACTGGGCCAGGGCTTCCGCCTGGCCACCCAGGAGGCGGACCATGTGGTGGTAGTGACCACCACAGATGTGACGGCCCTGCGGGATGCCCAGCGCACCGTTATGGAGCTGGAGCGCTTTCCCAACGGCAAGGTGCATCTGGTGGTGAACCGGGTGGCCAAGAAGCTGCTGCGCCAGCTCCACACCACCATCGACGACGCCATGGACGCGGCGGGCCTGCCCCTGCTGGGCGTGGTGCCGGAGGACGGGGACATTCCCCGGTGTCTCAACCAAGGCGTGCCCTTATGCGACGATAATTATTACGCCGCCCGGGCCTTCTATAACATTGCAAGACGCATCGCGGGATATAAAATTCCGCTGATGAAGATATAAGCACCTGGCGAAAAAACTTCGTTTTTTCTGCCAAAAGGCTTGCAGTCTGCGGACGAAAACTCTGCGAGGCTTTTTTATATTTCTATATAACTACTCTTAATTGCACAGAAAGGAGAGCGCAATTATGAATATCGCACTGATCGCTCACAACAATCGCAAGGAACTCATGGTCCAGTTCTGCACCGCCTACTGCGGCATTCTGGCCAAGCATACCCTCTGCGCCACCGCCACTACCGGCCAAATGGTGGCAGATGCCACAGGTCTCACCATTCACCGCTTCCTGAGCTTTTATCAGGGCGGAGGCCAGCAGATCGGCGCCCGCATTGCCTACAACGAGCTGGACATGGTCCTCTGCTTCGACGACCCCAACACCAAGGCCCCCTCCGAGGACATCATCTATATCTCCCGCCTGTGCGACAGAAATAACATCCCCTACGCCAGCAACATCGCCACGGCGGAGATGCTGGTGCTGGGCCTGGCACGGGGCGACCTGGATTGGCGCGATGTGGTCAATCCCAAAAGCAGCCCCTTCACCGCTTGACAAGCGGGCCGAGATAGGCTAAAATAAATTGATATACCGCAATAACGGAGCAGGAGTAGCTCTGTCACCGCCGATGCAGAGAGGCGCGCCCCGGCTGAAAGCGCGCCCGGCACACAGAGAGAAGACAGCCCCAGCAGCGGGGATGGAAACATCCACGGCCCGCTCCCCGTAACAGGAGCGCCAAAGGGCCCCCTTGGGGCCGAAATTGGGTGGCACCACGAAGCTTCACGCTCTCGTCCCAATGCATGGGACGGGAGCGTTTTTTCTTTCCGTCTATCGAAATTCATCACAAAGGAGTAAACGAACATGGCAAAAATGACCCCCCGCACCCTCTCGGGCTTTATGGAGCTGCTGCCGCAGCCTCAGCAGCAGATGGAGCGGATGATGCAAATTCTCCGGGAAACCTACGCCCTCTACGGCTTCACCCCCCTGGATACCCCGATCATCGAGGCCAGCGAGGTGCTGCTGGCCAAGGGCGGCGGCGAGACCGAGAAGCAGATCTACCGCTTCCAGAAGGGCGACGCCGACCTGGCCCTGCGCTTTGACCTGACGGTGCCCCTGGCCAAGTATGTGGCCCTCCACGGCGGCGAGCTGTCCTTCCCCTTCCGCCGGTATCAGATCGGCAAGGTCTACCGAGGCGAGCGGGCCCAGCGGGGCCGGTTCCGTGAGTTTTATCAGGCGGATATTGATGTCATCGGCGACGGCAAGCTGGACATCACCAACGAGGCGGAGATTCCTTCCATTATTTACCAGACCTTTACCCGCCTGGGGCTGAAGCGGTTCCAGATTCGGGTGAATAACCGTAAGATACTCAACGGCTTTTACGCCATGCTGGGGCTCACGGAGCAGTCCGGTGCCATTATGCGCACCGTGGACAAGCTGGATAAAATCGGGCCGGACAAGGTGCGGGATTTGCTGCTGTCCGACTGCGGGCTGCGTGAGGACCAGGCGGCGGAGATCCTCAAGTTCATCGCCATCACCGGGTCTAACGCCGAGGTTTTGGCGGCCCTGGAGGGCTACATGGGCCGACACGAGCTGTTTGACACGGGGCTTTCCGAGCTGAAAACCGTGGTCAAGTACCTGGCGGACTTCGGCGTGCCGGAGGAGAATTTCGCCGTGGACCTGACCATCGCCCGGGGCCTGGACTACTACACCGGCACCGTGTACGAGACCACCCTCCTGGACCACCCGGAGATCGGCTCCGTCTGCTCCGGTGGCCGGTACGACAATCTGGCCGAGTACTACACCGACCGGCAGCTCCCCGGCGTGGGCATTTCCATCGGCCTGACCCGGCTGTTCTATGTCCTGGGGGAGCAGGGGATGCTGAACCCGGACCTGCCCACCGCCCCGGCGGATGTGCTGGTGCTGCCCATGACGGAGGACCTGGCCCCGGCCATCAGCCTGTCCACCCGGCTTCGCGGCGCCGGGGTGCGGACCCAGCTCTACACCGAGCAGAAGAAGTTCAAGGCCAAGATGAACTACGCGGATAAGATCGGCGTGCCCTATGTGATCTTCCTGGGCGACGATGAAATTGCCGCCGGGGTGGTGGCCTGCAAGGATATGAAAACCGGCGAGCAGACCAAGCTGCCCTTTGCCGAGACCCTGGATCTGATTCGCTCGGGTCTGGCGGAGAAAAATAAGGGTGCCGTGATTTTGGAGTGAGGTACGGGACGGACGGCCCTGTCCGCCCGGTGTGAGGGTCCCCATAGCATCCCTTTTGGAGCCATTTTTGAAAACTTATAGTTATATCCAACTCAAATTATACAATTCATTATCAAAACAGGAGGAAGAATACCATGATGCAAATGCGTACACACACCTGCAACGCCCTTCGTCTGGCCGATGTGGGCAAGAGTGTGAAGATCGTGGGCTGGATGGAGAATGTCCGGGAGGTGGGCAGCAATCTGGCCTTTGTGGTCCTGCGGGACTTCTACGGCACCACCCAGGTGGTGGCCGAGACCGAGGATATGCTGGCCATTATCAAGGGGCTGAACAAGGAGTCCACCATCAGCGTGGAGGGCGTGGTCCGGGAGCGGGCCAGTAAGAATCCCAAGCTGGCCACCGGCGAGATCGAGGTGGTGCCCAATAAAATCGAGATTCTGGGCCGCTGCCGCTACAACAGCCTGCCCTTTGAGATCAACCGCAGCCGGGAGGCCGACGAGACCGCCCGCCTGAAGTACCGCTATCTGGATCTGCGCAACCCCGCCGTGAAGAAGAACATCATTCTGCGCTGCCAGGTGGTGGCGGCACTTCGGGCCGCCATGACCGAGCACGGCTTCCTGGAAATCACCACCCCCATCCTCACCGCCTCCTCCCCGGAGGGCGCCCGGGACTACCTGGTGCCCGCCCGGAAACACCCCGGCAAGTTCTACGCCCTGCCCCAGGCCCCCCAGCAGTTCAAGCAGCTGCTGATGACCTCCGGCTTTGACCGCTATTTCCAGATCGCTCCCTGCTTCCGGGACGAGGACGCCCGGGGCGACCGCTCCCCCGGCGAATTCTATCAGCTGGACATGGAGATGGCCTTTGCCACCCAGGACGATGTGTTCGCCGTGCTGGAGGATGTGCTGCCCCCGATTTTTGCCAAGTTCGGCACCTACAGCGTGGCCTCCTCCGCCCCCTTCCGCCGCATCCCCTATTTGGAGTCTATGGAAACCTACGGCTCCGACAAGCCCGACCTGCGCATTGATTTGACCTGCAAAAATGTTACCAAGCTCTTTGAAAACAGCGACTTTGACGCCCTCAAGGGTCAGACCGTGAAGATGGTGGACATCACCGATTGCACCCTCACCCGCAAGCAGATCGAAAAGCTCCTCACCGACTGCCAGGTGCAGTCCGGCAGCAAGGGCTACTGGTTCAAGGTGGATGAAAACGGCGAGCTGGCCGGGGGCATCGGCAAGTTCGTGGCCCCCGTCCGGGAGGAGCTTTCCAAGGTCCTGGACCTGAAGCCGAATACGCTGGTGGTGGTAGCCGCCGGGGAGAGCGCCACCAAGTCCGTGGGCGTGATGATCAAGACCTTCGGCGCCGCCTGCGAGGGCCACATGGACAAGGAGCGGTACGAGTTCTGCTGGATCGTGGACTTCCCCATGTACGAGATCGGCGACGAGAGCGGCGAGCTGGAGTTCTGCCACAATCCCTTCTCCATGCCCAGCGGCGGCATGGAGACCCTGCTCAAGGCCGAGCGGGGAGAGCTGGACCCCCTGGACATCATGGCCAACCAGTACGACCTGGTGTGCAACGGCGTGGAGCTGTCCTCCGGCGCTGTGCGTAACCACGACCCGGAGATCATGATCAAGGCCTTTGAGATGGTGCGCCTGGGCGAGGAGGATGTGAAGAAGAAGTTCCCCGCCATGTACAACGCCTTCTGCTACGGTGCGCCCCCCCACGCAGGCATCGCCCCGGGTGTGGACCGGATGGTAATGCTCCTGGCGGGCGAGAGCTCCATCCGGGAGATCATCCCCTTCCCCATGAACAAGAACGCCCAGGATGTTATGATGGACGCCCCCTCCACCGTGGAGCAAAAGCAGTTGGATGAATTGCATATCGCTCTGGTGGGGCAGCTGGAGGAGTAAAAGCTCCGCAATCGCAGTTTTCCCTGCTGCTTTTGCTCCACAACAAGCGTTTTGCGCAGCAAAACCTTGCCGCAGGCGGAATTCACTTCCGCCGAGGATTGAAATTTGTGCCAGGGGCCCCCACAAAATGCCCCGTCATTTTGTGGGGAGTGCAAAAGCAGCTGGAGACGAGCTGCATATTGCTCTGGTGGGTCAGCTGGAGGAGTAATTTTTCCCCCGCAACAGAAAATTTATAAGAGGTGGCCGCCCGGCCACCTCTTTTTTGGGGGAGATGAAGGAATAAATGCGTAGGGGCGGGGGAACGGATTGCCACACCAGTGACATCGGTCGCTGGTTCGCAATGACAGTTTTTTGCAAGAAATGCGGTGGGGCGGGGTTCTACCCCGCCCGCCCGTGCTTGTTCAAATCTCCTTGCTTGGTGTAGGGGCGGACGACCCTGCCCCGCCCGGCGGTGGGTCTTGTTTTCCCTTTCCCTCTTGCATTTCTCCCGGTTTTGCGGCATACTGAGGATGTTCAATCTTACATTAAAGGAGTTTTCGCCATGGAAACCGTGAAGCTATATTATGAAAATGCGTTTTTGCGGGAATTTGACGGGGTGGTGGTCGATTGCCGTCCCCAGGGGAAAAAGTGGCTGGTGCAGCTGGACTGCACCGCCTTCTATCCCGAGGGAGGCGGCCAGCCTGCCGACCATGGGATTTTAGGCGGTGCCAAGGTCACCGATGTCCAGGAGCGGGACGGGATTATTTTCCACACCTGCGACCGGGCTCTGCCCGAGGGGGAGACCGTCCACGGGGAAATCGACTGGGCCCGCCGCTTTGACCATATGCAGCAGCACTCCGGGGAGCACATCGTCAGCGGAATGCTCTGCGCCGCCTATAACTGCGACAACACCGGCTTCCACCTGGGCGAGGAGTCTGTTATCATTGACTACAACGCCGACATCCCCTGGGAGGGGGTGCTGGACATCGAGGCCCGGGCCAACCGCTACCTCTGGGAAAACCACCCCTTTGAGGCCCTCTATCCCAGCGCCCAGGAGCTGGCCGCCCTCCCCTACCGGAGCAAAAAGGAGCTCACCGGCCAGGTGCGCATCACCCGCTTCCCCGGGGCCGACTGCTGCGCCTGCTGCGGCACCCATGTGGCCTATTCCGGGCAGGTGGGGCTGGTGAAATTCATCGGCTGGCAGAAATTCCGGGACGGCGTGCGCCTGGAGCTGCTGTGCGGCAGCCGCGCCCTGCATTACCTGGCCCTGAACTGGGCACAGAACACCGCTGTGGGCCGGAGCCTGTCCGTAAAGCCCGGCAAGACCGCCCAGGCCGTGGAGCGGCTGCAGGGGGAGCTGCAGACGGTGAAGGCCCGGTGTGCGGACCTGGAGGAGCGCAGCTTTCAGCGGATGGCGGAGGACTACCGGAACGCAGGAAATGTGCTGCTGGTGCAGCCGCCTATGGAGTCGGACAGCGTGCGCCGGCTGTGCGACGCGGTGAGCCGGAGCTGCGGGGGCCGGTGCGCCGTGTTCGCCGGAGAGGACGGCAGCTACAAATACGCCGTCATCCACCCGGGTCAGGACATTTCTCCCCTGATCAAGGCCCTGAATGCCCAGCTCCATGGCCGGGGCGGCGGACGGGACGGCTTCGCCCAGGGCAGCGCCGCCTGCACGGAGGAGGAAATTCGCCGTTTTTGGGCAGAAAGCGCATAAAACAAGGAAAAAAGGCCGGAAAAGCCTGCGTTTTTTAGCTTTTTCGGTCTTTTCTTTTCCATGAAAAGGTGTTATACTGGCTGGGTCTGAAGTTTTAAAGAGGGTAAATGCTATGCAAAAGGAAAACAAGCTGGGCGTCATGCCCATTGACAAGCTGATATGGAATATGTCCCTGCCCATCATCATCTCCATGCTGGTGCAGGCCCTGTATAACATCGTGGACAGCGTGTTCGTCTCCTGGGTCAGTGAGGCGTCCCTGACGGCGGTATCTCTGGCCTTCCCGGCCCAGAACCTGATGATCTCCCTGGCCTCCGGCACCGCCGTAGGCGTCAACGCGCTCATGGGCCGGGCCCTGGGCGCCAAGGATCAGAAGCGGGCGGACACCGTGGCTATGAACGGCCTGTTCCTGGCCTTTGTGGGCTTTGTCCTGTGCGCCGTCCTGGGTCTGACCCTGTCGGATTTCTATTTCCGCAGCCAGACCGATGTGGAGGAGATCATTCAGATGGGCAACCGGTATCTGATGATCGTCATGGGCGCATCCGTGGGTATTTTCGGCCAAATGATGCTGGAGCGGCTGCTTCAGGGCACCGGCCACAGCATTCTCTCCATGTATACCCAGGGGACCGGGGCTGTTATCAACATCATCCTGGACCCCATTTTCATCTTCGTGTTCAAGATGGGCGTAGCCGGGGCGGCCGTCGCCACGGTCATCGGGCAGGTTTTTGCCTGCATCTTTGCCCTGGTGCTGAATCTGAAGAAGAATCCGGAGATTCACCTGGTATTCCGGGGCTTCCGTCCCAACTGGTCCATCATCGGCAGCATTTACGCCATCGGCCTGCCGTCGGTGGTGATGATGGCCATCGGCTCGGTGATGACCTTCCTGATGAACAAGATCCTCATCACCTATCACTCCGCCCGGGAGACCGCCGCCACGGCCTTCGGCATCTACTTCAAGCTCAATAGCTTTGTGTTCATGCCCGTGTTCGGCCTGAATAACGGCGTCATCCCCATCATCGCCTTTAACTACGGCGCCCAGCAGCGCCGCCGCATGATCGAGACCATCAAGCGCAGCACCGTCTACGCCTCCTGCGTGATGGTCCTGGGCATGGTGATTTTCCAGCTCCTCCCCGGCACCCTGCTGAAAATTTTCAAGGCCACGGACACCATGATGTCCGTGGGTATCCCGGCCCTGCGCATCATCTCCCTGAGCTTCTGCATGGCCGGGGCCTGCATCGCCCTGGGGGGCTGCTTCCAGGCCCTGGGCAAGTCTATGTATTCGCTGATCGTGTCCTTCATCCGCCAGCTGGTGCTGCTGATCCCCGTGGCCTTCGTCCTGGCGCAAATCGGCCACAGCATGGGCAACGACAACCTGGTCTGGTGGTGCTACCCCATTGCGGAGGTGTTCTCCCTGGGCGTGACCCTGCTGTGCTACCGGCGCCTGTACCGCACCCTGATCTCCAAGCTGCCCGAAAATGGCCCGGAAATCCCGGCTTAACATTGTATCCTGTCAAAGCGCCTCGCAGCGTTTGCCGCCCGCAGGCGGCAAAGACCGAAGGGTTCTTCGACAGGCAGGAAAAGGACCGCTCCCGTTGGAGCGGTCCTTTTCCTGTTTAAGAGGGGGGAGGGGAAGAATTTACTATGGGAAAGAACAGACTTCTTGTACTTACTTAGCTCTTCGTGGCAGCAGAAACGATACCCACCACTGCCAAAATACCCGCCAAAGCGGCCAAAATAACATTCAGGATCATTGTTCTGACCTCCTTTTTCTTATTTCAGGTTTTTCCTGTTCGGGTTGATTTCATATTAGCAGAATCTTAGCAATTTGTAAAACGAATGTTATTCATCATTTTCATGAAATTTACTTGTGCCTGACACGCAGATGTGCTATAATAATTAAGCAATAGGCTGTCAAAAAGCCTCGCAGAGTTCGCGTCCGCAGACGCGAAAAATTAAAATCATTTTTCACCGCGACATGCGCGTGGGGAAAAATACCTCTCAGACTGCAAGTGTGGAATTTTGCCGCAAGGCGGCAAAATTATGCGCGCAGCAGGCTGCAAACCTTTTGTCGGAAAAATCTGAAGGATTTTTCGACAGCCTCAAAAGGAGGGGGTGCGCCATGAGCGTGACAAAATACCAGGTTTTTCTGACGGTGGCGGCCTGCGGGGGCTTTACCCGGGCGGCGGAGGAGCTGCACTTCACCCAGTCCGGGGTCAGCCACACCGTGGCCGCCTTGGAGAACGAGCTGGGGGTGCCGCTGTTCGTCCGAAACCGCAGCGGCGTGACCCTCACCGCCGATGGCCGGGCTCTGCTGCCCTATATCCAGGCCCTGTGGGACGATGCCCGCCGCCTGGAGCAAAAGGCCGCCGACCTCCGGGGTCTGGACACGGGCCTGGTGCGGGTGGCCACCTTCAGCAGCGTGTCCATCCAGTGGCTGCCGTACCTGCTGAAGTCCTTTCGGGAGGTACACCCCCATATTGAGTTCGAGCTGCTGCCCTTTGTGGAAAACGCGGAGCTGGAGGAGGCGGTGCTCAGCGGCAAGGCGGACTGCTGCTTTGCCAGCCTTCCCACCATGCAGCCCCTGGACACCTGGCTGCTGCACCGGGACCAGTGGCGGGTCATCGTGTCCTATGGGCATCCCCTGGCCGGCCGGGACCCCTTCCCCTTAGAGGCTCTGTCCACGGAGCCCTTCATCTTCCTGCAGGAGGGCGACGACTATGAGATTCAGGCGGTGCTGGACAGTCTGCAGGTGCGGCCCAATATCCAGTACATCCTTCGGGACGACCTTTCCATCCTGGCTATGGTCTCCAACGGCCTGGGCATCAGCATCATGCCGGAGCTGGAGCTGGAGCACTGCCCCTACCCCCTGGTGGCCTGTCCCCTGCCCCGGTCCTTTTACCGCAACATCGGCATCGCCGTGAAGGACAAAAACGCCCTGTCCCTGTCCACCCGCTGCTTCATAGACCACACCCGCCACTGGGTAGGGACCCATTACAGTAAATAAGGGCCGGTGAACGCCGCCCCAAATATATTCGCCTATTGACAAATTTACGGTTTTTTACTATAATTTCGCCAGGCGCTGCACGAACGGCAGGCGGTTGGCCACACCACCCGAAAGGGGGTGAGGCGCATGCGGATCACTTTACATATCGGGCGGTATACCGTGACGATTATTGTGAAAAGCAGAAACCGCCACCCTGCACGGTGACGGTTTCTTAACAAATAGAAACATAACTTGAAGGGCTAACCGCTTGTCGCAGCGCCTTTCTATGCTCATTATAGCAGAAATATCCGTCCTGTCAAGTACGGGGGTGCTATTTCCGCTTTCTGACTTTTGCGCGGGAGTGCGGATTGGTTCTTCTATTGACAAAATAATAAAAAATTGCTATAATTTCGCCAGGCGCTGCACGAACGGCAGGCGGTTGGCCACACCACCCGAAAGGGGGTGAGGCTCATGCGAGTTACTTTACATATCGGGCCATTTACGGTCACGATCATTGTAAAACGCAGAAACCGCCACCCTGCACGGTGACGGTTTCTATGAAACTTTAATTTCACTTTGTTAGGGCCAACCGCTTGTCGCAGCGCCTTTCTATGCTCATTATAGCAGAAATGTCCCCTTTGTCAAGGGCAGCTCCCCTTATTTGTAGAAGCCTGTCTCCTCCTCCAGGGCCATAGGCAGGCCGTTGTGGTACACGGGAATGGAGGAGAACTTGAAGCGGCTGGCCTTGTGCTTTTGGTCGATCTGCTTCTTAATTTCCGGGTCGCAGATCCCCCGGCGCACATACTCATTCACAGCGTGGTAGGTAAAGCCCAGGTTGTCCTCGTCCGTGAGTCCGGTGAGCCCGTCGGAGGGGGGCTTTTGCAGGAAATGCTCCGGCAGACCCAGGACGCGGCCCAGAGCGATGACCTCCTCGGTGGTGTACATGCCCAGGGGCGAAAAGGCCCCGGCGCTGTCGCCGTAAATGGTGCAGTAGCCCACCCAGTCCTCGGAGAGGTTGGAGGTGTTCAGCACCGTGCCGCCGGGGAGGGACTGGGCCACGGCATAAAGGGTGGCCATGCGAATGCGGGAGGGCAGGTTCACGGTGGTTTGCCGGCTGGGCTCCAGGCCCGCCTTCTTCATCTCAGCCAGCACCCCCTGCACCGCGTCGTGGATGTTGATGGTGCAGTGGGGAATTTGCAGATGCTCCACCAAGCCCCGGGAGAAGTCAATGTCCGGCTGCTCGCCGTCGGGCATCAGCACGCCGTACACATTCTCCCGCCCGTAGGCCGCCACGGCCAGGGCCGCCACGGTGGAGCTGTCCTTGCCGCCGGAGATGCCGATAACCGCCGTCTTGCCGTGGCACGCCTGCATTCTCTCGTGCATCCATTCCAGCAGGCCCGTAAGCTGCATCTGGGGGTTAAATTCCATAAAAAACGCCTCCCTACTATAATAATGGTTTATTGTACGGCAAATTCAGAAAAAATGCAATGTATTTTTCCCAATCGCAGAAAATCCCCCCAGCCTGATAGCTGAGGGGATTTTCCGTGTGTTTGTTTGTTAGGAGAGAGAGAAAATCACTTATGGAAAGGTTTCTTTGTATGCTGTTATATTACTTTGTAAATATGGCAAAACAATAAATTACCGATGAACAATTTGTGAACAATGCTCAAAATTTTCGGCTTTCCGCCACCGCCAGCTCATCGCAGCGGTTGTTTTTGGCGTTGGAGGCGTGGCCCTTGACCCAGTGGTAGTGTACCTGGTGCCGGTCGATAAGGGGCAGGAGCTGCTCCCACAGGTCCACATTCAGGGCGGGCTTTTTGTCGCTCTTGATCCAGCCCTTTTTCCGCCAGCCGTAGACCCAGCCCTTGGAGAGGGCGTCAATAACATACTTGCTGTCACTGTAAAGCTCCACCACGCAGCTTTCCTTCAGCAGCTCCAAGGCCCGAATAACGCCGGTAAGCTCCATGCGGTTGTTGGTGGTCTCCGGAGCGCCGCCGGAGATCTCCTTCTCCACGCCGTTCCACTCCAAAATCGCTCCCCAGCCCCCGGGCCCGGGATTGCCAGAGCAAGCGCCGTCGGTATAGATAGTTACAGTTTTCATAATAGCTCCTTGGAAATGGACTTATTGCAGCAAGCCCCGCACCTATCCGACGGCGCTTGCTTGTCATGTTCTGCGGTTGCCCTGATAAGGGCGAGCAGAACCGACATCTCTGCATAAAACCGCAAGGCGGTTTTTATGCCGTCGGTATAAATGGTAACAGTTTTCATAATAACTCCTTGGAAATACCAATGTCATTGCGAAACCAGTGACCGATGTCACTGGTTGTGGCAATCCGTACTCCTGGTGCAGCGGGCGACCGCAAGGGTCGCCCCTACGGAGGGTTTACCGATAGGATTTCGTAGGGGGCGATGACCCTACGAAGTTTTCATTCACCGTTGTAGGGGCGGACGACCCTGTCCGCCCGGTGCGGCGCATCCGCCCCTGTTACTCCTCCACTGCTAAAACCGTCAATACCCGGTCCCGCACGGTAAACTTCACATTTTTCCCGGCGAAGGCCAGGCCGTATACCCGCTCCGGGTCCTCCTGGTATCGGGGCCGGGGGTCACAGGCCAGCACGCCCATAAGCCCCGCCCGCTGCTGCGCCTCCAGACCCGCCAGCAGCGCCTCGTCGCACTCCACCTCCAGGGGCTCCGTCTCCAGAGGGTCAGTAAAGCCCCCGGTGGCATCCCTTGGGCAGTCGGCATAGGGCAGGTACGGCTTAATGTCCAAAATCGGCGTTCCGTCCACCAGGTCCGCCCCGCTGACACGGATAACAGGCCCCAGCTTCTCGTCCCGGCCCACCCCCTCCAGCTTCACGCAGGACAGGCCCAGGTTGTTGGGCCGGAAGGGTGACCGGGTGGCGAACACGCCCATGCGCCGGTTGCCCCCCAGCCGGGGCGGGCGCACCGTGGGGGACCAGCCCTCCCGCTCCGCCCGGTGAAACCGGAAAATCAGCCACAGATGGGAAAAGCCCTCCAGCCCCCGCAGGGCGTCCGGATTTCGATAGTCCGGCTCGAACACGATGGTCCCCTGCAGCTGCGGCACCAGGCCGCTCTGCCGGGGTACGCCGAATTTTTCCGGCAGGTCCGTGTGGATGTGGGCAATGGTGTGCATGGTGATGTCCATTATTCCTCCGCCGTCCCGGCCTGCTCCTCCGGGTCAGCCAGGGCCATGGAGATGACCCGGTCGCCCTCGGTCTTAAAGCGCATAACGATGACGCCCTGGGTGGCTCGGCCTGCGGTGCGGATGTTCTGCACCGGGGTGCGGATGAGGATGCCGCTCTCGGTGACCAGCAGCAGATCCTCGCCGCCGTCCACCACCTTAATGCCCACAATGGGCCCGGTCTTGTCGGTAACCATGTAGTTGCGGATGCCCAGGCCGCCCCGGCTGGTGATGCGGTAGTCCTCCACGGGGGTACGCTTGCCGTAGCCCCGCTCGGTGATGGTGAGGACGGTCTTACCCTCCTGGGCCCGGGCGGCGCCCACCACATAGTCGCCCTCCCGGAGCCGGATGCCCCGGACGCCCACCGCCGTGCGGCCCATGGGCCGCACATCGCTCTCGTGGAAGCGCACCGCCTGGCCGTCGTGGGTGGCGATGAGGATATACTGCTCCCCGTCCGTCTCCTGAACGCTGATGAGCTGGTCGCCCTCGTCCAGGGTCAGGGCGCGGATGCCGCTCTGGCGAATGTTCTTCAGCTGGTCCACAGGCAGCCGCTTCACGGTGCCGCTGCGGGTGGTCATAAACAGGTACAGGGGCTTATCCTCCGTCTCCCGGAAGTGGAGCATGGCCTGGACCTTCTCCCCGGTCTCCACCTGAATGACATTGACCATGTTGATGCCCTTGGCGGTCTTGCCGCTCTCGGGGATCTGATAGCCCTTCTTCCGGTAGACCTTGCCGGTGTCGGTGAAGAAGAGGATGTAGTCATGGGTGGACGCGGTGAACACCGACACCACCTCGTCCTCCTCCCGGGTGGACATTCCTTTCTTGCCCATGCCGCCCTTGCTCTGGGCGGCGTACTCGCTGACGGGGGTGCGCTTGATATACCCGGCCTTGGTGAGGGTAAAGACGCACTGCTCCTCCTCGATAAGATCCTCGATGTCGATCTCGTCCTCCACATCCTGGATCTCGGTCTTGCGCTCGTCGCCGAATTTCTCGGCCAGGGCGGAAAGCTCCTCCTTGAGGATCTGCCGCACCAGGGCATCGTCGGAGAGCACCCGGCGGAAATAGGCGATCTTCTCCTCCAGGTCGTCGTACTCCTTCTGCAGCTTCTCCCGGTCGAGGCCCTGTAAGGCCTTCAGGCGCATATCCAGAATGGCCTGGGCCTGGACCTGATCCAGCCCGAAGCGGCGCATGAGGTTTTCCCGGGCGTCGTCGTAGCTCTCCCGGATGATCTTGATGACCTCGTCAATGTTGTCCTGGGCAATGAGCAGGCCCTCCAGCAGATGGGCCCGCTCCAGGGCCTTGTTCAGGTCGAACTTGGTGCGGCGGATGATAATTTCTTCCTGGAAGGTCAGGTACTCGTCAATAATGTGCCGCAGGGACAGGATCTTCGGCTGGCGCTGGTTATCAACCAGGGCCAGCATATTGATGGCGAAGGTGGTCTGGAGCTGAGACTGGGCAAACAGGCGGTTTAATACCACCTGGCTGTTGGCGTCCCGCTTCAGCTCGATAACGATGCGCATACCGTTGCGGTCGGACTCATCCCGGATGTCGGAAATTCCCTCCAGGCGCTTGTCCTCCACCTGCTCGGCGATGTTCTTAATGAGCATCCGCTTATTCACCTGGTAGGGAAGCTCGGTAATGACGATGCGGGTGCGGTCCTTTCCGAACTCCTCAAACTCGTGCCTTGCCCGAACCACCAGCCGGCCCCGGCCCGTGGCGTAGGCGGCCCGGATGCCGCTGCGGCCCATGATAATGCCCTTTGTGGGGAAGTCGGGGCCCTTGATGTGCTCCATCAGGTCTCCCAGGGTGGCATTAGGGTCATCCAGCACGCAGATGCACGCGCCAATGACCTCCCGCAGGTTGTGGGGTGGGATGTTGGTGGCCATGCCCACGGCAATGCCGCTGGAGCCGTTCACCAGCAGGTTCGGGAATCGGGCCGGAAGCACCCGGGGCTCTTTCCGGCTCTCGTCGAAGTTGGGGTCCCAGTCCACGGTGTCCTTTTCAATGTCCCGGAGCATCTCGTTGGAGATTTTGGAAAGCCTTGCCTCGGTATAGCGGTAGGCGGCGGCGGGGTCTCCATCCACGGAGCCGAAGTTACCGTGGCCGTCCACTAGCATATAGCGCATGGAAAAGTCCTGGGCCAGACGCACCAGGGCGTCGTACACCGATGCGTCGCCGTGGGGATGATACCGGCCCAGCACATCGCCCACGCAGGTGGCGGATTTCTTAAAGGGCCGGTCGGAAGTGAGGTTGTCCTCGTACATGGCGTAGAGAATACGCCGGTGGACGGGCTTCAGGCCGTCCCGCACATCGGGCAGGGCACGGCCCACGATAACGGACATGGCGTACTCGATGTACGACTTCTCCATCTCCGGCACCAGGGGCGACTCCACAATGTGCTGCTGGGGATACCGAATTTCCTCCGGATCGTATTGGGGTTTTTTACTCATATCGTTTCTCCTTTGTCAAAGGATTGGTTCATCGGATTTTATGGGATTGTGCAGGGGCGAATATGTGACAAAAAATGCGGTAAAGCGGGGCGTCGGGGACGCCGCCCCCTACGGACTTCTATCGGTAAACGGTGTGTAGGGGCCGATGCCTACATCGGCCCGGTTGCACCGTTTTTCAATTCATGCGTAGGGCGGACAGGGTCGTCCGCCCCTACAAAGGGAAATTTTTTCGTAGGGGCGACCCTTGCGGTCGCCCGAATCGCCGCACCCTCGGAAACCGTTGCCTCCCTTGCCTAAAGGGAGGGGGACCAACCGAGCTCTGGTGGAGGGATTCCGTGCGGGGTAGGGGGTTCATTTATCGAATGTGCGGTGCGGGCGGCGCCCCCTACGAAATTCTATCGTAATTTGGTGCGTAGGGGAGGGGCTCTGCCCCTCCCGCGGGCGGGGTAGAACCCCGCCCCTACGGACGGTTTAGGGTGAAATTCCCCGCCTTATTTTAGTAATCCAAATTCACCGCGTATTTGGCCTTCTGCTCGATGAACTCCTTCCTGGGCTCCACCTTCTCGCCCATAAGCACCGTAAAGGTGGCGTCGGCGGCCACGGCATCGTCCAGGGTAATGCGGCGCAGGGTCCGCTTCTCCGGGTCCATGGTGGTCTCCCACAGCTCGTGGGGATTCATCTCGCCCAGGCCCTTGAAGCGGCTGATGTCCACCTTGGCGTCCGGGTTATCCCCCCGGAGCAGGGTGGAAACCGCGTCCCGCTCCTCGTCGGAGTAGGCAACCCTTGTCTGCTTGCCCCGGCTCAGCTTATACAGCGGCGGCACCGCCGAATACACATACCCGTTTTCAATGAGGGGCCGCATGAAGCGGAAGAAGAAGGTCAGCAGCAGCGTGCGGATGTGCGCGCCGTCCACATCGGCATCGGCCATGATGATGATTTTGTGATACCGGAGCTTGGCCGCGTCAAACTCCTCGCCAATGCCCGCCCCCAGGGCGGTGATCACGGGCTGGAGCTTATCGTTTCCGTACACCTTGTCCGCCCGGGCCTTTTCCACATTGAGCATCTTGCCCCACAGGGGGAGGATGGCCTGGAACCGGGAGTCCCGGCCTTGGGTGGCGGAGCCACCTGCGGAGTCGCCCTCCACGATGTAAAGCTCTGTCAGCTCCGGATTATTTTCATTGCAGTCCCGGAGCTTGTCGGGCATAGCCGCACCGCCCAGGGCGGTCTTGCGCCGGATGGATTCTCTCGCTTTCCGGGCGGCCTCCCGGGCGCGGTTGGCGGTGAGGGCCTTATCGAGAATGGTCCTGGCCACCGCCGGATGCTCCTCCAGATACACCGAGAGCTGGTCGGACACGATGCTGTCCACCAATGTGCGGATGTAGGCGTTACCCAGCTTGTCCTTGGTCTGGCCCTCGAACTGGGCCTCCGTCAGCTTCACGGAAATTACCGCCGCGATGCCCTCCCGGCAGTCCTCGCCGGAAACCTTGTCGTCCCCGTCCTTGAGCATCCCGTACTTGGTGCCGTAGGCGTTCAGCACCCGGGTCAGCGCCGCCTTGAAGCCGGTCTCGTGCATACCGCCGCCGGGGGTGTGGATGTCGTTGGCAAAGGAGACCAGGGTCTCGTTGTAGCCGTCGTTATATTGCAGGGCGATCTCCGCCGTGGAGTCCCCCTTGGCCCCGGAGAGGTAGATGACCTCCTGGTGCAGAGGGGTCTTGTTGCGGTTGAGATAGGTCACATACTCCCGTATGCCCCCCTCGTAACACATGGTCTCCCCCTGCTCGCTGCCGGGCCGGGCGTCGGTGATGGTGATGCGCAGCCCCGCGTTCAGAAACGCCTGCTCCCGCATACGGGTGTGGAGGATGTCGTAGTCGTACACCAGCGTGTCGAACATCTCCGGGTCCGGCTTAAAGGTTACGGTGGTGCCGGTGCGGTCGGTGTCGCCGACGATCTTCATCTCCTGGGTAATGTCTCCCCGGGAGAATTTCATCTCGTAAATGTGGCCGTTCTTGTAAACCTGCACCACCAGCCACTCCGACAGGGCATTCACCACCGAAGCGCCCACGCCGTGAAGGCCGCCGGAGACCTTGTAGCCCCCGCCGCCGAACTTGCCGCCGGCGTGGAGCACGGTGTAAACCACCTCCAGGGCAGGCCGCCCGGTCTGGGGCTGGATGTCCACGGGGATGCCGCGCCCGTTGTCGGTAACGGTGATGGTGTTGCCTTCGTTGATGGTCACGGTGATGTCCGTGCAGTACCCGGCCAGGGCCTCGTCAATGGCGTTGTCCACGATCTCGTACACCAGGTGGTGCAGGCCCGAGGAGGAGGTAGAGCCGATGTACATACCCGGCCGCTTGCGCACGGCCTCCAGGCCCTCCAGCACTTGGATCTCCGAGGCATCATATTCCGTCTCCACGGCGATGACTTTTTCCAGTTCTGACATAAATCCTATCCTTTCTCAAGGGAAGATGATCTTCCGCTGTATTTACAAAACAAAGACGGGGGGAACAAAATGAGCTGTGTTACGGCGGGGCGATGCTCTCATCGCCCCCTACGCAGGTGTTCCGAAATTTCCGTAGGGGCGACCCTCGCGGTCGCCCGCCCCACCGCACATCTTGTGCCCGTCCGTAGGGGGCGGCGTCCCCGACGCCCCACAAAATACGCTTCCGTAGGGGCCGATGATCCTGTTGCGGTGCCCAAAATTTTTGCGCTGCCTTACGGCGGACGCTTAAAATTTTGACCGCGGCCACTCGCTCACTTCGCTTTCTCTGCCACCGGCAGCGCTCAGTTCGCTCCCCACATCGGCCCGCCCGGGCTTGCACCGCATTTTCTGTAATGTGTCATTGCGAGGGCGCAACGCGCCCGTGGCAATCCGTTCCCCTTGGCCCCCTTGCCTAAAGGGGGCTGGCACGGCGAAGCCGTGACTGGGGGATTCTTTCCCGCACCCACGGCAGGGCACACGGGCCCTGCCCTACAAAGCGTTGCGTTATCAGGACCGGGCGGACAGGGTCGTCCGCCCCTACAAAATCCTATCGGTAAGCGGTGCGTAGGGGCCGATGCCTACATCGGCCCGCCCTACCGCACTACTTGTAATGTGTCATTGCGAAGCCAGTGCGCACACTGGCTGTGGCAATCCGTTCTCCTCGTCCCTTGTGCAAAGGGGATTACGGATGACCCTGTTGCGGTGCCCAAAATTTCTGCGCTGCCTTACGGCAGACGCTGGAAATTTTGACCGCGGCCACTCGCTCACTTCGCTGCTTCTGCCACTGGCAGCGCTCAGTTCGCTCCCCACGACCAGTCTGCGGACTGGTCTCGGAATGACATTGTAATTCACAAGGTGTGCGTAGGGTCAAACGCCTCTGTCCGCCCGGCTCTCCTACTCTCCCCTGCTCCGCTTCTGCAGGGTCTGGGTATTCAGCTGCGAAATATACACGATCTGCCTGTGATACGGGTGGTCGCACACCAAAAAGGACTTGGGGATGTCCTCCGTCACCGGCACCACCACTCCCTCCTGCTCCGCTTTTTCCAAAAATTCCCGGGTACGCTTGGATTGGGAGGTAATGTCCAGGTCGAATATGCCGATGATCCGCTTTTCCGGAAGCATGGCATTTTGCCCGATGTGCAGGTAACTCATAAAACCACCTCCCCGCTTCGTATGTGAAACAGCCGCCCCGCCTGCAGGCGGTCCAGCCTGTCGTTTTCGCAACAGGTGATGAACACCTGTCCCCCGGAAATGCGGTTTAATACATATTCCTGCCGCTTGGGGTCCAGCTCCGAGAGCACATCGTCCAGCAGCATCACCGGGTACTCCCCCACGGCGCTGCGGTGTATCTCCCGGTCGGCCAGCTTCAGGCACAGGGCCGCTGTGCGCACCTGCCCCTGAGAGCAAAACTGCCGTGCGCTCCGGCCGTTGACCTCCACCAGAAAGTCGTCCTTGTGGGGCCCCGACAGGCACAGCCCCGAGGAAAGCTCCGCGTGATAATGGCTCTCCTGGTGGTCTCGTAAATTCTGGGCGATGTCCTCCGTCTTGGCAAAGGGGTCTACCACGGTTTTCACCGTCTCATAGTGCAGCTGCAGCTTTTCCCGTCCCCCGCTGCAATCGCCGTGGGCCGGGGCGGCATAGCCGTCCAGGGCCCGGCAATACTGGGCCCGGTAATGGATGAGGATGGCCCCCATCCGGCACATTCCCTCGTTAAAATCCGGCAGCATGGCCAAAAGCCCCGGGTTTTCCTCCCGATCCCGCAAAATGCGGGTCTTGTGCTCGTAAAGCCGGTGGTACTCCGCCAGGGCCCGGGCGTACCGGGGCCGCAGCTGGCACAGGGACTGATCCATGAATTTCCGCCGGGCCGCCGCCCCCTCCCGAATGAGGAACAGATCCTCGGGGCTGAAGAACACCGTGTGCAGCACCTCGGAAAGCTCCGAGGCGTTCTTGGCGGCCACGCCGTTCACGGTCATTTTCCGCCGACTTCCGGCCCGGAGGGTGATGTCGGTGATGAATTCCCGCTCCCGGGAATAAATCTCCCCGATGATCCGGGCCTCGCCGCCGTCAAAGGAAATCAGCTCCCTTTCCGTTCGGGTCCGGGGGGACTTTCCGCAGGAGAGATAGACCATAGCCTCCAAAAGGTTGGTCTTTCCCTGGGCATTCTCCCCGTGGATCACATTGCACGCCGGGTCAAATTCCAAGGTCTGCCCCCGGTAATTGCGAAAGCCCTCCAGGGTCAGCTTATTGATCCTCATACTGTACGCCGTATTCGTTATTTTCATAGACCACGGTGTCGCCGGGCCTTATTTTCTTTCCCCGCTGGGTGCAGACCTGGCCGTTTACCGCCACGGCCCCCTCCTGCACCCGGATTTTGGCCTCGCCGCCGGTGGCTACGGCGTCCGCCAGCTTCAGCAGGTCCTGTAATTTAATATATTCCGTTGTGATGGTCACGATTTTCATTTGCTTCGCTCCTTACGCCTTCAGTCGCACCGGCAGCACCATGTAAAGAAAATTGTCGCCGCCGTCCACCGGGGTCAGCACGCAGGGGCTGATGCCGGTGTTCAGCTCCATGATCACCTGGTCCGCCGGGGCAAAGCGCAGGGCGTCCATAAGATAGCGATTGTTAAAGCCGATCTCCAGCCCCTGGCCGTCTCCCTCCACGACGCACACATCCTCCGCCTCGCCGTTGCCGGTCTTGGCGGAGAAATTTATGAGATTCTTGTCCATAACGCAGCGCACAGGACTTTTCAGCTTCTCGCTGATAACCACGCTGACCCGGTCCAGGCTGCTGAGCATGGTTTTGGTGTCCACCAGCAGACGAATGGGATTATTCCGGGGGATGGCGTTCTTGTAGTCCAAAAACTCCCCCTCCAGCTTCCGGCAGATCAGCTCCGTAGACCCCGTTTCAAACAGCAGATGCCGCTTGCCCAGGCTCACGGTAATAGGCTCCTCGCTATCCTCGCAGATCTTCTCCACCTCGTTCAGAGCGCTGCCGGGACACACGAAGCGGAAGGCGCCGCCCTCCAGCTTTTCCAGCTTCTCGTGGCGCAGGGCCAGGCGGAATCCGTCCACGGACACCACCGTCACGCCCCCCATCTCCACCTCAAACAGGGACCCCGTGTGAATGGGCCGGTTTTCGTTGGTAGAGACGGCGAAGGAGGTCTGATTGATCATCGCCTTCAGAGTGCCCTGCTGCAGGGTGAGGGCGTATTCGCTCTCCACCTCGGGCAGCTCCGGGTAATCGTCGGCGGACAGGCCCAGAATTTCAAACCGAGTCTCGCCGCAGGTGAGGGTGACCATGTACCTCTCGTCGGCGGAGAATACGATGACATCGTCGGGCATTTTGCGGATGATGTCCCCGAAAAGCCGGGAGTTCAGCACAATGCGCCCCTGCTCACGGATGTCGGCCTCCAGGCGGGTGCGGATGCCGGTCTGCATATTGTATCCGGACAGGGTCAGCACCTCCGTGCCCTCCAGCAGCAGGCCCTCCAGGCCGGGGATAGAGCTTTTGGTAGCCACGGTACGGGACGCGGTATTCACGGCGAGCTGCAGCAGCGCCTTTTCGCAGGAAAATTTCAGCATGGCACAGATTCCTTTCTAATTCCGAAATTTCCGGGCATATTTTCTGCCCACAGAACATAAACTAAGTATTTTTTAGTAATAATAGTCGTAGAGAAAACTTTTGTGGAAAACCCCCGTAAAGCCGCGAACTGCCTGGATTTTTTGTCCACAGGGAAAAAGATGGATTTCCACAGGAAAGGGGGAGAAAAGGGGATGGGGAGGTTATCCACAGAAAATCCACACACAGAGAACAGGAAATGTGGAGAAAAGGGGTGGGGTAGACCCTGCGAAATCCTATCGGAAACCCTCCGTAGGGGCGGACGCCTCTGTCCGCCCG